>Ga0207828_100013_pt1 | contig 443679 bp, 419 predicted proteins | sample TtaePargueraPR_11_FD_187276 | JGI IMG/M metagenome (GOLD analysis project Ga0207828, IMG submission 187276) | Aerobic enrichment media microbial communities from Bioluminiscent Bay, La Parguera, Puerto Rico - Tt and P2 (3) (SPAdes) | ecosystem: Environmental > Aquatic > Marine > Unclassified ...
TTTTGTAGTTACCTGCTGGCATTACCCAGTTAGCTTCGTTTTCTTGCATTGTGGCCAGTTCATCAGCAGCAACCAGACCTGGTACTGCCAGTGACATCATAGCCAGTGACAAAGTTTTCAGCTTCATAAAGTTTTCCTCTACATTGCTTTATTAGTATTTACGTCATGAAAATTACATCGCTGAACTTCATGCGTAGAGCAAACCATAATCTCGCTGAAAACGTTAGTCAAGCATCTTCCTGATCTTTTTTGTGATATTTTCCATATTTTTTTCGGGAAAAATTTCCCGAAACGATAACTGTATGATTTTTATAAAAAAGTACCTTTAAATCGTTTTTCAGGCACGATCTTTGATCCATGCAATGGCTTTAGTGATCGCCGTCAGCGTGCGCTCACGACCCAATAATGCCAGTGTCACATCAAGTGGTGGAGAGACGGTATTTCCCGTTATCGCAACCCGTATTGGTTGGGCCACTTTTCCCATACCGACATCATTCGCTTCAGCACATAACTTAATCTCGGCATGTACTGGTTCAGCCAACCATTCAGGAACATGGCTCAGACGAACAAGCATATCTTCCAATAGAGGCAGACTGGCTTCATTCAGATTTTTATTGGCCGCCTTTTCATCGAACTCTTCGATTTCCTGATAGAAGAAACGACTGTTTTGAGCCATCTCCACCAGCGTTTTAGCCCTTTCCTGCTGAGTTTTAACAACTTCGGTAAGCTCTGGACCTGCAGTCGGATCAATACCCAATTGCCCCAAATGCCAGCCTAAATGGTGAGCAACATGTTCCGGACTACTATTCTTTATATATTGCTGATTGAGCCACAACAGTTTGTCCGTGTTAAAACTGGAGGCGGCTTTATTGACATCTTCGATATCAAACAACTGGGTCATTTCGTCCAAAGAGAAAATTTCCTGATCACCATGCGACCAGCCCAGACGAACCAGGTAGTTCAACAAGGCTTCCGGTAAATAGCCCTGATCACGGTAGCTCATCACACTCACAGCACCATGACGTTTGGACAAACGAGCACCATCATCACCAAGAATCATTGGAACATGGGCAAATACCGGCGGCTCCGCGCCAAGTGCCTGATAGAGGTTAATCTGACGCGGTGAATTGTTCAGATGATCGTCACCACGGATCACATGAGTCAGTTGCATATCCATATCATCAACGACCACCGTCAGGTTGTAGGTCGGTGTGCCATCAGGGCGAGCAATAATCAGGTCATCCAGTTCAGTGTTTTTGAACTCAACATTACCGCGGATGACATCTTTAACAATCACGCTACCTTCTGTCGGATTTTTGAAACGCACAACCGGCTCAACACCCGCTCGCGGCTCCGTACGGTGACGGCAACGACCATCGTAACGCGGCTTTTGTTTATTTGCTCGTTGCTGCTCACGCATTTCGTCCAGTTCTTCTTTAGAGCAGTAGCAATGATAGGCATCACCTTGATCCATTAATTGCTGAATCACTTCCTTATAACGATCAAAGCGTTGAGTTTGATAAAACGGCCCTTCGTCATACGTCAGTCCCAACCAGGTCATACCTTCAAGAATGGCATTCACTGACTCCGCTGTTGAACGCTCAAGATCGGTATCTTCAATACGCAGAACAAACTGGCCGCCATGTTTGCGGGCATAAAGCCAGGAGAACAAGGCTGTACGAGCACCACCTACATGCAGATAACCGGTCGGGCTGGGAGCAAAGCGAGTACGAATGGTCATGTAATAAACTCTCAACTGGATAGTCTTGGTAAAGGTGGGTTATTGTACCAGCCTCATGCTGAATATAGAGAGGATCACATGCTAATAAGGAGTTTGCTGACTACCTTCAGCCTTGCTATCGCATTAATCAGCCAAACAGCCTGTGCTCAATCCCAGCCTTATTCTGTTGAACAAGTCAGTGATGGCATTTATTACCATCAGGGTGTTCATGAGGATGCTTCCATCGAGAATTTCGGTGCCATTGCCAATGTCGGCTTTATTATCGGCAATGACTGTGTGGCGGTCATTGACAGCGGCGGCAGTTATAAAGAAGGTGCATTACTGGCTGAGGCGCTTAAGTCAGTCACGGACAAACCCGTCTGTTATGTCATCAACACCCATGTACATCCTGATCACACTTTAGGTAATGCTGCCTTTAAAAGCGCACATACTATATATATAGGTCATGAGAAACTGCCCGCCGCCATGGCAGCGCGTGAAGATTTCTTCCTGCGTAACTTTTCCGAGACATTGGGCGATGCCTACACCGGTACCGAGTTTATACCACCATCACAAACCGTCCGTGTCGGCCAGCCAGTGACGATTGATTTAGGACAACGTCAACTGGTACTGACGGCTTACTCCACCTCACATACCGATCACGATCTGACGGTATTTGATCAGCAAACCCAGACCTTATGGACCGGCGACCTGCTCTTCATAAACCGCACCCCAGCACTGGATGGCAGCATTAACGGCTGGATAACAACCAGTGAAGAGTTGCAGCAAATGCCGATCGAATATGTGGTGCCCGGCCATGGTCCAGCGGGCGGCACAGGCGTAGCCCAAGCCGGCTGGCAGGCACAATTGAATTACCTGACCACTATTCGTCAGCAAATCCGCGACATTATTATGGACTTCGGTACCATTGAAGATGCCACATCCAGCGTCGGGCTGGCAGAAAAGAACAATTGGTTGTTATTTGATGAGTACCACCGCCGTAATGTCACCGCGGCGTTTGTAGAACTGGAGTGGGAATAAGCTCCGGCGGCCACTGAATCAGGTTATAGTTAAACGGGTTTAGCCATTGAAAGCGATGTATAAATCAATCACTTAGCGGCCGGAACTTTGAACCTAGGTCTTGTTCAAAGGCTATAGGTTAATTGGTAGTCATAATAATAATGCTGTTTGCAGGAGAGAGAAATGTTTACACGAATGACACACTTTTTAGCGTTCAGCCTGATGCTGATGCTTGCTATGCCCGTCACCCAGGCTGCGACGGATAAGGAACCAATCTGGCCTGCACTCAAAACTGCCTATTTCGGTGATAAAGCAATTCGGGATAATGCCGATGACCTGCTGGTACTGGAAGCACCTAAACGGGCTGAAGATGCCGCTATTGTTCCTATTTCCATCAAGTCACTGGTGCCGCAGTCAGCAGATAAATACATCAAGAACATCTACGTCATCATTGATGAAAACCCAATGCCTTACTCAGCTAACTTTCAACTCTCCCCTGAATTAGGCACCGTTGATATCTCCACCCGTATGCGTATTGACCAGTACACCTACGTGCGTGCGATTGCAGAAATGAATGATGGCAGTCTGCACATGGTATCGCGCTTTGTTAAAGCATCCGGGGGCTGTAGTGCCCCGGCCGGTAAAGATGCGGCGGCCGCTCTGGCTCGATTGGGCAAGATGCAGATTCGTATGCGTCAGCCCACTGTCGGAGAGCCTGTCCAGGCCCAGGTGATTGTGAGTCACCCAAACTACAGTGGTCTGCAATACGATCAAAAAAACCGTAAGTACATTCCTGCACACTATGTAGATGATATTGATATCAGCTACAACAACAAAACCTTGATCAAAGTTGAAGCAGGTATTTCCCTGAGTGAAGACCCCAGCGTACGCTTTACCTTCACACCAGATGAGCATGGCAAACTCAAAGCCGTGGTCAAAGACAGTCAAGAGCAGCAATTCAGTCTTGAAAAAGATATCTAAGAAAGAAACAAAAAAGGCCGCTTAAGCGGCCTTTTTTTGGGATTACCGTAAACTCAGCGAATACGACATTCCTTGTATGCGTTGGCATTGGTTTCTTCAAACAATTTCAGCCCTTTGCGCACGCCTTTGTCATCACGGAAAGTAGCACCACGGTCGGCTGGCAAATTTTTATACATATAGCCGACGCTGATATCTTCAAATTCCTGTTGTGTGAACACTTCGGCAATTTTATCGACCACACAGGAACATTTGTGAGCGCCCTCATAGACATTCAGCTGTGGGTTGGCAGTCATGCAGTCCATCACATACTGTACACGTGTGACCGTTGAAAAATCATTGGCCATAGACAGCGCAGGCAGGATAGTCATGCCCGCTGCGATCAAAGTCATACCCGCTTTCTTCATTTATCTCTCCCGTTTTGTAGTTATTTAACGACTCAGCTGTGACTCGCCGTTTATGTGCTAAGTTCCTGATTCAAATTCGTTGCATTCAACAAATTCTGCATAGTACATCAAATCCTCAGCATGTGAAGTCAGCGATCATAAACTACATAACGGATTAAGTTTCTCTGCCCGGCAACATCAGGTAAAATCAGTGGTTTATATTCAGATTTAACCGCCGACAGGCGATCAGGAGAACCCTAGATGAAAAAACTGTTACTGCACCTGGACACTGATCCGGTTGCGAGCACTTTTGATCAGGCCGTGGCCTACGACTCCGGTGTAGACAATATTATTGCCCACGGCGGCGCTACCCGTGACAACGTTACCCCACATGTCCACGGCATGATCTTTACGCGTGGCGGTAAGAACCTGAAAAACAGTGCCATTTTCATCGGTGGTTCCAATGTTGCCGCTTCTGACCTGGTCGGAGCTGCGGTAAAGAAAGCCTTCTTTGGCCCTGTCAGAGTTTCAGTTATGCTCGACCCGAACGGCTCTAATACCACTGCCGCTGCAATCGTACGTAAAGTCCTGACTGACTTCGATGTCAAAGATAAAAATGTCGTCATCCTTGGCTCTGGTCCTGTTGGTCAGCGCAGTGCTTTATATCTCATCAAAGAAGGTGCAGCGAAAGTCACCCTGACCTCGCGCAGCCTGGAACGTAGTAAAGTCATCACTGAGCAAATGAAAGACGCGTACGGCGTTGATATCACGCCAGGTGAAACCCGTAGCGATGAGGCCGTGCAAGCTCTGCTGAAAGATGCTCATGTCGCCATTGCAGCCGGTCCAGCCGGTGTCTGCGTAGTGCCTGCAACGGCACTTGAAGGAAACACCTCGCTGAAAGTTATCGCTGATGTGAACGCTGTGCCACCATTAGGTGTTGCCGGTATTGAAGTCATGGATAACGGTGTTGAGAAAAATGGTATTCGTCACTACGGTGCCATTGCGATCGGTAACTTCAAAATGAAAGTCCACCGTGGTGCAATTGCTTCTCTCTACGAAACCAATGATCTGTTTCTGGATGAGACCACCATTTACGACATTGCCTGCAAGATCGATAACGAACAGTGAAGTCACACTCCGCTGACAGCCCGGCCGCCCTGCGCTCGGTCAGCGTTCGGGCGCCAGCCAGACTGCACCTGGGCTTCCTCGATCTCAATGCCAGTATCGGCCGTCGTTTTGGCAGTATCGGTCTGGCCATCGGTAGTCACCATACATCGTTAACCGTCAGTACCGCTGAGCATTTTGAGCTCAGTGGTATGACAGTATCTGCTGAAACTCAGGACAAACTGCAAAATCTCACCGAACAGTTCAATACACAGTTTGCTGCTGCCCTGCCTGCAGATCACCAGAATATCCGGATAGATGTTCACGACTTGATTCCCGAACACGCAGGATTTGGTAGTGGTACTCAGCTGGCATTAACTCTGGGCAAAGCCCTAAGCCAATTTCATCAACTCGACAGCAATACCCATGATATTGCCCAGGCTTTGGGCAGAGGCAAGCGCTCGGGCATCGGCATTGCTACCTTTGATCATGGCGGTTTCGTCGTCGATGGCGGTCTTAAACCGGAGCAAACCGTGCCTCCGATGCTGGTACAGCAACACTATCCGCAAGACTGGCGCATAGTCCTGATTATGGATCCGCATCACCAAGGTATTCATGGTCAGACTGAAAAGCAGGCGTTCCGCGACTTGCCACCATTCCCGTTGGCACAGTCACAGGCGATCTGCCATCTGACTTTGATGCAGTTGTTACCGGCGCTGGCAGAGCACGACATCGATCAGTTCGGTGCCGCCATTACCGACATACAGGGTTTGATTGGTGATCATTTTGCCCCCGCACAAGGTGGCCGTTACACCAGCCCGCGGGTTGCCGCTTGTTTACATCAGGCGCAACAACTCGGTCATCGAGGCATTGCTCAAAGTTCATGGGGCCCCACAGGCTGTGTGTTTGTCAGCTCAGAACAGCAGGCGCTGACACTGATCCAGCAGCTTTCGGACTATGTGACGACAACCTGTGATGCTGAGCTTCGCCCGACATTCCTCTCGGCACACGCAGATAATCATGGTGCAATCATTGAAACAGCAGCCTAAGACTGGCTATGATTGCCCAAACCGCTTTAGTCTTTAATCTTTAAGGAAAACTCATGTCCAAACGTTCTATCGCTCATATGCTCAACCCGATGAAGCATAACAGCCCGTTTGATATCAATATGGCGCTGGATGCCGGTTATGATGTGCTGATCCCCTATCAACACGTGACACTGGAAGAAGTCGCCGGCCTGACTCAGGATGCTATCTTCTCCCGTGGACCTTCCGGCGTGAAGAAAACCGGCATGTTTATCGGTGGCCGTGATATCGGTCTAGCCATGGATATGCTTGAAGCAGCCAAAAAAGCCATGGTACCGCCATTTGAAATTTCCGTAATGGCCGATCCGAGCGGTGCCTTCACCACTGCTGCCGCACTGGTTGCCTGTGTCGAACGCGAGCTGAAAGCCAAGTTCAAACAAGGTTATGAAGGCGCCAAGGCCGTTGTCTTCGGTGGTACCGGCCCTGTCGGTCTGGCCACGGCAGTGATTGCCGCCCTGGCGGGTGCGCAAACCACTATCGTTGATCACTTTTCACTGGATACCGCACTGGCGTTCGCCGAAGAAGCTAAACGCCGTTATGGTGTCGACCTGCGTGCAACGACTGCAGCCTCTGATGCCGATAAAGCCCGTCTTTTAGCCGATGCGGATGTGGTTTTCTGCACCGCCAAAGCGGGTATTCAGGTGTTGAATGCTTCTGTTTTGGCCGATGCAAAGCAACTGAAAGTCGCCGGTGATGTGAATGCGGTACCACCACTGGGTATCGAAGGCGTCAAGCTGATGGACTTCGGTGCGCCACTGGAACATGCGAAAAATGCTGCAGATGCCGTCGGTATCGGTGCTCTGGCAGTCGGCGATATCAAATACAAACTGCAACAAACCCTGCTGCGCGAAACCCTCGAAAGCGAGAAGCCGGTCTATCTCGACTTCCGTAACGCCTTTGAAGGTGCACGTAAGCTGGTCTGATTAGCTGCGTACCATGCAAAGTCCGTCACTGGTACTGGTCTTTGCGCAAAGCGGGCGATTTATCGCCGAGTCAGCCACCCGCGCCGGTTTTACGGTTCGGGTGGCTGATTGCTTTGGCGATAACGATACGCTTGAAGTGGCTGAACGCTGGCAAGCTCTACCCGCTCTCGATGAACTCACGACTGAGCAATTACTCAAGCTACTTATCGAACTCAGTGACGGACAACCCTGCTGGCTGGTCTGTGGAACCGGCATTGAACGCTTCTACCCACTTCTCTCTGAGCTGCCTTCACATATTCAGTTTGCCGGTAACCCAGTAGAAAGCTTTGCGTTGCTGCGACAACCCACATCCTTTTTTAGATTACTTCACGATCTTGATCTGCTCTTTCCCGAAGTCTCGTATTCGACGCCAGAAACACCCTATCTGATTAAAGATATGGCTGGCAGCGGCGGCAATGCTGTCCATACATCCTCTACCAGCAAATTACGCCCGAGCCAGTATTATCAGCACTATATAGAAGGTAAGAGTTATTCCGTCTGTTTTATTGCTGATGGTAAAACAGCCCAGATTCTGGCCTGGAACCGTCAGCACCACAGCCCGCAAAGTTTTACCCTAAGCGCACTACAACAACCAGCCTATCCGCCAGCTCATTGTCAGCCGGTCATTATTGAGGCTGTTCGCAAGCTCACTGAGGCATGTGGTCTTCGTGGTTTCAACAGCCTGGATTACCTCGTCGATAAGCAGGGGCAGAGCTATATTCTTGAGTTAAATCCACGCATCAGCGCCTCTGCCGAACTGCTGCGTCAGACGGATTTATTCACCTGCCATCTGACCGCCTGTTTCGGGCCGTTACCTAGGGTTGAACCTCTGCCTCAGTCTACGGTCAGAATGCTGCATTATCTGTTTGCAGAAAGCCGCGTCAGCATCGATCAATCGCCGCACTGGCCGGATAGCTGCCATGATCTGCCACAAGCAGGTTGCACGATTGAGTCAGGACAGCCAGTTTGTACACTGATTGTCGAAGCAGACTCAGAAATCGAGTGTCAGCAACAGCTCAGTAAAAACATTGTGACAGCACTGCAAAATTGTCATCCATACGCTTGAAAATCTGGGCAGCCTTACCCATATTTAAGCCAAGTTTATTGACTAGGATTCATACATGAAACGCATCTTACTTTTTCTGGGTACCAATATTGCTGTTCTGGCAGTGCTAAGCATTACCATGCGTCTGCTGGGCATCGAAAACCTGCTTGATGAGCAAGGTGTGGGCCTGAATATGAATGCTTTGCTGGTGTATGCCGCCGTCATCGGCTTCAGCGGCTCTTTGATCTCCTTGTTTATTTCTAAGTGGACAGCTAAACACCTGACCGGTGCGCAGGTCATTGAACAACCGAAAAACGAGACTGAGCGCTGGCTGGTCAACACCGTGACCAGACTGGCCAAAGATGCCAATATCGGTATGCCAGATGTCGCTATTTATAACTCGCCACAACCGAATGCCTTCGCCACCGGCGCCAATAAAAATAATGCCCTGGTTGCAGTCAGCACTGGGCTGATGCAGTCGATGACACAGGCTGAAGTTGAAGCTGTGCTGGCTCACGAAGTCAGTCATATCGCCAATGGCGACATGGTGACCATGGCCCTGATTCAGGGCGTGGTGAATACCTTTGTCATCGTCTTGTCACGGGTTATCGGTCATCTGGTTGACCGTACCGTATTCAAAGTCGAACGAGGTCACGGCCCGGCTTTCTGGATCACATCCATCATTGCTGAGCTGGTGCTTGGTATTCTCGCCAGCATTATCGTCATGTGGTTCAGCCGTCAACGTGAATTCCGTGCTGATGCTGGCGCCGCCAGTCTCGTTGGAGCACCGAAAATGATTGCGGCTTTGCAGCGTCTGGCAGGTACATCTACCGAACCGCTGCCTGATCAGTTACATGCGATGGGTATTTCCGGTGGTCGTGGTGGGCTGTCAGCCTTATTTATGACGCATCCACCGCTGGAAGAGCGGATCAACGCGCTGCGTGGTCAACGCTAACGTCAAAGACAAAAAAGCCGGGTTTATCCCGGCTTTTTTATTTATCTGTTCGGACCTTAGAAGTCGTCGTCTTCAAAGTCATAATCAAGCTTATCGCCCGGCTCCTGAATATAAAATCCCTGCGCATAATCAACACCCAAGCGCCATAGCAGAGCCAGACTATTGGCATCCGAAACAAACTCGGCAATACAACGCTTACCGGCCTGCTTGGTCATTTCAATAATCGCCTTAACTGCGGCTTGGTTTTCATTATCGCGGGCCATATTTTCAACAAAGGTGCCGTTGATTTTGACGTAATCGACGTTTAATGAATTCAAGCTATTGGAGAAGTCAACGCCGGAGCCAAAATGCTCCAGACCAAACTCACAACCAATTTCCTTGAGCTTCGCAATCACTTGCTGAGTTTGCTCGAGGTTATCGATAGCAATCGTCTCACTGATTTCAAAAATCAGCGCGTTACCATTCAGATTATGCGCATCCAGCGTTGCCCGCAGCCAGTCGACAAATTCCGGTGCATGCAGTGTCTGTTCTGACAGTTTGACAAAAAAGCGGGTGCGCGGAAATTGATGACGGTGTTCCGTCAACACTTCTACTGCGTTACGGATGACCCATTTATCGATATCAGCCATCATCTTCAATTCGACTGCCGGTTTGATAAATTCACCCGGCGTGGTTAGGCGCCCTTCGATCAACTCCAGACGTAACAGAACTTCGTAGAATTCCTGCTCTTCACCATGCAGGCTGACTATCGGCTGATAGTGCAGCAAGAATTTATTGTCCTGGAGGCCTTTGTTCAGACGTTTTTGCCACTGCTCAATCGAATGTTCTTCTGACTGTTCAGTATCCACACTATGGAAACGGGCAATCTGATTGCCGCCACTGTGCTGCGCCTGAGTGCAGGCTTTGTCAGCATTTTCCATCACTGTCTCTGCAGAAGGCTGGCTCTCTGTAATACGAGAAATACCGATGCTGCAGCGCAGATCAATGGTTTTGCCGTTCACATGTGACACGTAATCCGTAATCACCTGCTGGTAGCTGGCCGCACGTTCATCCACCAGATTGTCATCGTGACTAGGTACAATGATGGTGAAGATCTGATCGCCGTAACGACCCAGCACCTCGCCTTCACGCAGATTCTTGCGCAGCAGATCGGCCACGCTTTTGATAATGACATCACTGGTACCCAGCCCAACCCGTTCCTTGATCGATTGGAACTCATCCAGGACTAGGTAGAGCAATTCCGCATCACCATTGCCTTCCACCGCCTGAAAGACAGTCTTTTCCAGTTCGTCCATAAAGCGTTTGCGATTATAGAGACCGGTCAGCAAATCATGGTCACGTAACAGCTTGAGCTGGGAGTCATCGACATTGAATGTCGCATCATCACGAATCACCACCTGAGTGCAGTCTTCACCTTCAACCCGGGCGTGACTGAATTCGATTTTCGCACTGAAGCCAGTGCCATCGGCACGAACACATTGGGCAACCACCGTGACCGGTGCTGCCTCACTCTGCTCGGCAAATTCACGGAATACGGCTTTGAACTTGTGATGGTCGTCCGAGGCAATCAAATCCAGAATGGGCAGGCCATCAATATCTTCCGGTTCTTCATAACCGAACAGAGCCAGATAAGCCTGATTAACGAAGATATGCATGCCCTCATGCATATAAGCGACGGCGTCACGTGAACTTTCCAGCAAGGAGCGCGAACGTTTTTCACTTTCTCTCAATGCACGTTCATTGCGTCGTCCAAGACGGCGGGCAAACAGGTTATTCAGTTCGCGGTTGGCGGCAAACTGCAGGCGACGGGTATCACCGAATTCGACAATATCCTGCACACCGGCATCATAAAAACGGCTTTCTTCCGCTTTATCATTAATAAGAATGATGCTGGGGAGGTCTTTGCCCAGACGTTGCACCAATGACACGACATCGGTCGGAGCCAGATTTGGCACATTATCGCGGCAGAGCAACAGATCCCAGGTCTGGTTGGCCAGCAACTGTTCGAGTTCCGCTGGTCGGTCTTCACGTGCCGCCCGAACAGCATGACCGGCACTGCGTAAGCTATTGATAACGCCATCCGCATCGGTCAGCGAATCATCGACTATCAGTAAGCGTAAAATGCCTTCTGCTCTCGCCACTCTGTCACTCTCTATAGTTGTCGCGCCTGCTGCTGGGGCTTTTTGCCTTCCAACTGCGTCATCGCTTGTTCCATCCAGTCATACAACTGCTGATTCAACTCTGCAGCTTCTATACCGTTTGTGTCTATCTTTGCACCGATCTGCATTCTAATCGTGCCGGGATATTTCAAAAAGCCCCGCTTTGGCCAGTAGTTACCCGCATCATGTGCTACTGGAATCACCGGATAGCCGGTTTCTACCGCCAGCCTGGCACCGCCGATACCGAATTTGCCGATATAGCCCGGCGCTACCCGCGTGCCTTCGGGAAACACCACCACCCAGGCACCGGAAGACAGTCTGTCGAGTCCCTGTTCTATAACCTGGCTAAGTGCCTTGCGTCCGGCTTTGCGATCAATCGCAATCGGCTTTAATGATGCCAGCCCCCAGCCAAAGAACGGGATCCATAACAACTCCCGCTTCAACACCCAAACCTGTGGTGGGAATACAGCCTGTAACGCCAACGTCTCCCATGCAGACTGATGTTTACAGATAATAACAGCGGGCTCAGCACCGATGTGCTCGCTGCCTTCTACTTCGAGACGTACATCACAAATTTTTTCCAGCAGCCAGATATTGGTCTTGGCCCACTGGCTGACCACAGCGTAACGCCATTTGAATGGCAAAGGCCAGAGCAGCACACCGAGGCAGGAAAATAAAACGGCGGTCAGGGCATAGAAAATAAAGAACAGGGTGGAACGGATGTAGATCATTGAATCCGCGGCTCCAGTAACGCCGTCGCTACCGCAGCCAGATCGTCGTAGACCTCAACCCCTTCAGGCAAACCCTCTGCCTCTGTGCGCGCACCTTTGCCGGTTCTGACCAGAATCGGTCGAGCTCCGGACGCCATCGCCGCCTGCATATCCCGCATGGAGTCTCCGACAGCAGGCACATTCTCGAGATTCACCCGCAGACGGTGGGCCAGATCGGTAAATGAACCATTGTGCGGCTTACGGCAGGTGCAGCCATCCTCCGGGCCATGCGGGCAGTACAGAATGGCCTCAATACGGCCACCGACCTGAGCCAGCATGCGTCGCATCTTGCTGTGAATGCGATTCAGCGTTTCCACATCCAGAAGACCACGGGCGATACCGGACTGGTTGGTAATCACCACTATCCGATAGCCGGCATAGTTAAGTCGCGCAATCGCTTCCAGACTACCTTCAATAGGCTCCCACTCGGCCGGGTTTTTTATAAACTCATCCGAGTCGTAATTGATAACACCATCGCGGTCCAGAATGATCAGCGACATAACAGGCTCCTGTTACTCCTGCAGGCAGGAGATATCGGCCACACCGAGGAATAAGGCGCGGGTCTGATTCAGCAAGGCCAGACGATTCAGTCTGACGGCTTCATCATCCGCCATCACCATGACATCGTCAAAGAAACTGTCAATGGTTTCGCGCATACCGGCGAGGTAGTTCAACACCCCAGTGTAGTCCGCGCTGGCCTTCAATGGCGCCAGATCAGAGCGCGCCTGACTGACTTTTGCAGCCAGTGCTTTTTCCGCTGCTTCCTGAAGCAGGCTGTCATTAACCTGCAAATCATCCGCCTCAGCATCATTTTTACGCAGAATATTGCCGATACGTTTATTACCGGCCGCCAGTGATTCTGCCTGCTCCAACTGTCTGAACGCAGCAACGGCTTTCAGACGCTGAATAAAATCCAAAGGTCGGGTTGGCTTCACAGCCAGCACCGCTTCAAACTCATCGGCCTTGAAGCCCTGCTCCATGGCATAACCACGCAGACGGTCATAGAAATAGGACATGACCTGCTCGGCTACATTTTTCTCGCTCAGGGTTTCAGCGAAGGCACTGACTGATGACTGCAGCAAGGCGGCGAGATCCAAATCCAGCTCTTTTTCAATGACAATACGCAATACCCCCAGTGCCGCACGGCGCAGTGCAAACGGGTCTTTAACACCAGACGGTGGCTGACCGATACCAAACAAGCCAGTCAGGGTATCGAGCTTTTCAGCCAGACTGACGGCCTGACCGCTAGGCGTGGACGGCAGACTGTCGCCGGCAAAGCGTGGCAGATACTGCTCATCCAACGCTTCGGCAACTTCATTGTTTTCACCATCCAGACGCGCATAATAGCGCCCCATAATGCCTTGCAGCTCAGGGAATTCGCCGACCATTTCGGTGACCAGATCACATTTGGCCAGCTTGGCCGCCCGCTCTGCCAGCGCTGCATCACCGCCAATCTGTGCGGCGATTTCAGCGGCCAGTGAGGCAACACGCGCCGACTTGTCATAGACCGTACCCAGCTTGTTCTGGAAAACAATGGTTTTCAGCTGTTCCTGACGGTCTGCCAAAGGCTGCTTGCGATCGGTTTCCCAGAAAAAAGCTGCATCACTAAGGCGAGGCAGGATAACGCGCTCATTACCGGCCACTACCTGAACGGGATCCTGACTGGCAATGTTACTGACCGTAATAAAGTGTGGCAGCAGGCTGCCTGCTGCAGATTGCACAGCAAAGTATTTCTGGTGACCTTCCATTGATGAAATCAATGCTTCGGCAGGCAGCTCCAAAAAGCGCTTATCAAAATTACCCGCCAAAGCGACAGGCCACTCAACCAGCCCCGTCACTTCATCCAGCAAGTCGGGATTGATAATTGCCTGACCATTCAGCTTGGCGGCCAGTTCGATGACCTGACCCTCAATCGCTTCTTTACGCGCCTGAAAATCCACCAGCACATGACCTTCGGTTTCCATTTGCGGCGCATAGGTCATTGGTGAGCTGATGCGTATCGGCTGAGGATGATGGAAGCGGTGACCACGGGAGAAACGATCTGATTTCACTCCCAGCGTTTCCATCGGAACAATATCATTGCCAAGCAGCACCACTAACCAGTGCACTGGACGCACAAACTCACCCGGCAGGTCGCCCCAGCGCATGCGCTTCGGAATGGGTAACTGATTCAGTGACTGCTCAATAATTTCAGGCAGTAATGCCGCCGCTTCAGCACCGGCCTGTTCCTGCTTGAATACCAGCCAGGCACCTTTATCGGTTTTCATGGTTTCAAGATCATCGACCCCGACACCACAGGATGCGGCGAAGCCCTGCAAGGCTTTGGTCGGATTACCATCATCATCAAAAGCCGCAGTCACGGCAGGTCCACGACGTTCGACGATGCGATCCGGCTGCCGCGTTTGCATTTTGGTGATAACCAAGGCCAGACGACGCGGTGTTGCGTACGGACGGATTTCCCCAAAACTCAGTTCAGCTTTGTTGAGGCCCTGCTCGACCCCCTGATGAAAGGCTTCACTGAGCTTGGCCAGCGCTTTCGGTGGCAGCTCTTCGGTACCGAGCTCAATCAGAACATCTTCAAACTCTTTCATGCCTGCGCCTCCGCCTGTGTTGCCTGAACCATCGGGAAACCCAGGGCTTCACGACGATCGTAATAGGCTTGCGCCACGGCACGGGCCAGCGTTCTGACACGCAGAATAAAACGTTGTCTTTCGGTAACTGAAATCGCTTTGCGCGCATCCAGCATATTAAAGGTATGGGAGGCTTTCAGCACCAACTCATAGGCCGGCAATGGCAGACCCGCTTCAATCATTCGTTGACTCTCGCGCTCATAGGTATCAAAAAACTGGAACAGGCTGTCGACATCGGCCTGCTCGAAGTTATAGGCCGACATTTCCACCTCATTCTGATGGAACACATCACCGTAGGTTACCGTCCCCATCGGGCCATCAGCCCAGACCAGGTCGTAAACACTGCTGACCCCTTGCAGGTACATCGCGATCCGTTCCAGACCATAAGTGATTTCGCCGGTAACCGGACTGCATTCCAGACCACCCACCTGCTGGAAGTAGGTGAACTGCGTGACTTCCATACCATTAAGCCAGACTTCCCAACCGAGGCCCCAGGCACCCAGTGTCGGTGATTCCCAGTTATCTTCAACAAAGCGGATATCGTGTACCGAGGTATCAATGCCCAGCATTTCCAGCGAGCCGAGATAGAGCTCCTGAATATTGATCGGTGATGGCTTCAGCACAACCTGAAACTGGTAGTAATGTTGCAGTCGATTCGGGTTTTCACCGTAGCGGCCATCGGTCGGACGGCGCGAGGGCTGAACATAGGCCGCGCTCCATGGCTCAGGGCCAATTGCGCGCAGAAAAGTGGCCGGATGGAAGGTACCCGCACCGACTTCCATATCGTATGGCTGTAGCAGAACACAACCTTGCTCCGCCCAGTACTTTTGCAGTCTCAGGATCAGCTCCTGAAAGGTTTTCGGCGTTTCCGCCTTCATCACCGCGTTGTTAGTCATTAGCTTGTTTTCAATAGTCAAAGTCAAAACCCCTGCGATTATAGCGAATCCCACCGCCGCTTGTAGAGACACATCATTGAATCCACTGGCTGACTCAGCTCTGTCAGCGTAATAGCAGAATGACAAAGACGGCGGTGACAGGACGATTCAGGTACAATGCCGGCAGCTATATTTTAATTCAGAGTGGGATCATGCAACGCACCATTGGCATCGTGATGGACCCGGTTTCCCGGATTAATATCAAGAAAGACAGCAGTTTTGCGATGCTGCTGGCCGCGCAGGAAAGAGGCTGGCGCATACTCTACATGGAACAGCAGGATCTTTTTCTGCGTGAAGGCCAAGTATTCGCTGAAATGCGGCCTTTAACCGTAAAAGACGATCCCAAGAACTGGTTCCAACTCGGAGAAATACAGACCCGCCCGGTCACCGATCTGGATGCGATCCTGATGCGTAAGGATCCCCCCTTCGACATGGAATATGTCTACAGCACCTACCTGCTGGAACAGGCGCAGGCCGCCGGAGTGCTCATCATTAATGACCCGCAGAGTCTGCGTGATGCTAACGAAAAGCTGTTCACCGCCTGGTTTCCGCAATGTTGTCCGCCGACACTGGTCACCCGTCACAAACACCTGATCCGTGAATTCCAGCAACAGCATGGCGACATTATTCTCAAGCCTCTGGATGGCATGGGCGGTGCTTCGATCTTCCGAGTCAATCAGGGCGATCCGAATTTTTCCGTGATTGTGGAAACCTTAAGCGAACATGGTCGTAAATCGGTGATGGCACAACAATTCCTGCCCGCAATCAAAGACGGCGACAAGCGTATTCTGCTGATTGATGGCGAGCCGGTACCCTATGCACTGGCGCGTATTCCTGCTGCCGGTGAAACACGCGGTAATTTAGCCGCCGGTGGACGCGCAGAAGGCAGACCACTAACCGAACGGGATCGCTGGATCTGCGAACAAGTTGGCGCCAAATTACGTGAAAAAGGGTTAATCTTCGTTGGTTTAGACGTTATCGGCGACTATCTCACCGAAATCAACGTCACGAGTCCAACCTGTATCCGTGAACTTGATCGCGAATTCGGACTCAATATTGCCGCACAACTGATGGATGCCATAGAAAAACGACTGCCATGAAACTGTTTCCCTTCCTGATCCTTATCACCGTCTTAGTAAGCGGCTGCGGTAATGATGACCGTGCCCGTCAAGCCAAGTTCTACGCTTTCGGTACCGAAATTGATGTCAGCCTGTATGGCGTGGACGCCGCCACTGCGGAAAATACCGTTGCCTCACTGGAACAGGCTTTCAGCAACGTCAACGACACCTGGCATGCCTGGCAGCCAAGTACGCTGAGCCGCATTAATGAAACGATTGCTAAAGGTGAAAGCATTACTGTCACCCCGGATGTCGCCGCCGTCATCAACGAGGCTGCGCGTTATGCCAAAGCCAGTCAGCACCTGTTTAACCCGGCGGCAGGCAAACTGTTTGAGCTTTGGGGTTACCATCAGGACAACTGGTTTGAATCACGACCGCCACCTGCACAATCAGACATCGACAACTGGCTGGCTGCGGCGCCGAGTATGAACGATATTCATATCGACAATAATGTACTGCGCAGCGATAACCCAATGGTCAAGCTCGGCTTTGGCGGCTTCGCCAAGGGTACAGCAGTTGATACCGCCATCAACGCCCTGAAACAGCAAGGCATCGAAAATGCGATTATCAATATCGGTGGCGATCTCCGTGCTATCGGTCATCATGGCGAGCGCCCCTGGCGTATCGGTATCCGTCATCCAAGGCAGGAAGGACAGATGCTGGCCTCGGTTGAAATTAATGACGATGAAAGTGTCTTCACCTCGGGTGATTATGAACGTTACTTCACGTATGAAGGGCAACGTTACCCCCATATTCTCGACCCGAGAACGGGTTATCCTGCCAGAGACAATATCTCGGTGACCGTTATTCACCGTCAGGCTGCTCTGGCCGATGCGGCTGCAACCGCGCTGGTCGTCGCAGGGGATAACTGGCCTGAAATTGCCGCTTCGCTGGGGGTTGATCATGTTATGCTGATGCGAGCCGATGGCCAGATAGAAATGAGCCCGGCCATGATTGAACAAGTCAAATTCACTAACCCAACCGTAGAGCCGGTTATTCGTCAGGTAGCCCAACCGTAGTCCCGCTATGGCTAAAACCACATCTGCAGACAGATTTGTTTTCACCCTGCTGATTTCGATCATCATCCACCTGATCATCGTCCTAGGGATCAGTTTTGATGTGTTTTCCCAGCCCACCAATGCACCGGCGAACAACCTCGAAATCACACTGGTCAAGCAAAAAGACAATGTAAAACCAGAGAAAGCGGACTTTCTTGCTCAGGCGAACAATGAAGGTGGTGGCGAACTCGATACCCCGAGTCCGGAACCCACACCTGACGCGCCGGTCCCCCTCGTTGAAGAAAACCCGACATCACAACCGATACCGGTGGTTGCTGCAGCAGAAATAGAACCGGAACCACTACCGATTGATGAAGCCACGCCAGAACCACCGGCACCAGAACCGGTAAAACCGGCGCCACCCAAGCCTGACCCTAAGCCGGTACCACCCAAGCCTGCCGAAACACAGCCTGAGAAAACAGTGAAAACGCTCACCCAAAAAGAGGCTGAACGTCAGGTACAAACCACCGAAACACCGGATACGGCGGTAGAGCCAGAAACAGAAGTGGTTGATGCCCCGCCGCCACGCCCATCGGCTCGGGATCTTATGCTGCAGGCACGTAATGAACTGCAGGAAACCTTGGACCGAACCACCAAGGCGCTGAGCGAACGCCCCAAAAAGCGACGTATTTCTGCCGCGACCAAGGAGTTTGCCGCTGCCGCCTATATGAAGGCCTGGGAAATGAAGGTTGAACGTATCGGTAATATGAACTACCCGCAGGAAGCGAGACAGAAAGGCCTGAATGGCAGTCTGATGTTATCGGTGGATATTAATCCCGATGGTAGCGTACCCGCAGGCGGTATCGTGATTTCACGCTCTTCCGGCCATACCGTGCTGGATGAGGCCGCTGTTCGCATCGTCAGACTAGGCGCGCCTTATGCGGCTATTCCGGAAGACGTATTGAAAGGTAACGATATGCTGACGATTATCCGTACCTGGAAATTTGAAACCGGTCGCGGTCTGTCGACCCGATAAAAAAGGCCGGCGACAATCATCGCCGGCCTCTCCTCATTCAGTGAAACACATAATCGCGGATTTCCGCTTCGCTTTTGTGGATCAGGTTTTTATTAATGGTCTGGCTGATATGTTTTTGTGTCACCGTACCCAGGTTCTGCTTCAGCATACCCAGGAAACCGGGTGAGGAAATGATGACCAGATCGTTGTAATCACCGACGCGACGTGCCGTTTCCAGACGCTCGCTGACATCATGTGCAAAATGCACGGTCTCCAGCTTCTTGGGCTCTATCCGTGGCTCCAGGGCATGGCGACCACCCTGTCCATTACCTTCCTGATCCTGTCCGTTAGTCGTCAGATCGTGCAGGTTGGACATATTGACGATGTCATCGATTTCTTTGAGTGGGCTGGTTCGGCTTTCTACCGAAAAGATTCTGGCGCGGCTACTTTCGGCAACGACGATCCATTTTTTCTTCATAGTCGATACTCCTTCTGGCTTGGGTCAGACAAGCAACACACACCGCAATTAGAGAACGGCGTGTGAAGTTGAGTCGAGTGAAGTGATGATTTGACTATAACAAAGAATTCAGGATTTGTCTGTTGGCGTCACCCGCCTAATAACCTGTTATTTATCAGTCACTTGAGATAATTTATAACCTTGACCCGCTTTACTGATATCGCTGTATTCCAGTGGTAATGCGGCCTTCAGCTGCTCTGCAAATTCCTGCACTTTTTCTATCTCGCCCTGCTTCAGTTCAAGTTCAATTTCATGAATATCAGCCCGACGCGGACCAGCTCGTACCTCTCCTCGGTCATAGGCCATTTCCACCGTGGTGCCATCGTCAAACCTTATAGGTAAAACGCAGCGTTCAAATTCGGTCGTAAATACTGGTGCAATCGCGTGCCAGACATCCGGCTGTGCCAGCAGAGGTGCCAAAGCCGTGTCGGCCAGCCGTTCAGTATCAAACTCGGGCCCGCTTAACTGATGCTCCCACTCCAAGCGTTGATGCAAGCCATTTTCAGCTTCACCACTACACTTCACGGTTTGTAACCACTGCTCGCCAATCTGACGCAGACGCAAGCCAACACCGAATGTCATTAGCGCCTTATCCGGCGTATCGAAATAGGTGCTGAGCAGGTGGATATGACTCACGGGGGCCTGCAGATACTCACGAATAAGCGGTAAAGCCATCAGATCCAGTTCTGATGGCTGTATGACCAGCAGTTTGATTTCCTGTTCCAGACTCATCGGCTTAGCAACGGTTTCAGGTATTTTCCGGTGTAGGACGTAGCATGTTCAGCCACTTCTTCCGGGGTGCCAACGGCAACGACTTCACCACCACCGGAGCCACCTTCCGGTCCCATATCAATGATCCAGTCCGCGGTTTTGATGACATCCAGATTGTGCTCGATGACTACTATGGTGTTGCCGCGGTCACGCAGGCTGTGCAGCACTTTCAGCAATTGCTCAATATCAAAGAAGTGCAGGCCTGTGGTTGGCTCATCCAATACATACAGGGTTTTGCCGGTATCGCGCTTGGACAGTTCCTTGGCCAGTTTGACCCGCTGCGCTTCACCGCCGGACAGCGTGGTCGCATTTTGCCCCAGCTTGATATAGGTCAGACCGACATCCATCAGCGTTTGCAGCTTTTTGGCAACAACCGGAATATTCTCGAAAAACACGCAGGCATCTTCGATAGTCATATCCAGCACATCGGTAATGGTTTTGCCTTTGTAGCGGATATCCAGCGTTTCACGGTTATAACGTGCGCCTTTACAGACATCGCAGGGAACATAGATATCGGGTAGGAAGTGCATTTCGACTTTAATCAGCCCATCCCCCTGACAGGCTTCACAGCGGCCGCCTTTGACATTAAAGCTGAAACGACCCGGTCCATAACCTCGTGACCGTGCTTCCGGTGTACCGGCAAACAGTTCGCGGATCGGCGTAAACAAACCGGTATAGGTCGCCGGATTGGAACGCGGCGTGCGGCCAATCGGGCTCTGGTTGATGGCAACCACTTTATCCAACTGCTCAAGGCCGAGGATCTCCTGGTGCGGCGCCGGCTCATCGGAAGCCCCATTGAGGGTTTTTGCTGTCAATTTGAGCAGTGTTTCATTGATCAGCGTCGACTTACCGGAACCGGACACACCGGTTACACAGGTCATCAAGCCCACCGGGATATCGATATCAACATTCTGCAGGTTGTTACCACAGGCACCGCGAAGGCCGATGACCTTACCGGCATGACGTTTTTCACGCTTTTCAGGCACTTCAATTTTACGTCGTCCCGACAGGTACTGGCCGGTGAGTGACTGTTCACTCTGCATGATTTCTTCGGGTGACCCCTGAGCAACTATTTCACCGCCATGTACACCGGCACCGGGGCCGATATCAAGCACATAGTCAGCCATGCGAATTGCATCTTCATCATGCTCAACCACAATGACGGTATTGCCCAAGTCACGCAGACGAGTCAAGGTCGCCAGCAGGCGATCATTATCGCGCTGATGCAGACCTATCGACGGTTCATCGAGGATATACATAACCCCGACCAGACCCGCACCAATCTGGCTGGCCAGACGGATCCGCTGCGCTTCACCGCCGGACAGGGTATCCGCGCTGCGTGCAAGGTTGAGGTAATCCAGACCGACATTCACAAGGAAACTCAATCGAGCCGCAATCTCGGTAATGATTTTAGAGGCAATCTCACCACGTTTGCCGGGCAGCGTTAACTCAGCGAAGAAAGCACTCACTTCGCCGATAGGCATCGTCGTGACTTCCGGCAATGTCGTCTCATTGATATAGACATGACGCGAGGCCTGGGTCAGACGGGTACCCTGACAGTCGGGGCAGGCACGCACAGAGTGAAAACGCGAGAGCTCCTCACGTACGCTGTTGGATTCCGTTTCGTGATAACGACGCTGCATATTCGGAATCACGCCCTCAAACGGATGCTTGCGCGTGACTTTTTTACCGCGATCACCCATGTAGGTGAATTCGATAGCGGTGGTACCGCTACCATAAAGCACGGTTTCACGAACCTCTTCCGGCAATTCATCAAATGGCGTGTCCAGATCAAAGCCGCCGTGCTTCGCCAGCGACTGCATCATCTGGTAGTAATAGGCATTACGTCGATCCCAACCACGTATCGCACCGGCAGCGAGGCTCATTTCCGGGTGGGCAACCACGCGCGCCGGATCAACAAACTGCTTAACCCCTAAACCGTCACAGGTACCGCAGGCTCCGGCCGGATTATTAAAGGAGAACATGCGGGGTTCGAGTTCAGAAATCGAATAACCGCAGTCCGGACAGGCAAACAAGGCTGAGAATAAGGTCTCGTCATTGTCATCATCCATCGACACCACTTTGGCGACGCCATCGGCCATATTCAGTGCGGTTTCAAAGGACTCGGCCAGACGTTGCTGCAAGTCGTCACGCACCTTGAAGCGGTCGACCACCGCTTCAATTGTGTGTTTTTTACGCAGTTCCAGTTCCGGCGGATTATCCAGTTCAACGACGGTGCCGTTCACGCGGGCGCGAACAAAACCCTGCAGACGCAATTCTTCGAGCACATCACGGTGCTCACCCTTGCGGTCCTGAATCACCGGAGCCAGCAGCATCAGACGTTTGCCTTCCGGCATTTCCAACACGGCATCCACCATCTGGCTGACGGTCTGAGCCGCCAGTGGTTTTTGATGCGTCGGACAACGTGGTTCACCGGCGCGGGCAAACAAAAGACGCAGGTAATCATAGATTTCTGTAATCGTACCCACGGTCGAGCGCGGGTTATGCGAGGTCGATTTCTGCTCAATCGAAATGGCCGGTGACAGCCCTTCGATATGGTCGACGTCCGGTTTTTCCATCATCGACAGGAACTGACGCGCATAAGCGGACAGGGATTCCACATAACGCCGTTGCCCTTCTGCGTATAATGTGTCGAACGCCAGCGAGGATTTCCCTGAGCCAGAAAGGCCGGTGATCACAATCAGCGCATCTCTGGGCAGATCCAGATCGATGTTCTTCAGGTTGTGGGTGCGGGCCCCACGAATGCTGATGCTTTTCATCCCGGGAACGCTTATATTTTTCATCAGGATTCCGTAGTAAAATCAAACGGATCAATATACTCTGTCCAACTATCATGACGCAAAAACAAACTGCTTCGACCGCAATGACTGCTTTAGAAAAACGCAGCATTTCCGGTCTCTCCCTCATCTTTGCCTTGAGAATGCTGGGCCTGTTCATGATCTTGCCGGTATTTTCAATTTCGGCGCAGCAATACAGTGGCAGCACCCCGATGTTAATCGGGCTGGCAATTGGCGCATATGGACTGACCCAGGCCTTATTACAAATTCCCTTTGGCATGCTCTCCGACCGCTTTGGTCGAAAACGCATCATTACCATCGGCCTTGTCCTGTTTGCGGCCGGCAGCGTGATAGCGGCACTGGCCGACAGTATTGAAATGGTCATCGTTGGCCGACTGGTTCAGGGTAGCGGCGCCATTGCCGCAGCAGTCATGGCCTTAACTGCCGATCTGACCCGTGATGAACAACGGACCAAAGCTATGGCCAGTATCGGCATCAGCATCGGCATGTCGTTCTCTATTGCCCTTGCCACCGGCGCTGCACTGGAACACTGGATTGGCCTGTCCGGTATATTCTGGGCGACGGCGTTAATGGCCGTTATTGGCCTGGCGGTATTGCACTTCTGGGTGCCATCGCCACACCGTCTGGTGAGTCATCGTGATATCGAGCCGGTACCACAACAATTCATCAAGGTGCTGGGGAACCCGCAGATTATGCGGCTGGTGCTGAGCATCATGGTGTTGCATCTGCTATTGACCACCAGCTTTTTTGCTTTGCCGCTGGCCCTGCAGAATGTAGCCGGTCTGGCTAAAAGCCAGCATGCACTGGCGTATCTGCCGGTACTGCTGCTTGCTTTTATCACCATGGTGCCATTTATCATCATTGCCGAGAAAAAGCGCAAGATGAAACCGATTTTCCTCGGTGCGATTGCTGTACTCGGTCTGGCAGAACTTGGCTGGGCCTTACTGCCGGGTTCGCTTGGCGCGATCCTGCTCTGCCTGTGGCTGTTCTTTACCGCCTTCAATATTCTCGAAGCCAGCCTGCCGTCGATGATGTCCAAACTGAGCCCCTTGGAAAACAAGGGCACGGCGATGGGTATGTACTCCAGCGCACAATTTGTTGGTGCCTTTATCGGTGGTGCTCTAGGCGGCGTATTGTATGCAAACTACGGATTGCAGGGCATCTTTCTGGCCAGCAGCGTGTTGATTCTGATTTGGCTGCTGCTGGTCTTTCCCATGCAGGCGCCCAAGCATTACAGCAGCCGCATTATTCATATGACGTCAGCCGCATTAGCCGATATTGACGGCTTCGTCAGTCAACTCAACGCCGTTAAAGGCGTGAAGGAAACCGTTGTTGTTGCCGAAGAACGGGTGGCCTATGTGAAGTTCTCACCGGACGAGACCAACCTGTCGGATCTGGAAGCGTTTGCGTTTCAGAATTAGCGTCGTAGAATAAGCCAATTCATTTTTAACCAAGGATTTTGCCATGTCAGTAAACAAGGTCATTCTCGTGGGGCGACTCGGGGCAGAGCCTGAAAGCCGCGCCTTCCCTAACGGTGGCTCGATCTGCAACCTGCGTATTGCCACCAGTGAAAGCTGGAGAGACCGTCAAACTGGCGAACGTCAGGAGCGCACTGAGTGGCACCGTGTTGTGCTGCGTAACAAGCTTGGTGAAATCGCCCAGCAATACCTGCACAAAGGGTCGCAGGTCTATATCGAAGGTCGCATCCAGACCCGTAAATGGCAAAACCAGCAGGGTCAGGATCAGTACACAACGGAGATTGTCGGCGAAAACATGACCATGCTCGACAGCCGCGGCGGTGCCGGTGGCGGTGGCGGCGGCGGTGGTGACACCTCCTTTGACCAGCGTCCGCAGCAGCAGTCCAGCGGCTACAATGCCCCGCAACCCGCTTCCAGTTCAGCCGGCCCTGATTACGGTGGCGGTGATAGCGATTACTACGACGATGATATTCCGTTCTAGAGGTCACCTAATACATAAAAAAGCCCCGTTATTCGGGGCTTTTTTATGACTGTTTACCCCAGCAGGGCTTTTAAATGAGCCACGACACTGCGTCCCAGTGCCGACAAGGCATAGCCGCCCTCCAGCACGGACACGATCCTTCCGCCTGCATACTTATCAGCCACGGTCTTTATCTGCTCGCTGAGCCAGGCATAATCATTCTCTACCAGCTGCAGTTCCGACATATCGTCTTCACGATGTCCGTCAAATCCGGCAGAAATCAAAATCAGCTCCGGCTGAAAGCGGTTCAGTGCAGGTAGCCAGTGCTGCTCCACCCCGGCTCTCAGTTCCGCACCACCAGCACCCGCCGCAAGCGGTACATTGATGATGTGTCCCTCGTAACTGGGTTCACCACAACCGGGGTAATAGGGGTGCTGAAAGCAGGAACAGATAAGCACATCGTCATTCTCACGAAATATTTGCTCGGTTCCATTACCAAAGTGCGCATCAAAATCGATAATCGCGAGCTTGCGAACGCCCATCTGCTCAAGGGCATGGGCGGCACCGACCGCGATGTTATTGAATAAACAAAATCCCATCGCCCGCTCCCGTTCCGCATGATGACCGGGGGGCCTGACAGCACAGAAAACGACCCGATGACGATCATGCATGACCAGTTTCACCGCTTCGACCACGGCTCCTGCCGCACGCTGAGCGGCCGTCAACGACCCTGGCATCATGATGGTGTCAGCATCAAGCCAGACCTGTTCCTGAGCGTCTAGCTTGTGAAAAAGCTCATCAAGATAATCAGCACTGTGCACCCGCTCCAGCTGTTCACGTGTGACCAGTGGCGCGGGGTAGTGATGTAATATCATTTCCAGTCCACTGGCTAGCAGTTGATCGTGGATCGCAGACAGCCGCTCAGCCATGTCAGGGTGATACGATACGGTCTGATGAAGCGCGCAGTCGGGATGCGATATTAATGCTAAAGTCATCGATGCCAGTCATGCCGGGAATAGTTACAAAAAGATAGCTTAGCAGGAAGGACTCATGAATACGCATTATCTGGATCGTCTGTTTTCTCCCCGTGGCATTGCCGTTTTCGGTGCCAGTGAAGAGAAAAATTCTGTTGGCAGACGCGTATTCGAAAACTTGCTAAACGGCGACTTCAACGGCCCTGTTTACGCCATCAATCCCAAACATAAAAAGGTGCTGAGCCAGCCTTGCTTCGCCCGCATCGAAGAAACGCCCAAGGCGATTGATCTGGCAGTCATCGCCACACCGGCCGAAACCGTGCCCGATATCATCCGCCAGTGTGGCGAACATGGTGTCAGCGCGGCGATCATCATCACCGCCGGCTTCAGCGAGGGCCAGGGACAGGGCAGCGGTCTGGAAAAAACCGTGGTTCAGATTGCCGAGCATTATCAGATGCAGATACTCGGGCCGAACTGTCTGGGCTTAATCCGCCCTTCTGTCGGCATGAATGCCACGTTCAGCAAAAATACAGCGCTTCCGGGTCAGCTCGCCCTCATTTCACAGTCAGGCGCATTATGTACGGCGATTCTGGACTGGGCCTGCGCCAACAATATCGGTTTCTCGACCATCGTTTCCCTGGGTAATGCTGCCGATATTGATTTCGGTGATCTGCTTGATTTCCTTGCCCAGGATCCCAAAACGCAGAGCATTCTGCTCTATGTTGAGGGCATCCGTGATGCCCGCCGCTTTATGAGTGGTTTACGCATAGCGTCAAGAATGAAACCAGTGGTAGTGATCAAGGCTGGTCGCCATCAGGCTGCTTCCGAGGCGGCGATCACTCACACCGGTGCCATGATTGGCGCGGATGACGTCTTCAATGCGGCGCTGAAGCGTGCTGGTGTGGTCAGGGCAAACACCGTTCAGCAATTATTTGCCGCGGCAGAAATCTTGGCCACGCAGAGTCGGGTGAACGGCCGTCGGCTGGCTATCGTGACTAATGGCGGTGGCCTTGGCGTGATGGCAACCGACCGTGCCGTTGATCTCCATGTCGAGCTGGCACAGTTATCCGCAGACACACTCGCCACACTGAATCAGTCACTACCACCGCAATGGTCGCAACGTAACCCGGTCGATATTCTGGGTGATGCCCCGCCGGAACGTTATCAGAAGGCTGTCGCAGCCTGTCTTGCTGATGACAATGTCGATGGTGTACTGGTGATGTTATCGCCTCAGGCGATGACAGACCCGGAAGCCTGTGCACAGGCGGTTGTGGATGCACAGAAGGGGCAGTCAAAACCGGTACTGGCCTGCTGGATGGGACAGGACTTGATCGCAAGCGCCTACAAGCTGTTTGCCAAACATCATGTGCCCTGTTTCAGCAACCCGGAATCGTCGGTTGAAGCTTTTTCCGGCCTCGCCCGGTTTCATGATAATCAGCAATTGCTGATGCAGGTACCCGGCCCGCTCGCCTCACACAGTGCGCCGGACGTTGAAGGCGCACGGCTGATCATTGAAAGTGTGCTGTCGGAAGGTCGCCACTGTCTGAGTACAACCGAGTCACGGGCCTTGTTAAAAGCCTTCAATATCCCGGTCAGCTTCAGTATTGAATGTGACAGTGCCAACTCGGCGCTGGTCGCTGCAGAGTCTCTGGGTTATCCGGTGGTCATGAAAATCAGCTCACCATCGATTATCCACAAAACCGAAGTCGGCGGCGTCCGGCTCAATATCAGCAATGCGCCGGCAGTGCGCACGGTCTATAACGAGCTGCTGGAACAGGTGCATGTCAATCAAGGTAACCCCTACGCGACCCATGTCACGGTAGAACCGATGTATGCCACCCCATCCGGCCGCGAATTACTGGTCGGCGCCAGTCGCGATCCGGTATTCGGCACCGCCATTGTTTTCGGTGCTGGCGGTATTAAGGTCGAGGTATTGCAGGACCGCGCCATTGCATTGCCGCCACTGAATCAGTTCCTGGCAGAACGCTTGATTGATGAAACTAAAATTTCCGGTCTGCTCGGTGAGTTCCGCAATTTACCGCCGATTAACCGGCAGGCACTTGTTCAGGTGTTATTGCGCGTCTCAGAAATGGTCTGTGAACTGCCGGAACTCATTTCGCTGGATATCAACCCGCTGATTGCCGACGAGAAAGGTGTGATGGCTCTCGATGCCCGCATTGAAGTCGGGCATCAGCCGGCTGGCATTAACCGCTACGCTCATCTAGCCATCCACCCCTATCCCAACCAGCTGGTTACCGTCGATCAACTGCCCGATGGCAGCAATATCACGATACGGCCGATTCGCCCCGAAGATGCGACCATCGAACAGGACTTTTTCCGCAAGCTGTCGGCACAATCACGCTATTTCCGTTTTATGCAGCGTCTTAATGAACTCACACAGGACATGCTGATTCGCTTTACCCAGCTGGACTACAGTCGCGAGCTCGCACTTATCGCCGTCACCGAGATTGATAATGAAGAAGTGGAAGTCGGCGTCGCCCGCTACATCATGAATCCGGATGGAAAAAGCTGCGAATTCGCCCTGGTTGTGGCCGATGAATGGCAGCATCGCGGCATTGGCTCGCGACTGATGAAGGCACTCATTGCCAGCGCCCGTCAGCAGGGTTTCACACAAATGGATGGCGAAATTCTTGCCAGCAATATCAATATGCAGCGTCTGGCCGAGGAACTGGGCTTCGAACTCAGCAAGGATCCGTCCGACCCCGGCGTCAGGCTTGCCAGCAAAAGCCTTGTCAGCTGAAAAAACCACTTATTTTTCCGGACGGGTATTGATTCGCCACGGCAACAGTGGGAGCATCAAACTATGACAACAAGAAAGGTCAATGCATGAACAAGGTGGCTCATACTACCATCCGTCCGGTTCGCAGTCTGAACCTGTTATCCCAGGAAGAAATCTACAAACTGAGTAATCCACGTGCCGATCTGCACCGCCTGTTTCGCGACTGTGCGCTGGCCATCCTCAACACGGACAGTGAAGAGGATGATGCGGAAGAAATCTTCAAAAATTTTGCCGACTTCGATATCCGTCTGAAACCCCAGTCGCGCGGTATTATGCTGGAAATCCTCAATGCGCCTGCACAGTCATTTGTCGATGGCAAAATCATCCGTGGTATTCAGGAGCATTTATCTTCGGTACTGCGCGATATTGTCTATACCGACTTCAAGATCCTCGCTGAAGAGGCTGATGACCCGGCCAAGATCACCGACAAGGTTTTCCGCATTCTGCGTAATGCCGGTGTGGTGCGCCCGGGTGTGTCACCCAACCTCGTGGTGTGCTGGGGCGGACATTCAATTCCCCGCGAGGAATACAATTACGCCAAGCATGTCGGCTATGAGTTCGGCCTGAGAGGCCTCGACATCATTACCGGCTGCGGTATCGGCGCGATGAAAGGGCCGATGAAAGGGGCTGCTGTCGGCCATGCCAAGCAACAGATTAAAAACGGCCGTTATATCGGTATCAGTGAGCCGGGCATAATCGCTTCGGAATCCCCCAACGCTATCGTGAACGAACTGGTGATCATGCCGGATATCGAAAAACGACTGGAAGCCTTTGTCCGCCTCGGTCATGCGATCGTTGTCTTCCCCGGTGGTGTAGGCACGGTGGAGGAAATCGTCTACCTGCTCAGCATCCTGCTACATCCGGAGAATAAACAGGGCATTCCCCTGGTGTTTGCCGGTCCGGAATCCTGCCGCGGCTACTTTGAGACCCTCGATCAGTTCCTGCGCCAGTGCCTCGGCGATGAAATCGCGAGCTTGTATCAAATCATCATCGGCGAACCCGATCACGTCGGTAATGTGATTCGTGAAGCGGTGGATCAAGTGCACAATGACCGTTATGCCAGTGGCGACGCGTTCTACTTCAACTGGGAATTAAATATCGACCCGGCCCTGCAATTCCCGTTTATTCCGACGCATGAAAATATGGCAGCGCTGAAGCTCGATCCGTCTCTGCCCAAACATGAACTCGCCAGCCAGCTTCGTTCAGCGTTTTCAGGCATTGTTGCCGGTAATGTGAAGGCCTTCGGTATTCGCGAAGTGGCCAAGAACGGGCCCTATATCATCGATGGTGATCCGAAGATCCTGCAGGCAATTGACCGGTTATTGCATATCTTCGTTGAAGAGAAGCGGATGAAACTGGGCCAAGACAAGAATGTCTATCGTCCCTGCTACAAGGTAGCGCAATACGCTTAAGGCGTGATGATGCTGAGCGCGGTTACATAGACCAGCTCACAGGCTCGTGCACCAGTGTCTTCACGAGTCAGAGAGCTTTGCCAGCGCCAGCCATCGTAGCCTTCAGCGAGGATTAATTGCCCCTGCAGGCTGATGATCTGGCCCGGCTGCACTATATCCAGCATGGTCGCGACCTGATCATTGGCCGGTACCATGTGCATATTGGCGCTCTGGGTTTCTATCTCACGACGCGGAATCGGACCCCCCTGCACACTCCAGTGATACCAGCGACCGGACTGACGGATATCGATCTGCTCGAGGACAGCTTCATCGGACATTTTCTGCCAGCCCAGGGCTAAATCAGTCGGAGCCAAGTCGCTTTCACGATCGAGAAAATAGTCTTCCCGTGATAATACCTTGGCATCCAGCGTAAATTCGGCCAGTGGCGTAATCAGATAGTCGCCATGCTCGAACTTCTGTGCTTTGTTGATTAAAGTCTGTAGCGGCGCATCGGCGACCTTGATGCCCGGCCCCAATGAGACTGTTTCCGCTGCCCTGCACTGCCAGACAAACACCGCAATCAGGATCAGAAACAACAGATTACGTAAGCTCATGGCTGTGCCAACTTGAAGCGTTTAGCAGCCAGCACGATCAATAACAGGACAGGCAAACCTATCAGTGCCGTCAGCATAAAGAACCATTGATAGCCCAACGATTCCACCATACCGCCGGAGTAGCCTCCCAGCATCTTCGGCAATAAGGTCATCAGCGAAGAGAAGATCGCGTACTGCACGGCGGTAAAAGAGATATTGGTCAAGCTGGATAAAAAGGCAATGAATGCCGCACTTGCCAGCCCGGCTGACAAGTTATCTGCAGAAATCACCACATATAACATCCAGACTTCATTGCCCATGCCTGCCAGCATCATGAATAAAAGATTGGTGGCGGCTGACAACACGGCCCCTAAAAACAGAATCCGCATCACACCATAACGCACGGCCAAAATCCCGCCGAGGAAACCACCGAAAATAGTCATAAACAACCCGAAGGTTTTTACCACCGTGGCGATCTGTGGCTTGGTAAAGCCCATATCCTGATAAAACACGTTGGCAATAACACCCAGAACGATATCGGATATCCGGTACAAACCTACCAGTGCCAACAGTAACCAGGCCAGCGACCAGCCATAGCGGCGAAAGAAATCCTGCACCGGTTCAACATAACTGCGCTTGAGCAGAGCCGCATTCACCCAGTCAAAACGCAGGCAAAACCTGGCCAACACCAACGCCACAACCACCGCCAGTGTTAAACGTAAAAGCTCAATAAGCACGGCAGCCAGCGGCACATTATTTACCTGCCCGGCCAGCATCAGCTTAAGTTGTTCGGCGAGATCACTACTGGCCGCGAACAGGGCGATAAAGCCACTGACCGCCACCACAAAGGTAAAGAACAGCCCGGCATAATCACTGGCACTCTGGGGTCTGGTAGCAGGCTCTTTTTCCGGCTCACCAATGATCAATGTCGTGATAATGCCAATCAGCATGCAGCCCGCCATGATGAAATAGGTTATCTGCCAGGCGCTGACCTGATAATGCTCAGGACTGGTTCCAAAATAACTGGCAAGAAACAGCGCACCGGCTCCAGCAATCAACATACCGATGCGATAACCCGCGATATAACTGGCTGACATCAGCGCCTGGAATTCCGCAGCGGCTGACTCGATACGATAAGCATCGATGACCACGTCTTGCGTCGCAGAGGAGAAGCCGAGCAAGACTGCCGCTAATGCCATCATCACCAGTCCCTGACTGGCCGGATCAATCAAAGCCATCAGAATAATCGCAAGCACGATACTCAGCTGTGACAACAGCAGCCAACTTCGCCTGCGGCCAAGCCAGCGCCCCAGCAGTGGCAAGGGGATCACATCCACCAGCGGTGCCCAGACAAACTTAAAGGAATACCCCAGCGCAGCCCAGCTGAAGTATGTTACTGCGGCGCGTTCGACACCGGCTTCACGCAGCCACAAGCTTAGAGACGAAAAGATCAGCAGCAGCGGCAGACCGGCAGAGATACCTAGAAACAGCATCGTCACCACCCTCGGGTGACAAAATGCCTTAATGCTTTCCTGCCAGGAATGTATGCGCGCTATCAAGCTGGTCTCTCAACATAGGTTCAGTGGGCTAAAGTATCATTGACGCCAGCGGCAATCCACTCCAACGGTGCAATGGATTTTCTATTCGTGAGAAAATAACGAGAATATAACTTTTTTTTCAGACCCCATGACCAGGCAACGCAAAATCATTCACGTTGATATGGATGCCTTTTTTGCATCTGTAGAACAGCGCGATAACCCCGATTATCAGGGAAAACCACTGATCGTGGGCGGCCAACCGGATAGTCGTGGCGTCGTTGCGGCATGCAGCTACGAAGCGCGCACGTTTGGCATACATTCGGCCATGCCCAGTTCACGCGCCTACCGCTTATGCCCTCAGGCAATATTTGTTCGCCCCCGTTTTGATGCATATCGTGAAGTTTCACAGCAAATTCGTGATATTTTCTGGCGTTATGCCAGCGAAGTTGAGCCATTGTCCTTGGACGAAGCTTATCTGGATGTCACTTACACTGAGGCATGTAACGGCTCCGCCACCCTGATCGCCAAGGCAATAAAGCGGGATATTCTTGCCGAAACCCGACTCACCGCTTCTGCCGGCGTTTCCTACAACAAGTTTCTCGCCAAAATTGCTTCCGATATGGACAAACCGAATGGGCTTTATGTGATTCGCCCAGAACAGGGAGAAGCCTTTGTCGAAACACTGGCAATCGGCAAATTCCATGGTATCGGTCCTGCCACCGAGGCCAGAATGCAACAACTGGGCATTCAAAGCGGGCTGGATTTACGCCAAAAGACGCTGGAAGAACTCACTGAACGCTTCGGTAAATCCGGCCAGTATTATTTCAATATTTCCCGTGGCATTGATGAACGACCGGTGCGCAGCAGTCGTATCCGTAAGTCACTGGGCAAAGAAACCACCTTTGCTGAAGATATCGGTTCTGTGCCCGAACTGAACGCCAAGTTACTCGAACTTGCAGCGATTGTTACGGAAAGTGTAAAAAAACAAAACCTGAAAGCACGGACACTCACAGTAAAAGTCAAATACGCCGACTTTCAGCAGGTGACCCGTGCTCAGACTCTAGGTCAGACTATTACGATGAATGATTTACGGGAATGGATCCCTGTCTTGCTGAGCCGCACAGAAGCCGGTCATAAACCAATCAGACTGGTAGGCTTGAGTTTAAGCGGCTTTGATATGCCGGTTTCAGATGAAGAACAACAATCGCAACTGGATTTGGCATTACAGGATGTTTTCTAAACATGATGGATTTAAGAAGCCCAATACCTCTTTTTCGACGATTCCCGGAAAAAACACTGTCTGGTAGCTTGTGCAAAACCAGACACCTTTTACCCACCCTTTTTTATAAGCCCTAAATTTATGCCAACAGCCGAACAATCAGCACTGGGCATCTTACAAAATGTCTTTGGCTACAATAGCTTTCGCCATAATCAGCAAGCTATCGTTGAGCACGTCATTGCTGGTGGTGATGCGCTGGTTTTAATGCCCACCGGTGGTGGAAAATCCCTCTGTTATCAAATCCCCGCCTTGGCTCGTAGAGGCACAGCCGTGGTGGTCTCGCCGTTAATTGCATTAATGCAGGACCAAGTGATGGCGCTCGCTGAACTGGGTATCAGCGCAGCCTTCCTGAATTCCAGCCTGTCGGCTGATGAAACCCGTGAGGTAGAGGCCAGGCTTGAAGCCGGGCAGATCGACTTGCTCTATGTGGCACCGGAACGCCTTCTCAGCCAGCGCATGTTGAGCTTGCTGGATCATCTGCAAATCGCCTTATTCGCTATCGACGAAGCGCACTGCGTGTCGCAATGGGGCCACGACTTTCGTCCCGAATATCAGCAATTGCGGATTCTGCACGAGCGGTTTCCGTCAATTCCGCGCATCGCCCTAACGGCGACGGCTGATAAACGAACCCGTGGTGAGATTATTGAACAACTCAATCTGCATCAGGCGGAGGTCTATCTCAATAGTTTTGATCGGCACAATATTTACTATGCGATAGCCGGAGCCAGCCAAGCCAAGCAGCAGTTATGGGACTTTATCAGCAGCCAGCACGCCAATGACGCCGGTATTGTCTATTGCCTGTCGCGAAAGAAAGTGGAAGCCATTGCCGAATGGTTACAGGAAAAAGGCCGCACCGCCTTACCTTATCATGCCGGTTTAACGGCGGAGTTACGCGCCCACACCCAGCAACGTTTTTTACGGGAAGAAGGAGTAATCATTGTCGCTACCATTGCATTCGGCATGGGTATCGACAAACCCGACGTTCGCTTTGTCGCACATTTAAATCTGCCTAAAAACATCGAAGCGTATTATCAGGAAACCGGTCGTGCCGGTCGTGATGGCCAGCCGGCCAATGCCTGGATGGCCTACGGCCTGCAGGATGTGATTACCCTGCGCCAGTTTATGCAGGACTCCGATGCACCGGACTTGGTCAAACGGGTCGAGCATCACAAACTGGAAGCCATGCTCGGCTTATGTGAGCTGATCACCTGCCGTCGTCATGCTTTATTAGCCTATTTTGATGAAGAAGCCCCACAAACATGCGGTCAGTGTGATAACTGCGTCACGCCTCCCGAGCATTTTGATGCCACTGAAGTCGCGCAGAAAGCATTGTCCTGCGTATACCGTACCGATCAACGCTTTGGCGTTAATTACCTGATTGATGTCTTACTCGGTAGCGGCGATGAACGGGTTCAGCACAACGGCCATGACCGGATTAGCACCTTCGGTATCGGCGCGGAACTCACTGCCACGCAGTGGCGAGGCATCTTTCGCCAGCTGGTTGCCCTCAGTTATCTGGATATTGATATCAACCGTTATGGGGCGCTGCGTTTAACAGAAAAATGTCGCGCCGTATTACAGGGCAAGCAGACCTTATTATTGCGTAAACAGCAGAACAAACAATCAGGCAACAAAACAAAGAAACAGACTGCCGTCCGCCCACAGGATCAGGCTTTGTGGGAAGCCCTGCGCCAACTACGTTCCGACATCGCAAAGCAGAATGGTGTACCGCCCTACGTCATCTTCCACGATGCGACTCTGCTGGAAATGTGTCAGCTACGACCGACAAATTTGAACGCCATGCAAGGTATTTCAGGGGTTGGCGGCCAGAAACTCGCACACTACGGGCAGCGTTTTCTGGACGTTATCCTGCAACATCCCTTATCTGAACTACTCAATAACGGCTTGAGTGATACCGTCAACCAAACCCTGATGCTGCATGAACACGGCCTGACGCTTGAGCAAATTGCTGCCGACAGAAGCCTGAGACCCAGTACGGTATACAGCCATCTGGCTGAAGGCATCAGTGCCGGATTACTCGATGTCAAAACCGTACTCGATCTTCAGGATGCCGATTTACAGGAAATCATCGTCACTCTTGAAGCCTTGGGTGAACAGGCAAGCCTGAAAACTGTGCACCAAACACTTGAGGAGCGTTATGACTATGGCGTCATCCGCTGTGTCATGGCCTCTGTCGGCATGAGCTGAGCTTACTCACCGGGAAATGCGTAATCGTAATCCACCGTCAGCGGTGCATGATCGGAAAAACGCTCATCACGATAAATATCCGTGGCTGTGACCTTACCTTTCATCGTCGGCGACAGAATATGGTAATCAATTCGCCAACCGACGTTGTTGGCCCAGGCCTGACCACGATTGGACCACCAGGTGTACTCATGCTCCTGTTGTGGCAGTTCACGGAAGGCATCAACAAAGCCCATCTCGTCAAACAGTTTATCGAGCCAGGCACGCTCTTCCGGCAAAAAGCCTGAGTTTTTCTGATTGCCTTTCCAATTACGGATATCTTCGTTTTTATGGGCGATATTCCAGTCACCACAAATCACGTAATCACGACCGGATGCTTTCATTTCCAGCATTTTGCCCTCAAAAAAGTCCATGCACCGGTATTTCGCTATTTGACGCTCTTCTTTGGAAGAGCCCGATGGCATGTACAGGGAAATGACGCTTAAATTTCCAAAGCGCGCCTCGATATAACGGCCTTCAGCATCGAACTCCGGATTATCCATGCCACTGATGACTTGATCCGGCTCATGGCGGCAAAACAACGCCACGCCGCTATAGCCCTTTTTTTCAGCATCGTGGTAGTAACAGTGGTATCCTTGCGGTGTAAAGATGTCGTCCTCAAGTTGATGCACCTGTGCCTTGGTTTCCTGGATGCAGACAACATCCGCATTCTGCTTTAGCAGCCAGTCAAAAAAACCTTTGCGAGCTGCCGCTCGGATGCCATTGACGTTAACGGTAATGATGCGCATGGTTACCCCTGTCTGAAAATTTTCACATCATACCATTTACAAAGCAGATGAAAATCAGGATAATGGCCTGTTCATCTACTACTGATAGCTGAATTTTTTAGGAGAAGCACTTTGGCAAACTCGGCACAAGCAAGAAAACGCGCGCGTCAAGCGGAAGATCACCGTCAGCGCAACGCCAGCCAACGTTCAGCGATGCGTACAAGCATCAAAGCACTGAGAAAAGCAATTGCAGCTGGCGATAAAGAACAAGCCGTTGCTGCTTTCCAAGCTGCTGTTCCTCAACTGGATCGCATGGCTCGCAAAGGCATTATTCACAAGAATACTGCTGCTCGCGGTAAAAGCCGTCTGAACAACGCTGTTCGCGCAATGTAATTTAGAGCTTAAACGCTCTAAACAAAAAAACCGGCTCAGGCCGGTTTTTTTATGTCTGGAATTAAACCATCACCCCGTGACAACCAGATTGTCGCGATGAATCAGTTCAGGTTCGTCCACATAACCCAGCAAACGTTCGATTTCAGCACTGGAGTGCCCCTTGATACGTAAGGCTTCACTGGCCGTGTAATTACTCAGGCCTCGTGCGACTTCTTTGCCGTTTAAATCACGGCAAATCACCAGTTCACCACGGGTAAAATCACCCTCGACGTGCTTCACGCCAACAGGCAGTACACTTCGACCCTGTTCCCGAATCACGGCTACCGCGCCATCATCCAGCACGATCTGACCTTTAGGCTTTAGGTGACCGACCAGCCACTGCTGACGTGCTTTGATGGGCTTATTATCCGGCCATAATAAGGTGCCGACACCATGTCCGGCGGCCAGGTGACGCAGATTGTCGGGATGCTTACCGGACACAATCACGGTATAGGCACCGGAACGTGCGGCGCGACGTGCTGCCAGCAGTTTGGTCGTCATTCCACCGCGGCCCAGTTCACCCTTACTGTCCCCCGCCATTTGATCCAGAGCGGGGTTACTAGCCGCGGAGGCGGCGATCATCCTCGCATCGGGATTGATTCGCGGATCGGAATCAAATAAACCGTCCTGATCGGTGAGAATAACCAGTACATCGGCTTCCACCAGATTGGCCGTCATGGCTGCCAGCGTGTCGTTATCACCGAAACGGATCTCTTCGGTGGCAATCGTATCGTTTTCATTGACGACTGGAAGAATACCCAGTTCCAATAGCGTTTGCAGGGCGCTACGGGCATTAAGATGGCGGCCACGGTCGGAAAGATCAGAATGAGTCAGCAGGATCTGCGCGGTTTGAATACCGTGCTTGCTGCATTCGGTCGCATAAGCATTAACCAGCCCCATCTGACCGACACTGGCTGCCGCCTGCAACTGATGGATTTCATGAGGACGACGCTGCCAGCCCAGCTTTTGCATACCGGCTGCGACAGAGCCAGAGGTCACCAGAACCACTTCCTTACCCTGACGACGCAGTTCCGCAATTTCAGCACTCAGCCAACGAATACGATCAATATCCAGTCCCTCACCGACACGCGTCAGTAACGCACTGCCAATTTTGATGACCCAGCGTTTAGTATGCAGCAGCTGCTGGTGAGGTTCTGTCACAGTGTTTATTCCTTGCTATCGTCCGTAGCCGACTGTTGTTGTTCCCGGGTTTGTTCGAGGTATGCCATCACATCAACACACAAGTCTGAGCAGCCTTCACCACTCTGACCACTGATGCGATAAACCTTGCCTTTCCAGCCTAAACGGTCAATCACTTCCTGGCACAGCTCTTCACGGATATCCTCGGGTACCAGATCCATTTTATTCAAGACCAGCCATTGTTCCTGACTGCCCAAGGCATCGCTGTAGCGTTCAAGCTCGCGATTAATGGTTTGTACACTCTCCACCGGATCCTGCTTCACGTCTGCCGGGGCCATATCAACCAGGTGAAGAAGCAGGCGGGTACGTGTCAGGTGGCGCAGAAACTGAATACCCAGGCCGGCACCATCAGCAGCACCTTCAACCAGCCCCGGTACATCTGCAATCACAAAGCTACGTACATCTTTCAATGTAACCACGCCCAGATTAGGATAAAGGGTGGTAAACGGGTAGTTGGCGACTTTAGGCTGTGCCGCAGACACCTGACTGATAAAGGTCGATTTACCGGCATTAGGCAAGCCGAGCAGACCGACGTCAGCCAGTAGCTTCATTTCCAGCCGCAGATTACGTTCTTCACCGGGTGTGCCGTTACTGGTCTGACGGGGTGCGCGATTGATACTGGACTTGTAACGGGCATTACCCAAACCGTGCCAGCCGCCTTTCGCCACCATCAGTTTCTGGCCGGCTTCGGTCAGATCCCCAATCAATTCGTCAGTATCATCATCCCAGGCTTCGGTACCGATAGGCACTTTGATGATCAAGTCTTCACCACGGGCACCGCTGCACAAACGACCACGGCCATGTTCACCGCGCTCTGCTTTAAAGTGTCGTTGGTAACGGAAATCTATCAGTGTATTTACCTGCTGATCGGCAATCAGGTAAACATCACCACCATCACCGCCGTCACCACCATCCGGGCCACCGAAAGGAATGAATTTCTCACGGCGAAAGCTCAGGCAGCCATTACCACCGGCACCTGCCATCACCTTGATTTTCGCCTCATCTACAAATTTCATTCTTCCAACCCGTGTCTATCTTCTTCTGGCTTTCTGCGCCAGAAACAAAAAACCCCGCATCAGCGGGGCTTTTGGCTGTTTGCCCCAACGGGCTAACAATGTGTCTTAGTCAGCAACAACGCTAACAAAGGTGCGTTTTTGAGGACCTTTGGTCTCAAACAACACTTTACCTTCAGCAGTTGCAAACAGAGTGTGGTCTTTACCAATACCAACATTACGACCTGCGTGGTAACGAGTACCGCGCTGACGAATGATGATGTTACCACCAACTACTTGTTCGCCGCCGTAGCGTTTTACACCAAGGCGTTTACTTTCTGAATCGCGTCCGTTACGCGTACTACCACCAGCTTTCTTATGAGCCATGATTAAACCTCTCTAAAGAATCTTAGGCTGTGATGCCTGTGATTTCGATTTCAGTGTAAGCCTGACGGTGCCCCATTTCTTTCTGATGGTGCTTACGGCGTTTGAATTTAACGATTTTGACTTTATCGCCACGACCGTTGGCAGCCACTGTTGCAGTGACTTTAGCGCCGTCGAGGTAAGGTGCACCGACTTTGATGTCTTCACCTTCACCTACCAGCAGCACTTTATCCAGTTCAACCGTATCGCCAGCTTCAGCATTCAATTTTTCAACGCGGAGCTTTTCGCCCTCTTTTACACGGTACTGTTTACCGCCTGTCGCGACAATAGCGTACATCGCTGTCTCCAATAAAATTAATTAATGCAGGTTACCCAACAAAAGACCGGGGATTGTAGCGCCTTTCTTATAAGAGATCAAATCTGAATATTGTCTCAGTGCCATCTTTATACTTTGCAGTCAAAACAGCCTGAGCGTAATATTTGCGCGCATGTCGTGCGCATGAGAAAGTACGCGTTTTACGAACCCATATTATAGGCAGATTTTAGCGCCGTGGATATCCAATCCATTTATTCCCTGATTCAGGATGACCTCAACGCTGTTGACCAGTTGATTCAACAGCGCTTGCAATCGGACGTCGCGCTGATTAACCAGCTTGGTTTTTACATTATCAATAGTGGTGGCAAACGTCTGCGTCCGGCTATCGCCATACTCAGCGCCCGCGCATGCGGCTATGAAGCCGACAAGCACATCAACCTGGCAACCATTATCGAATTTATTCACACGGCAACGCTGTTACATGATGATGTCGTCGATAATTCTGATATGCGCCGGGGTCAGGAAACTGCGAATAATCTCTGGGGCAATGAAGCCAGCGTATTGGTTGGCGACTTTCTCTATACCCGCTCTTTTGAAATGATGGTGGAAATGGACTCGATGCGCTTGATGCAGATCCTGTCTCACACCACGAATATCATTGCTGAAGGTGAAGTGCTGCAACTGCTGAACTGTCATGATGCCGACACCACTGAAGCACGTTATCTGGAAGTCATCCATCACAAAACCGCCAAGCTATTCGAAGCAGCGGGGCAATTAGGGGCCGTAATCTGTCAGGCACCGACAGAGATCGAAGATGCGATGGCACGCTATGCCATGCATCTGGGCAGCGCCTTCCAACTGGTTGATGACCTACTTGACTACAGTCAGTCCAGCGAAACCATCGGTAAAAATATCGGCGACGATCTGGCCGAAGGTAAACCAACGCTGCCTCTGATTTACGCCATGCAAAAAGGCAATGAACAGCAAGCATCGGTGATTCGTCAGGCTATTGAAAACGGTCAGCGTGAGCGCATTGATGAAATCATTACCATCATCAACGAAACCGGGGCGATTGATTACACCGCCCATGCGGCCGCTCAGGAAGTCGCCCAGGCCAAGGCAGCACTGAATATTCTGCCTGACAGCGACTACAAGCAGGCCCTTATCGGTTTAGCTGAATTTTCCATCAGCCGCGATTACTGATCGCCGGGACTGTTCAAGCCAGTAACGATCTGGCTAAATAGATCTTTCGTTATAGTCAGGGTGAGCCTGTGATTCAACGTATCTGTATCAGCCATGGTTTCTAAGCAAGACATTCTTAATGCCAATATCCTGTTGGTTGACGATCAACTGGTCAATATAAAACTGCTGGAAAAACTGCTGCGCCAGGCAGGCTTCAACTCGATTTTCTCCACCACTCAGCCAACAGAGGTTAAAACCCTTTATTTCGATAATGGTATTGACCTGATTCTGCTGGATATCCGCATGCCGGACATGGATGGCTTTGAGGTCATGGCACAGCTACAGGCCGAAATCGAAAACGATTACCTGCCTATTCTGGTGGTCACAGCTGAACTCACTAATCAGACACGTGAACGCGCCCTCAGCAGTGGCGCCAGAGACTTCCTCACCAAACCGTTTGATCAGGCGGAAGTGCTGCAACGCATCGTTAATATGATTGAGGTTCGCCTGCTGCACAAACAGATCCGGCTACAGAATGAAACACTGGAAGAGCAGGTCAGACAACGCACGCGGGAGTTGGAAGAGAGTCGTCTGGAAATCATCAAACGCCTCGGACGTGCCGCCGAATACAAGGATAATGAAACCGGCAACCACATTCTGCGTATGAGTCATTTCGCACAAATGCTGGCGAAAGCCGCCGGTCTCAGTCAGGAACAGACGGATAATATTCTGCTCGCCGCTCCGATGCACGATATCGGCAAAATCGGTATTCCAGATAGCATTCTGCTCAAACCGGGCAAACTGGAACCAGAAGAGTGGGCTATTATGCAAACCCACGTCTCGATCGGCGCCGATCTGTTGGCAGGCACCGATATCCCCTTATTGGAAATGGCGCGTAATATTGCCCTCAGCCACCATGAAAAATGGGACGGTAGCGGTTACCCTCAAGGATTATCCGGCACCGACATTCCGATTGAAGGCCGTATCTGTGCCATCTGCGATGTATTTGATGCACTCACTTCAGAGCGCCCATACAAAAAACCCTGGCCGGTCGAAGAAGCGGTAGCCTTTCTTCGTCAGCAAAAAGGACTGCACTTTGACCCGCACCTGGTCGACCTGTTCGAAACCATTCTGGATGATGTTTTGCGTTACCGCGCAGCCCATCTGGATGAAGCCACGTTTAACCGTCTCGCAGACTAAGGCCGATCGATAGGGCTTTGTGCTTTAGTCTGCGTCAGCTATCCTTTACGCCCATGGCACAAATATATAACTATCACCTTTTTTTCTGCACTCACAGCCGCGATGATGGCACCGCCCATTGTGAAGAGCATGGTGCGCAGTCTATGCGCGACTATGCCAAACAACGTGTCAAAGACCTAAAGCTCAAAAAAGTCCGCGTTAACAATGCCGGTTGTCTCAACCGTTGCAAACTCGGGCCAATGCTGGTGATTTACCCGGAAGGCATCTGGTATCGCTATGAAACTACGCAGGATATTGATGAAATCATCGAATCTCACCTGGTCCAGGGCAAAATCGTCGAGCGCCTGCAGCGATGACACCGGATCAGTACTGCCGTGACAAGGCAGCCAAAAGCGGTTCCAGTTTCTATTACAGCTTTATGTTTTTACCGGCTCAACGGCGTCAGGCCATTACCGCGTTGTATGCTTTCTGTCGTGAAGTCGATGACGCAGTCGATGATATTGCGGATCCGGCAGTGGCCGCCCAGACATTGTCTTGGTGGCGTGAAGAAATCGATCGTACCTTTAACGGCAAAGCCACACACCCGGTTGGTCTAGCCTTACAGTCCGCGCTACAGAACTTCGAGTTACATCAAGAATACTTTCTCGAGATCATCGATGGTATGGAAATGGATCTGACTCCACAGACCTACCCTGCTTTTAAACACCTGGCGTTGTACTGTCACCGTGTCGCCAGCGTGGTGGGACTGCTGGCGGCAGAAATATTCGGTTATCAGAACCGAAAGACCCTTAACTACGCCGAAAAGCTTGGTGTTGCCTTTCAATTAACCAACATCATCCGTGATGTGCGTGAAGATGCCGAACGTGGCCGTATTTACCTACCTGAAGAAGACCTGGCGCGTTTTGAGGTTAAACAAGAAGATATCCTAGCCCTTAAACAAACAGTCGAACTGACGAAGCTGCTTAAATTTGAAGCTGAGCGCGCCCGCGACTTTTATCGTGAAGCCATGGCTTTATTGCCGCAGGAAGACCGCTTTAATCAGCGCACCGGCCTCATCATGTCTGCCATTTACGAAGCCACGCTTGATGAGCTTGAGCGTGATGGTTTCAAGGTCATGCAGCAACGCATATCTTTAACACCGCTGCGTAAACTTTGGCTGGCCTGGAAAACTGCACGCCGCGAGCGCAAACGCGCAAAATGACCATTCTGGTTATCGGCGGTGGCTGGAGTGGGCTGACAGCAGCGGTCAGACTCACGCAGCATGGGCACTCAGTGCAACTACTCGAATCTGCCAAGCAACTGGGCGGGCGGGCCCGCAGCGTGGACTGGCAAGGCTTGGAAATCGATAATGGCCAGCATTTGCTGATTGGCGCCTATCACCGCACCCTGTCTCTGCTAAGCACCCTTGGCGCAAATGAACAGGACTTGTTCCAGCGGCGACCATTGGGCATCGAAATCAAGGATGCCGACTATTCTTCCATTCATTTAAATGCCGGCCGATACTTGCCGTGGCCTTTGTCTCTGCTGTGGCGACTGTGCCGCGATAATGACCTGAGCATCGTCAGCCAAATTGCCAGGCTGAGTCTGCAGGCACAGCGCTTTAATCAAAAGCAGGATCAATCGGTCGCTGACTGGCTAAAAGCGAACAATCAGTCTGCCCGTCTGACCCGTCAGCTGTGGGAACCGCTTTGTCTCGCCACACTGAACACGCCACTTTCCACAGCCTCGGCCGCCGTCTTTGCCACGGTATTGAAAGACATCTTCCGCCGCCGCCGCGACAGTGATCTGCTGATCCCGATTCAACCTCTGGGTCAGACACTGCCAGCCTATGCCGAACGCTATATTCAGACTCATGGCGGTCAGATCCGTCTGCAACAGCGCGTAAAAGAAATTCGCATCGACAAGCAGCGTGTCAGCGGGGTAGTGACGCAGCAGGGTGAATACATCAGGGCTGAACACATCATTGTCGCCACGCCTCTGGATATCAGCCGTCAACTCCTCGTTTCACAACTCGAATTGCCGGAGTCAGCCACGCACCCCATTGCCACGGTTTATCTGCAGTATGCTGCACAAACAAGATTAACCGGTCCGGTGATTGGTCTCAGCGGCACCCTTAGTCAATGGGTTTTTGATCGTCACGATCTTCGTCCTGGCCTGCTCAGCGCTGTTATTAGCGGCCCAGGAGAACATCAAGCCTGGGACAAGCAGACAGTCTGCAATCAGGTTGCCGCCGAACTTGAACAACTTCTGCCTACCATTACATCCCGTCCGACAGAAAGCTGGTTGATTCGTGAAAAAAAAGCCACTTTTTCCTGCACCGTTGACATTCAAAGCCACAGACCTAACAATCGCACTGAGATCACGGGACTCTGGCTCGCTGGTGACTATGTTGCCAACCCCTACCCGGCAACACTGGAAGGTGCGGTTGTCAATGGTGAACAAACTGCGATGCAGTTAATAGAACACCTTGCCGCTGGTCGCTAACATCGTGATCCCTTGCTATACTTTGATTTTCGCACAATAACAAATAGGGAATGCCATGTTGAATCATATTCGTTTGATGTTTATCGCTTTGTTTATGGGTCTGTTTCTGGTTGCCTGCGGTGACGACAGTGCACAGCAAGATGCCGCTGAAGAAGCTGCGCCAACTGAAATGGCCGCTGAAGAAACTGCGACTGAAGCTACCACAACTGAAGACAGTAACTCTGTTGTCGGTATGACTGAAGAAGAAGCTGTTGCCAAATGGGGCGAGCCTGATCTGACACAATCCCGCACTATTGACGCTTTAACCGTGACTCATCACGAATGGCATGGTGAAGACGGTATCACTGCCGTGCAATTCCAGAATGGCGTTGCCCAATTCAGTCAATTCATTGCGGCTGAATAAGCTCAATGACTGGCCATGCTGAGGCCGATCAGCTACATAATCGCGTTATTCTGATCACCGGTGCCGCTCGCGGCATCGGTGCCTCAGTGGCCAAAGCCTGCGCCACCCAAGGCGCGACTGTTATCCTGCTGGACAAACAGGTTTCCGGCCTGGAAAGCGTCTACGATGACATTGAAAATGCCGGTCATCCAACACCAGCCATTTATCCGTTAGATCTGAAAGGTGCTACGGCGCCTGACTACCAGCAGTTGGCCACGACCATTGATAGTCAATTTGGTCGTCTGGATGGCTTGATTCATTGTGCTGCGGCACTCGGACAACTCGCTCCGGTTGAGCACCAGGACACCAAAACCTGGCTCGAAACCCTGCATGTCAACCTGACCGCAGCTTTCTTGCTGACCAAAGCCTGCTTACCCTTGCTAAAACAGCAGGCAGGTAGCCAGCTGATTTTCACCACCGATTCCCACAAGCACAAAGCCTATTGGGGCGCGTATGGCATCAGCAAAGCCGCTATCGAGGCTTTCGCTGGCCAGCTGAGTGATGAACTGGAAGCTCAGGCTAGGGTCTCCGTACACTGTATTGATCCCGGTGCAGTGCAGACAGAACTCTTTGCGCGGGCATTCCCTGCCATCGATCCCAGCGATCTTCCCCAAGCCGACAGTATTGCCCCGCAATATATTTCCTGTTTTTGTGGATGATTTCTCAGACAGTAATCATCAAGCATGATCCCTGCGATCGTCAAAAGCCTGACACGCATCTATATCTTATTGAAATAAAATAACTTTCCACGTATGGCACAGTTCTCGCAGGAGCAACGCACTCCTGATGAGGAAGTGCTTAATGGAACAGCAATTACATCGCGGTAGCAAACTCAGCCTGATTAATGGCAAGTCTGAAGCTATCAAGACACCGGTAACGATCACAGCCGATCAAGTCGATGCCCTGGTGAGCCAGTTACCGGCATTATTACAGACAACATTGATCCTCGAAGAGTTACTTCCGCTGTTCGAAAACCAGCTTCGTCAGGTTATGCATTTTGATAGCTTCCACTATCAGCATCATGCGATGAACTGTCATATTGATAATGCCGATCAGCGTCATCATCGCTGTAATTACACACTCGACCTGAATGGTCAGTACCTAGGCGAACTTAGCCTTACCCGTCGACATAAATTCAGTCATGCACAAATCGCATTACTGGAAGATATTTTGTGCCTGCTGGTTTACCCACTCAGAAACTGCCTGCTCTACAAACAGGCTTTGCAGTCAGCCCTGCATGACGAATTAACTGGACTGGGAAACCGGGCAGCTTATGACAAGAGTCTGCAACGTGAAATCGAGATGGCGCAGCGTCAGAACACACCGCTGTCTCTGATTGTATTGGATATCGATAACTTCAAGCACATTAACGACAACTACGGACATAGCAGCGGTGATCAGGCCCTCAGAGCCCTTTCGAGAACGATGACTCAATCCATGCGGCGCAGTGATATGGCGTTTCGCTTCGGCGGCGAGGAGTTTGTGTTAGTGCTGAGCAATACTGATGCCTCGGCAGCGACCCTTGTCGCTGAACGCCTGCGGCTTGCTGTCGCTGAAAGTCATTGTACGGATAATACCAAGACATTCCACTTCACCATCAGTGTCGGCGTGGCTGAGCTGGAGGCCGATGAACAGGCTTATCACCTGTTTGAACGTGCTGATATGGCTCTGTATCAGGCCAAGCAGACGGGGCGCAATACCACTGTCTGCGCCCCGTCTGTTCAGGCTATGTAAAACTAACGACCGCGAATTCTCGGCCCACGCTTGCCGGGCTTCGCATTCGTACTTTCATCCGGCTGCTTTCTGCCCTTGTAGGGAGAAGCTGCAGGCTTGTCATTTTTTGCTGGTCTGGCCGCTTTTTGCGGTTTTCTGCTACTGACTGCTTTGCCTTTCTTGGCAGTGGCCGGACGCATACCCGCCTGTTCATACAGGTATTCCAGATCGCTGTCGTCCAGCTTTTTCCAGTTTCCGATACGCAGGTTGTTCGGCATGATAATCGGCCCGTAACGTACCCGCATCAGACGACTGACCTGTACGCCCTGACTTTCCCAGAGACGACGAACCTCACGGTTACGGCCTTCCTGAATTACCACATGGAACCACTTATTGGCACCTTCACCACCCGCTTCCTGGATATCGTTGAATTTGGCTTTGCCATCGTCCAGTTCCACACCATCACGTAAAGCCTGCATCATTTCAGGCGTGACTTCACCCAGCACCCGAACCGCGTACTCACGATCCATTTCATTAGCAGGATGCATCAGGCGGTTTGCCAATTCACCATCGGTGGTCAGAATAATCAGACCACTGGTGTTCAAGTCGAGACGGCCAACACTGACCCAACGGCCCTGTTCCGGTTTAGGGAGAGATTGAAAAATAGTACGACGCCCTTCCGGATCACGGCGTGTGCACACTTCACCAATCGGTTTGTTGTAGAGAATGACCTGCTGTGGCTGTTGCCACAGACGTTTCGGTGACAGCGGCTTGTTATCAAGACGCAGACGGTCGCCTTCGCTGATCTGGTCGCCCAGACTTGCGGTCTCACCATTGCAACTGACCCGTCCTTCCTTGATCCAGGCTTCTATCTGACGACGTGAGCCATAACCCGCTCTTGCCAGGACTTTCTGTATACGTTCTGCCATAAATTCTCAGTAATTATTTGTAGTTGAGGCCCATTACATTTCTGACCTCAGCAAGGGTCTCCTGCGCCACTTCACGGGCTGCTGCGGTGCCATCATCGATGATTCGGCGTACATCCTCTGGATGCTCACTGAAATCGGCCGCACGTTCACGGATTGGCCGCAGCTCAGCGCTGACAGCATCGATCAGCGGTCCTTTACAATCCAGACAGCCAATACCAGCCGTACGGCAGCCTTCCTGCACCCATTGTTTCTGATCTTCGGTGGCATAGACTTCATGCAACTGCCAGACCGGACAACGATCCGGATTACCCGGATCACTGCGGCGTACCCGGTTAGTATCAGTAGGCATACGTTTGATCTTATCTGCCAGGGTATCGTCAGACTCACGCAGGGAGATGGTATTGCCGTAGGATTTCGACATCTTCTGTCCGTCCAGTCCCGGCATTTTTGAAGCGGGTGTCAGCAACGCTTTCGGTTCCGGCAGAATGACCTTGCCTGCACCTTCCAGATAGCCGAATAAACGCTCGGTATCACCCAAGGCAAGATTTTGCTGACTTTTCAGCAATTCACGCGCCGTATCCAGTGCTTCGCTGTCACCTTTTTCCTGATACGACTTGCGCAGGGTGTTATACAGCTTGGCGTTTTTCTTGCCCATTTTTTTGATGGCCGCTTCCGCTTTTTCTTCAAAATCTTTTTCACGACCATAGATATGGTTAAAACGTCGGGCCACTTCACGGGTCAGTTCCACGTGTGCAACCTGGTCTTCACCAACCGGAACCTGGCCGGCACGGTAAATCAGAATATCGGCGCTTTGCAGCAACGGATAACCGAGAAAACCGTAAGTCGCCAGATCGCGCTCTTTCAGTTTTTCCTGCTGATCTTTATAGGTTGGCACCCGCTCCAGCCAGGACAGCGGCGTCATCATAGACAATAACAAGTGCAATTCCGCATGCTCAGGCACCTTGGATTGCAGGAACATGGAGGCTGCCGACGGTTCAATACCGGCTGCCAGCCAGTCAATCACCATTTCCCAGACACTGTCTTCGATAATTCCGCTGTCTTCGTAGTGTGTGGTCAGCGCATGCCAGTCCGCAACAAAAAAGAAACAGTCGAACTCATGCTGCAATTTGATCCAGTTTTTCAGTACGCCGTGATAGTGCCCCAGATGCAGTTGTCCGGTAGGACGCATGCCTGAAACGATTCGTCGTGACTGTAAAGCTACCGTATCCAAAGTGATCTCCTGATATAGCTATCAATCTATCTATAAAATGGTGAGAAAAATCTGTGGCGGCAGGTTAAACAGCCAGGCCAACACAGACAGTAAGCTGCTAACCAAAGGCCAGAGAATGAGGCCAAGCAGACCAAAAAACAATAAGCCGAGCAGAATAATAAAACCGTAGGGTTCAAGCCGGCTAACCTGCCAGCTCATCGGGCCGGGAAGCACACTGACCAATACCCGGCCACCATCCAGCGGCGGCAAGGGTAATAAATTCAGCATCATCAGCATGCCGTTAATCAGCACACCAGCCAGTCCCATAAACAGCATCGGCTCGCCAATGCCGCTTCCGCTCTGTGCCAGCAGCAATCCGAGTTTGGCGATGGAGGCCCACAAGACCGCCATAATCAGATTCGCCATCGGCCCCGCCAGAGCGACCCAGGCCATGTCTGTTTTGGGTTTACGCAGATTCTGAAACGTTACTGGAACCGGTTTGGCCCAGCCAAAAATAAAGCCGCCGAGTAAAAGCAGAACACCAGGCACCAGTATGGTTCCGACCGGATCAATGTGCTTGAAGGGGTTCAGAGTCAGACGTCCCATCATCTGCGCAGTACGGTCACCGAATTTGAGTGCTACCCAGCCATGTGCGACCTCATGTACCGTAATCGCGAATAAGACCGGAATTGCCCAGATGATAATCTTCTGGACCAGACTGAATTCATCAAGCACGGATGCTATCCTGTCCGCCTAAATATGGGCGCAGCGCCTGAGGAATGGTAATCGAACCATCCGCCTGTTGATGATTTTCCATCACCGCCAGTAAGGTACGGCCAACCGCCAAACCTGATCCATTCAGAGTATGCACCAGCTCCGGCTTACCGGTTTCGGGATTGCGCCAGCGAGCCTGCAGTCGTCGCGCCTGGAAATCACCGAAATTACTGCAGGATGAAATTTCACGGTAAGTCTGCTGACTCGGTAGCCAGACTTCCAGATCGTAAGTTTTGGTTGAAGAAAAGCCCAGATCACCGGTACACAGGTTGACCTTACGGTATGGCAAATCCAGTAATTGCAGAACTCTTTCGGCATGTGCCGTCAGTTCTTCATGTGCAGCGGCGCTGTCCTGAGGACGAACAATCTGCACCAACTCCACTTTTTCAAACTGATGCTGACGGATAAGACCTCGCACATCGCGGCCATGTGAGCCGGCCTCACTGCGGAAACACGGTGTATGCGCAACAAATTTCAGCGGCAACTGCTCGTTTTCGCAGATGGTATCGCGGACGATATTGGTGACCGGCACTTCTGCGGTCGGAATCAGGTAAAACTGACCATCATTGACTTTAAACAAGTCAGCCTCAAACTTCGGCAATTGACCTGTTCCCTGCAGCGAGTCGGCATTGACCAGATACGGTACATAGGTTTCCGTGTAACCATGCTGTTCACTGTGCATATCCAGCATAAACTGGGTCAACGCCCGTTGCAGACGTGCCAGCGGGCCTTTCAGAGTCACAAAACGCGCAGCACTGATCTTAGCCGCGGTTTCAAAGTCCATACCGCCGAGTGCGGCGCCCAGATCAACATGATCTTTGGGCTCAAAATCAAATTGACGCGGTTCGCCCCAGCGTGAGACTTCCTCATTGTCGTTTTCATCTTTACCGGCAGGCACATCCGCTTGCGGCAGATTAGGAATGCTCAGAGCGATGTTATTCAGCTGTTCCAGTACCTCGGCAAGTCGCGCTTCGGCGGCCTTGTGACGGTCACCCAGATCATCAATTTCTTTCAACAACGGCGCGATATCTTCACCGGCAGCCTTGGCTTTACCGATATTTTTGGAACGGGTATTACGCTCGGTTTGCAGCTCCTGCGCTTGTTGTTGCGCCTGCTTACGTTCCTGCTCGAGTTGTGCCAGCTGCGCCAGATCAAGCTCAAAACCGCGGCGCGCCAGCTGCGCAGCCACTTGTTCAACGTCATTTCTCAGTAACTTCGGGTCTAACATTTCTTCTTTAAATTCCAGTTTGTGCAGGCCAGCTAACAACCAGTTCGGGCTTCACCAAACTGCCTAGCTGCTTAATGATTTCCTTCACTCGCTCGGGCTCATCAAAAAATTCAATGATGATGGGCAACTCCGATGACAGTGCCAGCAGCGAAGCCTTATGCAGGCGGTGATCAGTACCCAGCCCTGCTACCCCCTTAAAAACGGTGAATCCACGGGCATCTATTTCTATCAGTCGCGTGATGACTTTATTTACATCGTCTCTGCCTTCAACCAGGTAGATACGAGCCATTGTTACAACGTTACTCATAGCTGCCTTCCAATACCTAAACCTATCCAGGTTGCCAATAAACAGCAGGTTACACTCATAAACACGTTAATGAACGCCTTACCAAGCTCACCACTTTCCACCAAAGCCAGAGTCTCGAACGAAAAGGATGAAAATGTCGTGAACGCACCGAGAACACCAAACAACACGCCCGAACGTAGCTCAATGGAGCTGATTTGACGCTCGACCAGCATGATGAATAGAAAGCCCATCAGCAGCGAACCGAGCACGTTAACAGTTAATGTGCCATAGGGAAAGTCTCTGCCCATAACACGATGGACACTGGTGGAAACGAGAAACCGGAGCACTGAGCCAACAGCACCGCCAATTGCAATCGCTACTAGTTGATGCACAAGCCTCTCCCCATCGCAAAAGCATTAGTTTACCGCATTCCGGCGTTTAGCTCGCAACTGATTGGTTTAAGGCAAAAAAGGCGGTTTAGAGCCGCCTTTTTATTTTGCTTTCACACTCAGGATAAAACCGGTTTCAGTTCACCCTTGGCATAACGTTCGACCATTTTGCTGAGCGGAATTGGCTTGATCTTGTCAGCATGACCAGCACTACCAAACGCTTCATAACGTGCCTGGCAAATCGCCTGCATGGCATCGGTCGATGCTTTCATAAATTTACGCGGGTCAAACTCGGCCTTTTTGGTTTCATCCGTCATAAACTGACGGATAGCACCGGTTGAGGCCATGCGCAGATCAGTATCGATATTCACTTTGCGAACACCGGACTTGATGCCTTCCGCGATTTCTTCCACCGGCACACCATAAGTCTGACCCAGATCACCGCCATGGGTATTGATGATCTTGAGCCAATCCTGCGGTACCGAGCTGGAACCATGCATCACGAAATGGGTATTAGGCAATTTCTTCCGAAGCGTCTTAATACGCTCAATATCGAGAATATCGCCCGTCGGTGGCCGGGTAAATTTATAAGCACCATGACTGGTACCGATAGCCACGGCCAGCGCATCAACTTCAGTCCGCTTCACAAAGTCCACCGCTTCATCCGGATCGGTCAAAAGCAGGCTGTGATCGAGTGCTCCCTTAGCACCATGCCCATCTTCTTCGCCCATCTCACCAGTTTCCAGCGAGCCCAGACAGCCCAGTTCGCCTTCGACAGAGACTCCACAGGCATGAGCCATATCGACCACTTCACGGGTCACCCGCACGTTATATTCATACTCTGCCGGTGTTTTCATGTCTTCCTGCAGCGAGCCATCCATCATCACCGAGCTGAAGCCGGACTGAATCGAGCGTGCACAGACACCGGGTGATGCGCCGTGGTCCTGATGCATGACGATGGGAATATCCGGGTAAGCTTCCAGCGCTGCCAGTAGCAGATGGCGCAGGAACGGTTCACCGGCATAACTCCGCGCACCGGCACTGGCCTGCATAATCACCGGGCTGTTAACAGCAGAAGCGGCCTGCATAATCGCGTGCAGTTGCTCCATGTTGCTGACATTGAACGAAGGCACGCCAAAGTCATGCTCAGCCGCATAATCCAACAATTGACGCAATGAAATGAGAGCCATAATTCCTCTCCTGTGAAAACACTGCGTGAGCCGCAGTTTTAGCTTTCGATCTGAGGATCGACCATATCACCGACCTGCACCAGTTTCAGTGCATTGGTGCTGCCCTGAGCCTCCAGATCCCCTTTTGTAATGATCACTATATCACCATCACTGACAACGCCGCGACGCTTGAGCTCATCAATCATGTCACGGTTTAACGAAGCATGATCCTGATGCTTGCGGGGGAACTTGACGGGATACACGCCACGATACAAGGTGACACGGCGAGCAGTATTCTCATGCGGCGTTAACGCAAAAATAGGAATACCGGAACTGATTCGTGACATCCATAGCGTTGTAGAGCCGGACTCGGTCAGCGCGGCAATGGCTTTCACATCAAGGTGATTGGCCAGATACATCGCGCCCATCGCAATGGCTTCATCCATGCCTTCAAAGCGCGAATCAATCCGATGGCGTGACACCCGAATTTCACGTTCCTGCTCAGCCTGCAGGCAAATACGGTGTACTGCGGCGATGGTTTTGATCGGATTTTTACCGACGGCCGTTTCGCCCGACAGCATCACTGCATCAGTGCCATCCAGCACGGCATTCGCAACGTCAAACACTTCCGCCCGCGTCGGAATCGGATTCTCGATCATCGATTCCATCATCTGCGTTGCGGTGATGGTAATACGGTTCATACGCCGTGCCATGCCGATAATGCGCTTTTGGATCGGAGGCAAGGCGGCATCGCCCATCTCGACCCCTAAATCGCCACGAGCGACCATGATCGCATCGGCCGCCTGAATAATTTCCTCAATGGCCTCAACCGCTTCAGCGCGCTCAATCTTGGCGACAATCGCGGCATGGCCGCCGGCAGCTTCCAATAACCGTCTGGCTTCGTGAATATCTTCCGCACTGCGGGGAAAGGATACGGCAAGATAGTCAGCCTGCATTCTGGCCGCGGTGATAATGTCCTGCTTATCTTTTTCTGTCAGTGCCGCCGCCGACAATCCACCGCCTTGGCGGTTAATACCTTTGTTATTGGACAAACGGCCACCGAAAACGACTCGGGTGATGATTTTTTTCCGGTCAACCGCCTCGACCCTGAGTACGATACGACCATCATCAAGCAACAGTGTGTCACCCGCACAGACATCGCTGGGCAAGGCCTTGTAATCAATGCCGACGGTCTTTTCATTACCGGCATCGGTTCCGAGTTCGGCATCCAGAACAAAACGATCATTTTCCTTAAGCAGAACATGACCTTCCTGAAAGCGGGCAATCCGGATCTTCGGTCCTTGCAGATCGGCCAGCACGCCAACCGGTTTGTTGCAAGCGCGGGCGCGCTCACGCACCTTGCCTGCCAGCGAGATGTGGGCAGAGGGTTCGCCGTGGGAGAAGTTCAGCCTGACCACGTTCATGCCGGCTTCGAACATGGCATCGAGCACGTCAGGACTATGCGTAGCCGGTCCCAGTGTCGCAACAATCTTTGTTCGTCTTATGGCCGTCACGCTGAACTCCCTGTGTTTTGTTATTAATTAACCTGCCGCACGTTGCTCCAGAATTTCAACCGCAGGCAACTTCTTGCCTTCCAGGAACTCAAGGAAGGCACCGCCACCGGTGGAAATATAGGAAATATCGTCACAGATTTTGTATTTCGCCACGGCCGCCAAAGTATCACCGCCACCGGCGATCGAAAAGGCATCAGATTCCGCGATGGCCATGGCAATTTCCTTGGTACCTTCGCCGAACTGATTGAATTCGAACACACCGACTGGTCCGTTCCAGACGATGGTACCTGCTGTTTTGAGGATTTCAGCAAGCTGGGCTGCGGTTTTGGGGCCGATGTCAAATATCATATCATCGTCCTCAACATCGGTAACTTTTTTGGTTTCCGCTTCGGCGTTCTCGGCAAACTTCTTACCGCAGACCACATCCGTCGGTACCGGAATATCACCGCCCTTAGCCTGAGCAGCGGCGCGTAATTGCTTGCAGGTGTCGATCAGATCTGCTTCATAAAGCGAGTTACCGACATTAAAACCTTCCGCCGCGATAAAGGTATTGGCAATACCACCGCCAACGATCAGTTGGTCGACTTTCTGAGACAAGGTTTCCAGCACGGTCAGTTTGGTTGAGACTTTAGAACCACCGACAATTGCCACCAATGGCCGGGCCGGATTATCCAGGGCCTTGCCCAAAGCTTCCAGTTCAGCAGCCAGTAACGGCCCCGCGCAGGCAACAGGGGCGTATTTGGCAATACCGTGTGTCGAGGCCTGAGCGCGGTGTGCCGTACCAAAAGCATCCATCACGAACACATCACACATCTGTGCCATACGCTTCGCCAACGCATCATCGTTTTTCTTTTCGCCGATGTTAAAACGCACGTTTTCACAGAGCACCACCTCACCCTCTTCAACAGGGATAAAGTCCGGTTCCAGCCAGTTCTGCTCCAGGCGAACGGGCTGTTCCAGCAGGGCGGCGAGGTAATTGGCCACCGGCGCCATGGAATACTGGTGTTCATACTCACCTTCTGTCGGTCGACCAAGATGGGACATCAGCATGACCTTGGCACCTTTTTCCAGCGCCAGTTTAATCGTCGGCAAGGAGGCCAGAATCCGGGTTCCGTCAGCGACTACGCCGCGTTTCAACGGAACATTGAGATCTTGTCGGATTAAGACACGTTTACCGGCCAGGTCTAAATCAGCCATCTTGATTACGGACATGAAATTACCTCATCAATCTTTCGGGCAAGCTCGCCAACTCAGTATAGCGCTCAGCCCAGTTATTAGGCACAAAAAGGCCCCCTGAGAGGAGGCCTTTCAGTGTGCAATTAATCTATGAATAAATGATTACTGACCCACATGCTGCACAAGGCGCATCATGTTGCAGGTGTAACCGTATTCGTTGTCATACCAGGCAACGATTTTGACAAAGGTACTGTCGAGCGCAATACCAGCACCAGCATCAAAGTTGGAAGGCGCAGTATGGCCACGGAAATCAGTGGAGACCACGCTCTCTTCGGTATAACCGAGTACACCTTTGAGTTCGCCTTCGGACGCTGCTTTCATGGCTGCGCAGATATCCTCATAGCTGGCATCGCTGTTCAATTGAGCAGTCAGGTCCACCACGGACACATCTGAGGTCGGAACACGGAAAGCCATGCCTGTCAGTTTGCCATTCAACTCCGGCAGCACTTTACCCACGGCCTTGGCCGCACCGGTCGACGAAGGAATAATATTTTCCAGAATGCCGCGACCACCGCGCCAGTCTTTCATTGACGGGCCATCGACGGTTTTCTGTGTGGCTGTTGCCGCATGCACAGTTGTCATCAGACCACGCTTGATACCGAATTTGTCATGCAGCACTTTAGCAACGGGAGCCAGCGCGTTGGTAGTGCAAGAGGCCGCAGAGACAATCGCCTGACCGGCATAGTCATTGTGATTAACACCGTAGACAAACATCGGCGTGTGATCTTTAGATGGCGCCGACTGCACGACTTTTTTGGCACCGGCATCAATATGCGCCTGGCAGCTTTCTTCCGTCAGGAAGAAACCGGTACATTCAATCACCAGTTCGGCACCGACTTCATTCCATTTCAAATCCGCCGGGTTACGCTCAGCGGTGATACGGATGGTTTTGCCGTTGACCTCAAGGTTGCCGTCTTTCACTTCCACCTCGCCGTCAAAACGACCGTGTACCGAGTCATACTTCAGCATGTAAGCCAGATATTCCGGATCCAACAGGTCATTGATTGCCACCACTTCAATATCGGTAAAGTCCTTTACCGCGGCACGAAATGCCATACGACCAATACGACCGAATCCATTAATACCTACTTTAATTGTCATGCTTGTTCCTCTTAGCTTGAATGTCTAACCACTAAAAACTTGGGGTCAAGATTTCACTGGTTAAACTTTAAAGTGTCAGACGAAAAAAAACCAGCGGGCCGAAGCCCACTGGTTCTTCTTTTATTTCAACAGATTAGCAATCTGCCGTTATTACAGCACTGATTTAACAGTGTTAACAACGTTTTCGACAGTGAAGCCGAAGTGTTTCATCAGAACACCACCCGGTGCAGATTCACCGAAGGTGTTGATACCAACACTACCGCCTTCCAGACCAACGTATTTAGCCCAGAAGTCAGTCACACCTGCTTCAACAGATACACGTTTAACACCCGGTGTCAGAACGCTGTCTTTGTAAGCTTGGTCTTGACGGTCAAACACGTTGGTAGAAGGCATAGAAACAACGCGTGCTTTCACACCGTCTGCTTTCAGAGCTTCTTGCGCTTGAACGGCCAGATCAACTTCTGAACCGGTTGCGATGATGATAACGTCAGCTGCGCCGTCTGCTTCAGACAGAACGTAAGCACCTTTACGGATACCTTCAACATCAGCCAGGTCATGTTTACGGCCAGGAATACCTTGACGGCTCAGAACCAGGCTTGAAGGACCATCCATACGCTCAACAGCAGCAACCCATGCAACCGCAACTTCTGTTGCATCTGAAGGACGCCATACATCCATGTTAGGGATGTAGCGCAGACCCGCAGTGTTTTCGATAGGTTGGTGAGTAGGACCATCTTCACCCTGACCGATAGAGTCATGGGTCAGAACAGCAACAGTACGTTGTTTCATCAATGCAGCCATACGCAGGGCAGACTTGGCATAGTCAGAGAACATGTGGAAAGTACCACCGAATGGCAGCAGACCACCGTGCAGAGCCATACCGTTCATGATGGCGTACATGCCGAATTCACGAACACCGTATGAAATGTAGTTACCTGGCTCTTTACCAGAAACGTGCTTGAAGCTAGAGCAGCTGGTCAGGTTAGAACCAGTCAGGTCAGCTGAACCACCCAGGAATTCAGGCAGAACAGGTGCCAATGCTGCGATGGCTTTTTGTGAAGCTTGACGTGAAGCCAGGCTTGGCGCTGCTTCATTGATTTCAGCGATAAACGCGTCAGTCACTTCTTTCCAGTTAGCTGGCAGATCACCCGCCATACGACGTTTGAATTCAGCCGCTTCTGCTGGGTATTCAGCCGCATAGGCTTCGAATTTAGCGTTCCAGTCAGCTTCAGCTGCTGCGCCTTTCGCTTTCGCATCCCAACCTTCGTAAACGTCAGCAGGAATAACAAATGGTTCGTATTCCCAACCCAGTTCTTTACGGGTCAGTGCAACTTCTTCTTCACCCAGCGCTGCACCGTGGCAGTCATGGCTTGCAGATTTGTTTGGAGAACCGAAACCGATGATGGTTTTACAGCAGATCAGTGAAGGCTTGTCTTTCACTGCTTTCGCGGCAGTGATTGCTGCGTTGATCGCGTCTGCATCGTGACCGTCTACTGATTGAACGTGCCAGCCGTAAGCTTCAAAACGCTTAACAGTGTCATCGGTGTACCAGCCGTCGATGTGACCGTCGATAGAGATGTTGTTGTCATCCCAGAATGCGATCAGGTTACCCAGACCCCAAGTACCAGCCAGCGCACAAGCTTCGTGAGAAACACCTTCCATCAGGCAGCCGTCGCCCATGAAGACATAGGTGTGGTGGTTAACAATGTCGTGACCAGGCTTGTTGAACTGATCAGCCATCAGTTTTTCAGCCATCGCGAAACCAACACCGTTGGTGATACCTTGACCCAGAGGACCAGTAGTGGTTTCTACACCAGGAGCATAGCCATATTCAGGGTGACCGGCACATTGTGAATGCAGCTGACGGAATGTTTTGATTGAATCCATTGGCAGGTCGTAACCAGTCAGGTGCAGCAATGAATAAATCAGCATAGAGCCGTGGCCGTTAGACAGGATGAAGCGATCACGATCAGCCCAGTTTGGGTTGGTAGGATTGTGCTTCATGTGGTCGTTCCACAGGACTTCGGCGATATCCGCCATACCCATAGGCGCGCCCGGGTGACCAGAATTCGCCTTTTGAACTGCATCCATGCTCAGAGCACGGATTGCATTAGCTAAATGTCTACGTGTAGCCATTTTCTACATTCTCCTATTAAAAAAAATTAAGCCGCCCGCCATTTGATCGAGCAGCCCATACTAGGTATTTGATTTTCAGGGCCCTGGCCTGTTTCAGCGATCTGTTTCATAGACTCAAACAGATCCCGTCTGACATCGGCTGGCGCAGCTTCTTTGCGGCTGGCATCCAGGCGACCACGGTATTGCAATTGCAGGTCTTTGTTATAGCCAAAAAAATCAGGTGTGCAGACTGCCCCGTAGGCTTGGGCAACCTGCTGTGTTTCATCATATAAATAAGGAAAGGAAAACCCTTGTTCCTCGGCAACACGCTTCATATTGTCGAAAGAGTCTTCCGGGTATTCGTCAACATCATTCGCCATAATGGCGACGGCGTTGATACCATACTGCCTGAGCTCATTGGTGTCGCGAACCAGACGATCCAGTACTGCCTGCACATAGGGACAATGGTTGCAGATGAACATGACCAACAGGCCGTTTTCACCGCGACACTCATCCAATGTCCAGATTTTGCCGTCTGTGCCTGGCAAAGAGAAATCAATGGCAGGCTGGCCAAAATCACAGACCGGTGTTTCTAACGCCATAAACACTCACTTTCGTTGCTGTTTCTCGCAGTTTCAGCGGCAAAAATGGACGCCTGAAACCCGTACGGAGTTCTGCATATTACCAGACAATTTCGAGAATGCGAAATCAGGCTGACAGCGAAACAGAATGAGTGCAGGTCCTTGTATCAAGTCAAAAAACCACGGATTGATTCAAATAGGCAGTGACAAAACAACGCTCGCCGTCTTACAGTTTTGCGCAGACAAAAAAGCCCATGTTGTCACAGACAGACAAACAGCCCCCTAATCAGCGCTGTCTCAGCGACGATTATCAAAGCCGATTAACAGAAATCTGCCGGTAAATGTTTTAATGTTTGCACACTTAAGCGGATAAACAAGCAAGTCTATGGCTCGAAAAAAAACCACCTCATCCAAACAACGTAAAACGCCTCGCCGTACAGCTAAAAAACAGCATCGTGGCTTTATCAGCAAGGCGACGCTGTTTAAGATCCTGTTTACCCTGCTGGTTCTGGCTGGTCTGGTTTTACTGTTTCTGGATATGCAGATCCGCAGCCAGTTTGAAGGCAAACGCTGGGCCGTTCCGGCTAAAGTCTATGCGCGTCCGCTGGAGCTATATGCCGGTGCGCCTTTATCCATTCAGGATCTGAAAATTGAGTTACGCGGTCTGGGCTACCAGTTTGTCAGCCGTGCTGCTCAACCTGGTCAGGCTGCTTTTTCCTCCTCTCGTGCCATCATTGCCAGCCGGGGCTTTAATTTCACTGACGGCAAGGAACCCGCTCGCCAACTGGTACTCGACTTTGATCGTAACGGTGTACGTAGCCTCAGTGACGGACAGGGACAGGATCTCGCACTGGTTCGGCTTGAACCAGTCCTCATTGGCGGTATCTATCCACTCAATAACGAAGACCGTGATCTCATACAGTTAAAAGATGCCCCGAATGGGCTGATCGATGCCCTGATCGCCATCGAAGATCGCGATTTTTATGATCATCACGGCGTCTCTGCCAAGGGCATCGCCCGTGCCATGCTCGCCAATATTAAGGCGGGCGGCTTTGTTCAGGGCGGCAGTACGTTGACGCAACAGTTGATCAAGAACTTCTACCTGACCTCGGACCGCACCTTAATCCGTAAGCTGCTGGAACTGCCCATGGCCATGCTGCTGGAATTGCATTACAGCAAGGATGAAATCCTTGAGGCCTACCTGAATGAGGTCTATCTGGGACAGGATGGCGCCCGCGCGATTCACGGCTTTGGTCTCGGCGCCCATTATTTCTTTGCTCAGCCCCTACATGAACTCAAACTGCACCAGCTTGCTTTGATGGCCGGCATGGTGAAAGGCCCGTCCTACTATGACCCTCGGCGTCATCCGGAACGTGCCAAACAGCGCCGTAACCTGGTGTTACAGGTCTTGTTTGAACAGGGCAAAATAAGCAATGAGCAATATCAGAAAGCATCAACGGCAGAGTTGGATGTCGTTAAAAAAGGCACCTTGCTCAAGGAAGCCTACCCGGCCTACCTGGATCTGGTGAAACGTCAGCTGCGCAGGCATTACCGCGATGACGATCTGAACTCCGAAGGCCTGCGCGTATTCACCAGTCTCGATCCGATAGTGCAAAGTCAGGCTGAACTGGCGTTGACACAAACCATTGAACGGCTAAATCAAAATTACGGCAGTAAACTCGACAAGCTGCAAGGCAGCATGGTCGTGACCGATCCGCAGACGGGTGAAGTACAGGCCGTTATCGGTGACCGTAATACCCGCTACAAGGGCTTCAACCGGGCTCTGGATGCTTTGCGGCCGATCGGCTCTCTGGTTAAACCGGCGGTATACCTGACCGCACTGGAGCAAGGCTATAGCCTGAGCTCACCGCTGGATGACTCGCCCTATTCCCTGAGCCTACCTAATGGCCAGACTTGGCGACCGCAGAACTTTGACAAACAGTCGCATTATGATGTCACGCTGATTGAAGGTCTGACGCATTCCTACAATATCTCGACCGCCCGACTGGGTATGGAACTGGGTCTGGATAATGTTATTGATACCATGGTTAGGCTAGGCGTACGGCGACAGCTCGACGCCTTCCCGTCATTACTGTTGGGGGCACAGGGTCTGTCTCCATTGGAAGTGGCAACGATGTATCAAACCATCGCCGCTAACGGCTTCCAGATGCCTCCACGCGCTATCCGCAGCGTGACCGACAGTAAAGGGGAAGAGCTTTCCAGCTACCCGTTCCAATTAAAACAGACCGTCAACAGTGAGGCTGTTTTTTTACTGCAAACCGCCATGCAGGAAGTGACGCGTAGCGGTACCGCACGCAGCATATATCAGTCGCTGCCCGCAGATATCACTGTCGCGGGTAAAACCGGTACCTCTAACGATCAGCGTGACAGCTGGTTTGCCGGTTTCAGTGGCAACCGGCTTGCTGTCGTCTGGCTGGGACTGGATGATAATGCACCACTGCCGTTTACCGGCTCAGGCGGTGCGCTGCGAGCATGGACGCAGTTTATGGCCAGCCAGCCATTGCACAGCTTTGATGCCCTGACGCCGGAAAATGTGGAATGGATCTGGGTGGATAAAGACAGTGGCCGCCTCTCTGCCGAACAGTGCGAAAATGCACGTCAATTACCTTTTATTGTCGGCACGGCGCCGCAACTGACAGCAGATTGTTATGTCCAACCAGGTGAAGCGTCGGATCCCATCAACCGCTCAATCGACTGGATCAAGGACTGGTTCCAATAAGGACTTTGTATGAAACAACTTTTCGCCCGCTCATTATTGCCATGGCTGCTTGTACTGGCTACAGGCTGTAGCGTTGCGCCCTATCAGACCCGTCAGACACCTGTAGAGGATCGTAGCAGCCGTACTGAAAGCACGGCACCTGCGCCGCGTCAGGACCGCTATCCGCAAGCGGAATCCGACTCAGCGGTGGTCAGTCCTTTACCGGATGAGCGGATCGGTGCCAGCCCCGCACCAGCACCTTCCACAGCACCAGCGCCGACGCATAGCCAAACGCAACAAAATCCTGCCGTGCTGGCACTGCTCGATGATGCTGAGCAAGCCCGCGCCAGCGGCGATTACCGTGCCGCACAGGGCAGCTTGCAACGGGCACAACGGATTGCACCGCGAGATCCGGCCGTGTATTACTCGCTGGCAGAAACACATATGCAGCAGGAAGACTACAACCTGGCAGAGCAGGTGGCGTTAAAGGGCGTATCGGTGGCACAGGGGAATCCCTATCAGTCCCAGCGTTTATGGCAGTTATTAGCCAAAATTCGATTACGTGCCGGCGATGCAGCCGGTTCTCGCTCCGCTGCCGAGAAAGCCGCATCGTTCTAGATCGCGGCTTTATTCAAAACCGCGGTGTCAGACTCATTTTTCTCGAGAATAGCGACAAACTGATCCAGATTATCAACAAACAAATCGACAAGTTCAGGATCAAAGTGGCTGCCGCGCTGAGACTGGATATAAGCGACGGCGTCCTGAATACCCCAGGCGTCTTTGTAGCAGCGTTTATGGGTCAGTGCATCAAACACATCGGCAAGTGCAACAATACGACCATAGATGTGAATAGCCGCGGCTTTCAAGCCGCGCGGATAACCGCTACCGTCCCACTTTTCATGATGTTCATGCGCGATAACTGCTGCAGCTTTGGTCAGCTTACGTTGCGATCCTGACAACAGCTGGTAGGCATTGCTCGTATGCTGCTTCATGATCTCGAACTCTTCTGCTGTATAGCGTCCTTTTTTGTGCAGAATGTCGTGGGGTACGGTCATTTTGCCGATATCATGCATTGGCGAGGCATGGTAAAGGCTGTGTGCATCATCATCGTTCAAGGTCGGATGCAGTTTCGCCATCAGGGAAGAGAATTCCGCTACGCGGCGAATGTGTTTGCCTGTTTCATCGGAAGTCGACTCCATCAACTCCGTCAGCAACCAAATCAGTTCCTTCTGGCTGCCTTCCAGTTCCGACAATAGACGGGCCTGCGCATGGCGGGATTTGGTTTCAATATCCAGATTGTTCTGTTCCAGAACTTTCTTTGCCTGGAACAACTCAACATGGGTTTTTACCCGAGCAAGCAACTCCATCGGGTGGAACGGTTTGGTCACATAATCCACGCCACCAAGATTAAAACCTTCGGAAACAGAATCGATATCGGTCTTGGCGCTGAGAAAAATAATCGGAATATCACGACACGCTGGTCGAGCCTTGATCTGCCTGCAGACCTCAAAGCCATCAATCCCCGGCATCATGATATCGAGCAGGATCAAGGAGAAGTCCGTCTCCTGCTCAAGAAGCGTCAGAGCTTGCTTTCCATCAGAGGCAGAGGAAAACACGTAGTTGTCCTCTCGCAATACATTGATCGCTATTTCGATGTTGTCGTCGACATCATCGACGATCAATAGCTTTGGTTTCGCTGGCATGGCTCCCATCCGTTGGACCTACCCGCCTGATTATATAAGTAAAAAAAGCGAAATGTATACAACGCAGCCAGAATGGCTGCGTATCAGCGTTGCCAGGCTACAGACCGAGAACATCCTGCATGTCAAATAAACCGTTCTCATGCTGCATCAGCCACTTTGATGCCCGCATCGCACCGAAGGCAAAGGTCATGCGACTGGAAGCCTTATGTGTGACTTCAACCCGTTCACCTTCTGCAGCAAACATCACGGTGTGGTCACCAACAATATCGCCGGCACGCACGGTAGCAAAGCCTATGGTATTGCGATCCCGCTCGCCGGTGCGACCTTCACGGCCATAGACCGCACACTGCTTCAGATCACGACCCAAGGCATCGGCCACCACTTCACCCATACGTAAAGCCGTGCCTGACGGCGCATCGACTTTGTGACGGTGGTGAGCTTCAACAATTTCAATATCAACATCATCCCCGAGGACACGAGCAGCAATATCCAGCAGTTTCAGCGACAGATTCACGCCCACACTCATATTCGGTGCCAGCACACTGGCGACTTGCTTGGCAGCATCTTCAATCGCCTGCTTCTGTGCATCATCAAAACCGGTCGTCCCAATCACCGGGCGGCAGTTATTTGCCACACAGTGAGGCAACAGTGCCATCGTCACTTCCGGCAGGGTAAAGTCGATAATGACATCGGAGTCTTTGGTCGCCTGTGCCACATCGCTGCTTACAGCCACACCCAATTTACCGACACCCGCCAGTTCACCGGCGTCGGCACCAATCAACGATGACTCGGCTCGATCAATGGCAGCACTCAGTGTCAGCCCATCGGTTTGTTCAACGGCCTGAATCAGGCAACGTCCCATCCGTCCGGCAGCACCGTTGATTGCGATTTTGATAGTCATCAGCCTTCCTTAATTCGGTTTATCTTCAGCGGGAAAGTATCCCTGCCGCACAGCCCTAACGCAAGGGCTGGACGATTATTCAAAGAAACGTTTAACGCCATCCAGCCAGGATGAGTGTTTCGGACTGTGCTTTTCGCCCTCGCCCTGAATATCTTCATCAAACTGCTGCAGCAGTTCTTTCTGTTTCTTCGACAGTTTCACTGGTGTTTCAATAATCACCCGGCACAGCAGGTCGCCGGTTGCTCCACCCCGTACTGAAGTTACCCCTTTGCCTCGCAAACGGAACTGCTGGCCGGTCTGAGTGCCTTCGGGAATCTTCAGGCTGGCTTTACCTTCCAGCGTCGGTACCTGAACCTCGCCACCCAGTGCTGCGGTAACAAAGCTTAACGGGACGTCACAGAACAGGTTGGTGCCGTCACGGGTAAACACATCATGGCGCTTGACCGCCACTTCTACATACAGATCACCGGACGGTGCGCCGTGTGAACCCGGCTCACCTTCACCTTGCAGACGAATTCGGTCGCCGGTATCGACACCCGCCGGTACTTTGACCTGCAGCGTTTTGTGTTCCTGAACCAGACCCTCACCATGACAATCCGAACACGGTTCCTTGATCATCTTGCCGGTGCCACGACAATGTGGACAGGGCTGCTGCATGGTAAAGAAACCCTGTTGAATACGTACCTGACCATGACCACCACAGGTCGTACAGGTGACCGGCTCAGTGCCTTTCTTGGCACCGCTGCCATCACAGGTTTTACATTCCACATTGACCGGAATACGGATCTTGGCCGTGGTGCCGGCCACCGCTTCTTCCAATGACACTTCCAGCCGGTAACGCAAGTCCGCACCGCGATAGGCCTGTTGACGGCCACCACCGGCACCGAAAATATCGTTGAACACATCGCCGAAGATATCGCTGAAACCACCGGCGGCGCCACGACCAAAACCACCGCCCATCGACTGATCGACACCTTCATGGCCGAACTGGTCATAGGCAGCCCGCTTCTGGCTGTCAGACAGAATTTCGTAGGCTTCCTTGGCTTCTTTGAATTTTGACTCTGCTTCGGCATCGTCCGGGTTACGATCCGGGTGATACTTCATCGCCATACGACGATAGGCTTTCTTGATTTCGGCTTCGGTCGCCGTTCGCGAGATACCTAAAACCTCGTAAAAGTCTCTTTTGGCCATTTTGTGCTGTTTTCCCAACCCAACTTCTTGAAACAACAAAACAGGCGCCGGGTAACCAGACGCCTGTTTGTCTCTTTATTTCCTGTTAGCCGTCAGCGCTGATCCTGAATCACTCAAGCTCATCACCGGCAGCCATGTACAGGTTTATTTTTTGTCGTCGTCGACTTCTTCGAACTCGGCGTCAACCACGTCATCGGCAGACTGTGCATTGTCCGCTGCGCCTTCACCCGCTTCCGCATTTTCTGCATAAGCGCGCTCAGCCAGTTTAGACGCTGCTTCACTCAGTGCCGCAGTTTTGGCTTCGATATCGTCTTTGTCTTCGCCTTTAATGGCTTCTGACAATGCTTCAACCGCCGCTTCGATGCTGGCTCTTTCTTCAGCGTCGACTTTGTCGCCCAGGTCTTTGAGTGACTTGTTGGTTGCATGAACCAGCGCATCACCTTGGTTACGTGCAGTGACCAGCTCGTGGAATTTACGATCTTCCTCGGCATGTGCCTCCGCATCTTTCACCATTTGTTCGACTTCTTCATCGCTCAGACCGCTTGATGCCTTGATAACGATCGACTGTTCTTTACCGGTCGCCTTGTCTTTGGCAGACACGTGCAGGATACCGTTGGCATCGATGTTAAAGGTCACTTCAATCTGCGGTACACCGCGAGGGGCAGGCGGAATGTCTGCCAGGTCAAAACGACCCAGCGATTTATTCGCTGACGCCATTTCACGTTCACCTTGCAGTACGTGAATCGTTACCGCAGGCTGGTTATCATCTGCAGTTGAGAACACCTGCTGAGCCTTGGTCGGGATAGTGGTGTTTTTCTCAACCAGTTTGGTCATCACACCGCCCATAGTTTCAATACCCAGGCTCAATGGTGTTACGTCCAGCAGCAGTACGTCTTTGACGTCGCCAGCCAGAACTGCCGCCTGAATCGCTGCACCCATGGCAACCGCTTCATCAGGGTTCACGTCTTTACGTGGCTCTTTACCGAACAGACCTTTAACCGCTTCCTGAACTTTAGGCATACGGGTTTGACCACCGACCAGAATCACGTCGTTGATTTCAGCGGTAGACAGGCCGGCGTCTTTCAACGCCTGTTTGCAAGGCTCCAGGCTGCGTGCAATCAGGTCTTCAACCAGAGATTCCAGCTTGGCACGAGTCAGGCGGATTTCCATATGTTTAGGACCGCTGGCATCGGCTGTGATGTAAGGCAGGTTGATATCAGTTTGCTGGCTTGAAGACAGCTCGATCTTGGCTTTTTCAGCGGCGTCTTTCAGACGTTGCAGTGCCAGAGGATCGTTGGCCAGATTCACGCCCTGATCTTTCTTGAACTGTTCAACCAGGAAGTCGATGATGCGTTGGTCAAAGTCTTCACCACCGAGGAAGGTATCACCGTTGGTCGCCAGTACTTCGAACTGGTGTTCGCCTTCGATATCCGCGATTTCGATGATTGATACGTCGAAGGTACCACCACCCAAGTCGTAGACAACAACGGTTGAGTCACCGCGCTTTTTGTCCATACCGTAAGCAAGTGCAGCAGCAGTCGGCTCGTTGATAATACGTTTGACTTCCAGACCGGCAATCTTACCGGCATCTTTGGTCGCCTGACGCTGTGAATCATTGAAGTAAGCCGGAACAGTCACAACCGCTTCTGTCACTTCTTCACCGAGGAACTCTTCCGCGGTTTTTTTCATTTTCATCAGAACACGTGCTGAAATTTCAGGTGGCGCCATACGCTTGTCATTGACAGACACCCAAGCGTCGCCGTTATCCGCTTCAACGATTTGGTAAGGCACCATGTCGATGTCGCGCTGAACCACGTTTTCCTTGAACTTACGGCCGATCAGACGTTTGATGCCGTACAAGGTGTTTTTCGGATTGGTTACGGCTTGGCGTTTGGCAGATTGGCCCACCAGCACTTCGTTGTCTTTGGTAAAGGCAACGATAGACGGGGTGGTGCGATCACCCTCGCTGTTTTCGATGACACGCGCTTTACCGTCTTCCAGGACTGCGACACAGGAGTTAGTCGTGCCCAGGTCGATACCAATAATTTTACCCATAATTATCACTCCATCATTCTTGTAGCTTGCTGGCTCTGCTGCCAGCGCTTGATCGTTTATTTGGGGGAGAAATTCTAAATTTCAAGTCCACCCAGAGATTTATTGCGAGACCACCACCATGGCCGGACGAATCACTCGACCGTTAAAGGTGTAGCCTTTTTGCATCACGCTGATCACCTGATTGGCTTCGATACCCTCTACCGGCTGCATGGAAACAGCCTGATGCAGTTCAGGATTGAAGGCTTCGCCTTCAGGGTTAATCGCTTCGAGGCCGAGTTTGCCGATATTGCCCAGCAACATCTTCATTGTCATATCCATGCCGTCACGGACGGTCGCCAAGGTGGCTTCGTCTTTGTTCGCAGCATTGATACCCAACTCGAGGCTGTCACAAATCGGCAGCAGTTCGGCAACGAACTTATCCAGAGCATGCTTGTGGGCATTTTCTAAATCACGGGCATGGCGACGGCGTAGATTTTCAAGATCAGCACGTGCACGCAGCAGTTCGTTCCAGTGTTCATCTGCCTTGTTACGGGCATCTTCCAACAGCTTCTCTGTATCCTGGCCAGCTTCAGCGTGTTCTACTGATTCAGTCTCGGCCACCGTTTCCTGCGTGTCTTCAGACTTTTCGATATCTTCGTTGCTCATGAGTCATCATTCCGGTTTGCTTGTAACAGAACGACAAATTGGGGGTGAAAATTATGATTTCAAGGGAAACGATAATTTTTTTGGCTCGTTTGAAGCTAAATCAGACGTTGCTTCAGCACAATAAAAGCAGTCTTCAGACCGCCCCTCGACTGTGGGGCACAGGTATGGTGAAGCGGGTGAAAACTATTCTTGTCCAGCTGCAAGCCAGACACACTTGCCATCGCTGGCTTTATTCACTTTTTCCAGCATCGCCGCATGTGCCGCAAGCTCAGCCTCTGATGCCCGTAAAACCGTCAACGGCTGACGTTCCAGCTTGCCCAGTTCCGCTTCGCTGGTTTTGCTAGAGGTCGTCTGCGTTTCTTCGGCGGTCAGCGTCAGACTGACCTGCCCACCGGTCATTGCCAGATAGACATCCGCCAGAATCTCGGCATCCAGCAGAGCGCCATGCAGCTCACGGTTGGAGTTATCGACCTCGTAGCGTTTGCACAAGGCATCAAGGTTGTTCTTTTGCCCCGGATGCTTGTCACGGGCCATTTTCAAGGTATCAAGCACACTGGCAATGGTGTTGACGCGACGTGTTTCACCATCCAGTTTGTTCAGCTCATGATCGATAAAGCCGACGTCAAACGGGGCGTTATGAATGATGAGTTCAGCACCGTCGATAAATTGCAGGAACTCTTCAACGATATCGGCAAATACCGGTTTATCAGCGAGAAACTCATTGGTAATACCGTGCACTTCGATTGCACCGTCATCAATATCCCTTTTGGGGTTGATGTACTGATGAAAGGTCTGTCCGGTGAGGCGGCGATTAATCAGTTCTACACAACCGATTTCGATAATGCGGTGATCATCAGCCGTGCTGATACCTGTGGTTTCCGTATCCAGAACCACCTGTCGTTTAACTGCTGTATCCGCCTTGCTCATCATTTAACCTGCTAGTTGTTCTCTGGCCGCCACAGCCAGACGGTCGGCCCGCTCATTTTCCTCATGACCATCATGGCCTCGCACCCATTGCCAATCCACCTGATGTGGCGAGATGGCTTGTTCCAGACGCTGCCATAATTCGGCATTTTTGACTGGCTTCTTTGCGGCGGTTTTCCAGCCCTTGGCTTTCCAGCCCGGCAACCACTCGGTCATGCCTTTCATCACATACTGCGAATCGGTGGTAATGGTAACACGGCAGGGTCGCTTCAATGCTTCCAGTGCCCCGATCACCGCCATCAGTTCCATGCGGTTATTAGTGGTCTGTTTTTCACTGCCGGACAGCTCTTTTTCTTTGCCTTTGGCGCGTAAGATAGCCCCCCAGCCACCGGGGCCAGGATTACCGCTGCAGGCACCGTCAGTAAAAATTTCAACGTGATCCATCTGTTTTTTCTCGGGTAAGGGGTTTGTTTACCAATCCTGGCGTCGGAAACAGGCGCCGATTGCGCCATTGTGATCTGACCGGTGTTAGCGGAATGGTGCGTTTGCACGCTACCATAACAGAAACCCCGCCCAGCCAGGGCCAGAGTCTGCGCCCCCAGCGCTCCATAAACTGGCTGCCGGCGATCCAGGGCATGCGCTGAAACGGGGGTTTAAACACAATGTTGTGCTGCTCGATAACGTCAAAACTGAGCAGGGCAAGCCAGTCATTAATACGGGTTCGGGTAAAAAACAAACCATCCCATGGCGCCTTATCCTGCCATGACAACAGACGTCGCAACCCCCATAGGCTAAAAGGATTAAAACAACACAGGATTAGCCTGCCGTCAGCGGCCAACACACGTTCGGTTTCGCGTAATAGCTGATGCGGGTCAGAAGATCGCTCCAGAACATGCAGCAAGAGCATATTGTCTATACTATGCGACTTAAACGGCAGGGCTTCGGGTTTGGCCTCAACATCGCCCTCTCCGCTGATAAGGCAAAAATGCTCAGGCCTGCTGGATGCTGGCAGGCAACGTTCGAGACCGCCGACTTGTAGCGTGACATAGCCCGGCAGAGGCTGCTCCAGCTGACTTAACAGTTCGCGTTCAGCAACCAGCAAGTGTTGCCCGAGCGACGTTTGCCACCACTGTTCCATATCCCGGCCGTTATGTTTATTCATACTCTCGTTCCGAAGGAGGCTCAATGCTCAAGGTACATACGGTCAATGCCTTTCAGGATAATTATATCTGGCTGATCCAGGCAGAACACAGTCGTCAGGTTTTGATTGTTGATCCCGGCGATGCGGTTCCCGTCATTGATGCGCTGAAAAAACGGCAACTGACACCAGCAGCACTGTTGATTACTCACCATCATGCCGACCATGTGGGAGGCATTACTGAGCTGCTGTCACACTATAACGTTCCGGTCTATGGCCCGGCGCGGGAACAGATTCCACACCTGACTCACCCTGTTAGAGAACAGGATGAAATTAATATAAGTCCGGCCTTTCCGACCATCAAAGTGTTCGACACTCCTGGCCATACTGCCGGCCATATCTGTTATTTCACCGAGAACAAGCTGTTTTGCGGCGACACACTATTTGCCGGTGGCTGTGGGCGACTGTTAGGTGGCACAGCGGCGGATTTATTTGCCTCACTGGAGCGCATCAAGCATTTGCCGGCCAATACTGAAATCTACTGCGCCCATGAATATACGCAGGCCAATTTGCGCTTCGCACACGCCGTCGATGCTGACAATCCGGCTCTGCAACAACGTATCGATGAAGTTGCACAATTACGCGCTGAGAATAAAGCTAGCGTACCCTCCAAGCTTGCTGATGAACTGGCCACCAATCCTTTTCTGCGCAGTGACACACAGGCAATAAAAAGGGCGGCCGAACTTTTTGCCGGACGCCCTCTAAACTGCACGGAGGCTGTGTTTACAACCTTAAGACGCTGGAAAGACCAGTTTTAGCTAATCAGTCATCCCACCTGTCGTCGTGCCCATTACCACGGCCTCGACCTTTGCCACGTTCATCATCGTCGTCATGATTTCTGGCCCGCTTTTTATCATCCTTCTGCCTGCGGTCGTCATAATCATGATCGCCACGTTTGTCGCGATAATCCCGGTGATCGCGATCGCGGTAACGATGCTTGCTGTAGCGCAAACCCTCCGGTACCCGGTAATGGTCAACATCACGCCAGTCGCGATCACCTAAATCTGCACTGATCTGCCAGAAACCATCGTAATAACGGAAATACCAGCCATCATTGTAGTAGTGGTCGCTATAACCCAGCACCACATAGGCACCCAGACGAGAGTCATAGACCATGTCGTGGTGATGGTGTTTCGCCCGGTAACCATGTGCCGGGGCATGAGGCGGTGGGCCACCGTGATAATGTCGATCATCACCGTAACCTACCGACGCCCGGTTAACACAGCCGCTGGCTGTCAGAGACAGCAATGCGACGCCAAGCAGCAATAACACTCTCATAACCTGCCTCCTTTCAGGCTGAGCTCCAATTGGCTCAGCTCTCGAGTTTGTTTACATGCACATCCATCTGCGGGAACGGAATTGAAATTCCGTTTTCATCAAAGCTCAGTTTAACCTGTTCAATCAGTTCCGAACGTACCGGCCAGTAATCATCGGCTGCGACCCAGGGACGTACATCAAAATTAACACTGCTGTCAGCCAGTTCTGCTACCCGGATAACCGGTGCCGGATCGGCCATCACTTTAGGATGGTTAGTCACGATATCACTCAGCAACTGCTTGGCTTTGAGTAAGTCATCGCCGTAACCGATGCCGAAAACCATATCAATACGACGTGTATCTTTAGCTGAATAATTAGTGATGGTATCAGCATAAATCTGACCGTTAGGTACGATTACTTCACGATTATCACCGGTTTTCATAACGGTATTGAAGATGCTGATGTGTTCAATAATGCCCGATGTACCTCCGGCTTCAACAAAGTCACCGATTTTGAACGGACGGAACATAATCAGCATCACCCCGGCGGCAAAGTTCTGTAAAGAATCTTTCAGTGCCAGACCGATAGCCAGACCGGCAGCACCGAGTACGGCAATCATTGATGTGGTATCAACACCCAGTTGATCCAACGCGGCGATCAAGACGAACAACATCAGCACCGCATTGGCGATGACGCTGAGGAAATTAATCAGGATCGGATCCAAGTTGGCCCTCACCATCAGTTTACGTGACAGTTTGATAAGCCATTTCACCGCGATACGCCCAACGAAGACGATCAGGCCGGCATAAAGAATATTCATCAACCAGAACCCGACGATGCTGCCTGTTGTTTCCATTTCAACTCCTCTTTGCGATAGTTTCGATTATTTGACGAACCAGACCTGGTCCCCGATAGATAAGGCCGCTGTATACCTGAACCAGCGCCGCGCCGGCATCCAGTTTTGCCAAGGCATCTTCTGCAGACATGATTCCACCTGCAGCTATGATGGGCAAGCCTTGCGGCAATGCAGCACGGAACTGACGAACAATCTCGGTCGACTTTTCAAATACCGGCGCTCCACTCAAACCACCGGCTTCATCGGCATTCTTCAGTCCGGCAACTTCATCACGGGACATCGTGGTATTCGTGGCAATGACCGCATCTATCTGATGCTTGGCAAAAGCCTCGGCGAGTTGTTTGACTTCGTCCGCACTCAGATCCGGGGCGACTTTCACTGCCATCGGGACATAACGACCATGGCTTTGTGCCAATTCAGCTTGCGTCTTTTTCAGCGCGGATAACAATTCATCCAGCGACTCACCGAACTGGAGAGTACGCAGCCCCGGGGTATTCGGTGAGGAGATATTGATGGTGACATAGTCCGCATGCGCATAGACTTTTTTCAGGCCAATCAGATAATCATCGACCGCCTTTTCGACCGGCGTATCAAAGTTTTTGCCGATATTGATGCCAATCAGGCTTTTACTGTCAGCGGCTTTAACCTGTTCCAGCAAATGATCGACACCCAGATTATTGAAGCCCATACGATTGATAATGCCTTCGGCTTCAGGAATACGGAACAGGCGCGGCTTCGGATTGCCCGGCTGTGGCCGTGGGGTGACGGTACCGATTTCAACAAAACCAAACCCCAAAGCGGACATGGCATCAATGTAATCACCGTTTTTGTCGAGACCGGCCGCCAGACCGACGGCATTGGGAAACACCAATCCCATGACCCGCACCGGTTTGGCCGATATTTTTCGGTACATAAGGCTGGATATACCGGACATTTCCATCAGGTTCAGTCCGATCAGCCCCAGATGATGCGATTTTTCCGCATCAAGACGGAACATAAGATTACGTAGCATGCGATAGAGCATGATTAAACCACCATTTCTACTTGATAACCGCTGAACTTGCGGATGTTGATAACGCCCGTATCAAAAATCAGGTATTGCCCTTTAATGCCCTGCAACTGGCCACTGACTTCGGCGGTTTTATCAAAATTAAACGAACTGATTTTCTTCGGGTATGCCAGTACCGGATACTGAATCTGCTGCTCGGGTTCAGCCGTTAGCACGGTGATCGCCGTTTCACCGAATTGCTGCTGCAGCTCGTGGATAGAGGTTTCGGCTTCGTTGAACAGCTGATCACGCTCGCCACCTAAATCCAGAGGCTCGGCATCGCCTTTCAGCATTTTTCGCCAATCGGTGCGATCCGATACCCATTGTTTGAACATCACTTCCACCAGTCCGGACTGGTAACGGCTACTGACCCGAAAAATAGGTATCGCCTGCGTTGCGCCCTGATCGATCCAGCGGGTCGGTACCTGATTGAGGCGGGTAATGCCGACTTTCAAACCGGAGCTGTTGGCAAGGTACACAATGTGATCCTGCATACACACAGCCTCACCCCACTCGGGTTCACGGCAGGTACCCTGTTCGTAATGACATAACTCGGGCTTGAGAAAACACATATCGCACTGGGCGAGACGCTGTGAACAGGGATAGCAGAAACCGCCGCTGAAGCTTTTTTTGGTCAGCCGCTGGCAGTGCACACAGTTAATTTGTCCCTGAAAACGGAGAGTGACGGTCTGGCCCAGCAGCGGATTCATCGCCATCGTCTGCTCACCCAGCCGCATCGTGTAGTCGGCTTGATTATCGGCCGCCAGTTTGACGTCCATTTTTGTCAGCTGTCCGCTGATTGTGCTCACGGTATACCTCAAATTCAGATTCAGGCTGCTATGGTAGCGCAGTTACCCAGATGCCGACAGCGGCTAGTCCTCTGCGGCAGAATCGTTAACCACCCGAATCGGAAACGGCTCAGTGACCGAACCGGTATAAAGGGAGCGGTGAGGAAACGGAATCTCGATACCCTCGGCATCAAAGGCTTCCTTGATTTCTTCATGGATGCTGTTTTTCAGATCAATAAATTTTTCCCGTTTCACCCACACGGAAAACTGCATATCCAGCGACGACTCACCAAAGCCGAGAAACACAAAAATCGGTTTGGGTTCATCCAGACACAAAGGATTGGCCTGCGCGACGCGCTCCAGCACCTTGCGCACCTTCTTGATGTCTTCCTTGTAGGCGACACCGATTGCCAAATCAATACGACGGATCGGGAAACGCGTCAGCGTAGTGACTTCGGATTTAATCAACGTTTCATTCGGGATCCGCACAAACAAATTATCAAAGGTGCGTAACTTGACTGATAAAAGATCAATCGACAGCACTTCGCCGGTGGTCGCACCGACGCGGATAAGGTCACCCACCGAGAAGGGTCTTTCTGCCACCAGAAACAGGCCACTGATAATATTCGATGCCGAAGTCTGAGAGGCAAAACCAATCGCTACCGACAAAATACCGGCCGCCCCGATCAGAACACCCAGGTTGAAGCCAATGGCATTGAGCCCCATCACCACAAATACCAGCAATACGAGGTAAGTGGCGATACGCGCCATCAGCAGTTGCTGGTGCTTGTCAAAACGGTTTTTACTCCACTGTCTGACACCCCGGCTCGCCATGCGCGCCAATATCAGACCGACCGTGAAATAAATCAAGGCTTCGACGATGGAAGAAATCAATGTGCCATCAATCTTTGTCAGCCAGTCGCTCATCGCTACTTCATCTCCTTAACCGAACAGGGCCGAAATTGCCTTGGTAATCTTGCTACGGCCAATATCCTCACGCGCCGGACATACCAGGGTCAGTTCTTGTTCAGACAAACCACCACTAACCACCTCATCCACACTCAGAATCGCATCCTGATGGTCTCGTCGTACCAGAGTAATTCGTGGTGTCCAGAACTGACCATCCTTGTCAGCATACAAACTGAGGTTCGGTGCCGGAACGCTGATTTTATCCAAGGTCAGCATCTGATCAGACTGATTCTGAATGCGAACTTCAATCGCCGCCCTGGCCTTGTTGTTGGCGATGGGTTTGACATCCAGCTGCTCGGTCACCTGTGAGGCATAGCTGATCACTCCCTCACGGGTGTTCGGCCCGAACCACGAATCACACACACGCACCGTCGGAATATCGAGCAGGGTATGCTCATCCTGATTAGTACTGAGTTGAATCCATAAAGGCAGGCAGACATAGAGAGTGACTTCCTGAAACGGCAGCAGGCTCACCGACACTACCGGCCGACAAACCACCGGGCGGTCCGCCAAAGCGGGTTTAAGCCGCATCTGCTGGGGTAACTCCGCAAACACGAACCGCTGTTCGTTTTCCTTGCATTCCATGTCATCCGGAGCCTGCTCCAGCATCGGCTGAAACTGATTCACCTCGTCCTGCCACTGATAACCCAGCCACCATTGATTGGGCAGAGACTGGATCAGCAGACACAAGTCGGCACAGCGCAGCAATCGCTGCTGGCCCTCGGATAAATCAAATTCTCCCCACCAATTAGTATGTTGTGTCGACATAGCGAATGACATTTTTGTTAACCAAGACAAAGACAGATCCGATTTCCTTGCTTATAATAGCCCGAATTATGCAAAAAAATGCCTTATTCAAATCGGCACTGGTTGCAGTTTCCATGTTACTGGTCGCCTCATGTAGCAGCACGCCGGATAAGGCCGCTGAGACGACGGCGTCGCCGACAATCCAGTCGGCTAAACTCAAAAAGCACGGTCATACGCCATGGCAGGACTCGTATGATGACAAGCTAGAAACCTCGCCCAACACCCTCCCCAGCACCACATCCTCCGCCAAAAAAGTTCTTTCTCCTGTCGATGTTAACGATGTCTGGCATCGAATTCGTGACGGTTTTGTTATCTCCGACTACGAAACACTTGAACCTGAATCTGAACGCCAGTTACGTTGGTTCATTGAACATCCTGACTATGTAGCCCGCGTCGTCGAACGCGCCCGCCCGTATCTCTACCACATCGTTGAGGAAGTGCAGAAACGTGGCATGCCGATGGAAGTAGCCTTGCTACCGGTTGTGGAAAGCGGTTTCAAACCACATGCCTACTCTAAAAGCCATGCCGCCGGGCTGTGGCAGTTTATTCCCGGCACCGGTACCGTCTATGGGCTGGAGCAGAACTGGTGGTACGACGGTCGCCGTGATGTGATTCAGTCTACCCGCGCCGCGCTCGATTACCTGCAAAAATTGCACAATGATTTCGGTGACTGGCAGTTGGCACTGGCAGCCTATAACTGTGGTGAAGGCACCGTTGGCCGTGCCATCAAACGCAATCAGGAACGAGGGCTTGCCACTGACTTCTGGTCTCTCGACCTGCCATCAGAAACTTCAGCCTATGTGCCCAAACTGATGGCCGTCAGTCATATGGTCAAATTCCCGGAACGTTATGACATCAGCCTGAGCCCGATTGATAACAGTCCGTATCTCGGTGTCGTGAATGTCGGCTCACAGATCGATTTGGCTTTGGCCGCCGATATGGCCGATCTCAGCGAAGACGAATTGCATATTCTCAACCCGGCCTTTAACCGCTGGGCAACAGCACCGGAAGGCCCACATGAGCTTGTTCTGCCATTAAGCCAAATTGGTATTTTCAAAGATGCACTGGCGAAGATGCCTGCTAACAAGCGGGTCAAATGGGCGCGCCACCGTATTCAGCGCGGTGAATCACTCAGTGTGATTGCCACCCGCTATAACACCACCGTATCTGTGATTAAACGGGCTAACCAGCTTAGTAGCAACCAAATACGTGCTGGCAGCCATCTGCTGATTCCGGTATCGTCCGGCCAGCTCAGCAATACCGTACTGGCGACATCAAGTCCTAATACACGTAATGCCCAGCCGCAGAAAAAAACGCTTTATACCGTCAAAAGTGGTGACACCTGGTGGAACATCGCGCGGCATCATGAGCTGGACGTAGGTACTCTGACCAGCTGGAATAAGAAAACCGCTCAGGATGTACTCCAGCCAGGGCAGCAACTGGTGATCTGGTCACAGCCCAAGCAGCAACGTAAACCGGTGAGTTATACCATCAAAAATGGCGACTCCCTGTGGGGCATTTCACGCAAATTCAATGTCAGTGTCGCCCAGGTCCGCGAATGGAATGGTCTGAGTGACCGCGCCATGTTGCAGCCAGGACAAAACCTGAGACTGTACATCGACGAAACCTGACCGGCCGTGCTGCATATCGCGCTGTTTGAGCCGGAGATCCCTCCCAATACCGGCAACATCATCCGTCTGTGTGCCAATACTGGTGCTCAGCTTCACCTTATCGAGCCACTAGGCTTTGCCCTTGACGATAAACGTCTGCGCCGCGCCGGTCTCGACTACCATGAATTTGCTCATGTAAAACAGCATGCCAACTTCACTGAGTTTCAGCACTGGCAAGGTCAACGTCGCCTGTTTGCCTGTACCACCAAGGCCAGACAGCACCACCATGAAGTCAGCTATCAGGACGAAGACATTCTGCTCTTCGGCCCGGAATCACGAGGCCTGCCGGACTCAGTGCTAGGAGTAGTGCCTAGCGCGTTTAAAATCCGCATCCCGATGCTGGAAGACAGCCGCAGCCTTAACCTCTCTAATGCGACCGGAATTATTCTGTATCAGGCGTGGCAACAATTAGGCTTCCCGGGCGCCAAAACACTCTAAGTCCGGTTTGTTGACATTCTTTCAAATAAGCAGAGCTAGTTCATTGTCCTGTGCGCATCGCTGCATTATGATGGAATCGCCCAAGCTGTAGCCACCTCAACCTGAAAGGGATTCAAGCCTGCGATGAGCTTTGCTTTACCCGACAATATGCCGTCTTTAAACCTGTCAGTCCCATCTGATCGTCATGCTGCCGGTAATGTTGAGCTCAATGAGAAATTGCTACGGCACTGGATACACCAGCTTCCGGTCAATGATCCGATAGAATTCAGTCGTCGTTACCTTGATGCCCTCAAACGCTTCAATGGCAATGACATCACACATGTTGAGCGGATGAAGCTGTTGGATATGTATCGGGAGCCTTTCAATAAGGTCGTTCTGACCCTGACGTCAGGAAAGTTACAAAAACTGATTAAAAGCCCGACTCAGCGCCTTGACCTTGTCAATAAAATGGCCGATGTGCTTAATGAACTGGCCAGAGGGTATAAAATCGTTGTGGTCGAAGCTGACGCGCAGAGCAACAACCTGAAGCTCAAGCCTCTGATTCATATGGCTATTTACCGCGCCGTCGAACAGATTAGCTTGCAAGCCCTGCATGCCTATAAGTTATACCGTACCCTGCCGGAAAAGTTATTTCGCGAACTACACCAGCTCTATATGCTGACGGAAGCAGCGGGGATTGCTGATAAAGCCCCGTTTGTGAACTCGCAATACAAGGCGGAGTTCTCTGTCCAACGACGCTATACCCAGTTGCTATTAACCAGTATCTGTAACCCTTACGGTCTGGCTGATGGTGATGTACTGCGCACCTACCAACTCATGCTGCAACTGGCATCGGCAGCCCGGCTAATCTTACTAAGCGACGAGGCGAAACCAGAAGCGGGTCACTTTTATATTAATTGCCTGAGTGATCGCACGCCTGCGCCTTCGGTCTTACCCGTACTGGAAAATGAACACCGCCCACCAACACTGATGATGGATACCAAGCCCATCCTCAGCCAGGTCGACACCTTGTTTGATCAAGCCGAGCGGCAGGGCAATTATCATCCCGCAGCGGATAATATTCAGCTGCTACGCCAGATCGTGCCCTATCTCAACACCTCGTATCAGCGTAAACAGGTTCGAGTACCAGTCGAAGATAACAAAAGTGCCTATATTACCGTGGGGCTGGATGATATCCACCACGCGGCTTCTGAGCCGAGTACTTTACCTATCAGCAACCATCCCTGGCTGGATTCAGCCTGGGAGGTACTTAATAAAAACAGCTACGGCTACTTGGTACAAAAACGTAAAGTTCGCCAGGCCCATGATCTGAAAATTGGTGATTTTGTCGGTATTCTTGAGGCCGATGGGAGTAAGCCCAACCTTAAGCTGGCTTCCATACGCTGGCTCCGCAGTGATGATTTTGAACAAACCAAGCTCGGCCTCAAATTCCTGCATGGTGACCCGATACCGGTACAGTTTTCCATCGCTGAAGAGACACAACGCTATCCGGCCTTTTTGATTCGTGAAAACAGCCTTTATCAGCAACCAGCGATGCTCATCACCCATGCCGGAATGCATGCCAAAGGCGAAAACCTCACCATCAAGACCGGCAAAAAACGATTTAATTTCACCGTAAGACCGGCCAGACTGCTGACGCACAACAGTAGCTTTGAGAGTTTTACCTTCAGCGACGTCATGGATAGCTAGGATTAGTTAATCGCTGTTCTGCGCTGCTCTGGCATCAAGACGGGCAGAGATTGTAGTCATCGAAAAACTGGCCATCGCTAACAAATAGCCTGTTCAACAATACTTGCCAAGTGATAACCACTTTTCTCCGCTACCCGCATTGATGCTTTATTGGGCCCTAAATCGGAGCGAGTAAATTCGTAATATCGACGGTTTCGCGCAGGTCTCAATAACGTCATCATACGTCTCAAGCAGAGAAACAGAAACGCCGGCAAAATGCCGGCGTCTCCTTACTAGATAGCTCCTCTTCCTCTACTTTTCCGGTGTAAATTCAGGGTAAGCCGTCATCCCGCACTCGTTAATATCCATACCCTCAAGCTCCTCTTCCTCACTGACACGCAGCTTGATGATCTTGTTAATGATCAACAAGACGATAAAGGAAGCACCGAACATCCAGGCAAAGGTAGTCACTGTACCAATCAACTGCGCTGTAAAACTGGCTGCCGGATTGGTGAGCAGCACGGCAAAAATCCCCCAGATACCTGCCGTTCCATGTACAGAAATCGCACCTACCGGGTCATCAATCTTCAACTTATCCAGACCGACGACGGACAATACCACGACAATACCACCAACAAAACCGATGATAGAGGCCATGCCTGCACTTGGCATCAGTGGTTCCGCCGTAATCGCGACCAGACCTGCCAGCGCACCATTGATGGTCATGGTCAGATCGGTTTTACCGAACATGAAGCGCGCCAGCAAAGCCGCGGCAACCATGCCGGCTGCCGCCGCAGCATTGGTATTCACGAAGATTTTTGCCACCGCATTGGCTTCATCCACATTGGCGATTTTGAGTTCTGAGCCACCATTGAAACCGAACCAGCCCATCCAAAGAATGAACATGCCCAGTGTCGCCAGCGGCAAATTAGCCCCGGGAATGGCATGCACCTCACCATTTTTACCGTATTTACCGGCCCGCGGCCCGATGATCAATACGGCTGCCAATGCCGCTGCCGCGCCAGCCATGTGCACCACGACAGAACCGGCAAAGTCCTGAAAACCAAGCTGATCCAAAAAGCCGCCACCCCATTTCCAGTACCCTTCGACCGGATAGATAAAGGCCACCATAAACACCGCAAAAATCAGGAATGGCCACAAACGCATCCGTTCTGCGACTGCACCGGAGACTATCGACATTGTCGCTGCCGCAAATACGGCCTGGAAGATAAAATCAGCCATCGCCGAATAATACGGCGCACCTTCGCCACCGGCGGTTACCGCATCGACCGTATTATCTGCACCGAGCAGAAAATCAATGCCCGGTATCACCGAACTGACCGGATCCCCCGGATACATCACGTTATAACCAACCAGTAGGTACACAATACAAGCGACCCCGTAGAGGAGTGCATTTTTATTGAGAATTTCGACCGTATTTTTGCTACGTACCAAGCCCGATTCCAGCATGGCAAACCCGGCGGCCATCCACATGACCAGTGCTGTACACATCAGAAAATAAAAAGTATCCAGCGCATACCCTACTTCTATCACCATAGTATCCATCTGCCTGCCCCCTATATGGCTTCACTACCGGTTTCACCGGTACGAATTCGAATAACTGATTCCAACGACGCAATAAAAATCTTGCCATCACCAACACGACCGGTATGAGCCTGAGCTGTAATGATCTCAGTGACCTCAGCGAGTCGGCTGTCATCTACAGCAAGTTCAAGTTGGATTTTGGGTTGGAAGGCGACGTTGTATTCCGCACCACGATACAGAGCAGGATGGCCTTTCTGGCGGCCAAAACCTCTAACTTCCGCCACGGTCATGCCGTTGATACCGGCATCCTGCAAGGCCGTTCGGACGACCTCCAGTGCATTTGGGCGAATAATGGCTGTCACTATTTTCATTATTGACTCCAGATTCTTTAAAAGAAATTTAATTTACCCCGGAGAAACAATGAATTTTTTATGCCACCTAGGTTTTCATATAAATATCAATTACCTACAGATATTTATAGTTTGAAATGACAGTAACCGTGCCCTTGTGCAGTGCAAACGGGGAGCAGTAATGCGCCAAACTGGCGCACAGTTACGAACGGGAACAGAAAAGCATGAAGAATAATGAGTAATAAGCAGCAAAGACTGACGCATTAAGCTTTCGATAGAAATCGTCGCTGGAGATGTTAACAGCCAGCAAAAGTCTATAAGACGGCGCTGAAAATCGGGAAAAAAGGAGCGGGAAGGAAGAAGTGGTGGCTATGGGTGGATTCGAACCACCGACCCCATCATTATGAGTGATGTGCTCTAACCAACTGAGCTACATAGCCGTATGAGAAGCGCGCCATAATACGACAACATCTACTAAATATCAAGGCTGAAAATGAATTTTATAGCCAGTCGCTTAGCTGAATACCAAAACCGATACTGTTGCTGTGTGCATTATAGTCGATGAGACTCTCACCATAGCCGTTAAACCACTGCATATAACCACGTATATTGGGCGTTATAGGGAAACTCCAGCCCAGCTGGATAGCCCCGTAATTTTCACCAAAATCCAGATTATTTCTGACCATCACATCAAAATTATGGTCACCGGCTTTATAGACAGCGCTTAGCTCAAAATCCCCCATGTACTCATCAATATCAGGGTTATCATCATCTTCCCTGCTTTCCGCCACGCGTAGCCATGGCTTAAACGAGTAGTACCAATTGCCTTGCTCGAAAATAAAGTCTGCATAGAGCCGGTTCCAGCTTCGCGACAGCTTTCCTGACTGACCATTGGACTGGTGAGACAAGCCAGTGCGAATCATCGAGTTTTTGATGCCAAACAGCTCATAATCATTCTTAAATGCCAGCCAGATCTCCGGTTCATGATTGGAATCACGAAACGGCGAAGAGCTCTCAGTATTAAACTGCTGCCAGAAGGAACGGTTGGTGTAGGCAACAAACAAATCTGCCCGGTCATTAAACAAGCCGTAGGCCAGTGGTGTTTTCAGGCTGATTTGAAATTTGGTCTCCCAGGGCTGGAAATGAAAGCGCTCGTTCGGATCATCCTGCTCAAACGGCGTCACATTGGGTGAGGACATATTATTGCTGAGCATGATGTAATTGGGTTTGTGCGGCAGCAATACAAACGGATTACGCGCTTCTTTCTTTTCCAGAAATAAACGTCGCGTCAGCGCCGACTCGTCCTCTGTTTCCACGCCGTTTTCGGTGACGATGATGTCAACAGCTTCGGAGGCCTGCTCTGTTGCCGCTTCGATGGCTTGCTGACTTTGTTCGGCCTCACAGTACTGGCGCAGTTGACCGATAGTAATGCTGTCGTCAGCCGTCGTAATCTGCGTTAACAGACAGTCATCAAGGTGTTTGTGTGCCTGAACGGTGGGCGCACAGAACAATACGGCAAGAAGCAGTGTGGTCTTCAAGCTTTTCATAGATGATCCTGTATGGGACGAAAGAAAAACCTTAGACCACAGTTATAACAAATTGCTTACACGTTGAAGCGGAAATGCATCACGTCACCATCTTTGATGATGTAATCCTTCCCTTCCAGACGCCATTTACCGGCATCTTTCGCGCCTTGTTCACCATTGAAGGCAATAAAGTCGTCGTAACTGATGACTTCCGCACGGATAAAACCCTTCTGAAAGTCGGTGTGAATGACGCCCGCGCCTTCCGGTGCTGTCGCACCAAGTTTCACGGTCCAAGCACGCACTTCTTTAACCCCGGCCGTAAAGTAGGTATGCAAGCCCAGTAGACTGTAACCACTGCGAATCACACGGTTCAGGCCCGGCTCTTCCTGCCCCAGCTCAGCAAGGAACTCCACTTTTTCATCGGCGTCCAGATCGGCAATTTCTGACTCAATCGCAGCACAAATCGGTACAACTACGGCATTTTCCTGCTCGGCCAGCTTTTGCACTGCATCCAGAGCCGGATTATTTTCAAAACCATCTTCTGCCACATTGGCGATATACATCGTCGGCTTATTCGTCAAAAACTGAAAGTCACGAATCAGCGCGAGTTCGTCTTTATCCAGCCCCATTGCTCTAACTGGCTGGCCACCATCGAGGTGATCACGGATTCTGGTGAGTAGTTCAAGGCGAGCCTTGGCTGTTTTATCTCCACCCTTGGCATCGCGGGTCGCTTTGGTGATGGCTTTTTCAGCACTTTCCAGGTCGGCCAAAGCCAATTCGGTATTGATGACTTCAATATCATCCAGTGGCGAGACCTTACCCGCTACATGCACGACGTTATCGTCTTCAAAACAACGCACCACATGGGCAATCGCATCGGTTTCACGGATATTGGCAAGGAATTTATTACCCAGGCCTTCGCCCTTGGAAGCGCCTTCAACCAAGCCGGCGATATCGACGAATTCCATAGTCGTCGGCAATACGCGCTCGGGCTTCACAATCTCTGCCAGCTTATCCATACGCAGGTCGGGAACCGGCACGATACCGACATTGGGCTCAATGGTGCAGAACGGGTAGTTCTGGGCATCAATACCGGCCTCAGTCAGGGCGTTAAACAGGGTAGATTTACCGACATTGGGCAGACCAACGATACCGCACTTGAATCCCATGGTGTTTCCTATTGTGAATGCAGCCAGTTCATGGCCTTGTCGAGGTTCCCCGACAGGACATCTGGCAGAATACGTAACATATTGTCGATGGCCAATTCGATCTGCTGACGGTCAGTCGGTGACGGCTTACTGAGGACATAATCCGATACCAGCTTGCTATGACCCGGGTGACCGATGCCTAAACGACAACGCAAGAATTGTTTGCCCCCCGTTTGGGCAATGATGTCTCTGAGTCCGTTATGCCCGCCATGACCGCCGTCACGCTTGAGCCGGACGATGCCCGGATCAAGATCCAGTTCGTCATGAATGACCAGAATATTTTGCAGGGGGATTTTGTAGAAGTTCGCCAGCGGGGCGACAGCCTGTCCGCTGCGATTCATAAAGGTCAGTGGTTTCAGCAGATACAGCTTGTGCCCGCCGAAAACGCATTGAGCCAACTCGCCGTGATACTTCTTGTCTACCGTAAAATTGGCACCCAAATCACGTGCGAGCTGGTCCAATAGCCAGAACCCGACATTATGTCGGGTTCCGTCATATTGGGAGCCGGGGTTGCCCAGTCCGGCGATAATCCAGCTAGCCATTCAGCTCCCCAAGTTGATAGAAGTTACTCTTCAGTCGCTTCTTCGTCGCCGTTAGCTTCTTCAGCAGCTTGAGGCGCTTCTTCAACTTCCTGAACACGCGGCATATGAATGCTTGCTACCGCTTGATCGTAGGCTGAACGCTCGCCTTCTTCCAGAGCTTCTTCCTGGTGGTGAGTCAGTGCAGTCAGCGTGACGCCTTTAGGCAGAGTCAGTTCTGACAGGTGGATGCTGCCATCCATTTCCAGTTTAGAAATGTCTGCTTCGATGAATTCAGGCAGATCTTTCGGCAGACAGGCTACTTCAACCTCTGTCATCAGGTGAGAAACCTGACCACCAGCTTTCACGCCAGGAGCCACATCTTCACCGATGAAGTGCACAGGCACGGTCATGGTCATTTCGTGTTTTGCATCAACGCGCAGGAAGTCAGCGTGAAGAATTTTGTTGTCGTTGGCAGGGTGACGCTGCAGATCTTTCAGTACAACCTGATCTTTCTTACCATCAACCACCAAAGTCAGAATGTGCGCGTAGAACGCTTCTTCTTCCAGGTGACGGATGAATTGGTTGTGATTCAGCGAAATTGATACAGGTGCTTTGTCGGCACCGTAAACCACTGCCGGAACTTTACCCGCATGACGAAGGCGGCGGCTCGCACCTTTCCCCTCATCAGTACGCGCTTCGGCTTGTACTTCAAACAAGTTTTCCATTGTTTTCTCCAAAAATATGAACCGAGGTTCATCAAAAAAACCGCTAACAAGCGGTAAACGCCTCCCCCGCGACCAGGTTCGGCACGAAAAAAGCCAACTTACGTGTTGGCTAATCCATATACAAGGAGCTGACTGACTCCTCGTTACTAATTCTGTACATCGCTTCTGCCAGCATTTCTGCAATGCTCAGCACGCGAATTTTTTCACAGGCCTCGGCATGCGGTTGCAGCGGAATCGTATCAGTCACCACCACTTCATCAAGTACCGAGTTGGCAATATTATCGATCGCAGGACCAGATAACACCGGGTGTGTCGAGTAGGCGACAACCTTCTTGGCACCATGCTCTTTCAGAGCAGCAGAAGCCGCGCACAAAGTACCGGCGGTATCGATCATGTCGTCAACCAGCACACAGATGCGGTCTTTCACATCGCCGATAATATTCATCACCTTGGCTTCATTGGCACGTGGACGACGTTTATCGATGATGGCCAGTTCCACATCCAGATGTTTCGCCAATGCGCGGGCACGAACCACACCACCGACATCCGGCGAGACCACCACCAGATCCTGATATTTGTGCTTCCAGATATCGCCCAGCAAAACCGGTGAGGCGTAGACATTATCAACAGGACAATCGAAAAAGCCCTGGATTTGGTCGGCATGCAAATCGACGGTCAGTACGCGGTCAGCACCAACGCCGGTCAGCATATTCGCCACGACTTTCGCCGTGATGGCAACACGGGCAGAACGTGGGCGGCGATCCTGACGGGAATAGCCGAAGTAAGGTACAACCAGAGTGATACGTTTGGCCGATGCGCGACGGATAGCGTCGGTCATGACCATTAATTCCATCAGATTATCGTTGGTCGGCATGCAGGTCGGCTGAACGATAAACACGTCCTTGCCGCGAACATTGTCGAGAATTTCAACCATGACTTCGCCATCGCTGAACTTTTCAACGGTTGCTTTGCCGAGGGAAATACTGAGGAAATTGGCAATATTCTGAGCCAGTTTACGGTTAGCATTGCCGGTAAACACCATCATGCGGCTGTCGGCAGTGCGTTGCTGTAACTGGAGAAGTCGGTTTTGTGTCACGGTGGTGGCGCCGAGTTTCTGTCTAAAAACAAAAAAGAATGGCTGGGGTACCAGGATTCGAACCTGGGAATGACGGGATCAAAACCCGTTGCCTTACCGCTTGGCGATACCCCAACTGTAAAAAACTCATTCTATCATCTTGCAGTCACATTCGACTCGTAAAAGTCGATGCTAATGCAGTGAGTGGCGACCGGTTACAGCCTTTGGCCACAAAACCCTGCCAGTTGGTGGGCAGGTTATCCACTACGTGCTGCGCCTGTTGCTGATTTTCAAAATCAGCGAAGATGCAAGCGCCAGTGCCGGTCATCCTTGGCGACGCGTATTGTGCCAACCAATTCAGTGCATTTGCAACTGCTGGGTAGTGTTTTTTCACTACCGCTTCGCAGACATTTCTGCCTTCCCCCGAAAGGAAGCGCGATATTGTGATAGGTTCACAGTCACGTGTCAATTCCGATGATGAAAATATTTCTGCGGTAGACACATGACAGTCCGGCTTAATGACCGCAAACCATGGTTCTGCGGGACTTATCGGCGTCAGCTTTTCACCGACGCCTTCCGCCCAGGCGGCAAATCCGGCAATAAAAATTGGCACATCTGCGCCCAACTGCAGGCCCAGCCGCGCTAATTGCTCCTGACTCAGGCCACAGTTCCAAAGCAGATTCAGCGCAACTAATGTCGTCGCGGCGTTAGAGCTGCCTCCACCCAAACCGCCGCCCATCGGTAAGCGTTTGCTTACGGAAATTATCGCACCCTGCTCGCAGCCACTGTGCTGCTGCAACAGTCTTGCTGCACGAACGATCAGGTTATCTGCATCGGCTACGCCCTCGACCGGCTGACGTAATCGGATGGCGGAGGATGCTGTCACCTCAAACTGTAATTCGTCGCCATAATCGAGAAACTGAAATGCCGTCTGCAACTCATGATAACCATCAGCGCGGCGACCGGTGATATGCAGAAACAGATTCAGCTTGGCCGGGGCAGGCCAGCTAATCACTTGGGTCGTCTCCAGTCGGAGACAATCAGTCTGACGCTCAGATCAGCGTGTTTCATAAACACTTTCTCCGGCATCGAATACTGTTCAAACGGCATGTAGCGGAGAAACTCAATCTGCCAGCCAGCCTGTTCCAGGCGGGTCAGACGACCAAACTCATCCAGTTCCTGTTTATCAACAGCAACCTTGGAATAAGGCACACCGCGCACCCAGTCACGCAAGGCACTGACTGGCAATAACCAGCCCATCGCTTCAGCTAAGAGCTGTTCCGGCGTCGCAGCTGACAGTTGCTCACCGTCGTCCATGGTTAATGTCACGCTATCCATGTTGCCATCCAGCGCAACGCCCCCCTGTGAAAACGGGCCGGATAAGCGAATATGAAACTGCTGGTGCTGTTCTTCCCAGACGATACCGGCATTCCAGCCTTCACGGCCCTGCACTATTGCCGTACGGCCGACAAAGGCCCAGCGCTCCAGTTCAGACTGCTGCGCCAGCCTCATCTGCCACAAGGCATCGGGAGTGCTTGGTGGCTTGGTCTGCCAGAATGGCGTACAGGCCGTCAGGCAGAGTAAGGCAAAACTGCTGAGCAGTTTTTTCATAAACCATACCTGCGCATCGTATCCAGCAGCAGACGATTATCCGCGTCCTTCTCCAAACCTTGTTGCCAGAGCTGTTTGGCTTCGCGCTGTTTGCCTCGTTCCCACAATACTTCGCCCAGATGGGCAATAAACTCTACATCGGGCTGCACCGTCAGCGCTTCACGCAGATACTTCTCCGCTTTTTCGAGGTCGCCAAGACGGTAGTAGACCCAGCCCAGACTATCGAGATAAAACGGATCGCCGGGCTTAAGTTCCAGGGCACGGGTGATCATATTCAGTGCTTCTTCATGTCTGTCGGTGCGGTCGGTCAGGGTATAACCCAGCGCATTCAGCGCCTGCGCATTGTCCGGATCTTTTTCCAGGATCCAGCGCAGGTCCGCTTCGAGGACATCCAGCTTGTTCAACGATTCGGCGATCATGGCACGGCTGTAGTGCAAATCCTCACTCTGCGGATATTGCTTCATCGCTGCTGTCAGCAAATCAAATGCTTCCTGGTTCTGATTCTGTTCCCTCAACAGGCTTGCTTCGAATAGAAAATACTGCATTGCCTGCTGCGGCATTTCTCTGCGTAGTTGCGCCAGATGCTCGCGAGCTTTACTCAAATCACCGCGTTCAACCAGCAGAGTGATGTAGTTACTCTGCGCAATATCAAAACGACTACTTTGTTTTGGTACCGAGGCAAACCAGACCAGAGCGGCATCAATATTACCGTTCATTTCTTCAGCCAGCCCCATGAAATAGGGTGCCTGATAACTGGGATCGCCGAGTTTTAGCAACTCGGTGAAATAGGATTTGGCCAGCTTGCCATCCTTGTCTTCCAAAGCCAGCAAACCCAGCGCAAACAGCACATCGCGGTTATCCGGGTTTTCCAGCTGAATCTCTTCAAAAACCTCACGCGCCTTGGCCGTTTCACCATTTTCGCCAAGCAGCTTACCGTAGGTGAATCGTAAATCCTGACTCGCACCATCACGTCGCGCTGCCTTGGCGATCAATTTCAGCGCATCCTCCGAGCGGCCAATACGTTGCAGCGTATCGGCTTTAAGCACCAGATAGTCTTCGTTATCAGGTTCGCCCTTAAGCAATGGTTCCAGCTCGGCCAGCGTCTCGTCGTAGCGTTTGTAGAAAAACGCCATACGGGCGTAGGCAAAGTGCGCTGCCGGATCATTTTGCTGGTAGAGAGTCAGCTTTTTCAGCGTCGCCAGGGCTTCATCCTGCTTGGCGACTTCAGCCAGATTTTCGGATATCCGGATCAGATACTGCTGTTTTTTGTCTGGCTCCAGAGCCAGTGCTTTATCTATCGATCGCACGGCACCGGCGTAGTCATTTTTCAGCATCAGAAATGGGGCCTGCATGATGTAGACATCAGCGTCTTTCGGGTCGACTTCAACCCAACGCTCTAATGCGCGGTTGATGCGTTGCTGATCCCGTGACAGAGTCGCAACCTGAGCACTGCGGCTGGCCAGATTGGGGGAATCCACCAGTTCGGCAGCACGGTGATAGAGGTCTACGGCGAGACCGACCTGACCACGCTGTCCCGCCACTTCTGCAGAGAGTACGTAGTACATCAGCTCCGGCGTCAGTGGCAGGTATTGTTCAGGTTCAGCGGTATCTGGCTTTGCCGCTTCCTGTTGCTGAGTTTCAGCCGCCACACTGTCCTTTTCACTGAGCGGGTGTGATGGGCTGGACGCACAGGCCAGCAGTAACATCGGCATCACGATCAGTCCGGCAGTTTTGACACACTGCCCGGTCCGCATCAGAAGTGTATGCATTAAATCCATATTAGAACGACCTGCACGTTTGATTTTGATAGAATGGCCTATTGATTTGTCTTAAGAAAACCATTGCAATAACGGCTGTAGAGTTTAACAGCATTTAATGACGACTTTTTCCCAATATGCATCTTGTTACCTACGGCATCAACCACAACACAGCCCCCGTCCATGTGCGCGAGCTGTTTGCCTTTGATGCAAACGCATTACCCGGCGCATTATCAGCTCTGCACCAGCAGGAGTCTGTGCTAGAAGTCGTGATTTTATCAACCTGCAACCGGACTGAAATCTACTGCTGCCTGGGTGATGATTCAGACAATGAGATCCTGGCTTGGTTGCATGACTTTCATCAGCAAGAGCACGGCGCCATCAGCCCCTATCTTTATCATTACCAGGGTGGTGATGCGATACGTCACCTGCTGCGCGTCGCCTGTGGTCTGGACTCAATGGTGCTCGGAGAACCGCAGATTCTGGGCCAGCTGAAAGACGCCTACAGCCAGTCATTAAATGCCAACACACTGGGCAAATCCCTTGGTCGCCTGTTTCAGCATGCCTTTGCTGTAGCCAAGCAGGTGCGGACTGATACTGCGATTGGTAACAGTCCGGTGTCGGTGGCATTTGCGGCGGTCAGCCTGGCGAAGCAGATTTTCAGCAATCTGGCTGAATCCACAGCTCTTCTTATTGGTGCCGGTGACACCATTGAACTGGCCGCCCGCCATTTACACGACAACGGCATCAACCGGCTGATTATTGCCAACCGTACCGTAGAGCGGGCGCACAATCTTGCGACACAGGTCGATGGCTATGCCATCAGCCTCAGTGAACTGCCTGCGCATCTCGCGGAAGCCGATATTGTCATCAGCTCCACCGCCAGTCAGTTGCCGATCCTCGGTAAAGGCGCAGTAGAACGCGCATTGAAACAACGTAAGCGTAAACCAATCTTCATGGTCGATATTGCCGTACCACGTGATATCGAAGCAGAAGTCGGCCAGCTGGAAGATATTTATCTGTACTGCGTCGATGATCTGAAAGACATCATTGAAGAAAACCTGCAGTCACGCCGTGATGCCGCCTTGCAAGCCGAGGAAATCATCGACACCCAAGTCGAGCATTTTCTTGCCTGGCTACGTACGCAGGATGCTGTCCCAATTATTCGCGCCATACGTGACAGTGCTGAAGAAATAAGTAAGCACTCACTTGAAAAAGCGGTAAAGCAACTCGAACAAGGCATCGCGCCCGAACTGGCTATGGCGGAACTGGCCCGCAGCCTGACCAATCGTTTATTACATGAACCCAGCCGGCAACTCCGCCAGTCCGGTTTTGATGAGGACGGCCAGCTGCTCGAATCAGCCCGTCGCCTGTTTAATATCAAGGATCAAAAGTGAAAGACTCGATCAAACATAAACTGGAATCGCTCGTCGATCGTCATGAGGAAATCGCAGGCTTACTCGCCGATCCAGATACCATGGCGGATCAGAACAAGTTTCGCAGTTTATCGCAGGAATATGCGCAGTTAGAGCCAGTTGTCAGCAGTTTCAACGCATATCGTGACACGTTATCCGATATTGACGATGCCAAACTGATGCTGCAGGAAGACGATGCCGATATGCGCGAGATGGCCAAAGAAGAACTGGCCACTGCCGAAGACAAGCTGGAAGAACAGGAACTGACACTGCAGAAACTGTTGCTGCCCAAAGACCCTAACGATCAGCGCAATATTTATCTGGAGATCCGTGCCGGCACCGGTGGTGACGAGGCCGCGATTTTCTCTGGTGATCTATTCCGCATGTACAGCCGTTATGCTGAGTCACGTCGCTGGAAGGTGGAGGTGGTGAACGCTCAGGAGGGCGAACACGGTGGCTACAAGGAAATCATCTGTCGCATCGTCGGAGAAGGCGCCTATTCACGACTGAAATTCGAATCCGGCGCTCACCGCGTACAACGTGTGCCGGAAACCGAGTCACAGGGCCGTATTCACACGTCGGCCTGCACCGTCGCCATTCTGCCGGAAGCGGATGAAATTGATGAAATCGATATCAATCCGGCCGATTTAAAGGTGGATACCTACCGTTCACAGGGTGCCGGTGGTCAGCACGTTAATACCACTGATTCGGCCGTGCGTATCACTCACATCCCTACCGGCATCGTGGTCGAATGTCAGGAAGAGCGTTCGCAGCATAAGAACCGTGCCAAGGCGATGTCAGTCCTGCAGTCGCGCATCATGGCGGCACAGATTGAAAAGCAACAGGCCGAACAGGCTCAGACCCGTAAATCCCTGGTAGGTAGTGGTGATCGCAGTGAACGTATCCGCACCTACAACTACCCACAGGGCCGGATGACCGATCACCGTATCAATCTGACCTTGTACAAACTCGGTGAAATCGTCGAGGGTGATATGGATCAGGTGATTGAGCCACTCATCAACGAATACCAGGCTGATCAGCTCGCACTTCTGGCAGACGAGAAATAATTTTTCCCCTTCACAGAACCATTCACACGCAGAAAAGTCAGACCTAGCATGTGAAGCATTCTGCTTGAAGGAGTCAGCTACGAAACTTTCACTTGTCCTCAGCCTGCTGTTACTGCTGGCCGGTGTCGATGGCGCGTATGCAGCGCCTGACACGTCAGCCGGTGATGGTCTTGCGCTTGAAGCGCAGGACAGCTCATCCTCAAAAGCATCTGTTGAAGATCATGATGATACTGCATTCACTGCAGTGGAAACTGACGCCACTGCCACGCCTCAGCTAACAACCTATTCGCTACCCGCCCGGCAACGGGTTCTCTCGCAAACCAGTCACCACACACTTATCAGGGCACCGCCACACTCATCTTTTCCTCCTATCTCAATTCGGTAATTTTTCAGCGGCTGGATAAAAAAGCCATCCAGTTCGCTATCCCCAGGGAGTTAAAGATGAAAACAATTAACCTGATGACATTAGATAATGTTGAACACCTCGTGCGGCCAACAGAATTCCATGAAACAACCATTCAGTCGCCTGCGCTGAACATTTTCACTGATTTTAAACAGCACACACCGCTTGTCATTGATGCCGACACGGCCGCCGATCAGGCTGCATATCTGATGCAAAAGTCCCATGTGCGTATGCTGTTAGTGATAGATACTCAGGAAGAGTTGCTGGGTACGATAAGCAAAACAGAGTTGGATAGCCAGCACCTGCAAATCATACAAAGTCATGGTATCGACAGACAGGAACTGACTGTCCGCGATTTAATGATTCCTCGAACGCAACAGAAGGTGATGAAATACCAGGATCTGGTCAATGCCACGATTGGTGATGTGCTGGATACACTGCAAAAGAATGGAAAAATGCACTGCCTGGTTGTTGATCAGGAGCAGCATCAGATCCGCGGTATTATTGCCGCCTCTGACATCGCTAAACGCCTGCACATGGACGTTGAAGTGGAAGCTGAAACCACATTTATTGATATTTTCAAGGCCGTCAATGAATCCGTACGACTCAATGCTCCTTCCGACAAGCTGAAAGCCGCCGGCTTCTAGTGCGTATAAAACAGGGCCTGAACAATCGCGTTCAGGCCCTGTTCTTAATTTAACCAGTCTTTGGGCGGCAAGAAGTCCGTGTACAAACGGGCTTCGGCTGAACCCGGCTCCGGTTGCCAGTTGTAACGCCACTTCACCAGTGGCGGCAATGACATCAGAATCGACTCGGTACGGCCACCCGATTGCAGACCAAACAAGGTACCGCGGTCATAGACCAAGTTGAATTCCACATAACGGCCGCGGCGATAAAGCTGAAAATCGCGCTCGCGCTCAGCGTAGGGCAGGCCCATCCGCTTCTGCACAATCGGCGCATAGGCCTTGATGTAACTGTTACCAACAGATTGTAAGAAGGCAAAACAGCGCGCAAAGCCCCACTCATTCAAATCATCGAAAAACAGGCCGCCGACACCACGACATTCATCGCGATGTTTCAGATAAAAATACTCATCACACCATTGCTTGAATTGCGGGTAAATCGACTCACCAAAGGGATCACAAGCCGCTTTGGCCGTCTGATGCCAGTGAACCACATCCTCTTCATTGCCATAGTACGGCGTTAAATCATAACCACCACCGAACCACCAGATAGGCTCCTCACCGTCCTTCTCCGCAATAAAAAAGCGCACATTGGCATGAGAAGTGGGCACATAGGGATTATGTGGATGGATAACCAGAGACACACCCATGGCTTTGAAACTGCGTCCCGCCAGTTCGGGCCGGCTGGCTGTTGCCGAGGGTGGCATATTGTCCCCACTGACTTCGGAGAAGTTGACCCCCCCCTGCTCAAACACAGCGCCACCACTTAAAACACGGGTGCGGCCACCGCCGCCTGCTTCGCGCTGCCATTCATCCAGCTCAAACTCAGCCTGCCCATCAATAGCTTCAAGTGCTTCGCATATTGATGCCTGTAGCCGAAGCAAGTACTCACGTACCGCGTTAATATCGGGCTGGCTCATCGTAAAATGGCCCCGCTTTGCGCATCACGTATCTGACTCGGTTGTTTGGCGCCACCCAGAGCACCGGACAAGACATAATCGATCGCCGGTAGCTGCCAGCGCACCTGATGGGCATTCATGGCTGGCCTTAAACCGGTCAGGTTGGCACTGGTGGAGACAATTGCACCGCCGAAGGCATCACAGAGTCGGCGAGTCAGGGGGTGCGCGGTCACCCGCACGGCAATGGTGTCATGCTCACCTGTCAGTAACTCTGAAACTTCCGGACGAACCGGTAATAACCAGGTCACTGGCCCGGGCCAGCTTTGCTGTACTTGTTTCAATAACCCGGCAGAAACAGGCTGAATGAAGTCCTGCAACTGGTTAAAGTCTGAGGCAATCAGGATCAGACCTTTTTCCCAGGGACGCTGCTTGAGCTCGAGCAGATCGAGAATCGCATCCTCATTCCACGGGTCACAACCGACGCCGTAAACCGCTTCGGTCGGATAGGCAATCACCCCTCCGTCTTCCAATGTGTGTACAGCGCGGCGCAGCCGCCAGTCATGCGTAGTCATCAAGAAGTCCACAAAATACGGATAAAGCGGTATTCAAGCATATTCACCGCGCCCGGGTTAAGCGCGCTGGCTAAAAATCAGCACGCCCTCGCCGATGGATCACCAACTTATGGTTTTACTTAAGCCTGCTCGCGGGCAACAGCACGGTAGGCAATATCAGTTCTGAAGTAGGCATCATCCCAGCTGATTTCACGTAAAGCAGTATAAGCCTGAGCCTGCGCTTCAGCGACAGTGTGACCTAATGCGGTGACACACAAAACACGGCCGCCGTTGGTGACGACATTGCCATCTTTACTCGCGGTACCGGCATGGAACACTTTGCTACCGTTGCTTTCGGCCTGAGCCAGACCAGTGATCACATCACCTTTACGGTAATCGTCGGGATAACCACCAGCGGCCATCACCACACCGATAGCAGCACGGCTGTCCCAGTCGGCAGTAACCCCGTTCAAACGACCATCAAGCGCCGCTTCACACAGCTCGACCAGATCGGATTGCAGACGCATCAGGATAGGCTGGGTTTCCGGATCACCAAAACGGCAGTTGTATTCGACAACTTTCGGTGCACCGTCGGCATCAATCATCAAACCGGCATAAAGGAAGCCGACATAGGGACGACCATCCGCCGCCATACCTTTCACGGTCGGCTCAATGACCTCGGCCATAATGCGTTCATAGACCGCATCGGTAACCACGGGTGCTGGCGAATATGCCCCCATACCACCGGTGTTAGGACCTTTGTCACCATCATCACGGGCTTTATGATCCTGCGACGTCGCCAGGGGCAGAATATGCTCACCATCAACCATGACAATAAAGCTGGCTTCTTCACCGGTCATGAATTCTTCCACCACCACGCGGTGGCCGGCATCGCCAAACTTGTTCCCTGCCAGCATATCTTCAACGGCGTCCATCGCTTCCTGCTCGGTCATTGCGACGATAACGCCCTTGCCAGCGGCCAGACCGTCAGCTTTAACCACAATCGGCGCACCTTGTTGTTTGATGTAGTTTTTGGCTTCCATCACATCGGTGAAGACTTTATAGGCGGCGGTAGGAATGTTGTGACGTGCCAGAAAATCCTTGGTGAAGCTTTTCGACGCTTCCAGTTGTGCTGCTTCCTGGCTTGGACCAAAGCAGCGTAATCCGGCCGCCTGAAACGCATCAACGACACCCATCACCAGCGGTACTTCCGGGCCGACGATAGTCAGATCAATCGCCTGCTCTTTGGCATAGGCCACCAGACCGTCGATATCTTCAACCTGAATGGCCACATTGCTGATACCAGGCTCATTCGCAGTGCCGGGGTTGCCGGGTGCCACAATAACTTCTGAACATTTGGGTGACTGTTTTAACTTCCAGGCCAGCGCATGCTCGCGCCCACCACTGCCGATGACTAGAACTTTCATAGAATTCGCCGAAAAAGAGACTGAAAAGGCGTTAATGATACCGTAGATAGTCTGATTTCTGAACAAATCGCTGGCGAGATATCCTGCCATCAATCTGTGCTTGTCTGCATTGCCAAGCCTACAGCTTTTGATTATGTTGAAGCTCATCTGGTGATGAGAGCTGCACAAATGGACGATCTGAAAACATCCGAGGCCTGGCGCGTATTTCGTATTCAGGCTGAACTGATCGATGGCATCGAAACGCTCAACGAGCTCGGCCCTGCAGTCTCGGTGTTTGGCAGCGCAAAACTGGCTCCGGATTCCCCCTACTATGACGCAGCGACAGAGGTCGCGAGACAACTCTCTAACACAGGCCTTTCGGTCATCACCGGGGGCGGTCCCGGCATTATGGGTGCGGCGAATAAAGGCGCCTTTCGTCAGGGCGCTCACTCGGTCGGCCTCAATATTGAATTGCCGCAGGAGCAGATCCCCAACCCCAATCAGGATAAATCGCTCAGCTTCAGATACTTTTTTGTCCGCAAGCTGATGTTTGTCAAATACTCAATAGGGTATGTGGTGTTCCCCGGTGGCTTCGGTACGCTCGATGAGTTTTTTGAAGCCTTAACCCTGATGCAAACACATAAAACCCGGCACTTTCCCGTCATTCTCTATGGCTCGACCTTCTGGCAGGGGCTGATCGACTGGCTCAAACAGGAAGTTGTTACTCTGGGCTGTATTGATGCCGAGGATCTGTTTTTATTTCGCGTTGTTGATCAGCCGGAAGAAGTGCTGCCCATCATCAAGGCCTACATTGACGCACTGAGCAGCAACCCAGAGGAAGACCAGCGCTCGCCACTTTGATCCAGATCAATAAGGCTCCGTTTAGCACGATAGACTCGGTCCGGGCTCGCTATACTCTGCTCAAAAAATGAGCAGGAGTAAGACATGAACCCAAGCGTTCGTTTTGATGGCGACCTTATCCGCCGCTATGACAGTGCTGCACCGCGCTACACCTCCTACCCGACGGCGCTGGAGTTTCATAACGGTGTGAACGCCGACCGTTATAAAGAACATATTGCTTTATCCAATCAGCGCGGCGGTCCACTCTCGCTCTATTTTCACCTGCCTTTTTGCGACACCGTGTGTTTTTACTGTGCCTGCAACAAAATCGTGACCAAAAACCGCGGCCATGCCCAACCGTATCTGGAAAATCTGCAGCAGGAAGTCAGTATGCAGGCCGCCTTGTTTGACTCAGAGCGACGGGTCGAACAGCTGCACTGGGGCGGCGGTACGCCGACCTTTCTCAGCCACCAGCAAATGCGCAGTCTGATGCAGCATACCCGTGACAATTTCAATCTGGCTGATGATGAACATGGTGAGTTCTCGATCGAGGTTGATCCCAGAGAAGCCAATGCCGACACCGTTGCCCTGCTTCGCGAGATTGGTTTCAACCGCATCAGCCTTGGCCTGCAGGATTTCAATCCGCAGGTGCAAGTTGCCGTCAACCGCATCCAGACTGAGGAAGAAACCTTTGCCGTGCTCGACGCCGCCCGCCATGAAGGTTTTCGCAGTGTCAGTCTGGATTTGATCTATGGCCTGCCGCACCAGACAGTAACCAGCTTCGATGACACGCTGGACAAGGTCATCGCGGCATCACCCGACAGACTGTCCGTATTCAACTACGCCCACCTTCCCGAACGTTTCAAGGTGCAGCGTCAGATCAACGCCGACTCGCTGCCCGGCGCTCAGACCAAACTCGATATTTTGCAGCACAGCATCGACAAACTGACTCAGGCCGGCTACGTTTACATTGGCATGGACCACTTCGCCAAGCCCGATGATGAACTGACTCTGGCACAGCAACAACAGCGGCTTTACCGTAATTTTCAGGGCTACTCGACACATGCCGATTGTGACCTTATCGGCTTTGGCATCACCTCGATTGGCAAGGTCGGTGATGCTTATGTGCAAAATGTCAGAACTCTGGGCGAATATGATGCTGCCATCTCCGCCAATCAATTACCCGTTTTGCATGGCATTGAGCTGAATGCCGATGACATACTAAGGCGCGATATCATTTCACGCCTGATGTGTGACTTCAGCCTCGATATTGCTGCCATAGAACAGCACTACAGCATCGACTTTGCCGACTATTTCCGTACCGTTTTTCCACAACTGGAACAATTTGCCCGTGATGGCCTGTTAACGTATAACTGGGACTATATTGAGGTTTTACCCGCTGGACGTTTGCTGATTCGCCATATTTGCATGGCCTTCGATCATTACAGTGAGCAGAGCCGGCAGCGTTTTTCCAAGGTTATCTGACCGTGCTTGATGTCATAACAGGGCAATATGCTGGAGAAAATCAGACAGTATTTTATTTTTGGTGACTCCGCAGTAAAACTCTACGGGCTGGCTATCCTCACCGGTCTGCTCGCCAGTCTGGTTATTATCGCCTTCCGCCTGTTTATCGACACGGGCCAGGTATTACTTTTTCCTACCGGTGAAATTGAAGACTTTGCCAACCTGCCCTGGCAATGGGTGTTGGGCCTGCCCATCGGCGGCGGCCTGTTGATTGGCCTGCTCCTCTACGGCCTTAAACCGGAACAGCGCAATACCGGCGTCGTCCATGTGATCGAACGCCTGTCCTCTCATGAAGGCCGTCTGCCCTGGCAAAATGCATTGCGCCAGTTTTTCGGCGCGGGTATCGCCCTGATCACTGGACATTCGGTCGGTCGTGAAGGCCCCAGTGTCCACCTCGGTGCCGCCAGCGGCAGTCAATTAGCCAGCGTGCTGGATCTGCCCAATAACAGTGTCCGTATTCTTGTCGCTTCCGGCTCTGCTGCGGCCATTGCCGCCTCATTTAATACACCTGTCGCTGGCGTGATCTTCGCGATGGAAGTCATCATGATGGAATACCACATCGCGAGCTTTATTCCCGTTATTCTCGCCTCGGTGACAGGTGCCGTGCTCAGTCGTTTGGCCTTTGGTGAAACGGCGATTTTTGCCAACTTGTCGGCCGATATGCAGTCCTTATGGGAAATTCCCTACATTGTGTTGATGGGCATTGTCATTGGTGGCCTCGCGACGCTGTTTATCCGCAGTCTGAGCTTCTTCTCCGGCCTGTTTAACAACCACCCTTTCTGGCTGCGTACCACGTACGCCGGTGTTTTGATTGGCCTTGCGGGTCTGGTAGTGCCGGAAGTGATGGGTATGAGCTATAGCGCGATCAGTCATATTTCCAGTAATGAAGCCGCACTCGGTGCACTGTTGTTACTGATGCTGCTCAAGCTCGGTTTATCTACCGCCTGTGTCGGTCTGGGCATACCCGGTGGATTAATCGGGCCAACCCTGGTTGTCGGTGCCTGCGCCGGTGCCGCTCTAGGCATTATCGGTGCGTTTTTCTTCCCCGAGCAGTCCTCCACCATGACCTTTTATGCCGTGCTAGGCATGTGCGCGATGATGGGTGCCACCCTCAAAGCACCGCTTGCGGCTTTAATGGCAATGCTGGAACTGACCGGCAACCCGAATATTATCCTGCCCGGCATGCTAGCCATTGTCTTTTCCAGCCTCGTCATACACGACTACTTCAAGGAAGAAGCTCTGTTTATGAAGTTGCTTCGCACCCGCGGCCTGGATTTTCGCAATGACCCCGTCACCCAGACCCTGCGCCGCATCAGTGTCGCCAATGCCATGCAGCGTAACTTTATTATCATGTCCCGCCATGTGAGCACCCAGGCTGCCGTGCAGGCACTTACCTCCAATCCCGACTGGGTATTAATTAAAGATAATCGTCATCCGGTGTCGCTGATGCCCGCCGGTGATCTGGCAAGGGCCGTCAGTACCGAAGAACAGGAAGAAATGGATCTGATGCAGATCCCGGCCAGCCGTCGCAATGTACACAAGATATCCCTGCACACCAGCTTGCATGAGGCCGCCGAGGCTTTGAATAAGCATGATGTTGAAGCCTTATATGTCACCCGCATGACGGCGCCGATGATTGAACGAACCTACGGCATACTGACAAGGGAAGCCATCGAGTCGCACTACCAACTTCCTTATGCCGTTACTGCCAAACATCAAAGCTGAACAAAACGCTCAATCTCGGTTATAATGCCCCGCTTGTTGCCCGGGTGGTGAAATTGGTAGACACAAGAGACTTAAAATCTCTCGCTCTTACGGGCGTGCCGGTTCGATTCCGGCCCCGGGCACCAAAAAATATGAAAGCCTCAATGCGGAAACGTGTTGGGGCTTTTTTATTACCTCTTAAGCTTTTTCCCTCAACTCATGAGAAGCTTTTCTAATCTAAAGCCAATGCCCCAAGAGTTTCAGCTGCAACAAAAAAGGGCTGAACAAGTCAGCCCTTTTGATAGTTGAATTAATTAACTCTGAGGTATACAGCTATCAAACTCACACTTATAGACCACTGGAGCTTTGTTAGCACACTCAACTTGATAATAAGCAGTCGGTCCATCTTTGATAATTTCAGATGCAGGTGAAGCAACTCGACAACCGTTGTCCTGAGCTAGGCTAGCCACTTTATAGCTATATTTTCCTGTATTAACTTTTGCCTTACCGTATTGGTCATAAACACCGCTAGTTTCCGTGATCTGACCTAGGGCTGCCTCTCGTTTTTCGAGGTATTCAGATTCACTGAGTAGCCCATCTCTGTATAACTTGTTAAGACTCTTCAATTGCTCAGATACTTTCTTATCTGCCGATCGATTACCGGCGATAGTTGTACAGTCTCTTTCAGCCTCCAGCATACTCAGGTGAGCAATTCTAGCTTCAGCGGCTTTTGTAGCACTGGAGTAATTAGATTGTTTTGCTATTACATTGAAAGGAAACCAGAGAAGACCATCAACCACATCAGCGCCACTCATATCCTCCTTGTCTCTTTCAACACCATCAATTATGGCTTGTGTCTTGCGCTTCTCAATTCTTATATCTGAGCAAGACAAATAGTCATCGGTCGATTTTTCAACAGCAACGACCTTGTGAGCCGCACTATTTGCACAAGCAGTAAAAATTAAGCAAAGGGATACAACAACAAGATTCCTTGTTTTTGACATTTTTCTTCCTTGAGTTTTTGTGACGAATCTCACAAAAGTTTAAGTAATCAAAAATAGAGTATCAAGCTAAACGCTGATTAATTAAGCTTTTAATTCTTTCTACGGCAGTAAACACTCAAAACCTCACGTTTTTTGACGTCGTGCTGAGAGCTTTTTTGTATCTATTTTTTGTAGCTTTTTGAGCCGCAACTTGACTTAGTCGGACTACAACCTTTAAAGAAGAGAAGTGCTATAGTGTTGATTACTATGAACTTCTCAACTTCAGAAAAGGCCATACTTGGCTTTACGGCGCTCTACACCGCTGCTTTTGCCGTGTTTTTTATTCGTAAATTGAATATTGAGTTCGTCGCATACGTCGGCGTGATTATATTCATCTTTGCTCTGCTGTACGGCACGCTGAATAAAACGAAAATTCCCGCCTCAATTCTGGCTGGCATCTCCCTGTGGGGGCTTCTGCATATGCTGGGCGGAAGCGTTCACACTGCAGACGGTGTGCTTTACGCCTGGAGAATCTTTCCCTTTTTTGATGGTGGTGGCGAGTTTTATATCCTCAAGTTTGACCAGCTTGTCCATGCTTACCTGTACGCCGTTGTGGCCCTGCTGTTTCTGCATTTACTACGCAACTACCTCGGCAATAAACACAGTCAGTCCCTTATCGGTTTCATCGCCATCATGGCCTCGCTGGGCGTCAGTGCCGTCAACGAAATCATTGAATTTATTGCCGTATTAACGGTGCCTGATAATGGGGTAGGCGGTTACCACAACACGGTGCTTGATATTGTGTTTAACTTTGCCGGCGCGCTGTTTGCCGTATTGGGTTTTTATCAACTGCATCGAAGGTCGTCTGAAGATTAAGTATTAATTACCTGATCACGGAAAGTGTTGGGACTTTTTTAGAATCCGTGTAAAAAGCCAGCTAGTTACTTTTTTCAGAAGCTGATTGTCGAGACAACACCATGAAACGCGCTGTAGCTATCAGACATGTCATGTATGAGGATGCGGGAACCTTAGCCAAGGTACTGGCAGACAGGAATATAAGGCTGGATTATGTGGATGCCGGTACGACTGATCTGTCACAACTCAATAATGATGAGATTGACGTACTGATCATCCTCGGTGGCGCCATCAGTGCGAATAATGAAGACACCTACCCCTGCATCGGACAAGAGTTAGCTCTGATCAAGCAGCGTTTGCTCGCTGATCAGCCGATGATCGGCATCTGCCTTGGCGCACAGCTGATTGCCAAAGCACCGGGAGCCGCGGTGAAAAAAGGCCATGCCTACGAATTCGGCTGGTTTCCGCTGCACGCCACAACCGATGCCCCCCTGCTTGCCCACTTCACCGGCACCGATACCAGCATGTTCCACTGGCACTATGAAACCTTTGATGTACCGGAAGGCGCAACCTTACTCGCCTCATCAGCGCTTTATGAAAATCAGATCTATCGCTGGGGCCAGAATACCCTCGCGCTGCAATGCCACCCTGAGGTACAGGCCAATACCCTGGAAAACTGGTTGATTGGCAATGCGTTTGAAATCAGTCATGCCGGGCTGGATGTCAACGCCTTACGCCAGGAAAGCCAGATCAAAGCCCCTATCCTGGAAAAAGCCACGGCGGCTTTTTTTGCCGACTGGCTGACGGGTATCGGCCTCTGAGGTTTTACGCCAAGTCACAAGTGAAAGGCTTGCGAGTTTTCCTTTACGTCAGACATTTGATTAGTGCTAGAGTATCAAGTACTTACCGAAAAGCTGTTAACGCGCTGACGCGAAGTCTCAAACAGGGAAAACTATGCAGGGATTTGATCCGAGTATTTCCAGTGTCTGGCACAAACGAGAACTCACCCCTGTTGAGCAGTTGAGGCAATGCGCCCGCTTAGCCTTTCCCCATGCAGCACCGTCCAAAACCGAGGGCGTAAACCAAACCATAAAGGAAGTGTGGTTTCAGTTGGCTAAAAGCCTCGGTATCACCGAGGTCGCCCTGGCCAAAGCCTTATCCGATTATTTACACATTGATTATCCTGACAGCCTCACCCCGGCACCTGCCTTAATTCACCAGTGTCCTTCTGCTGTGGCAAGACAGAGCCAGATGCTTCCCCTGTGTGAGGAAGACGGAAAAGTCTTCATCGTTACCGCCTCTCCTTTTGATGATGATCCACTGAATAAAGCCCGCTTCATTTTCGGTAAAACCGTTGAGCTGCTTATTGCTCCTCCTCAACTGATTGAGGAAGCCATCCATAAAGCTTACAGCGAGCAGACTGATCTCCTGACGCAACGATTAAACGATGTCAGCTCGCCTGGTGACGAGGGTGGCAGCCTGCATAATTCAGATAATGCGACTGAAAACATGGTCCGCACGATGCTCAAAAGCGCCATTGAGAAACGTGCATCGGATATTCACCTGAAACCGTTTGTGCGAGGCAGTGAAATACGCCACAGAATAGATGGGGTGCTGCAACGGGTCACCTTACTGCCCGATGGTGTCGGAGAGCGGATTGTTCGCTACTTCAAGGCGCATGGCAAGATGAACCCGTCTAACAGCTCGATACCGCAAGACGGAAGAATGTCGCTCACTTTCAATGACATACAGTTCGAGTTACGACTGTCTGTATTACCGGCAACGGGTGGCGAGAATCTGGTCATTCGCTTCCTCGAGCAGGGAAAAATCTTCAGCCTGGCCAAAATCAGCCTCTCGGTATTAGCCAGTCAGGCCCTTAAAAAGATGCTGTCCAATGTCTCGGGCCTGATCCTGATGACGGGGCCAACCGGTTCAGGCAAGAGCACGACACTCTATGCGATGCTCTCTGAAATTAACCGCATAGGCATCAATATCACCACCATCGAAGACCCTGTTGAATACCGTGTTAATGGTTTAACGCAGGTTCAGGTGAACGAAAAAGCAGGGCTCACCTTCCCTTCGGTCATCCGTTCCTGCATGCGACAAGATCCTGATGTGCTGTTAGTCGGCGAAATCCGTGATGCCGAGACAGCTCAAATTGCCATGCAGGCAGCAGTAACCGGCCATTTAGTTTTATCCACCCTGCACACCAATGATGCCGTGACAACGGTCGCCCGCCTTGCCGGGCTTGGTATCCATCCAACCGTGTTATCTGAATCCCTTATCGGCGCGGTATCACAACGTCTGGTCAGAAAACTTTGTGAGCATTGCAAAGTCGAGGTGACGCCCGCTGCCATGCAAGCCGAGGAAGCACTGTTTCAGCAGATCACCGGCATCGCCCCGAGCTTTCGTGCCGGTCACTGTGAACACTGTAATGAAACCGGCTACGCTGGCCGTATTCCGGTCATCGAAATTTTTGAAAACAGTGAGGCTATCGCCAGCTTGATTGCCAGCGGCGAAGTGAACGGTGAACGGCTCGCACAGGAAAATACTGCCTCCGTTAAATCCTTGGCCGGCTCCGCAAGCAGGCTGATTGTCTCCGGTGATACCAGCGTCGCTGAAGTGATGCGCGTGCTTGGTTCAGCTTTCTGGCAGAAGCTCGCCACTGAATTTGGCACGCAAGCCCCTTCATCTCCCCCGTCTATCAATCAGCAAGAAAAGAGCGTTAACCTGAGTGTCTTGCTGATTAGCCACGATCAAGGCCTGATTGCAGACATGACTGAGCTACTCGCCGATAAGAATATGCCGTGCCTGTCATGCTCGACAGCGGATGAAGCAAGCGTGCTGCTGCAAAACAATGATCAGATCTGCTTCATCATCGGCGATCTGGAAAATCAGGAAGACGATGCCAACCTCGCGTTTTTCCAGGAAGCCCGTGTCAAACTCTACTGGTCCTACTTGCCTGCATTGCTACTGATACCGCATGGCCACGAAGCGCTGCAGGAAAAACTTCGTGGCATCGGAGTCATCTCTGAAATGCTGATGAAACCGATTACCCCGGAAGAGATTGACCATCGGCTACAGAGTTATCTGCAAGCCCATTAATTTTATGCTGCTCCCAAAGCAGAATGCCGCTCGTCAAGCTGGCTGTTGGATGGGCCAAAAGCGAGACAGGTAAACGCCAATAAAAACGCGGGGTGAGATATAAGAAAATTTCGACATGCTTTATCTTTTGGTGGCACTATTAGTGGGTGATTAATAAATCATCTTCGCTCTGAGATAAATGGACGTTTCATGCTGAGCATCTACCGACAACTTATTGTCCTCCTGACACTACTGCTCACCCTGAGCCTGAATCCGGTCGTTGCGGCTGCCAATCCCGTGCTGAAAATCGCTGTACCGGAAGATTTCCCCCCTTTTTATTACCGTGATAATGATGGAAACTTCAAGGGTGTTTCCTACGAAGTAGCTGCCCATGTCTGTGAAAAACTGGGCTATGACATCGAGATCACACAAATGCCCAGTATGCGTCTTGTGCTCACGGCATTGAAGGAGGGGTATCAGGATATGAGTATCAATCTCACTGCCACAGAATCTCGTGCTGAAATCGCCTATTTCACCAAAACGCCGCATGTCTACGAATCACAGCATTTTATTGTGCGCTCAGACAGCCAGATTGACTTTGATGGAGAGCTGCACGACCTGGCCGATTACCGGTTTGGCCCCATCTTCGGTTGGACCTATGGCCCCAAGTTTGACCGCGCGACTTATCTCAATAAAGAATTCGTCAACGACTCTGTGCAGCAACTCAAAGGGCTGCTTTCCGGCCGCTATGATATTGCTGTCAATAACCCCCAATACTTTTCAGCTACGGCTTCCTCACTGGGCGTGGCCGAAGCGTTTCACCTGTTAGACCCGGCAGTTATCACCCTGCCTGTTACCATGGCAGTTTCGAGGCAATACCCCGACGCAAAAGAATTAGCGGCAGCGCTGGAGAAGGAAATCGCTCAGTTTGTTAAAGAAGACGCCTACCGCGATATCCTCGAACGTCATGGCTTTGCAGCAATGCAAAACGTTGACAAGGAAACGCTATGAAAGCCGCAGTGAGGTTTCTTCGCATCGCCTTACTGCATTGTCTTTTTGTCCTCGCCATTTCGCCGTCTGTACATGCCCTGGAAGCCAGTCCGGGACTGACCGAAACACGCCTGGCACAACTGGTTGAACTTGTCCGGGAGTTACGTTTTCAGGATGAAGTGCTGACCAGCTCGATAACGACCTATGCCTACACCGCCGAGACCAAGTGGCTTCAACGTTACTTATCGGCAATAGAACATTTCGATACCGCATTTGTGCGTGTAACCGAGGGCTACCCCGAAATTGGCCACATCACACAGAAAAAATTGACGCAGTCTGCCGAGACGCTCTACCAGATAGAAGCCGATGTGCTGAAACTGATTGAACAGGGCGAAACCGGACAAGCTCAGGCCATGCTTGAATCCATACAGTATCTGGAAAACAAAGCACTGCTTGCCAACACATTAGGGTCACTGAACAAACAGCTTGAACAGGAGTTAATCCAACGCAGTAAAGCGCAGTTCCAGGCACAGTCGATAAAACTCACTGATGAAGAGCGTCAGTGGATTCAACAAAACCCCACCGTTCTGGTCGGTAATGAACCCGACTGGCCGCCATTTTTCTACGATGATCTCAATGGTAATAATCAAGGTATCAGTATTGATTTCCTGGATTTAATTGGCAGAAAAACTGGCCTGGTATTTACCTTCACCGAAGTTGCCAATTATGCCGACCTGCAGAATATGCTCAAAAACGGCGAACTCGATCTGCTCAGTGCCGCCTATTATTCCGAAGAGCGCGGCCAGTATTCGTTACACACACCGGCGTATATTACGCTGCAGGATTACGTGTTTGTTCGTGACGACAGTCATTTTCAGGAACTGGATGATCTTAGCGGTCATACCCTCGCCATACCCAAAGGCTATGCCACGATACCAACCCTTCGCCAGACCAACCCCGCGATAGAAATTATCGAAACCGACTCTATTCTTACGGCGATTGAAATGGTACTGGCAGGTGATGCCGATGCCACCATGGACGCCCAGAGCGTTGTTGACTTTTATATCAGCGAGCATGTGTTTTCCGGCCTGCGCTCCTTTCCAAGCAGACTCCGCCCTAACCAGCTCAGAATGCTGATCAATGATGATAAACCGCTGCTGCACAGCATTCTCAACAAAGCGATTAATTCCATCAGCCGGACGGAACGGCTCAATATTCTCTCCCGCTGGGTACAGGTTGAGCGTGCTGAAGCAGAAACACTGGCAGTATCCCGGCAACCGTTCAGTGAAGACGAGCTAGCCTGGATTAATGCTCACCCTATTATTCATACCGGATCCGACCCCGACTGGCGTCCGTTTGAGTTTATTGATAAGTACGGACAACATCGCGGCATGGTCGCTGACTACATGCAGATTATTGCCAGTCAACTCGGTATAGACTTCCTGCTTCCCCCCATAAACAGCTGGCAGCACACAATGGAAATGTACCGTGCCGGTGAAATAGATATCATCACGGCCCTCGGTATTAACGAACAACGTAAAAAAGAGTTTTTGTTCACCAAGCCATATTTAACCGTACCGGCTGTTGTTATCACCAGAAAAGAAACGAAACAACTAAGTGACATTGACGAACTCGGCTCACTGCAACTAGGGGTTGTAAAAGCCTATGGCACTGACTACTGGCTAAAAAGCGAATATCCGGATATCACCCCCGTTTATGTTCGTTCAATATCTGAAGGTTTGGAACAGGTCTCTGACGGTCAGATTGACGCCATGCTTGCCAATCAACTCAGCGCTATTGACCGTGTGAGTGTAAAAGCCCTGACCAATTTGAAGGTCAACTTTGCGACGCCTTTTGAATATGAACTGGCGATCGGCGTACGTAAAGACTGGCCCGAGTTGGTCACCATATTAAACAAATTACTCGCAGGCATTACCCCCGCACAGAAAGACAGCATCCGCAATAACTGGATCAGCGCCGAACTACAGGGCCTCACTGACACGATCGATAGCCAGAAACAGCATGCACAGCAAATCCCCTTCCCGCTTCTAGTCATGACCATACTGGGCCTGGTTGCCATTGCCCTTCTCATCATCTGGTTCCTGAAACGTCACGTCCATGATGTCGAACGGGCGTATCAATCAAAAGACTTTAAGTTTTATGCCGCTTTCGCGGTAACGTTTTTATTAATTTTGATCTTCCTGGTGACCTGGTTTTCCCTTAACCGGGAAGAAAAAGTTAGTCGCGAAAGCACTGCTGGAGGACTTACGACTGTTTTACATGCCACGCAGGAAACCATGCGTTATTGGGTACGAGGCGGCCTGAGACAAATCACACTGATTGCCAATGAATCTGATCTAGGCACTTTGTTTTCAAAAGTATCGACGACGGAAGACGGATCGCAAGAACACTATTCCAAACTGAGTGAACTACTCAAGAATGACACTGCAGAAGTGAATAACTGGCAGCTCACGATGGTGTTAGCCGACGGCACCACGGTCTTTGATGACACACCGTCGATGCAGCATATCCTGCCAGAATTAAAAACCACCGTTTTCAAAGGCCAGGCGGTGTTTATACCGCCACGCAGAGTGCCCGCAGACAATAGTGTCAGAATGTATTTTGCTGCCCCAGTTTTGGATTATGCCGGTCAACCGGTTGCCGCTGTCATCGCGAGTATTGACCCTGATAAGGAGTTTTCAGACATTCTCGCCAAGGGAACAGGCATCTCCAGTGTCGAAACCTATGCGGTCAACCGCGAGGGGGTGATGATCTCAAAAAGTCGTTTTACTCAACAATTGATGGATATCGGGCTACTCGAAGAAGGGCAGTCTACGGTTTTGAATATCAGACTAGCAGACCCGGGCGGTGATCTGACTCAAGGGTGGACACCCAAACAAGCCCGCTCAGAGCAAGCACTGACTTATATGGCAACAAACCTGATCGAAGGGGGGATCGGCAGCACCACGCAAGCGCGGCGTGACTACAGAGGTGTTCCCGTACTCAGTGCCTGGGCATGGGATGAGGAGCTTGGGATCGGGTTTGCCTCAGAAATCAACGAAGAAGAAGCCTTAAAAGGATTCATCATTTCCCGGAATACGCTCTATCTTGTGCTGGGTATTTCCTTATTCCTCACTTTTAGTTTGATGGGGTTCAGTTACTGGATCGGTGAACGGGCCAACCGCACGCTGGCGCGAGCCCGTGATGATTTGGAAGAAAAGGTCGAGGAGCGCACCGCCGAACTCAGTAAAAGCCGTGAGCAGTTCCTGACACTGATGGAATCCGCACCGGATGCCATGGTTGTGACCAGTATCAGTGGCGTCATTCTGATGGTTAATCAACGAGCAGAAAAGTTGTTTGGTTACGACCGCCGCGAATTACTTGGCCAAGCCATCGAATTGCTTCTACCCCCGGCCCTTAGGGAGGGCCATAAACGCCATGTCAGCAATTACATTAAGGCGCCCGACAGTCGAGCCATGGGACAAAATATCAATCTGGAAGCCTTAGCTAAAGATGGTCGGCACGTTCCGGTAGAAATCAGTCTCAGTCCAATAGAAACTGCCGACGGTTTAACCATCGCCAGCTCCATCAGGGACATTACTGAACGTAAAGAGGCTGAAAAAGCGTTCAGAGAATCACAGGAACAAATCAATCTGATCCTGGAATCTGCAGCTGAGGGTATTTTCGGTCTGGATACGTCAGGCATGGTGACGTTTTGTAATAAGGCGGCAGCCAGTATGCTCGGCTATGATATTGACGAGTTGATCGGTGTCAGCATGCATGAGGCCATTCATTTTGCCCGGGCTGACGGCTCTGCCTACGACATCAGGGAATGTCCGATGCGTTCTGCCTACCAAGATGGCAAACGCTACGACGTTAATGATGAAGTCCTGTGGCGCAAAGATCATCATAGTTTCCCCGTCGAATACACCGCCGTTCCGATGCGTAAAGATCAACAATTGGTTGGCGCTGTAGTGATGTTTAAGGACATCACTGAACGCAAGAAAATGGAAGAAGAGATCAACCGGATCAACTTCCTTTCTGACATTGCTCTGGAGTTAACAGACAGTGGTTACTGGCATATCGATTACCGTGATCCGGATTACTACTATCAGTCAGAACGGTCTGTACAGCTCCTTGGTGAGCCAAAGAAACCTGACGGTCGTTACCATTTGCAGGATGAATGGTTTTCACGTCTGCTGGAGGCAAATGAAGAAACCGCTCAGCTGACCACCGAACGTTACCAAGGAGCGGTTGACGGCAAATATGAGAACTATGATTCGGTTTACGCTTACAAACGGCCAATCGATGCTCAAATTATCTGGCTTCATGCCGCAGGCAAATTAGTCCGGGATGAGAAAACCGGCGAGCCTCTCTTTATGTATGGCGCCTATCAGGACATCACCGAGCAGATCGCAGCCGAACAGGAACTGCTACAGGCTAAAGAAACGGCAGAAGAAGCTACCCAGGCAAAATCAGATTTCCTTGCCAATATGTCGCATGAAATTCGCACACCGATGAATGCCATTATCGGTATGTCACACCTGGCTTTACAGACTGACCTGAACAAACGCCAACGCAACTACATCGAGAAAGTGCATCTTTCCGCCGAGGCCCTGCTCGGCATTATCAATGACATTCTCGACTTCTCTAAAATTGAAGCCGGCAAACTCGATATTGAGGCGATTCCATTCCGGCTTGAAGACGTGCTGGAAAACCTGTCCAACCTTATCGGCATGAAGACCGAAGAAAAAGGCATCGAGTTTCTGTTTGATATTGCACCGGATCTGCCTACCGCTCTTATCGGTGATCCACTACGTCTGGGCCAAATTCTCATCAACCTCGGCAACAATGCCGTCAAATTCACCGATGCTGGCGGTGAAGTCGTAATCAAAGCCGATGTAGCAGAGGAAGATGAGGATTCGGTGATGATCGACTTCCGCGTCACCGACACTGGCATCGGTATGACGCCAGAGCAGACTGACAAATTATTCCAGTCCTTTTCCCAGGCTGACAGCTCAACCACCAGAAAATATGGCGGTACCGGCCTTGGGCTCGCTATCTGTAAAAATCTGACCGAGATGATGGGGGGAGAGATTGAAGTTACCAGTGAAGCTGGCGTCGGTAGCGAGTTTCATTTCAATGTAAAACTCGGAAAGCAGAAAGGAGAAGCCTCTCAGCGCCGCCGTACCAAAACCCATATCGATAATCTCAAGGCGCTGGTGGTGGACGACAACACCACGGCACGCGATGTACTTGTTGGCATGCTGGCACGTATCGGTGCAGAAACCGATCAGGCCGCATCCGGTGAGGCCTGTCTGGCGTTGCTGGAAGAAGCCGATGATAAGCACCCCTATGATCTGGTCTTTATGGACTGGAAGATGCCGGGTATGGATGGTGTCGAAACCATTCAGAACATTCACTCCAGGCTCGATCTCGACAATATGCCGATGATTATCATGGTCACGGCCTTTGGCAGAGAAGAAGTCAGCGCAGCAGCAGAAGGTTTGGATATCAGCAGCTTCCTCACCAAACCGGTAACGGCTTCATCATTGCTGGATTCCATCATGACTGCTCGCGGTATGGAGGATAAGGCCGCTGTTCGCCCGGTACGTCGTGAAGACGAGTTACAGGAACTCAAACAGCAACTGCAAGGCGCCAAAGTGTTACTGGTTGAAGATAATGAAATCAATCAGGAGCTGGCAGTAGAACTGTTAGTGAGTAACAACATCGCCGTTGAAGTCGCGGAAAATGGGCAGATTGCTGTCGATATGCTCTCGGAACAGTCGTTTGACGGTGTCTTAATGGATTGCCAGATGCCTGTCATGAGCGGCTACGAGGCAACCGAATACATCCGCAAGCAGATGAAAATGACCGAGCTTCCCATCATCGCGATGACCGCCAATGCCATGGCAGAAGATATTGAAAAAGCCCGTAACGCGGGGATGAATGACCATATTTCCAAACCTATCAACGTCAAAGATATGTTTATGACTATGGCGAAATGGATCACCCCTTCCAACCCTGAACATGTTGTCCAGCCAAAACAACAGGAAGACGGCAGCGCGGTGTTCGATATTAACGATATAGAGGGACTCGACACCAAGCTTGGCCTGCTTACAACAGCGCAGAACGAGAAGCTTTATCGTAAATTGCTGGTCAAGTTCCGTGATGGCTATAGTGACTTCACCAGTCTATTTGAAACTTCCCTGACCTCAGACGATGAGACTGCGGCTGAACGCACAGCGCACACACTGAAAGGGGTTGCGGCAAATATTGGCGCGATTGAGGTGCAGGCCAAAGCAGCCGAGCTGGAACAAGCCTGTAAAGACAAGCAAAGTTCCGAAATGCTGACACCATTGTTGCAGGCAGTCATTACAGAAATCGACATTGTCATGCGCGGTCTGGCCGCTATTGAGTCACCCACCGCGGACACTCAGCCTGACACAGCGCAGAAGATTGATAACAAGGCGATTGGCGAATTGCTGCGACAATTGCGCGACTTACTGATGGATGACGACACGGCAGCGAAAGATCTTGTCGATGAACTGGACGCCATGGCACTCCCACCGCAACAGCGCTTGAGCATCAACGCCATCTACAAAGCCATTGATGATTATGATTTTGAGACGGCCTTAGAAGAATTGAACCAGATGTCAGTGCATCTTGAGAAATAACACACCCGCTTGTTGAGGATAGGCTCATGGATACAAGTAACAGACAAACCATCTTAGTCGTTGATGACACCCCCGAAAACATCGATATTCTGAGTGGTGTATTACGCGAAGACTATAAAGTGAAAGCCGCCTTGAACGGCGAACGGGCACTGAAAATCGTTGATGCGGATAGCAAGCCGGACATCATCCTGCTGGACATTATGATGCCCGAGATGGACGGCTATGAAGTCTGCCGTCAGCTAAAAGCCAACCCGGCCACACATAAAATTCCGGTGATCTTCATCACCGCCAAAAATCAGGAAGAAGACGAGCAGAAAGGGTTTGAGCTTGGCGCTGTCGACTACATTACCAAACCCATCAGCCCGTCGATTGTAAAAGCCCGCGTTGCCACACAACTCGCGCTATATGATCAAAACCGTACATTGGAAAACAAGGTAAAGGAACGCACACAACAACTCACCGATACCCGTCTGGAAATTATCCGTCGACTGGGTCGCGCCGCAGAGTTCAAAGACAACGAAACCGGCCTGCATGTCATCCGCATGAGCCATTACACCCGGCTGATTGCTGAGGCTTTGTCCTACAACGAAGAATGGGTTGACCTGATCTTTAATGCCGCACCGATGCATGACATTGGCAAAATCGGTATACCAGACCACATCCTGCTCAAACCCGGCAAACTCGATGACGAGGAATGGAATATCATGCGTCGTCACCCGAAAATCGGTGCTGATATTATCGGCGAAGATGACTCGCCACTGTTAAAAATGGCCAGAGAAATTGCCTTTGCGCACCATGAAAAATGGGATGGCACCGGCTATCCGCGACGGCTAAAAGGTGAAGACATTCCCATCACCGCCAGAATCGTCGCCATTGCCGACGTTTTCGATGCTCTGACCACAGAACGTCCCTATAAAAAAGCCTGGGCAGTGGAAGATGCTGTAAAGCTGATTGATGAGGAAGCCGGGAAACACTTCGATCCGCATCTGGTGACACTGTTTCATTCTGTTCTGCCCGAAATTCTGGATATTCGTGAACTGTACGCAGAACATGCAGCAGCACAGGAAGAAGAATAGCAGCCCCCTTTTTAGAGGCTTAGCACCATCTCCATAGTATCGAGCAGACTTTGGGGATCAACCGGCTTGGTAAGGTAAGCAAGAGCCCCCATTTCCATCCCCCTCCGCTGCTCATCTGGAGTGACTTTTGCCGAGAGAAACACTACAGGAATTCTTCTGGTTTCAGGGTTAGCTTTAAGCTGACGACAAACCTCGTAGCCATCCATCTCCGGCATCATGATATCGAGCAGGATCAAGTCCGGCGCGGGCAGTTTGGCCGCCGCTGCCAAAGCACGGCTCCCGCTTATCGCGGCCTTAATCTTATAGCTGTCCTGCAACACATTTTTGATGACGTCGATATTGCCGGGCTCATCATCAACAACCAGTATCGTCTTTTGCTCCACGTCTAGTCCTTGGCTTTAAATACTTGCATTACAGTCTATCGATTTTCCTTTTTGAGTGGCAGCCCTATTTCTCTCAAAAAAAGTACTCAGACATATATGTACATCTATGCATATTCAGGGTAAGTTTTATGCTGTATCCCATCCTCATAACCTTATTAACACCATGCCCGACGCCGTCAGTATTAAACTCCGATTCCATAACAACGATGTAGTCGCTATCGGGCCAGGCAAGGCCGATCTGCTAGATGCCATCAACACCTATGGCTCCATTTCGGCCGCTGGCCGGGCCATGGGTATGTCCTATAAGCGCTCATGGGATCTGGTCAATGCGATGAACACCAGCTTTAAGCAGCCGCTGGTCACCACCAGCAAAGGCGGTAGCCATGGTGGTGGAGCTATGGTCACAGACTTTGGCCAGGCTATCTTGGAACAGTACCGTCATTTAGAGGCCAAACTCGAAGCCTCTATCAAGCAGGAAGCCGCAGCTATTACCGAACTGCTGAATCAATAAGTTCTTCTAATACCTAAGCAGCATTTACAGCTATCGTTATATATGCTGGAATACTTCGATTACGTTTTAATGAAAGATTCTTATGGCTGCTCGGCTTTATATCGGTATTGACGACACAGATAACATTGAAAGCCGAGGCACTGGCTATCACGCTCGCTCCCTGTGTAGCAGTATCAATCAGCAGCAACTGGGAACTTGCCGCTATGTCACCCGACATCAGTTGTTGATGAGCCCTCTGGTTCCGTTCACCTCGCATAACAGCGCCGCGTGTCTCGTAGTCGAAAACCCCGCCAATCTCGACGCACTGGAAGCCTTGTGTAGCGATTACTTACTGAAAAACAGTGCCGAAGGCTCTGATGCGGGATTGTGTCTGTTAGCAGAAGACATACTGACCAGAGAGCTGATGCAGTTCGGCATCATTTGCAAGCACCGTGTTGTAACGCAAGAGCAGGCAACAACCCTCGCCAGCCAGCATGGTATCCGGCTTCATGGCCTCACCGGAACCAAAGACGGTCTCATCGGCGCCCTGGCTGCCGCCACGTTATGCGGTTCCGGCAATGATGGTCGCTTATTGTGGCTGGCTGGCATGCGAGAGCACGCCGAGCAGACCTTAACACTCAAGCAGTTACTTGAATCAACGGATATTGCCATCGTACAAAGCCGCGAAGGTAAAACCTTACGCGATGAAACAACACTGATCGATATGGGAACATGGCCACGCACCATATGGCTGGGCGGTGAGCCGTGTTTAATTGTCGAGCCACATGAGGAAAACGCCGATGTTTGGCAAGTCGCGTCAAAAAACTATCTCAAACAGTTCTGAGTTATTCCACTCGGATGCAATAAAGCATGCGCTGATTTTCCTGGCAGGCGTCATCGCCATGCTGTTACATGAAAACTTCCGCTTTGGCCTTGATTTACCTGGACGTCAAGGACTGACTTTAATGGCCATTCTTGTCTTTGTGCGCTGCGCATCCCCCTATCACTATGGCGCCACACTAGCGGGCGCAGGCGGCCTGGTCGCAGCGCTGATCTGGCGCGACAACCCGACAGCAGCGATGATTGTGTTGAGTCAGGGTATCATGCTTGATTTGCTCTACCGCCGCTTAAGCCTGTTTCCTGTCACTCTATGGCTGCTTCCCGTCATGGCCGGCCTGGTGCATATGCTCAAGCCCCTGTTAAAAGTAGGCCTAATTGTTTATGCCGGTATGGACACCGACACTTTTCGCCACGGTCTGGCATATCCCTTCCTTACTCATTTCATCTTCGGCAGCGTCGGAGGCCTGATCGGCTTTATGGCCTGGCGCAGTCTGAAAAAAGAATCAGAATAAAAACTCCATTTGAGGTGTGATGTGAAACACGCAAAGAAACCATTCAAGCAACGATATATAGCTGAAAATATATCCAAACTACTACTGGCTCTGGCAATAGCGCCCATCGCCCCAGCCCTGGCCACTGAAGAGCCGGTTTACGAGCTCTCCGATATTGTGGTTAATGCTCAAGCAGAGGCTGGTACTCAATATCAGGTTAAACAAGACGATATTGAACTTATGGGAGCAAGGAGCCTGGAAGATGCCTTGCGCTTATCGCCCAGTATCAACGTACGTTATGGCGCAGATGGCACACCACGAATGGATGTTCGTGGCTTAAGAACGCGGCAGATCAAATTACTGGTGAACGGCGTACCGTTTAATTCCACCTTTGATGGCCAGTTTGATCCCAGCCTGATTCCTGCGTTTGGTATTGGCCAGGTCGACATGCATGTCGGCAGCTCGTCAGTACTCTATGGTGACGGTGGTATGGCCGGTGTCATCGACATAAAAACCCGTGCGACAGGTGAAGGCTTGAAAGCGGCATCCAAACTGGAACGCGGCAGTGATGACTTCTGGCTGGCCAATGGCCAGGTCGGCTATGGTGATGCCGATCAGGACTTCTTCTTTGGTTACGGCGTACGTGACCGCGATGCATTTTCTGTATCCAATGACTTTTCCAGTCCACTCGCCGATGATGCTGATAATTTCCAAGATAATGACGAACGCAACAATAGCGATAACCGCCGTGAGAACCTGGTTTTAAGCTATTACCGTAATCTGACCGACAAATTGACCGTCGGTATGTTTGCAACCTATCTCGAAGGCGAATATGGAAAGCCGCCGATTTCATATAACGATGATTTTGCTCAAACTGCACGTTATGAACGCGTAGAGTCTCAATATGGCTATACCTTCCAAATAGGGGCAGAGTATGACTTCACAGAAAATTGGACAGGCAAGTTATGGTTATTTGATAACCAATTAAACGAACGCAGTGCTCAATATGATGATCTGACTGTCAGCACTCTGAGTACAACGGGTACCTTCCGGACGCGAGAAGAAACACAAGTACGCGGCTATCACAGCCAACTCGCTGGCTTATTACCCAACACCGGCACGCAACTCGCATTTAGTCTTGACCATCGAAGAGAAAATTACGATGAAAGTGGCATCGAATGCACTACCTCATCAAGTGGCGGCGGTGGCGGCGGTGGCGGCGGTGGTGGCGGTGGCGGCGGCGGTGCAGTCGTTGAAATACCTTGTCCAACCACACCCTATGACTCAACCTTTTCGGATGAAGATCTTAGTGTACGGTCTTATGCTTTTGAAATAACCCAGCCACTTGCGTTTGATGTCACGGCGACTGCTGGCATAGGTCGTCATAAACTAGTACTGAATGGTACTAGCGATGACACAGTGACAAGCGCACAGTTTTCATTAAGCAAACCACTTACAGCGATTTCTAGCCTGTATGGGACTGTGGCTCGCAAAGTGGATGCGCCAACAATCAACCAACTTTACGATGAGAGACGCGGCAACCCTGAGCTAGGCTTCCAACGTGCCAAACATTATGAAATCGGGCTCAGAAACCGTTGGCAAAAAGGCCATGTCGATATTGCTGTTTGGCAATCGGATGTCGATGACTTTATCGAGCGTGATGAGACAACAAATTTATATGAAAACCGCGACGAACTCCGTTTCAAAGGAGTCGATATTTCTGGTGGCTATCAGATCACCACAAAACTGAGCGTTAACGCAGCAATCGGCTTTTTAGACTCGGAAGATAAGTCTACTGATGCCGCCTCGGATCAGTTGCAATATCGTCCGACTCACAAGGCGACGCTGCAGGCCGTTTATCAAATCACTCCTGCCTGGCAGTTAAGTGGCGATGTAACCCGGGTGGGTTCACAAAATTACTTTAACCGTAATGATGCCGCTGAACGTGACAAATTGGATAGCTTTGAGCTTGTGAATACGCGTCTCAAATACACGATTCCCAATGGCGATGCTGATGTGTACCTGGGTGTAGAAAACCTGTTTGATGAAGATTATGAAACCAGTTATGGCTTCCCGCAAGCAGGTAGGTTTATCTACACTGGCCTGAATCTTCGCTGGAATTAACGACTGACTTCATGAGGCTAAATAGGGTGACTGACAGAATGCCAAACCACTGGCTTACAAAATGGTTTTGCCTGCTGGCAGTCACCTTCTGTCTCAGCGCCTGTACTGATCCGACTCCGCTGCTCTCAGAAGAAAAAGTGCGTCTTGCCGTGGTAAACACTCCTAAAGACAGCGGTTTATTGGCATATCTGCTGGCCGACTTTGAAGCCAGCACAGGGCTTCAGGTGGACATTCACAGTAGTGACAATCCGTTTGCTCAGGCACGAGCAGGTAAGGCCGATTTGGTTATTTCACATTTTGGTAAGGCTGGCTTGGAACAGTTTGTGTCAGAGGGTTACGGTATATGGCCCAGAATGGTGTTTTCGAATCAGGCCGTGCTTATCGGACCTGAGGATGACCCCGCCCACATAAGCCAGACAAAGAGTCTGGCCGATGCTTTTCTTGCTATCGCCAATAGTCGGCACACTCTTATTGCAAACGATAACGAAGGCATCAGCGAACTCACCGCGTTAGTAGCAACCATCGCTGGGCTGAATACGAATGAGTCATGGTATCAGGATAGCGGGGTGAGCAAAGGAAAGGCGATTAAAGTCGCTGAAAAGGAACATGCCTATGTCATCTGGGGGGCGATTCCCTTTCTAAAATTTCAGGCCAAACATAACACCAACATGGCGATATTATTCAGTAATGATTCCCTGCTACAGCGGGTCATGGCCTCGACTCGCGTAAGCAAAGCCCATTTTTCTGATGCCAACCACAGTGCTGCTGAAAAGCTGGAAAACTATCTCTTAAGCACAGAAGTGCAGGCCAAAGTAATGGCTTTTCGCGTAACCGGTTCTGATCGCCAACTGTGGTGGCCAGCAGCCAGACATAACTAATATAAAGGCATAAAAAAGCCCCGGACTGATTCAGTACGGGGCTTTTGGCTAAAGCACTTCGCTATTTCTGCGCTGGCTATTCGCTTTTGTTTTTCACACCTTGATTACCCGGTAAGGTGTTCGAGTCTCTGGGCTCGGGCAGATTGGGATCATTTTTCTTTTCTTCATGGGCAATCAGCTTTTTAAACACAAAGCCGATAACAAGCAGAACAAGAATGGCAATAATCGTAATTGTCGTTTTATCCATTCAACTTTTTCCTCAATGGTTTCTCTATAAAAAAGTGGCGAACTCAATAATCCGTGCTTTGTATAATTTAGCAGAAATCGTAACCAACACCGCATTGAACATCAGAATGCTCATCTCAGGGGGATAAAACGCTTGCTGTTCCGGTCACATTGACACTGTATTTTCTCAAACCGAGGGGTCACGATGAAACAATTTTCAATACTGGCGTTCGCATTCAGCATCTGCACAGCGCATGCAGCAGCGCCCGAAGACAGCAGTGATTGTGAAGCCTGGAAGCATAAGGCCAGCCTGTATATGAACTGGCGACAACAAGGTGTGCCGCTTACTGAGGCCATCAAAGACACAGCGGGAAATCGCTCTCGCGGCCTGTTGTTACGTGCCTACAATGAACCGCAGCAAAAGGACTTCGCCGCACAATATGCTGCGACGGAACAGTTCAGTGAATCCATCTTCCGCGAATGCCAGACACAGGCTGGCTCCCCATAAGGCGCACCCGGTCAAAGACCGCATTTGTGAGGCGTATCACGAAATACATGTTTTTTTCGAAAAAAACTTGCAGCTTTCAGAAAAAGGGGCGATAACGTAAGTGAGGCTCACAGCTTCACATGGTTATACCTCGCCTTCTCTTGTTAACATTAAGTCAGGTTTCCAACCTGGCTTCTTTTTATCCCGACTCCGGGTTTATTCCTCTTCTTTATATCTCCCCGCAACACGACATATCACTTTTATTTCTGTCGATAGTTACACAGTAAAACTGTGGCTTTGCTCGCCATTTTTTCTTGACTCACTTCACTAAACCTCCGCATACAAGAGCGTTTTCTGATCATTTGATTCGAAGTGTGACGCGTCTCTTGGATTCCGACCCACGCAGCCAACTACCTTAGCGACTAATTTGTGGTTAGGAGTACACATGCGCGCAACATTCAAGCAACTCAGTCTGACTCTGTTACTAGCAGCCTGCTCGGCTAATGTCATGGCGGAAGAGGGTCAATGGGCTTTCAGCACCGGCATTGATCACAGCAGTGGTGATTATGGTGGCGATCCTATCGATACCGATATTACTTTCGTCCCTTTCTCCACCTCCTACAAGACCGGGCAATGGAAGTTTAAAGCGACGGTCCCGTGGGTCAGAATCATCGGTCCGGGTACCGTGGTCGGTGCTGGTGACGGAAGTGTTGTTATTGGTAACGGTTCCAGTCAGATGACCCGAACCAACGAGTCTGGACTCGGTGATATCTGGCTCAGTGCCGGCTATGAAACCCAATTTATTCCACCTGAACTGTTTTATCTCGATCTGACCGGCAAAATCAAACTGCCGACCGCCGACGAAGACAAAGGTCTGGGAACCGGCGAAACCGATTACACCCTGCAGGCCGATCTGTTCAAACCGCTCGGTCAATTTACTCCTTTTGCCACCGTGGCATACAAAATCAAGGGTGATCCCAGTGGAGTCAACCTGGACAACGTGTTCTACCTGTCCGGTGGTACCGACTTCAGAGTCTCTGATAGCAGCAACATCGGTGCTTCCCTTGATTATCAGGAAGCGTCCACCAGTCGCAGTGATGATGCCCTGGATCTATTCGCTTACCTGAATCAGAAAATCAACGGCAACTGGTCTTACACCTTCTATGGCTACAAAGGACTGGAAGACGGCAGCCCGGATTATGGCCTCGGTTTACAGACAACGTATAAACCCTAGCTCCCATTATTAACCCAAGCAAGAGGATAGGAAGATGAAAAAAACAAATCTCGCGTGCCTGCTCTCCCTGGCAATGATAGGCGCTCCTGCTACTGCGCTACAGGCAGAGGAGCTTGAGCCTGCAGTGCCTGTAGAAGATACCGCCACGTTATCCACTGGTGAGCAGAAAGTGGTTCAGAACATTGCCAGTGACTTTGAAGAATTCGCCGGTGCCGACTCTGAAAAACTGGTCGAACAACTTCGTAACGGTGAAGATCTGAGCTATGACGTCGAAGTGGAGCAGGTTGTTGTCGATGAAAATGGTGACCCTGTCCTTGTTGAAGCCGTCGATGAAAACGGCGACATCATCATGGTGCCGGTCACGGATGAAACCGGTGAACCTGTGCTGGTAGAAGCGCTGGATGAAAATGGCGACCCGATCATGGTCCCTGTCACTGATGACAATGGTGACCCGGTTATGGTGCAGGCATTAGACGACAACGGTGAACCGCTGTTTGATGAAAACGGTGAGCCGGTCATGGAGCAGCAAACTGAGGTTCAAATGGTTCAGGCAACCGAACCGTTAATGATGGAACAAACTGAAACCGTGATTGAAACCATCATCGTTGAAAACGGCAATGGTCAGATGGGCTTCGGTGAAGTCAGTCTGACCTTGGGGCTGGCTGAATCATTACTTGGACCTGGTGCCAGCTATAGCGATATTACCGATGTACTGTACGGTGACGCCGGTATCCTGGCGATGCGAGCTGAAGGCATGGGCTGGGGTGAAATTTACCAGTCTTTTGACATGAAAGTCGGTGATGTCATGAAAGGCGTTAAATCCAACCATGTTGCCGATCTGGAAACCCTGAACCGAGGCCAGACCAAGCGTCTCGAAAAACTGGATGTAGCCAGCCTTGAAAAAGTGGCCAAGCCGGAGAAAGTCGAGCGTGTTGAAAAAGCCGCCCGCCCGGAAAAACCTGAGCGTATTGAGAAAGCTTCACGTCCTGAAAGACCTGAACGTGTGGAACGTGTTGCCAGACCGGACCGCCCGGAAAAACCGACCAAGCCGGAAAGACCCGGCAGAGGTTAGGCGTTTAAATAGGTTCACAAACAGAAAAGCCCCGCTCAGCGGGGCTTTTTCTTTCCCTAAAATGGCCTTAACGCTATCAGGCATCCTGATTATGCATAATCTCTAACTGTAACGCCTCGCCCAGCTCATGCTGTTTTTTGCTGGCTCGTCGTTCAATTTCTGTAGCCTGCTCAAGCACTGCCTGATCACCCTGAGCCGTTCGTCGAGCCCTGTCCAGACAAATAAGCGCCTCATCCGGATCCTGATGTTCGATACTGCCATCAACTAATGCCAGAGCCAAAGCCAGTAAGGCTTCAGGCTTGCCACTTTCCGCCGCTTTACGGTATTCGGTCTCGGTCTCGCAGGGCGGTAATTTAGCGGGATGTAGCTCGGCCTCGGCATGGCGCTCATCAAGTGTTTTGACCATAATCACTACTCCCTTGCTACTCGTGCCCTTAATTTTAGGACGGGGCTACATCAAATTAGTTTCACCACCTTTAGTGTACAGGCAATAGTTCCAAACGCTCAAAACCCGGCTACAGCCTTCTGTCCTTGTTTAGCTGGTTTCTGTAGGAAAAAGCCCGTTATAACCTTCATCTTGTTGAGCAAACAAGTTGCCATCCCACGGCATGGCTGAGAGAATGAAAACTATGCTCGCTGACACAGACTAGCCGGAAAATCCGGTTAACCGCGTTGTGCTTTGTAACTTCAATCTAATGCAGGAAGCAGCGTTTGATTAATCCACATCAGTTATCGACTTATCTGTTTCGGGAGTTGCATCGCCACCCCACTGTTTCATTGATCCATCACAGCGTGTTTGCTGCCTTGCTGGCAGTTTATCTTTGGCCGCAGTTACCAGCGCTGGAGTTCGGAATCTGGTTAGCCCTGGTGTTTACCGGCGGTGTCTGGCAATGGCTGGTCAGTCGTCGCTATAACCAGCAAATTGCTGCCACCGTCAAACCACAAAGCCTGTCCCAATTCACCAGCGCGTCGCTGGCAGCGGGCCTGGGCTTCGGCCTCACTGCCCTGCTCTTACCACAAGTCAGTTTCGAAACCCGGCTGTTTATCATCCTGATGCTGAGTGCTGTGGCAGCGAGTGAGTTACTTAAACTCAGTGCCTATCCCAATGTGTATGCTGCTTTCCTCGCCGGTTTAACGATTCCGCTCATTGCCATGCTGGCACTGGTCGAGGGCCAACCCGGCTGGGGCATTATCCCCGCCATCGTCGTGATGGTAATCGTGCTGTATTACTCCGCCTTGCAGCGCCGCCGAGATTTGATGGACGATCTGATATCACGCTTTGGTCTGGAAACCGATGCCAGTGAGGACAAATTGACTCACATTGCCAACCGTCGGCGCTTTGACATGACTCTGGAACAAACCTGGGCATTGGCCAGACGCTCTGGCACCCCCATATCGCTGATCATGATCGATATCGACTATTTCAAGCAATTTAACGACAAATATGGTCACCAGGCCGGAGATAAATGCCTGATTCAGGTGGCCAAGGCGCTGGCTGAATCTGCACGTCGAGCCAGTGATTTGGTTGCCCGCTACGGCGGTGAGGAATTTGTTGTCCTGCTCAATCAGACTACGCGAGACGATGCCTACAGGTTGGCCGAACGAATGCGTGAACGGGTGGAAAACCTCAAGATCAAGAATGAAAATACACCCAGCGGCTATGTCACCATCAGTCTGGGCGGTGTCACGGTATTTGCGAGTGATTATGAAGAAGCCGCCAATCCGCTGCAGCACGCCGACAAAGCGCTGTATGCCTCCAAAGCAGCGGGGCGCAATCAGGTAAGCTGGCATCAACTGGGAGATGCTTAGCCAACACACTTGCTAGCGTTGCATTTCCGGACGGCTGATATCCACACTGATCAGCTTGACATCCATCGCCCCGATTTCAATTCCCAGCATCGACAACAGGGGATCAATGGTAGCGGTTCCCAATTCACTCAATAACGGGGTCAGCACCTGATCCAGCAACGCATCTTCTATCAGCGTATCCAGTAACGGCAGGCTGACCGCTCCCAACAGCGTGACATCGGTCTGTAGGTTGTCCGGCAGTTCGCTAAGTGCCAGACCGGCTGCCGTACTCGCAGTCTGGGTTTGCGGTAAATCACTGTCATCTAAAGGATTGACCAGATAATTCAGATCAGTAGCCGTCGGTGTTTGTAGCGCTGCGCTGAGGCCCACCTCGACATCCGCAACCGGTACGCGGACAAATAACACTATCGCAGACACATCGAGCGCCGCCGCACCGGCAGAGGGATCGGTCGCCTGCGTCAGGTTAAGCATGGCAACACCGGGCAGAGCACCAATCGTCACCAGACTCTGATTGTTGTTCACCATGCCGCACTGAATGCTTTTAAGCCAGCCTCGTCCCTGCGCCACATTGACCTCCAAGCGCAGATCCAGGTCAACTCTGGCACCAGTCAAGCCTGCCACATTGAGATTAATCGTGCTCTGAACATCAGTGGCCAATTCAACCTGCGCCGTGCGTAACTGTGTACGCCAGTTTCCCTCTTCATCCTGTCCGGGTGGGCCGACGGCAATCTGTGGTGCTTCTGTCACTGTCAGTGCTGAACTGACATTAAGCAAACCGGCAGGCAGGTTGACAGAAAGCGGCAGGTTAATCGCATCTTCACCATTGGCCACCAATGCACTGGTCGTGATCAGATCCATCAGATTGATATCAGCATCGGCGGCATCCTGCGGATTTTCAGTCGTCACCGCTACAATCTCACCAAAATTTGCTGTCAGATCACTGATATTTGCAGCAATTAATGTGTCCAGTCCGTTGGCGACTTCCACCTCGGCCGTCCCCGATGCGGCCACGGCATCCGCGTAAAGATTGAGCATCTCCGCCATGCTGAGATCGGCGCTCAGTAACTCGTCAACAGTGCCAAAACTGGCTGAGGCATCCACCAGATCGCCCAGACTCAGGTTGGTCGCGGCAATACCTTGGTAGGACAGTACATCCAGACCAACTGGCGACCCCAGGATTCCGCTGAGCATACTGTTCAGCAAGGCGCCCTCATCATCTGACAATGACAGCAGCATGGTGCCTGCCGAAAAGCCGGCCAGCGCGTCACGTTCGGCCACTGCTGCTGCCCGCAGAGTCGCTTCTGTGCCCAAAGTGCCGCCGGCAAATAAACTGGCGGGCACGGTTTTGCTTGCCAGCACCCTGACCGCAGTCGCCGTTTCAATTTCAGTTTCTGAAAACTCTCGCAGCCCTCCAGTGCCAACCGCCACCTGCCCAACCTGTACAGTCAGTGGCCCGCCTGCATGGTTATTACGGGCCGCACTGGCTGACGCCAGAGCCTCGATAGCAGCAAAATCGCCGCTACCACAGTTTCCTGCCTGTGCGGCCGCATCCAGTGCGGCCATATCAGCGACTGTCTGCAAGTGCCGCTGCTCCATCATCAGGCGGCCGGTATCCACGGCCAGCGCCGCGCATAAAATGACCAGCAGCAGCGTCAGTATACCTAGCAGCCCCAGCGCCCCCCGCTGGCTATGCTGACTGGCTGGAAACTGTTGTTTATGGTTTGTTAGCACAAACCGCCCCTAGTCTCCCAGCACTGACGCATCAGCATCGTCACCACTGAAATATTCTGGTATCGGGTGACTGAAACTATCCTGGTAACGCTGGTAAATCCTGGCGGCCACCGGTCCGGCTATTGGCAATGGCTGGCTGGAAGCAGCCTGCCCTTCCCGTTGCAGGTCCAGCCAGGCCCGGGTTTGTTCGCCGAGCTCCACATTTTTTCCTGACTGAGGAGTCTCTGCTATGGCACTGGCTGATACAAAAGCCAAGCCCAGAATCATATAAGGTACCCGCATAAAATCTCCTCTCAGGGGGTTGCCCTGGCAAGTTGTTCCGCCTGTTGCTCAAGCTCGGTCAGCATCTCGGCATCCATTTTGACCTTGCGGGCAAAAGCTTCGGCCTGTTGCTGTTCACCACTCATAAACAACAAAATCACCAGGTTGGTCTCTGCCAGCCTGGCATCTTCGTCCAGTTCGATGGCCGTCAGAAATTCGCGTCTTGCCGTTTCCAGATCGCCTTTAAGTAACAGGGCATAGCCGTAGTCATTACGTACACGTGACTCAACCGGTAAAAGCCTGGCTGCCTGTGCCAGTTCACTGACAGCATTATTGAGTTGACCGTCACGACCAGCAATCAGACCCAGCCCGTGATGCGCTTCGCCCTTCAGACAGGTTTCCAGCAAACTTTCATAGATGGGCTGGGCTTCCGCACTGCGGCCAGATTGGCGCAGGATATCAGCGCGCAGATAACGGGCCTGTAACGCGTTTGTTTCGACATCATCGAGATGCGCAAGAGCAGCATAGAGTCGTCCCTGATCCCTGAGTTTCCGCACAACATCCAGCCGCATCGCCGTATCCCCGTCGTGGGCCTCGCCGCAGTCCTGCTGTATGTTACCTGCCTGCCGCGACTCACTTAATGGGGCACAGGCACTAAGCACAGCCATCGCGATAATCAGCCACACAAACTTCATCAGAATGCTCCTGTCAGGCCCTTGGCCAGAGCCATAAAACCGGGACCAGCCAGAAATATCAGCAGCGCCGGAAATAAAAACACCATCATCACTACTGACATCTTGCCAGACAGCACATTGACGTACTCACGCAGCGCCGACAGCTGGCGATCCTCCATCAACTTGGCAAACTTGACCAAGGTCTCGCGAATATTGCCCCCGTGACGGCTCACCTGCTTGAGGATGGCCACGGTATCGGTCAGCTCATTGACCTCCAGTGGGGCGGCCATCTCAGCGAGCGCATCGGCCGGATCAAGGCCGGCATCAACCTGTCGCAAAGCCACCCTTAGTTCTTTCGAAAGTTCGGGTGTCAGTAGCTTGCCTTCTGTATGCAGCACACGCAGAGCATGCTCCGTTGACAGGCCGGCATCAAACAGCATTCTCAGCAGGTGCACAGCGGTCGGCATTTCCATTGATAGGGTTTGTCGCCGCGCCTTCGCGGCCCTGCGCAGCACATTCTTGGGTAGCAGGAAGCCCAGCGCTCCAGCCATAAACAACTGTGCTAGTGTTTCCTGATTCAGGCTTCCGGCTGCCAGCACGTAAATAAACACCACCAGCATCAACAGTATCGGAACCACCCAGACGGAGAGGTAGAACAGGGCCCGTCCGGTGGTGGTGTACCACCCTGCCTGCCTTAACAGCTGTACGGTTTCATGCTGTTCGATTTTAGGTATCCAGCGAGCCAGACCACTGTGGCCCATACGCCGGACGACGCCACGGGCCCAGCTGCGCTCGGCGGCGGCATCGCCGGAATTCTTTTCCAGTAACTCGTAAAAGCGACGCTGTGTGGCAATATCAGCACTATGAGACTGATACTGGGCAGCCACCAGCAGCAGTACCGAGAGCAGGACAATGAGTAGCAGCGCGCTTATCAGCCAGAACGACATATCAGATACTCTTGATCATTCGCCAAAGGGTAAAGCCGCCAATCGCCTGCAAAATCAGCGCCGCGAACAACATAATTCTGCCGCTTTTGTCCTCCCACATGGTCAGCATGTAATCCGGGTTCACCATAACGATATAGGCAGCGATCATGATCGGCAGCAATCCCAGTACCCAGGCTGTCACCCGGGTTTCACCTGTCATCGTTCGGAGTTCGCGGCGGGCGGCTTCACGGTCGTGGATCATCTTGACAATGTTGTTGAGCAGGTCACGGACACTGCTGCCATAGGTACGGTTGACCCTGATCGCAAGTGAAACCAGATACAACTCCTGCACCCGGTAAAGTTCGGCCATCTGCTGAATAGACTGACTGAGATCATCACCAAGACGGTTGACGCGAAGCACTTTTTCGAAAATTTCCTTGAGCGGGTCCGGCGTTTCCGCCGTCGCAAGTTGCAGTGCGCTTTCCATACTACGGCCAGTGCCCAGCGCCCGCAGTACCTGGTCCAGAAACAATGGCATTTGGTACAGGATAGCCTTGATGCGGCTGTTAGCCCGATGCCAGAGCCACATATAAACGAGAATGGCCACCACTAAAGGCACCATTAGCCCGGCCAGCAGCCCCTTACTGAAGGCCACGATAACTGTCAGCAACAGGGTGATAGTGCTCACAATCATCAGATCACGCTGTTTGAATTCAAGCCCGGCCCGCCAGAACAGCTGTTTGATGCGCGTCGCCTTACGGCGCCGATCCCGAATCTGGTCACCATCAATATTGAGGCCAGCCGTTTCAACAAAGTGACGGTAGGCTTTTTCGTTCAGTTCCTGACGACCGCTTCGAAACACGGCCACCAATGCCAGCACCAGCAGCAGCCCAGAAAGCAGATAACTCATTATCAATACTGACATTACCGATCCCAGCTGCGGTTAATGCCACCATCACTGCGTTCCAGCAACGGGGCGGTGGCAAACTTCGGATTAGCCGGACGCACATTCTGGCTGATGTGGCGTTCCTGCTGGGTATCGTATGTAAACAGTTCGTTGAGCATGAACTGACCATCCCGGTAACCGGTGACTTCGGCGATAGAGGTAATTCGGCGCTTACCATCACTAAAACGGGAAACATGCACAATCAGGTCGAGGGCGCTGGAAATCATTTCACGGATCACATCGGCGCCACCGCGAAAATTCGCCAGCGACGCCAGCATCTCCAGCCTCACCAGCGCATCCCGGGTGTTGTTGGCATGCACGGTACTCATCGAACCGTCATGCCCGGTATTCATCGCCTGTAACACATCGAGTACTTCTTCACCCCGCACCTCACCGAGAATAATCCGGTCAGGCCGCATCCGCAGGGCATTGCGAACCAGATCACGGGCACGGACTTCGCCTATACCTTCCACATTGGGTGGCCGTGTTTCCAACCGAACCACATGGTTGTGTCCCAGCTGCAGTTCGGCCGCGTCTTCGATCGTCACCAGCCGTTGCGATGAATCGATGGAACGACTGAGTACATTGAGCAGGGTAGTTTTACCAGTGCCGGTACCACCGCTGACCATGATATTGCAGCGAACCTGCACCGCCTTGACCAGCAGGTCCAGCATTTCCTGACTCAGCGAGCCATACACCAGCATGTCGGACTCGCGCAGCATTTCACGGCGAAATTTACGGATCGACAGGCAGGGCCCGTCCAGCGCAAGCGGCGGAATAATGGCATTGATTCGGCTGCCATCCGGCAGGCGGGCATCAACCATCGGGCTGGATTCATCCAGCCGTCTGCCCATCGGTGCGATAATGCGCCGAATCACCCGCAATACATGTTCGTCATCAATGAAGCGTAGTGAAGATTCCTGCACCCGGCCGTTTTTCTCGAAGAAAATATGGTAGGCCCCGTTGACCATGATATCGCTGATGGAATCATCAGCCAGCAATGAATGCAGCGGGCCATAACCAACCAGTTCATTGACCATTTCCTCGGTCAGTTCATCCAAATCCTGACTACTGACCGCCAGTTGGCTTCGATTCGCGTATTCGGTGACATGATCAAACACATAATCGGTCAACCGGTCTTCCGACCATTCCGTTACCGGGACACTGTCTTCCTCAACACGGGCGATCAGGTAACGATGCAGGGCATACTTGATGTCCTGATAGGTCTGCGTGTTTTTAAGGCTGAAGTCATGATGGGGATATTGAAAGCTCATGCGGTCACCTTCGCGTCACGCCCCAGCCAGCTGCGAACCCTGTTAAGCATGCCCCGCTGCGGTTTGTCAGACTGTGCCTGCTGTTCCGGATTGGCCAGCCGCTTCGCCATTTTCTTCACCGCCAGGGTATAGGGATCGCGAGGCGCACATTCAAACAGACTCTCGCCGGAGTTCATCATTTTTAACCTCGCCATGCCCGAAGATGGCAACGTAGTCAGCAGACTGATATTCAGACCCCGCGCCAGGTTTTCTGCATCAGGCGGCAGGGTCGGCAGATAACGATCGACCACCAGCTTGACATTGTTCATGTCGAGTTGAGCCTGCGACAGTTTTCGGATCAGCTGCATATTCTGTTTGCAACTGGGCACGCTCTGCTCCAGTAAAGCCAGCGTGGTATCCGAATGACTGACCAGTAGATGCAGGAAATCAGAATAGGGGACACCGCCAAGGTTGATAATGATGTGACTGAAGTATTGCTGCAGCACGCCCAGCAACACGTATATATCAGCCGAGGTCAGTTCGCCCATACCGGTATGCTCTTCAGGCAGGGCGAGCAGCTTAAGTCCGCTGTCATGCTTGGCAAAGGCACTGTCGATCAGAGTTGAATCCAGCCGCCGCAGGCTGTGTACAGCATCAAGAAAACTGTAAGCCGGGCTCACACCAAGGTAAGTCAGGGTATCAGCAGCCGGTGTACCCAGATCCAGTAACAACACCTTGGCATCGCTTATATCCGTCTGGATGGACAGGGCCAGATGCAATGCCAACATCGGTGAGTCGGAACCGGGCCTGGCACTGATCAGTGAAATCACCCGGCCACGCCGGTCTTCACTACGATGGGCTACAGGAGCCCGGTGTTGCAGCCGGTTGACCAGACGCATTACCTCGTTATGACGTGTCCCGGTGGTAATAAATTCGCGGGCGCCGGCACGAATCGCGCTAAGCAGCAACTCATGATCGGCCTGATCGGCCACAGCAATGACCAACAGCATGGTTTTGAATGTAACCAAATCTTCAATAAAGGCCGTCTGTTGGCGCAGGTTCCGTTCGGTCAGACCAACAAACACAACCTGGGCGCCGGTCAAATCAAGCAACTGCCGCACCCGCTCAATGGAATTGACATCCGCCTTGACCACTTCGCCTTCGTCCGAAAGCACTTCCTGCATCCAGCTCAGCTGATTATCGTCGCTGGGAATAACCACGTATGAATTTTTTTGATTCTTCGCCATTGTTCGTTACCTCGAAAAACCACTTGAAACGGGCGATTTGTCACCAAAACGGCCGTTTTCCATAAACATAAACTCGGCAAAATTCGGGTCGTAGTTACGATAGTGTTCACCGGGCAGTTCAGGTAACTCGGCATTGCGTGCCAGCGGCTGAACCAGTCGTGGAGTCACCACCATCAGCAGTTCCCGGTCTTCACGATCCAGTTGGTTCTGACGGAAAAAGGCCCCCAGGATAGGAATGTCTCCCAGCCCCGGCAGCTTATCGACGTTGGCAACGGTGTTCTGACTAATCAGGCCACTGATAACAAAGCTTTCGCCGTTACCCAGCATGACACTGGTATCGGTTCGCCTGACCCTGAGCGCCGGCACGGTGACGCCGCCAGTCTGAATACCGGCATTAAAGTCCAGCTCGCTGACTTCCGGCGCGACCTTAAGCGCAATACGACTTTTATCCAGCACCGTCGGTGTCAGTGATAGTCTGACGCCGAACTCCTTGTATTCAATCGTGACACTGTTATCGAAACTACCGCCTCGCACCGGTACCGGGAACTCTCCGCCAGCGAGGAAATTGGCACTCTGTCCGCTCATTGCCATCAATGAAGGCTCGGCCAGCGTGTAGGCAAAACCGTTACCTTCCAGCATCGACAAGGCTGCGAGCAGACCGTTGGACTGACGACCATAAATCAGATTGAAAGCATTGCCCTCAGGGATCGGGTTGCCAAGTAAAGACACGCCACCACCATCTACCGTCGCGCCGCTGATACCACCGGGTCCAGCCAACGCTCTCGGTGTTCTGCCATTCAGCCCCTTAGCAAGGAAAAAACCTGCCGACTGCAGCCGGCTTTTACTGATTTCAACGATTTTGATATCAATCTGCACCTGGGATGAGTCCTGAAAGCGGCTGCGGTCTATGCCCTTTTCAGTATCCAGCCCCAATGACTGGCGCACTTCGGCATGCTGTTCCAGCGATGCTATTTCGCCTGACAATTGCAGCTGTTCTCCGGCGGCACCAACCGCAAAACCCGACTCGTCCATTTGCAGCAAACTCTGCTGAGCTGCCTCTTTGGCAGCGCTGACATTCAATATCAACTGCTGCACCCTGTTACCCTTGCGCGACCAGATAGTAAGATTGGTACTACCCGCAGCCTGCGGGGTAATCAGCACTTCGCCATCGTCAATAACCGCCACATCAGCAATCGCCGGATCACCGACTGCGACCCGTTCAATCGGCTCTCCGGACTGATAACGTTGCTGCATACCAACTTCGAGACTGAGCGTTTCAGCCTTGAGTGGGGGCAGTACCATCATCCACAGCAGCAAACCGATAAGCCATTGCCCATTTTTCACAGCAATATTGATATCGCGCTGCTGCATGTTAGTTCTCCCTGTCTACGGATACGGTGGCTTCCTGCGTTCCCCGGTGCACGGTCACCTTGGCGGGTGTTGCTACCGGGACGACTCTGGATACAGCCTGAACAACCGGCTTGGTGGCGCTACTTGCGGTCGGTTTGTACTGATCCAGCGTGACCAGTTGTCGGTCGGGTAATTTTCCATCGCCACCACTCGCTTCTGAGGGTTGAGAGGCAGCTATCGACCGGGATGGCTCGATAATTTGTTTACCGATGAGTGCCAGCCGAAGACGGCCGGCCGACTCTGCCAGCAACAAAGCAGACAGATCGTGTTCGGCAACAGCAAGCACAGCTGTTTTACTCTTTTTGCCGCTAGCCTTATCGTCATCGTCAGTTTTATCTGGGGTTTGTTCGTTGTTGTTGGCGGGTGATTTATTGAGTTGAGCCTTACGCTTGATGGCATCAACATCTGTATTGTCGACCCTGTCACCATAAGCCAGCACCCTCACATCAGAGAGAATACGCTGGGCAGAGCTTTTATCGCCCACCTCCCGGCCTGAAGCGAGAAACAGCAACACATCCACGCTGTCGCCAGGCTCAATAAAACCACCGGCACCAGTCACTTCATCGACGCGTACGGCAATCGCTCTTTCGCCATCACGGATCGATGACACCAGAGGACTGAAATCATGGAAATGGTCTTTAAGCACCAGTTCACCCACCGCAATCGGTAACCTGACCTGACGACCGCTGATCTGGGCAATGTTGTCATAGCTGTCGGCAGGCACGCTCTCAACAAACATCGTTGTCACATCTGCACTATCAAGCTGCTGGCCGCTAGCAATATCCCTCGCGGCGACAAGCACCGGAAAGCGTTCTGGTTCAGGCGCTTGCTGCTGACTGTCCTGACTGACGGGTAAAGGGGCCTGACTCGCCTTGTATCCCATATACCCCAGAACTAGAGCGCCGATTGCTAGCAATATGGCAATAATACGAAGTGTGGAACTACTCATCGTTTGGCCCCTGAAATAAAATGCCCGAACTCCTGTTCGCTTGTTTTTTTATTTTGTTATCAGCGCTTCCCTGCGCCTTTATTGTTAACGGCATGAACGCTGCCGCTTTTAGTATTCAGTTTTAGAGTGTGACGGACGCCGTGCCACGTAAATCCCCCGGTAACTTGGGTATATCCCCAATTCCCGGCAAACTCAACGTCGGCACCATGGGTGATTCTCTGTAACCGGGATAGACGACGGTCACCACCAGTACCCCGGTAGCCTGATTGAAATTGACCTGAACATTGCCATTGTCTGCTCCGAGTACAGACTGACTCGCAGAAGACGGTAGCCAGCCTAACGTAGCGCCGACCACTTCTCTGACTCGCGGAATAATCCCGTTCTGGATATAGCTGTCGGTGTCAGCAAAAGCATCGGGCTCGACCGCCACGGCGGAACGCGCCCCCGATGCCGCAGCATGATTAAATGCCTGCACCAGCAGCAACGGCAGTGAATAACTGACAATGGCATAGAACAGCGTAAAAAAAATCACAAACATCAGCGCCGCTTCGATTGCTGCTGCGCCCGTTTGTGATTTTCGTCGTGCCGTTAGCCTGTACATGATTTATGGCGCCATGAGTGCAGACAATTGCAGTCCGAGCGCTGTCAGACCGCCCACCGCCAACAGAGTCCCGAATGGCAATGCCTTGCCGGCCAAAACCGGAATAGCAGGAAGTTGACTGTCCCACCTGGCCAGTTTCAGATTCAGATATGGCAAATTACGCTGCAGAAACAACCACGTCAGGGTCACGGCACCAGCCATCAGACCGGCAATCGCAAAACTCAGCAGGGTAAATTGCCATCCCGTCATCAATCCCATTGCCGATAACATTTTCACGTCACCGGCCCCCAGCCAGCGAACAGCGTAAGCCGGCAGGGTCAGGAGCAACGCCAGCCCCCACCCCGTCAATGCTGAACTGACTGGAGATCCGAGCAGGCTGTGGTGGAAAAAGACGATTACCGCCAAGGCTGGAAGGTAGGCCCCCAATGTGAGCGCGTTAGGTAATTTTCGCCAGCGTAAATCACTTATCGCACAGCAAACTAACCAAACGCCCAACAGGATGAGCAGCCCAAAACCGCCTTCTCCGCCAATCATGCTCCGGTAACTCTATGCGCCTTCACCGCCACCAACGTTGCCCAGCTCAGTCTGAATCTGGGTAAATACGCTGACAATCGCTTCACGTACCGGCGTGACAAATGTCACGATGCCAATCGCGACCATCGCAGCGACTAACGCGTATTCGATACCACTGGCACCTTCTTCATCGCGAAGAAAGTCCATAAAAACCTGTTTTGCCGTTTTCAGTTCCATGCAAGTTACCTCTCTCAAATAATGATCAACAACAATCAGGTGAATGGCTGCTTCTTGATGTCAACTTAATGACCTGACTACCATTCGGTTTTAAAGGAAAAAGTTCCCGATTTCAAGCGGGATATCAGTAATTGTGAACAACATCATGGCGGAAAGGCCGCCGATCAGTTAAGTAGCCGAAGTGACTGGGATCCGGTAAGTCACTACTTCTGAAAAGAAATTTTGCTGTCATATCTCCATCCTTTGAGACTTTATTTTCAGTCTGAACAACGTATCGTTATCAAGGTTATCGGCCGCTTTCTATCTTGCTTTATCAGTTTTTCTACTTTTTACCATATTCACACCAAAATAAATGAAAAAATGATACCAACGGTCAGCCTCGGTACTACTGGCACCGCGCATTCGCCGACATCAGCTTCACAGCTGAGCCATGATGTTTTATAGTGAAATCAATAAGTTGATAAATGGGGCGTAATGATGGATATAGAAAGAACCCAGAATGTGTCTCCGGTTCTCTCGGCACAACGCATTGCAGCGCAGCAGCAGATTGCCGCTGTCAAACTCAGTAACGATGTGGCTAAGGCGCAGGGCCAGGCTAGCGTTCAGTTGATACAGGCCGCTGTCGGCGCCGCAACACCTAGCCAGCCTTCGACCAGTGTCGGCAATAACGTCAACATCAAGGTATAAATACAGCTCTATCCCAATACTGAAATAAAAACGACAGGCAAAAAAAAGCCCCGCATTGCGGGGCTTTTTGGCGTTTAGCTGACACTAATTATCTATTGCAGATATACATAGTGACTTCGAAGCCGAAACGCATGTCTGAGTATTCTGGTTTAGTCCACATGATCATCACCTCATTTGTTGGAATGGATTGAACTTACGATTCACATCTTAATCACACACCGCTTTGAACAATACGGTGATTTACTTGTTTCGACTCAGGATTTTCCTGATTACGCTGAATGTTTTTTAGCTGAAGCTATATTAAAACGATTCAGCAGGGGGAAAAAGCAATGAAACCACAGGCTCAGATTATCGCCTCGACAGATCAGGCAGGATACCGTGTAACGGTTGAAAAAGAAGGTAAGACAGAGTGCTTATCGGTACATTTTTCTCAGTATCAGGAGGCGCTGGACTATATCCTGAAACAGGGGTGGCAACTAAAACGCGATGCCCCCAGCAGTTCACTGCATGTGAAAACCCGTTTCCTCAAACCCTAGAGGGTGGACAGACCGACAAAGTGTTCATTGATCTGCTTCAGATTTGACTGAATATAATCCAGAAACGCCTGCATAACCGGTGTCAGATGCTTGCCCTTCGGGTAGACCAGACACCAACTGCGCCGCAATGGAAAACCTTTCAGGCCGGGGCTGAGTAACAAACCCTGACGCAGTTCAGCCAACACACTGAGTTTAGGCAATACGGCAACGCCCAGCCCGGCCAGAACTCCATGCTTGATGGCATCGTTCGAGCCGATTTCCATATACGAACCCAAGCTGAGACGCTGTTGCTGACAGTGCTGTTCCAGCGCCAGCCTGTTACCGGAACCTTGCTCGCGCAGCAGCAGCTGTGCATTCAGAAACTGCTGCGGCTGCAATGATCTGAATTTCGCCAGTGGATGGCTGGCCGCCATGACCGGAATCAATTCATTATCCAGAAACGGTAGCGAAGCCAGTGAGCGATCACTCGGTACCAGCCCCATTACCACCAAATCGTCGGTATTCTGGTTGAGCTGCTCAAGTGCTTTTACCCGGTTCATAATCCGCAGATTAACGTTTACCGCCGGATGCAAACGAAGAAAATTCTGTAACAGATGCGGGACCGCATACTGGGCAGAACTGACCGCGGAAATATTCAGTTCACCCGATAACTGCCCCTGCAAACTGTGCAGATCGGTTTGTAGCAGCTCTACCTGTTCAAAAATCGCCTGTATGCGTTCAGCCACTTTTTCGCCCGCGCGGGTGCAATAAAGTTGCCGTCCGACATATTCAAACAAAGGCTGGCCCAAGGCCTGCTTGAGTTTGCGTATCTGCGAGCTGACAGCAGGCTGGGTCAATCCCAAGGTCTCGGCCGCGCGGCCATAGCCCTGCTGCTGGTAGACGGCTTGAAAAACCTGCATCTGCCGAAACGACAGTCGACTCAAAACTTGCTGTAGAGACAATGACATAGCGTCACCTCAAATAGATCTATAAGCTTTTACTTATCACTAACAAAAATTATATCAATTTTTCATTATGACTTGCTTTGACTAGGCTATTGTCACCTGATTGCGGAGTCTGCTCCATGCTAAAAAAAGTATTAATCGCCAATCGTGGCGAAATTGCCGTGCGTATCGTACGTGCCTGTGCCGAAATGGGGATTCGCTCGGTAGCTATCTATACCGAACCGGATCGCTACGCGCTGCATGTGAAACGCGCTGACGAATCCTATTCTCTGGGTGAAGACCCCCTCGCCGGTTATCTAGACCCCCTGCGCATTGTGAATCTGGCTGTTGAAACCGGTTGTGATGCCATTCATCCGGGCTATGGCTTTTTGTCGGAAAATGCCGAATTTGCCCGACTCTGTGAAAAACACGGCATTACCTTTATCGGCCCGAAATCCACCGTTATCGAAAAAATGGGTGACAAGACCTCTGCCCGTGACAGCATGCGAGCAGCCGGCGTCCCCATTACCCCGGGTTCTGAAGGCAACCTGGAAAACCTGGATGAAGCGCTGGCACTCGCTGAAGTAGTCGGCTATCCGGTGATGATCAAAGCAACCTCCGGTGGTGGTGGTCGCGGTATCCGTCGCTGTGACAATGCCAATGAACTACGCCAGCAGTACCCGCGTGTTATTTCTGAAGCCACGAAAGCGTTCGGTAGCGCTGAAGTGTTTCTGGAAAAGTGCATCGTCAATCCACGTCATATCGAAGTGCAGATCCTCGCTGACAGTGAAGGCAATGTGATTCATCTCTACGAGCGAGACTGTTCGATTCAGCGTCGTAACCAGAAACTGATTGAAATTGCCCCCAGCCCGCAACTGACACCGGAACAGCGTGACTATGTGGGTGACCTGGCCGTGCGCGCCGCACAAGCCGTCGGCTATGAAAATGCAGGTACTGTCGAATTCCTGCTCACTGGCAATGAAGTTTACTTCATGGAAATGAATACGCGGGTCCAGGTTGAGCACACCATTACTGAGCAGATTACCGGTGTCGACATCGTTCGCGAGCAGTTACGCATTGCCGCCGGTAAACCACTGAGCTACCGGCAACAGGACATTAACTATCGTGGCTATGCCCTGCAGTTCCGTATTAATGCTGAAGATCCGAAAAACGACTTCCTGCCGAGTTTTGGCCGCATCACGCACTACTACGCGCCGGGCGGTCCCGGCGTTCGTGTTGATACCGCGATTTATACCGGTTACGACATCCCACCCTACTTTGACTCCATGTGTCTGAAACTGGTGGTCTGGGCCCTGGACTGGGAAGACGCCATCAATCGTGGTCAACGGGCGCTCGACGATATGCGCCTGCATGGTATTAAAACCACCGCCAACTATTACAAGCAGATCCTGAACCATCCGGATTTCCGCTCGGGCCACTTCGATACCGGTTTTGTTCCGGCCCACCCCGAACTGCTCAACTATTCCGATAAACGACGTCCCAGCGCGGTTGCGCTGGCTTTGGCCACTGCAATTGCAGCCCATGCCGGCTGGTAAGCCGCCCTCAAGCTGGAGAAATGATGATGAAAAAAATTGAAGTTACCGATGTGATCCTGCGTGATGCCCACCAGTCGTTGATTGCGACCCGCATGCGCACCGAGGATATGCTGCCAATCTGCGACAAGCTGGATAAAGTCGGCTTCTGGTCACTGGAAGCCTGGGGCGGCGCCACCTTTGATGCCTGTGTGCGCTTTCTGAAAGAAGATCCCTGGGAACGTCTGCGTCAACTGAAACAGGCTCTGCCCAATACCCGTCTGCAGATGCTGCTGCGTGGTCAGAACCTGCTCGGTTATCGCCACTATGCCGATGATGTAGTCACCGCCTTTGTTGAACGTGCTGCCGCCAACGGCATTGATGTATTCCGTATTTTCGACGCATTGAACGATCTGCGCAATCTGGAAACTACCATGCAGGCCGTCAAAAAAGTCGGCAAACATGCGCAAGGTACTATCAGCTACACCACCAGCCCGGTGCACACGCCGGAACTGTTTGTAAAACAGGCTAAAGCCTTACAGGATATGGGTGCTGACTCTATCGCCATTAAAGATATGGCCGGTCTGCTCGCTCCATATCCGACCTATGATCTGGTCAAAGCCATCAAGGCGGAAGTCGATCTGCCACTGGTTATCCACAGTCACTCGACATCGGGTCTGGCTGCTCAATGCCAGTTAAAAGCCATTGAAGCCGGCGCTGATCGCATTGATACTGCGATTTCATCATTTGCTTCCGGCACCAGCCATCCGGCGACAGAATCTCAGGTCGCGGCGTTGAAAAACACCGAGTACGACACTGGCCTTGATTTAGTCCTGTTATCGGAAATTGCTGACTATTTCCGCGAAGTTCGCAAAAAATACCATCAATTTGAGAGCGAATTCACCCGTGAAGATGTCTCGGTACAGATCAACCAGGTACCGGGCGGCATGATGTCCAATCTGGCCAACCAGCTGAAAGAACAAAACGCATTAGATCGCATCCGCGATGTGTTTGCTGAGATTCCACGGGTTCGTGAAGATCTGGGTTATCCCCCACTGGTCACACCAACTTCGCAAATCGTCGGTACTCAGGCGGTCTATAACGTATTAGCCGGTGAGCGCTATAAAACCATTACCAATGAAGTGAAACGCTATCTGCAGGGCGGCTATGGTCAGGCACCGGCACCTGTCAATGCTGACTTACAGAAAAAAGCCGTTGGTAATGAAGAAATTATCGAATCACGTCCGGCTGATGCCCTGAAACCAGAGCTGGATAAATTACGCCAGGATATCGGTGAACTGGCACAGTCTGAAGAAGACGTGCTGACTTTTGCCATGTTCCCGGATCTTGGCCGCGAATTCCTGCAGCAACGTGCTGACGGTACGCTGAAAGCCGAACCTTTATTAGCGCCAAGCACCGGTGAAACCACCAGCAAGGAAGCAATGGCCACCGAGTTCAAGGTTGATGTACATGGTGAAAGCTACGATATCGCCATCACCGGTGTTGGTGATGTCGGTGGTGGCAAGCGTAAGTTCTACGTCTCGATCGACGGAATGCCGGAAGAAGTCACCTTCGAGGCCCTTAATGAATACGTCAGTGAAGGCAGTGGGGGCAGTCGTAAGAAGGCCAGCGAACCGGGCCATGCCACCGCTCCACTGCCCGGCAATGTGGTTGAAGTACTGGTCGCTGAGGGCGATGAGGTAGAAGCCGGTCAGGCATTGCTGGTCATGGAAGCAATGAAGATGGAAACGGAACTGATGGCCAATATCGCAGGCACGGTCAAAGCCGTGCATGTGGCAAAAGGCGATCGCGTTACCCCCGGTGAGACACTGATTGAAATCGGCTAAGCCTTACCAGTAGTAACCACGGCCGTAATACCAGTGCGAGCGCCAGTGCGGGTAACTCAGGCCATAGCCAAAACGGTCGTAGTAATACGGATAACCAGGCCAATAGGGATCACGATAATACTGCTGGACGGGAGCCCAGCGGTATAACGTGCCCACCTGAACCACCGGCACTGTCATGGTTTTCTTATCAACGCTGATGGAGCGCTGATCGGCAAGACGACCTGCCACCGTCACCAGAGTGCCTGATTTATAGATATAGGGATCGACAAAATCGTTGCTTAACGCGAGAAATCTTCCCTGACTCTTCTGATCACTGTTGGGTCGACCGAAACTGTTGAGGGGAAACTGCACGATCTGCAGCAGGCTTCCCTCATCGTTGTTTTCCACTTTAATGACCTGCCCACCCCAGCGTATGGCCTCACCCTGATGCTGGCTGACTTGCTGCCCTACCTCGGCAAGCTGCCAGTCTGGCTTGGGCGCTTCTTTGATGGCGACAGGAACGGTACTGCATCCGGCGAGAAACAGAAAAATAAGCGGAACCAGCGCTTTCATAATGCCTCCAGGCAAAGCTGCAACTTAATTGAGTTATAGCTATGGACTCTGTGACTGTCAGCGGAGTTTCCCAGCGTGATCAGCTACCCAATGCGCCAAACTGCATTTCATATTCATCGAGCAGATCGGCCAGCATCTCCTGATAATCAAGATCGCTCAGACTGAAATGGGTTAATACCTGCTCCTTGGTCAAAGGCCATTCACTGTCAGTAACCCCATATTTGTAGCGAGTGGCCGCCATAGAGGCAATCTTGTTTAAGGCATACAGATCTTTCTGTGTTTCCGAGACCAGACTATCGTTCAGAAAATCTACATCATGGTGGCGCAGGATCAACTCGCACAACGCTTTAGGCAAATGCCACGATGAAGCAACAAAATAGCCGACAATCGCGTGATTAGTGCCGTAATGACCTTCTTCAATCTCCGTAAAACTGTGATGTGGCGAGTGATTTGCCTCACTCAAGACCTCACGGTAATTCGTGTACTTCATCGCCATCAGCGGAATGCCGCAATCACGGAATAAGCTCAGCGCATAAAGTTCATCGGCCTCAACCTCACAACGATCAGTAAGGTAATTCAACACAAAGCGCGACATGGTCGCCACTTCCATCGTGTTATCCCAGAACTTCTCCAGAGAAATGACCGACTTGCCAGTAAAAGACTGGCGTAAGGCAAAAAAGGTCACCAGATGATTAAGCCTATCAGCGCCAAGCAAAACCACTGCCTGACGTATATCTGAGAGCTCGCGCTTGAGCGCGAACATCGGCGAATTGACTGTTTTCAGCACAATCGCTGACAGGGCCACATCACGGCTGATGATATCCGCAAAATCGACCGGATCAGGCTCTGCTTTGGTTAATTCCTGCTGTAGCGCAACAAGCACCGCTGGCTTCGGAGGAATGCTGAATTTTTCGATGATTTCTTCAGCTTTGAGTTGTTTTGCGTCCATGTTTTATCTTGGGTCGTGCGTTGATGTCATTGATTATGCGATTCTCTGATATCGCTGACAACAGGCTTTGGCCGTCTGGCCGCAATCAGCAGAGCTTGTATCGCCTTAAAACCGTCGGCAAATTTTGGCAAATTTTCCCGGCTTTGCGACGTCTGCCCCGACAACACCTGTTCACGCATATGCCAGGCCAATTGATGCCAGTCCTCATGGGTTTTCTCGAGCTTTTCCAACCACTGAGAGTCAAACAGGTGTTGTCCCTTCACCCGCTGAATCCAGCTCCCGCAATGACATTTATGCAAATCCATAATCGGCCAGTGCTCAACCTCGTCACCCGATTGACGAATATTGCGTTCAAACAATTGATACCAGCGATCCAGAGTCAGCTCAAACAGACGTAATGTCTGCTCAAAGGAACTCAAAGACTGGGCGGCAAACCCGATCCAGCGAGGCTCCGGCTGATACTGCGCTATCCACGACTCAATCTCCTGCGCCGGCATCGGGCGGGCAATGCCATAGCCCTGTGCATGATCACAGCCCATCATCAGCAACATCAAACCATGCTCGACGGTCTCTACGCCTTCCGCAATCACTTGCCGGCTGAAGGCCTCGGCCAGCCCACTGACACCATCAACAATGGTGTAGTCCTGCGGGTCATCAAGCATATCGCGGACAAAGCTTTGATCGATTTTGATAGTACTTGCCGTCAGGTGACGCAAATGCGTCAAGGAGGAATAGCCAGTACCGAAATCATCCAGCGCCACCGACACGCCCAATACATCCCGGCTCATCTTGATCACCCTGGAAATGGAGGCGATATCCCCGAGAGCACTGGTTTCGACAATTTCCAGCTGCAGGAAGCGGGAGTCGAGTTCCGGGTGCGCTGACAAGGCCTGCTCGACATCATCAATAAAACTGGCTGACTGCAAATGAGCTGAAGAAATGTTAACACTCACTTCCAACTCGTAGCCCTTTTCATGCCACTCTGCCGCTTGAGCAAGTGCCTTTTTCAACACCCATTTACCCAACTCTATTTCCAGTTCGGTATCCGACATCATGGGCAGGAAGTAGCCCGGTGCCAGCAATCCCTGATCCGGATGCTGCCAGCGGATCAATGCCTCAACCCCCATGACGTTGCCAGTGCGCATATTCACTTTAGGCTGGTAATACAGGCTAAATTCATCATTAGCCATTGCCTGACGGATGTGCTGCAGCCATTGGTGTTTTTCCACCGTCTGACGGTTTTTTGCCGGGTTAAACAACTTGTATGTGTTACGGCCAGACAGTTTTGCCTGGTACATGGTCTGATCAGCATGGCGCAGCAGGGTATCCAAGTCGGCATTATCACTGGGATAGAACGTCACCCCGCTGGAAGCGCTGATCTCGAGGCGAAGATCGTTGACATTGTATGGCTGAGCCAGTGACTCATGAATCCGCCGCAGCATAAACTCGCACTCTGACATGGAGTCGATGTCACGGAACAGAATGGCAAACTCATCACCACCAAAACGTGAAATCGTATCTTCATCACGCACATTGGCCCGCAGGCGCATCGCCACCTCTATCAGCAGCTGATCCCCCACTTCATGGCCGTAGGTATCATTAACCGGTTTGAAGTTATCCAGATCCAGAAAACAAATCGCCAGCATGGTGTCAGTACGGTTACTGTGTGCCACCGCCTGCGAGAAACGGTCGGCAAATAACACGCGGTTCGGCAGCTTGGTAAGCACATCATAATGCGCCATGAGTTCCAGTGTTTCCTGCTGCTTCTTGGTCTGGGTGATATCGGAAAACAGGCCCACATAGTGACGACTCTGGCCATCATCATCCATCAGTGCAGAAATGGTCAGCAGTTCCGCGTAGAGTTCACCGTTTTTACGGCGATTCCAGACCTCTCCCTGCCAATAACCATGCTCAATAATAGACTGCCACATGGTGTTGAAAAACTCCGGCGAGTGTTTGCCGGAGTTCAGGATCTGAGGCCCCCTACCGATGACTTCTTCACGGCTGTAACCGGTGATTTCGCAAAATGCCGGATTCACATCGGTGATAATGCCGGCCGTGTCAGTGATGATGATGCCTTCCTGTGCCTGATTGAACACCCGGGAAGAAAAACGCAGCTGCTCTTCCGCCTCTTTACGCACGGTAATGTCATACACCACCAGCAGCATTTCATTATCGACATTGCCTTGCAGCAAAGACATGCTCAGCAGGGCCACTTTTCGCTGACCGTTACGTGTGTGCAGCTCTATTTCCATCGGCGTCACACTGGCCGTATCGACCAGCCTGGTTTTGGCGGTCAGACGCTGCAGGTAGTCCTTGAATTCTTCGCCATAGCGTTTCGGCTCAATCGTCACCTGCCACCAGCTGTCCATCTGCTGCACCTCTTCCAGCTGATAACCATAGGTATCGGTAAAGGCGCGGTTGATGAAGCTAATGTGTTTTCTGGCATCCAGCAGGATATACGGAACCGGCGAACTCTCAATCAGGTTGCGGAACTTCTGGTTAGCCTGCGAAGCAACAAAAATAAAGCGGATAAACAGTGCTAATAATAGAAACAGGGCCGCCGCAATAATGTAGATGAGGATGCGTGTCTGCCAGAAGCCCTCCGGCATCATCGCCCAGCCCCCCAAGGGCGCTGCGGACAGCAGCCATTCGCCTTCCGGCAACTTGAGCGTCTGGCTCAGGTTCTCCTCGTTAAACAAGGTTGGATCACCGAAAAACACATCCCCCTTACGTCCCAGGCTGTCGGCGCCACGGATGGCCAATTGAATAGGCATGTCCTCATCCCGCAGACCACTCTTTTCAAAAAAGCGCTCAACATCGATAACGGCCGAAATTAAGCCCCAGAAATATTCCTCACCGGTATCTTCACGCTGCAAAAACACCGGAATCCGGGTAATCAACCCGATTCCACCCTGTTTCAGCTCCAGCGGCCCGGCCAGCACCAATTCACGGGTACGACGGGCACGGTCAGCGGCTTCAAACTGTGTTGGCGCTGTGCGGTAATCCAACCCCACAGCCTCCTCGTTCCCCTTAATGGGATACATATAACGTATGACCATATCCGGCGCCGCAGCAATATTGCGGATCTCGGAATCCCCTGACACCAAATGCCTGACAGCACGGGCATACTGCTGCTGTGTCAGCTGCGGGTTAACCGCAAACAAGCCGGGTAAGCCACGGACGATTTGAATATGGTTCTGAAGATTAGTGGAGAGGCGATTGTGATAGAAACTGAGTTGTTTCTGGGTTTCACGGTGCAGTTCAGCCTGATAGCGTTGCACCAGACTGTGACTGATATAGGCTGCAGCGACAAACAGCAACAGAGCAAGCACTGTCAGGATGCTGTAGAAGACCAATTTCGTTGAAGTATTCGATTGCATCGGCTGCCTGTCGTTTCCTTCCATGCTGGCAGAGTATCTTTTCCTGATTCACCAGCTTGCTACCGATGCCATTATAAGCACGGAGTCAATTGATGTGTCGATGTCCGGCCATTATCAAAGTCTAGTATATGCTCTTATCGTACAGCGTACACAACTAAGCTTAATCAGCTATAAAATCGAGCGCAGAACTGTATCAATTTTGACAAAATCGCGAAACGCGATAGCCTGATAATACATGTTCAGATTAACCCCGCTCACAGGCACAACAAACCGGCATTCGCCAAACGATGATGGAGCAGCAAAGTCACATGTTGCCAACACTTTTGCATGAATCTGACTAACATGGATTCACCGCAGTCTTCCTCACGCCGTCGGAACGAGGAAACCCTTGTCCCGAGGTACATGGGCACCTTTGCCGATCTGATGACATTACTGCTGTGCTTCTTTGTCTTGCTGGTTGCCATGGCCGAGATCGATGCCCTCAAGTTTAAAATGGTCGTGCGCTCGATGGAAAATGCCTTTGGTATTGATCGCCCGCCGCCCCTCGAACCTGAACGCAAAGCCACCAGCGTTATCCAGCAGCAGTTTTCACCCATACCGGATAATGCCAGACCGAATGTAGATGCCCGGCAAGATGCGGATAACACTAAAGCACAACTAAAAAGGGCTGCGACTGACGAGACTCAGGCTGCCCAACGACAGCAGTTGCAACAGAATCTTGAGCAGCGCTTTGACGATGCGCTCGATGCCAATCTCATCAGCATGGAAACGCTGGACGATCGCGTGTTGATTCGCATCAATGAACAGGCTTCCTTTCCTTCCGGCAGCGCCTCGCTGAAAACCTCTTTTTTGCCTCTGCTAACACGACTGGCATCCACCCTGGTCGATCTCGATGCCAGTTTTGTTGTCGCCGGTCACACCGATAATGTGCCATTACGCTCGGGTTTATATCGCTCCAACTGGGAACTCTCAGCCGCTCGTGCAACCTCAGTGGTACATGCCCTGCTAAACCAGAGCGGCTTGCAGGCCAGTCAGTTCCGTATTGAAGCCTATGCCGATACTCAGCCACTGGGTAGCAATGAGACCGCCGAAGGCCGGGCACAGAACAGACGGGTTGAAATCGGCATTATCAACCCATGGTCGTAAGCCGAAAATTGCTTATATAATCGAAGACAAGGGCTTCGATGAGACTTATGCAACACTACGATAAGGACATAGCATGAAAACATCTGACCTGCTCGTCAAAGCACTGGAAAATGAAGGGGTCGAGTATATTTTTGGTATACCAGGAGAGGAGAACCTCGACTTTCTCGACTCCCTGCGCCGTTCGTCTATTCAGCTGATTATCACCCGTCACGAGCAGGCGGCTGGCTTTATGGCGGCCAACTACGGTCGGCTGACGGGCAAGCCGGGTGTTTGCCTGTCAACATTGGGGCCGGGAGCCACCAACCTGGTCACCCCAGCGGCTTACGCCCAACTGGGCGGCATGCCAATGCTGATCATTACCGGCCAGAAACCCATTAAAGCCAGTAAACAGGCACTCTTCCAGATTGTCGATGTGGTCAACATGATGCGCCCCATCACCAAGTTCACCAAGCAGGTCGTGCACGGCAATACCGTCGCCGCCATTGTGCGTGAGGCTTTCCGCATCGCTGTTGAAGAGCGGCCCGGCGCCGTGCATATCGAGTTGCCGGAAGACATCGCCGCAGAAGAAGCGCATGAGCGTATTTACACTGTAGAAACCATACGCCGTCCCGATGCCGATAACCGCACCATTCAGCACGCGCTGAAAATGATTGAAGACGCCAAAATGCCGTTACTGCTGATCGGCGCCGGTGCCAACCGCAAACGTGCCAGTGTCGCCCTGACCAAGTTTGTCGAACACACGGGCATTCCGTTTTTCAACACCCAGCTGGGTAAGGGCGTGATTGATGAGCGGCATGACAGCTATCTCGGCACCGCCGCGCTGTCTGAGTCCGACTTTCTGCACTGCGCCATTGATCGCGCCGATCTGATTATCAACGTCGGTCATGATGAAGTGGAAAAACCGCCTTTCTTCATGAAAGATGGCGGTGCAGTGGTTATCCACATCAATTTTCATGCAGCTGAAATTGATCCGGTCTATTTCCCTCAGCTTGACGTGGTCGGTGATATTGCCACATCCATTAATCGCCTGCGTGCGGGACTCGAACCTCAACCACACTGGGACTTTTCCTATTTCTACAGGGTCAAGCAGGAAGTCCATGAACGTCTGTCCAAATACAGCGATGATGAGCGCTTTCCGGTATTGCCGCAGGCGGCGGTACGTACCATACGTGAGGTTATGGGTGAGCACGATATTCTCGCGCTGGATAATGGCGTTTATAAAGTCTGGTTTGCCCGTAACTACCCCAGTTATTACTACAATTCGATTCTGCTTGATAACGCTTTGGCCACCATGGGAGCCGGTCTGCCGACCGCGATGATGGCCAAGCTGCTTCATCCTGAACAAAAAGTGATGGCGGTGTGCGGCGATGGCGGCTTTATGATGAATTCGCAGGAAATGGAAACCGCGGTCAGACTTGGTCTCGATCTGGTGGTGCTGATTTTCAATGACAATGCCTACGGCATGATACGCTGGAAACAGGAAGGCATGGGCTTTGAAGATTACGGCCTGACGTTTAACAACCCGGACTTTGTGAAATATGCAGAAAGTTACGGCGCGACTGGCCATCGTCCGACTAGCCATGCCGAATTCGCCACGGTTCTGGATACCGCACTTAATTCAAAAGGGGTGCACTTGATTGATTTGGCCATCGACTACTCGCTGAATCACTCGATTCTGAACGAAGGACTGAAACAGAAAATCTGCATATTGTAAGGAGCGCCTGCTATGAGCACGATTCCGCATTTCCCGTTGAAAATCGCTGGCCTTTCCAAGCCCGGAGCCCCGAGGGCTGAAGTCTATTCACCCTACACGGATCAGGTTATCGGCACCGTCGATAAGGCCGGTGAGGCCGAAGTGGAGATGGCGCTGGAAACCGCCTTTGAACTGTACCGGGATCGTAGCCGCTGGCTGACAACCGTCGAACGTATTGCGATTCTGGAAAAAGCCGTCGCGATGATGAAGGAACAGGCCGCCGCATTGGCGGTCGGCGCAGCCGAAGAAGGCGGCAAGCCGTTGATTGATTCTAATGTGGAAATGGCGCGCTGTATCGACAGTCTCCGCGCCTGTATCGATGCACTAAGAAATGATGCTCCGCATACTATTCCCATGGGCATTAACCCGGCATCACAGCACCGGTTGACGATGAGGCGTAAGGAGCCTATTGGCGTTGTCGTCGCCATCAGTGCCTTTAATCACCCACTGAATCTGATTGCGCATCAGGTCGGCCCGGCAATTGCGACGGGCTGCCCGGTTATCGTCAAACCGGCCGAAAACACTCCGCTGTCCTGCTTCCGTCTGGTGGATATTTTCCACCGTGCCGGCCTGCCGGAAGAGTGGTGCCAGGCGCTTCTGACGGAAAACCATCAGGTGGCCGAAAAACTCGCCACTGATCACCGTGTCGCCTTTTTGAGCTTTATCGGCAGCGCCAGAGTCGGCTGGTATCTGCGTTCCAAGCTAGCTCCCGGCACCCGCTGTGCGCTCGAACATGGCGGTGTCGCACCGGTGATTGTCGCTGCCGATGCTGATATCGACCGCTCAGTACCCGGTCTGGCCAAAGGCAGCTTCTATCATGCCGGCCAGGTCTGTGTATCGGTACAGCGCATTTATGCTGATAAGACCATTGCCCGTGAGCTGGCAGAAAAGATCGCCAAGGCGGCTGAGACCATGGTGGTTGGCGATCCCGTCTCTGAGCAAACCGAAGTAGGTCCGATCATCCGCAAATCCGAACTCAGCCGTATCGGCTCCTGGGTACAGGAAGCGGTAGATATGGGCGCTGAACTGCTCTGCGGCGGACAATCGATGCCGCATAACTGCTATGCCCCAACGGTATTATTCAACCCGCCTGAAAATGCCAAGGTCTCTCATGAGGAAGTCTTCGGCCCCGTAGTCTGCATCTATGCGGTCGAGTCACTGGATGAGGCGATTGTTAGAGCCAATAGCCTCGACTTCGCGTTCCAGGCCTCGGTATACAGTCAGGATATTGATACCGCTATGCAGCTGGCTGACTCGCTGGACGCCTCTGCCGTGATGATCAATGAGCACACCGCCTTCCGTGTCGACTGGATGCCGTTTGCCGGACTCAAGCATTCGGGCCTTGGCATCGGTGGTATTCCCTACACCATGGAAGATATGCAGGTCGAAAAAATGATCGTGGTGACCTCAAAGGGAATACGCTAAATAAACGGAAAGAAACGCACAGCCTGTTCGCTCTTATTGACGGACAGGCTTTTCTTAACCCACCGCTGAGGTGCTTATGTTACCTACGCGTCACACCCTTCCTCTTCTGCTTCTCGGCGGCTTTCTGTCTTCTGCTTCTGTATGTGCTGATCCGGGCAAACTGGCGATCAATTTCGACTTTGACGCCGCCAACAGCTTCGATCAGGGCCGGGCCGCCGTCATTCGGGTGGAAAAAGGTCAGCCACTCACCGGGCTTATCAATAAACAGGGTGAGTGGATGTTTGGCCCGGCAAAAAACACGGAAATCCACGACTTTCGTGAAGGCCTCGCGCCGATTCGTCAGGATAATCGCTGGGGCTATATCAATCTGCAGGGTGAAGTCGTCATCAAGCCGGACTTCCACAAAGCACGGCACTTCCACAACGGGCTGGCAGCGGTGTTAAAGCAAGGAAAATGGGGCTACATCAGCGCAAAAGGTGACTGGCAGATTTCCCCCAAATTTGAACAGGCCTACCGCTGTGATAAAGAGGTCTGCAGTGTCAAATCCGAAGGTAAATGGGGCTTCATTGACCGCCAGGGTAACTGGCTTATTGCCGCTCAGTTCGATGATGCCTTGATTTTCGACGAAGGTCTGGCACCAGTTCAAACCGAACAAGGCTGGGGTTACATCAACCGTCAGGCTGAGTTTGTTATTGCCCCCCAGTTTGATCGGGCCCTCGACTTTGAGGACGGTGTTGCCATCGTCAACAAGGGTAATGAATGGTGGTTTATTCAGCCTGATGGCGAGCCATTAACATCTCGCCGCTATGACAGCCTGATGCCGTTTCGCGAGGGTATGGCGGTGATGGTCAAAAACGGTCGCTATGGCTATCTCAACCGCAGGGGTGAAGAAGTCATCACTCCGCGCCTGGATAATGCCTGGTCGTTTAGTGAGGGGCTCGGACGTATCGAAGTCCAGGCCCGCATTGGTTATGTGAATAAACAGGGTGAAATGGTCATCACTCCGCAGTTCAAATGGGGACATTCCTTCACCGAGGGGCTGGCAGCAGTCACGCTGGATTACTGGAAATACGGCTATATCAACAAACAGGGTGACATGATCATTGATGCCGAGTTTGACGATGCCCAGCCTTTCCACGACGGTATGGCACGCGTGCAGTTGCAGGGTAAATGGGGTTATATTTCCCGCGATTGAGCCTACCTGCTCCCTGCTCACTTCCAGCAATAACGTTGACAACGGCTGCGAATACATCAGCTCATCAAGAAAACCACAGAATCATAATCGCACCGTATAGCCGATTTATCAGCCCAATGGCAGCAATCAGGGACTAATGAAACAGCATCGACTTCACCATGCCGTTGATGATCCGGGCAGCATTTGCATCACGGGTGCCGCGAAAGGTCGATACCAGCATTTTGGCTTCGTTAAAGGCATTATCGATGTCTTCACGAAACAGTTGGCGGAAGCGGTTAACACCCAGAATATAAATACTGCCGGGCTGTTCGGTCTGTTGCAGAATCTCCTGCTCGGCTTCACCATGACGGCGGGTGATAAAACGGCCAAGTAACTGACTGTAGAGCGGGATCCCCATCATAAAAGTCAGCAATTTGTTCACTTCGCGGGGGTTACGTTCCTGCCAGTACTGGGCATAGGCGGAAATTCGGCGAAACCGCGGCCAATCAACCCCTGACAATGAGGCCACCGGCCCACTGGGGCTGGCACCCTCAAAAATCGTTTCAATATCGGTACAAAATGCGTGGAAATCAGGCAATGCGGCATCGCTCAGGCTGCTGGAAACCAGGGCAATATCCGCTTCCAGTTCCTGTAAGGCTTCCAGTGGCGAATGGTAAAGCTCTACTTGCGAATGCAACTGCTGCTGTTCATCACGCCAGAAGCGCAAAGCCTTGGCCTGAGGATGAAACTCCGCCAGCACCGCCACCGAGGAAAACATGCCCGCATAGTCACTCATAATTCTATTTTTAGCCCAAAGCCCCCCTTGTTTCAATGACCGCTATTGCTTATGTCTGGTTTCCTGACCGAAGTTGCAGACATAAAAAAACCCCGGTCACTGCTACATAACCGGGGTCTTCATGCATCGAGTTAAGCCAGAGAAGCCAGCGCTGACTCGTAATCCGGCTCATCAGCAATTTCGGCGACCTGTTCGGTGTAAATCACCTGACCGTTATCAATCACCACCACGGCACGTGAGCACAGTTCAGCCAGCGGACCTTCCTTGATGGTCAGACCATAATCGTCGGCAAAGCTGGAACGAAATGCTGACACAGCGATGACATCATCAATACCTTCAGCGCCACAAAAACGTGACAGGGCAAACGGCAAGTCCTTGGATACGCAGACGACGGTAGTGTTATCCAGTGAAGCCGCTTTCTTATTGAACTCACGCACTGATGTCGCACAGGTTGGTGTATCAATGGACGGGAAAATATTCAGCACCACACGGCCTGACAGATCGGACAGGTTCAGATCGGACAGATCCGATTTGGTCAGTGAAAATGCCGGCGCCTTAGTGCCGACAGCAGGCAGATCACCTGCCGTTTGAAAAGGGTTGCCTTTTAACGTGACTGTAGCCATATCAATTCTCCTTGGGACATATTCTTTGTTTGGGTTGCATGAGACTTACATTCCCTCGTCGCAGTGTCAACTGACAACGCAAAACTGAAGTGAAAATCAAGCTCTTGACTGTTGATGAGCCAGCAAGTGCTGATATACCCGGCGCGCATCGGCCAGATTTTGCTTAGCACGCCGCACCCGCGTGTCTTCAATCATCGCAATCGCTGCGATCATGCCCATGATACTGAATAAGGTGCCGGGAATGCCCCCGGCCAGCCAGGCCAAATAGTTAGCGCCGACGATCAGCAGCATGACCTGCACCACCATCCATTGTGAGGCGAGTTTTTCCTTGTGACAGGTCCGGCATTTCAGATGCCACAGCTGCAACAATTCTTTCAGCTCCTCGTGACTCAGCAGATCGAGTTTATTGTAGTACTCAATACCAATGAGTTCGTCATTGTAATTTCGTGATACAAGGTGGATGTCCTCAGCCATCGCACGCAGTTCTGCAAAAGTATCTTCGTCCCGTTCGATCATAGCCACTCCCTGAATAGCTTTGTTCACTATGACCAAGCCCGCATTTTTGCAACAGGGAGGAATTTCCTGACTTTACTGACCGTACATTCATAAAAATTTCACAGTCACTGCCTATAGTGGCGTCAGTTAAAGTGATAGGTCATCCGTATGAATACAGCCCTCCGCCCCCCGCTTGTCATCTGGCGTCTACTGGACGGCAAGCCGGGCCATCAGGCACAGACTCAGGGCCTGCTCAATGCACTGTCGAGGAAACACCCATGTCAGAGTTTCGATATTCCGGTACAACCTCTTGGCTGTAACCTGAAAGCCCTGGCGGGCTATGGCTGGACTGCGGGTCAGGAGTTGCCCCGACCGGACTATATCATCGGTGCTGGTCACCGTACTCACCTGTCTATGCTGGCTGCAAAAAAAACATTCGGCGGTCGCACGATTGTCTTAATGCAGCCTTCCTTACCGCTTAGCCTGTTTGATCTGTGCCTGATTCCTGAACATGATCATTACCGCGGCACGAGCACGATTCTCGAAACCCGTGGAGTGTTGAATCCCATGCAGCCACAAGGTGCACACCTTCGTAACAAGACACTGATCATGATTGGCGGCCCCTCCAAGCATTTTGGCTGGCAGGGAGATGCGCTGATTGCGCAGATCATCCGCTTATGCAGGGATAACCCGGAACAGCACTTCTGCCTGACCACCTCACGCCGCACACCGACAGACTTTATCCCTGCACTGGAATCACGCGCCTTAAGTAACCTCAGCATCGTGCCATTTGCAGCGACCGGACCGGACTGGGTTGCCAAACATCTCGCTGACAGCTTTCGTGCCTGGATCACCGAAGACTCGACTTCAATGGTCTATGAGGCACTGACCGCCCGAACTGCCGTGGGAATCCTGTCTATGCCCAAAAAACGTGATAACCGCGTCGCCCGTGGTGTCGAGCAGCTGATTCAGTCAAAACTGCTCGCCCGCTTTGATTTCAAAGCTCAGTACAAACCGCTTATGCATCCGGTCAATGGTTTTACTGAAGCCGATCGCTGCGCTGAGTGGATACTTGATGCCTGGCAGCAACCCAGCACCGAATTGCAGCCAGAACTTGTCTGGCAAAACGGCTAACGCTGATGTCGCTACGCTTAACAGTCGTACAGGTGTTACCGGCTTTAGAATCCGGCGGTGTGGAACGGGGAACACTGGAAGTTGCCCGATACCTTGTGCAAAAAGGGCATCGCTCCATCGTCATTTCAGCCGGTGGCCGCTTGGTGCCACAACTTGAAGCCGAGGGTAGTGAGCATATAAGCTGGCCGATTGGATGTAAGTCTTTACTTACATTGAGACTCATACCCAGTCTTCGTCATTTCCTTGAAGACAATCAGGTTGATATCATGCATGCTCGCTCCCGTTTTCCAGCCTGGATCAGTTTTCTGGCCTGGAAAAACATGCCGGCATCAAGCCGCCCCCGCTTTATCACAACGGTACATGGCCGTTATTCGGTTAGCCCCTACAGTCGTATCATGACGCGAGGAGAGCAGGTCATCGTGGTCTCCGGGATGATTCGTGACTATGTGCTCAAACACTACCCCATCAAGCCAAACCGCTTACGACTCAATTACCGGGGGGTAGATCCTGCAGCCTTTCCTTATGGCTATCAGCCCGGTAAAGACTGGCTCAGACAGTGGTATAGCGAGTTTCCTCAGACCAAGGGCAAAAAGCTGATCACGCTTCCGGGACGAATTACTCGCTGGAAAGGTCAGCTGGATTTCATCCAGTTCATTGCTCAACTGCGACTGACACATCCTGATATCCACGGTCTTATCGTCGGTGAAGTCAAAACCGGCAAAGCAGCCTTTCAGCAGGAACTGGAACAAGAAATAACACGCCTAGGCCTACAAGAGACCATCAGCTTCAGCGGACATCGTCGGGACGTCCGCGAAATAATGGCTGTCTCATCCATCGTGCTGTCTTTTTCCACCCAAGAAGAAGCCTTTGGTAGAACGACGCTGGAAGCACTCAGCCTCGGCAGGCCTGTTATTGCCTATGCCCACGGTGGTGTGGCTGAACAGTTGGCTGAAATTCTGCCAGCAGGACAAGTAGCCGTCGGCGATATTCAACACGCATGTCAGCTTGCTGATTGCTGGTTAAATCAGCCCCCGATTGTTCCGGACAGCCATCCCTTCCAGCTTGAAACCATGCTCAAGACCACCCTTGCCGTCTATCAGGATGCCCTTCTCTTACCGAGACTACTATGAAGATTTGCCAGTTATTATTGAGTCAGGGAGAGGGTGGCCTTGAAAAACACGTGCGTGAGTTATCGATACAGTTAGCTGACTATGGCCATACTATTGCAGTTGTTGCCGACAAAAAATTCCTATCTAATTTGCCTGCCGGTATTGAACGTCATCCTATTCCAGCAGGGCTGGGACGGCGTAATCCGCTATTGCAGCTCTCGATACGCAAGACGCTGCATCAACTCAAAGCCGATATTGTCCATGCCCAGGCCAATAAAGCCGCCTTTGTGCTGTCACGACTGGCAGCTTCGTTACCTGCTGTAACGGTGGGCACTGTTCACAATATCAAACGGGATATTGGCAGCTTTACACAACTCGATCATGTAATCACTGTCAGTCATGGCCTCGCTGAACGCTTTAATCATGCCAAAACCAGCGTTATCTATAACGGGATTGCGTCTGCCGTCGCCGCTCCCCGTGATCTATATAGCGAGTTTGATTTAATACCCGGCAGCCCGGTTCTGCTGGCAGTAGGGAGACTCGTGCCTGCCAAGGGCTTCGATATGCTGCTGGAAGCGGTCAATGGCCTCAATATCAATTTAGTCCTGATTGGTGATGGTCCTGAAATGAAGCGTTTACAAAAACAGGTCCGGCACTTATCTCCAGACACGCGAGTCTGCTTGCCTGGACATCGAGCTGATGCCTCATCTTTAATGGCATCAGCTGATGCCGTACTGATCAGCTCTCGCCGCGAGGGGTTTTCCTATGTGCTCAGTGAAGCCTTGCTATCAGGCTGTCGTGTACTCTCCACCGACGTGCCGGTAGCCAATGAAGTATTGCCTACCGATCTCATCACGCCCGTTGAAAACGCCTATCTGTTCCGTGAACGTCTGGTTAGTCTGCTCGCCTCCCCATCCCGCTGGTCTGCATTGATGACACAGCCCCATGAAAGAGCACAACGAGGAATGACGCTCGAAGCGATGGGACAGCAGACGCTCGCCACTTACAAGCAACTGGTCGCAGCATGATGCTGAATAGCGCTGAAAAGATCCTTGTTATCAAGCATGGCGCGCTGGGTGATCTTATCCAGTCTGACGGGGTCTTACGTGATATCCGTCAACATTATGCCAATGCCGACATCACCCTGCTGACCAGTCCACGTTATACAGACCTGATGCAACGCTGCCCACATATCGATAATATCCTTATCGATCCACGTGCCCCCTGGTGGCAGTGGCTTCGACAGCGTCCACTCATGAGGCAACTGAAACAGACAGATTACAGCCATGTCATTGACTTACAGAACTCGGATCGTACGCGGCTGTATCGACACGCATTATTTGCTGACAAACACTGGATTGGACGCCGACAGGGGCCAGAACCCGAGTCCGGCCTGCAAGGCCAGTTGGAGCTGCTTAAACAAACCGGTATTGGCATTCAATATACGTTGCAACCCGATGTCAGCTGGCTGGCAGATGATGTTTCACACCTGATCAACAAAGAATTAAAACAGCCAAACTATATTGCCCTGATTCATGGTTGTTCTGCCGCCCATCCTGAAAAACGCTGGCCCTATTATCCGCAGCTTGCTGATGCCTTGATTGCGCATGGTTTTGAAGTCATCAATATTATTGGTCCCGATGAGCTGGAGCTGGCCGATGATTTACCCGGTTTTACCCCTGTACTGACCCACGGCTTGCTCAGCTGGCCTGAACTCGCCGGATTGCTGAAACAGGCCAGTTTTGTGATTGGCAATGATACCGGCCCCAGCCATCTTGCCTCTTGCCTTGGCAGTCCGGGGCTTGCTTTATTCGGCTCTCACACCTCAGTAGCCCGCTCTGCTATTCGCCGCGGCCAGTTTCAGGCGATCAAGGTCAACCAACTGAATCAACTCTCTGTTGAGACGGTACTCGCATCGGTATTGCCGAAACTGCCAACGCCCAACCTACGCCAAACCAGACCAGTGCCGCAACCCAGTTACTCAGTGGGCTTATCCCCCCCATCAACGGCCAGAAACTGACTGTCAGCACGGATAATGACAACGACAGATGAAGCCATGCCCTGGCGTGAATTAAAGGTTTCAATGCCATCCAGTATATTGCTAGAAGCAGACAAATAAACAGCAGCACACCTGTCAAGCCAGTTTCTGCACCCAGCTCCAGATACAGGTTATGAGGGTGGGTACAGTGTGCTCTTTTAGCCGTCAATACCTGCATCTGCTCACAGACCACTGGGTAGTTATCTAGCCCCGTACCTAGCCAAAAATGTGCCTGCCAGACTTTCCAAGCAGCCCCAAAGACCCGTCCATAGTCTGAAGCAGCAAAATCATCGAGTTTCTCGCCGATACTTACTACACTGCGCTGCGTCATATCAGGATCTAGCACCAGTACTAAGCTAGCAGCTAGCAGCATCGCCGCTACACAGAAAAGAAGCTGTGGTCGATACGTTTTTGCCTCCACCATCAGCGCAATGAGGACGACCATTCCCCCCAATAGCAATAGTAATAAAGCCATCCGCTCACCGGTGATAAAGGTAAAGCTCATTGCAATGAATAACAGCAGCGGGACACTAACAACCAGGCGATCTGGCCGCCTATAGAACCATTGCCAGAATAAAACGGCAAACAACGCAATAAACCAGACTCGTAGCATTAGTGTGCCGGGGACCGGATTTCGAAACGGACCGGTCAGCCTTTCTTCATTAAAACGCTCAATCCCAAACCAATCAACGCCATAAAAATACTGCCAGCCAGTATCCAGAATCACAAAAAGGCAGGTTAGTAACAGTCCTTTGAGCAATATCCATTGCTGTGTAGGTTTGGCCAACAACCAATAGGCTAAAGCCATAGCAAAGAGTGGCCAGCGTATAAAGCTGAGCACATTCTTCAGGCTCTCTTGTGGTAATACGCTTGCTGGTAGATTGACCAGTAAAAGATAAGCCCAAAAAACCAGCGCTAACTGAAACCAGCGTCGCGAAAGCCATTCCCAATCCTTTTGCCGATAACTGCGAACTAGAAACACTAGCCCGACCAACACCACAGTTAAGTCTGCAATTGCACGTGAAAAAAGTAATAAGGCGGGTAGTAGCCATACAAACAGGCTGTGGCTTCGAGCAAGGTATAGGCTTGGAAGTGTTGGCATTAATGATCTGGTTAAATCATTAATTCTAACGAACACATATTGCAGATTTATGGCATAAAAAAAGCCCCGCTATCACCTTGATAGCGGGGCTTGAACTTAATTTTCAGCTTTTATTCAGCAGGTTCCGGACTGGCTACAGTAATTGCTTCTTCCGGTGCATCCAGTTCCAGGTTTTCAAGTAGTTTACCCATTGTCTCGGCCAGCCAGTAACAGGCATAGAGGTGGTCGTAATAGGCATTGGTGTAATCTGCACTGGCAGTTAAGACTTCATTTTCCGTGTCCAGCAGATCCAGCAAAGTACGCTGTCCCAGATTAAATTGTTGCTGGTAAGCCTCACGTGTCTGCTCAGCTGATTGCATACGTTGCTTCAGCGTTGGCAACTGATGAGACAAGTTATCCAGGGAATTCCATGCCAGACGAACATCACGCTCAATATCGCGCATGGCAATATTCGCCTCTTCCCTTGCTTGCTGACTTAAAAAGCCTGTTTCTTCAAGGCGCGCTTGGTCAGCACCACCATTTAGCAGGTTGTAACGCAAGCGAAGCATCGCCAGCACTTCTTTTTCATGGCCTTTTTCGCCATCCAGATCATTGTCTGCACGAGCGCCCAACTCCAGATCAACACGTGGATGGAATGGTGCCTCAGCTCCTTGCTCCTGCGCCAATGCCGCCTCATGCTGCGCCATTGCTGCGCGCAAAGCCGGATGCTGGTGATAGGCCACAGCCATGGCATCTTCCACCGTCGCTGGTGCTTTATCACAGCAATCCAGACCGGGATCAGCCAGTGACTCAGGCATATTGCCTACAACCCGGTTATAGTTGCTCATCGCATCCTGTAAGTTGCCCTGATTCGATGTCAGGTTAGCTTCCGACAGAGCCAGACGACCTTTAGTTTGCTCAAGATCCGCCGTGTTACCGACACCACTTTGGCTGCGTTGCTCAATTTGCGAAAAGATACGCGCGTGGCTTTCCTGATTGGCCTCTGTCAGCTTCAACAAATCCTGTCGGCGCAGCACATCCAGATACACTTGTACCGCCCTCAATGAGGTGGTTTCTGCTGTATCAAAAACGCCATATCCTGCAGACTCAGCTAACGACTGTGTCTGCTCAACAGCGCTTTTTGTTGCAAAGCCATCGTAGAGCATCTGACTGGCATTGATCCCGGCTTCACCTCGCGTCAGGTGGCGATGCCCCGGTGCCGTAGCATTGTTTTCCGTACGTTCACGACCAATGCCCAGATTTAAATCCACTTGTGGGTAATACCCCGCTCTGGCCTGGTCAATTGTCTTATCGACACTGCGACGAAAATTCGCATCGGCCAAAACGGTAGGGTTACTTCTGATTGTCTTATCAACAGCTTCTGTCAGAGACTCTGCTGATGCCGACTGAGTCAGCACCATTGTTGCGCTGAAAATAGAAGCCGTTAATGTCAGCAGCTTGAATTTAGTTACCATTACTTCACTCCATTGCTCAGCGTGCGTTGATTTCAACGCGACGATTTCTGACTTCAACCGTGCCGTCCGGTGTAGACACCAGCAAACGGTATTCACCTTCCGCTGAAATTCGAATATTTTCCGCAGGAACCCCGAAATCAATTAAATCCTGACGTACTTTCTTCGAACGACGCAGAGACAGTGCCTCATTGTAGGCGTTCGATGCAGAGGTATCAGTGTGACCACTAATCGTAATTTCACTGAATTCTCTATCCAGAATTTCCTGATAAATGTCTCGGGACTCAACTTTCGACTCTTGCGTAAATTCCGTTTTATCTAACAGGAAGTAGAGTTTGGCACTGAATGGTTCCGGTGCAGTAACCAGTTTGGGTGTTTCAGGGATCTGCATTGGAGGAACGTTACAGAATGGCGATTCGCCCTCAGAAAGCTGGAAAGGCGCTTCTACAGAATCACGAAGATCTGAACGTTGCTGTTCAGGGCCAATTGAGTTGTGAATTGAGCTACATCCAGTGGCCACGAGCGTGAGCATTAGCGGTAGACTCAAACGGCATAAATTAATCATCCTGATGCCTCTTCAAATTAGGTGGTATGCGTTAAAGCCAAGAAACAAAGGCCGGGCGCTGCGAGAAATGCCGTCGGTGAAAAGCTTCGACGCAAAGGCCGCTTGGTGCATCACTTCCTTCATCATCCATTTCTCCCTGAAATGCCGACTCACTTGTGTGAATTTGCTTGTAATCTGAAGTATCAATGGTTATTAAAACCAAGTCAACTTAATAACGCTTTGCTAACAGCGATTTAGCCCCGCAATGTCACTCACTTTGTTATTCGCTTCCAGCAATTCGCTTTTCTGTGATTATTAAACCTCAAACTTATAAAAATGTGAACAACATCACATTCACGCATAACACAAACTTTCACTCCAGCTCTTTCTGCCAAGCATTGTAATTCTGCCAAGGTCATCACAGTTAGGTTACTATTGATTTACTACTACCCACGGAGGAGAAAAGCAATGATGATTAAATACCTTATCACCGCTACCTGCACGATACTGTTTTTAGTGGGCTGCAACACCATGGAAGGCGTAGGTAAAGATATGGAAGCTGCGGGCGATGCTATTGAAAATAGTGCCCAAGAGAATAAAAACTACTGAAACACCACTGGTTCCAAGCGTCAAGCTTGCGCCTGTCTCCGGTACACAATAAAAAACCCCGCATTGATGGCGGGGTTTAAATAATGGTGGGCCCACTAGGACTTGAACCTAGGACCAAGGGATTATGAGTCCCCTGCTCTAACCAACTGAGCTATAGGCCCGGACTTTCTTAACTTTCTGAGTCGAGGAAGCTTCTCAGCTGATCTGAGCGTGAAGGATGGCGTAGTTTACGCAGCGCCTTGGCTTCGATCTGACGGATCCGTTCACGGGTCACATCAAACTGTTTACCGACCTCTTCCAGCGTGTGATCAGTATTCATGTCGATACCGAAACGCATGCGCAGAACCTTGGCTTCTCTTTCGGTAAGGCCATCAAGCACGTTGGTGGTTGCTTCTCGCAGGCCTTCGATGATGGCCGAGTCTGACGGAGAAATAACGTTAACGTCTTCGACAAAATCGCCCAGATGTGAATCTTCGTCATCACCAATCGGAGTTTCCATCGAAATAGGCTCTTTGGAGATCTTCAGCACTTTACGTACTTTGTCTTCCGGCATATCAACACGCTCAGCCAGTTCATCCGGTGTTGGCTCACGCCCCATCTCCTGCAGCATCTGACGTGCAACACGGTTCAGCTTGTTGATGGTTTCGATCATGTGCACCGGAATACGGATAGTTCGGGCCTGATCGGCGATAGAACGGGTGATCGCCTGACGAATCCACCAGGTGGCATAGGTCGAGAACTTGTAACCGCGCTGATATTCAAACTTGTCGACAGCCTTCATCAGACCGATATTGCCTTCCTGAATCAGATCCAGGAATTGCAGACCACGGTTGGTGTACTTCTTGGCAATCGAGATAACCAGACGCAGGTTCGCTTCGACCATTTCTTTTTTGGCGCGTCGCGCTTTCGCTTCAGCAATCGACATCTGACGGGCAATTTCTTTAATTTCAGAAATAGAAATAGCGCGTTCTTCGGCGATCTCAGCAAGTTTCTTCTGCGCAGCCAGAATATCGTCGTGATGTTTTTTAATGGTCGATGAGTAATGCTTCTTGGCACGAATATGTTTATCCGCCCAATTAGTATTACTTTCATTGCCTTGGAAAGAGTCGATGAAGTCACGGCGATTCATGCGCGCCTGCTCAACAACGATATCCATAATGGTTTTTTCCTGCTTACGGATTTCGTTGATAGTGTCTGACATCAGGTCATTCAGGATTACCAACGTTTTCGGCGTCAGCTTGAACTCCATAAACAGCGCACTGGCTTGCTCACGTGCCGCATCTGCGGCATCGCCCTTACTTTGCACGTAGTTCGTATAGGCGTCTTTTAACGCCTCAATACGGCTACGCGCTTCTTCCGGATCAATTTCACCGGAGTCATCGTCGTCACTGACATTGCTGACGCTGTCATCGTCATCGTCATCGTCGTCGTTATCAACATCAGCATCATCATCAACAGAGTCAGTATCATCGTCGTCCTGCTGTTCTACGATCTCTTCAGCAGAAACAAAGCCTTTAATGACTTCATTGAGGCGCATTTCGCCGGCGTCAACCAGCTCAAACATTGCGAGGAATGAAGAAATACAGGCAGGGTAAGTCGATAACATCTGCAGGCTTTCACGCAACCCAGCCTCGATGCGTTTGGCGATAACGATTTCGCCTTCGCGAGTGAGCAGTTCGACTGAGCCCATCTCACGCATATACATACGGACAGGGTCAGTGGTACGTCCAAACTCACCATCAGAGCTGGCTAATACGGCCGCAGCCTCTTCATCAGAGACTTCATCATTGGATGAAACGGCTTCGGCCAGACGCTCCATCTCGTCGGTATCCATGCCATCTTCATGGACCATGATACCGAGGTCACTGAACATGCTGACAATGTCTTCAACCTGATCAGCATCCACTAAATCTTCTGGCAGGTGATCGTTAATCTCACCGTAAGTGAGGTAACCACGTTCTTTACCTAAGGCGATTAATTCCTTAACGCGTGATTGTTGATCTTTCATGCGGCCCCTTTAACCCTCGACGCTTCTAGACGTGAACACTTCATTATACTGAACCACCCGTTATATTGCATCAAATTAAACTAAAAAACATTCACTTATGCGATCTGACTTCGGCTTTTTCGGCCTCAGTTAATTCGCTGAACGGCTTGCTGGTAAGCTCATGAATTCGCTGTTGTTTCGCTTCTTTATGTAGACGCGTAATGATGCCTGTGAGTTCATGTTTCAGCGCATCTGCTGATAAGCTTAGCGGTTGCAGGGCCAGTTTCTGAAGGTGTGCCCCGTTTTCTTTATCGCGCCAGCGCTCCAGCAGGGCCGCAGTAGTTAAATGGGGATGCTGGTGCAGGGTTTCAAGCAGTTCCGCTAAAATTGCTACGCCAGGCTGATTTAGGCTCTGCAGAAGGCGAATATCCTCCACTTCCCGAGCCAGAATCGGATACTGCAAAACGATGGTAATAGCCATCCGGATCGGCGTCATCGCTGCCGAAGCGGCTGTCGCCCTACGTGTTTTCGGCTTCGCTGCCGCCGGCTTCTCCAAGTGACGATTCAAGGTCGATAAATTGGTTTTACTCAGCTCTGCCAGACGCTGCTCCAGCATATCCCGATAGACACCAGCCGGGACATGTTTCAGATATGGCTTTGCAATCTCAACCAGGCGCGCCCGGCCATCCATTGAATTGATATCAAGCTGGCTGCACAGGGTTTCGAAAAAGAAATCGGAATAATTCTGCGCCAGTTCAATACGACGATTAAAGGCGTCAGCCCCCTGCTTTCTAACCAGACTGTCCGGATCTTCACCTTCAGGGAGAAACATAAACTTTAGCTGCTGATTGCCTCCAAGCATCGGTAAGGCATTTTCTGCAGCGCGCCAGGCGGCATCACGACCCGCACGGTCACCGTCGAAGCAAAACACGACTTCCGGTGCAGCTCGAAGTAAAACGCGGAGATGATCGGCGGTTGTTGATGTACCCAATGTTGCCACCGCATTGCTGATACCAAACTCGGCTAAAGCAATAACATCCATATAGCCTTCGACAATCAGTATTCGCTCTAACTTGCGGTTGGCCTTCCGCGCTTGGTACAGGCCGTAAAGCTCGGTGCCTTTATGAAAAATCGCTGTTTCCGGGGAGTTCAGGTATTTGGGCGTACTGTCATCCATCACCCTGCCGCCAAAACCAATCACCCGTCCGCGGCGATCGCGGATAGGAAACATGATGCGATTACGGAAACGGTCGTAAGTACGGCCCTTATCGTTCTTAATGAGTAGACCACCATCAAGCAATTGTTTGGTGGCATGCTGATCATTGCCGAAGGTACGTAACACGTTATCCCAGCCATCCGGCGCCATACCGAGTCCAAATGCTTCAATCGTGCTGGCGGATAAACCGCGCTGCTGCAGATAGTCCTGAAATGGCTGGCGCTGTGGATGATTTTGCAGCTGATGAACGTAGTAACGTCCGATTTTATCCATCAGGTCGTAAAGGTTCTGCTTGGCCGGTGACAGGCTGGCCTGCTGCGTGGTCGGTACCTGCATGCCGACCTGATCGGCCAGTTCCTGAATAGCTTCCGGGAAGCTGAGCTGATCGTATTCCATCAGAAAACCGATGGCGGTGCCATGCGCACCACAGCCGAAACAGTGATAGAACTGCTTTTCCTGACTGACGGTGAAAGACGGTGTTTTTTCGTTATGGAAAGGGCAGCAGGCGTGGAGGTTTTTACCCGCTTTTTTGAGCACAACCCGCGCATCAATAACATCAACGATATCGATGCGCGCGAGTAACTCGTCTATGAATTGTGTGGGAATTTGACCAGCCATAATCTCTATTATGGCTGAAATCGTGCGGAAAAATTAAGCCTCTGTCCGGAAAAACAGAGGACTAAGACGGCCTTAGTTATTCAGTGCCGCCTTCACTTGTCCGCTGACCGCACCCATATCGGCACGACCCTGGATTTGCGGACGCAGAACATTCATGACCGCGCCCATATCCTTAATGCTGGAAGCACCCGCTTCGGCGATCGCCGCCTGGATAGCTTCCGCAATTTCTGCTTCGCTCAGAGGTGTTGGCAGAAATTCTTCGATAACGACTAATTCTGCTTTTTCGATTGAAGCCAAATCATCACGACCGGCTTTTTCATACTGCTCCAGCGCTTCACGGCGTTGCTTGGTCATCTTGGTGAGAATGACCACGATATCGTCGTCAGACAAGTCCGTGCGGTTATCGACTTCCACTTGTTTGATAGCAGCCGTGATCTGACGTAGAACACTGAGGCGCTCTTTTTCTTTAGCGCGCATCGCGTCCTTGACGCTATCCATAATGGTAGTCTTGAGTGGACTAGCTTCTGCTGGCATGGTTCTGAGCTTTTAAAACGCTTAGTACAGGCGAACGCGGCTTGCGTTTTCGCGAGCCAGTTTCTTCTGGTGACGTTTTACTGCCGCTGCTGCTGCACGTTTGCGAGCAGTAGTTGGCTTTTCATAAGCTTCACGAGCGCGCGATTCGGCAACAGTGCCGGCTTTTTCGCAAGAACGCTTGAAACGACGCAGTGCAACGTCAAATGGCTCGTTTTCTTTAACTCGTACTGATGGCATTAATATTCCCTACCCAATTCTTGTTTGGAAAACCCCCAATTGTACGAAATATCATTCAGAAAGCAAACAGTTAAATCACTTTAATTCAAAAAAAGGCATAATATCTGCTGTTAACAACTTGAATCCGGATCAAAAATGCGCGTTCTAGGCATCGAATCTTCCTGTGATGAAACCGGCGTAGCCATCTACGACACCGATAAAGGGCTGCTGGCTCATGCCTTGTTCAGTCAGGTCGAACTGCATGCCGAGTATGGCGGCGTCGTGCCTGAACTGGCATCACGTGACCATATTCGCAAAACCTTGCCGTTGCTTGAAGAAGTACTACAACAGGCGGGGCTGACACGTGATGATATCGACGCCGTCGCTTACACCGCAGGGCCCGGTCTGGCAGGCGCATTACTGGTAGGTGCTGCGATTGGACGCAGTCTGGCCTGGGCTTTGGACAAACCGGCATTACCCATCAATCACATGGAAGGGCACTTGTTGTCACCCTTGCTGGAAGAGCACGCCCCGGCATTTCCATTTGTTTCATTACTGGTTTCCGGCGGTCATACCTTACTTGTTGATGTAAAAGGCGTAGGCCAGTATGAACTGTTGGGTGAATCGATCGATGATGCCGTCGGTGAAGCCTTTGATAAAACCGCCAAACTGTTGGGAATGGCTTATCCCGGCGGCCCTTATCTTGCTGCCAAGGCCGAGGAGGGAACGGCTGCACGTTATGAGTTCCCCAGACCAATGACCAACCGGCCGGGGCTGGATTTCAGCTTTAGTGGCCTCAAAACCTTTGCCATGAACACCTGGCTCGACAGCGAGCAAACGGAACAGGATAAAGCCGATATCTGCCTGGCCTTTCAGACCGCCGTAGTCGAAACCCTGGCCATCAAATGCAAGAGGGCGCTGAAACAAACCGGTCATAAGCGACTGGTTGTTGCCGGCGGCGTCAGCGCCAATAAAGCTCTACGGGAAAAACTGGATGCAATGCCTGGCGTAGAGGTGTTTTATCCTCGCATGCAGTTCTGCAGCGATAACGGGGCAATGATTGCTTTCGCCGGTGCCGTTCGTCAGCAGGCCTTTGTCATGCAGGATGCACCTACTTTCGGCGTGAGACCCCGCTGGCCGATGGATGAACTGAGCCCGCCCTAGGATTTTTCTTCCTCACCAGTGATAAGTCGGCGGATATTCGTGTGATGTCTGGCAATCAGCATCAGTGCCATCAGCAGAATCAACCAGCGTGCACCAACGCTATCAATAATCCACAGACTATAAATCGGAGCCAATGCAGCAGCCGTCAGCGCTGATAATGAAGAAATACGGCTGACTGCAAATACCAACAGCCAGGTTAATAATCCGGCAGCAGCCAGAGTAGGCGACAAGGCGATAAAGCCACCCAATGCTGTCGCCACACCTTTGCCACCCTTGAACTGGAAAAACAGTGGATAGAGATGCCCCAGAAACGCGGCAAAAGCCGTTGCAGCCACCCAGACCATATCCAGCTTGAGCAGATGGGCAATCAGCACCGGAATGACGCCTTTAAGCACATCAAAAAACAGTACGGTCGCGGCCAGTTTCTTACCACCAAAGCGCAGCACATTGGTGGCACCCGGGTTACCTGAACCCTGTGTGCGCGGATCAGGCAGACCGGCAAATTTGCACAAAACTATGGCACTGTTCAATGAGCCGAATAAATAAGCGATGAAGAGTAAGGCGATAGGCAAAGCGAACGTTTCAAGCATGGTATGATGCGACCTGTTATGACTGTGGCGACATTATAGTCGTCAACAGCGGATTGCCACCATTAAAGCAGCGCCCCATGGATAAAATTTTTCTTAACGACCTCAAGATAGATACGATTATCGGTATTTATGACTGGGAACGCCAGACCCAGCAAACGCTGAGTTTTGATCTGGAAATGGACTGGGATATCCGTGCCGCTGCGGCAAGTGAGGATATCAGCAAAACCCTTGATTATGGTGCCATTGCCCAACGCATCGTTGGCTTTGTCAAAAACAGTGAATACCTGCTGATTGAAACCCTGGCCGAGGAGTTGAGCGCCGTGTTGCTGGCAGAATTTCCTATCCCTCGACTCAAGCTCACCTTGAGTAAGCCCGTCGCTTTGCATGGCCAGAATATCGCCCGTATTGTGATTGAGCGCAGCCGCTGATGCAGCCCGTGGCTGGCGGTTATCTGCTCGGTCTGGGTAGCAATATTGAACCTGAGCATAACGTGCTGAGTATGATTCAGCTTTTGCTCAAATGTTTCAGCTCACTGCATCTGAGCCGCGTCGTGCATATTCCACCTGTCGGAATGAACAGTCACCGTCATTTTCTCAATGCCGTGGCCTTTATAGAAACCGATATGACACGGGATGAACTGAAACGCCTGTGCAATCAGATCGAGGTAACCCTGGGCCGCGATCGCTGCGACCCCAACAGCAAACACAAGGACCGGCCGGCCGATCTGGATATTCTTTGCCATTTTGGCAGCCGTTCTGACTGGCAGCGCAGTGCCAGCAGCATTACTGATGAGTACTTCCTGTATCCGCTGATGGATGAACTGCGTGCCTACCTTATCGCTGATATCGCGATGCCGACCCTGCAACAAGGCACGGCGCTGACTCTTAACGGCTTAACGTTTGGAGAGACGGCGACCACCATCCACCGGGATTGAAACACCGTTCAGGAAAGGGTTCTCCAACACACTTTTAATCGCCAGATACACCGGCTCAGCCCCACCTTCACGTGCCAACGGCGTTTCATCCATCATTGCCTGCCGGACTTCTTCACTGTGTGACTCGGTAAATAGCACCGGACCCGGTGCAATCGCGTTGACCTTAATCTTCGGTGCCAGTTTTTTGGCCAGCACCAGCGTCATATTGTGCAGGCCGGCTTTGGTTGTACCGTAAATATCGAAACGCGGAGTCGGATTTTCCACATTGATATCGGTGATATGGATAATATCGGCTGGATTATCATCATCGCCCTGCAGACGATCCTGCAAGCCCTGATTAATCAGAAACGGCGCCATCATATGCACATAGAAAAACTGTTCATACTGCTCGGCTGCACGGGCCAAATCTTCCTCTGTAGGTGAAAAGCTCGACGCATTGTGAATGATCGCTCGTAGACTACGGTACTGATGCCGCAAACGGGTAACAAACTCCAGAATACTTTCACGGCTATCAAAATCGGCACGTATTGTCTCAATACCCAAGCTTTTTAATTCTTGGACACCATCGGTCTCGCTACGGTAATGTGCCAGTACTGCATAGCCATCCTGATGCAGACGTTTAGCGATATGCAAACCGACACGGCGACTGGTGCCGGTAACAAGAACCTTTTTTTGCGACATGATTTTTCTGCCTGATGACCGAGATGTTTACGATAGCCGCAGATGACCCGACGGCGCAACAACACAGCGCACAACTGATGCAGCAGATCCGCGCATCTATAAATGCTAATCAGGGCTGGATCAGTTTTGCTGACTATATGCAGCAATGCCTGTATGCGCCGGGGCTCGGCTATTACAGTGCCGGCAGTCACAAGCTCGGACGAGGCGGGGACTTTACCACCTCGCCTGAACTATCGCCCTTATTTGGCAGCACAATCGCGATACATCTGGCCGATGTTCAGCAGCAAATACCTGATTACAGCATATTGGAATTTGGTGCCGGCAGTGGTCGTCTGGCCGAGTCATTATTAAAACGACTGGCTGAACTGGATGCCTTACCTTCACGCTATTACATCCTCGAAACCAGCGCCGATTTACGGCAACGTCAGCAGCTTTTGCTAGGGACGCTTCCCACAGCACTGACCGAGCGTCTTTGCTGGGTCAGTGATATCCCCGACAGCTTTGACGGGGTTATGCTGGCAAACGAAGTCTGCGATGCGATGCCTGTAAACCTGCTCGACTTCAGCAATGCAGACGTTAAGGAACTCGGTGTCAGCGCCGATCAAGACGACTTTTTATGGCAAGCGCAGCCCTTATCGTCAACACGACTGATAAAAAAAGCAGAGCAGATTCGGTCTCAGATTGGTGAACAGCCATATCGTACCGAAGTCTGTTTGTTTGCCACTGACTGGCTGGAAACGCTGGCTCAGAAGTTGTCCCGTGGTCTTATTCTGCTGATCGACTATGGTTATAGCTTTGCTGAGTACTACCGAGCTGATCGTCGGCAGGGCACCTTACGCTGTTTTTATCGGCACCAGGCGCATGATAATCCGCTGATCCAGCCCGGACTACAGGATATTACCGCCCATGTCGATTTTACCTCGCTGGCCGAAACAGCCCTAAACGCCGGTCTGGATGTCAGCAGTTTTCAGGAGCAGGCGGACTTTTTACTGGCCGGAGATATAACCACAGCGGCAGCCAGCTTGCAGAATGCTCTCAATGAGGCCGAATGGATACAACACAGCACGGCACTGAAGCATTTGTTACTGCCGGGGGCTATGGGGCATCAATTCAAAGTATTGTCACTGAGCCGTGATTTGGACGCTCTTCCTCGGCTAAGGCTCAACGATCGGCGTTACCAGCTGTAAAACAAAAAAGGCGCCTCACGGCGCCTCTTTCGAAGATGATGTCGCTTATTCGGACTTCATCGTATCCAGCTCTTTCTGCAGTTTGTCGAGCTTATCGCTCATTTCAAACAATACTTCTTTGATATTCGCCATATCTTCACGCAGGTTTGTTGTTTCCTGCTTGTTACGGGCGATATCTTCGCGCAGTTCCGGGCTCAGGAAACCATCCTGGGTATCTGCCTTGCGCTCGGCCATCGTCGCCAACACAGTTGGGATATCCAGCACAATCCAGTCTGTACGTTCTTTGCCCGTTTCCGGGTCAATGTAATAGGACTGCCCATTATCCAGTGCTACTCGAATATTAGGTTCAGAATCTACACGTCGCGTACCAGGTAAAAGAGGGTTTGTACGGCGGTCTATAGGCTGGCCTGTGACAGGATCCTTATCACGGTAAATCTCACGGACCTTGCCAAAAATAAGGTTCAGCCGACCACCACTATAAAAAACCCGGGCTGAAGTCGTCATTTGCTCTTTAGATATGGTCGCTTGATGGGAGCCGATCATTACAAAAGTGATGTCTTCATTGGATTCCGCCCTCGCCAGTCCTGATGACAGCCCATTACTGAGAATTTGCAGTTCATAAGCTGAGAACAGCGGGGTCTGACGTTCTTTAAACAAAACCGTTTCAGACACGTACAGAGACTCCAGTACAGTACGCATATTGTCGGATGAAATCGAGAAAGGATGATCATTGGCCACACCAGCGACATCACGATTTTCAATCTGCACATACTGCAAGCCCGCTTCAAATACGGTCTTTCCCTCAGCGCTAATCTCGGTCTTGGGGGCGTCTCGTTTAAGCGTACCACAGCCACTCAGGCCCACGCTGAGCATGACCATCACGGCGATGGTTGCGCTGTACTTCAAAATGCCTCGCATAAGATGATTCCTCTTTTAATTAACCCGGTATCAGGCTGGCCGCCTGAGTTCCGCTTTCTGTTCCCTGCACAATAATGCCTGCACTGATTCTCGCGGATCGTAACCTTCAAACAGAATTTTGCATACCTGTTCCACGATCGGCATCTCCACATTTACCTGTCTGGCTCGCAGCAGCACTTCTCGTGCGGCATGCATGCCTTCCACCGTTTTGCCAACCTCTTTGACCGCAGCATCAACCTTAAGGCCTCGCCCTATGGCTAACCCCAGTTGGCGATTACGGCTCTGGTCATCGGTACAGGTCAGGATCAAATCACCAATACCTGCCAGACCGAACAAAGTCTCTGGCTCTGCGCCAAGCGCCGCGGCAAGACGACGAATTTCCGCCATACCGCGGGTGATCAACGCCGCTCTGGCATTGGCCCCATAACCCAGACCGTCGGAAATACCAGCAGCAATGGCGAGCACATTCTTGACTGTACCGCCAATCTGCACACCAAGCATGTCATGGGTGGTGTAGATCCGCAGAGTCTGTGAGTGCATCAGCTCCACCAACGCGTCGGCAAAGGCCTGATTGGGAGAGGCGATAGTAACGGCCGTAGGCAAATTACTTGCGACCTCCGCGGCAAATGATGGCCCGGAGATCACCGCCAGCGCATGGTTATCACCGAGCACCTTGCTGGCCGCATCAAACAGTAACTCACCGTTATCCGGCGTCAAGCCTTTGGTCGCCCAGCTGACGGGCACATTGTCTGCCAGCAAGGGTTTTAATGTGTCCAGCATCGGTACAAAGGCTTTGCTGGGTACCGAAACCAATACATGACGACATTGACGAACTGCCTGCTCAAAATCATCGACGAGTTTCAGTGACTCAGGAAACTTAATGTCAGGCAGGTAACGAGCATTAGTACGCGTCGCCTGCATGGCTTGCATTTGCTCCTTATCACGCCCCCACAGCCAAACTTCATGGCCTTTACGGGCAATCGCCAGTGCCAGCGCAGTGCCCCAGGCACCAGCACCGATCACCAGCGTTGGATTGAGCTTCATCACTGACTATGCCGTTATTAGTGGGTCGCTTGTGCCTTTTCCTGCGCTTGTTTCTGTGCCAGTTCTTTTTGGTGCATGTACATCGCATCAAAGTTCACTGGTGCCAGCACCAATTGTGGGAAGCCGCCTTTCAGTACCAGATCAGACACCACTTCACGAACAAACGGGAACAGCGAGTTCGGGCAGTAACTGCCAAGCAGGGGGCCCATCTCGTCATTGGTGTAACCGGTCAGGGTGAAAATACCGGCCTGTTTGACTTCGACCAGAAACGCGACTTTATCGTCGACCTTGGCGGTAACAGTGACCGACAACACCACCTCGTGGTTGTCTTCATCGATGCGCTTGTATTCGTTACCTAATTGCAGGTCGAGCTTTGGACGCCACTCTTCACGAAACATTTCCGGTGAGTTAGGCGACTCGAATGAGACGTCTTTGGTGTAAACCTTCTGGATGATAAAGCGTGGTTTTTGCTCTTCACCTGCTGCTGCATTTTCTTCAGCCATCTTTCTTCCTTCTCTGTTTAAGATTGCGCCAGCAGGCTGTCTAACTGTTTGGCCCGATCCATCGCCACCAAATCAGTGTAGCCGCCTATGGCTTTATTATTTATGAAAATCTGAGGCACGGTACGCTGCCGGCTCTTCTGCATCATTTCTTCGCGCTTGGAAGGGTCCAAGTCGACGCGAATTTCCTTAAAGTTTACGCCCTTGCGCTCAAGTAGCTGTTTTGCCATGACGCAATAAGGACAGTGAGCGGAAGAATAAACGATAACGCTAGCCACAATACAACCCTGCCAAATTCGAATTTAACTGAACAGAGGCAATTTCGCCTCTTTCCAGGCATGTAAACCGCCTGTGAGTACATAGACTTGTTCAAAGCCTTGTTTACGCAACTGCTTGGCAGCAGTGCGGGAGCGCTGACCGCTGGCACAGACGATCACCAGTGGCTGCGTTTTATTTTTGAGCTGTTTTTCCGCGTCAGCCAGTTTGGCGAGTGGCAGGTGAATGGCATCAGCGATGTGTTCTTTCTCAAACTCATTGTCATCACGCACATCCAGAAACTTCCCTTTCTGCTGGTTTACCAGCCGTACGGCTTCGGTCGCACCCAATGGTTGCAGGCCGCTCAGTTTGCGGTTTATTGAATCAGAAAACACCAGCCAGGACAAAACCACAAAGGCAGAGACCAGAATCCAGTGATTAACAATAAACTCACCCAGGTTTTCCATTTCACCCCTTTCTCAAATATCGTGTTATCGCCAGCCGCAGAGGAGAAGCATGAGGCCAGACAAAAGCGTTGTCTGCCAGCGAATCCCCCCTGCCCAAAGGCAGCGCAAAGCCGATGAAACCGTGCTTCTCGGCCAGTTTCGCGAACAAAACCGCGGCGACCGGTGACTGTATTTCATCACAAAAGCCCATATAATACACGGCTGCTACGCTGATTTATATAAGAGACACCGGTCAGCCACAAGAGAGCCCGACCTCCACTAGCTTTAAGGACTTTTTGATGACACCTAAACACCGACCATTGGCGCTGATTATCATGGATGGCTGGGGATACAGCGAAGATCCCGATAACAATGCCATTCTCGCTGCCAACACGCCTGTCTGGGACCAACTCTGGGAACGTTATCCACACACTTTAATCAACGCCTCCGGCAAGGGTGTCGGTCTGCCTGGCGATCAAATGGGCAACTCCGAAGTCGGTCATCTCAATCTGGGTGCCGGTCGCGTGGTCTACCAGGAATTCACCCGCATCAGCAAAGCCATCGATGACGGTGCCTTTTTCCATAACCCCGTGTTGACGTCGGCAGTCGATAAAGCGGCCGCTAACAACAAAGCCGTGCATGTGTTCGGCCTGTTATCGGATGGCGGCGTGCACAGTCATGAAGAACATATTCACGCTATGGTCAAACTGGCCGTCGAACGTGGTGCAAAAGACGTCTATGTGCATGCTTTCCTGGATGGTCGTGATACAGCGCCGCAGAGTGCACAGCCTGCCATTGATAAACTCGAAGCGGTCTTTGCAGAACTTGGTGAGGGTCGCCTTGCCACGATGATTGGTCGTTTCTACGCCATGGACCGCGACAAGCGCTGGAACCGTGTTGAAAAGGCCTATCGTCTACTTGCTGAGGGCGAGGGCGAGTTTCACGCAGTTACTGCCAGCGAAGCATTAGCCCAGGCCTACGCCCGCGAAGAAACCGATGAATTTGTCAAAGCCACCACTATCGGTGAACCGGTTCGTATCGAAGACGGCGACAGTGTGGTGTTTATGAACTTCCGCGCCGACCGTGCCCGTGAACTGACCGAATGCTTTATCCATTCGGATTTTGATGGTTTCGAACGCCCGCGCAACATTGAACTTGCCGATTACGTCACCCTGACCGAGTACAAAAAAGACTACAGCTCGCCGATTGCCTTCCCTAATGAAAAGATGAAGAACATTCTCGGCGCCTACCTGTCTTCGCTTGGCCTCACCCAGCTGCGTATCGCTGAGACGGAAAAATATGCGCACGTGACCTTCTTCTTCAATGGTGGCGTGGAAACCCCGTTTGACGGTGAAGACCGCATTCTGGTGCCATCACCGAAAGTCGATACTTACGATCAACAGCCGGAAATGAATGCACCGGAAGTGGCAGACAAGCTGGCAGAAGCAATTCGTAGTGAAAAATACGATGTCATTATCTGCAACTTCGCCAATGCCGATATGGTGGGTCATACCGGTAAATTTGATGCGGCCGTCAAAGCGATTGAGACCCTCGACACCTGTCTTGGCAAGGTCTGGCAAGCACTGGAATCCGTCGGCGGCGAAATGATCGTTACCGCCGATCATGGTAATGCCGAGCGCATGGTCAATCATCAGACTGGTCAGCCGCATACCGCGCACACCAACAATGTCGTACCACTGCTGTTTGTCGGTCGTGATGCGATCTGCCATGAAAACGGCACACTGTCGGATATCGCCCCGACCATGTTGACCTTGCTGGGCTTGCCGATCCCGGCAGAAATGAGCAAACACCTGTTGATTGAACCAAAAGCTTAAGCGCCTCGTGTTAAAGCCTCTTTCGCCCGCTATTGCGTTTTTGCTGTTTTCTGTCGGCCTCGCTGCCGACAGTAACACGCAGAAGCTCGACTCCGTGCGCGAGGAAATCAAAAGCCTCAGCGCCGACCTGTCTGACAAAAAAGCCAGCCGGGAAGAGCTTTATGCCCAGCTGGAAGAGCAGAGCCAGCGAGTCTCTGCACTCAACCGCGATTTACATAGTCTGGAACAGCAAATCGCTGAGAAAAACCAGACGCTGAAACAACTGCGTGAAGTCGCTGGCATCAAAGAGGCGGAACAGCAACAGCAACTGGACGCGCTCTATACGCAGATGCGTGCCGCTTTTATTCACGCCGAACCCAGCTATCTGGAAATGCTGCTCAACCAGCAGGATATTGCCACCCTGAGTCGCGGCAGCACCTACTTCCACTATTTCCATCAGGCTCGTCAGCAACAGCTGGAAACCATCAGCCAACTGTTAAGTCAACTCAATGAAGAACAGCAGGAACTGCTGCTGGCACAGCAGTCGCTGGAAACCAGCCGGCAGGAACAGCTGGATAAACAACGTCTGCTAGAACTGGAAACGCAAAAGCGCAAAGCCACGCTGGCGGCACTGGATCGCTCTATTTCCAGTCAGGATGCCAAACTGGCCACCCTCAAAGAAGAAGAAAGCAACCTGCAGTCTCTGCTGGATCGGCTGGCGCGTGAACGCGAACAACGGCTGGCCAAGGAAAAAGCCGAACGTGAGAAACAGCAAAAGCAGCAGACGGCCAAAAATAATCCACCTGCCATGCTGCCACCGCCGAAACCAAATACCCCGTTTTCACGTCTGACAGGTAAGCTGAACTGGCCGGTGCAGGGAAAACTGCTGGCAAGCTATGGCAGCCCGCGAAATCTTGGTAAACTCAAGTGGCAAGGTATTGTGATCGATTCTCCCACCGGCAATGATGTCAAAGCTACTGCGGCAGGCCGCGTGGTTTTTGCAGACTGGCTGCGCGGTTTTGGTCTGCTGATCATCATTGATCACGGTGAACAGTACATGACCCTGTATGGCAATAATGACGCACTGCTGAAACAGGCGGGTGAAACCGTCAAGCCCGGCGAAATCATTGCCCAATCAGGCGAGCAGGGAATTCGCGGTCTGAGCGGACTGTATTTTGAAATTCGGCATCGTGGTAACCCGACCAACCCTATGAAATGGCTGGCGGGTCGAGGTTAAACGGTGTCTAAAACGAAGGATATTTTATGAGCTTGTTTAAACGCGATGTCGGACTCATCACCAGTGGCGTCATTCTGGGCGCGACCCTGGTATTCGGCCAGATGGTGTTTGCTGAAAAGGAAGCCGTCAAACCCGATCTCCCGCTGGAAGACTTGCGTACCTTCTCTGAAATTTTCGGCAGAATCAAAAGCAGCTATGTCGAACCTGTTGAAGACAAACAGCTCATTGAAAATGCCATCCGCGGCATGTTATCCGGCTTGGATCCGCATTCCACCTACCTGGATCTGGAAGAGTTTCAGGAACTGCGTGAAGGCACTTCAGGTCAGTTCGGTGGACTTGGCATTGAAGTCAGCATGGAAGACGGTTTCGTCAAAGTCGTCGCACCGATTGATGACACACCGGCCGCCAAGGCAGGCATCAAAGCCGGTGACCTGATTATCCGTCTCGATGACACCCCGGTGAAAGGCATGACACTGAACGATGCCGTCGAAATCATGCGTGGTGAACCTGGATCGAAGTTATTACTCACTATCATCCGGGAAGGCCAAGACAAGCCACTTAAGGTAGAACTGACCCGCGCAATCATCAAAGTTGAAAGCGTGAAGAAGAAAATGCTGGAACCCGGATACGGCTACATCCGCATCACGACCTTCCAGTCGCGTACCGGTGCTGATCTGCGTCAATCCATTAGCGCATTGAAAGAAGAAAACGGCGGCGAATTAGACGGCTTGGTTCTGGATCTGCGTAACAATCCCGGCGGTGTGCTGGAAGCAGCGGTGGATGTCTCCGATGCCTTTATTACCAAGGGCATGATTGTCTATACCGAAGGCCGAATTGCCGACTCCGATCAGAAATTCCACGCCACACCGGATGATCTGCTGAAAGGTGCACCACTGATTGTGCTGGTCAATGGTGGCTCGGCGTCAGCATCTGAAATCGTTGCAGGAGCGCTGCAGGATCAAAAACGTGCCATCATCCTTGGCGGTAAAACCTTCGGTAAAGGCTCCGTGCAGACTGTGATGCCGCTGACCAATGAAACTGCGGTCAAAATGACAACTGCACGTTATTTCACACCATCAGGACGTTCCATCCAGGCAGAAGGCATTGTGCCGGATATTGAAATCAATGGTATTCGTGTCGCTGAAGTTGAAGAAAACGAATTCACTCCGCTGCGTGAACGCGATCTGGCTCACCATCTGGAAAATGGCAATGGTGAGACTGAAGGTGAAGCCAGCCCGGACGCTGCGGCAGAAAGTGAAGAACAGCAGGCCGATCAGCCATTGGAAGTCAGTGACTACATGCTGTCTCAAGCACTGAACCTGTTGAAAGGTATGACTATCCTGAAGCGTTAGTCTGGAGGGCATTTATGGCCAGTGTGCTTATCCCGTTGGCTGAAGGCTGCGAGGAGCTGGAAGCGGTCACATTGATCGATCTGCTGCGGCGGGCTGGGATCACAGTCACCACGGCCAGCCTTAGTGAGACTTTGCAACTGCGTGCCAGCCGTCAGGTTGGCCTGGTCGCGGATACCTTGCTCGATACCGTAGTCAATGACGAGTTCGATATGCTGTTGTTGCCGGGCGGTCAGCCCGGCACCAGCCACCTCAATGCCGATAGCCGCATTCACGCGCTCATCAGACGTCTGAATAAAGCTGATAAGTTCATTGCAGCCATCTGCGCCGCTCCCCTGGTCCTCGCCGAGTCCGGTGTATTGAACGGTAAACGGGTGACCTGTTATCCGGGCACACTGGATGCTGAAACCTGGACTGAAATCCACATCTGCGACGATGCGGTCGTTATTGACAATAATGTGCTGACGTCACGCGGTCCCGGTACTGCCATGGACTTTGCGCTGGCCATTATTGAATTACTTACAGATAAAGCAACCCGCGATCAGGTCGAAACCGGCCTTGTCAGACCCTGAGAGATCATCATGTCATTGACCAGTGCAGACCTGTCAATTCTGCTGGTAGAACCTTCTGCCATGCAGCTCAAACTGATCATGCGTCACCTGCAACAGGCTGGCATCACCAATATCGAAGGGGTCAGCAGCGCAGAAGCGGCGTTTGCACAAATGGCGATCTATCCGCCGGATCTGGTCATCACCGCCATGTACCTGCCGGAAATGAGTGCCGCCGAACTCATCGCTAAAGCGCGGACACAGCAGACCGGACATGACATGGCCTTTATGCTGATATCCAGTGAGACCGGTCAGGAGGCACTGGAACCCATCCGCCAGGCAGGTGTGATGGCTATCCTGCCGAAACCGTTCAATCACGAGGATCTGCAACGTGCTATCCGTGCCACGCTGGATGTGATTGATCCTGAGGAGCTGGAGTTACAGAACTACGATGTCAGTGAATTACGGGTGCTGGTCGTCGATGACAGCTTCACCTCGCGTAATCACATCAGCCGGGTGCTGGGCAGCATGGGCATCGCCCAGATAGACACCGCTGAAAATGGTCGGCAGGCCGTCGAACTGCTAGCTGCTGGTAGCTATGACCTGATGGTCACCGATCTCAATATGCCAGAAATGGATGGCCAGCAACTGGTCGAATACGTCCGCAGTGATATTGGCGATGTCATCATGCCTATCCTTATGGCCACCACGGAAAATAACGAAGCCCGACTGGGTCATGTGCAGCAGGCCGGGGTCTCGGCCATTATGGATAAACCGTTTGAGCCGCAAAGCATTCGCGAAATGCTCTATCGCGTGCTGGATAACTGATCAGTACTGGCTAATCCCGCGCTGCTGCCCGAGTTCCACAAAACGCTGCATATAGGGTGTCGCCTGTTCTCCCTCACGCATCGCAGCGAACAGCGTTTTCATCACGCCGTTATTACCCAGTCGCAGCGTAGTCACCGCAAGCTGTGCCTGATACTGCTTCGCCAACCAGTCAGGTAACACCGTAACGCCACGCCCCAACGCTGCCATCTGAATCATAATGTCCAGCGACTCCATCACCTTATGGGCCGGACTGATACCGGCCGGCATCAGGAATTGCGTATAGACATCCAACCGCTCACAAGGGACAGGGAAAGTAAGTAATAACTCTCCCGACAACTCTTCGGCTTCAATAGCTTTCTTTTTCGCAAGCGGATGATTTTCAGCGAGCAGTAATACCAGCTCGTAATCAAATAATGGCTCGAATACCAGCCCTTGCTGTTTGACCTTGTCCGGCGTGACCAGCAAATCAATATGAAAATTGAGCAGCCCTTCAAGCCCGGAGAACTGGAATTTATGCACAATATCCACGTCCATTTTCGGCATCATTACCAGGTATTCGGCCAGAATACCTTTCAGCCACTCGTAACAGGGATGGCACTCGACACCAAGGCGAAGAATGCCTTGCTTACCATCGGCATAGGCTTTCAGGGTCTGTTCCGATTGCTCTAACACCGGCAACACCTGACGCGCAACACGCAGCAACAACTCACCAGCTTGTGTCAGCCTCAGCTTACGGCCCTCACGCTGCCAGAGACTGATCTCCAGCTTCTGCTCGAGGTAACGGATCTGGTGAGACAAGGCTGGCTGAGTCACAAACAGCGCATTGGCAGCGGCGGTCAGACTGCCATGCTCGGCCAGCGCCTGAATAATCTTTAAGTGGCTACGCTCAATCATCTATAAGATTTTCTTATGGTTAAGGTAAAAATAAACATTATTACTTATCAGTTACCGTCCTTACAATGGCCGCCACACCACCAACAAGGACATAACATGGCAACCACACATAACCTCGGCTTTCCCCGTATCGGCAAGCGTCGTGAACTCAAGTTTGCACTGGAAAGCTACTGGAAAGGGGAATCTCAGCTGCTAACGCTAGAGCAGACTGCCGCTGATTTGCGTAAAACGCATTGGCAACAACAAGCTAAGCTGGACTGGCTGCCGGTCGGTGATTTCTCCTTTTATGATCACGTGCTTGATACCAGCCTGCTGCTGGGAAACCTGCCTGAGCGCACCGATGCCTCGCTTTCCGACAGCGACCGCTACTTTCAGGCAGCGCGTGGACGCAGCAGTACGGCACTGCAGCAAGCCACGACAGCGGCGGCGGAAATGACCAAGTGGTTTGATACCAATTACCACTATCTTGTCCCCGAATTCAGTGCTGAAACGTCTTTTGATCTACATCCTGAACGTTTACTGAGTCAGTACCGGGAAGCCGTGAGTCAGGGTCATCAGGCCAAGCCGGTATTGCTCGGCCCGGTCAGTTATTTATGGCTGGGCAAAGTAAAAGATGGCAGCAATAAGCTGGATTTGCTCAATCGTCTGCTCCCGGTCTATGAGCAGTGCCTCAACGAGCTGGCCAAAGCTGGTGCAGACTGGGTGCAGATTGATGAACCGATTTTCGCCACCGAACTTGATGGTGACTGGCAGCATGCTCTGCAACAGGCCTATTTTGCGCTGAACAAAGCGCCAACGCGTCTGCTGCTGACCAGCTATTTCGGGCCGCTGCGTGAAAACCTCAACCTGGCCTGCGAATTACCCACCGCCGGCCTGCATATTGATGCCGTTAATGCCCGCGAGGAAGTGATTAAGGTCATCGACTGGCTGCCAGCACATAAGGTTCTGTCTCTGGGTATCATCAACGGCCGTAATATCTGGAAAAGCGATCTCAATACGCTGCTCGACTGGCTGGAACCACTACATCAGCGCCTGGGCGAACGTTTGTGGCTGGCTCCGAGTTGCTCACTACTGCATGTGCCTGTCGATCTGACACAGGAAACCGAACTGGATACGGATATCGCCAACTGGCTGGCGTTTGCGGTGCAGAAACTGGATGAGCTGACGCTTGTTGCAACAGCCCTGAATCAGGGCAGGGAAGTGGTCGCTGAAGCACTGCAAGCCAACCGTGCAGCGATCAACGCACGAAAAAACTCGGTTAAGGTACATAAGCCAGCCGTTCAGCAACGTCTTGCTGATGTTACTGCTGACATGAGTGAGCGCCGCAGCGGTTATAGTGAACGTAGCCAGCAGCAACAGGCACGTTTCCCTTTACCACTGTTTCCGACCACCACCATCGGTTCCTTTCCGCAGACAGCCGAGATCCGTCTAAGTCGCCAGCAGTACCGCAAGGGTGAGCTGAATGAAAACAGCTATCAGACACAGATGCAGCAGCAAATTCAGTATGCCATTGAGGAACAGCTCAGGGTCGGTCTGGATGTGCTGGTTCACGGCGAAGCTGAGCGCAATGATATGGTCGAATATTTCGGCGAACAGCTGGAAGGCTATGTCTTCAGCCGTTATGGCTGGGTACAGTCCTATGGCTCACGCTGCGTCAAACCGCCGATTATTTTCGGTGATATCTCACGCCCTCAAGCGATGACCGTGGAATGGATTCACTATGCCCAGTCGCTGACCGAAAAACCGGTCAAGGGCATGCTGACCGGCCCGGTGACTATGCTGAACTGGTCGTTTGTCCGTGATGATCAGCCGCGCTCGTTGACCTGTCTGCAGCTGGCTCTGGCGATTAGGGATGAGGTGCTGGAGCTTGAACAGGCCGGTGTCGGTATCATTCAGATAGATGAGGCCGCCTTGCGTGAAGGGCTGCCGCTGCGTCGTCAGGACTGGCAGCAATATCTGGACTGGGCGGTGAACTGCTTCCGCATCACAGCAAACGGTGTCGCCGATGACACCCAGATCCACACACATATGTGCTACAGCGAGTTCAATGACATTATTGAGGCTATTGCGGCCATGGATGCCGATGTCATCACCATCGAGACGTCGCGCTCGGATATGGAGTTGCTAGACGTGTTTAACGCCTTTGACTACCCGAATGAAATCGGGCCGGGGGTTTACGATATCCACAGCCCGAATATTCCGACCGTGAGTCAAATCCGTGATCTGATGGAAAAAGCCGCGCAGCGTATCCCGCCAGAGCGCCTGTGGGTCAACCCGGATTGTGGTCTGAAAACCCGTCAGTGGGCCGAAGTCCGACCGGCTTTGATCGCCATGGTGGAAGCCGCCAACCAGCTTCGACTGGATGCCGCAGCCTGATTGTTTATTGAATATGGACCGTGCCACTCAGTACGGTCCGCTTTTCAGCGCCATTTTGTCGGCAAGTTTGCCATCAGGAAATCAAACAGGGCGGTCACCTTGGGCGTTTTGGCATAACGATCAATCACACAGAAATAAAACTCCAGCGGCTCTGCTTCCACTTCGACATTTGGGCCTCGCTCCTTGTTAAACAAGGGGTATAAACGACCATCGTCAATATAAGGCTGGGCAACAAAATCCGCCAGTCGGGTAATTCCGCCACCGGAGACTGCAATCCGCGCCAGCATATCGATATCATCGCTGATCAGGGTGGCCCTTAACTCAGGCTGATAACGCTGGCCGTCGCGAATAAAGGCCCAGGGAAAAATTTTGCCATCGACCGGCACTCGGAACATCAGACAATCATGCTGCAATAAGGCCTGAGGCGAGGAGGGGCAGCCGGCCCGCTGCAAATAGGCCGGAGCAGCACAAAACAGCAGCGGTACAGTGGCCAGTTTGCGGGCGACGATACCATCTTCCAGCTGTTGCCGAATTCGAATACTGACATCGACCTTTTCCTGCAAATGATCAACCCGCCTGTCAGTGGCCAGCACTTCGATAGTGATTTGCGGATAGGCCTGCTGAAACGCCGGGATCAGCGGTGCCAGAACATGACGGGCAAAGGCTGCGGAGCAGGCGATTTTCAGTTTTCCGCCGACATCACCCTGTAATGCTGACACCGCCTGTTCAGCCAGTTCCAGCTCCTGTAACAAACCTTTGACCCGCTGATAATAGACCTCACCCGCATCGGTCAAGGCCAGCTTGCGCGTGGTACGGGTTAACAGCCGGGCACCTAATTCCGCTTCCAGCCGGGCGATATTCTGGCTGGCAGCCGCCGGGCTGATATCCGCCACTCTCGCTGCCGCGGCAATACTGCCCAGTTCGACCGCTCGCACAAAGTTTTCCACACCACGCATCGTGTCCATAAGCCATAACCTATTAGTTGAATTACTTTTTATTAAGTTTAACTTAATAGTCTAATTAGCACTAAACCGCTAGTAAGCTGATTAGCAGGGGCCTAGACTGTGATCCTGATGATTAAGGGGAGTTTGCCATGACAACAGGAGCACAAGTAAAAATGGACAGCGTTTTACGTGGGCGGAAATTGCCTGCGCGGCTGACACCGGTCGTATTCGCTTTTTACATGTCGGCGATTATGGCGGTGTTGATGTGCCTGATCATTACTGCGGTAAATCAGGGACTGGGCGAAGGCTACCTGCTGGCCGCCTTTCACGCCTATCAGGTTGCAATGCCCTCAGCTTTTGTTTGCGTCATGCTGGTCAGGCCGCTTGTGATGCGACTGGTCGCCGGGACGGTAGCTGCTAACTGAATATCAGCAGGCGAGGCCAAACTGCTGCAGCCGCTGCTGCACTGAACGTGCCTGACTGACCAGCAGCCCGCGCGTTCTCTGCTGCTGATCGCAAAGAGCGCTGCGAAAACCCAGATAATCAGCTCCGAGCGGTTCCAGCTTGTCGATATCTTCGATCCGTAAACTGCCCGCCAAACCGCACAACAACTTCAGTTGCCGGGCCCGGCTGATAAAGTCGCTGAGCCTGTCCTGACTCCAGTGGCTCAGCAAACCCTGACCATTTTTGATGGCAGTATCTACCATTACCCCGCTAAATCCTGCCTGCTGAATCAGTGGAAGCAGATCCAAGTCCACCTCTTCATCCGCAAATAACACAGCAATAACCGGTGTCTTCATTCCTGCAAGCAAGGGGACTAAGTTGATCAGACAGTCCTTCAGACGAAAGTCTGCAAACAGGCCAACTTTGACATAATCCACGCCCGTTTCAGTCATCGCCCGTACCGCTGCACTGATCGTTTCAGCCTGCATCGGCAGGTCACCCACTGTTGCACTACTCAGGCAACGGCCATCGAGCCAGTCGACCACCGTAGCCACCGTACTAAGGGGCAGGGCACCTAAGGCACCGCTGCTAGGATTTTTCAGATCGAGAATATCGGGCAGGCAAGAGCTTAATGCCTGCGCCTCATCCAGCGACTGTACGCTTGCCAGCCATTTAGTCATGATCGAGTTTAATACCTGCTTGTTCAATTTTAGCCATCAGCCAGCCCCAGGCTTCCCATTCGCGTTCGCCGGCGGTTTTGTCGATGGCAATATAGAGATAGTTTATCTCTTCAATGATTTTCTGCTCTGACAACATGCCCAGACGGCTGACCAGAATCGCGGCTTCTACAACGGCGCTCTGTGCGCGGTTGAACCCACGAAACGGGGCATGGATGACCTCTTCCCGCACCTCACCGTAAAAACAGGCCCGTGGCTCATCATCATCAAAACGGGTCAACTCCAGCTCTGTGTGTGATAAGGCCTGTTCAAGGTAAGCACCGTCAATGCGTTTACAGGGCAACGTCGGCCAGTTACGGCGGCCGGTCAAGGGGCCGGCAAAAACCCGGACATCATCGGTGTAGTTAATGGTGCACTGACGATGGCGTTTTAAGTTGTCATACGTCGATGACGGTTTAAATGGCTTTACAAGAAAGTAACCATTCACTTCACTTACACCCATCGGCGCCGAATGTGGCTGCCCGGCCTCGTCCAGTGTTGTCACAATGACTTCATGTATCCGACTTGTCAGCCGTGCCACAGGGGCGCTCCTTCTTTTTCTTGGTTGTTTCTGCCGTACCGCAGGCACGTGATTGTTGTTGCGGTTTGTCAGCGGTACCACAGGCGCGGTTTTTTTCACGCTTCTTCATTGTCGAGCCTTCCGCTTTCTGCTGGGTCAGATCTTGCTGCTCCTGCTCAACCGCGCAGCCCCAAACCAGCTCTTCATCCTGGGTGTAACGTTTGCCCAGTTGCCAGGCGACTTCTGCCCGCGCCAGTTCTACGCCAAGGTAAAATGCATGGCCGGGATCGTTCTCGACTTTCAGTTGTGGATAAAACTCGAAAGGGTCGCTATCCAGCATCAGGCCATCACGGTTAAACATAAAGATGCCCTCTCGGGCGACCTTAATGCGGTAATTGGGATCTTTGATGCTACTCGCCAGTTCCCTGATTTCCTCTGCGCTATCGGTAAACGGACGACGTTCATGCGCAACCAGCAGATCCGCGGTGATATCACGCGGCAGGGCATTATCCTGCTTGGCGGCATACATCATTCTGCGCGCCACATCAGCCTCTCGGATGGCCCGCCGTGCGTGCGGACTGACTTCTGTCGCCAGCACACAGTTAATGTTCAGCTCGGAAATGATACCGAATAACATCGCATTAATACCGCTGGTATCGGCATCCGTCAGCTCTGTCAGGTTACCCACCCCCATCATAACTGGCGCATCCGGGTATTTCTGTCTCAGTTCGTGGTAGCGAACAATAGAAGCAGTGAGCCCGAAATGGATCGGGTCGAGAATAGGATCGGCAATCCACAGTTTACCCAGCTTATCCATGGCTTCCATCGCCCTTTCCAGCGACGCCAGCGAACCGGGCTCGGCCGGTACCAGCACCGGAACAGCATCTGTTGCTTTTGCCAGATCGATCGTTTCTTCCGTCAGGCTCAGCAGATAATCGGCACCAGCCTTGGCTGCACGCTCCAGATCCGGCAACGAAAGTGAGTCTACACTCACCTTTAAACCAACAGCATGCAATGCCTGTATCGCATCTTCCAGATGGGGGAATGGTTCTTCCGGCAAGCAGCCGATATCGATCACATCGGCACCATTGGCCTGGTAATACTGTGCCCTGGCAACCAAGCTGTCGATGCTGCGCTCAGGCGCATCAACGATTTCAGCAAAGATTTTGACATCATAACGGCTCAAGTCAGGCTGCTTTTTCGCCTTGCCAAAGTGCAGCGGCAAATCCTTGATTTCTTCAGGGCCGCGGGTCACTTTAATGCCCAATTCATGGCTCAGACTTTCCAGATCACCGCGACAGCGACCGGGCACAATGATTTCCTGACAGTCCTGATAATCTTCCGCTTTAAGTCGCCGGGCGATCATTTTATCGGTCATCAGCGCGGCAACCGATACACCCAGTTGGTGCACCCGGTAGTCAAACGGCAACGGTGCCATTTCCTGCAATACCTTGTGCACACTGGGCTCTGCCAGCTTGCCGGTCAGAAACAGAATTTTCTGCGCCATTCTCTGGCTTAACCTACCTCTGCCAGACGCCGTTTCAGCGAGGCAAAGAGCTCATCCGCCGACTCAACGACGGTGGTTGCTTCGTATGTTTTCAGCTTTTCTGTATGCTCCAGATCGACTTTTCGCGGCCAGAGTCTGACCATACGATCCGGGGCAGGGGTATCCACTTCAGCAATAGTGTCACAGGCCAGCACAATGCTCGGTACGCGGCATTTTCCGGCCTGTGCATAGATATTGGTAACCAAGGTATCGGACAGGCCAAGTACCATTTTCGCGACGGTGTTCGATGTCGCCGGTGCCACCACTAAGGTGTGGTAATCGCCACGATAGAACAGGCCTACCGGAGGTGAACTGGCCGCTCTGTCACGATAAATCCGGCCTTCCGGCACGATGGATTTCGGGTCATAGCCGTACATACGCACGACTTCCTCACCTGCACGACTGTAGAACAAATCGACATCCTCCAGTTCGCGGACAATTTTCAGGCATTCTTCGAGGTAGTGTCCGGAACCGGTCACAGCCCAGGCCAGGCGGGGTTTTTCAGGCCTTGCTTGCATATTCAGTCTCTAGCGTCAGTCAAGACTGTAAATTTTGCCAGACTCAGCCTATATAGTAAAAATAAGATAGTTTTTATACGGTTTTTTACGTTAAAATCACGCTTTTATTATAGAGTCTGTTCGTTTCCACTGTAATTTGCCGTGGCCATTTTCGCCCGGCGAATCATTAGCTCAGGCTCTGAATTCAGCGTTGGATTGGAGCCATAACGAATGTCAAACACTATTCCAAAAATTGTCGTTGTTGGCGGCGGTGCCGGTGGCCTCGAACTGGTCACTAAACTGGGCAAAAAGCTGGGTAAAAAGGGCAAGGCCGAAGTCACATTGGTCGACAGCACCCACACCCATATCTGGAAGCCATTGCTGCATGAAGTGGCTGCCGGTACGCTGGATTCCCATGAAGACGAAATCGAATACCTGGGTCAGGCGAACTGCAACGGTTTCCGTTTCCGTCTTGGCCGCATGGATGGCCTCGACCGCAAAAACAAGCAGATCTCTGTTGCCCCTACCGTCAATGAAGATGGCGTTGAAATCATTCCCCGCCGTAACTTTGATTATGACTATCTGGTCGTATCCGTAGGCAGTATCAGTCACGATTTCGGCATTAAAGGCGTTCGCGAACACTGCCTGTTCCTCGATACGACCAAACAGGCTGAAACCTTCCAGAACAAGCTGCTACAGGCCTATCTGCGTGCCCACACTCAGGGCAAACCGCTGGATGAAGGCCAGCTCAATATCGCTATCGTCGGCGCCGGCGCTACCGGTATCGAATTGAGTGCCCAGCTGCATGAAGTCTCACATCTGTTGACGGCTTACGGTCTTGATGAAGTCAATCCACAGGATGTAAAGATCAGCATTATCGAAGCCGCTGATCGTATTCTGCCTGGGTTGCCTGAGAACATTTCAGAGGCAACACTGACTGAGCTGAATAAACTTGGCGTCAATGTCATGACCGGTGAGCGTGTCATTGAGGTTACAGAGAATGAAATCAAAACCGAAAGTGGCAAGGTCATTCCAGCCGCTATCAAGGTGTGGGCAGCAGGTATCAAGGCGCCGGAATTCCTCAAGGATATCGATGGCCTTGAAACCAACTGGATGAACCAATTGGTTGCACGTCAAACCCTGCAGACCACCATGGACGATGATATCTATGCCATTGGCGACTGCTGTGCCTGTAAATGGCAGGGCCATGATGAAAACGTACCACCACGTGCTCAAGCCGCGCATCAAATGGCTTCCGTAGTCTACAAATCGATCGTTAACCGCCTCAAAGGCAAAGAACTGCCTGAGTTTGAATACCATGACTACGGTTCACTGGTTTCGTTGGGCCGCTACAGTACGGTCGGCAACCTGATGGGCAATCTGAGCCGGGGTAGCATGATGATTGAGGGGTTGATGGCGCGGCTGATGTACCTGTCCTTGTACAAGATGCACCAGATGGCCTTATTCGGCCCGTTCAGAGTGGTCATGTTGTCGCTGTCGCATATTTTCCGCCGTAGCGTACATCCGAAAATCAAGCTGCATTAATTCTGCTTCACGATATCGACGAAAGAGGCCCCCTAGGGGCCTTTTTTGTTTCCGTGGTATGTCTCTCAGCTGTTTGAAGGCAGCTTTCAGCGCAGATCCCTGTCAAAACATCTGTGTATCACTGATCGCCATTTAAATGGCTAATTCAGCACTTTACGGCCGTTCAGCTCAGAGTTGCTAAAGCTGCTGATACAAAAAAGCCCCGTAGTATTCTGCTACGGGGCTTTTTCGGATTGGCTAATACAAATCAGATATCAAGATTCGATACCTGCAGGGCATGAGTCTCAATGAATTCACGACGAGGCTCAACATGATCCCCCATCAGGGTATTGAAGGTTTCATCGGCAACGATCGCGTCCTCGATTTTTACCTGAAGCAGACGACGCTTGGTTTTATCCATGGTCGTTTCCCAGAGTTGTTCCGGGTTCATCTCACCCAAGCCTTTATAACGCTGCACATGCTGACCTCGGCGGGCTTCTGCCAGCAACCAGTTAACGGCCTGAGAAAAGTACTGAACAGTTTCAGAACGGTCACCACGCTCAACGCGAGCGCCATCACCGAACAAACCATTGATTTTATTGGAAAATGAAAGAATCTTCTGATACTCGGTACTGGCAAAAAACTCACCCGGTACATGATAGTCAGTGCTGATGCCATGTCGACTGAAGCTGATATTGACCAACGGCACAGGCTCATCATCCTGGTGATCAATACCCAACTTGAATTGAGTACCCGTCGGTAAACCGATATTCATCGCAGTTTCAATAGCACTCAGCCAGCCTGTAATTGCTGCATCATCAAACGCCGGGATCTGTGGCTGATACACCAGCTGATCGAGAAAAGCAGGGTAATAGTGATTCGACAAGCGGCTGATAATCGCATTTATCGTCTGATACTCAGCTACCAATGATGACAGGGCGGTACCTTCAATCGCTGCCGTGTCAGCAGTCGGGTAGAGCGCCGCATTCTGTAACGCTACCTCGGTCAGGTAACGCTCCATTTCCGCATCATCTTTTACGTAACGTTCCTGCTTGCCTTTCTTGATCTTATAGAGGGGTGGCTGTGCGATATAGACGTGACCACGCTCGATCAATTCCGGCATTTGTCGATAGAAGAAAGTCAGCAGCAGGGTACGGATATGTGAACCGTCAACGTCAGCATCCGTCATGATAATAATGTGGTGATAACGCAGTTTTTCCGGATCGTATTCGTCTCTACCGATACCGCAGCCCAGTGCCGTGATCAAAGTACCAACTTCAGCGGAGCTGATCATTTTGTCGAAACGCGCACGTTCGACGTTCAGGATCTTACCTTTCAGCGGCAGAATCGCCTGAGTGCGACGATCACGACCTTGCTTGGCGCTACCACCCGCGGAGTCCCCTTCCACCAGGAACAGTTCTGACAGGGCAGGGTCACGCTCCTGACAGTCGGCCAGTTTGCCAGGCAAACCGGCAATATCGAGTACACCTTTTCGACGTGTCAGTTCTCGCGCTTTACGGGCTGCATCACGCGCCCGGGCAGCTTCGATCATTTTGTTGGCAATCAGCTTGGCATCCGTTGGATTTTCAACCAGAAAATCATGGAAGAATTCGTTCACCAATGATTCAACGATGGTTCGTACTTCTGATGAAACCAGTTTGTCCTTGGTTTGTGAGCTGAATTTTGGATCAGGCACTTTCACGGAAAGAACTGCTGTCAGACCTTCGCGCGCATCATCACCACTGGTGGTGACTTTGGATTTTTTCGCCAGACCTTCATTTTCAATGTACTGATTTAAGGTACGGGTCAGTGCGGCACGGAAACCGGCCAGATGGGTGCCACCATCGCGTTGCGGAATGTTGTTAGTGAAGCAGTAGATGTTTTCCTGATACGAGTCGTTCCACTGCATCGACAGTTCAACAGCGACATCATCACGAACACCTTCAATCTTGATGATATTGTCGTGTATGAATGTTTTGTTTTTGTTCAGATGCTCAACAAAGGCGGTGATGCCACCTTCATAGTAGAAGGTTTCTGTTTTTTCATCGCGCTCATCGGTCAGCTTGATTCTGACGCCTGAGTTCAGGAAGGCCAGCTCACGAATACGTTTAGCTAGGATACTGTATTCAAACGTCACATTAGTGAAGGTGTCTTCACTTGGCCAGAACTGAATCCGTGTACCTGTTTTATCTGTATCGGCAACATCCGTCAGCGGCGCATCCGGTACTCCGTGAGTATACGATTGTCTGTGCAAACGACCACTGCGGTGAATCTCCATTGTCAGTTTTTTCGACAGGGCATTGACCACCGACACACCCACGCCATGCAAGCCACCAGACACCTTATAGGAGTTATCGTCGAACTTACCACCGGCATGCAGTACCGTCATGATAACTTCGGCTGCTGACACACCTTCTTCTTCGTGAATATCTACAGGAATACCGCGGCCGTTATCGATAACGGAGACCGAGTCATCAGGGTGAATCCGGACTTCAATTTGCGTACAGTGGCCGGCGAGGGCTTCGTCAATCGCGTTATCCAGTACTTCGAATACCATGTGATGCAGACCGGTGCCGTCATCGGTATCACCGATATACATACCGGGGCGTTTGCGCACCGCATCCAGGCCCTTCAGGACCTTGATATTTGAAGAATCGTAAGTACTGTTGTTTTCCGTTGCCATAATCAAACTATTCCTGTGTAGGATGTTGAATAACCTATTATTCTACTACGTCTGCATCTGCGTTGATAGCTCAACCCAACTCTGCCGAAATCTCACCATGTTTCACGTGGAACAACATGTCATTTTCTTCGTGTAAAAGCGATTTCAACGCATCATTTGTTGTGCTAATGAAGCTCTGTACCGGCAAAGTTCGGAGTGTAGAAATGACTGTTTGTTGATGCTGCCAGTCCAGTTCTGAACTCAAATCATCTATCAAGAGAATACTGTCAGTGAGCTGCTTGGTGTCAGCAAGCAATTTGATTTGAGCCATACTCAAGGCGAGAAAAAACAACTTTTGTTGACCTCGCGAGAGCATTTCATACGGGTCAGCACCATCAACGCGTAATGACCAGTCTGCCGCGTGGGCACCTGAACGTGTATAGCCCAGTGCCAGATCGCGATCCAGATTCTCAGCCAGATAGATAGAAAACTCCTTTTCCTTATTCCAGCCTTGCAGGTAGCGCAGCGAAAACTTCGTATCGGAAAGCTCCGGACACAACTCCTGAAATAATGGCCTGAAATACTCGAGCAAGCGTTTTAGATATCGCTGCCGCATCTGTGTGATGAGCGTGCCGTGCTGAATGAGATACATATCCCACAGCGAAATCTCTGCTTTTGGCTTGTGTTGTTTTATTGCTGCATTACGTTGCTGTAAGGATTTTTTGTACGACTGCCAGTGAAAATTGAAATGATGTTCCACGTGGAACACACCCCAATCGACCATCCTTCTACGAAACTTCGGCCCCAGTTCAAAAAACTGGTGGCAGTTAGCAGGGATGAATTGAACAGGCAAATGCTGGGCCAGATCAGACAGTTTTTTCAGGGGTGCATTATTCAGTCTAATCTGCAGACCAGATAACAAATCGTATTGCAGACCAATCGGTGTATGGTCGTCCGAACGTGCAAATACCGTAAGCTGAGAGTGCTCTTTATTAACCAGTGCTTTTAAAAAGCGGGAGCGAAAAGAGCGCCCCATGGCAAGCAGAAAAATGGCTTCGAGCAAGCTGGTTTTACCAGAACCATTCTCACCCAGGATTAAATTAATGGCCGGTGCAGGAGTCAGTTCTGCCTGAAGAATATTTCTAAATTGTTGAACCCTTATACTGGCCAGCACGACAATGTCACTTCATAAAAAAACCGACAACTATAAAAGTTGTCGGTTGAGTAAGTAGGTGAACAGGGCAATTAGATTTCGACCATCTCAAAATCATCTTTACCAACACCACACTCCGGGCATTCCCAATCTTCTGGAATATCATCCCAGCTAGTGCCTGGCGCAATACCTTCTTCTGGCAAACCTTTGGCCTCGTCATAAATAAAACCACATACTACACACTGCCATTGTTTCATTGAGTTGACTCCACTCTTTTATAGACTAAAAACCGATGATGCGATTCTAACAAATCTGAGCCAGGCAAGTTGATTTACCGACAGCGAAAACTATCCTTCGCTAACTCGGTCCCATATACACGCGATGCAACAAGCGAAAAACATCAAACATAAGGTCGTTTTCGTGCTACTTTAAACATGCAATCAAAAAAAGACTTTTAAACGGAAAATCCGATTATGAGACTACCTACCTTACGTCAGTTGCAATACCTCACAGCCGTGGTTGAAGAAAAGCATTTTGGTCATGCAGCGGAGAAATGTTTTGTTACCCAATCTACGCTCAGCGCGGGTATTCAGGATCTTGAAGAATTACTGGAAGTCTCGCTATTGGAGCGCACAAATCGAAAAGTGCTGCCGACACCGATAGGGGAGGAAATCGCTTCTCGTGCTCAGCAGATATTGTCGCTTAGTGAGGATCTGGTCGATCTCGCCCAATCGGAGAAAAACCCGCTGTCCGGACGGATACAGATCGGCATTATTCCGACCATCAGCCCGTTTCTGTTACCCAAAGTGTTACCTACGGTAAGGAAGAAGCTACCCGATCTGGAAATCGTGTTAATCGAAGATCAGTCTGAGCGTTTATTGGATCGGCTCGAATCCGGCACAATTGATGTGGCAGTGCTGGCATTTCCGTTCAATATCCGTGGTCAAACCCACCGTGTTTTCGCCAAAGAACCTTTCTGGGTCGCCCTGCCGAAACAGCACCCTTTAGCCAAACGTAAAACCTTGATGGCAGCTGACTTGCCGACCAATGAGCTGCTTCTGCTCGCAGAAGGCCATTGCATGCGTGAACATGCGCTGAGCGCCTGTCAGCTTCCAGCTTCTGCACAACGTAAGAGTGTGCAGGCCACCAGCCTGTATACCCTGATTGAAATGGTTGCCAGTGGTCTGGGAATTACCCTTATCCCGGATATGGCCATTACATCGGATATGGTCAGTCATTCCGATATCAGCCTGGTGCCGCTGGAAAACCCGGATAGCCAGGCTATGCGTGAAATAGGTCTGGTCTGGCGCCCCAGCTTTCGTCGTACCGCAACACTGGAGCAGCTGGCACAAACCTTCTCTGATGCACTCGCGGACACAAATTACTCGGTACGCGCGTAAAAATCACGCAACTGGAAAAATGTCTGCTGAAGCTGCAGCGATGTAAAAGGCGGTTCAAAGCGGGCATATACCTGACCTTTAGGATCGGTCAGGAAAATACTGTGCTGCTGCTCCAATTGATAATGTTCAGCAAAATCGGTACGCAGGTATAAAAACGCAAAGGCCTCTTCCAGCTTCGCCAGCATGGACTTGTCTCCCGAGTACACCGGTAAGCCATTAGCTGCAGGTATGGTTGCCGTGGCCTGCTCAGAATCAAAATTAATCACTAAAAATTGCCGCCGGTTCGTGGCTGAGAGTTGTTTCAGGTTATCCAGCACGGAAAAAACCACTTCACACTCGGGCGTGCAATCAGGTTGACTGAAGTAGATAAAACTCCATTTTCCTCGCAAAGACTGATCGGTCAGCACCTCACGTTCTGTTGAATAAAGCAGGAACTGTGGGAGGTGCCCCGGTGGCGACACAATGAACGCAGCCAGTTCAGCGGGGATTTCTCGCTCATCCTTTTCCGTCATCCGTTGCTGAAACACCAATATGGCAAGCAGGCAGGCAAAGACGGCAAGATATAACAGCAAAAAACCCTTAGAATTAACTCTTTTGATTACATCCATCATCGGTTGTCAGTCTGAACGGCAGCGGATACGAATATGAGAAAGCAATGAGCGAGAAACTGTTCAAGTCTACCGCAGTTGTCAGCGTAATGACCTTCCTTTCCCGCATATTGGGTTTTCTGCGAGACATCGTCATCGCCAGGATGTTTGGGGCAGGTATCGGTGCCGACGTGTTTTTCGTCGCCTTTAAAATCCCCAATTTTTTACGTCGTCTGTTTGCGGAAGGGGCTTTTTCTCAGGCGTTTATTCCGGTACTGGCCGAATTCAGGGAGCGGGGCGATAAACCGCTTAAGGAACTGATCGCTCAGACCAGCGGTACCCTGGCTGCCATCCTGATGCTGATCACCGCTATCGGCATGATCGCAGCCCCGATCATCATTATGATTTTTGCACCCGGCTTTATCAGCGATCCTTACAAGCTCAATCTGGCCGGTGAACTACTGACCATTACCTTTCCCTATCTGCTGTTTATATCTTTAACCGCACTGGCAGGTTCAATATTAAATAGCGCCGGTCGTTTTGCCATTCCGGCGTTCACCCCGGTCTTTCTCAACCTGTCATTAATCGGCGCGGCTATCTACTTATCACCACAATTTGATGAGCCGGTAAAAGCATTGGCCTGGGGCGTCTTTATCGGCGGGGTTGTGCAACTCCTGTTTCAGCTACCGTTTCTGCTTGGCATTAACTCTTTGCCACGGCCACGCTGGGGCTGGCACAGCGAAGGTGTCAGAAAAATTATCAAACTGATGATACCTGCGATGTTCGGCGTCTCGGTGGCACAGATCAATCTGTTGCTGGATACGCTGCTGGCTTCATTTCTGGTCACCGGCAGCATTTCCTGGCTGTATTATTCAGATCGTCTGGTGGAGTTTCCGCTGGGGGTATTTGGTATCGCTCTATCTACCGTTATTCTGCCCAGCCTGTCGAAAAAACATGCCAGCCAGTCTGAAGAAGGTTTTTCCAATACCATCGACTGGGCACTGCGCTGGGTATTTATTATCGGCACACCAGCAGCGTTGGGGCTGATTGCTCTGGCTCAACCACTGTTGATGACCCTATTTCAGTACGGTGAGTTTACTCAGGACGATGCCTACAAGGCCTCGTTAAGCCTGATGGCATATGGGCTGGGCTTGTTACCATTTATCTTTATCAAAGTACTGGCACCGGCTTATTTCGCCCGGCAGGACACCAAGACACCGGTCAAGATCGGCATTATTGCGATGGTCAGCAATATGGTCCTAAACATTATTCTGATGATTTACCTCGCCCATGTCGGCCTGGCTTTGGCTACCGCCTTATCTGCCACCTTAAACGCCTTCCTGTTATATATCGGCCTCAGAAAACGAGAGGTGTATATACCGAACCGTGGCTGGTTTCGCTTTCTGCTCAAAATTGCCCTCGCTAACGGCTTGATGGTGAGCTTATTGTGGTGGTTCACGCCCGCCGTCACTGAATGGCAAAGCTGGACAGTCTGGCAGCGCTGCGCCCAACTGGGCACACTGATCATCACTGCGGCGGTGGTGTATTTTGTCTTGCTTTGGGTATTGCGTATCAATTTACGTCAACTGGTCCGCCCGGCAACCAGATAAAAAAAGCCCTCCGAAAGGAGGGCTAAAGGCACTACGAGGACAAACGTGACGACCATCACGCATACTTAAAAACGTCGGCCAATACCAATACCCCAGACAAAGGGATCAATATCAGCAGTAATTTTGGCTGACCCCACAGGGGTACCGGAGAAGTGCGCCTCGGTATCAATATCGATGTATTTCACGTCCATATTGACGAACCAGTCCTGATTGATGGCGATATCCACACCCGCCTGTGCAGCCAGTCCCCATGAGCTATCCAGCTTCACTTTGGCACCCGGAATGTCGAGTACACTGCCGGCCACTTCTTCATCGAAGAAATAGGTGTAATTCAGACCAACGCCAACATAGGGGCGAATGTCAGAGTCTGGCAGGAAGTGGTACTGCAGGGTCAGGGTAGGGGGCAGCACCTTGCTATCGATAACATCACCGAGGGCTGACCAGGTTTTGTGGGCTTTCACGGTATGTTCGGAATAACCGAGAATGAGCTCCACACCCCAGTTCTTGCTGAGCATGTAAGTGATATCCAGCTCAGGAACAGTATCGTCATCAACTTTGACACCTTCAGAACCGGTACTCACACCACCGATATACAAGTTGCCGCTGTCATCATTGGGATTGACGTTGATAATCCGGCCACGAACCAGCCAGTCACCGGCTTCATAGGCCATCGCCGGGGTAGCAATACCCATTCCGGTTGCAGTCATTATTACAGCGGCTAAAACAGTTTTTTTCATTTATCGATTCCTCCGGGACAAACCATGTCCGTCAAACATGATTCTATTGTCGGGGAGGAAAGGTCAGGCCGCATTGACCTGGATCAATGATCCGTGAGCGACGCTAGCCGCAGAGTTGTTGCAGTTTTTCGATATGGAGCAAAGACACCGCTTTATGTTCAGTATGGATCAAGCCTTCATCCTGGAAGCGGGTAAACAGGCGACTGACCGTTTCCACTGCCAGACCGAGATGATTGGCGATATCGCCGCGAGACATGCTGAGCTGAAACTCACGTGCTGAAAAACCGCGATCCTGAAAACGACGGGATAAGGACAACAGGAACGTCGCCAGCTTTTCTTCCGCGGTTTTCTTACCGAGCAGGAACATCAGGCTTTTATCACCAGACAGCTCCTTACTCAACCTGCTCAACATCTGTGCCTGCAGCTGGGGGATGGTAGCGCCGAATTCCTGCAATTTCTCATACGGCAGTTCACACACGCTGCTACTTTCCAGGGCCTTGGCACTGGACTGATAGGCCTGCTGATAAATGGCGTCCATACCGATAAATTCGCCGGGGAAATAAAAGCCTGTGACCTGCTCACGGCCGTCGCTGGCCTGTACCGTCGTTTTGAAAGAACCTGAGCGAACAACAAAGATGGACTTAAATGGCGTATCGGTCGCAAACAACGACTGACCACGGTTAAAGCCCTGACTGCGCTTGATGATTTTATCCAATTGGGCCAGATCGTTACTGTGCAGGCCCAATGGCAGACACAGTCTGTAAAGGGAGCATTCCTGACAGGCGATATTATGTTCGTGCTCGACTTTGGCGAGGTCTCTGAATAACGGGGCAACGTTGTTCAATTGAGCCATTACTGATCCTTGTGCATAACATCGCTTATAATAACCCTTCAAACCCTTGTCTGAAACAGTTATTATCTCGTTTTATTATTAAAATCAGGACTTACAATGACCGCTCGTAGCGCGACCATTGCGCGAAATACGCTGGAAACCCAGATCGAAGTCAGTATCAATCTGGATGGCAGTGGCAAATTCGAAGCCGAAACCGGCGTTCCCTTCCTTGACCACATGATGGATCAGATTGCGCGACACGGCTTGTTTGATTTGAGCGTCAAAGCCAATGGTGATCTGCATATCGATGCACACCACACTGTTGAAGACGTCGGCATCACGATAGGTCAGGCGCTGAAAAAAGCGCTGGGCGACAAAAAAGGCGTGGTCCGTTACGGTCATTCTTATGTCCCGCTTGATGAAGCGTTGTCACGTGTTGTTTTGGATCTGTCAGGCCGTCCCGGTTTTGAATTCGACGTCACCTTCACCCGAGACAAAATCGGTGAGTTTGATGTGGATCTGTTCTATGAGTTTTTCCAGGGTCTGGTCAATCACGCAGGTATCACGCTGCACATTGATAATCTCAAAGGCCGCAATGCACACCATATTGCCGAGACTATTTTCAAGGCGTTCGGTCGAGCCCTGCGTATGGCTGTAACGCTGGATCAGCGCTCTCTGGAACAACTGCCGTCGACCAAAGGGGCCTTGTAAGCCTTTTCCTACCGGATACGACTTCACCGCTGAATTAACGAAATTAAAAACAGGTTTAACATGCGTCGCGTAGCAGTGATCGACTATGGCATGGGCAATCTCCGCTCTGTCTTCAAAGCATTGGAATCCGTCTCAGATGAGACGACAGAGATTCTGGTGAGCACCGATCCGGACACCATTCTTTCTGCCAGTCATGTTCTGTTCCCCGGTGTTGGCGCCATGCGTGACTGCATCAAAGAACTGAACAGGCTGGGACTCGATCAAGTAGTGCTGGAAACTGCCAAGAGCAAGCCCTTTCTCGGTATTTGCCTGGGCATGCAGGCATTATTGAGTCACAGCGAAGAAAATAATGGTGTAAAAGCGCTGGATATTATTGCCGGTGAGGTCAAGCGTTTTCCTAATCCACTGATGGCCGATGGTGAAAAGCTCAAAGTGCCTCACATGGGCTGGAACCGCGTGCACCAGACCAGCGATCACCCTTTGTGGCAAGGTATTGAGCAGGACAGTCGCTTTTACTTTGTCCACAGTTATTACGTCAGCCCGGCGGATCCTGCTGTTACCGCAGCGACCTCCAGTTATCCCGACGAATTTACCGTCGCTATTCAGCAGGATAATGTGTTTGCAGCACAGTTCCACCCGGAAAAAAGCCAGCATGCCGGCCTGCAACTACTGAAAAATTTTGTAAACTGGGACGGTCAAAGCTAAGCCCCGCCCCATAAACGGAGAATGAAATATGTTGTTAATCCCTGCCATTGATCTGAAAGACGGTCACTGCGTACGTTTGCGTCAGGGACGCATGGAAGACAATACCGTGTTCTCAAATGACCCGGTAGCTGTCGCCGCCAAATGGGTGGAAGCAGGGGCGAAGCGCTTGCATATGGTAGATCTGGACGGTGCCTTTGCCGGTAACCCGGTCAATGCCGATGTGATCCACGAAATTTGCAAAGCCTTCCCGGATCTGGATGTTCAGGTCGGTGGTGGTATCCGTGATGAGGAAACCATCGAGACTTACCTGCATGCTGGTGTACGTTATGTGATTCTCGGTACCAAAGCGATCAATGCACCGCATTTTGTTGGTGATGTCTGCGCGGAATTCCCGGGCCACATCATCATCGGTCTCGATGCTAAAGACGGCAAAGTCGCGATTGATGGCTGGTCAAAACTGTCCAATCACGACGTTATCGATATTGCCCAGCAGTTCGAACAGGATGGTGTCGAAGCCATTATTTATACCGATATCAGCCGTGATGGCATGATGCAGGGTGTAAACCTGGAGTCGACCCGCAAACTGGCGAGTTCGATTCAAATTCCGGTCATTGCTTCCGGCGGTGTCAGTAGCTATGACGATATCAAAGCCCTGTGTGCGGCCGAAGCAGAAGGTGTCACCGGTGCGATTCTGGGCCGAGCCATCTATGAAGGCAGTATCGAGCTGAAAGAAGCCCAGGAACTGGCCGACAGACTGAACCCACCTCTGGAGTTCTGATTACCATTATGGGCCTCGCAAAACGCATTATTCCCTGTCTTGATGTCGACAATGGCCGCGTCGTAAAAGGCGTGCAGTTTGTTGATATCCGTGACGCCGGTGATCCGATTGAAGTCGCCAAGCGTTACGACGAGCAGGGCGCTGACGAAATTACCTTTCTTGATATCACCGCAACGCATCACGAACGCGAGACCATGGTGCATGTGGTTGAAGCGGTGGCCAGTCAGGTTTTTATCCCTCTGACGGTCGGCGGCGGTATTCGCACCGTTGACGATATCCGTCGCATGCTCAATGCCGGTGCCGATAAAGTCGGTATTAACTCGGCCGCGGTCAAAAACCCCGAGTTTGTTCGTGAAGCCGCGGAAAAATTTGGCTCACAGTGTATTGTTGTCGCGATTGATGCCAAGAAAGTCTCTGCTGAAGGCGAAGCCGATAAGTGGGAAATTTTCACCCACGGCGGCCGCAAACCAACCGGTATCGATGCTGTTGAATGGGCCAAAAAAATGGTCGCTTATGGCGCCGGTGAAATCCTGCTGACCAGCATGGATCGCGACGGCACCAAGTCCGGTTTTGATCTGGCGTTGACCCGAGCTATCAGCGATGCCGTTGATGTGCCGGTCATCGCTTCCGGCGGTGTCGGTCAACTGCAGGATCTGACTGACGGCATCAAACTGGGCCATGCCGATGCCGTGCTTGCTGCCAGTATTTTTCACTTTGGTGAACACACCGTGCAGGAAGCGAAACAGCAGATGGCCAGCCAAGGCATCGAGGTAAGGCTCTGATGAACTGGCTGGATCAGGTTAAATGGAATAGCGACGGTCTGGTTCCTGTTATTACACAGGAGTTTGAGAGCAAGCAAGTACTCACATTGGCCTGGATGAATCGTGAAGCGCTACAGCTCACTTACGAGACAGGCCATGCCGTGTACTGGTCGCGCTCACGACAAAAGCTGTGGCATAAAGGTGAACAGTCTGGGCACCAGCAGGTCATTAAATCGATCCGTCTCGACTGTGATCAGGATGCCGTGCTGCTGGAAGTGGTGCAAAAGGGTGGTATTGCTTGTCACACCGGTCGCCATCATTGCTTTTTCAATCAACTGGAAGACGGCCAGTGGCAAGCCATTGAACCGGTTTTGAAAGATCCTGACGAGATATACTCATGAGCGATATTCTGCACAAACTCAGCGTTGTACTGAACGAGCGCAAGCAGGCTGATCCCAAATCCTCCTACGTTGCCAGCCTCTATGCTGCCGGTACAGATAAGATTCTGAAAAAGCTCGGTGAAGAAGCAACCGAGACGGTGATTGCCGGCAAAGGTGGTCAACGTGACGAAATCATTTATGAAACGGCCGATCTGTGGTTTCACAGCTTGGTGTTACTGGCGCATAATGACATTGATCCGCAATTGATACTGGATGAGCTGGATCGCCGTTTCGGCTTATCCGGTCATGATGAAAAAGCGAGCAGGAGCTAATCATGAGCGAGTGTATTTTCTGTAAGATTCTGGCCGGTGATATTCCGTCCACAAAAGTCTTTGAAGATGACCAGCTCTATGTGTTCAAAGATATTTATCCCAAGGCAGATGTACACCTGCTGGTGATACCGAAACAGCATATCGCCCGGCTGGATGAGGTCAGGGCAGAACATGCCGACTTACTCAGCCATATGATGTTGTCCCTGCCACAGCTGGCTAAATCACAGGGTCTGGACACTGGTTTCCGTACCATTATCAACACCGGACCCGGTGGCGGACAGGAAGTCGACCATTTGCATATTCACATTCTCGGTGGCAGTAATCTGCCCGGCTTTAAATAGGAGCAGACTATGGGTATTGGTGGAATCAGCATCTGGCAATTATTAATTATTCTGGTCATCGTGGTGTTATTGTTCGGTACTAAAAAACTGCGTTCACTTGGTGGTGACCTGGGTAGTGCCATCAAAAACTTCAAGGACTCGATGCAAGAAGGACGGGATTCAGCCGACGACAAAGATAATGTTATCGAGCATGATGAAACGCCAAACACCCAGCAGCGTGAACGCGATAAGGACAAAAGCAGCCGCTAACTGACAGCGCGGATCGTATGTTCGATATCGGTTTCTGGGAAATCCTGCTGATCGCCGTGGTCGCCTTGATCGTGGTGGGGCCGGAACGTCTGCCCAAACTCATCCGTGTCACCGGTTTATGGATAGGACGCGCTCAAGCGTCATTGCAATCCATCCGTAATGAAATATCCAAGGAGCTGCGTGCCCAGGAACTGCAGGACGCATTGAAAAAGCCGGACAATATGCCCGACCTCAATGAACAGATCCGGCTGGATGACGATAAACCCGCTGAAACACAGGATAAAAAACAGGATGGATGAGCAGCAGCCGTTAATTTCGCATCTGGTGGAATTGCGTGACCGCTTGCTTCGCGCCGTGCTGGCAGTACTGTTGATAGCGCTCTGCTTATTTCCCTTTGCCAACGATCTCTATCTGATGCTGTCGGAGCCACTTTTACGGCATTTACCCGAAACAAGCACCATGATTGCCACCGAGGTTGCTTCGCCGTTTCTGACGCCGTTTAAGCTGACCCTGAGCACAGCCATTATGCTGGCCGTGCCCTATCTGCTTTATCAATTATGGGCCTTTGTGGCGCCCGGTCTTTACGACCACGAGCGTAAGCTGGTTTTCCCCTTATTGTTCGCCAGCACCGTGCTGTTCTTTCTCGGCATTGTGTTTGCCTTTTTTGTTGTATTCCCGCTGATATTCGGCTTTCTGACCCAGGCAGCACCAGAAGGGGTGGCGGTGATGACCGATATCAGTAGCTACCTCGATTTTGTATTGAAACTGTTCTTTGCCTTCGGTCTGGCCTTTGAGGTGCCGATTGCAACCTTACTACTGATCTGGACCGGGGTATCAACAGTGGAAAGCCTGAAGGAAAAACGGCCGTACATAATTGTCGGTGCCTTTGTTATCGGCATGCTGCTGACGCCACCCGATGTGATTTCACAAACCCTGCTGGCTTTACCGATCTGGTTTTTATTTGAACTGGGCCTGTTAAGTGCCCGCTGGCTGCCTAAACGGCGTGAGCCTGAGGAAAACGCCTAATTGCTGTAACGCATCCGGGTACCGTGTTCCAGAGACAATAAGATCTCGTCAGCACGCAGCTGTTTGGGAAAATAAACACCGGAAATTTTCGCCGCATGAATACTGGCGCCCTCAAGGCTCAGACACTCGGTGAAATCAACGCCGCGTAAATCAGCCTGACGAAAATAGCTGTTGGAAAAATCCAGTCCCTTGGTATTCAAGCCCTGTAAATTCAGGTGGCGAAAATCACAGCTGGTCAGATCGACCTGCTCCCCCGCTGCCACCCGCTGGTTGAATTCATCAATATTGCCTTCCCGTAATAAACGATAAAGCGGATCGTCAGAAATAACCGGTACTGGCATGGCACTGTCTCCTCTGTGTCCTGACTCAAGAGTACAAGTTGAATCTGCTGCTGTAAATGCTATTAAACAAGACGTTTACAACGCTGAAATTGTGCTATGTTGAAACCAAGTCCAACCGCAAAGAGGCGTCACCACAATGAGTATAAAATCAGCCCTGATTGATGAACTGGAAGTCCTGCTGCAATTTCCTCTGGACAGTACCCAGGCCGGTATTAAAATCCATCACACGGCCAGAGAGGGGCTTGTTGACGCTGCTGCCAAGCTGCATGAAAAAGGACTCATCAGTCAGCAGGACGGCGGCTATCTGACCGATCTCGGTTATGAAGCTGCAGAACACCTGCAACATGCACTCAGGATCATGACGTCCTGATCCGCTCGAACTTGAGGAAACTATAATCAAACTCGTTGTTATCATCGGCCAGATGATCTTCCCGGCTGACTAATTGCCAGTCTTTTTCAGACCAGTCGGGAAACCAGGTGTCACCGTCCACCCTGGCATGTACGCGAGTCAGATACAGCGTATCGACCAATGGTAAGGTTTGTTCATACAGGGAAGCGCCGCCCATAATCATCGCTTCCTCTTCCTCCCCACACAATGCCAGCGCCTGCTCAATGGAAAATACCACCTCACAGCCAGAAGCCTGAAAGTCGTGCTGCCGGGTAATCACAATATTTCTTCTGCCCGGTAAAGGCCGACCAATCGATTCATGGGTATTACGCCCCATGATAATGGGTTTACCCATCGTCACTCTACGGAAATACTGCAAATCTGCTGATAAGCGCCAGGGCAGATCATTGTCTCTGCCAATCACACCCTGTTCATCCATCGCCACAATCAACGCTAGTTTCATTTTGCCTTCCTAACCTGAAAACCACGGCTTATCTATGCTTTATCGCCTTCAGCAATAAGTCCTGTATAAATAGCCAATAAGATCGATCACAAGCTGTGGATAACTTTCCCTGTGGATAAGTCGTCTATTTATCCACAATAAACTCATGCCGCAGCAGAAAAGTTATCAACATGCTTTGATCACGATAAGATGCTGAATTTAAATCCCTAATCGAATCTATCCAACAATTCACAGGCACAAAACATTAACATCACTAAAAAAATATCTCTCTTTCTTTCTGTTATTTATTCATGACCAGCATCGTTCATATCGCCGTACCCAGTCCATTAAGACAGCTTTTTGATTACCTGTCAGACAAACCAGTGACATTCTGGCAAACCGGTATGCGGGTAAAAGTTAACTTTGCCGGAAGGGACTGTATTGGCATCGTGATTCGTGCTAGTGAGCCCGAACAGGAAGCAGACATCGACAAACTGAAACCCGTCAGTGAAATTCTGGATAATGTCGCACTGATCCCCGATGAAATCATGCAGCTTGTGCTCTGGGTCAGTCGCTATTACCACCATCCACTGGGTGAATGCTTTCAGGCAGCTTTACCCAAATTATTGAGAAACGGACAACAGGCTGACTTACAACAGGAGGTCTGGTGGTATAGAACAGAGAAGGAAGCGGAAAAAAAACTGGGGTCAAAACAACAGGCTTGTCTTGATGTATTGACGGATTACCCGGAAGGGCTCAGTCAATCAGCGTTAAAAGCCTCTTTAGGTCAAATAACAAGCAGTTTAAAAGCACTGGAAAAACAAGATTTTATTAAACAACAATCACAGGCCAGGCTGCCCGTACCTCGTTCAGAACTTAATCTGCCTTGCGAACTTAACGAAGAACAAAAAAACGCCGTTGAGCAGATCTGGCAAAAACGGGAAGGCTTCAATAGCTTTTTACTCGACGGAATTACCGGTAGTGGCAAAACAGAGGTCTATATCGAACTCTGTGAACGCATGCTGCAGGAAAATAAGCAGGTCCTGATTCTGATTCCTGAAATTGGCCTTACCGGTCAATTCGTTGAACGTTTTCAGAAACGACTGGATACCAGCATCGTCATCCTCAACTCGGCAGTCTCAGACGGTGAACGCAAACAAGGCTGGCTACTGGCTAAACAAGGACTAGCTAAAATCATTATAGGCACCCGATCCGCCGTCTTTACCCCTTTAGCCGATGCCGGCCTCATCATCATGGATGAAGAGCACGACAGTTCCTATAAGCAACAGGATGGTCTTCGCTATCATGCACGACAGATTGCCCTGGTTCGTGCCCAGAAAAAAGGCATTCCCATCGTCATGGGCAGTGCGACACCATCCCTGGAGAGTCTGTACCAGGTACAGCAAAAACGTTTTCAGTCATTACACTTAAGTCAACGTGCAGCAGGAGCCCGTCTACCAGACGTGCACCTGATCGACAGTAACGGTGCTCATCCCGATCATGGTTTGAGTGATCCGCTACTGAAACGCATGTACAGCCATCTAAATGCCGGAAATCAGGTTATCTTGTTTATTAACCGACGTGGCTTCGCGCCAGTGTTGATGTGTCACGACTGTGGCTGGCAGGCCAAATGTAAACACTGCGATGCACGAATGGTGGTACATCAACATCGGCAAATTCTGTTCTGCCATCACTGCGGCTTTATCGTCAGCCTGGCAAAAGAATGTCCTGACTGTGCCTCATCAGAACTGAAAAGTTACGGTGCCGGTACCGAAAAAATCGAGCAACACTTACAAGCCTTGTTTCCTGACTACCCGGTCACCCGGGTTGATCGCGACAGCACGCAACGGGTCAATGCCTTTAATGACATCGTCGCTGATATCAAAAAAGGACAGGCGAGAATTCTGGTTGGTACTCAAATGCTGGCCAAAGGCCATGATTTTCATGATGTCACCCTGGTCGGCGTACTGGATACGGATCAAGGTTTGTACAGCGCTGATTACCGGGCCACTGAAAATCTGGCGCAGATGATTACCCAGGTCACAGGAAGAGCAGGGCGGGGTGATAAAGCCGGTGAGGTACTGATCCAGACTGAGCAGCCGCATCATGCCTTTTGGCAAATGCTGATTAAAGAAGGCTATGCCAAAGCGGCACAAAGCCTGTTACGTGAACGTATTGAGATGGCGATGCCGCCGGCATCCAACTGGGCTGTGATTCGGGCTGAAGCCAAAGAACACAATCTGGCGCTCGAATTTCTGCAAGAAGTGGCTTCGATACTGAATCAAGACATGCAGCAGCATGTGATGATCCTGGGGCCGGTACCCGCCATCATGGAAAAAAAAGGCGGACGGTTCCGGGCGCAACTCCTGTTGAGCTGCGCTGACAGAAAACCATTACACCGATTACTGGACGCACACACGGCCGCGATCAGCCGGCATAAACTTGCGCGAAAACTGCGCTGGTCAATCGATATCGACCCGGTAGATCTGCTCTAGGCCTCAAAACGCCGCGAAAGCCGGAAAAAACAAGGATGTCAGGCGGGCCCGGATCGGTTAAAATGCGCGGCACACTTTTATTTGTTTTCAGGGCCTTAAAACGTTGAAAGATCAACTGAAAAACCTGGTTGGCCAGGCGTTATCCATTTTCACCCAACAACAGCAGCTTGAGATTGATCTGCCGGAGATTCAGATTGATCGCACCAAAGACAAAAAACACGGTGACTTTGCCTGCAATATCGCGATGATGCTGGCCAAACCCGCCAAGATGAATCCACGTCAGATTGCCACCGAGATTGTCGCAGCGCTGCCGCAGTCCGGGTTTGTCAGTCAGGTTGAAATAGCCGGCCCCGGTTTTATTAACTTTTATCTGACAGCAGAAGCATCACAGCAAGTTGTGCTGGATATCCTCAGCAAAGGCGAAAGCTATGGCCGCAGCCAGGTAGGTCAGGGTAAAAAAGTACAGGTTGAGTTTGTCTCCGCCAATCCGACCGGACCTTTGCATGTCGGCCATGGCCGAGGTGCGGCTTATGGCTCGGTAGTCAGCAGCCTGTTGATGGCGGCAGGTTTTGATGTACACCGTGAGTACTATGTCAATGATGCCGGCCGGCAGATGGATATTCTCGGCACCAGTGTCTGGCTGCGTTATCTGCAAGCCTGTGGTGAGCATTTCACCTTCCCGAGTAACGGCTATCAAGGCGATTATGTCAAAGATATCGCTGCTGAATTGCTGCAAGAACATGATGAACAGTTCCGTCATGCAGCCATGGAAGTTTTCAAAGATATTCCTGCGGATGAGCCTGAAGGCGGCGATAAGGAAATGCATATTGATGCGCTGACGAATCGTGCTAAGCATCTGCTCGGTGAAGCCGATTACCGTATTGTCTTTGATAAGGGCCTGAATGCCATTCTGGATGATATTCGTCAGGATCTGGCCGAGTTTGGTACGGAATACGATGAATGGTTTTCTGAGCGTTCTCTGGTTGAGTCCGGTGATGTGGAAAAAGCCATCGAACAGCTTAAAGCGGCAGGTCAGCTCTACCAGGACAAAGGTGCCTGGTGGTTTAAATCCACCGATTATGGCGATGAAAAAGATCGTGTTGTCGTGCGTGATAATGGTCAGGCGACCTATTTTGCCTCGGATATTGCCTACCACCTGAATAAATACCAGCGTGGTTTCGAGCAAATTATTGATATCTGGGGCGCTGATCACCATGGTTATATCCCACGGGTAAAAGCAGCCGTTCAGGCTATGCAGCAAAATGTCGACCAGCTGAAAGTGCTGCTGGTGCAGTTTGCCGTGCTTTATCGTGGTGCTGAAAAAGTCGGTATGTCTACCCGTAGCGGTGAGTTTGTCACTTTGCGTGAACTGCGTGATGAAGTCGGTAAAGATGCAGCCCGTTTCTTCTACGTGATGCGCGGCGCTGATCAGCATATGGACTTTGATTTGGAGCTGGCCAAATCACAAAGTAACGATAACCCGGTTTATTACGTCCAGTACGCTCATGCCCGTGTCTGCAGCGTGTTTCGTCAACTGGAAGAACGTGGTCTGAGCTGGGATAAGGCTCTCGGTCAAAACAACTTGTCGAAACTGACGGAAGCGCATGAAGAAGCGCTGATGACCCGTCTTGCCAGTTATCCGGAAGTGCTTGAAAACGCAGCGCTGAATCATACGCCGCATATTTTGGCGCATTACCTGACTGATCTGGCGCGTGATTTCCACACCTACTACAACGCGCATCAGTTCATCAGTGACGATGCAGCCATGACACAGGCACGTTTGACCCTGATTGCCTCTGTGCGCCAGGTTATCAGCAATGCACTCACGGTGATGGGTGTATCAGCGCCGGAATCGATGTAAGAGGTTTAGTGTGGCAGCCAGAAGAAATACACGTAACACGCGTAACGACAGTGGACGGACCTTACCCTGGGGGCCAATGCTGCTGAGTTTTGCCGTCGGCGTTTTTGTGATGTTTTTACTGCATCTCAAGGATAACGTGCCGGAAGATAAGAGTGGTGGCGCAGTAAAACAGCAAAGCCAGCAGAAACCGGAAACGAAAACAGTGGAGCCGACCTTTGATTTTTATACCCTGCTGCCCGAGATGGAAGTGGTGGTAGAAAGCAAAAACAAAGGCGAGCCACCGGTTGTCAGCTCACCGCCTGAAGAAGAAATCACCACACCGGCAGAGACGCAACAGCCTGAACCGGCTGAAAGCTACATGATTCAGGTCGGGTCGTTCAAAAAACTGGCCGATGCCGATGGTTTTCGCGCCAGATTAGCCTTATTAGGTATTGAGTCAAAGGTACAAACCGTTACTATTGATAGCAAAGAAACTTGGCATCGTGTGCAGGTCGGGCCCATTGCAGGCCGGAACAAGGCAGACGCGCTGCAGAAACAATTACGTGAAAACGACATTGATTCGCTGCTGCTGCGCGCCAAACACGGCTAACACGAGCCAAAATGCTGCTATTCAGTTGCAGCCTGAACCGTTTTTGAGTTTTAAAATTTGATTGAGGACACCGACATGACGGACAAGCAAAACGACGGCATTTTTTATGATGTCGTCAGTCCCTTCTGCGGTATTGCTTCGGATGATCTGGTGGTGCAGGTCGAAGGCAATACGGTCAAGGTGAAAGAAAATGGTGACAGCGTGACAACGCCGGGCTTTGAAACGCCGATCACTGATCTTTCTCCGCGCATCAACGGTCAGGAGGTTTCACTAGAGCAGGCAGTGGCGCATATCGCCGGTTTATTGAAAAACAGCCAGCAGCCATTGATAGGCGGTATGGGTACCGACTTGAATGGCGCTCGTGCTGCGATGGCTTTGGCGGATCATAGCCGTGCCACGGTAGACAGCCAGTTTTCTGATGCCGCCTTCCGCAATATCCTGGTGTTGCAGGACACCGGTTACATGACCACGACGCTGACCGAAGTCAGAAACCGCGTCGACTTTCTGCTGGTGGTGGGTACCGATATTGAATTGACCTTCCCACGCTTTTTTGAACGTGTTGTCTGGCCACCGGAAAGCATGTTTGGTCAGGATATCGAAAGCCGTGAAATCGTCTATCTGGGCAAAAAACCATCCGCTAATGCGTCAACATCGCCTGCAGGTCGTGCAGCAAAAGTGATCGAATGCGCTGATGCCGATTTACCGGAAGTCGTTTCTGTTCTTCGCGCGTTGGTGAAGGGTAAAAACGTACAGGCTGAGACAGTTGGTGGTATTCAGCTTGCTGAACTGGCCGCAATAGCAGACAAGCTGAATCAGGCCAAATATGGCGTTATCAGTTGGTCAGCTACGCAGCTCAATCATGCCCATGCCGAGGTCACCATCCAGAACATCTGCGAGATGATCAAGGAAATCAATAACACCACGCGCTGCAATGGTCTGCCTCTCGGCGGTAAAGAAGGCGACACCACGGTGAATGCGGTATCTGCCTGGCAGTCCGGTTACCCGATGCGTACCAGCTTCAGCCGTAATGTGCCCGATTATGACCCTTACCTGAATCGCGGCCAGCGCATGCTGGATGAGGGTGAAGTGGATCTGCTGATTTGGGTATCCAGTTTCAACACCTCAGGTACTCCGCCAAAAACCAGTGCAACGACCGTAGTGCTCGGGCGTTCAGGCATGACCTTTGAGCAGGAGCCTGAAGTCTTTATTCCTGTCGGGGTTCCCGGTATCGATCATGCCGGTCGTACCTTCCGTTGCGACAGCGTCGTTTCGGTGCCTTTGAAGAAATTACGTGACAGCGGCTTGCCCAGCACTTTTGACGTGCTGACTGCTGTTGAACAAGCCCTGTAAACGGAGATTCAAGATGCTAACTAAACTCACAGGCGGCCGCGTCTTTGACCCTGAACACGGGCAGAATGATGTGGTACGCGACATTTATATCCGTGACGGACGCATTGTTGATGCGCCGACGGACGGTAAAGTCGATCAGGAAATCGATGTCCGCGGTAAGGTCATCATGTCCGGTGCGATTGATATGCACACCCACATTGGTGGCGGTAAGGTCAATATTGCCCGTACCATGTTGCCGGAAGATCATGCTGAAGCGTTGATCGAACGTACGGAACTGATGCGCAGTGGCTGTGGCCATGCCGCGCCAAGCACGCTGACCACTGGTTACCGTTATGCTGAAATGGGCTACACCGCCGGTTTTGAACCTGCGGTATTGCCGATCAATGCCCGTCAGGCGCATATGGAGATGCATGACACGCCAATCATCGACAAGGGTGGTTACGCCATGCTGGGCAGTGATGATTTCCTGCTCAGAATGATGGCGGCGAATGAAGATCAGGAAGCCATCAATAACTACGTGGCGTGGACGTTGACTCACTCACAGGCCTTGGGTCTGAAAGTAGTGAACCCGGGCGGTATCAACGCGTTCAAATTCAACCAGCGCAAACTGGATCTGGACGAGAAAAATACTTTTTATAACGTCTCACCGCGTGAAATTCTGCAACGTCTGGCCCGTGCGATGACTGAACTCGGTGTACCGCATCCTTTGCACGTGCATGGCTGTAACCTCGGTGTACCGGGTAATAAAGACACGACGCTGGATACCATTCAGGGGATCGAAGGTCTGCCGATGCACCTGACGCACATTCAATTCCACAGTTACGGTACCGAAGGTGATTTCAAGTTTTCATCCGGTGCTGCGGAAATTGCTGAGTCGATTAACCGCAACAAGAATATTACCGTCGACGTCGGTCAGATCCTGTTCGGTCAGACCGTGACCGCATCCGGCGATAACATGCGTCAGTTTGCTGGCGCACCGCATGCGCATCCGAACAAGTGGGTGTGTATGGATATCGAATGTGATGCGGGCTGTGGTGTAGTGCCGTTCAAATACAAAGATCAGAGCTTTGTGAACGCTTTGCAATGGATGATTGGTCTGGAAACCTTCCTGATGGTTGATGACCCATGGCGCATCTTCCTGACGACCGATCACCCGAATGGCGCACCGTTTACCAGTTATCCACACCTGATCAAACTGTTGATGGATAAGTCTTTCCGTAACGACATGCTGTCGACCCTGCATCCGGAAGCTCAGAATGCAACACATCTGGCCTCGCTGGATCGTGAATACTCGCTGTATGACATTGCGATCATGACCCGTGCCGGTGCAGCCAAGCTGCTTGGTCTGGCTGATCGTGGTCACCTGGGTGTGGGTGCGGCGGCAGACATCACCATCTACACCGATCACGCGGATCGTGAGCGTATGTTCAGTTCACCGGATTATGTGTTCAAGGATGGTCAGATCGTTGTGAAAAATGGTGAATTGGTGAAAGTCACCTGGGGTACGACCCATGTGGTGAAACCGGAATACGATGCGTCGATTGAAAAATCGCTGAAATCCTACTTCGATAAGTATCACACCATGAAACTGGGCAACTTCAAGATCAGTGATGATGAAATCATCGATGACGGTCGCGGCAGTCTGACCGTACAGCCGTTGAAAAAGGGAGGCAAATTATGATCATCAACGGCGTCACGATTGACCCTACCTTTGCCGAAGCATTTCCGATGCGCGGCACCCGCGTCATCATTACCGCACAAAACCTCGAATGGGCGATGAACTCAGCGCAAGCCTTTACCGGTTTTGCGACTTCGGTGATTGCCTGTGGTTGTGAAGCGGGTATTGAGCGCACGCTGGAGCCCCATGAAACACCGGATGGTCGCCCCGGTGTTGCCTGCCTGATTTTTGCCATGGGTAATAAAGGTCTGGCCAAGCAAGTAGAAACACGTGCTGGTCAGTGTGTACTTACTTCACCAACTTCTGCCTTGTTCTCCGGTCTTGAGATGGATGAAGAGGGCAAGGAAATCCCATTGGGTAAAAACCTGCGTTTCTTTGGTGATGGTTTCCAGATTTCCAAGGTGATCAACGGCAAGCGTTACTGGCGTATTCCGGTTATGGATGGTGAGTTTTTGACCGAAGAAAATACTGGGGTCCGAGCTTCTGTAGGTGGTGGTAACTTCCTGATTCTGGCCGAGTCTCAGCCACAGGCCTTGGCGGCCTGTGAAGCCGCAATTGTGGAAATGAAAAAGATCCCGAATGTGATCATGCCATTCCCTGGCGGTGTGGTTCGTTCAGGTTCCAAGGTCGGCTCCAAGTACAAGGCCTTGAGTGCTTCAACCAATGATGCTTTCTGTCCGACCCTGAAAGGTCAGACCAAATCAGAACTGTCTCCGGAAGTGGAATCAGTGATGGAAATCGTTATCGACGGTTTAACTAAAGAAGATATTGATAAAGCCATGCGCGTGGGTATCCAGGCGGTGTGTGATCTGGGTGCTGAAAACGGTATTCGCCGCATCAGTGCCGGTAATTACGGCGGTAAGCTCGGTCCGTTCCACTTCCATCTGCAGGAGATCATGGCATGAGTGCGTTAACATTCACCCTGAAAGCAGCCCCTGCACAGCGCGTGGACTGCTCCCCCTTAAGCAGCGATAAGCTCTCGGGCCTGTCGATTGCTGATATTGCTGCCTTGACACTGGTTGTCGGTAATCAGAAAAAGCGGGTCGACGAATTGTTCGACATCAGCGGCGATAATGCTGCCGAGATTTGTTTTGAAAACAGCACGGACAAACTCGACCATATCGGCCATAGCCTGAAGTCAGGCAGTATGACAGTCAACGGTAATGCCGGTGCGTACCTCGGTCAGTTCATGACTGGTGGCCAGATTATCGTCAATGGTAATACCGGTATTTACACTGCCTGTGAGATGAAAGGTGGCCAGATCAAAGTCAATGGTAATGCCGGTGACTTAGTCGGCGCGGCACGTATCGGTTACAAAAATGGTATGGCCGGTGGCACAGTCATCGTCAGCGGCAACACCGGTGATCGTACCGGTGACCATATGCGTCGCGGCATGATCCTGATTGAAGGCAATGCCGGCGATTATTGTGGTTCACGTATGGTGTCCGGCACTATCGCGGTGCTGGGAGATGTTGGTCAGCATCTGGGCTATGCGATGAAACGCGGTACCTTGCTGCTGACACAGGCACCAAAGCAGGGTATTTCAGCGAACTTTAATGACTGCGGCTCGCACACGCTTGCCTTCCTGCCGTTAATGATTGCTTCTTTCAAGCAGCTCGACAGCAAGTTTGCTGAACTGGAGCCGTTTGCCCGTGTACAGCGTTATGCCGGTGATATTTCTGGCATTGGAATGGGCGAAGTACTGGTTAAACTTTAATCAACCCTTACCATTGCCAGACAAAAAAGCCTGCCCTTGAGCAGGCTTTTTTATTGCTATTCTGTTTTTGGCAAACGGTCATAATTGGTTTAATCTCTAGAGTGTAAGCTGACAAAGAGCAGCCCAGTTTCCGGATGAGCAATAGAGAGGGATGGCAGATGTCTGAAAGCGGGAAATCCGTAATCCAGTTTATTGTGGAAGAACAGCGGGCGAATCCGTCTGCGACCGGCGATTTGTCCGGCCTGCTTAACGATATTATCAGCGCCTGTAAGAAAATCTCTCACCTGGTTGGGCGTATTGGTCTCTCTGGCCTGGGCGGCTACGCGGATTCTGAAAACGTTCAGGGTGAAACCCAGAAGAAACTCGATGTCATCAGCAATGAGGTCATGATCAATCACCTCAAATGGACCGGCCATCTGGCCGCTATGGCGTCAGAGGAAAATGAAGAAATTATCCAGATCCCGGCGCGTTACCCCAAGGGCAAATATTTGGTGTGTTTCGATCCACTGGATGGCTCTGGCAATATTGATATCAACTTTTCTGTCGGCACTATTTTTTCTATTTTGTGTTGCCCGGAAGGTACGACGACACCTACCTTGAAAGACTTTATGCAGCCGGGCACCGAGCAGGTCTGTGCCGGTTTCTGTATCTATGGCCCATCGACCATGCTCATTATGACCACCGGTCGCGGCGTTAACGGCTTTACCCTGGATCGCGATGTCGGCGAATTCTTCCTGACCCATCCGAACATGAGTCTGCCTAAGGACACCGCCGAGTTTGCCATCAATGTGTCGAATCATCGCTACTGGGAGCCACCGGTACGGCGGTATGTGGATGAATGCATCAAAGGGGTCGATGGTGGCCGTGAAAAGAACTTTAACATGCGCTGGAATGCCTCGATGGTGGCGGAAGTTTTCCGTCTTCTGACCCGTGGCGGCGTGTTTATGTACCCGATGGACAGCCGCCTGGTGAAGCAGGGTGGACGGCTGCGGCTGATGTATGAAGCCAACCCGATGAGTTTTCTGATTGAACAGGCCGGAGGCATGAGTACCACCGGGTATCAGCGCATTATGGAAGTGCAGCCGGAAGATATCCATCAGCGGGTACCGGTGATCCTCGGATCAAAACACGAAATCGAGCGCATCATAAAATATCATCAGGAAGAGAGTTAGCTCGTGCATCGGCTCTGGGGCTGTTTACTGTGCTTGTTTGTCATACCGGTGCAGGCAGAGGTCTATAAATGCACGCTGAATGGCCAGACAGCGTTTAGTGATCAGCCCTGCTCCGAGCAGGCGGAAAAGATTGATATCAAAGTCAAACAGCCAGAACAGACCGCGATTGACGAGCAACAGGCCATCACAGCGACCTTTGAGGAAGAGTCACGGGTCAGTCAAATCCATAGCCTTAATCAACAAAATGATCAGCTGGAGATGGAAATAATCCGTCTCGGGCAGCAGCGCGATTCAGAGCTTGAAGCATTAAGCGCCAGAACCTACATCACTGAGGATGGCCGAATGGCGACCAGCGAGCACGGCCTGTTTCAGAAAATGGATGAGGTTGAGGCCCGTTATCAGCAACAGGTTGAACAGATTCAGTATCAAATCCAGAAAAATAAAACAGCCTTACAGGCCCTGTATCGAGAAGCACCAGTGGCTCAGTAGATATCTATTCCTTTGCATGGACAAGGAGAGAACAAATGAAAAAATTCTTGTTACTGATTAGCCACGGATTGATGTTAGTGGTCGGCTTCGCTGCCGGTGTTTATCTTTTACCGGTTTTGACTCAGCCGCCCGCACCGGCCGAACAGCAGCTGGGAGAAGTGGCAGCCAAAGCGATGTTCACAGGTCAGTTTAAGCGTGATTTGAAAGGCAGTGATGCGCTTCATTACGGCAATGGCACGTTGTACATCAGCGAAACAGCGATTTCCTTTGATGGCGTACTGGCGCCTGGTCCCGATTACCGTTTGTACCTGTCACCGGTATTTGTCGAAACCAAAGCGGATTTTCTGGCCAATAAAGACAAAATGCAGCAGGTAGGTGAAGTCAGAACCTTCAATGATTTTTTGATTAACTTGCCCGAGGGTGTCAGTCCAGCAGATTTCAATACGGTCGTCGTTTGGTGTGAGGCTTTTTCGATGTTTATTACGGCAGGGCAGTATCAGTAACGACTTATCTTGCGATTAATTTTTTAGCGACTCAGAGAGTGTTCATGCCCATCCTGTTTAAAGTTTTATTTATCGTTTCTTTATTTCCCATCATTCTTGCAGTCAGTGGTGGTTACCTGCGTTATCGTCATTTTGGCCGTTTTGATAATCACCATCCGCGACTGCAGCAGGCGCAGCTGACAGGTATGGCAGCACGTGTGCTGGCCGCACAAAACAATGCCTGGGAAGCGCTGATCTTATACACAGCAATGTGTGTACTTGCTTACGTTTCATCTGTTGATATCAATGAGTTTAACTATGCGGCTGGCTTGTTTTTATTAAGCCGTATTGCCCATCCCGTGTTCTATTTGCTGGATATGGCCAGTTATCGCTCGCTGGTGTTTTTGGTGAGCTGGTTAAGTTGCCTTTATATCGGTCTGCGCGCAGTTCTGGGGCTGTAAACTGTTCAGAGGGAGTGTTTATGCCGGATATCGATTTCGCGCTTGTGTGGTTCAACCTGTATCAGATTGGTTTGGCATTTTTATTGGCTTTGCCGATTGCGTTTAATCGTGAGTATGTGGCCAGTGGGGCCGGTCTTCGCACCTATCCACTGGTGTCGATAGCGTGCTGCGCCTTTATGTTGGTGGCGATGGATGTGTATGAAGGCAGTGATGCTGAAGCCAGAGTGATGTATGGCATCATTACCGGTATGGGCTTTATTGGCGGCGGCGCTATTGTGAAACACTCGGGCAAGGCGATAGGCACGGCCAACGCCGCTGGTATCTGGTTGACTGGCGCTATCGGTTTATCCGTGGCCTATAGCCGCTATGAAATTGCTCTGGTGCTGTCGGTGATCGGTTTTCTTATCTTCCAGTTTGGTAGTTACCTGAAAAAACAGGAGAGTTAAGCCGCTTGTCGCTGTAATCTACGAGCCCAGCCCAGAATGGTGATAAGCAGGCTGGGCAGGAAGGTCAGGGTAACAATCATCGAACAGAGAATCCCGACCAGAACCACAATCCCGACGCCACGGTAAAGCTCAGTACCGGCACCGGGTAAGAACACCAGTGGCGCCAGTCCGAACACGGTGGTCGCCGTTGACATGAGGATGGGGCGTAAACGGGTCGCAACAGCCTGATTCACCGCAGTACGGATGGAAACGGTTGTATCTTCCAGATTTCTGCGAGCCTGTTCGACAATCAGAATCGGGTTATTGACGACGGTACCCAGCAGAATGACAAAGCCCAGCATGGTAATCATGTCAAAGGGCTGAATAATCGGTGCTAAACCAAACAAGCTTAGTAGTGGGCCAGCATGGTTGACGGCAACCAGGCCGACGATACCACTGGCGATGCCTAAAGGCACGGTAGCCAGAATAATCAACGGATACCACCAGTGACTGAATATGGCGACTAACAGCAGGTAAATCAGGATCAAGGCGATCACAAGGTTACTGGACAGCGATTCGCGGGTGGCATCCAGTTGATCGGCCGCCCCCGAGATACTCACCGAAACACCTTTAGCGACTTCACCGGCGGCCTGCATTTCAGGCAGCATTTGGGTTCTGACCATACTCACTGCCGTTTCCAGTGCGATTTCGCGCGGCGGTACTATCGACAGCGTGACGGTACGGCGGCCATCGACACGGCCAATCTGATCACTGTCGACCGTTTCATGAATATCTGCCAGCGCATTCAGCGGTAAAACGCTGCCCTGTGGTGTCATGATCGGCAGATCAGCAAGTTGTGACAGAGTTTGATTCTGACCGGCAGTGCTGAAGATAAACATGTCGATCTTGTCATCTTTCATAAAGAACTCACCGACATAGGCACCATCACTGAGCGCCGCCACGGTATAGCCGAAATCATCGGCATTCATATTGATTTCAGCGAGCCTGTCCCACAATGGTCTGACTTCAACCAGCGGTTGATCCAGAGACAAGGTAGAGGGATAGGATTCGATCTGTGGATCAACAAACAGGGTCTCAGCCCGCCGCATGGCATTTTCGGCGGTGTTGTAGAGATCTTCCTGATTAGGGCCGGCTATATCGAGATTGACGGCACGGGTGCCGCCCTGATTGCTGGCAATAATCGAGCCCCGATGTGAAAAACCGCGCATGCCGGGGTAGCTTTTGAAAAGATCGGTCAACGCCGTCATCATCGGCTGAATATCCTGACCACGGGTGGGTTCACTCAATATCCATATCATGCCTGGCGTAATGCGCTGGAAGTAGTATTTGAGTGATGGCAGCTGGTACTCGCCAGTATCGAACTTGGCAGGATCCGCATCAAGGGCGGCAGCGAGGTGGCTGCGGATTTCTTCGCTGATTTTTTCCATTTCTGACAGGTTATAACCGGGTGGGGCGACCATGACACTAAAGGCCTTGGGTTCTTCGCCTTCAGGCAAGTACTCGGCCGGTGGCATCAGGTAAATGCCGGCGCCCATGGTGCCGGTAAAAATGATGCCGATACTCAGTACCCGGCGCATGGCACTGCCGTTGAGCCAGCTTACGGATTTAAGGATGGGGCCGGGGTGTGACAGATCATCCCCATGATCGCGATCATCACCAAAACCAACCCGCGCGCAGGCGGCTGGTACCACGGCAAGCGCGAACAGCATTGAGGCGAGAATAGCGGTGGAAATGGCAATCGCAATATCGGAATACAGCTGGCCGGCTTCTTCTTGAACAAACAGGACGGGCGCAAACACCAGGACGGTAGTCAGACTCGATGCCAGCACCGCAGTCCAGACTTCACGAACGCCTGTGATGGCAGCCTGTAGCCTGTTCAGGCCGCGTCGGCGGCACTGTTCGATGCTTTCCAGCACTACGATGGTGTTATCGACGGTCATACCGATAGCAAAAGCAATACCGGCGAGGGAAATCACATTGAGTGTGCGGTCAAAGGCGAGCAAGCCCAGAAATGCCGCGATGGTACATACCGGCATGCCCATCAGGCCTATCAATGTTGCCCGCCCTGAACGCAGGAACAGGAACAGAACCAGCGTTGCCAGAATGGCACCTAAGGCTAAGTTAGCACTTACTTTATCAACCGATGCCTGTACATAGCGAACATCATCACCGATCAATTCGATGGTCATCCCGTTGGGTGCCAGCTGCTGCTGACGGATCTCGTCGACGACCTTGAGCATTTCCTGCTTGATATTGAGCACATTGGAGCCGGATTCGCGTTTGACCGCCATTGTTAAGGCGGACTCATCATTGACGATGGCAAGGTTGCGCACTTCATAGTGGTCGAGTCGCACTTCGGCGACATCTTTCAGCTTAATATCGGTGTTGTTACGATGCGCGAGTGTCAGTTCTTCCAGCTGCTGAATGTCTTTGAAACGACCTGTAGTGCGGATAAAGTAGCGACGTTTACCATCATCCAGATCACCTGCCGAGGTGTCGCGATTGCGCTCACGGATGGCATCCCTGACTTCGGTCAGAGTCAGGCCACGCTGAGCGAGTTTGGCCGGGTCGATATGGATTTGAATCTGCCGCTCTGCACCGCCACGCAGCTGGACTTCGGACACACCCTCAACCCGTTCCATGCGGGGCCGGATATCGTCATCGACAAAGTCGGTGACCATGTCCATGTCGAGCTTAAGCGGGTTACCGGGCAACGGTTTAACCGCGTAATACATAAAGGCATTTTCGGAGAAGGAACTGCTGCGGATGGTCGGCTGATCCACATTCTCCGGGTAGCTGGGCACCTGACTCAGCGCGTTGGAGACTTCAATCAGGGTTTCGTTGATATCGACGCCAAACGGAAACTCCATTTCTATCTGCGCCTGACCGGTGTCGGCTATCGCTATCATGCGTCGCATGCCGGGTACGCTACGCAGGTAACGTTCCTGTTCGATCAGAATTTCTTTTTCGACGTCCTGTGGCGTCGCACCCGGCCAGCCGGTGACAACACTGATGGTACGGACATCCAGATCCGGAATCATCTGGATCGGAATGCGGGTCGCGGCAGCAATGCCTAGGACCATGATAATCAGCACGATGACGGTGAGCAGTTTTCCGTTTTTTATGGGAGCTTCCAGCATGCCTTGATCTGCCTGTTAGGGAGTCACGATGGTGACAGCCTGACCGTCACGTAACACTTCATTGCCACGAATCACAACGTCAGCATCGGCAGAGAGGCCATTGATGATGCTGACTCCTCGCTGGCTTTGCTGGCCAATCTGCACCTGATGGCGCTTGGCGAGACCGTCTTCGACAACAAAGACGCTGTAGCCACCATCCGGATGCAGTAACAATGCATCACGTGGCACAAGAAGCTTCTGACCGTCATTGCCGTTCAGACCGATCTCAGCGGTAGCGGATGTGCCAGGCAACAGGTTGAGCGTCTGAGCATCAACCACCACACGGACCAGGAAAGCCCTTGCCTGTGGGTCACTGACCGGTACGATAGCGCTGATCTTTCCGGGCAGGCGCTGGCCGGGGTATAAGTCCGGAATGACTTCAACCGGGCTGGACGCAGTGATTTCACTAAAGCGCTCCTGCGGGACTTTGACATCCAGCCTGACCCGGTCGATCGCCACCAGTTCCAGTACTGCTGTGCCCCGGTTTATCCATTCACCGGCTTCGGTGTTTTTGGCGCTGATAACGCCGGAAAACGGGGCAGGCAAATCGTGACGGCGAAGCTGTTCCAGCGCAGTGTGTTCCGCTGCCTCAGCGGCGACAAGTGCCGCCTGAGACAGAGCCAGATTGGACTTGCGGTTGGCCAGTTCACTTTCTGAAATGTAGTTTTTCTGACGCAGGCTCTCTGCTTCGGTAACCAGTCGTTGCGCCTCGTTACGAGCGGCTCTCGCTTCCTCGGTGGCGGCCTGGCTTTGTGCATACTGCTGACGGGCAATCGCTGGATCCAGTTTGAGCAGCGTCTCGCCCTGTTTTACGTTACTGCCGGCATCCACCAGCACTTGGGCTACCAGTCCGTCGACACGAGGAGAGAGCAGGGCCTGCCGTTCGGCAGTGAGTGATCCTGATAAGCGCAGGGTTTCAGCAATCGCAGATTGCTGTGGACGGGTAGTCGAGACTGGTGTTGTATCGTCAGCATAAGTAACGAGGGGAAGCAGGCAAAACGCAGCGCACAAAAGCTGGCGTAAACGGGAATGCAGCGTGATAGAGTCCATGTGAAAGCCGGTGTTGTCATGTCCGTTAATTGGGGCGCTGTCTGCGTCAATAGTTCCCACAACGACACGGTTCAGGCCAAGAAAACGTTAATTTAACGGCTGCTACCCTGTTTTGGTAAGACTTTGGACTTAATTTTTACACTATTTTACATATGCGACTGATTACCCTGGGATTCCCTATTTGGGCCATAGCCTTCAGTTTTCTGGCCTGGTGGCAGCCGGACTGGTTCGTGGTGTTCAAACCGGCTATTTTGCCACTGCTCGCCCTGATAATGTTTTTGATGGGGCTGACATTGAGACTGGAGGATTTCCAGCGCGTGTTGCAAAGGCCAAGGGTAATCATGCTGGGTGTACTACTGCAATTTGGCTTGATGCCTTTGCTGGCCTGGCTTATAGCTCATGGCTTGGCTCTGGAGACCATGCTGGCAACAGGCTTGATCCTGGTCGGGGCCTGTTCCGGCGGCACTGCGTCCAATGTGATCACTTATCTGGCTGGCGGTGATGTGGCCCTGTCGATCAGCCTGACAGCGTTGTCGACCTTATTGGGTGTGGTGCTGACGCCGTGGCTGAGCTGGCTTTATATCGACGCAGAGATTGTGGTGCCTGTCTGGGCTATGCTGAAAATGATTCTGTTGCTGGTCATCCTGCCGGTTGCTGCTGGTATTGTCGTTAATCAACGGCTGCCGCGAGTGATCAAACCACTGCAGCCGATATGTCCGGTGCTGGCAGTAGTGGCAATCGTGATGATCATTGCCATCGTGGTTGCGCTGAATGCCGAGCGCATGGCCAGATTGTCTTCGCCTTTATTGCTGGCGGTGATGCTTCATAACCTGACCGGCTTGTCGCTGGGCTATCTGATAAGCCGGACACTGGGTTACTCATCGGTCACGGCGAGAACCATGGCGATCGAAGTCGGTATGCAGAATTCGGGGTTGGCTGTGGCCCTGGCCCTGAAAAATTTTGCTGCCATGGCAGCATTACCCGGTGCTTTGTTCAGTATCTGGCACAATATAAGTGGATCACTATTTGCCGCCTATTGGCAGTGGCGGCAGCGGAGCGAAAAGCCATGAATACGGATATTGAAAGCGTCTATTTCCTGCTGGTCGCTCTGGCGATTGGCTTAATGATTGGTATTGAGCGCGGCTGGCAGGAGCGGGAAAGCCTTGATGGACAACGTGTTGCTGGTGTTCGGACCTATGGTCTTATCGGGCTGTTGGGTGGTGTCTTCGGTATGCTGGCAACACAGTTTGGCCCTCTGGTGCTCGGTCTGGGGTTTGTTGCCGTGACTGGGATTGTCGGTATGGTGTTTCTCGCCAAACAGCGTCAGTCCGGTGAATGGGGCATTACTAGTCTGATCGCGGCTTTATTGGTGTTTGTTCTGGCTACATTGGCTACTACCGGTTTTGCTCTACAGGCCGCTGCTACGGCGGTGGTTACCGTTTTACTGTTGAGCTATAAACCTCAGTTACACGGACTTATCAGCCGTTTGCAGGTGGAAGAATTAAGGGCCGGTATCAAGTTGCTGCTGATTTCGGTGGTCATGCTGCCTTTGTTGCCGGATCAGGGCTATGGCCCCTGGCAGGCGCTGAACCCCTACCGTTTGTGGATGATGGTCGTGGTTATTGCCACCATCTCTTTTGTTGGTTATTTTGCAATCAAGCTTGGCGGTGCGCACCGCGGTATTTTGTTTACCGGCCTGTTTGGCGGGCTTGCCTCGTCAACGGCGGTCACTTTGCATTTATCACGGCTGGGTAAACACAGTCCGGAGCTGGCTTCCGTTGCGAGCAGCGGTATTCTTATCGCCTGTGGCACGATGTTTATTCGTATGTTGATCGTGGTGGCCATTCTGGCGCCGTCACAACTGTCCAGTCTATGGCCTCCGGTCGTGTTGATGGCTTTCATCACCTACCTGCCATTATTGCGTTATGAAAAAGGTTCGGGAGCTCGCTCGCTGGGCACCTCCTCAACGTTACAGAACCCGCTGGAAATCAAAACCGCACTGACCTTCGGCGCCATACTCACCGCAGTGATGCTGCTTAGTGTCGTGTTGAAGCAGACTTATGGTGATACTGGTCTGATGACCTTGGCGGCGGTTTCCGGTATTGCCGATGTGGATGCGATTGTGTTGTCGCTGATCGGCATGAGCGATGATAGCTTAACGGCTCGCCTCTTTGTGATGGGCTGTATCATCGCTGCCGCGATGAACAGCACGGTCAAGGCCCTGATGTGTATGATGATGGGAGGTAGGGTCTTGAGTCTGCAGGCCTCCCTGCCACTGTTCATAGCGGCAGTAGCGGGACTGGTCAGTCTCGGCATCTGGTACTGGTGATAAACATTTTTGAGTGAATGACACAGGGAGGGATCTTCCGTGCGGGATCTGAGTGTGAAACACCGAAGTGAAGCGTGTGCTGTCTGGGCCAATTGTCTGGCTCCGGGGCTTGGTTTTTATTATCTTGGCTTACGCAAACAGGCCTGGTGGTGTTTGTTTCTGGCGGCTTTGCCCTGGTTTCTTATTCTGTTCGTGCCCTGGTACCACTATCCCTGGTTGCCATTACTGGCTCTGTTGCTATCACTGACGGTGCTACTCCTAAGTATGTGGCGGGCACGGATGGCGACAGCTCAGCGCTCACCGATGATTCTTCAGCGGCAGCAGAGCTGGCCGTATTACCTTGTCTTTTCCATAATTAGTTTCAGTCTGATTCTGCTCTGGCTTTGTCTGCTTTCAATGAAGTCGGGTCTGATGCCGTATCAGGTACCCGTTAATTCGATGGCTGGTAGCATCGAAAAATATGACTGGCTGTTGATAACGCGGCAGGCGCCCAAACCGGATTCACTAAAGCGGGGTGATGTGGTGCTGTTTATCCACCCTGAGCATGGAGAAATAGATATACAGCGCATCGTCGGTTTGCCGGGTGAACGTATCAGCGTGCATGGCGGTGGTCTCTTCGTGGATGGTCACTGGCAGGCCGAGCAGTATCTGGATGATCTGCGCAATCAGCGAAAACTACCGGAAGGCATTGTCGAGACTACCGTGCCGGCACAAGCCGTATTTGTACTCGCCGATAACCGTGATGCCAGCCGGGACAGTCGTTACTGGGGATCGCTGGCGATAGCAAATATTCAAAGCAAGCTTGCCTACCGGCTCAAGCATGGTCCCCATGACGCCCTGGAACTGCTGCGCGCGTATTTCGGTCACAGCTTCACTCAGTAAGGAGTGATGACAATGAGACCCAACCTAAGTCAGCTGGCCATCGTGCTGTTATCTGTGGCTGGCGTTGTTCAGGCGCAGGAAAATTACCATAGCTGTCTATTTGATGAGGCTAATCAGGCCAAAGCAGACAACGCTGAACAGACACTGGCCGTGTTTTGTGCATCGCGGCATTTTGATACCGCGCCAACGGCGTTTCAGGCACAGGTGCTGATGCAGGATCTGGAAGGCATGAAGCAGCGCGATCCCAAGTTTAAAGCCTTCTATGACGGCATTCGCCAGCACGGTAGTAATGATATCTACAGTGACCGGCAGATTGTGCTGATGTATATCGATAAACGTGAAGTGAATAAAGACTGATTTAGCCGTCGGAACGCTCGCTATTTTCCTTCTGACGGCGTTATGATTGAACTGATGAAATGCTGACTTTTCAGCAAGGCTGAGTTAATCAAGGGAGGCTGTTATGTCACTGAGAATTAACGATAAAGCGCCAGACTTCACTGCCCAGACCACCCACGGCCAGATCCAGTTTCATCAATGGCTGGGTGATCACTGGGGCATCCTGTTTTCACACCCAAAAGATTTCACGCCAGTCTGTACTACGGAGCTGGGCTATATGGCCGGCTTGAGTAAAGAGTTTGAGCGCCGTCATTGTAAAGTTATTGGTCTTAGCGTAGACACGGTCGAGGATCATCTGTTGTGGCAGGAAGATATCGAACTGACTCAAGGTCAGAAGGTCACTTACCCGCTTATTGGTGACAATGATCTCGCCGTGGCCAAGCTTTATAACATGCTGCCGGCAGAAGAGCCGGGCGGGGCACAAGGCCGCACCGCGGCCAATAATGCTACGGTGCGTTCGGTGTTTATCATCGCGCCGGATAAAACAATCCGGATGATGCTCACCTACCCGATGACCACGGGCCGTAACTTCGATGAGATCCTGCGGGTGCTGGACTCTATCCAGCTCACCTCAGAGTTCAAGGTGGCGACACCGGTCAATTGGCATGCCGGTCAGGATGTGATCATCGTGCCGACAGTCAGTGATGAGGACGCCCGCGAGCTGTTCCCGTCCGGTTTTAACACCGTGACACCGTACCTGCGGACGACACGTCAGCCGAAACCGACACGTCACTGAGACTGTTGTCGGCTGCCACGCGACGGGCGGCGGCGTTTGCCACTGTTCTGTGGATGTTGTTGTTTGTTCTTGTGCGCGGTTTCGCTGCGGGCACCATCGCGGTGATCGATGCGCGGCTTTTTCGGTTTTTTAGGGCGGTGTTTATGCTGCACCGGGCGTGATTCAGGCAGGCTGTGTACTGGATCAAAGCCGTCGATGAATTCGCGCGGCAGCGTTTTGCCAATCAAGCCCTCGATACTGTTTAGCAGATCGATTTCATCTGCGCAGACCAGCGAAATCGCTTCACCGCTGGCACCGGCACGCCCGGTGCGGCCAATGCGATGAACGTAATCCTCGGCGACCTGTGGCAGGTCGACATTGATTACGTGGGGGAGCTGATCGATATCCAGTCCGCGTGCGGCGATATCGGTAGCTACCAGAACCTGAATTTCACCAGACTTGAAGTCGGCCAGCGCCTTGGTTCGTGCTGACTGACTTTTATTGCCATGAATGGCCGCGGCTTTAAGTCCCGCTGTTTCGAGGTAACGAGTCAGCTTGTTCGCACCATGCTTGGTACGGGAGAAGGCCAGCACCTGAAACCAGTTGTTTTCTTTAATCAAATGGCTCAGCAAAGCCGGTTTCTGCTTTTTATCCACGGGCACCAGCCATTGTTTAACGGTGACGGCAGTGCTGTTGGCCGGGGTGACGGATATTTCAGCCGGATTGTTTACCAGCTGCTTGGCAAGGTTACGGATATCTTGCGAGAACGTCGCTGAAAAAAGCAGGTTTTGACGGTTTTTAGGTAGAAAATTAAGAATCTTGCGGATGTCGTGAATGAAGCCCATATCCAGCATACGATCGGCTTCATCCAGCACCAGTACTTCAAGCTGATCAAAACGAATCGCGTTCTGTTGATACAAATCGAGCAGACGACCTGGGGTGGCGACCAGAATATCGGCGCCTCTGCGTAGCCGCATCATTTGTGGGTTGATTTTGACGCCACCGAAAACCACGCTGGATCGCAAAGTCAGGTATTTGCCATAGCTGTGGATGCTATCCGCGACCTGTGCTGCCAGTTCCCGCGTTGGTGTTAACACCAGTGCACGGGCTTGGTTGGCGCCAGCCGGTTTACCTGATGCCAGACGATGCAGCAGCGGCAGCGTAAAGCCGGCGGTTTTACCTGTACCTGTCTGGGCGGCAGCCATGACATCACGACCATTGAGGATTTCCGGGATCGCTTTCTCCTGAATCGGCGATGGGCTGTTATATCCCTTGTCGGCAATGGCTTTTAAAATCGGTTCGGCGAGACCGAGCGCACTAAATGTCATAAAAATACTCTAAAAAAACGGAATCAGTTTGGCTAGGAGCCGGTGGAGTGGCGCACTAGTTAATATCTCGATAACTCCCAAGCAAAAATGGCTTGAAACATCAGCTGGCGGCGGGTTGTCGGTATGTAGAGATAACCTTGGCGAAATGCCGGGAGTAGGGGCAAGGCTGTTTTTCCTTGCGCGCGACGCTATTATGTCAGAAAAGTGTGGTGCAGATTTTGATTTTATCCACACAAGTCCGTCATTTAGTGATGTTATGATGGCCTTGTATATCAATAATCAGGAGGGATTATGTTTAAGAATAAAGCAATCATGGTTGCAGTGATCATCGCTATTGTGGCGGTTTTTGTGGTGGCCGCGGTGACTACGGTTTTTGATCATGACAGTAAGGAACGCTACGGTGATGTGCCGGCACCACAGTCTGAAACGATGATGGACGAAGAAAATGCAGTTGATCCGGCTGCGGTCGTGGACGAAACCACGGAACCACTGGCCCAGAACGATGCGGGTGGTGTGAACGAAACGGTAACTGAGCATATGGAAGATGCCAGTGAAGCCGTACCGGAAACGGTGGTCGAAGAAGCGGTGGTTGACGTTGTCCCTGAACCTGCTGAAGAAAGCCAGCCAGCGGCCTCCGGAGGCAACATTCATATTGTTACAGCGCAAGGCCTGAAATATGAACCGATGGTCATCAAAATCCAGCCTGGTGATACCGTCGCCTGGGAAAATATGCCGACCCACGATACCCAATCTCTGGAAGGCATGATTCCAGAAGGTGCAGAAGCCTGGCACTCATCGCTGGGTGAAAACTATCAACGGACATTTACCGTTGAAGGCATCTACGTCTACAAATGCACACCGCATATTGGTGCTGGCATGGGTGGAGCAATCATTGTCGGCAAACCGGTGAATCTGGCTGCGATCATTGCGGCAGATGCGAAGGGCGCTGAAGGTCGTTTGGCCAGAAAAGCGATTGCCGAAGCTCAGGCAATGTAATTCGTTTTATCTATACAGCGTCACGCCCCCTGTCCGTGTTTCGGGCAGGGGGTTATTTTTTTGGAATGAGCCATGACAGAAAAAACATTCATCAGAGGTAAAGACCGTGATCTGGAAACCAGTATCGCGACCATGCAGGCCACATTGAAAGCCTTTGGCTTCGATATTGAGGAAGCCTCGTGGCTGAATCCGGTCAGCAACGTCTTTTCGGTGCATATCCGTGACAAAACCTGCCCGTTAATGTTTACCAATGGCAAGGGCAGCAGTTCTAAAGCCTGTCTTGCCAGTGCCTTGGGTGAATATTTTGAACGTCTGAGCTGCAATTATTTCTTTGCTGATTTTTATCTGGGCGAACACTACAGTCAGGCGGCGTTTGTGCACTATCCGGATGAACGCTGGTTTGTTTCAGAAAATGGTGAGATGCCGGATGGTCTGCTGGATGAGGGCCTGTGGGATCACTTTGATCCGAACCGTGAATTGCGTCCGGATCAGCTCATAGATACCAATTCCGGTAATGCTGAGCGCGGCATCTGTGCGCTGCCGTATCAACGTGTCTCAGACGATGAAACCCGCTATTTTCCGGTCAATATCATCGGCAATATTTATGTCAGTAACGGCATGTCTGCCGGTAACACCCAGAATGAAGCGCGGGTTCAGGGTCTGTCCGAGGTGTTTGAGCGTTATGTCAAGAATCGCATCATTGCCGAAGGTCTGTGTTTGCCGGAAGTACCGGCTGAGGTCATAGCCCGTTTTCCCAAAATTGAAGCAGCGCTGACGGAACTTCGTCAGCACGGTTATCACCTGAAAGTCGCTGATGCCTCATTGGGCGGACAGTTCCCGGTGATGAATGTGACGCTGATTAACCCGGCCGATGGTTCGGTGTTTGCCTCGTTCGGTGCTCACCCGAGTTTTGAAGTGGCTCTGGAACGTACGGTCACCGAGTTGTTACAGGGACGCGGTCTGGATCAGCTCGATGTGTTCCATCCGCCGACTTTTGATATGGATGAAGTGGCGTCACCGGCTAATCTGGAAATGCACTTCATCGATTCCAGTGGTTACGTGTCGTATGACTTCTTCCGTGCTACACCAGACTTTGATTTTGTCGACTGGGATCACGATGCCAGCACACGTGATGAATTCAGCTATCTGAGCGACATTATTCATCAGCTCGGCTTTGACATTTATATCGCCGATTACCAGCATCTGGATGTTTATGCCTGCCGTATTCTGGTACCGGGCATGTCCGATATTTACCCGGTGGATGAACTGATCTGGGAAAACAATAATGAAGGTGCCTTATTCCGCGAGGCTTTGTTATCACTGAAACAGGGCAGTAAAGAAGACTGGCATGAATTGTTGATTGCGCTGGAAGATGGTGGCTTTAACGACCATACCCCCGTAGCCCAGTTTATAGGCTTAGCCCCTGATCCCGGAACGCTATGGGCGACAGTCCGTCTTGGTGAAATCAAACTGATGCTGTGTCTTGCACTGCAGGACGAGCAGGCGCTGGAATGGGTGGACTGGTGTTTGTCGCTCGGCCAGGGCAGTGAAGAACAGCTGCGTTTTTACCGTTGTCTGCGTGCTTTGCTGGATATCAAATGGGATGAAACGCGGGATTACGATGCCTATCAAACTGCGCTGGCCCAGATGTATGGCGAGCAAATTGTCCGCAATGGAATTGAGATCGTTGAAGCGCGCACGGTGTTTCACCAACTGCATACACCGGGCTTGAGTCTGGAGGGTTTTGCTCGCCACAACGCTTTATTGGCGGGCTATGAAAAGCTGCAACAGGCCAAACAAAGCTTCTGGAAACGCGTCGAGTGAAGCGCTGTAAAAAATTTTTCAAGAAACACTAACACCTTTTGAAAAATTGCTGTATATTCTCACGCTTCTTCTCGCAACCGACTCATCTGAGCCGGTTATAAAAGAAAAACAGCGGAGCGGTAGTTCAGTTGGTTAGAATACCGGCCTGTCACGCCGGGGGTCGCGGGTTCGAGTCCCGTCCGCTCCGCCACTTTTTTCTTTTTTCATATGAACGTATTTTTGTCATCAAGCGTTCTATATTCCCATTAACACAACGAAGACAGCAGTAGAATTACTGCCGCTTTGCCTTACTGCTCATGTGGTAACATCCTTTCTATTTCAATATTGGCAAGAATGCTGACTTACAGACCGGAAATTGACGGATTACGTACCTTGGCGGTAGTGTCCGTGCTGCTTTATCACGCTGAACTGTATATTGGACGACAACAATTTTTTAGTGGTGGCTATTTAGGCGTTGATGTCTTTTTTGTTATCTCCGGATTCTTGATAACCAGCATATTGCTCAAAGAGCTACAGCAAACAGGACGAATCTCCATTACTCGCTTTTATGAGCGGCGCGCGAGGAGACTACTTCCCGCCTTACTTGCTGTCACTATCGTTTCATTGCCATTGGCCTGGCACTTCCTGCTTCCAAGTGAACTTATCAACTATTCATGGTCGGTACTAAGTTCCTTGATCTTTGGCTCGAATATTTTCTGGCATTACAGCCTGCAGGAATATGGTGCCCAGTCTTCGTTGTTAAAGCCCTTTTTACATACTTGGTCTTTAGCAGTTGAAGAGCAGTATTACATCGTATTTCCTGTACTGCTTAGTCTGTTATTTAGCCGTTTTCGACGATACCTCTTACTCGTTATCGTTGTCGGCTTGGTTATTAGTTTCGAGTTTTCTGTATGGATGACGACGCGGGACAGTTCGTTTTCGTTTTACATGCTGTCGAGTCGTTTCTGGGAGTTACTAGCCGGAGCCACTTTGGCCATCATGATGTCCAAACAGACGAAAAGGTTAATAAACCCCATAAGTTCTCTTTCGAGAATAGCCTCAGCGGGTGGCATCGCGATGATTGTGTGGGCAGTAATATGCTTTGATTTTGGTTCACATCACCCAGGCTATATCACTCTGGTTCCAGTATTAGGTACGTTGCTGGTTATTGCTTGTGCTCACAAAGATGATGTTGTCACCCAGATTCTCTCCAGTCGTGTTTTCGTAGCTGTGGGGTTGATTTCTTACTCGCTCTATCTCTGGCATTACCCTATTTTTGCTTTCGGTCGTATTGCTGATTCAACCCCGACATGGCATGACAAAATGCTATGGTTTGTCCTGACCCTGTTATTGTCAGTGTTGACCTATTTTTCGTTGGAAAAGCCGTTTCGAGACAGGAGTAAAATAGGTCTACGAACGTTTCTCTCGGTAGTTATTGCAGCCACGATGCTTGTCACGCTGCTGCTTGGATACTGGGTTTATAAGGAGGGGCATAGTGAGCGACTACCCCTGATTATTCAAAAAGCACTCAAGTCGGATCGCACGGATCGGTTTGCGACAGAGTTTGGCTCCTATTTGGAGCAAAACCAGATTGCGAATGTTTTTTTATTGGGTGATTCACATGCGGGCATACTAGAGCCCGAAATCCGTAAGGTATTACCAAACACAACTTTGATACATGATCTGACTCAGGGTGGCTGCCCGTTTTTCCCTGAATTCGACAGGTTTGACCATGGTGTCAAATCATCCAAAAAATGTACCAGCCAATATCAAGCCAGTCGTCAGCAAACCATAGATAAATACCCAGCCTCTCTGGTCATTGTGGCAAGCAGATTCCCTTTGTATTTCAGTGGCAAGAATTTTGTAAACAGGGAGCTTCAGGGACAGGAAGAGTTGGTGAATCTATCGTCAGAATATGAGTTTCGTCATAGTGATGCTCCAACAGTGCCAGGTGAGCAACAAACAGAGGATATGGTACAAGCATTCCAGCAAGGTATTGAAGCATTAGCCCAAGCAGGTCATACCGTAATGTTAATTTATCCGGTGCCAGAGGCGGGTGAAAATGTCCCCGCCGAGCTAAATAGACTGCTTCAGGGTGTAGAGCCTTCTGATGTTGGGGCAATTTTAACTGATTCACCGATCACAACGAGTTATGAGGACTATCAGAAACGAGCAGGATATAGTTTCGCTGCTCTGGATAAGATAGATGCAGAGAATATTTATCGCGTATACCCGCATCGGTGGCTGTGCAACACAGAGATAGATGGGCGTTGTATGACACATAATGATATTGAGGTGTTCTATAAAGATGATAATCATCTGTCGGCATACCAACGATCACGGCTTCTAGATGAAGTTGCCAAGGTGTTATCTGGGCATAGTCGTCTAGAACAGGTATCAGTACCCTGATATGTGGCAATTCTGGATCGACCGCGGTGGCACCTTCACCGATATCGTGGCCAGAAAACCGGATGGCAGCCTTGTCACCCACAAACTGTTGTCAGAAAACCCCGAGCAGTATCAGGACGCAGCGATAAGTGGTATTCGTCACCTGTTGGGACTGAATGCAGATGCCCTGATTCCCGCCGTCATGGTCAGCGCGGTTAAAATGGGCACCACCGTTGCCACCAATGCCTTACTGGAGCGTAAGGGAGAACCGACCGCGCTTCTGACCACGCAAGGTTTTGCCGATGCCTTGCAGATTGGTTATCAGAATCGCCCCAGACTGTTTGAGCGCCATATCCAGCGGCCGCAGTTGCTGTATCAAGCAGTCCAAGAGGCTGAGGAACGTATCGCTCACGATGGCCAGGTTCTGATGCCGCTGAACCACACAGCATTGAGAGAAGCGTTAGAACAGCTATATCAACAGGGTTTTCGCAGTCTTGCCATCGTCTTTCTTCATGCCTACCGCTATCCACAGCATGAACAACAGGCTGAACAGATTGCCCGCGATATCGGGTTTGAGCAGATTAGCTGTTCCCACCAGGTCAGTCCGATGATTAAGTTTGTCAGCCGCGGTGATACTACCGTCGTTGATGCCTATTTATCCCCTATTTTGCGACGATACGTCGAGCAGGTCACTAGCCAGATGCCGGGCGTGCCGCTGTATTTTATGCAGTCCTCCGGTGGACTTACCGAGGCTGAGCAGTTTCAGGGTAAGGATGCAATTCTGTCCGGCCCCGCCGGTGGCATCGTCGGTATGGCTAGAACAGCGGCGCAAGCCGGCTTTGATAAGGTTATCGGTTTTGATATGGGTGGCACGTCAACCGATGTCTCGCACTATGCCGGTGAGTTTGAGCGTGACTTTGATACGCAGGTCGCAGGGGTACGCATGCGTGCGCCGATGATGCGCATACACACGGTCGCCGCTGGTGGTGGCTCCATTTTGCAGTTTGATGGCGCACGGCTTCGGGTCGGGCCAGAAAGTGCCGGTGCTAACCCCGGTCCCGCCTGTTACCGACGTGGCGGTCCGTTGACGGTCACCGATGCCAATCTGCTTCTTGGCAAAATTCAAGCGGCGCACTTTCCTCATTTGTTCGGGCCTGAGGCCGATCTGCCGCTTGATAGCGAAGTGGTGACAAAACGCTTTGCAGATCTGGCGACGCAGACCGGTTTGGTTGCCGAAGAGGTCGCTGAGGGCTTTATCCGTATTGCTGTTCAACAAATGGCTAATGCCATTAAAAAAATCTCGGTGGCACGGGGTTATGACGTGACCCGCTATCTATTGCAGTGCTTTGGCGGTGCCGGTGCACAACATGCCTGCCTGGTGGCTGAAGCGCTGGGCATGACGCAGATCCTTATCCATCCTTTTGCCGGTGTTTTGAGTGCCTATGGTATGGGGCTGGCCGATCAGAGTCTGATCCAGGAAAAAAGCGTCGACTTGCCGCTAACAGTGGATAACATGGCCGAAATACAGCAAAAAATAACAGAATTATCACGATCAGCAGAACTAGCTTTACGTCAGCAATTTGCGGATGCTGCCGAGCTGTCTTTGTCACCATCCCTGCATATTCGCTATCAAGGCAGTGATACGGCATTGCTGGTTAAAAATGGTGTACTGGAAAGCATTAAAGACGAATTTGAACGGGCGTATCAGCAGCAGTTTTCTTTCCTATTGGATAAGCCGCTGCAGGTGGAGGCTATTTCGGTTGAGGCGAAACTGACTTCTCTGGTTGAGGATGAACCCTATCAGCAGTCTCAACCGATGCGAGCGCTGCCTACACTTGGTCACAGTCGTTTTTACAGTCATGGCCGTTGGCACGAGGCAGCATTGATTGAGCGCGCCTGTTTGCAGGCGGGCGAGATGATAACCGGGCCTGCGATCCTGATTGAGGCTAATGCTACAACGGTAATTGAGCCGGGCTGGCAGGCTGAAGTCACGGGTAGGCAGCATCTGTTGTTAAAGCAGGCTTCGACAGGGACGAGTCATGGCGATATCGATTTACGGGTCGATCCGGTCATGCTGGAGGTGTTTAACAATCTGTTTATGAATATCGCCGAGCAAATGGGCTTGCAACTGCAAACCACTGCCTTGTCGGTCAATATCAAGGAGCGTCTGGATTTTTCCTGCGCCTTATTTGATGCCGAGGGACAACTGATTGCCAATGCGCCCCATGTGCCAGTGCATCTGGGGTCAATGGGGGAAAGCGTTAAATCGGTGATCGACGCCAATCGTGACACGATGGCAGCAGGTGATGTGTTTTTATTGAACGATCCCTATCATGGCGGTACCCACTTGCCTGACCTTACGGTGATCAGTCCGGTGTTTATCGATGACGAACAGACGCCACGGTTTTATGTCGGCAGTCGAGGTCATCATGCCGATATCGGTGGCGTCACGCCGGGTTCGGTACCGGCATTTTCATCGCATATCGATGAGGAAGGCCTCTGTATCCGCACTTTCAAATTAGTGGCACAGGGCATTTTTCAGGAACAGGCGCTTATCGATTTACTCAAGCAGGGATCGTATCCGGCACGTAATAGTGGGCAGAATCTAGCCGACTTACGGGCACAAGTGGCGGCTAATGAGAAAGGCGTGCAGGAACTGCGTAAGCTCTGTAAAGAGTATGGTGTTGAGGTGGTGCAGGCTTATATGCAGCATGTGCAGGATAATGCCGAACAGGCTGTCAGAGCGGTTCTACATCGGCTGAAAGACGGTCAGTTTAATCTCAAACTCGATAATGGCTGTCAGATCTGCGTGGCTATCCGCGTCGATCCGTCAGCCCGCGAAGCAGAAATTGATTTTACCGGTACCAGTCAACAGCAGGCGAATAACTTCAATGCGCCGAAAGCCGTGGCGATTGCGGCCGTGCTGTATGTGTTCCGCAGCCTGGTTGATGATGATATTCCACTCAATGCCGGTTGCCTGAAGCCGCTTACGCTGATTATCCCGGAAGGTTCGATGCTCAACCCACAGTATCCGGCAGCGGTGGTGGCAGGCAATGTGGAGACGTCGACTTGTATCACCAATGCCCTCTATGGCGCGCTCGGTGTGATGGCCTCGGCGCAGCCGACAATGAATAATCTGAGCTTTGGTAATCAGCAACATCAGTACTACGAAACACTTGCCGGTGGCAGTGGTGCCGGCGGCAATTTTGATGAGAACGGTGAGCTGATAGACGGTTTTAACGGCTGCCCTGCGGTGCAGACCTTGATGACCAATTCACGCTTAACCGATCCGGAAGTGCTGGAGAGTCGCTATCCGGTCCGTGTCATAAAGCATGCAATTCGCCCTGATTCAGGCGGAGAAGGCCGCTGGCAGGGTGGTAACGGGGCAATTCGACGTTTGCAGTTTACTGAGCCGATGACGGTCAGCATTCTGTCCAATGGTCGCTTGGAACCTGCTTTTGGCCTATTTGGCGGTGAAGCCGGTGCGCCCGGCGTTAACCGGGTTATCCGTTGTGATGGTGCTAGTGCAACGCTTCCGCCCTGTGCTGAAATTCAGCTGCAGAGCGGTGATGCAATCGAAATAGAAACGCCGGGCGGTGGTGGTTTCGGTGCAGCCTAGAGTTGCTGCATATCATTGAGGCTGATGGTTTTGATTCGTTTGATGCTGGCGGCACTGTCCCGGTCCTGAGCCGTGTTATAGCCCCAGTCAGCGAGAAATAAATGCACCTTGTCCAGACGGTCATCGGTGATGACATTGATCAGCGTTGGCAAACGATCCTCGATAAACAGGATATCGGCATCCGGTTGTTCCTGACTTAGATCAGAGAGGATTTGCAGCTTGCTTAAATTACGATCGAGGCCAAAAATTTTCTCACTGGGGAAGTGAATATTGTTGGCACTCAAAATGTGATCAACAAAGCGTTCCTGCTTGGTGGTAATAATGAAGCTGTGGTCTGTGTCGATCTGCTGTAATTTGTCAGCGACGCCGTCGAAGAGCGGATTCATCGCAATCCAGCTGGCAAAATCCTCGGCAATCCACTGATCACGGGTTTGACCGAAGATTTCCTTGAGATCATCGACATTGAGTTCATCACGCGCCATCAAGGCGTCCATCTGCTGATGGAAGCTGTTCATCAAATTGCTGCTGTCCATACCTTCAAACAGCAGACGCATGATCAGCACGGCCTCATAGCCGGTTTCCATTACCGGTCGAATCTGGCGAAATTTATCCAGCAAATCGGTAGGCAAAGTGTCCGGCATATCGTTCCATAGCCGGTGGGCAACTTTCCAGCCTGCAGTGCCGGTTTCGACAGCGCTGTCACAGATCACGCCGTCAAAGTCGAGCGCATAAATCTTAGTTGTCATTAGTTTTAAACAAGCAGTGTTTGGCGTAGTCCGTAGCTTCGTTGGCGGTCCAGTCACCTTTAGGTTTGTTTTCCATGTTCTGGCACCATTTTTCGCTGCCTACTTCAGGGCTGCAGCCACTAAGACCAAACAGCAGCAGCGACAGGCTTAGCAACATCAACAGGCGGGTTTTGAGCATGTGTCTATCCTTGTTTGTTAGTCACGTTCAAACACCAGGCGGCCATGGAACAGGGTATGGCTGACCTGGTGATTAAATAACCAGCCCTCAAAAGGACTGTTTTTACCAGCACTGACGAAGTTAAGAGGCTGGCATTCAAATTCAGAATCGGGATCCACCAGACAGATATCGGCGCTGGCGCCGACTTTTAATTGTCCGGCATCAATACCCAGAATATCGGCCGGGTTACAGGTCAACGCTGCCAATGCCCGATGTAAATCAATTTCATCATCTTCGACCAGTTTCATCGTCAATGGCAGCAGGGTTTCCAGTCCGGAAATGCCCGGCTGTGTTTCTGCAAATGGGCCCAGTTTGTCATCGCGATCCAAAGGCTGATGATGTGACGATATGGCGGCAATGACGCCGTCACGGACGCCTTGCTGCAATTGCTCGCGATCACGGATGCTGCGCAGCGGAGGCAGCACATGACTGAGGCTGTCATAGTTACCCAGATCGTGTTCTGATAAATGCAGGTGGTGTGCGCTGACATCAGCGGTCACCGGTAAGCCACGATTCTGCGCATCACGAATCAATTTCACCGCTTTACCACTGGATAAATTGTGAAAGTGAGCGCGCACTCCGGTTTGTTCGATCAAGATTAAGTCGCGGCTGACAGCAATGGTTTCAGCGCTTTCAGGAATGCCCGCCAGACCCAGACGAGAGCTGACGGCACCTTCATGTACGCAGCCCTGTTTTTGCAGCCAGGGATCCGTGGCATTCAGAAACAAGGTCATATCCAGGGTGGCAGCGTAGGCCATCGCGCGTTGTTGGATCACACTGTTTTTAATGGCTGACAGACCGTTGCTAAGACCGATACAGCCGGCAGCTTTGAGTCTCGCCATTTCTGCCAGTAGCTCACTGCCAAGATTCTGTGTCATCGCACCCACGGTCAACACCATGGCGCGGGCGGATTTTTTTGCCCGGTCTTCAATCAGTTCCACTACAGCCGGGTTATCGATAACAGGATCGGTGTCCGGCGGTACACACAGTGTGGTGACACCACCCGCTGCCGCGGCAGCCGTTTCACTGAAAATGGTTGCCGTATGTTCCTGGCCCGGTTCACGTAAACGCACACTCAGATCGACCAGCCCCGGGATCACCAGCAGGCCGGTGGCATCAATCACGCGATCAGCATCAAAGTCCAGACTGTTGTCGCCCATAGCCACAATTTTGCCATCGGCAATGCAGATATCCTGACGGGCATCAAGCTGACTGGCCGGATCAATCACTCGGCCGTTCTTAATACGGATCTTCATGCTGTTATCTCGTGTTGTTCGGATTGTGTGCCCAAAGCCATCGACATCACCGCCATACGGATGGCAATACCGTGAGTAACCTGTTCCAGAATTACCGATTGCGGGCCATCAGCAACGCTGGAGGCAATTTCGACGCCGCGGTTAATCGGGCCCGGGTGCATCACAATGGCATCGGGTTTGGCCAGCTTGAGCTTGTCTTCCGTCAGCCCGTAGCAGTGGAAGTATTCACGTGCACTCGGCAGTAGTGCGCCCTGCATGCGTTCCAGTTGTAGTCTGAGCATGATGACGACATCAACACCATCAAGCCCTGACTCCATATCGTGATAAACATGCACGCCCAGCGTCTGGCAGTCGTTAGGCAGCAAGGTTTTGGGACCAATAACGCGGATTTCAGGCACGCCCAGCGTGGCAAGAGCCTGGATTTGTGAGCGGGCAACCCGCGAATGCAGAATATCGCCGACGATGGCAACACGCAGATTATGAAATTCCTGCTTATGGCGGCGGATGGTAAACATATCCAGCATGGCCTGAGTCGGATGCGCATGACAGCCGTCGCCAGCATTGATGACGCTGACATGCGGGGCGACATGCTGGGCGATAAACTCGGCGGCACCACTCTGGTTATGCCGAACCACAAACATATCGGTATGCATCGACTCGAGGTTATGCAGGGTATCCAGCAGGCTCTCACCCTTGGAGGTGGCCGAGGTACTGATATTGAAATTCATGACATCCGCAGACAGACGCTTGGCTGCCAGCTCAAAGGTGGAGCGGGTGCGGGTCGAGTTCTCAAAGAACAGGTTAACAATGGTCTTACCACGCAGGATCGGGACTTTTTTGACCTGACGCTGGGTAATGCCGGAAAACTGTTCGGCGCGGTCCATGATCTCGGTCAGCAGGGGCTTTTTCAGTCCTTCAATGGTCAGGAAGTGTCGCAGCTGGCCCTGATCGGTCAGTTGATTATTCTGCATCGACAGCTCCCTTTTGACGGCATTCCACCGCCAGTCCCTGATGGTTTGTCAGCTTGATATGCTGATCCCGATCCAGCTCTATCGATTGACCGATAATATCGGCTTGGATCGGCAGTTCGCGGCCATTACGTTCAAGCAGCACCGCCAGCGTAACGCTGGCCGGGCGACCGTAATCAAAGATTTCATTGAGTGCCGCACGGGTGGTGCGGCCGCTGTGCAGAACATCGTCGACCAGCAAAAGATGACGGCCATCGACGCTGAAAGGCAGGTCAGACGGTGTGACCTGGGGATGCATGCCAATGCGGGTGAAATCGTCCCGGTAATAGGCGATATTCAGGGTACCGAGGGGGGCATCGAAGAAATCCGGCCCGAGGCGTTCCTGTAGCGCCTTGGCAACCCAGACGCCACCGGTATGTATGCCGATCAGCAGGGGCTGGCGGTCGCCGAGTCGTTCGCGGATATCCGCGGCCATGGTGTCCAGCAGATCCTGAACCTGAGAGTGTGAAAAAGCAGTGCTCATTGTTGATTCAGCCATGATTGAAGTATGAGTTGTGCCGATAATTGATCGACGTCGCTGCGCTGACGGCTGTCCATTTTACTGCGGATCCCCATTTGATCCAGCGCTTCATAGGTTGTCAGTCGTTCATCCTGCCATTCGACCGGCAGACCAAAGCGGCCATGCAGGCGATTGCCGAAGCGACGGGCGGCGGCAGTCATCTCCTGTTCTGTGCCGTCCATATTGAGCGGCAGTCCGACCACCAGAAGAGCCGGTTGCCATTCTTTAAGCAGATGCGCAATCTGCTCCCAGTCCGGAATACCATCGCGGGCTTTGATGGCGGTGAGCGGATTCGCAGTGTTGGTCAATTCCTGACCAACAGCAATGCCGATATTCTTCATGCCGAAATCAAAGCCAAAAATGGTGCGGGCTGTCGTCATGCATGCCCCGTGGTGTTGGACATCAGATTGATATCGATGCCCAGCAGCTTGGCAGCTTCCTGCCAGCGCTCATCTGCAGGGGTATCAAACAGTAATTCATGGTTGGCGCGTACGGTCAGCCAGCTGTTGTCGGCAAGCTCCTGTTCCAGCTGACCGGCGCCCCATCCGGCATAACCCAGGGTGACTAAGGCATGCTGAGGTCCGTGTTCGGTACCGATAGCTTCCAAAATGTCAGTGGACGTGGTCAGAAACACATTTTCGGTGAGCTGCAGACTGGATTTCCAGTCGGCATTCTGCTGATCGTGGATGACCATGCCCTGACCCTTTTGTACCGGCCCGCCGAATAAAACCGGGGTGTTTTTGATGTAGTCGGAATGATTATCGATGTTCAGGTGCGACAGCAGTTCTTCCAGCATGACCTTGGTCGGACGGTTAATGATAAGGCCCATCGCCCCGTTCTGATCGTGCTCGCACAGGTAGACCACCGAGCGATAGAAAAAGGAATCAATCAGGGCGGGCATCGCGATCAGAAAGTGGTTTTGTAATGTGGACTCCATCTCGCTCCTAGAAGAATGTGAAACCAACCTGGAACAAACGCTCTACCTCTTTAATATAGCGTTTATTGACCAAAAACAAGATGACATGGTCCTCTGACTCGATGATCGTATCATGATGGGCAATCATGACATCTTCACCACGGATGATGGCACCGATAGTGGTTCCCGGCGGCAGATCAATTTCGTCAATGCGCCGGCCGACCACCATCGAGGAGGAGCTGTCTCCATGGGCGATCGCTTCCAGTGCTTCAGCGGCGCCACGACGCAAAGAGTGCACGGCGACAATGTCACCGCGGCGAATATGCGCCAGCAGACTGCCGATGGTCGCCTGTTGCGGTGACAAGGCAATGTCGATGTTGCCGCTTTCAACCAGATCCACATAAGCCGCACGGTTAATCAGTGATAACACCTTGGTGGCGCCCAGCCGCTTGGCCAGCATCGCTGACAGGATGTTCGCCTCGTCATCATTGGTCAGTGCGCAGAACAGATCGACCTTATCGATTTCCTCTTCCAGCAGCAGCTCTTCGTTGGCGACGTCGCCCAGTAAAACGATGCAGTTTTCAAGTTCTTCGGAGAGGTATTCAGCTCGCGCAGGATTGGCTTCAATAATCTTGATTTGATACTGATTTTCCAGTGCTTTGGCGAGACGGGCACCGATATTACCGCCACCAGCCAGCATAATGCGGCGGTAGGGTTTTTCCAGTCGGCACAGCTCGCCCATCACTGCGCGGATATCCTTGCTCGCGGCGATAAAGAAGACCTCATCCTCCGCTTGAATGACGGTATCGCCGGTCGGCGTGATGGGACGTCCTTCGCGGAAGATCGCCGCCACTCGTGTTTCGGTTTTCGGAATATGCTGACGCAGATCACGCAGGGGGTGACCAACCAGTGGACCGCCATGCACGGCACGTACCGCGACCAGCTGGATCTTGCCATCGGAGAAGTCGAGCACCTGCAAGGCGTTCGGGTGGCTGATCAGACGCTGAATATACTCGGTCACGATTTGCTCGGGACTTATCAGCATATCGATGGCAATGGCCTGTGGATTTTCCTTGTCGAACAGTTGTGGTGTCGACAGGTAACCGGTGCTGCGGATACGAGCAATCTTGGTCGGTGTTTTGTAGAGCGTATGGCAGATCTGGCAGGCGACCATGTTGGTTTCGTCACTATTGGTGACGGCCAGAATCAAATCGGCATCTTCGGCACCGGCGCGGGCCAACACATCAGGGTGCGAGGCTTCGCCCTGAATGGTACGGATATCATAGTGATCCTGCAGTTTCTGCAGGTTGGTGTTATCGGTATCAACCAGGGTAACGTCGTCGTCCTCGCGTGCCAGCGTGGAGGCGACCGATGCACCGACTTGTCCAGCGCCCAGAATCAGAATCTTCATCTCGCTATCCTAAAGTTGCTTGGTATCGATGCCCAGAGAGCGTAATTTGCGATACAAATGCGTTCTTTCCATGCCGGCGAGTTTCGCTGCTTTGCCGACGTTCCCGTCTGTTTCCTGCAATTTATGCAATAAATACAGACGTTCGAACTGTTCCCGTGCTTCCCGCAGTGGCAGGTCAAAGTTGATGCTGTCATCGCCTTCGGCACTGATTTCAGCTTCACGCACCAGCGCCTGATCAATGGCGTCGATATCAATATCATCACCTTCACCGAGCACCAGTAGGCGTTGAATCACATTTTTCAGTTCCAGCACATTGCCCGGCCAGTCGTGATTACGCAGCCGGTTCTGTGCGGCAACGGTAAAACGGCGATAGGGCAGACCAGCCTGAGTGGTCTGTAAATCAACAAAATGGTGAACCAGTTCGGGCACATCCTCAATATGTTCACGCAGTGGTGGCACCAGCAGGCTGATGCTGTTCAGCTGATACAGCAGGCTGTCGAGGAAGTCATTATTGTCGACCGCTTTCTGCAGCGAGTACTGGGTGGCGCAGACAAGCTGCCCCTGATTCAGCTGTTTACTTTCAAGCAGATGCAGCAACAGGGCCTGAGCTTCATCACTAAGCAAGGCCAGATCATTGATATAGAGACAGTTGCCCTTGGCTAAAGATTTTATCTTGAGGCTGTCGAGCGGAAAGCTTTCCGGGCTCAGCTCAATAAACTTGCCGTCGGCGACATTGCTCAGACTGTGCAGGTAATGGGCGAAACAATGTTTCCCTGAGCCGGGTTCGCCAACCAGCATGATCGGCATATCGTGACGGGCGATGCGCTCAATCTGTTCTCGCAAGAGATTGATTTGACTGCTTTTACCGACCGGTACCTGCGATAGTTCGCGCTGAATGGCGACCTGCTTGGCGCGATTTTCCAGTGCCATCTCGACACCGCGCAGTAGTTTGGCCATCGATAGGGGCTTTTCAATAAAGTCGATGGCGCCCAAGCGGGTGGCTTCCACCGCCGTTTCTATGGTGCCGTGGCCGGACATCATGACGATGGTGACCGCTTTATTCTGTTGCTTGAATTCTTTCAGCAGGCTGATGCCGTCAATATCCGGCATCCAGATATCGAGCAGAACCAGATCCGGCAGTTGCCGGCTGAACTCGGCCTGTGCTTCTTCGCCGTTGGCGGCAATAGTTACCTGGTAATTTTCGTCTTCCAGTATGTCCTTAATCAGCTCGCGAATATCCGGCTCATCATCAACAACCAGAATCAGGGGTTTATCAGCACTCACGCGTCATGATCCTCCAAAGGTAAGCGGATAATTATACTGGTTCCTTCCGTACCATGATTGTCGACCCAGACATCACCACCGTGTTCTTCGATGATTTTTTTCACAATCGCCAGCCCCAGTCCGGTGCCTTTGTGTTTGGTGGTGGCGTAGGGTTCAAACAGTTTGTCACTGATCGTGTCGGGGATGCCGGGGCCATGATCGCGGATGGTGATTTCCAGCCAGCGGCGTTGCTGACTCTCAAGCGGATGATAGCTGATCACGATATCAACCGGAATAGCCGCATCTTCGCAGGCTTCGATGGCATTCTTCAGCAGGTTATGCAGCACCTGGCGGATACGGTTGGCATCAATGTCGATCTGAATATCTTCACGGCTGTTAAGCAGCGCAAACTGATGGTTCGGGTTGCTCTGGTAGAGGGTCAGCACTTCGCGGATCAACTGGCCGATGGAGTGCGGCTGCAACTGCAGTGCCGGGGTGCGGGCATATTCGGAAAACTCGTTGACCATTTCTTTCATCGCTTCCACCTGCTGCACGATGGTACCGGTCAACTTGTTGATGGTTTCGGTCTGGTCGGCTGGTACCAGCGCACCGAATTTGCGTTGCAGGCGTTCTGCCGACAACTGAATCGGAGTCAGCGGATTTTTGATTTCATGCGCCAGCCGGCGAGCAACTTCGCCCCAGGCGGCATTTCGCTGAGCTTGCAGCAGGGCGGTGATGTCTTCAAACACCACGACCCAACCCGCATTATTGGGTAATTGGGTGCCGTGACAGATTAAAGTCTGATTGCCCTTTGGCTGTTGCAGTTCGATCTGCTGTTCCCAGTGTCGCCCGCTGGTCGCGCAATTTTCGATCATCTGGCAGAAGGTCTGCATATTGCCGCTCAGTTCAGCCAGGCGGCTAAGCGGGCTTTCCAGCCGCTGTTGCAGGTTAACCCCAAGGATCTTGCTGCTGGCGTTATTTGCCGTGTGCAGATACAAGCGTTTATCGACGGTGACGACGCCACTCGACAGACTGCCGAGTACCGTTGTCAGGTAACTGGTTTGTTGTTCCAGCAGCCGGTGACTGCGTTGCGAGGCATTACGGGCATGGGTCAGCCGCTGCGTCATCTGGTTGAAGGAGCGCACCAGAAAGCCGATTTCATCGTGGCCGGAGGCGGTCAGTTGCATATTGTAGTTACCGGAGGCCACCGCCTGAGTACCCTCAGCCAGACCCTGTAATGGCTCAACAATGCGGCGTGATATCCAGATTGCAAACCAGATGGAGACGAGAATGGTCAGGAATACAATGAGGCTGAGGCTCAGCGTGAAGACTGTCAGCAAGGGTTTGCGCAGGTAACTGAGTTCTTTGTAGTCGGTATAGGCCGCTTGCACCGTTTCACCCAGATCACTGAGCCGGTCATCAATCGGAAACAGGACGTTCAGCAGCCGTTCTTCGCTCAGGACTGATTTTCGTGGAATCCTGACCGTCGCGCGCAGCCGCAGATTATCGTTCTCCGTCGGATCGAGACCGATATAGTCTTCACCCTGGCCTAACTGGCTGAGAATGCTGTCGTTGGGTCTGTCCGGCACCATAATTGTGGGTGTTTCGATACTTGAAGCCACCGGTGAGCCATCCATGCCCCAGACACTGACTTCAAGGGCGCCGCTAAGATTATTCAGATCGCGCAGGCTATGCGACAGTTGTGAGTCCGGCAGTTCACCGAGTACGCCGGCCATCATCCGCGTCTGCCGCAGCAGGGTACGCATGCGAATACCGAAGGAAGTGCGGCTGAGTTCCAGGGAATCATTGAGCGCCTGTTCGACCTTGACATCAAACCAGCTGTTCAGACCGCGATGCAGAAAGTGCATGGAAAAGCCGTAGACAATGCTGGTCGCGACCAGGATCAGTAACACAAACAGGCTGACCAGCCTTACCGTCAGACGGGATCCGGCTTCACGACGCTTGAAGTCCCGGTAGAGGCGATAGAGGCTGCGGGCCAGAATGGCAGCCAGTAATAGCAGGCAGAGCAGGCCGATACCGAAAATCACCAGAAACAGATCATTCAGCCGTGAACTGTCCTGTGTCGCCGCGCTCAACAGCCAGGCCATTACCAGTAATAACAGGGCTAAAGAGAAGTAGGGGGCTGTGCCGGAGCTGAGTCGTTTGATAAGTGTTATGGCCATGCTGCCTGAACCCATGGGCTGGTCAGTTGCCACTTGCTCGATAGCATCGCTCCCGGACGCATTGGTGTGGGCAGGGCATTGAGATCGAGGCCACTACGAAGTTGCAGCATCACATCGTTGTGATTATGGATGAACTCGGGTGGCAGGCTCATACCGCGAATATGTCCGAGCGCAGTGAGGGCGCCGTCAAGATTGGGGAAATTCTGCTGCGTATCGGTTTCGACGGCTTTAAGTACATATTGCTCGGACAGGGCATGATAGCGTAGTTCGTAGTGAAGCTGGCTTTGCCACAAAGTAGTTTCCCACTGCCAGAAGCGGCCCAGTAGCGGGAAGGTTTCTACCAGTCTGAACTCCTGAAAAAAAGTGATGGGCACACCATTCTGCAGGGCTTCGATGACGCGCGGGGTAAGCGGGTATTCAATATCGGCATTCAGTACGTAACCATTTCCAATCTGCTGAACCCGTGGGTTATTCACACTGAATATGGTCGCCTGAGCCACGCCGCTGTAGCACAGCAGCAGGATCAGCAGCAGACGCAAACGCTGTTTAGCGGCGCCGCAGGCAGGCATAGAAAAACCCGTCCATGATGTCGTCTCCCGGCAAGCGCTGGTAGCCAAAGGGGCGGGGCTGGGCAGGAGGCTGCTCGGGCCTGACTTCTTCGGCATCCGGATGTCGTTGCAGAAACGCTTCAATTTGCTGCTCATTCTCTTGTTTAAAAGCCGAGCAGGTAGTGTAAACCATTAACCCGTCAGGTTTCAGTAGTGGCCACAGGCTATCGAGCAACTGCTGCTGCTGTAGCGCCAAAGAAGCGATATCTTCAGCCCGGCGTAACAGTTTGATATCGGGGTGACGGCGGATAACGCCACTGCCGGTGCAAGGGGCGTCGAGAAGAATGCGGTCAAATGGCTTGCCATCCCACCAGACTTCAGTCTGTGCCGCATCGGCGGCCTTGAGCGTGGCAGACAGCTGCAGTCGTGACAGATTGGATTCGACCTGTTGCAGACGCTCGGCCGACACATCCAGGGCAATAACGTCATTTTTCGGTTCTGACTCCAGGATATGACCGGTTTTACCACCAGGAGCGGCACAGGCATCGAGAATGCGCTGACCCTTGTGAATATCGAGTAGCCGTGCAGTGATTTGTGCCGCACCATCCTGCACTGAAACGGCACCTTCGCTAAAGCCGGGCAGCTTCAGCACATCACAGGGCTGGGAGAGCAGAATACCGTATTCGGTATCAGCGACAGCTTCAGCAGCAATCTCTGCCGCGGCAAGTTTGCTTAAATAAACGTCACGTGACTGCTGCTGTTGATTTACCCGCAACATCATCGGCGGCTGCTGGTTATTGGCGTTACAGATTTGCAAGGCCTGTTCTTGCCAGTCGGCCTGATATTGCTTTAAGAGCCAGTCCGGATGTGCGGTTTGTGCGCTGTTATTGGCCTTAAGCTTTGTTTCCAGCTCTTCTTGCTGACGCTGATAGTTGCGCAGACAGGCGTTAAGCAGGCCTGCCGCCCATTTTTTGCCCAGCTGCTTGGAAGTATTAACGGTTTCAGAAATAGCCGCATGTGCCGGCGTACGCAGGTCGCGTAGCTGATACAGGCCAATCAGCAGCAGGTTATAGATATCTGCGTCTTTATTTTTGAGTGATTTACTGAGCAGTTGGCCGGCAAGGAATTGCAGGCTGGGATACCAGCGTAAAACGCCGTAACAGAGCTGCTGACAAAAGCCTCGCTCACGTTCGTCCAGATCGGTTAAGGTGCTTGCCAGTACAGAGTTCAATGAGCGCTGCCGTACGCTGACTTCAGTCAAAATTGTTGCCGCTGCAAGGCGGGCGGTCAGCTTAGCCAAGCTGTTCTCCAGTTTCGATACTGTTGGCGTTCAAAAAGTCCTGCACCTGCATGGCGCGTTTACCTGGTACTTGTAGTTGAGTGATACGCAGACAGCCGTCGCCGGTAGCAATATCGATGCCTTGTTTGCTTGCGGCGATTACCGTGCCGGGCGCTGCATTGCTCTGTTCGGCACCGAGTTCCGCCTGCCATATCCGCAGGGTGTCATCCCGCCATAGTGTCTGTGCCACTGGCCAGGGATTGAAGGCGTTCACCTGACGCACGATCTGGGCCGCAGGTTGTTGCCAGTCAATCACCGCTTCCTGTTTTTGCAGCTTGGCGGCATAGGTCATTTTCGCGTCATCCTGCACTTGAGCGTGCTGAAGACGGTTTTCGATATCGCTGAGGCTTTCAATCAGTGTGGCGGCGCCCAGTTTGGCCAGCTTGTCGTGCAGGCATTGCGCATTGTCGTTACTATCGATGGCACAACGTGCTTCCAACAGAACAGGGCCGGTATCCAGACCCGCTTCCATTTTCATGATGCCGACACCGGTTTCCTTATCACCGGCCAGAATAGCCCGTTGAATCGGAGCGGCGCCGCGCCAGCGTGGCAGCAGGGAAGCATGGACGTTGATGCAGCCGAGGCGTGGGGTGTCGAGCACAGCCTGCGGTAGCAGCAGGCCATAGGCGACAACAATCATCAGATCGGCCTTGTATGAGGCGAGCTGTGTCAGGCTGGCTTCGTCTTTGAAATTAAGCGGCTGTTCAACGGGAATGGCATGCTCAAGAGCCACTTGTTTAACCGGGCTGGGAGTCAGTTTACGGCCACGGCCTGCAGGGCGATCCGGTTGAGTGTATACAGCACAAATCTCATGGCCACTGTGCAGCAGCGCCTTGAGTGACTCTGCCGCAAAATCCGGCGTGCCGGCAAAAATGATGCGCATTACGATCCTTAATGTGGGTCTAGAGTTTTTGTTTTTGGTGTTTTTCCAGTTTTTTTCTGATGCGCTGACGTTTCAGGTTGCTGAGATAATCGACAAACAACTTGCCATCGAGGTGGTCAATTTCATGCTGAATGCAGGTAGCCAGAAGGCCGTCGGCATCAAATTCATAGTTTTCACCGTCGAAATTGACCGCGCGGACCTTGATTTTGTCTGCCCGCGTCACGGCCTCGTAGGCTTCGGGAACGGATAAGCAGCCTTCTTCAAACTCGCGCTCACCTTCTGCGTCAATGACTTCCGGATTGATCAGGATCAGTGGATCGCTTTTGTCTTCGGAAATATCAATGACAATCAGGCGCTTTTTGACATTGACCTGAATCGCAGCAAGACCAATGCCCGGTGCATCGTACATGGTTTCCAGCATGTCATCGGCGAGCTGACGGATGTCATCAGTAATTTCCGCGATAGGCTCTGCCTGATTACGCAGGCGTGGATCGGGATAATGCAGAATGTTCAATATTGCCATGGTTATACCTAAAAATGTTCTGCTGGCAGAACGTGACTGTTATAGCTCTATTTTAATCGGCTCAAGGGCAGATGAAAAATGCAATGTGAACAAAAAGGCGGCCGAAGCCGCCCTGATAACCTTGGCTTTAAGCCCGTTTATTGCAGACTGGCGTAATAGGCAGCGAGATTATTGATATCGTCATCAGACAGGTTCGCGGCCATCGCATGCATTAACGCGGCATTGCCCCCCTGACGTTCCTTGCTGCGATAACTCATCAGCGCGGAGACCAGATACTCTTCATTCTGACCGGCCAGATTCGGGTAGGCGGGCATGAGAGCCTTACCGTCAGCGCCATGGCAACTGGCGCATACCGCAGACTTGGCTTTGCCGGCTGTTGCATCACCGGCTGCCGTGGCCACAGTCGCAGAACAGAGGGAAATCAGGCCCAGTAAACTTAAAGAAAACAGTTTCATAGTCTTGCTCCGTGTCTCAGGTTGGAACTCTGCATGGCTATCAGGCTTTTCCCAATGACCCCGTCAGTGGCGGAAAGTTGCCTAATGGCTTGATTACTGTTTACGCTTATAACACACTATGAGTGTTGTTACTCAAATAATGGATCAGGGTAACGTTAATGTCCATGAGGATTGCTCGATGATACGACGCATTGTCTTAAGCCTGTTTTTTGTCCTGTTAAGCTTGCCGCTGATTGCAAATGATGTAGAACTTAACCCTGACCATCCACAGCGTTATGTAGTTAAAAAAGGTGACACCCTCTGGGACATTTCAGGCATGTTCCTCAAGTATCCCTGGCACTGGCCCGATATCTGGTACGTTAACCCGCAAATCAACAACCCTCACCTGATTTATCCTGGCGATGAACTGTCGCTGGTCTGGCGTGATGGCCGCCCGATGCTTGAGCTTAATCGTGGTGACCGAACCGTGAAACTGGGTCCCCAGATTCGTGAAACCATGATCGATAAACCGATTCCGACCATTCCGTTGTCGGCGATTGGGCCTTTCCTGAGTAAACCGAAAGTGGTCGGTGCTGAAGTTCTCGACAACGCACCCTATGTCGTTGCCAGTGCGGATGAGCGGCTGATTTCAGGTGCCGGTGATTATGTTTACGTGCGTGGTGTTCAGAATGATGACATCAACGATTACAGCGTATTCCGTGGTGGCAAGGTCTATACCGATCCGGATACCAACGAAGTGCTGGGCTATGAAGCCATTTATACCGGTGATGCCACCATTGTCGCAGAGGGCGATCCGGCCAAGGCGGATCTGACCTACACCAATCGTGAAGTACAGATAGGTGACCGTCTGCTGGAAGTCGAAGACGATGATTATGATCTCTACTTTATTCCTCGCTCGCCAGAGCAGGAGATGAACGGCCGTATTATTTCTGTCTTTGACGGCGTGTCTCAGGTCGGTCAGTATCAAATCGTCGTATTGAACCTTGGTGACCGTGATGGCTTGGAAACCGGCCATGTTTTGTCCGTGCTCCAGGCGGGAGAAACCGTACGTGATCAGGTTACACAGGATCCTAAGGATGTGGTTACCTTGCCCGACGAACATGCCGGTGAAGCGATGGTGTTCAAGACCTATGAGAAAGTCAGTTATGCCATTGTGATGAAAGCCTCACGAGCCATCCACCTGTTTGACAAGGTGAAAAGCGCGCCTTAAAGGTTTTCATCAATGATTGCCGACAGGCACAGTACGCAGGCTTGTTGGATTGCTCTACAGCGGGTGCCGGGCTTAGGTCCGGCAACCCTTGCCAAGCTGATTGACCAGTTTGGTCGTCCCGATACCATTCTGAATAATGCCGGCCATCTACAGGGGCTGAGTCAAGCCGTGCTCGATGGCATCCGTAAGCCTGACTGGGACAAAGTCGATGCCGATCTGGCCTGGCTGGATGCCGACAACCGGCATCTGATAACCATAGATGATCCACGTTATCCCCCTCTGCTGAGAGAAATTGCAGACCCGCCAATGTTGCTCTATGTGCAGGGTGATCCTGCGCTGTTGTCTGAATGGCAGTTGGCGATTGTCGGCAGTCGTAACCCTTCTGCCTCAGGCAGACAGACAGCTCAGGATTTTGCCTACTATCTTGCTGCCGGCGGGTTGGTGGTGTCGTCCGGACTTGCTGCGGGCATTGATGGTGCTGCCCATAAAGGAGCGCTGGCAGCTGGAGGTAAAACCATTGCTGTGGTGGCAACCGGGCTGGACAGAGTCTATCCGGCTCAGCACCGTGATCTGGCACATCAGATTGCTGAGCACGGTGCAATTGTGTCGGAGTTTCCACTGGGCACGTCCCCTCGAGCGGAGTTTTTCCCCCGGCGAAACCGTATTATCAGCGGCTTGTCATTGGGGACGCTGGTGGTCGAAGCAGCACTGAAGAGTGGTTCGCTTATTACGGCAAGGATGGCGATGGAGCAGGCCAGAGAAGTCTTTGCCATTCCAGGCTCGATTCATAACCCGCTATCTCGAGGTTGTCATCGCCTGATTCGGGACGGTGCCAAACTGGTGGAAACGGCTGAAGATATTCTCGAGGAATTAGGCGCACTCGCCGGGGTGTCTGTCTCTTCAGGTGCTGACAATGACGAATCGCTCGAGCCTCATCAAAAAGATGGCGATTACCAGATTTTATTTGAATATCTGGGATTTGACCCCATACCTATTGACAAGCTGATACAAAATAGTGGATTGACGGCCGATGCCGTTTCATCCATGCTGTTATTACTGGAATTAGAAGGCGAGGTAGAGTCATTGCCGGGCGGACGTTACGTGCGAACGGGGTTGTGAAAATCAGTTCCCTCCTTCAATAGAGAGTCGAATGAAAGAAAATATCCTTGATGTGTTGCTGTATCTGTTTGAGAACTACATCGACACCGAAGAGACTGTAAAACCCGACAAAGGCACGTTAGAACTGGAACTGGAACGCGTAGGCTTCCAGGAACTGGAAATCCACAAAGCCCTGGACTGGCTGGAAAATATGACCGTCGTCGCCGAGCGGCCACTGAATCGAGACGCCAGTATGCGCGTATTCAGTGACAAGGAAATGGAAAGACTGGATGTCGAGTGCCGTGGTTATCTGCTGTTTCTGGAACAGGTCGGCGTTTTGGATGTCGAAACGCGAGAAGTCGTGATTGAGCGGGTTCAGGCCCTCGACACCGACGAGATCGATCTGGATCAACTCAAATGGGTCGTTCTGATGGTACTTTTCTACCAGCCTGGCAGGGAAGAGGCCTTTGCCTGGATGGAAGACCTGGTGTTTGAGGATTTAGAGGCAGTGGTTCACTAATCACCGTTGGTGATGGAATACCGCATCTACTCTGCCCGCATGACCGCGGGCTTTGTTGTTTTTATATCATCTGTTTCAGCCCGCTTTTGAGTTTGGGGCTGCGACCTGTGACGAAAGCTATCTGAATGTGTGTCTTCTGAACACACGGACAAAGAGACCTTGTAAGAGCGCTTGCGAATATGGGAAAAAAACTAGTCATCGTTGAATCGCCAGCAAAGGCGAAGACCATAAAGAAATACTTGGGCAAAGATGTCGAAGTATTGGCTTCTTATGGTCATGTGCGGGATTTGTTGCCGAAAGAAGGCGCTGTCGACCCGACCAATAATTTTGCGATGAAGTACCAGGTTATCGACCGTAACAGCAAGCATGTCGATGCCATCGCCAAGGCAATGAAAAAAGCCGATGCCCTCTATCTCGCAACGGATCCGGATCGCGAGGGAGAAGCGATTTCATGGCATCTTTATGAACTGCTGAAAAAACGCGGCGCGCTGAAAGATAAGGAAACCCATCGGGTGGTTTTCCACGAAATCACCAAGCAAGCGGTGAATGATGCAGTAGCTCATCCACGAGAGCTGTCGATGGATCTGGTTAATGCCCAGCAGGCACGACGGGCGCTGGATTATCTGGTTGGTTTTACGCTGTCACCATTGCTGTGGAAAAAAGTCCGTCGCGGCTTGTCTGCTGGTCGTGTGCAAAGCCCGGCTCTGCGCATGATTGTTGAGCGAGAGCTGGAAATTGAAGCTTTCAAAGCACGTGAATACTGGACGATTGAAGCTGATGCGTCGGCAGAGGACAGTGCTTTTGAAGCCAAGCTCACTCATTACGAAGGCAAGAAACTCAGCCAGTTCACCATCGATAATGCCGAGCAATCTGCTGAGGTGGTAGCCAAGCTCAACAAGGCGGCGGACGGCAAGTTGCTTGTCACCAACGTGGAAAAGAAGCAGCGCAGACGCAATCCGGCGGCACCTTTCACTACCTCCACCCTGCAACAGGAAGCCTCGCGAAAGCTGGGTTTCGGGGCGCAGCGCACGATGAGCATCGCGCAGCAACTGTACGAGGGTGTCGATACTGGTGAAGGCGCAGTAGGTTTGATTACCTACATGCGTACAGACTCGGTCACTCTGGCCGCAGAAGCGATTAATGAAATTCGCGGTTATATTGCTGAGAAATATGGCAACAAGATGGTGCCGGGTAAACCGCAGGAATATAAAACCAAGTCAAAAAATGCGCAGGAAGCGCATGAGGCGATTCGTCCTACCTCGGTATTACGTACGCCGGATGACATGAAGGCCTATTTGTCCGCCGATCAGCTCAAGCTGTACACCCTGATCTGGCAGCGCACCATGTCCTGTCAGATGGTCCATGCCACCCTCAATACTGTGGCGGTGGATCTGGGCTGTGGTAAAGGCAATACCTTCCGCGCCAATGGCTCAACCGTCGTCAATCCGGGCTTTATGAGTGTGTACCTGGAAGGCAAAGACGATACTGCCAAAACGGATAAGGATGAAAAACTGCTGCCGCCGATGGAAGTGGGTCAGGTAGTGGAGCTTAAAGCGATTCGTCCCGAGCAGCATTTTACCGAGCCGCCACCACGCTACAGTGAGGCGAGTCTGGTGCGGGCGTTGGAAGAGCACGATATCGGTCGTCCATCGACCTATGCCAGTATTATCTCGACCTTGTTACAGCGTGAGTATGTCGAGCTGCTTAATAAGCGGTTCCATCCGACGGATGTCGGCCGTGTTGTCGGCAAGTTCCTGGTTGAGCACTTTACCAAGTACGTCGATTACAACTTCACCGCCGAACTGGAAGATGAGCTGGATGCCGTCGCCCGGGGTGAAGAAGAATGGATACCGCTGCTGACCAAATTCTGGGCGCCGTTCAAGGAGCAGGTTGAAACCAAGGATAAGGAAGTTCAGCGCAGTGATGTGACCCAGGAAATTCTGGACGAAGACTGCCCAAAATGTGGCAAAAAACTGTCAAGCCGCCTTGGTCGCAGTGGCCGCTTTATCGGTTGTACCGGCTATCCGGAGTGCGATTACACCCGCAATATTGATGGGGAAGAGCGCAGCAATAACGAGCCGGAAGTGGTGGAAGGCCGCAAGTGTCCGAAATGCGAGTCCGATTTGTGGATTCGTACCGGTAAATACGGCAAATTTATCGGCTGTTCGAGCTATCCGAAGTGTAAGCATATTGAGTCATTGGAACAGCCGACCAATACCGGCGTGAGCTGTCCGAAATGTGACAAGGGTGAAATCCTGACCCGTAAATCACGACGCGGCAAGGTGTTCTACTCGTGCTCGGAATACCCAACCTGTGACTATGCTCTGTGGAATGAGCCGCTGAAAGAAGCCTGCCCGTCATGCAACTGGCCGATTCTGACGCTAAAAACCACCAAGAGTAAAGGCACCGAAAAGGTCTGCCCTCAGAAAGACTGCGGTTACAGCGAAAAAGTCGAACGTGAATAAAGAGAAGGCTGATTCGAAAGAATCAGCCTTTTTTATTAATCTTTCTTTTTGTCACTATGGCCGAGATCGCGCTCGGGTGCGATAGTATCTCTGACCAGTTGCTTAAGTTCAGTAATATCAGGGAAGCGTCCAGTTTCTTTTCGAGACCAGATCCGTTCACTATTGGCATAGACCTCAAAGATACCACCGGTACCGGGTTTCAGGGTCAGTTCATCCAGTTCTGTATCAAAGGTTGTTAACAGCTCCTGCGCCATCCAGCTGGCACGCAGCAGCCAGCGGCACTGGCTGCAATAAATGATGCTGACCTGGTTCGCCATTACTCGCCCTGTAGGGCAGAAAACAGGCGATCAGCCTGTGCCATTGCACTGGCAGTATCAGCAGCTAGGACATTGAAGTGGCCCATCTTACGGCCGACACGGGCTTCCTGTTTGCCATACAGATGCAGTTTGACCTTAGACTCAGCCAGCAGCCTGTCCCAGTTCGGCTGACTATTACCCCATACATCACCCAGAATATTGATCATCACGACGGGTGAAATCAGATCACAATCACCAGCGGGCAGTCCGCAGAGCATGCGCACCTGTTGTTCAAACTGTGAGGTGCGGCAGGCATCCAGTGTGTAGTGGCCTGAATTATGGGGGCGGGGCGCGATTTCATTGGCAATAATGTCACCGTCAGTGGAAACAAAAAACTCCACCGCCATCGTGCCAATATAGCCGAGTCCGCGGGCAATCTCGTTGGCCATCTGAATCGCTTTCTGTGACTGTGCAGAAGACACGCTGGCCGGTACCGTCGTTGAGTGGAGGATGCCGTTGATATGAACATTTTCAGCGACAGGGAAATTGGTAATACTGCCGGTCTCACTGCGTGCCAGAACCACTGAAATCTCACGATCGAGATTGATACGCTGTTCCAAAACGCATTCTTTTCCACCCAGTGAGTCAAAAGCGGTATAGACATCATCAAGGCTGTTACAAGGAACCTGACCTTTACCGTCGTAACCAAAGGTGGCGACTTTAAGAATCGCTGGGAAGCCAATCGTGCCGTTAGCCTGGGCGATATCATCGCGTGTACGGATAGGTAAAAACGGTGCAGTAGCTATGCCCAAAGAGGCAATAAACTGCTTTTCGACATTACGGTTCTGGGTTTGTGCCAGTGCTTTTGATGACGGGCGAACGGTCGTTCTTTGTTCCAGAAACGCCAGTGTCTTGGCCGGAATGTTTTCAAACTCGGTGGTGACTGCCACGCACAAATCAGCCATTTCGCTGAGAGCCTTTTCATCATCATAAGTGGCACAGATATGCGTATCCGCAATCACGCCGGCGGGACTGCTGGTATCAGGATCCAGTACCACGACTTTGTAGCCCATGGTTTGAGCCGCGACGGTAAACATGCGACCAAGCTGGCCACCACCAAGCATACCTAGGGTTGCACCGGGTAAAATCTGTGAGTTCATTTTCAACCTCTTGCAAACAACGTCAGCCGGTTTTACCGGCGGATATTGGGATCTGATTCAAGCGTTATGTCGGAACAACGCTGTCCCATAGTCTTATTGTGGGGGCAGTGTCATGTTCAGCACTTGCTGGTGCTGGGCCTGACGAAACTGTTCCAGTTTTTCACTCAGCGTTTTATCATTAACAGCAAGCTGGGCGATAGCGAATAAAGCTGCGTTGGCGGCACCGGCTTCACCGATCGCAAAGGTGGCGACGGGAATACCCTTGGGCATTTGCACAATGGACAGCAATGAATCCTGTCCTTTGAGGTATTTCGACGGGACGGGGACGCCCAGTACCGGCACGGTGGTTCCGGCTGCGAGCATGCCCGGCAAATGCGCTGCACCGCCGGCACCAGCAATGATGCAGGCCAGACCGCGAGCCTGAGCGGTTGCTGCATACTCTGTCAACAAGTCCGGGGTGCGATGTGCGGATACGACTTTGGCTTCGTAGGGAATACCAAAGGCTTCCAGTTGTTCGACCGCTTTTTCCATGACGGGCCAGTCACTGTTGCTGCCCATCACCACACCGACTAGTGGTTTTTCCATGATCGTTCCGTTGCTTGAATCGAAAAACAGTGCATTTTAGCTATTTTATTGAAAATAGGAAAATTTAGCGCTGCAATTTCAGTCTGATTATGTAATGGAAGAATTGAACGGGGCGGCACTGATCGCTATAATAGTCGATCCTTTCTGCCGTAATTTGGTCCAGGCCCCTCGTCGACGCAACCGACAATACCGACGGATTTCCGCCGGGGGAGCAGTGACGGCGCTAACTAAGATGAAGGTATGTGACGTGAGTCAGCCAACAGAAATGAATCAAGGTCTCTACAGACCACAATTTGAGAAGGACAACTGTGGTTTCGGCTTGATCGCCCAAATGGATGACAAGGCCAGCCACTGGTTGGTCGAAACTGCGATTGAGGCACTGGGTAATCTGACCCACCGTGGTGCGATTGGCGCCGACGGTAAAACCGGTGACGGTTGTGGTCTGTTGCTGAAGAAACCCGACAGCTTCTTTAAAGCCGTTGCTGAAGAACTCGGCTATGCACTGAAACCGCTATATGCCGTGGGTATGGTGTTCCTGTCTACGGATGAAGCCAAGGCACAGGCTGCTCAGAAAATTGTGGATGAAAAGCTCGCCGAGAAAGGGCTGGAAGTTTTAGGCTGGCGTGATGTACCGGTTGACCCGGAAAATGCCTGTGGTCAGCAGGCGTTGGAATCGCTGCCGACCATGCGTCAGGTTTTCGTCAATGCCGCCGATGGTATGAGCCAAACTGACTTCGAACGTCAACTCTACATCGGTCGCCGTCTGGCAGAAAAAGCGATCACAGACGACAGCGATTTCTATATCTCCAGCCTGTCATCACATGTTGTGTCCTACAAAGGTCTGGTGATGCCGTCATACTTGCCGGTCTTCTATAAAGACCTGAATGACGAGCGTCTGGCGACTTCTGTTGTGGTTTTCCATCAGCGCTTCTCTACCAACACCATGCCGCAATGGCGTCTGGCCCAGCCATTCCGCATGCTGGCGCACAACGGTGAAATCAACACCATTCAGGGTAACCGTAACTGGGCGTTGGCGCGTGGTGCTAAATTCGCGACGCCGCTGATTGAAAACATGGACGAGATTCGTCCGCTGGTCGGTACTACGGGTTCTGACTCATCCAGCATGGATAATATGCTGGAAGCGCTGCTTGCCGGTGGTGTGAACCTGTTCCGTGCCATGCGTCTGGTTATTCCGCCAGCGTGGCAGAATGATCCGACTATTGATGCTGATTTACGCGCATTCTATGACTACAACTCCATGCACATGGAGCCATGGGATGGCCCGGCAGGTGTAGTAATGACCGACGGTCGTTACGCTGCCTGTTCTCTCGACCGTAACGGTCTGCGCCCGGCGCGTTACATCATTACCAAAGATCGCCACATTACGCTGGCGTCTGAAGTCGGTGTGTGGAAATACCAGCCGGAAGACGTGGTTGCCAAAGGCCGTCTGAAACCAGGCCAGATGCTCGCTGTCGATACCCAAACTGGTGAACTGTTGATGCCGGAAGATATCGACAACAAGCTGAAATCAGCACAGCCTTACCGTCAATGGCTCGATAACAATCTGCAACGTTTGAGCGATGCGGCCGATGATGAAGCCGGCCCGACGATCGAAGGCGACGAATACGCAGTTTACGAAAAACTGTTCAATATCACGTTTGAAGAGCGTGATCAGGTCATTCGTGTTCTCGGTGAAGATGGTCAGGAAGCTGTCGGTTCTATGGGGGATGACACTCCTTTCCCTGTTCTGTCTAAACACGTCCGTTCGGTTTACGACTACTTCCGTCAGCAGTTCGCGCAGGTCACTAATCCGCCAATCGATCCGCTGCGTGAAAACATCGTGATGTCGCTGGAAACCTGTTTCGGTGAAGAGCGCAACCTGTTTGAAGAAGGTGAAGATCACGCCCAGCGTGTGGTGGTTGACTCTCCAGTTCTGTCTGAAAGCCAGTTCCGCCAATTGCTGGCCATGGGCAAAGACAATGCCGAATACGAAGCCGTTACGCTGTCGCTGAACTATGATCCGGCTATCGGTCTCGAAGCGGCTGTTGATGCGTTGTGTGATAAAGCGGAACAGGCTGTGGCCAACGGTACCGTGGTGCTGGTGCTGTCTGACCGTAATATTGCGCAAGACAAGCTGCCTATCCATGCTCTGCTGGCGACCGGTGCTGTGCATCACCGCCTGATCAAAGCCGGTCTGCGCTGCGACGCGAACATGATTATCGAAACCGCGACTGCACGTGATCCGCATCACTTCGGTGTACTGCTGGGTTATGGTGCGACCGCTGTTTATCCATACCTTGCCTACGCGTCTTTGAATGACATGATCCGCAGTGGCGAAATCAAAGATATCGACCGTGCTGAACTGTGTCGCCGTTACCGTAAAGGTATAAACAAAGGCCTGTTCAAGATCACCTCGAAAATGGGTATCTCGACGATTGCCAGCTACCGTGGTGCGCAGCTGTTTGAAATCGTCGGTCTGCATGATGATGTCGTCAACAAATGCTTTACCTCAACAACCAGTCGTGTCAGTGGTACCGGTTTTGAAGAGATTCAGGCGGATGATGAGCAACTGGCAAAATTGGCCTGGAATCAGCGCAAAAAACGTGGTCAGGGTGGTCTGCTGAAATTCATCCATGGTGGTGAATATCATGCTTACAACCCGGATGTTATCGCGACACTGCAAAAAGCGGTTCAGGGCGGTAACTACGACGACTACAAAGCGTATGCGTCACTGGTTAACGAACGTTCGCCCATGGTGCTGCGTGATCTGATGAAAGTGAAACTGGCTGATCAGCCACTTCCCATGGATCAGGTTGAAGATGTCAGCGAAATTCTGAAACGTTTCGACAGTGCCGGTATGTCCCTCGGTGCGCTGTCACCGGAAGCGCATGAAGCTCTGGCGATTGCCATGAACCGTCTGGGTGGCCGCTCCAACTCGGGTGAGGGTGGTGAAGATCCGGACCGTTTCGGTAATGAGCGTGTCTCTAAGATTAAACAGATCGCCTCAGGTCGTTTCGGTGTCACACCGCATTATCTGGTAAATGCAGAAGTGCTGCAGATCAAGGTTGCTCAAGGTGCGAAACCGGGTGAAGGTGGCCAGCTGCCGGGCAAGAAAGTCAATCAGATGATCGCCAGCCTGCGCCACTCTGTACCTGGTGTGACTCTTATTTCACCGCCGCCGCATCACGATATCTATTCGATTGAAGATTTGGCGCAGCTGATTTTCGACCTCAAACAGGTTAACCCTGAAGCGTTGGTCTCGGTGAAACTGGTATCGCAAGCCGGTGTCGGCACTGTTGCCGCTGGTGTTGCGAAAGCCTATGCCGATCTGATCACTATCTCTGGTTACGATGGTGGTACCGGTGCCAGCCCGCTGACCTCGGTCAAATATGCCGGTGGTCCTTGGGAACTGGGTCTGTCAGAAGCACACCAGACGCTGCGTGCCAACGATCTGCGAGACAAAGTTCGGCTGCAGACAGACGGTGGTCTGAAAACTGGTCTGGACGTGGTTAAAGCCGCCATTCTGGGTGCGGAAAGCTTCGGCTTTGGTACCGGCCCGATGGTCGCGCTGGGTTGTAAATACCTGCGTATCTGTCACCTGAATAACTGTGCAACCGGTGTTGCTACTCAGAATGAAAAACTGCGTACGCAGCACTTTATCGGGCTGCCGCAAATGGTGATGAACTACTTCCAGTTCGTTGCCCGTGAAACGCAGGAATGGCTGGCAGCATTAGGTGTTGCAAGCCTGCAGGACCTGATTGGTCGTACCGATCTGCTGGAACTGTTGCCGGGTGAAACCAGCAAACAGCAAAGACTGGATCTGACACCATTGCTGTCTGATGCCGGTGTACCGGCTGACAAGCCAAAATTCTGCCTTGAGCCGAAGAATGAGCCGTATGACAAAGGTGAACTGGCTGAGCAAATGGTCGCTGATATCAAACAGGCGATTGTCAGCAAGACCGGTGGTGAGTTCAGCTACGATGTACGCAACATCAACCGTTCTATCGGTGCGCGTCTGTCCGGCGAGATTGCCAAGGTTCACGGTAACTACGACATGGCCGACAAGCCGATTCGACTGCGCCTGAAAGGGTCAGCCGGTCAGAGCTTTGGTGTGTTCAATGCCGGTGGTCTGGAAATGTATCTGGAAGGTGATGCCAACGATTACGTCGGTAAGAGCATGGCGGCCGGTAAACTGGTCGTTTATCCGTCACCGGAAAGTGAGTTCGAAACTAACGAAGCTAGCATTCTGGGTAACACCTGCCTGTACGGTGCAACCGGTGGTTACTTGTATGCCGCAGGTCGTGCCGGTGAACGCTTTGCCGTTCGTAACTCAGGTGCGACTACCGTTGTTGAAGGTGTGGGCGATCACGGTTGTGAATACATGACCGGCGGTATCGTTACCGTACTGGGTGAAACCGGCCTGAACTTCGGTGCTGGTATGACAGGTGGTCTGGCCTTTGTTCTGGATAGCGATAACAGCTTTGCGGAGCGTTATAACGACGAATTGGTTGAACTGGTAAGAATTGACACCGCTGAGATGTCTGAACTGGCGCTGTTCCTCAAAGGCATGATTGAAGATCATGTCCGCGAAACCGGCAGTGTCTGGGGACATCAGATTCTGGATGCGTTCGAGCAACGCCTGAAAGAATTCTGGATGGTCAAACCGAAAGCCGCTGCAATGGATGGTCTGTTGAAACTGGCCACAAAAGCAGCTTAAGGACTCAGCGTAGATAATAAAATCATGGCAAAAAATACCTTTCAATTTTTAGATGTGGGTCGTGTCGACCCGAAGAAACTGGATGCCAACGTCCGTAAGCAGCAATTCGGTGAAATCTACGGTGAGTTCGACGAACAGTCGTCTGCCGAGCAGGCCGATCGCTGTCTGGAATGCGGTAACCCATACTGTGAATGGAAATGTCCGGTTCACAACTACATTCCGAACTGGCTGAAACTGGTTAGTGAAGGCAATCTGGAAGAGGCAGCTGAACTGTCGCACCAGACCAACACGCTGCCCGAAATCTGTGGTCGCGTCTGCCCGCAGGACCGTCTGTGTGAGGGTGCGTGTACGCTGAATGACGGCTTCGGCGCAGTCACTATCGGTTCTGTTGAAAAATACATTACCGACACGGCACTGGAGAAAGGCTGGCGTCCGGATTTATCGAATGTTGTCGATACCGGCAAGCGTGTGGCCGTTATCGGTGCCGGCCCTGCGGGTTTGGGCGCTGCTGACGTGTTAGTGCGTAACGGTGTCAAACCGGTGGTCTTTGATAAGTACCCTGAAATTGGTGGTCTGCTGACCTTCGGTATTCCAGAGTTCAAACTGGAAAAAGCCGTTGTTAAGCGTCGCCGTGAAGTGCTGGAAGGCATGGGCGTTGAATTCCGTCTCAATACCGAAGTCGGTAAAGATGTCGATTTCCAGACATTGATTGATGAATACGATGCCGTATTCCTCGGCATGGGCACATACACCTACATGAAAGGTGGTTTCCCGGGCGAAGAGATGGAAGGCGTTTATGAAGCCTTGCCTTACCTCGTTGCCAACAACAAGTTCCTGCTGGATCTGCCATCAGATAACTATGTGACACTGCAGGGCAAAAAAGTGGTGGTCCTCGGTGGTGGTGATACCGCGATGGACTGTAACCGTACCGCGATTCGTCAGGGCGCTGAGAGTGTGACCTGTGCCTATCGTCGTGACGAAGAAAACATGCCGGGCTCACGTCGTGAAGTGAATAATGCCCGTGAAGAAGGTGTTCAGTTCCTGTGGAACCGTCAGCCGGTCGAAATCGTTGGCGAGAACGGCAAAGTGAGCGGCGTTAAAGTCGTCACAACTGCATTGGGTGAGCCTGATGAGCGCGGCCGTCGTCGTCCTGAGCCGGTACCAGGCAGTGAAGAAGTGATTCCTGCTGATGCCGTGGTCATTGCCTTTGGTTTCCGTCCAAGCCCCGCGCCTTGGTTTGAGCAGTTCAACATCAGTATTGATGATGGTGGTCGTGTGGTTGCACCTGCAGACGGTGGTCATGCATACCAGACCACGAACCCGAAAATCTTCGCCGGTGGTGATATGGTTCGTGGTTCAGACTTGGTCGTGACGGCGGTCTGGGAAGGTCGTCAGGCAGCAGAAGGTATTCTCGATTACCTTGACGTCTGAACTTAATTACTAATCAACACACTAAAGGCTTGTTCATATCAGGAAACCCATTCCTGTATGATCAAGCCTTTTTTGTAGCTAACAGCGGGATTCCAGCGTGGCTGAACTGAAAAACGATCGTTATTTACGGGCATTGCTCAAACAACCTGTGGACCGTACTCCGGTTTGGGTCATGCGTCAGGCTGGCAGGTATTTACCTGAGTACCGTGAGGTGCGCCAGAAAGCCGGTGACTTTATGACGCTATGCAGCACGCCGGAACTGGCGTGTGAGGTGACCCTGCAACCGCTGCGTCGCTATGATCTTGACGCCGCCATTATCTTTTCTGACATCCTGACCGTCCCCGATGCTATGGGGCTGGGGCTGTACTTTGTCAGCGGTGAAGGCCCTAAATTCAAAAAAACGATCCAGAGTGCAACGGATATCCAGAATCTCGCTGTCCCTGATATGGAAGACAGTCTGGGCTACGTGATGGATGCGATTCGCCTGACACGGCGGGAAATTGATGGCAAGGTGCCTTTGATTGGCTTCAGCGGCAGTCCTTGGACCTTGGCCTGCTATATGGTCGAAGGTGGCTCCAGTAAGGACTTTGCCAAAATCAAAGGCATGATGTTCGATGCACCCGAGCAGATGCATGCCTTACTCAATGTTTTGGCTGACTCTGTGACCGCCTATCTCAATGCACAGATCAATGCTGGCGCTCAGGCAATCATGTTATTCGATACCTGGGGTGGCAGTTTAAGTCCGGATAATTACCGTCAGTTCTCGCTGGCCTATATGGAAAAGATCGTTGCAGGTTTGAAACGTCACGCTGATGACCGAGAAGTACCGATCACCATGTTTACCAAAGGCGGTGGTCAGTGGCTGGAATGGATGGCAGAAACGGGCGTCAATGCTGTGGGTCTGGATTGGACGACCGACATTGCGAATGCACGTCAGCGCGTCGGTGACAAGGTCGCGCTGCAAGGCAATATGGACCCATGCGTACTTTATGCCTCAGGTGATCGTGTGGAGCAGGAAGTCGCCAGCATACTGGCGGCGTATGGCAAGGGCACAGGTCATGTGTTTAATCTGGGCCATGGTATTCACCCGAGCGTGAATCCCGAGAATATGGCGCGTCTGGTCGATGCCGTTCATCAGCATAGCGCTCAATATCACCAAGACTAATTCAGACTAACCAGTGGCAGGTCTGTCACGGGGTTTTACTTTCAGACATAAAAAAAGGGACAGGTCGAAACCTGTCCCCCTTTCTCGGAGTATGACTCGCGATTACTTACCAGTGTTGGTGAATTCTGGGTACGCTTCCATACCACATTCAACGTAGTCAACACCTTCATACTCTTCTTCCTCAGAGACACGGAGACCCATGACCACTTTGAGGATAGACCAGACGATGAAGCTGGCAACAAAGACCCAGACAAAGATAGTGGCTGCACCAATCAACTGACCAGAGAAGCTGACACCATCGTTAGTCAGAGGCACTGCTAACAGACCCCACAGACCGACTGAACCGTGGACAGAGATCGCACCGACAGGATCGTCGATTTTGACTTTATCCAGGAACAGGATAGAGAAGACAACGATAACGCCACCGATAGCACCGATGATGGTTGCCATCAGAGGAGTTGGGGTGTCAGGACCTGCAGTGATGGCTACCAGACCAGCCAGAGCGCCGTTCAGGATCATAGTCAGATCCGCTTTACCGAACATCAGCTTGGCAACAATCAGAGCAGCCAACACACCACCTGCAGCAGCAGCGTTAGTGTTCATGAACACAACCGCAACGGCGTTGGCGCTTTCAACAGATGCTGTCGCCAGTACCGAACCACCGTTGAAGCCGAACCAGCCCAACCACAGGATGAAGGTACCCAGAGCAGCCAGAGGCAGGTTACCACCTGGAATTGGGTGAATTTCACCGTTAGGGCCGTATTTGCCTTTACGTGCACCCAGCAGGATGACACCAGCCAGAGCTGCGGCAGCACCAGCCATGTGAACGATACCGGAACCGGCAAAGTCAGCAAAGCCCAAGTCGCCCAGGTTGTACAGACCAAATACATCGTTACCACCCCAGGTCCAAGAACCTTCCAGTGGGTAGATGAACGCAGTCATCACAACAGCAAAGGCAGCAAAGGCCCACAGTTTCATACGTTCAGCAACGGCACCAGAAACGATAGACATGGCAGTAGCCACGAAGACGACCTGGAAGAAGAAGTCAGCAGCAGGTGCGTAAGTTGCAGGTTCTGCAGCACCGGTCACACCGTCAGCAGTAATACCATCAAGGAACAGACCGCCACCGTACATGATGTCATAACCAACAACGAGATAAGCAGTACACGCGATGGCAAACAGCATCACGTTCTTGGTTAAGATTTCAGTTGTGTTTTTCGCGCGGACCAGGCCTGCTTCAAGCATCGCAAAACCGGCCGCCATCCACATAACAAAGGCACCACTTACCAGGAAGTAGAAGGTGTCCAATGCATATTGGAGTTGGAAGATTTCATTTTCCATATTATCTACTCCTCAAGCTTACAGTGCATCAGGACCGGTTTCGCCGGTGCGAATCCGAACCACTTGCTCTAATGGGTAAACGAAGATCTTACCGTCACCAATCTTGCCGGTATTGGCACCTTTGATGATGGCTTCGATAACCTGTTCAACGATGTCATCGTCGACGGCAATTTCCAGTTTCAGTTTAGGCAGGAAATCAACGACATACTCGGCACCACGATACAGCTCGGTGTGACCTTTCTGACGTCCAAAACCTTTCACCTCAGAAACGGTTAAGCCTTGCACGCCGATTTCGGAGAGGGACTCCCGGACATCATCAAGCTTGAAGGGCTTGATAATCGCTACTACTTGTTTCATAAGCACATTTCCTTCTATAGAAAAAATGGCCCGTTCAACATCGAGCGGGCCATTTGAGAAGCATTACAGTGATTTAGAGATGGTGAAAACTACACGATCTTCTGCGAGCTTACCGTAAGCGTCTTCGCCATCATCATCCATGTCATAGTAAGACACGTCGAAGCCGAAGCCAGCGAACTCTTTTGACAGTCCAATGCGGTAATCTTGATGGTCTTCTTCCGATACTTCGTCGTCGTAGTCGTAATAGCCATAACCAGCGCTCAAGGCAACGCCATATGGAAGATCATAGTCAAAACCCAGAGAGTAGTAGGTACCTTTCTCACCTGAGCCATACACATCACCAGAGTGTGCTACGCCCACAGTGAAAAAGCTGTAGCTCAATGAAGCATAAGCTTCATTCCAGTCAAGGCTTTCTTCACCTGGGTACATGTAACGTAATACGCCTACATCGTAGCCGATGCCTGTTTCACCGAATTCGCTTGAGAAACCCGCATAAAGGTCGAGTTCCATGCTGGTATCGACACCATCACCAAAATCTACGTTTGAAGCCCAAGCGCCAGCATACAAGCCACTGCTGTGACCAACATCAAAACTGCCTGAAATAGCAGCGTCTTCATCAGTTTGTGAATAACCACGCCATACGTAGTCAGAACTCAGGGCAACGCTGGCGCTAGTAGAGAACGCGCCGTCTTCGCTTTCCCAGGCCATTGCTGATGAAGCGGCAAACAAGGTAGTCGCTGCAAGGCAAAGTGCTGAAATCTTACTCAGTTTCATTGGTTTACTCCTCGGTTTAACATTTTTAATTGTTTAGTCGTTTGAATGTAGCGTTGAATATTTACAACACCGTGTATTCAGACTGCAACAGATTGAGCAGATTGCATGCCAACTTCATAAATCACTGATAAAACAGTGATCTACCGCACATTTGCAGAGGTCGGTATTAGCTAACAGGATCAAATTGGTGCAGGCTATTAAGATGATGTACCAAACTGGTGCGTATCTGTAGCAATATTCAGCTTCGATTTGATGCGTGGAAGTTGCTATGATGACCGCGATTCCTGCAAAGAGGCCGCCATGACCTATCCACAGATCGATCCTGTAGCACTCAGTCTGGGTCCCCTGAACATTCACTGGTACGGGCTGATGTACCTGCTTGGCTTTGCCTTTGTCTGGTTGCTGGGGCGCTACCGTGCTACCCGTTTTAACTGGCAGAGCAGCCAACTGGAAGACTTGTTGTTCTACGGAGCGCTCGGTGTGATCCTGGGTGGTCGTCTCGGTTATGCCTTGTTTTATGATTTACCGGCCAATTTAGATAATCCGCTTAACCTGCTCAAAATCTGGCAGGGGGGCATGTCTTTTCACGGCGGTCTGTTGGGTGTGCTCCTTGCCTTCTGGTATTTCTCACGCAAGACCGGCAAGTCCTTTTTTGAAATCAGTGATTTTATTGCGCCGATGGTACCGATTGGGCTGATGCTGGGGCGTATCGGTAACTTTATAAATGCTGAGCTGTGGGGGCGGGTGAGTGATGTTCCGTGGGCGATGGTGTTCCCGGGCGGCGGGCCGTTACCGCGTCATCCGTCACAGCTGTATCAGGCCGCACTCGAAGGCTTGCTGCTCTTTATTATTCTCTGGTGGTATTCAGCCACAGCCCGTCCACGAGCGGCTGTATCAGGTCTGTTTTTACTGGGCTATGGCGTCTTCCGCTTTATTGTCGAATTTGTACGGATCCCGGATCCGCAATACGGCTACCTGGCTTTTGGCTGGCTGACTATGGGCCAGATATTGTGTCTACCGATGATTATCGGTGGTGCCGTAATGATGGCCTGGGCCTACCGTCGCACTAGCTGAACAGGATAGTTAGCCAGGTAGCGGTTGCCACCATAAGGCTCATCAACACGGCGAATGAGCCGTAGTCCTTGGCCCGGCCTGATAGCTTATGTTTATCGGTACTGACTCGATCGACGGTGGTTTCAATCGCTGAGTTGAGAATTTCGACAATCATCACCAGCACCAGCGTGCTGATCATTAACAGGCGTTCTATGGCGCTGACATCCAGAAAGCAACTGACAGTGGTCAAAACCAGGAAAACGATAAACTCCTGACGGAAGGCTTCTTCATGCTTGAGGGCCGAAACCAGTCCCTGCCATGAATAAATCAGCGCATAAAAAAGGCGTTTGAGGCCTCGGTTCTTTTCCATTTGAATCCTGTGGGAATGATTTAAATGATTGAATATTAGGCAAACATTATTAACGGCATGTTAAAATCTACACCTTTTCTCTAAATGTGTTTGGTGCGATATGAATTACCAGGACCACTATGATGTCATTGTTGTCGGCGGCGGTCACGCAGGTACCGAGGCGGCGCTGGCTTCGGCGCGTCAGGGTGTTAAAACCCTGCTGTTGACCCAGAACATCGAAACGCTGGGGCAGATGAGCTGTAATCCGGCTATTGGTGGTATTGGTAAAGGTCACCTGGTTAAAGAGATCGATGCCCTTGGCGGCATTATGGCTCAGGCAGCGGATCGTGGTGGTATTCAGTTCCGTACCCTGAACTCCAGCAAAGGCCCTGCAGTGCGCGCTACCCGCGCCCAGGCTGATCGTATTCGCTATAAAGCGGCCGTGCGTGCCTATCTGGAAAATCAGCCTAACCTGTCTATTTTCCAGCAACCGGTGGATGACTTGGTCGTTGAAAACGACCGTGTCGTGGGTGTCGTGACACAGGCAGGTTTGCGCTTCTCGGCGAAAGCGGTAGTGCTCACTGTGGGTACCTTTCTCGGCGGTTTGATCCATATCGGTCTGCAAAATCATCAGGGCGGCCGTGCCGGTGATCCGGCCTCAATTGCCTTATCACAGCGCCTGCGCGCTTTACCGTTTCGCGTTGATCGACTGAAAACCGGCACGCCACCGCGTATTGCCACGAACAGCATTGATTTTTCCGTACTTGCCGAACAGCCGGGTGATGATCCAACACCGGTGTTTTCCTTCCTTGGCAAGCGCGAACATCATCCACGTCAGATCTCCTGCTATATCACTCACACCAATGAGCAGACGCATGATGTGATCCGTAATAATCTGGATCGCTCACCGATGTACAGCGGTGAAATCGAAGGTATCGGCCCACGCTACTGCCCGTCGATTGAGGACAAGGTCGTGCGCTTTGCCGATCGCAGCGCGCATCAGATTTTCCTTGAGCCGGAAGGCCTGGAATGCGGTGAGGTCTATCCGAACGGCATTTCTACCAGTCTGCCGTTTGATGTGCAGTATGAAATCGTACGTTCAATGAAAGGGCTGGAAAACGCCCACATTACCCGTCCGGGTTATGCAATTGAATATGACTTCTTTGATCCGCGCGATCTGAATCCGACGCTGGAAACCAAACATCTGGGCGGCCTGTTTTTCGCCGGTCAGATCAATGGCACCACTGGTTACGAAGAAGCTGGCGCACAGGGCCTGATTGCGGGTCTGAATGCCGGTCTGCAGGCGCGTGGACTGGAAGGCTGGTATCCACGTCGTGATGAAGCCTATATCGGCGTACTCATTGATGATCTGATTACTTCCGGTACCCGTGAGCCGTACCGCATGTTTACCAGCCGCGCCGAATACCGGCTGATGCTGCGTGAAGACAATGCCGATTTACGGCTGACACCGATTGGTCGTCAACTGGGCATTGTCGACGATGAACGCTGGGCCGTATTCAATGCCAAGCAGGAAGCGGTACAAAAAGAAAGCGAACGTCTGGACAGTTTTAGGTTTGTACCGGAAAAGCTGGATCAAAGCCGCGCCGAAGCGGTGCTGGGTGAAAAGCTGGCGAAAGTTACCACCGCGAAAGAGTTGTTGCGTCGTCCCAATGTGGACTATGCCACGCTGCTGGATTTGATGGAGCAGGAACAAAGCGTCGCTGATGATGTGGCTGAGCAGGTGGTGATTCAGACCAAATACTCGGGCTACATCAATCGCCAGCAAAATGAAGTTGCTCGGGTACAGCGTAATGAAGGCATGACATTACCGCTGGATCTTGATTACAAAGCGGTTCGAGGTCTGTCCAACGAGGTCCGCGAAAAACTGGAGCAGGTCAGACCGACCAATCTGGGTCAGGCAGCCCGTATTTCCGGTGTGACTCCGGCAGCGGTATCTCTGTTGCTGGTACATCTGAAGCGTAGCGGCTTGAGTGAAGCCAGTTAATGGCAGCCGATCTGAGAATGCAGCTCGAACAGGGCTGCCAAGCGTTAGCGATCGATCTCAGTCAGGCTCAGCAGCAACAGTTGCTGGATTATGTCGCGCTGATGGCCAAATGGAACAAAGTCTATAACCTGACCTCGGTACGTGATCCGGCAGAGATGCTGACACGCCACATCATCGATAGTTTGGCGATTCTGCCCTATCTGAATGCGCCGAGCTTGCTGGATGTTGGCACCGGCGGTGGTTTGCCCGGTATCCCTGCAGCGATTGCCCGGCCGGATTGTGCGATCACCCTGCTCGACAGTAATTCCAAAAAAACTCGTTTCCTACAGCAGGTCAAGGCTGAGCTTGGCCTCAGCAATGTCACAGTTGTGCATGGCCGTGTGGAACAGGTATCTTTACCTCAGTTTGCTATTATCACTGCGCGAGCCTTTGCCAGCATCGACGATATCATTCGTCTGGCAGGACAGCATTGTCAGCCGGGCGGTGAACTGGTGCTGATGAAAGGCGTATATCCGGAGCAGGAGCTGCAGTTTGATAGTCAGGCGTTCCACCTGCGGGACGTGGTATCGCTGACGGTACCGGCCTGTGATGGAGAGCGGCATTTGGTGAGATTAACGAAGGATTAGGGTTGAGAATGGGAAACATATTCGCAGTGACCAACCAGAAGGGCGGGGTAGGCAAGACGACCACCACGGTCAACTTGGCAGCGTCACTGGCTGATTTTGGCAAAAAAGTTCTCCTTATTGATCTGGATCCGCAAGGCAATGCCACTACCGGCTGTGGCCTTGATAAAAATGATATTGAAAACAGCAGCTATGAAGTCATCATGGCGGAAGCCCGTGCATCGGATGCGATTCTGTCCCCTGAGGGGCTCGGCTTTGATGTGATGCCCACCAATGCGGATCTGACCGCAGCCGAAGTCGAACTGCTGGAAATCAAGTTACGTGAGCATCGCTTGCGCATTGCACTTGAATCTACCCGTGAAAAATATGACTACGTTCTCATTGACTGCCCGCCATCATTGAGTATGCTTACCGTCAATGCGCTGGTCGCATCGCAGGGCATCGTGATCCCCATCCAATGTGAGTATTACGCCTTGGAAGGCTTGTCGTCATTATTGAAGACCATTGAGCGGGTCAAGCAGCGAGCAAATCCAACTCTGGATATTACAGGGCTGCTGCGCACCATGTTCGATGCCCGTAACAATCTGGCCAATCAGGTCTCGCGACAGCTGATCAGCCACTTTGAAGGCAAGGTGTTCCAATCGATCATCCCGCGTAATGTCCGTCTGGCCGAGGCACCAAGCCATGGCTTGCCGGTTTTGGCTTATGATCGGAGTTCAACCGGCTCGATTGCCTACATGGCACTGGCCAGTGAGTTTATGCGACGACAGACTGAAGCAAGCTGAGAATTAGGGTACAGGCATGGCAATAAAAAAGAGAGGATTAGGCAGAGGGTTGGATGCTCTGCTGGCAGACGTTAATCAGCCAGAAAAAACTAGTCTGGACGACAGTCTGCAACACTTCCCTCTGGACATGCTCCAGCCCGGCAAATATCAACCGCGCATTGATATGTCGCAGGAGTCGCTGGAAGAACTGGCTGACTCCATTCGCGCTCAGGGTTTGGTCCAGCCGATCGTTGTACGACCCGTTGCCGAAGACAAGTACGAAATCGTTGCCGGTGAACGTCGCTGGCGCGCATCGCGCATGGCGGGACTGGTCGAAGTGCCGGTTATCGTTAGAGATGTGTCTGACCGTAGCGCGATTGCCATGGCGCTGATTGAAAACATCCAACGTGAAAACCTGAACCCGATGGAAGAAGCCAATGCCTTGTTCCGTCTGCGTGAAGAGTTTGAAATGACTCATCAGCAGGCTGCCGAAGCCGTCGGTAAGTCGCGCACCGCGGTGACCAACCTGCTACGTCTGCGTAATCTCAACGATGATGTGAAACGGCTGGTTGAAAACTGTGATCTGGAGATGGGTCATGCCCGTGCCTTGCTTGCCCTGGAAGTGGACATGCAGAGCGAAGTCGCCGGCCAGATCGTCGAGAAAGGCCTGTCGGTGCGTGAGGCGGAGCAGTTGATCCGTCGCTTGCAAACACCGAAAAAACCGGCTCAGAAGCAGTCTCAAACCGACCTGGAAGAAATCCATGAAATCGAGCAGAGTATCAACCAGAAACTCGACTCGGCATGCAGTATCAAACATAACGCCAGTGGTAAGGGACGCCTGGTCATCAACTACCGTAATGTGGATGAGCTGAAAAAACTCATTAAACGCATTAAGTAAGGGAAGAATTTCATTGACCGCCTCTGCGCGGTATCTTTATAATGCCCTGATTTGCTTAAGGCAAAATTAAATCCAGCAGGTTTCGATGGACCGATTAACACGAGTTCAACCTATTAATCTTCTGTTGAAGATTCAAGTTGTTACGCTGGTTTTGATGGGATTGGGATTCTTTTTGTGGCAAGGATGGGAAATGGCGCTAGCTGCCATTTTTGGTGTCGCAATTGGGTTGGCCAATACCTTTTTACAAAGACGTCATCTGATCATGGCTGCGCGTGAAGCCAAAGCAGATGCCGCATTAAATTTGCGCAAGGCTTACAGGTGTGTTGCAGAGCGATGGTTAGTAACTATCGTGATGTTTTCGGTCGGGTTTTTAGTGTTGAAATTGTCAGCGCTGGCAGTATTGGTCGGATTCATAGCATCGCAACTGGTTTTGTTTTTAGGAAATATGAAGCGAGCTTGAGACCACAAAATGGCTAGTGAAACGATTACTTCATCTGAATATATCAAGCATCACCTGCAAAATCTGACATTTGGACAACACGCCGACGGCACATGGGGCGTTGCTCACTCCGCCGAAGAAGCTGCCGAAATGGGCTTCTGGGCAATCAACCTGGATACCATTGGTGTATCGGTTTTCCTCGGTATTCTCATGATGTGGTTTTTCCGCAGTGTAGCGAAGAAAGCCAGTGCAGGTATCCCGACTGGTACACAAAATTTTGCCGAATGGATCATGGAGTTTATCGACGATAACGTCCGTGGCTCGTTCAGCGGTAGAAATCCTCTTATTGCACCATTGGCCCTGACGATTTTTGTCTGGGTGTTCCTCATGAACCTGATGGACTTGATTGCCATCGACTTCATTCCTCAGCTTGCTATGCTCTTCGGTGAGCATGTTCTGGGTGCTGATCCGCACCACGTTTTCTTTAAAGTCGTTCCAACTACTGACCCAAATGCTACTTTTGGTATGGCGTTTACGGTCTTTGCTATGGTGTTGTACTACAGCATCAAGGTCAAAGGCTGGGGTGGCTTTGCGGGTGAGCTGACATTGCAACCGTTTGGTAAATGGGGCATGCCAGTGAACCTGGTCCTGGAAGGTATTTCGCTGATTTCTAAACCAATTTCGCTGGCGTTGCGACTGTTCGGTAACATGTATGCCGGTGAAATGATTTTCATCCTGATCGCCCTGATGTACGGCGCAGGACTTGTTTTGGCCGGCTTCGGTGGTTTGCTGCAAATCGGCTGGGCAATTTTCCACATTCTGATTATTACGCTGCAAGCGTTCATCTTCATGGTGCTGACCATCGTCTATCTGGACATGGCACACCAGGAACACCACTAAAACCGAAGTTGGTTTAATTTTTAGTTTTTCATTGAGTCTTTACATTTAGGAGAAAAAAATGGAACAAGCGTTGTTGTTTATTGCAGGTGCCTTGATGATGGGTCTGGGTGCACTGGGTGCTGCTATTGGTATCGGTATCCTGGGCGGTCGTTTCCTGGAAGGTGCTGCACGTCAACCTGAACTGATTCCAATGCTGCGTACCCAATTCTTCGTTGTTATGGGTCTGGTCGACGCGGTTCCTATGATCGCTGTTGGTCTGGCACTGTACGTTCTGTTCGCTGTGGCTTAATCGGTATCACTCGAAACCATTTGCGATAACAAAGAGGTACAGGCATGAATATCAATGCAACCTTGATAGGCCAAGCCATTGCATTCCTGCTGTTCATCGGCTTCTGCATGAAATATGTGTGGCCGCCCATCATGCAAGCGTTGGAAGAGCGCAAAAAGAAAATTGCTGATGGTCTGGCAGCGGCAGAGCGCGGTCGTCATGAACAGGAACTGGCAGAAAAACGTGCACAGCAAGTTATCCACGAAGCAAAAGAGCAAGCGAGTGAAATCGTTTCTCAAGCGCAAAAACGTGGTAACGAAATTGTGGACGAGTCCAAGAACAATGCACGCGTTGAAGGTGAGCGCATCCTGAACTCAGCCAAGGCAGAGATCGAACAGGAAGCGAACCGTGCCCGTGATGAATTGAAATCACAGATCAGCGGTATTGCTCTGGCTGGTGCAGGTAAGATTCTTGGCCGCGAAATTGATGAAAAGGCACATACCGATTTGCTTGACGAATTGGTAAGCCGAATCTAGAGGAAGATAGGATGGCAGAAGCAATTACCATCGCTCGTCCCTATGCCAACGCGGTCTTCGCGCTGGCACAGGAAAAAGGTGAGTTGAAGGCGTGGTCTGACCTGCTTGCGGTCCTGGCACAGTGCGTGGCAGAACCAGAAATGCAATCCATAATCACTAGCCCGGCAGTAAGTGATGAGCAAGCTGTTGGCGTTCTGGCGGACATCGCCGGTGATGCCATGACAGCGGATGCGAAAAACTTCCTGCTATTGCTGGCAGAAAACAATCGTCTGTTGATTTTGACAGACATTACCGTTCTTTTCGAAGCTCTGCGTGCAGAAGCTGAAAAATCGATGACTGCTGAGGTGATTTCAGCACGTGAACTGACCTCTGAACAGGCAGATAAAATCTCTGCTGCGCTGAAAGCGCGTCTGGGTCGTGATGTCACGCTGAATACCAGCATCGATGAAAGCTTGCTGGGTGGCGCAATCATTCGTGCAGGGGATCTGGTAATCGATGGATCTGCCGTGGGTAAACTGAACAGACTGGCCAACGCGATTAACTAAGCGGCCCGTTATAGAGGAAACAGAGATGCAACTGAATTCAGCAGAAATCAGTGACCTGATCAAAAAGCGTATTGAAAGCTTTGAAGGGGCCACTGAAGCGCGTACAGAAGGTACCGTAGTCGGTGTTACCGACGGTATCGTTCGTATTCATGGCTTAGCCGATGTTATGTCAGGGGAAATGCTGGAGTTCCCTGGTAACACGTTCGGTATGGCTCTTAACTTGGAACGTGACTCAGTCGGTGCTGTGGTACTGGGTGACTACCAACACATTTCAGAAGGCGACAAAGTCAAATGTACTGGTCGTATCCTGGAAGTCCCGACTGGTGAAGCACTGCTGGGTCGTGTTGTTGACTCACTGGGTAAACCAATCGACGGCAAAGGTGATATCACCGCTGAAAGCTCTTCTCCAATTGAGAAAGTGGCGCCAGGCGTTATCGCACGTCAATCCGTTGACCAACCAATCCAAACTGGTTTGAAATCAGTTGACTCAATGATTCCTGTTGGTCGTGGTCAGCGTGAGTTGATTATCGGTGACCGCCAAACGGGTAAAACCGCGATTGCGATCGACACCATCATCAACCAAAAAGGTACAGGCGTTAAATGTATCTACGTTGCGATTGGTCAAAAAGCGTCTTCTATCGCGAACGTGGTTCGTAAGCTGGAAGAACACGGCGCTCTGGATCACACCATCATCGTTGCGGCTTCTGCCTCTGATTCTGCTGCACTTCAGTTCATCGCACCTTATGCGGGCTGCTCCATGGGTGAGTACTTCCGTGATAAAGGTGAAGATGCACTGATCATCTACGACGATCTGACTAAACAAGCATGGGCTTACCGCCAGGTATCTCTGTTGCTGCGTCGTCCACCGGGTCGTGAAGCATACCCTGGTGACGTTTTCTACCTCCACTCACGTCTGCTGGAACGTGCTGCGCGCGTTAACGCTGACTACGTTGAAAAATTCACCAACGGTGAAGTGAAAGGTAAAACCGGTTCACTGACTGCACTGCCTATCATCGAAACCCAGGCGGGTGACGTATCGGCATTCGTACCTACCAACGTAATCTCGATTACTGACGGTCAGATCTTCCTTGAAACTGACCTGTTCAACTCAGGTATCCGTCCTGCGATCAACGCGGGTCTGTCGGTATCTCGTGTTGGTGGTGCTGCACAAACCAAGATCATCAAAAAACTGGGTGGTGGTATTCGTCTTGACTTGGCTCAGTACCGTGAACTGGCTGCGTTTGCCCAGTTTGCTTCTGACCTGGACGAAGCGACACGTGCACAGATCAACCGTGGTCAACGTGTTACCGAGCTGATGAAGCAAAAACAATATCAACCTCTGTCAGTTGCTGAAATGGCGGTTTCACTGTTCTCAGCTAACGAAGGTTTCCTGGATGACGTGGAAGTCGACAAAGTCGGTTCATTCGAAGCGGCCCTGTTGTCTAACATGCGTTCAAACCAAGCTGACCTGATGGCGAAAATTAACAACACCGGTGACTTTAATGACGACATTGCTGGCCAAATGCGCACAGCAATCGAGAGCTTTAAAAAAACCGGTAGCTGGTAATCGGAGCATAAGTCATGGCTAGCGGTAAAGAGATACGGACTCAAATCGGCAGCATCAAAAACACGCAGAAGATCACCTCTGCGATGGAAATGGTTGCCGCGAGTAAAATGCGTAAGGCTCAAGATCGCATGGCAGCGACACGTCCTTATTCAGACAAGATCTTCAACGTTATCCAGCACTTGGCCTTTGCCCATCCTGAGTACAAACATCCGTACCTGCAGGATCGTGAAGAAACCAAGCGCGTGGGTTACATCATTGTCTCGTCTGATCGTGGACTTTGTGGCGGTCTCAACAACAACCTGTTCAAAACGGTTCTGAAAGAAATCAAAACCAAATCGGATCAGGGACTGGAAGTCAACATCTGCACCATCGGTCAGAAAGCGTCGAACTTCTTTAGCAGACTGCCAGTTAACCATGTTGGACAAGCTGTTCAGCTCGGTGATGCGCCGCATCCACACGAGCTGATCGGCACTGTCAAAGTTATGCTGGATGCGTACAACGAAGGCTCAATTGACAGCTTGTACCTTGTTTACAACGAGTTCGTGAACACCATGACTCAGGAAAACAAAGTTGTACGTCTGCTGCCTGCCAAGCCGGAGAAGCCTAGCGAAGAGCTGTCCCATCACTGGGACTACATTTACGAGCCGGATGCCAAAGATGTGCTGGACGACCTGCTGGTCCGTTACATCGAGTCATTAGTTTACCAAGGTGTCGTCGAGAATATTGCCTGTGAGCAAGCGTCTCGAATGATCGCAATGAAAAACGCGACCGACAACGCCGGTAATCTTATTGATGACTTGCAACTGGTTTACAACAAAGCTCGACAAGCTGCGATTACGCAAGAGATCTCCGAGATTGTTGCAGGTGCCGCTGCGGTATAACTGATATAGATATTAAGAGGAAGCGAGATGAGCTCTGGAAAGATTGTTCAAATTATCGGCGCGGTAGTCGACGTGGAATTCCCACGCGATGCCCTGCCTAAAGTATATGACGCCCTCACGGTTGAAGAAGCTGGCTTGACGCTGGAAGTTCAACAACAATTGGGCGACGGCGTAGTTCGCGCCATTGCAATGGGTACTACAGACGGTCTGAAACGTGACTTGGCTGTTTCTAACACTGGTAAAGCGATCAGCGTACCAGTAGGTCAGAAAACACTGGGCCGTATCATGGACGTTCTGGGCAACCCAATCGACGAAAAAGGTGACATCGGTGAAGAAGCCCGCTGGGGTATCCACCGCAAAGCACCGACCTTTGACGAACTGGCTGCCAGTAACGAACTGCTGGAAACAGGTATCAAGGTTATCGACTTGGTTTGCCCGTTCGCTAAAGGTGGTAAAGTTGGTCTCTTCGGTGGTGCCGGTGTAGGTAAAACCGTCAACATGATGGAACTGATCCGTAACATCGCGATCGAACACAGTGGTTACTCTGTATTCGCCGGTGTTGGTGAACGTACCCGTGAAGGTAACGACTTCTATCACGAAATGACTGACTCTAACGTTATCGATAAGGTATCGCTGGTTTACGGTCAGATGAATGAGCCACCTGGTAACCGTCTGCGTGTAGCACTGACTGGTCTGACCATGGCGGAATACTTCCGTGACGAAGGTCGTGACGTCCTGTTCTTCGTTGATAACATCTACCGTTACACGCTGGCCGGTACTGAAGTATCAGCACTGCTGGGTCGTATGCCTTCTGCGGTAGGTTATCAGCCGACTCTGGCGGAAGAAATGGGTGTACTGCAAGAACGTATCACCTCAACCAAAGTCGGTTCTATCACTTCTATCCAAGCGGTATACGTACCTGCGGATGACTTGACGGACCCGTCTCCAGCGACCACCTTCGCTCACTTGGACGCGACCGTTGTACTGTCACGTTCTATCGCTGAGCTGGGTATCTATCCTGCGATTGACCCGCTGGATTCGACTTCACGTCAGCTGGATCCTCTGGTTGTTGGTAACGAGCACTATGATGTCGCTCGTGGTGTTCAGGGTACACTGCAACGTTATAAAGAGCTGAAAGACATCATTGCGATTCTGGGTATGGACGAACTGTCTGAAGAAGACAAACTGACCGTATCACGTGCTCGTAAGATTCAGCGCTTCCTGTCACAACCGTTCTTTGTTGCTGAAGTATTCACCGGTTCACCTGGTAAATACGTCTCACTGAAAGACACGATTGCTGGCTTCCAAGGCATCCTGAACGGCGACTACGACTCACTGCCAGAACAAGCGTTCTACATGGTTGGTGGTATCGAAGAAGCTGTTGAGAAAGCTAAGAAGCTGTAATCCACTGGGAGGTAAGGCATGGCCATGACTATCCATGTTGACATCGTTAGTGCAGAGCAAGAGATCTTCTCTGGTCTGGCCGAAGCCGTGTTTGCTTCAGCAGTTATGGGTGAGGTGGGTATTTACCCTCGCCACACCCCGCTGCTGACCAAGCTCAAGCCAGGTGAAGTTCGTGTGCTGAAAAGCAACGGCGAAGAAGAACAGTTTTATGTCTCTGGTGGCATGCTGGAAGTCCAACCTCACGTTGTGACTGTACTGGCTGACACTGCAGCACGTGCTGCTGACGTTGATGAAGCCGCTGCCCTGCAAGCGAAAGCGGATGCAGAGCGTGCACTGAAAGATAAAAGCGCTAAGAAAGACTTGGCAGAAGCCCAGAAAGAACTGGCTGAAGCCATGGCACAACTTCGTGCAATCGAACGACTGCGCAAAGGCAAAGGACGTTAGTCTTAAGCCTGTATCACATAAAAAGGCCGTCCTTGTGACGGCCTTTTTTTTACCTTTTTTCACCTCTGCTGCAGCAAGGCAAACTCTGCCATCTCTGCTAGAATGCCTGTTTTGAATTAACAAGTTAGCCCCTATGTCACTATCGATCATTATCCTCGCTGCCGGTAAAGGCACTCGCATGAAATCTAGTAAACCCAAGGTCATGCATACCCTGGGTGGTAAGCCTTTACTTCAGAATGTGGTTGATACCGCCAAGCTGCTCAACCCGACTGAACTCGCCGTGGTCTGTGGCAATGGCGCCAGTGATGTCGTGCCTTACCTGCAAGCGCAGGGCATTGATACCGTGATGCAGCATGAACAAAAGGGCACCGGCCATGCCGTGGAGCAGGCCAAAGCCTTTTTCCAGAAATCGGATCAGGTGCTGGTGCTTTACGGTGATGTGCCGATGATTGCCATCGATACGCTTGAAGCGCTGATCAATGAAGGCGATAAAAACAGCCTGAAAGTACTGACCGCTTTGCTGGATAATCCGACCGGTTATGGTCGCATCGTGCGTGATTTTGATGACCGGATGCTGCGTATCACCGAAGAAAAAGACGCTGATGAAGAAACCAAGCTGATCAACGAGGTTAATACCGGCATCATGTGTATTCCGGCCAAGTGGCTGGATGACGCTTTAGCCAAGCTGGACAACAACAATGCGCAGGGCGAGTATTACCTCACCGATTTGATTGCACAGGCGGTCGAGCAGGGCATCGAGATTGATTCGGTTATCTGTGAAGACGAGATGGAAGTCGCCGGCGTCAACAACCGCGTGCAACTGGCTGAACTGGAAAGCTACTACCAGCAGAAACGGGCCACGGATCTGATGATGGCTGGCGTGACTTTCCGTGATCCGGCGCGTGTCGATATTCGTGGTGATATCAACGCTGGTCAAGACATCACCGTCGATATCAATGTTATCTTTGAAGGCACAAACACCATTGCGGATAACGTCAGCATTGGTGCCAATAGCATCATTATCAACAGCGTGATTCATGAAGGCGCTGAGATTCTTCCCAACAGCATTATTGAAAATGCTGTGGTGGGTGCTAACTGTTCCGTTGGCCCTTATGCGCGTCTGCGTCCGGGCTCAGTGCTCGCTGCCAAAGCCAAGATTGGTAACTTCGTTGAAGTCAAAAACGCCAATATCGGCCTCGGTTCCAAGGTGAACCATCTGAGTTATATCGGTGATACCGATATGGGGGCGGATGTGAATATTGGTGCGGGCACCATTACCTGTAACTATGATGGGGCGAATAAGCACCGTACTGTGATTGGGGATCGAGTGTTTGTGGGGTCGGATACGCAGTTGGTTGCGCCTGTTACGGTTGAGGATGGGGCTACTATTGGGGCTGGGTCTACGATTCGTAAAACTGCGCCTGCGGACGCGCTTACTTTGACTGTTTCTAAGCAGAAGACGGTTGAGGGGTGGAAGAGGCCGGTAAAGAAGAAGTAGATAGAGGATAGCGAGATGGAATTTGCTCAGCCCACTTTTGACTGGATAGTTAGACTCTTTTCAGTGCATATGTGGAGTTTTTTGAACTCAAGTTTTGGTGCAGCCTCACTTGCATCGGCTGCGGGTGCCTATTTCGGTGCCACAGCCGCTCAAAAAGTTATTCTAAAAAGTAAGAGAAAAGAAGCATTAGAGACAGAGCTTAGAAATGTGAATTCAGCAATAATGGCTGCTTTTACAACTGCTAACATGGCCTTGACGGTAAAAAAACAATTGATTAAACCAATCTACGATCAATTTAAGACGGATTTAGAAAGGTTTGAAGGTTTTGAAGAAAAACGAAAGGCCAATCGTTTAAGTACAGGTGAAACTTTTCATTTCATAGCTGATTTGCAGGATTTTGATACACCACCTTTTCCAATTCAAATACTAAACCACACTCTATTTAACGCAGTAGATACTGAGAGTAGAGCACTGAGCGCAGCTGCTTTTCTTGAAGCATCATACTCTGGACTCAAGAATATGATGAACAAAAGACGACTTCTGATTGATCAATTCAGAGTGAGTCAGTTGAGTGGTGAAAAGTTTGCTTACTGTTATTTTGGTTTAGAGATGCCATCTGGTGACAGGCAAAAAGAATACTCGGATGCAATTGATGGCATTATGAGTTACATCAATGATGTCATCTTTTTTAGCAAGACAATAGCCGAAGATCTTGAGGTTTATGGGAAGAAACTTAGAGAACAAGAAAAATTAATTCCATCCACTTACTCTATTCGGCATGCTGATTTTTCTTCACCCGAAGAGCAAGGCTTAATGCCTGAAACAGAAAACTATCTTTCTTGGCTTTCAGGCTTTATTAAAAGTCCCAACATTTAGATAACTTTCTCACTTCACACGCTGCCGCGGGGCGTTCATTTCTTTTGTTTGCCCAAAAGAAACGAACCAAAGAAAAAGGCACCCGATATTGCCTTCATCCAAAAATTAATCGTGTTTGATGGCGTGGTCGACAACTCGCTGCGCTCAAACACTCGACCACTTAACCCATCAACCAAGCTCAATTTTTTGCGGCAATACAACGGGACGAAAAGCGGGCGCTGCTTCCCCTTTTTGTGCTGGCAAGGAGTGCCATTTATTTAGGTCTGAGAGCGGCTAGTCTTTGAGCGTAGCGAGTTTTATTCGACTCCCTGACTCACCCTAAGACGAAACACTCAATTTAGTGTGTACGAATCCTCAAAAATGAGGATTGAGCGCGTGCAGAAAAATATCAAAGCGGCTAAAGTAAGCCAATCGGGTGGTCAGGCAAAAATGGTTCAAGGCTATCCAGGACTTGAGGGAGTTGTAATATGGAAATAGTGCTGTCCTTAATGCTTCTTGCGCTTGTTTATGCACTGTTCAAAACGAAACACTCCCCACCTGCCGCTCCTGATAACCCTCTCAAATACATGCCTTATGCCGCAGTCAGAATTGATGCCTGCGACTTTTCCTGTAGTGCGGCTTTCGAGCATTCGTCAAAAGTGTTTTTGAAGCGGGACGCGCCTAAAATTCCATTGCAAGGGTGTGATGCCAACTCCCACTGCCGTTGTCGATTGATTCATTTGGAAGATCGTAGACAGAAAGAGGACGACAGACGGTCTGGCAGCAAGATCTTGCAGGATACGTTTCGAGGTGATGAACGCCGCCACTCCGTCAAAAGAGGGCGGCGAATCACCGATTATCAGACTGTTTGATAATCCAATTGTTAGCGAGGCTTGAAGCTTAAGCCTCGGCTAAGGTCATGGCCTGCAGGTAATTCGGCAGTCCCATTTTCTTGATCAAACCGAGCTGTTGTTCCAGCCAGTAGGTGTGATCCAGTTCGGTATCTTCCAGCTGTTTTAGCAGCATTTGACGGGTGTCATAGTCGCCTTCTTCTTCACACAGGGCGATGCCATCACGCAGGTTTTTGACGACCTGGTATTCCAAATTCAAATCGTTCTGCAGCATTTCGGGCACGTCGCGGCCGACATGAATCGGTTCGCGGTTGACCAGGTTGGGTGTGCCATCCAGAAACAGGATGCGTTTGATCATCTGGTCGGCGTGGTCGGTTTCATCCTGCATTTCGTGGGCGATGCGGTTGTAGAGCCGGGGCAGACCAAAGTCTTCATACATTCTGGAGTGGATGAAATATTGATCCATTGCAGTCAGCTCACCGGCTAATAGCGTATTGAGCAAATCGATAACTTTCTGACTACCTTTCATGGGCTTCACCTGCGTTGTTATTGTTGTAGAGAGTCACAGCCACGGCTGCTTTTTTTATAGTTTAGCCTGCTTTATCGTGTGAGTCTTGTTATGAATTTGAGCCTGTCTTGGTAGCGATTTGCTCGGATTCGCCATGAATATGGCCCGAACGCCGCGATTGATGCGGGTTTTAGGATACAATACGCTACTTTCCCATACTGTTTGTGAGTCTATATGAGCGATCTCCCTAATTGTCCGGTCTGTGGATCGGAATATACCTATCAGGATCAGTCGATGCTGGTGTGTCCTGAGTGTGCTCATGAGTGGCCAGCTGGCGGAGAGACCACGGAAGCTAATGACAATGCAGTCATCGATGCCAACGGTAATGTGCTGCAGGACGGCGATAGCATCACGGTGATAAAAGACCTGAAGGTGAAAGGGTCATCTGCGGTGGTGAAAGTCGGTACCAAGGTCAAAAACATTCGACTGGTGGATGGCGATCATAATATTGACTGCAAGATTGATGGTATTGGTGCGATGAAGCTGAAGTCAGAGTTCGTTAAAAAAGCCTGATTGCAGCACCGCGCGGATATATCAAAAGCGTCCTTGCTCACTTACAATCTAGCTGACTATATCGGTCGCCGATTAAGGAGCAGGGAAGATGGACAGAAAATTTGTGTTAACGGGTCTGGGCTATGCCATTCTGGGCTTGGTCTTGGGGTTGTTTATGGCAGCCACCAAGAATCATCAGCAGTTGGTGACCCATGCCCATATCATGCTGGTAGGCTTTGTCATCAGTATGGTTTACGCGATGATGCATAAGCTTTGGATAGCTGAAGCAGCTGCAAAGCTGGCCAAGATCCAATATGTCCTTCATCAACTCGGCACAGCCGGCATGAGCATTGGCCTGTTTTTACTCTACGGGAATCTCGCGGCTGAATCTGTGGTCGGACCGATACTGGGTATTTTTTCAGTACTGGTGTTGGCCGCTATGTTGATGATGAAAGTGATGTATCTCAAATCGGCCAAAGCCCACAGCTAATCAGCGACGACGCAGAGGGAAATATGTATACAGATGACGATCTGGAGCAGGCGGTTAACAAAGGAATTTTCAGCCCGTCGGCACTGGCCCAGTTTCGTGCGTTTATTGCCGAGCGCAACCACAGCCCAGCGGCGGATGAAGAAGACTTCCGGCTGATTACCAGCTTTAACGATATCTTTGTGGTGATTGCCTGCCTGCTGCTGTTGCTGTCAGCGGGCTGGGTGATTCAGGGCATTCATTCTGCGCTGGCGACAATGGTGGTGGCGGTGATGTCGTGGCTGCTGGCCGAGTTCTTTGTATTAAAACGGAAAATGGCGCTGCCAGCGATTGTGCTGCTGGTGAGTTTTGTTGCCAATGTGTTTGCCTCGGTGGTCCTGCTGTTTGATATTCCGGGTGAAACGGCCTTTATGATGGCCGGACTGGTGGCTACTGGCGCTGCCTGGCTGCACTGGACACGTTTTCATGTGCCTATCACGGTGGCTGCCGGCGCCGCGACGGCCGTGGCGTTTGTCATGGCATTGCTGGTGTCTGTCTTCCCTGTGCTGAAAGATATGCTGAACAGTTTGATGCTGTTCGGCGGGATTGCTATTTTCCTGCTCGCCATGCGTTGGGATATGGCTGATTTGAAACGCGTCAGCGGCAAGTCGGATGTGGCGTTTTGGCTGCATTTGACCGCTGCACCACTTATCGTACATCCGGTATTTTCCAATCTGGGAATTTTTGAGGGGCAACAAAGTACACTGGATTTAGGCATCGTTTTGTTGCTGTATCTGGTGTTGACGCTGATTTCTCTGATTATCGACAGACGTGCCTTTATGGTGTCGTCGTTAATCTATGTGTTAGCCGCCCTGACGGAGCTTTTGGATACCTATGGACTCGCCGGTGACAGCTTTGCTTATGTCGGTGTCTTGATCGGTTTTTCGCTGCTGTTATTGTCCGGTTTCTGGCACAAAGCACGACGCGGACTGGTCCAAATGTTACCTGCCAGACTACAGACCAGAGTGCCGACAGTAGCCTAGCGTTTCTTCGCACGACAGTGCCGGAGCGGATTGATGAGACAAATTCAGCCGGATCTGTGGGAAACCGAGGTGGAAAGTCCGTTTCCCGGATTGACTACCCATGCTTATCTGTATCAGCGCGATCAAGGCAATGTGCTGTTTTATAACACCAGTCAGCAAACGGATATTGAGCAGTTTGCTGAATGGGGTGGTCTGGCCTATCAACTCTTGAGTCATCGTGATGAAGTCGGCGAGTCGCTGACTCTTATCCGGCAGTGTTTCCAGACAAAACTGGGTATTCACCAACTCGATGCAGAGGCACTGAGTGAATTATTTCAGCCCGATCTGGTCTTCACCGACAGACAGTTCCTGCTGGATGATGTCGAGGTGATACCGACGCCGGGTCATACCCCCGGCAGTGTCTGTTTTCTGGTGTACTCAGTAACGGGCAAACGCTATCTGTTTACCGGCGATACGCTGTATTTATCACCTCAGGGCTGGCAGCCCGGAATGCTCTCATTCAGCGATCAGTCGGCATTAGCTGACAGTCTGAGACAGATCCAGACCTTGCAGCCGGATCTTGCTATCTCCAGCGCTTATTCGGGGAAGACGGGGATTGATGTGGTGACGGGACAGTGGGCTGACAAAGTCGAGCAGGCCATTTCCCGGTTGGACAAGTTCCCTGCGGACTGAATTCGCCACAGTGAATCTCAGCTCGGGGAGCTGAGATTGCTGCAATAACGGGTCGTGGATTGAGTAAATAAAAAACCCCTGCCCGGGCGGGCAGGGGTAAAACGTTTAGTGGCGATAGTGATGTAAGCCTCCATCGTATCTGTCATGGCGACGGTAGTCGCGGTAATCGGCATGTCTGCCGCCATTGTGATAACGATGTTTGTCATAGTGTCCACGATGGCTGTAGTGACGATCATGGTGTTTCCAGTGTTTCTTATGGTGCTTCCAATGCTTATCGTGATAGTGGTGATGTCTGTGACGATCGTAATCACGGTAATGAATCGCATAGCTGTCAGGATAGTAGCTATGAGGATGGCCAAGATTTAAGCCTATCCCGATGCTGAGATCGCCTGCTTTGGCCGGGCTGGCAGCTAAAGAAAGCATCAGTCCGGAGAACAGTGCTATCGCTATAAATTTTGATTTTTGAGTGGTTCGCATAGTTTTTACCTCGCGTAACATTAAGTCACGGTTACAGGCTAAACTGTTGCTCGGCAAGTTTGTGTTAAGCAGTGTAAATTTATGTAAAACATAAGAAAAATAAGAAATGGCTCACGTTTTTTGGGGCCGTTTACCCTTGTTTATAACGTGCTAAAGTAGAAAAAAAGCGTGTAAGGGAGGTATGGTGGAAACACAAATCCAGTTCAGCTTGCCTCAGTGGTTGCTCGACTATCAGCGTCAGTATCGCCCTTCGCCCATGCCGCAGCAGCAATTGGCCTTTGTCATCGAAGCATCGCGGCTGAACTGTGTGCACCAGACTGGTGGTCCTTTTGCTGCCGGGGTCTTTACCATGGAAACGGGACAACTCATTGCGCTGGGTGTGAATCTGGTGACACAGGAGCAGCTATCCGTTCTGCATGCCGAAATCGTAGCCTTGAGTCTGGCGCAGCGAGCGCTCGGTCAGTTTGATTTGAGTACAGCAGAAGAACCCTTATCGTTGGTGACGAGCACCGAACCCTGTGCCATGTGTTTTGGTGCAATTCCGTGGTCAGGTGTGCGTCAGGTCGTCTGTGCTGCGGCCGATGCTGATGCCCGGGCTATCGGCTTTGATGAAGGCCCAAAACCTGCTGACTGGGAGCTTGCCCTGGAGCAGCGACAGATCAAGGTGCTCAGTGGCTTATTGCGAAAGGAAGCGGTAGCCGTGCTGCAGGACTATGCGCAGCAAGGCGGGCTGATTTATAACCCTTCGGTCAGTGAGGTGCCATGAAAGCGAAGATCAGCATGATCACTTTGGGGGTTGCGGACCTTGAGCGTGCGACCCGGTTTTACCGGGATGGGCTGAAGCTGCCTGAGCATCAGTTTGACGGTGAGGGTGTAAGCTTTTTTGCCTTAACGGGCACCTGGCTGGCCTTATACCCCAAACAGGCACTGGCCGAGGACATTGGAATCAGCGTTGAAAGTTTGCAGGGCACTAACAGTTTTACCCTGGCACATAATGTCTCAAGCCCGCAGCAGGTGGATAAGGTACTGGCACAAGCCGTTGCGGCGGGAGCGACATTGTTGAAGCCGGGGCAAGACGTTTTCTGGGGGGGCTACACGGGCTATTTCAGCGATCCTGACGGTTATTTCTGGGAAGTCGCCTATAACCCGTTGGAGGATCTGACCTGAGCGTCAGTGGGCCTGTATGCACAGCTGCCCAATCTGTTCTGCCTGCTTTCATGTAAGGCAGTTGCCGCATCAGCACTGGTGGAAGAATTATCGTCTTTGTCCCACCTGTCGGGGGGCGGATCACCGTCGATCCTGATACCCAAATCAGACAGGGATTGTTTCTGCTTGTCGCCCTGATTTCACTGGCTTTTACTGCCATGCTGCAAGTTGATGGCAATAACTGGTTAAAACCGGCTCTGGCCAGCTATATAGTGATGGCCCTCGCGCTCTACCGCGGGACAAAGAAGGTGTTCTTTGTCCCTTACGATAGCGCCCACCCCGTTAAAGACTAGGGCTGATTAGCCACCAGATCGCGGTAGGCATGCCAGCTTGCATGACCCAGCAAGGGGTATACCACGATCATGCCCAGCATAAAGCTGCCAATACCGAGCAGCATTAGCGATGCCAGTAAGGCTGCCCACACCAGCATGGTGGGGATATTCTGTGTGGCCACCTTGATGCTGATTAATATCGCATCCAGCGCATTGATCTTATTCTCGATAATGGCGGGAACCGACACCACCGAGACCACAAATACCATGCTCGCCAACAGGCCGCCGACCACCAGATACAGCATTAACTGCATCGGTGTGACTACGTTGAAAAAGTCACCCCAAAGTGTCTCGTTAAGTGGTGGAGCAACGTTGCCGACGGTCACCATCAGCACTAAGGCTGACACAAGGAACCACAGCACACTGAATCCGAGCAAGATGCCGGCAAACTGTACCAGCGCTGAAGGATTCCGGCTCAGGCCCACCAGCGAGTCATCAAAAGTGACATGTTGATGAATTTCAGCCCGTCGTGAAATTTCACACAAGCCGGCAGCCATGATCGGCCCCACCAGCATAAAACCGGATACCATCGCTGCCAGTACATAAACATGGTGGCTGGTAATCAGCAGGGCCAGTAAAAACACGCCGGTGACGATAAGCCCATGGGCGAGACTGGCTTGTGGGTGCTCAACCAGATCGTGCAGCCCTCTTGTCAGCCAGCCAAATGGTCGGAAAAACGTCACATGGCGAATCGAGAACTGGGCTGGAATATGGTAATGAATATGACTTTGTACACTCATCTTCTTCTCCCGCTAGGTTAAGGAAGCTAAAGGCAGTGCAAACCGTCTTTAAGTTGTAATCCTCTGGGCGGAAAAACAACACCCGCCCATGTCAATGTGACCATATTGGGCGGGTGATAAATTCCAGGAAATTGTTCTTTTTTTGTCCTGGCTCAGTGACGGTAATGGCGGTAGTCCTTACGGTGATAATCGCGGTAATAAGTACGTTTGTCAGAGTAGTGATAAGGATGAGCGTGCTTGCGGTACTGCCAGTAGTCATGTCTGTAGCCATAGTCGGGACGATGCTGATAATGGCCGTGACTGTAGTCATGGTGATGATGGGAATGGCCGTAATAACCAATACTGAAGCTTGGGTGGCCATGGCCATGATAATACCCAAGCGGAATACCGAAACCGATGCTGAAGCTGAGGTCACCGGCCCGGACGTTTTGGGTGGTAAAGCTGGCGAGCAGGATGGCGCTGGCAGCCAGCAAAAAGAATTTGGGGAGACGTTTGCTTTTCATAGTACACACCTCGCTCAGCGTGTAAGCACTACATAAGACAGCCTGCTTTCTGGGGAAGTTCACGATTCAGAGGTTGGCTATATGGGCCAAACAGAGTGTTTTTCGAATATTCAGAATGATCAATAAAAAGACATATACCGAAAGTGAATACTCGCTATAGCTGTGACAGTACGACACCGCTGGACAGATGCATAATAAGCCCCTAGGCTAAGTCAGCATCAGTTCAGACACCAAATAAGGAGACGGAATATGGCAAGTGCTGGCTTACTGGCCCTGGTCGATGATATTGCGACGCTGCTCGATGATGTGGCGGTCATTACCAAACTGGCAGCGAAGAAGACGGCCGGTGTATTGGGCGATGATCTGGCACTGAATGCTCAGCAGGTCAGCGGCGTAAAGGCCAACCGTGAGTTACCGGTGGTCTGGGCAGTGGCTAAGGGCTCGTTCCTGAACAAACTGATTCTGGTGCCGTTAGCCTTGGCGATCAGTGCCACCTTGCCCTGGCTGGTCACAGTGCTGTTGATGCTGGGCGGTCTGTTTCTTTGTTACGAAGGTGTGGAAAAGCTGGCGCATAGCTGGTTGCATTCCAAAGATGAAGATAAAGACCACCACAAGGAACTGGCCGAGGCTGTCAGTGACCCTGCGGTGGATATCCGCGCCTTTGAGAAGGCGAAAATCAAAGGCGCGATACGAACCGACTTTATTCTGTCAGCCGAGATCATTGTGATTGCCCTCGGGGTGGCGCAGGCCGCTGATTTCAAAACTCAGGTGATGGTGGTGTCGTTGATCGCCATAGCCATGACGGTGGGGGTGTATGGGCTGGTGGCGGCTATCGTCAAATTTGATGATGCAGGTCTCGCCTTACTGGATAACCCCGGCAACACGGGTTTTGAGCGCTTCAAACAGGCCCTCGGACGCGGCATTCTGTTTATCGCGCCAAAGTTTATGCGCCTGTTATCGGTGCTCGGCATGATCGCCATGTTCCTTGTCGGCGGCGGTATTCTGGTGCATGGACTGCCATTTCTGCATCACCTGCTGGAACCGCTGCTGCATGGGCTTGGTAATACGTTCAGCCTGATTCTGCCAACTCTGTTCAATGCACTTGTCGGCGTTATTGCGGGCATAGGGGTAGTAGCCACGCTGTCCGCAATGAAGCGTTTGGCCTAGCGGCTAGATATAGCCAAACGCAATCATGGCATTGGCGACCTTACGAAAGCCCGCGATATTCGCGCCCAGTACATAGTCATGCGGACGGCCGAATTCAGCGGCAGTTTCGCAGCAGGCCCGGTGGATATGGTTCATGATTTCGTGCAGGCGTTCTTCGCTGTATTCAAAACCGGAACCATGCGTGGCATTGTGCTGCATTTCCAGTGCCGATGAGGCCACACCGCCGGCATTAGCGGCTTTGCCGGGGCCAAAGGCGACGCCATGTTCGTGAAACACACGGATCGCTGCCGGTGTGCTCGGCATATTGGCACCTTCGCAGACGGCGATGCAGCCGTTTTTCACCAGTGTTCTGGCATCGTCTTCCTGTAGTTCATTCTGCGTGGCGCAGGGCATGGCGATATCACAGGGGATTTCCCAGATATTGCCTTTGTCGATGTATTCGGCATCCCGGTGGAAGTCGAGATAGGTTTTGATGCGGGCCCGTTCCTTTTCCTTGATATGGATGACGGTATCGACATCAATACCATTACGATCGATGATGACGCCGCTGGAATCGGAACAGGCGATCACTTTGGCGCCGATGACTTTCAGCTTCTCCATAGCATAGGTGGCGACGTTACCGGAGCCGGAAACCACGGCGACTTTGTCTTTCAATTCTTCACCGTGAACGGCACGAACCATTTCTTCGCAGAAAAAGACGGCGCCGTAACCGGTCGCCTTATGACGGATCCAGGTGCCACCCCACTGTGGGCTTTTACCGGTAATCACGCCGGATTCGTAACGTTGGGTAATGCGTTTGTACTGGCCGAACAGATAGCCGATTTCACGGGTGCCGACGCCGATATCACCGGCGGGTACATCGGTGGTTTCGCCGAGATGGCGGTAGAGGCCGGTCATAAAGCTCTGGCAGAAGCGCATGATTTCGTTTTCTGATTTGCCCTTGGGGTCGAAGTCCGAGCCGCCCTTACCACTGCCGATGGGTAAGCCGGTCAGCGCATTTTTAAAGGTCTGCTCAAAGGCCAGAAACTTCATGGTGCCGAGAGTGACACTGGGATGAAAGCGCAACCCGCCTTTGTAAGGGCCAAGCGCACTATTGAAGCCGATGCGAAAGCCACGGTTAACTTGTACCTCACCGGCATCGTCTTCCCACGGTACACGGAAGATAATTTGCCGCTCCGGTTCGCAAAGCCGCTCGATCACTTTATGCTGAGCATATTCAGGATGCTTATCCAGCACTGGACCTAGCGTTTCCAGCACTTCCAGCAGGGCCTGATGGAATTCCGGTTCACCGGGATTACGGCTGACGACCTGATGATAGATGGAGGAGACCGCTTCACTATGATTCGACATCTGCTTCCGTTTCCTTTGTCTGCCCCAGGCACCATTGCTGCTGGGGATCGCTTTGTTCTAAGCTCAATTCCAGCTTATAAGCTCAAGTGTTCTGTAGCAAGGCTTGGCTAACAAAATCCGGCAGCCATTGTCATAAAAATATTCCGTTAACAGGACTTGTCCATGAAGCTACCACTGCTTGCCGTTTTATTTCTGCTGCTTTCCCCCGCTGCGCAGGCGTTTTATTGCTTTGAGCCATCCCCCAGTTATTTGCGTCTGGGTGAGCCTTATTTCGATGACAGGGAGCAGAAAATCGAGGTCAAAGGTGATGAAAAAGGCATCGAGATAGTAAAGCGTTTACAAGGCGAATGGGATGGCACGATGTCTGAAATCATCTGCGAAGGCACGCAAGAAGCGCCGGAGCCTTATTATCAGGAAGCTGAGGTTGAAGCCGAGGTGCGCGAGTCGAATACCGCTTTGTTTCTAATATCGCTCAGCAAAACCTATGACAATAGCTATATCAGTAGCGGTGACAGGGTGTTTCTGATGAATCTGAAAAGTATGCATTCTTTGCGAATCAGCCCCGATTACATAGAAGCGACAGAAAGAGAACGTCGTGCATGGCTCAATCACCACGGGGGCAGCCGCTATGTCGAAGTGCATTCGCAGATCCAGATCCACAGTCAGGATGCCATCACGGTGGACTGGCAGTTATTTTCCAACGGGGTGTTTGTTTACAGTCAGCGCTTATTGCTGGAGCGCGGTTTATAAGCAGATTGGCGGGCCGTAAGGCCCGCCAGTTCGATTATTTCAGCAATAAAAACATGGCCTGACGGCCGCGCACGATGTTGAGTAGCAGCTGATCGGCATCAACAACCAGTGGCTTGAAGTTTTCCAGGCTGCTGACGCTCTGACGGTTCACCGAGGTAATCACGTCTTCACTACGAAGTCCTGCTCGCCATGCCGGGCTGCCACGCTTCACCGAGTACACCATCACGCCTTCAATCTGGCCGAAGTAGGGCGAGTCTTGCTCGATATCACCAAAGGTGGCACCGGAGAGATTGGGATGAACACTGCCGTTGGTTTCGGTCTGGCGGGTTGGTTTCACCTTGGCAGTCAGGGTCTGGCTGTCGCCATCGCGTAGAATCTCCAGCTCCACTTTCTGGCCGACCATCATCAGGCCAATGCTGTTACGCAGGCTGTCAGCGTTAATCAGGCGGTTACCATCGACGGCGGTGATGACATCGCCGATTTGCAGGCCAGCTTCTTCAGCGGCGGATTCCGGCACGATATGTGTGACTACGGCGCCTTCCTGTAGGTCAAGACCAAAGGCATTAGCCAGTTCCGGGGTGATGTCCTGCATTTGCACACCAAGGTAGGCGCGGCGAACTTCACCGAACTCGAGCAGCTGATCACTGATTTGTTTGACCATATTGCTGGGAATGGCAAAGCCGATGCCGACATTGCCCGGATTCTGCCCCGGCGAGAAGATGGCGGTATTGATGCCGACCAGTTCACCACGCAGATTCACCAGAGCACCACCAGAGTTACCGGGGTTGATGGAGGCGTCGGTCTGGATGAAGTTTTCATAACCTTCAATGCCCAGACCACTGCGGCCGAGAGCACTGACGATGCCGGATGTAACGGTTTGACCTAAGCCAAACGGGTTACCGATGGCGACGACAAAGTCACCGACGCGCAGGGCATCGGAATCGGCCAGTGGTAACGCGGACAGATTTTCCGATGGAATCTTGATCAGGGCGACATCGGTTGCGGGGTCGGAACCAACGATTTCAGCCTGAAACGTGCGCCCGTCATGCAGTGAAACGGTGATTTCATCCGCACCGCGGATAACATGGTTATTAGTGATGACCAGACCCTCTTTGGCATCGATGATGACGCCGGAGCCAAGACTCTGTCTTGGTCTGACACGAGGCTGATCGGGCAGGTTAAAGAAATGGCGGAAGAAGGGATCATTGAGTAGAGGATTATCCTGCACCCGGACATGACTGCGGGTTGCAATATTCACCACCGCAGGTTTGGAGCGATCCAGCATCGGTGCCAGCGTCGGCAATTCACCTTTCTCGGCAAACCAGTCCAGTGGCAAGGCTGCTGTCGCCACCTGCGCGACCAGCGTCAGGCCAGCCAGCCAGAGCAATACGGATTTCAACTTGTTCGGCATAAACCCTCCGGTATCAGACGTTTTCCAGTGCTTCCCGCGGATTGAAAGCGAGCTCTTCGGCCATCTGCATATAGAGTTTTTTGGCTTTGTCGCTATCGGCGGCGGGCGTCATTATTTGCAAGACCACAAATTCATCACCAGGTTCTTTGCCGGGCAGGCCTCGACCCTTAAGGCGCATTTTCTGACCACTCTTGGCACCGGCCGGAATGGTCAGATTGATTTTACCGGCTAGTGTCGGCACAGTGACTTTGGCGCCCAAAGCCGCTTCCCACGGTGCCAGTGGCAGATCGAGATAAATGTCTTTACCTTCAACCCGGTAGTGCTTGTGCGGCGCGATATTCACTTCGATAAATAAATCACCGGACTTGCCACCAGCGCCGGCTTTACCCTGACCGGTGAGCCGGATTTTTTTACCGGAAGTGATACCTGCGGGCACTTTGACATTGATAGTGCCCGACTGGCTGGCACCAGCAGGACGGCGGATGGTTTTGGTTGCACCATGAAACGCATCTTCCAGAGAGATGGTGATTTTGGCGTTCACGTCTTCACCCTTGGCAAAGAAGTTGTCGCCCATACCGGCACCACCACCCATGCCTCCCATTCCGCCGAACAGGTTTTCAAAGAAACTGCTGAAGTTACCGCCGCCGCCAAAACCGCCCATGTTTTCTTCCCACCCCGGAGGCGGGGTGAAGGACTGGCCGTGACGGTAATTGCTGCCAAACTGGTCGTATTGTGCGCGTTTTTGCTTATCACGCAGCACTTCATAGGCTTCACCAACTTCTTTGAACTTGTCTTCAGCATTGGTCTCTTTGCTGACATCAGGGTGATATTTACGCGCCAGTTGACGGTAGGCTTTTTTGATTTCGTCCTGCGACGCATCACGCGCCACACCAAGGATTTTGTAATAGTCTTTGTATTCCATAAACGGACTTATCTACCAGAAATTGATCTAAATCAGTAAGTGGGGCTTTGACCCTGCATTTTCAACAGGTTTAGGAATTTTCCTGATGTGTTCGTTGGTCTCCCTGTGCGAAAATCTGTCACCGAATACATAAACAAACAAGAGAAATATTATGCACAGCAAGGGAAAACTCTCGCTTATGGTGGCGATGGCTCTGTATTCAGGAGCGCAAGCCGTAGCGAATGACAACACGGTTTTACTGGATGAGCTGGTAGTCACCGGTACGCGTTCGGAAACGCCGCTACTCGAGCAGGCGGGTAATACCGGCAAGATCTCGGAAGAAGAAATTGATCTGGTCAGGCCTGACCACATCACGGAAATTGCCAACCGCATCAGTGGTGTCAACATTCAGCATGGTAACGGTCAGGAACATCTGACATCGATTCGTTCACCGGTTCTGACAGGTGGTGCGGGTGCGGGTTCTTTCCTCTATCTGGAAGACGGTATTCCACTTCGTGCAGCCGGTTTTGCCAATGTAAATGGCCTGTTTGAGGTGAATTACGAGCAGGCAGGCGGTATCGAAGTCGTGCGTGGCCCGGGCAGTGCCTTTTATGGCTCCAACGCTGTGCACGGTTTGCTTAACGTGTTGACCCGAGCGCCTTCATTGGAATTGGAACGTGAGATTGACCTGTCTGTCGGCCCTCACGATCTGTATACCGCCAAAGCTACAGTCAGCGACACCTTAGGAAATCACGGTTATCGCCTTAATGTGTTGGGAACCAGTGACGGTGGTTATGTCAGCGACTCAGGCTATGATCAGCAGAAAGTCAGTTTTCGCCACGACTATTTTGGTGATATCGATAGCTTCAAAACTATCTTCAGCTACACCAATCTGAATCAGGAAACGGCGGGTTATATCACTGGTTTCAAGGCCTATGAGGATGAAAGCCTGTCTCGTACCAACCCGAATCCAGAAGCTTATCGTGACGCCAAGTCCTACCGCCTATCGACGGAGTGGGAACGGGAGTTGAGTGATTCCTCATCGTTTCGTTTGACCCCCTATGTGCGTCATACCGAAATGGAATTTTTGATGCATTTCTTGCCTGGTCAGGCCACCGAGAAGAATAAACACAGCAGTGTGGGTCTATTGTCTGCATACACAAAAGAGCTGGATGGCGGTCATAAAATCATTATAGGTACGGATCTGGAATACACCGAAGGGGAATTATCTGAGGTGCAGAACAACCCTGATCCATTTGGTAGTGGTACTTTTATTCCCGGTGTGCATTATGACTATGAGGTCGATGCGACTGTTATGGCGCCGTATATTCACACGGAGTGGCAGATCTTGGATAAAACCCGTGTTACTGCTGGGCTACGCTATGAGTACACACGTTATGACTACACAAACAACACTGACACACTGACTTTTGGTACTCGCTACCTGAGGCCTGATGATGATGTGGATAGCTTTAGTAACTTCAGCCCCAAATTAGGTCTGGTACAGCAACTCACAGATGATACTGCGGCCTTTGTTAACTACTCCCGTGGTAATCGTGCTCCACAGACAACCGATTTGTATCGTGCCCAGATTGTACCGTCACTGACGGGAAGTGCTGATTCTGAACAAATTGATAGCGTGGAGATTGGTGTCCGCAAAGTAGGCGAAGGTCTGCAATATGAAGTGACGGCCTATCATATGAAAAAGCGGGATTACTTCTTCACTGATACAAATAATCAAAATGTACCTAATGGCAAAACACAACACACTGGTGTTGAGTTAGGCATGTTTTATCCATTTAACGAGACATTTGATATTGCCGCAAATGTGGCCTTTGCCAAGCATGAGTATGATTTTGATAAGGACAGTGCAGGTATAGAAAAAGGCGATTATCTGGTCACTGCGCCAAAACGTATGGGTAATATCCGACTGGGTTGGAATGTCACGCCACAAACGCGTGCCGAGCTTGAATGGGTGCATATGAGTGAGTACTACGTGAATGATTCCAACACGGCGAAGTATGAAGGCCACGATGTATTCAACTTACGGGCCTCGCATGATGTGACGGAGAACTTTACCGTCTATGGTCGCGTCAAGAATCTGTTTAATACAGACTATGCAGAGCGTGCGGACTTCGGCGGTGGTGGTGGTGGCGACTACCGCTACTTCGTGGGTGAGAAGCGTTATCTGCACGTCGGTGCCAGCTACCGTTTCTAAACCAAGCAAAACTGAAAAAAGGCGGTGCCGGATTTCCTGCACCGCCTTTTTTATGTCCTAGCGACTGGCTGACTTCCTTTCTTCGAGGCGGCGCAGAAACTCGCGCATGATGTCATCGTAGAGGGCCATGCCCAGGTATTCGTCCTCGACACCACTGTCGATGCTCGGATTGTCATTGATTTCGATAATGACAATCCGATTGCCGCTCTGCTTGATATCAATGCCATAAAGGCCGTTGCCAATCAGTTTGGCCGCTCTGGTGGCGATACGGATCACCTTTTCCGGCACTTCACTGACCGGAATCGCCGCCGACTTACCACTATCCGTGCCTTTCTTGGTGTTGTGGTTATAAATCTGCCAGTGACCCTTACTCATAAAGTACTGACAGGCGTAGATCGGCTTGTTGTTGAATATGCCGATGCGCCAGTCATAGTCGGTGTACATATATTCCTGCAGCAAAATGATTGCTGACTGCTGGAAGAAAGCCGGGGCCTCACGACGAAGGTCTTCGGCGCTGTTCACCTTGATCACCCCACGTGAAAAGGCACCGTCAGGTATCTTCATTACCAGCGGAAAGGTCGCTTTTTCGCAGAGTTCATCCAGTCCGGCCTGGTCATTGCGGTAGAGCAGATGAGACTCGGGCATCGGCAGGTCATTGGCGGCTAGCAGTTCTTTCAGGTAAATCTTGTTGGTACAGCGAATGATCGAGGTCGGATCGTCGATAACAACCAGCCCTTCGCTTTCAGCGCGACGGGCAAATTTATAGGTGTGATTGTGTGTTGCCGTGGTTTCACGGATAAACAGCGCGTCATATTCAGCCAGACGGATGTAATCGCGGGGCGTGAGCAGTTCGACATCAATGCCGATGCGACGGCCACTGCTGATAAATTTTTTCAGCGCAGCCATATTGCTGGGCGGCATTTCTTCCTTCGGGTTGTGCAGAATCGCCATGTCGTAACGGAACTGACGCCGCTTCGACGGTTTGCGCCACAGCCGGTGACTGAAACTGTCGAGGGCTTCGGCAAATATATCCTGCTCGGCTTCGTTCAGTTTGTTGATAGCGCTGGCCTTGATCTGACTGATCGTCCAGTGACCGTTGAAACTGAATTCGACATCGAGGATCGGGCAGGGGAATTGCTCAAATATCTGCCGTGCCAGTTTTTGCAGCGAACTGACTGGTGTCTGACCGAAATAGATTTTCAGTACAAAGTGTTCCGACTGCTGCGCTGAAGCCAGTTGTTTGTCGAGCTGTGCAGAGAGATCGGATAAGTCATAGGCGTAGAGACTTTTACGCGACAAATCGTTGATGGTGCGCAGGCCCGGCAACACGCGATGCCCACGGGCTTCGGCGACCATCGAGCAGTAATAGCCGCGACTGAGGTAGTCCAGACTGCGACATAAATTCAGAATTTGCGCACGATTGTCGCCAGGTTGCGATGTCCCCTGTAGATAATCATCGGCTGTGATGACTTGTTCGCTGGGAAAATAAGGGGCCCAATCCTGAATATTTTCGACTATTATCAAATGTTTAGTCATGGCTTGCCGTTGCATCCTCCTGCGCCAGCATGGTGTATAAAAGCGAATGATAAGGTCTATTTTATCGGCATGTGATAAAAATTTTTGCGTCCGCTTTTATTTGCTGGTCAAAATGAGCAAAGTCACTTATTCTTCGCGAAAAAATTATACACAGGAGGCCCGTTGCCATGTATGCAGATGCCGTTTTGAGTGTTTTTTCGCAGCGCTATGCAGGTGCCCGCGATAAGTTTATCAATAACGTTGAAACCAGCTCCATTGTTGAAAAGCTGTCCAGCCTGCCTCATCCGCAGAAAGGACCAAAAAACGAAAAACTGTTCTGCGATATCGCCTGGGCCGGAAATCTCAAAGCTGAAAAAGTGCTGGTGATTGTGTCCGGCATACATGGTGTTGAAGGTGGCGTCGGTTCTGCCATTCAATCTGACTTTGTGACCCGCCACCGCCGTTTGCCTTCCGATGTCTGCGTCGTGTTGGTTCATGCGCTCAACCCTTGGGGTTTTGCCTGGGCCAGTCGTAACGATGAACAGGGAATTGATGTAAACCGTAACTTTGTTGATTTTGAGGCCGATCTTCCTGTTTCGAAAGCAACAGAAATCTGGGCTGAACTGGAAAAAGGCAATACCGATATTGCTGCGGTTGCCGAGGATCGTGAGAAGTTCGATCTACTCTCTGAAGGCCAGTATGAAAAACCGGACATGCCTTACTTTGGCGGTAAGCAGGCAAGCTGGTCACGACAAGTGGTTGAGCAACTGGTTGCTCAGCTTAAACCTGCCAAGCGTCAGCAAATTATTGTGATCGATATTCATAGTGGTCTCGGTCCCTATGGCTACGGTGAACTGATTTGCGATCATCCGGTCGACAGCAAGGCACATGATTATGCGGTAGAGCTGTTTGGTGCCACTGTCACTGAGCCGTCTCTGGGTAACTCCACTTCGGGTACCAAGCTCGGCCTGCATGATTATTTCTGGCACAGTCAGGGCGAGCATGTCTGCTATCTCACACTTGAGTTTGGTACCTTTGGCAATCAGCAGATGCTGAAAGTGTTGTCTGATGATCAGAAGTTGCAGCAGTCAGGCAAAGTCGACTGGTCCGATGACAAAGCGCTGGATATCAAACACGCAATGCAGGACTTTTTCTGTCCTGATGAAAAGCAATGGCAGGAACTGGTGCTGTTCCGTGGCCGTCAGGTGCTGGAAATGGCGCTGGACGGACTAACTGACAATGCAAACCACAAAAACGGACGCTGATATCGTCATCCGCGAAGCGACGCTGGATGATATTGATGATCTGAACACGTTGGAGAAAGCCTGTTTCGACAGCGACCGAATCTCCCGTCGCAGCTTTCGCTGGATGATCGAAAAAGGCCACACCCTGTTGCTGGTGGCACACATTGAGCAGCAACTGGTGGGTTATGTTTTGCTGCTGTATTCACGCGGCACCTCGCTGGGGCGGGTTTACTCACTCGCGGTCGATGCCGCTTACCGTAAAGCAGGCATTGCTGTACGCCTGATGCAGGAAGCTGAAACTCAGGCGCTCGGCGATGGCAGGAGTTTCCTGCGTCTGGAAGTGCGGCCCGATAATCATAGCGCCATCCGTCTTTATGAAAAGCTGGGCTACCAGCCCTTCGACATCGTTACCGATTACTACGAAGATCATGCCGATGCCCTACGCATGATGAAGGTGCTGCACCATCAGCCCGAAATTACCCATCCGCAGGTTGCACATTATTCACAAACCACCGATTTTTCGTGTGGCCCGGCCTGTCTGATGATGGCGATGAAGACCTTTGAGCCAGCATTGATGCTGGACCGCAGCCTGGAATTCCAGCTTTGGCGTGAGGCGACCACCATCTTTATGACTTCCGGTCATGGCGGTTGCAGCCCGCAGGGGCTGGCTTTGTCGGCCTATCGACGAGGTCTTGATACCACCCTGGTGATTAATTCGGACATGATTCCCTTTGTTGCCGGCGTACGTAGTGAGGATAAAAAAGCCGTTATCGAGTGTGTGCATCAGGACTTTGTGCAACAGATCGCCGAATCCGGGATCACGCAACTAATGTCGCCGGTAGATACCGCCTTGCTTCGGCCTTATCTGGATCAGGGGGCACTGGCATTGGTGCTGATCAGCTCCTATCGTCTCAATCAGAGCAAGTCACCGCACTGGGTGCTGGTGGTATCGGTGTCTGATACCTTCGTCTATTTCCACGATCCCGATGTGGACTGGGATGACAACAAAAGTATTACCGATAAAGGTTATATTCCCGTCACCCATGAAGAATTCAACCGTATGCTGGGCTATGGCAAACCGCGTTATCAGGCGGCGGTCATCCTCTCTTCAAAAACTGTACAGTGAACTTTTAGGAGCCTGAGCCGGTCGGTGTGGCTGAGGAGTTTTTATGATAGATAAGCTAAAACAGTTCCTGAGCACCGCTTTCGGTGAGGATACAGAAAGCCTGATGGCTGATTCGGAGCAGCGAACCCTGCTGGCAGCGGTAGCGCTGATGGTAGAAATTATTGCTGTCGATGAGACTGAGCATGAGACGGAAAAAGCGATGCTCAGACAGATCCTGAGCAGCCGTTTTGACACCAGCCCGGAAGCAGCAGACAGGCTGATTGCCGAGGCTGAGGCGGCACACGGACAGGCCACCGACTTTTATCGTTTCACCGCCGAGATTAATCAGTCGTTCAGTGCCGAACAAAAAATCGAACTGATTGAACACCTCTGGCAGCTTGCCTATGCGGACGATCATCTGCATGAACTGGAGCAGCACGTCATTCGCAAATTGGCCAGCCTGCTTTACGTCTCACACAAGGACTTTATTGCCGCCAAATTGCGGGTAGCGGAAGCGCGGACCTGACTCAGGCTTTTTCATCGCCGGACTGGACGTAGCCCATCCATTCTTCGATAGGAATGTTGCCCCCTGCGGCTTCCACCTGCTGCCGTTCCTGGTCATTCAACACATCGCTCACTTCATTGACCCGTTTCCAGGTGGCAATGGGCGTCTCACATTCAGCTTTGGGCACATAGCGCGAGTCTTTCACTTTTTGATAGCGGTGAATATAGCGCGGGCAGTTCTGCCAGAGCTCGGAAACCGTGACCCTGACTACCAGTTGTGCTTCTTTCCAGTGTGACAGCAAGGGATCATCGGCAGATACGCTGGCTTTCCCCTGAACGCGGATACGGTGCGGCTTTTCGAAATCGATAAACAGCAGCCCGACTTCGGCGTGTCCATCAATATTGCCCATCGAATAAAACATGCCATTGCCGTCGAAGCTGGGAAAAGCCAAGGTCTGTTCATCGACAACATGAACAAAATGTCCGGCTTCACCCCCTTTGTAGGACACCGTCGGCCGTCCCTGATGATCAACAGTGGATAAGAAGAACATATCGCGCTGCTCGATAAACACGGCAGCATCTTCAGATATTTCCGTGACAACGGCCAACTCTTCAACACGGTCAGCCATTTGCCGACTGTCAAATTGATCCTGAAATGCGCGGTGATTATCGCCGTAGAGTCTGCTCATCTGCCTGTCCTGCGTGTAATTTGACGTTCAAGGCTAGCATGCGCTTTTACTGAATGCCTAGCCTTGGTAAGGCTCTCAGGAAATTTGCCCGAACCTGAATGGGCGTTGTGAGGTGGGGTAGTGAAAACAGCTGTTAAAAAATCCCGCTCAGCCAGGCTGTTGACAAGTAGAAATATTGCTAATCACGAAGCTAAAAGATAATGTATCTCATTATTAAAAACGAATAAGCCTGCCGTTATGACCGGAAGTGGGGAATCGTAGCTCTGCTAACCCCCGCCGTTGCTTGTCTAGCGGGATGTTTTGCCGAGTCCACCATGTTTCATGCGTGATGAAAACGGTGTGATGAAGTGCGCATATAAGTCACAACAGCCTCATAAGTGGGTAGTGGCTCAAGCTTGAAATAGGGATGGACTGGTTTTTTATCAGACCGGGATCAGCCGATAACAAACGTTAAATGGTGTAACGATGATTTCGCACGCTGCATTGCAGACAACTAACCGCGTTATTGCGGCAATCTTTGGCGGCTATGCCTTTACTTGGGGCTTCTCGGCTCTGGGCATTACCGCGATGGTGGCGCTGGGTATCGATTTCCACGAAGCCGAAACCGGTATCTCACTGGTGGCCTTTCTGGTGTTTCTGGTTTTGTTTCTGTGGACGTTTGCTACGGCCAGCATGATGCGTGTCTGGCTGATTCTGGCGGGGGGCGCGGCTTTGATGAGTCTGCTTGCCTCAATCTTGCAAACCAGTCTGCTGAGTTAGGAGCTAGCTGATGTTTAATTCTCTTCGCATGTCTATGGGCTGGGTACATACCTGGATGGGGCTGGTGCTGGGCTTTGTACTGATGATCTGCTTTTTCTTCGGTGCGTTGTCTGTATTCGACCGGGAAATCGACCGTTGGTCTATTCCTGATACCCGTTTTGAACCACAGCCGATGCCTTCTTTTGATGAGGTGCTAAAACCGGTCTTTGAGGAATTAAAGCCGGATTCGGTGGATCTGGCTGCCACGGCGCAGCGTGTTATCGGCCCGCTGCCCGATCCGGCCTCGATGAAGCTTGAGTCACTGTACGCCTACACCACGCACCGTGATCCGGTGCTGCGAATTGGTGGCGAATTTGGTATTCCGAATAAACCCAAAGATCCGGCTGACGATCATTTGCATGTGCACGGTTGGGCCACGGTGAACCCCACGACGGGCGAGACACTCAGCAGCGATGCGTTAAAGATTGGCAGCGAGTGGTTTTACCCGATGCATTTCAATTTGCATCTGACATGGAAAATGCTGGGTTACTGGATCGTCGGCCTGGCGGCGCTGGTGATGCTGGCGGCACTGGTCACCGGGGTGATTATCCACCGCAAACTGTTCAGCGAGTTTTTTACCTTCCGGCCGTGGAAACATGTGCTGCGTAGCAGTCTGGATTTGCATAATATCACCGGTGTTGTGGCGCTACCGTTCCACTTTTTCTTTGCCTTTACCGCGCTGGTCATTTTTGCCAGTAATGTCTATCTGCCGGTGTCGCACACGATGCTCAAGCCGCTGCATGACCAGCATGAGCAACTGGAAGCAGAGCGCACCGGTCTGCCACATGAAAAGTCCGGTGTGGCGGCACCGATGGCGTCGGTTGATGCCATGGTGGCCGAAGCCAAACGCCGTTGGGCGGAGCGAGATATGCCCGGTGAAGTCGGCTACCTGTTTATAGACCATCTGGGTGATGAAAACAGTTATGTCAGCATTTACCGTGCCGGCAGTGACCGCGTGGCGCTGGTGGGCGAGGGCATCCACTTCAAGGCCAGCACCGGCGAAGTAATACTTGAACAACCGCCGCGCAGTGTGGTGTCGTCCATTGATGAGTTTCTGACCGGGCTGCACCTGCAGCACTTCGAGCACTGGCTGCTGCGCTGGTTGTATGTTTTCGGCGGTTTGATGGGCGCTATCTGTATTGCTACCGGCTTTATCCTGTTTGTCGAAAAACGCAAAGCCAAGCATGCCAAAACCGGCAGTCAGGGCTGCCGTATTGTTGATGCACTGGCCGTAACCACGGTGACCGGCATGGTGATGGCTGCTGTAGGTATGCTGGTCGCCAACCGTTTGTTACCCGCCGATCTCGTTGGCAAGGGACAATGGGAGCAGAACATTTTCTGGTCGATCTGGGCTCTGGCCTTCCTGCATGCGGTCTGGCGCAGTTCGCCGGTAGCCAAGGCGCGCCATAACCCGGCATGGCGGGAACAGTCACTGTTTATCGCCATATTGAGTCTGGCAGCGGTCGGCCTGAACTGGATCACAACCGGTGATCACCTGATTAAAACCGTGTTTACCGATACCTACTGGGCCGTCGCCGGGGTGGATTTAAGCCTGCTCGCAACAGCGATGATAGCGTTCTACGCTGCTGCCAAGCTGCGGGCTCCGGTTGTAGAGAAAAAAGCGGGTTCAGCAGCGCTAAATCGTAACAAACAGGTAAATGCATATGACTGATGCAATGTGGTTAATCGCTGCTGCATTAACAGCGTTATTGAGTATGGGCTGGCTGGCTTTGTCGTATCAGTCACACTGGCAGCAGGTTTTCCCGAAGAGTAAGGTGAGCCCCGCGGGTTTGCGCTTAAAAATCGTTGGCTGGAGCTTTCTAGTGGTGTCAGCGGGCTTTTGTCTTACTGCCGATCACCCGTCAATGGCGGTGCTGGTGTGGGTGATGTTACTGGCGCTAGCTGCGATGACTGTCGCGATGATTCTGAGTCGGCGGCCTGCGCTGCTGCGGATTATCTGCCCGCCCTTTTTTGCCGCTAATTATTAGGCAAAGATTCATTTTTAATAGATAGAAAAAAAGCCGGAATTTGCCAATAAATTAAGGCAAATCCCGGCTTTTAATTGAAGATTGTCAGAGAAATCAGGCCGGTGCCAGAAAACCTGCTTTGATGATTTCACACCAGCTATTGAGGCGTTCATCAGTCATACCCGGCTGACAGTCCTCATCCAGCGCCAGACCGACAAAATGCTTTTTGTCCTCGGTCAATGCCTTGGACTCTTCAAACTCATAGCCCTCAACCGGCCAATGACCGATCACATTGGCACCCCGCGACTTGACCTTGTCATGCAGCATGCCCATTGCATCCTGAAACCATTCTGCATAGGCGAATTGGTCCCCCATGCCCAGAAAAGCGACTGTTTTTCCGCTGAAATCGACGGCATCGATATCATCCCAGACATCCTGCCAGTCAGTCTGCACTTCACCGTAGTCCCAGGTTGGAATGGCAAAAATAAGATTGTCGAAATATTCCAGCGCATCGAGGCCGACATCCTTTACATCGAACAGTTCGACATCTTCCGCACCGATGATGTCCTGAATCTTGGCGGCGGCATCAGATGTGTTGCCGGTCGTTGAGCCGTAAATTACTGCGATCATGCTTGAATCCTGTACCTTATCGATAAGCTAAATAATAATTATTATCAAATAAGAATTCAAGTGAGTTAGGTGTTGCTAGTGTGAGGACTACCTAGGAGATAGTGAAAGCGAACCTATGGAGATGAGTTCGCCTTTGAGGGCATTAGCCGTGGCAGCGCTAGTGCCACGGCTGTATACAGATTATCCGCGAGAATTGCGCGCGCGCTGGATGGCAGCACGTACCTGTGCCGGTGCTGTACCGCCGAGATGATTGCGGGCAGCGACCGAGCCTTCCAGCGTGAGTACATCAAACACATCGACTTCGATTTTGTCGGAGAACTGCTGCAGTTCTTCCAGACTCATCGCCGACAGATCTTTCTTATGTTTGATGCCATAAGCGACGGAGAGACCAACCACTTCGTGGGCATCACGGAATGGTGTGCCTTTTCTGACTAGGTAGTCAGCCAGATCGGTGGCGGTGGCATAACCACGCAAAGCGGACTCACGCATATTGTCTGCTTTGACGGTGATGGCTGCCATCATGTCGGCATACACACGCAGCGAGCCCAGTAGGGTGTCGATGGTATCGAACAGCGGTTCTTTGTCTTCCTGATTGTCCTTGTTATAGGCCAGCGGCTGGTTTTTCATCAGGGTCAGCAGGTTGAACATATTGCCGTAAACGCGACTGGTCTTGCCCCGAATCAGTTCTGGCACATCCGGGTTTTTCTTCTGCGGCATGATCGACGAACCGGTACAGAAGGCATCGCCCAGATCGACATAATCAAACTGTGCCGATGACCAGATGATCAACTCTTCCGAGAAGCGCGACAGATGCATCATCAGCAAAGAGGCGAAGCTGTTGAACTCGATGGCAAAGTCACGGTCACTGACCGCATCCAGCGAGTTCTGGCAGATCCGCTCAAATCCCAGCAAACTGGCCGTGATTTCACGATCAATCGGGAAGGTAGTGCCTGCCAAAGCAGCCGCGCCGAGCGGCATGGTATTGACGCGTTTTTCACAGTCATTTAGACGTTCGGCATCGCGAACCAGCATTTCATACCAGGCCAGCATATGGTGGCCGAAAGTCACTGGCTGCGCGGTTTGCAGATGGGTAAAGCCGGGCATGATGGTGTCTGCTTCACGTTCAGCGACATCCAGCAGGGCGTCCTGCAGGCGGTTCAGTTCGCTACGGATCGGTTCAATCATATCGAGTAGATACAGGCGCACATCGGTTGCGACCTGATCATTACGCGAGCGGCCGGTATGCAGTTTTTTACCGACTTCGCCAATCAAGGCGATCAGCCGCGCCTCGATATTCATATGCACATCTTCTTGTGCAATCGACCATTCAAACTCGCCATTTTCGATTTCCTGCTCGATTTGCTGCAGGCCGTTGATGATTTGATCGCGCTCTTCCGCTGTCAAAACACCCACTTCGCTCAGCATGGTGGCGTGGGCGATAGAGCCGCGAATATCCTGACGGAACATACGCTGGTCGAATTGCACCGAGGCGGTGAATTCTTCAACGAATTTATCGGTGGGCTGGGTCAGGCGGGCTGAAGAGAGTTTCTTGTTGGCTGTGCTCATGGCGAATGCTTTCAGGTTTAAGAAAAACAGGCGGCTATTATAACGTGCTTAGTCGAGTCTGATGCTGTCAAAATGCTAGAATCAGCAGTGATTTATCCATAGCGAATGCATAAAAGATCAATTTCATGACTAGAAGAACCGTACGAATCGCAACACGCAACAGCCCGCTTGCCCTTTGGCAGGCCGAGCACATCAAGTCCCGTTTGCTGGCGTTGCATCAACATATTGATGTCGAGCTGGTAGCGATGAAAACCCGTGGTGATGTGTTACTCGACACCCCCCTGGCCAAGGTCGGCGGTAAGGGATTATTCGTCAAAGAGCTGGAACAGGGCATGCTCGAAGGCCGCGCCGATATTGCCGTGCACTCGATGAAAGATGTGCCGGTCGAATTCCCGGAAGGCTTGCACCTGCCGGTGATTTGCCAACGTGAAGATCCGCACGATGCCTTTGTTTCCAATCTTTATCAGTCGATTGAAGATCTGCCGCTGGGGGCGAAACTCGGTACCTCCAGCCTGCGCCGTGAGTGTCAGGTGCGAACCTATCGCCCGGATCTGGAAGTGCTGCCGCTGCGTGGCAATGTGAATACCCGTTTGCGCAAGCTGGATGAAGGTCAATTCGATGCCATTATTCTGGCCATGGCCGGACTCAAACGACTCGGTTTTGATGAACGTATCCGCAGTGCCTTAACCCCGGAACAGAGTCTGCCAGCGATTGGTCAGGGGGCACTGGGCATCGAGACCCGTATCGATGATGACGAGATGAATGCGTTGATTGCCCCCCTACATGACCCGCATACAGCAATTACAGTTAGGGCAGAACGCGCGCTCAATAAGCGTCTGGCCGGAGGCTGCCAGGTACCGATTGCCGGCTATGCGATGCTGGAAGGCGATGAGCTCTGGTTACGTGGTCTGGTTGGACGGCCGGATGGCTCGGAAACACTGTTTGCCGAGTTGCGAGGCCCTGCTGCCGATGCTGATGCCATTGGTGTGGCCGTTGCTGAAATGTTACTGGCGAAAGGGGCTGACGCGATCCTTGCGGACGTTTATGGCGACTGAGTTGCTGGCCGGACAACGAATACTCGTTACCCGTCCAGAAGCCCAGGCGAAAGACCTGGCTGATCTCATCAGGCAAAACGGCGGCGAGCCGATCCTGTTTCCGGTTATCCGTATCGAAAACAGTGTCGATCACAGCATCTGGCAAGCGTTGGATCTGGCCCGTTTTGACTGGCTGATTTTTGTCAGCCGTAATGCCGTTGAGGGGTTCCAGGCGGCGGGACACGATGCGCTGCCTGAACAACTGCGTCTTGCCGCCGTCGGTGACGGTACCGCTGCTGCGATGCGGGCAGCTGGTTTAACGGTGGATTGCCAGCCGGACATCTCCAACGGCAGCGAAGGTTTGTTGCAGATGCCTGCCATGCAGAACCTTATTGGACAGCGTGTATTGATTGTCCGCGGTGATGGCGGGCGTGAACTGCTCGCGGATACGCTGTCTGCCAGAGGTGCTACTATTACTTATGTAGAGGTCTACCGTCGCGTGCTGGCGATGCATGGCCATGCCAGTTGTCTGCGTGCCATGCATGCTGACAAGCTGATCTGCACCAGTGTGGCCGGGGTCGATAATTTGTGTCGTATTCTGAGTGAATTTAAGGCCGATTTATTATGTAAGCCTTTGGTAGTGGTCAGCGAAAGGATCAGGCAGCATGCGCTTACGCTGGGGTTTCGTTGGGTGGATGTGAGCCGCAGCGCCAGTGATGACGCAGTGTTACAAACATTGATTGATATGGATAAACAGCATGGCGAATAACAACGACAAGCAGCAGATTGACGCAAACGTACAGGATGGCGAAATTCTGAATCAAAAAACTGCCCAGCCTGCCATCAACCGGCCGTTGTGGATCGCGCTGGCGGTTGTAGTGTTATTGGTTCTTGTCATTAGCGGCTGGTTTTACCAACAGCTGCAACAGCAAAAGACGCAGATCGAGGCTACGGCATCACTGCAGACCGACATCATTAGCCTTGAGCAAACCCTGTCGCAGCGCGAGCAACAGCTTTCTGCATTACAAACCCAGCATCAGACTCTGTCAGACACGCTGAGTGAGTTTATGGCGCGTGATAGTCTCACCAGTGCCGAAGTCAAGAAAACCTGGGCATTGCAGGAAATCGAGTATCTGCTCAACGTCGCCAATCAGCGGGCTTTACTGGCCAATGATGTCGCTGGTGCTCATCAGGCACTTACCCTTGCCGACCAACAGATCCAAGCCCTCGCCGATTACCGCCTGCATCCGCTGCGCGCGTTGATTGCCGAAGAATTGATGGCCCTGGATGCACTTGCTGACATCGATCGGCAGGGGATGGCGCTCAAGCTGCAGACGGCCGCGAACCATGTACAGCGGCTGCGGGTGAAAAAAGGGCCTGAAGTTGATACGGCGATGCTGCAGGCAGAAACCGAGTCTGCTGTAGTAGAAAGCGGCTGGCAGCAGGCAGTGAGCGATATCTGGCAACAACTGCGTTCGCTGGTCGTCATTCGTCATGATCAAACCGGAGAAGCCGCGGTGCTGGTGCCCGAACAGCGTTATTTTCTCTACCAGAACCTGCGCCTGCAATTGGAAAGCGCCCGTCTGGCGTTGCTCAATGCGGATAACAGCAGCTATCAACACAGCCTGCAAACGGCAATGAGCTGGCTGGAAAAGTACTTCACTGGCGATGAGCGTGATGCGATGCTCAATAGTTTGCGTGATTTGCAGGGTAAACAGGTGGATGTGGCCTTGCCGGATATTTCTGCATCGCTGGACTGGATCAAGGAGTATCAACAATGAAGCTGCTTTTGCTGGTCGCACTGGCCCTCGCTTTGGGGGCTGCGGTTATCTGGGCGGCAGATTTCGAGCCAGGCTTTGTGCTCTTACAGTACGGTAGCTGGAGCCTGGAAACCTCGCTGATTGTGCTGACAATGATGTTCATTATATTGCTGGTAGCCGGTTATATGCTGCTACGCAGCCTGGTTTTACTGAAACAGTCGCCATCGAAACTGTCGGCATGGAAAAGTACTCAGAGGCACAAGCGCGCCAGTCGTGCGCTGACACGCGGTCTTATCACGCTGGAAGAAGGCCGCTGGTCAGAAGCTGAGCGTGTGCTGCTGCGTCATGCTGGCAACAGTGAAACACCGTTACTGCATTACCTCGCGGCGGCGCGGGCGGCACAGAAACAGGGGGCATCGGATCGACGTGATAGCTATCTGAAGCTGGCCCATGAAACTACCGAAGGGGCTGATATCGCCGTCGGTGTGGTTCAGGCCGAATTACAGCTCTCCGCCGGGCAGAAAGAGCAGGCGCTGGCGACCTTGCAGCATCTGCGTGAAGTGGCACCGAAACACCCTTATGTCCTGCAATTACTGCAATCGCTGTATCAGGACATGGACCAGTGGCAGGAAGTGCAGTCGGTATTACCCGATCTGCGTAAACGCCATGTGCTGCAAAATGATGAAGTGAAAGCATTGGGGCAGGAAGCGACCGTTGGCCAGATGGAAGCGGCACTGGCCAAACAGGACTGGCGTCAGCTATCCCAAATCTGGGACCACGCCCCAAGCCGGGTACAGAATTCAGAAGCCATGCTTAAACCCTATATTCAGGGACTGGTGCAGCAGGGGGAAACCGAGCAGGCGCTGACACTGATAGAGCAGTACCTGCGTAAGGACTGGAGCGATGCTTTGGTGTACCAGTATGGGCTGCATACGCAGGGCGATCTGCTGAAACGCCTGGCTATAACCGAAAAGTGGCTGAAAAGCCGTCAGACCAATCCCTGGTTATTACTGACCCTGGGCCGTCTGGCCAAAGCCACCGAGCTGTGGACCAAGGCGGAAGAATACCTGAAAGCCAGCATTCAACATGGTGCCCGTGGCGAAACCTACCAGGCACTGGCCGAAGTTCAACTGGCGCAGGGGAAGGCGGATGATGCGGCCTCCACCTATAAGCAGGGACTGGACCTGATGCTGGGTCAAACGGCAGGACCCGGAGTTTAGGAGCGAGCAGTGCAAGAGGCGGGTGGACACTATCTGATCGATATTCTGGCCCTGTTACTGGCCACGGTTGTCATTATTCCCTTCTTTCACCGTATCCGCCTTGGCGCGATTCTTGGTTATCTCACCGCCGGTGTCGTGTTAGGGCCATGGGGCTTTGGTGTTATTACCGAAGTCGAAGATATCCGTCATTTAGCCGAATTTGGCGTGGTTTTTCTGCTTTTTCTGCTCGGAATTGAGCTAAAACCCGACAAGCTCTGGCAAATGCGCAAAATGGTGATCGGCCTGGGCTTGGGGCAGGTGTTGATCACTGCCGGTCTAATCTACGGCGTCGCTATCTGGTTAGGGATATCCAACCAAAGTGCGATTATTATCGGTTTCGGTCTAGCGTTATCATCAACCGCTTTCTGTCTCAAATTGCTGGCTGAACGCGGCGGTATTTCTACCGTGATGGGCAGAATGTCGTTTTCAGTGCTGCTGTTACAGGACATTGCTGTCGTGCCCTTGCTGGCCTTGGTGTCGTATTTTGCTGCCGGTGGCAGTGCTGACATCATGGAACCCAGTCTGAAACCAGTCTATGCAGTACTGGTTATTATCGGTCTGCTGTTTGCCGGACGTTATCTGCTGAATCCGGTTTTGGGTCGTATTGTCGCGAGCCAGGATCCGGAAGTGTTTATTGCCGTCGCGGTATTGCTGGTGCTGGGCGTTGCCTGGATCATGGAGTCGGTCGGTTTTTCCATGGCATTGGGTGCCTTCCTGGCCGGTGTGATGCTGGCTGAGTCGCATTACCGGCATCAGATAGAAGCGGATATTTTGCCTTTCAGGGGCATCCTGCTGGGGCTGTTTTTTATGACGGTGGGCATGGGCATTGATTTCAGCCTGCTGTGGGAACGTTTCGGCACCATTATTTTGCTGACCGTCGGACTGATGGCCTTGAAAGCGCTGGTGGTTTACGTACTGTCGCGTATTTCCGGGGCGCGGCATGATATCTCGCTGCAATCTGGTGTTCTGTTATCGCAAAGTGGTGAGTTCGGTTTTGTATTGTTTGGTTTTGCCACCGCCTCCGGCGTATTGGACAAACAACTCGGCGATATTCTGACTCTGGTGATTGCCCTGACCATGGTATTGACCCCGTTTGTGGTCAAGGGCACCAATATGCTGTTACTCCGTTTCTACAGCCCTGATGTCTCGGAAGATGAGGATTACGCCGAGTTTGTCGAAGCCAGTGAAGAGCATGTCATCCTGGCCGGCTTTGGTCGCGTCGGTGCACGGGTGGGGACTTTGCTCGGTGCTGCAGGTGTGCCATATATCGCTTTGGATATGAAACAGAAGCGGGTGAAGGATGCCCGGTCGCAGGGCTTTCCGGTCTTTTTCGGTGATGCCAGCAAGGTCAAGGTATTACAGGCTGCCGGTGCTGATCATGCCAAAATGATTGTTGTCACCTTGGATGATCCCGAACAGATAAACAGGCTGATTTCACAGGTGCGTCAGTTTTATCCGGAGATGCCGGTTCATGCCCGCGCCCGTGACAGAAGGCACTGTGCGGAACTGGTGACACTGGGCGCGAGTACTGCGGTGTCAGAAACGCTGGAAACCAGCCTGCGTCTGACCGAAGAGGTGCTGCTTGGCAGTGGCGTTGAGCAGGAAGTCGCGACGCGGGTTATTGATGAATTCCGTGATGACTACTATTCCAACGTCGTGCAGAAAGTGACCGAAAACAAAGTGGTGCTGGGCGAATTGAAGCACTAAACGCTTTTTCACACCTACTTTCTGGGTCAGCCGCCGGTCAGAGCCTGAAATATATAGACCGTGCTGTCTTCCTGTACATAATCGGACAGTGTTTTTCTATCAACCACCATGCTGTCATTGATGGCCAGATGCACATGGCGGCGCAGCGCACCATGTTCATCCAGTATGTAATCGTTAAAGCCCGGCGCCATCGCATTGACGGCATTTAAGACTTCGGCGACCGACCCCGCCGGTACCGTAATCGTACGCTTCGCTAATTGCGGAAAATAACGGTAAAGATGATCGGTCATTTCAACGCTGGGCATATCAATCAGCCAAATCGCACGGAATAGATCGGTGGCAGGTTATTCGCCAGACATTGCCAGGTTTCGCCGCGATCCTCGGAGAAATAAAGATTGCCCGTGGTACTGCCAAAGCACAGGCAGTTATCTGACTGGTCCAGTCCGTGCCTCAGCACAATATCGTAGGCATTTTCTTGTGGCAGTCCATCGCGGAATGTTTGCCAGGATTGGCCGCCATCCGTGGTGCGGGCCATGCAGAGACCACCGTCTATCGCCATGCGTTCCGAATCAGCCTGCGCCGGAATAACCCATGCAGTTTGTCCATCTGCCGCGTCCGCGGCGATAGGGAAGCCGAAATGCACACCGACGTCGGGCTGGCTGACTTTTTTCCAGCTCTGAGCGCCATCATTGCTATAAAATACGCCGCAGTGGTTTTGTTGCCAGAGGTGATCCGGCTGCTCCGTACATTGGGTGACGAAATGTGGATCATGTCCCCATTCTGCTTCGGGATCAGGCATATATTCCATGCGCATACCGCGGTTGCGTGGCTGCCAGCTCTGGCCGCCATCGCGGGTTTCAAGTACGCCCGCAGTCGAGACCGCTATATGCAGATGATCTGCATCCCGAGGATCAATCATGATCGAATGAATACCGGGTTCGAACACGCCATAATCAATACTGGCCGGGGTGCCGTTCCAGACGTTCTCACTGGTCGCATTGCCATTAAACAAATCACCGCCCCGGCTTTCATGGTTCCATAAGGCTCGGTTGAGCTCCCAGCTATCACCGCCATCATCGCTGACAAACAAGGCTCCGGGGATGGTGCCAGCATAAAGTCTACCGGGCTGCTCGGCAGGTCCGAAGGCCAGATGCCAGATCTTCAATACAATGGCATCTGCATATTCGGCCTGAGCGGTGGGGGCTTCCGGGTCGAAATCCGGTGTGGGCATGTAATTGACGATATGACGTGCACCTTCGGGGAATTTCACGGAAGTCACGTCTTCCCAACTCATTCCACGATCACGTGAGCGTGACAACTTGCAGCCCCAGTGACCATGGTCCAATGAGGCCCATAAGGTACCATCACGTGGGTCACGCGCTGCATAGCAAACAGGAATGCCGGCATGCAGGATAGGTCGGATATGCCAGCCTGCATCGGTGCGGTCAAGGATAACCGTGCCTTTTCGAGTGCCCAGTAAAATCATGGTAGACATGATGATGCCTCCTTGGTGATTACCAGTGAGCAGGGATCTGTAGCTTAAACCTTTGAACTTTAAATTTGTAATCTTGTTGGCTGGTCGGTTTGAAGACCAATTTACCGGCGGGTAAATAAAAAGGCGGAGAAGTACTCCGCCTTTTTTAAAGAATTATTTACAGCCGCATCGGCATCACAACATACTGCCGCTCAAACTGCGGATCGGCAGGAGTAACCAGCGCGCTGCTGGTTTCATCAGTGAATAACAGTTTGACCTTGTCATCCGGAATTGCATTGAGCAGATCCAGCAGATAGGCATTGTTGAAGGCAATTTCCAGCGGAGCACCTTTGTAGTCGACGCTGATTTCTTCTTCCGCCGACTCCTGTTCCTGGTTGGTCACCGTGGCTTTGAGCTGATCAGTATCCAGGTTGATGCGCACACTGCGGTGCTTGTCATTGGACAGGATGGCAGCACGCGACAGTGCCTGTTTCAGTTCATCACGATCGGCTAGTACTTCCTTATCGCCGCCCAGCGGCAGTACGCGCTCGTAATTCGGGAACTGACCGTCAATCAGCTTGGAGGTAAAGTGAATGTCCGGTAATTCGACCTTGATCTGCTGATTGCTGAAAGCCAGTTTCACTTCAGCATCAGTGTCTCCGAGTAGGCGGCCAAGTTCGATGATGGCTTTCCGTGGCACGATAATGCTGGTTTTTTCCGCAGCAGAGTTAGCCGTGGTCAGGCTGCCCAAAGCCAGACGGTGGCCGTCGGTAGCGACGGCTTTCAATGTGGTGTCCGCGCGCTCCAGCAGCAAGCCGTTCAGGTAGTAGCGAACATCCTGACTGGCCATGGCAAAGCTGGTCTCATCGAGCAGGGATTTCAGTGCAGACTGTGGCAGCGCAATTTCATCAATATAGTTGGCACCTTCACTGTCGGGGAAGTCGTCACTGGACAGGGTCGCCAGAGAGAAGCGGCTTTTACCGGCTTTAACCAGAGCCTTGTTGTCAGCGGCGTTGACGCTGATAGTCGCATTGGCAGGCAGAGCGCGGACAATATCAAGCAACTTACGCGCAGAAACCGTGGTTTTTCCTTCCTGTTCGACGGAAACCGGCAGGGTGGCGATCATTTCCAGTTCCATATCGGTGCTGGTCATGGACAGCTGATTGCCATGTGTACGTAGCAAAACATTGGACAGGATCGGCAGGGTTGCCCGACGCTCAACAATACTGCACACCAGTTGCAAAGGGCGGACGAGGGTTTCTTGGCTGACTGTGAATTGCATGATGATTCCCTGAGGTCTGTTAATGCATTAACTTGATAAGGTTCTTAGCAGGTTACGGTAGTCTTCATGGACGCGGTTATCAGATTCGCGCAGCTCGGCCACCTTACGGGTGGCATGAAGTACCGTGGTGTGATCACGACCACCAAAAGCATCGCCGATTTCCGGCAGACTGTGGCTGGTCAGTTCCTTGGCCAGCGCCATCGCGATTTGTCGCGGACGGGCAATAGAGCGGGTACGCTTTTTCGACAACAGATCAGACACACGTACCTTGAAATATTCAGCAACGGTTTTCTGAATGCTTTCCAAAGTCACCAGTTTCTGGTGCAATGCGAGTAGATCTTTCAGCGCTTCCTGTGCCATCTCGATAGACAACGGCTGATTGGTAAAGCGGGAAAAAGCGAGTACGCGTTGCAGCGCGCCTTCCAGATCACGCACATTCGATTTGATGCGCTTGGCGATGAAGAAGGCCACATCTTCCGGCAAAGTGATGAGATTCTGGTGTGCTTTTTTGATCAGAATGGCAACCCGGGTTTCCAGTTCCGGCGGCTCTATCGCGACGGTCAGCCCCCAGCCCAGACGTGATTGCAATCGCTCATCGAGGTTTTCAACCTCTTTCGGGAAACGGTCACAGGTCAGGATGATTTGACGCTGGCCTTCCAGCAGGCTGTTGAAGGTATAGAAAAACTCTTCCTGAGAGCGCTCTTTTTTAGCAAAGAACTGAATATCATCAATCAATAAAGCATCGGCACTACGATAATGAGCTTTGAACTGATCAATCGCATTATTGCGCAGCGCCGTGATCATATCCTGTACAAAGCGCTCGGAAGACAGGTAAATCACCCGGGCCTTGGGGTTTTTCTGTTTGATGGTATTGCCAACGGCGAGCATCAGATGGGTTTTCCCCAGACCGGTGCCGCCATAGAGAAACAGCGGGTTATAACCACTGGTGCCGGGCGCTTCGGCGACATGCAGAGAGGCGGCGCGGGCGATTTGGTTAGACTTACCTTCAACATAGTTATCAAAGGTAAACAACGGATTCATCGGGCTACCGATCGCCGGTTCAGCCTTGCTTGGCGCTGGCTCTTCTTCGACGCTAACCGTCTCTTTTACAACGCTGCTGTGATTATTGCGGCGCGGTTTGCTTTCTTCTGTGGGAATGGTGCCGACTTCGATCGCGACCTTTTCGATTAGACCCTGACTCAGATTAAAAATCAGGCCGTTAATCTGTTGTTCGAGTTGTTCCTGTACCCACGCTTTAACATAGGGATTTGGCGCAAGTAAGCGCAAACTATCTTCAGTTTCGATGGCCTGCAGTGGCCGGAGCCATGTGTTCAGCTGTTGTGCCGAAAGATCACCTTCGAGATGGGACAGGCATTTTTCCCAAAGGGGTGAGGACACATGAACTCCTTGATATTCAATCGGTTAAAGTTTAAAGAGGCGGCAGTCGTGGGCGATAGCTGTTATAGTATAGCCTCCGACGCAAGACCACTAAAGTTATCTTTAAGTGTCTTTTTTAGCAAGTGAAATCACAGAACGTGTTCAAAGCTTTTCTGGTTTGACTTGTAGCTCCGCTAATTTTATAATCCCGTGTCTTTTTGCCTGGCCAGCTTTTTGCTGAAAACCGTCGGCAATAAATAAACATCACATATTTCTGGAGTTGGTGAAATGAAACGTACTTTTCAACCTAGCAATCTGAAGCGCAAGCGTACACACGGTTTCCGTGCACGTATGAAAACTGTTGGTGGTCGTCGCGTCATTAACGCACGTCGCGCTAAAGGCCGCGCAAAACTGTCAGTTTAATCTCTCTGATCTTTCAGGGAGAGCATGACTTGGCACAGTTTCGCCGAGCCATGAGAATGAATCGCCCGGGAGACTTTTCTCGGGTATTCCGTCAAGGCAAGCGCATCGGAGGCAGCGGCCTGACGGTAATCACGGTTGAAAATACAGTCGGTCATCCCCGACTGGGGCTGGCAATAGCCAAGAAGCACGTCAAGCTAGCCAGCCGCCGCAACCGTTTGAAGCGGGTTATTCGCGAGTCATTCCGACAGCATCAATCCGCCTTTTCCAGCATTGACATTGTCGTGCTGTCTCGACCGGGCGTCGAACAGCGGGACAGTGCGCAACTATGGGCAGCATTGGAGCGACATTGGTTAACAGTGGTGGCGCAATGGCAAAAATCCTGATTGGCCTGGTCAAAGGCTACAAGCTCCTGTTGAGTCCCTTCGTCGGCATGCATTGCCGTTTCCAGCCGACGTGTTCCCAGTATATGATTGACGCCATCGAGCGACATGGTGCCTTGCGCGGTGTCTGGCTTGGTTTGCGTCGCCTGTCACGCTGTCACCCCTGGCATGCGGGTGGTCTGGATCCTGTTCCTGAAATCACAACAAAGAATCACAATGGATAATCTCAGAACCTTTTTTATTTTCGGCTTGCTTATTGTTTCACTGCTGCTCTGGGAAGCCTGGCAGAATGATTATGTCCGTCCTCAGCAACAGACTGCCAATGCTGCCAGTCAGTCCGTGGATAGTTCTCCAGCAAACAATGAAGCCGATCTGCCTTCATTACCATCCCAGTCTGCTGATGCATTGCCTGATGTGCCGACTAGCCCGCAAGCTGTTGCTGTCGCGGAAAAGATTCATGTCAAAACCGATGTGATGGATCTGCAGATTGCGACGCAGGGTGGTGATATTCGTGAACTGGCCCTGCTTGACTACGCAGTCAGCTCTGACCAGCCGGATACGCCGGTGCAGTTCCTGAATGACACGGCCAGCCAGTTTTTTGTGACACAGTCCGGTCTGCGTAGCGAAGCCGATGCGCCAACGCATTACGCCAACTACAGCGCCGAGCAGACAGCGTATGAGTTGCAGGAAGGTCAGGATGAAATCAAAGTGCCGCTCTACTGGCGCAATGATGCTGGTCTGCAGGTGGTTAAAACCTACACCTTCAAACGCGACAGCTATGTGGTTGATGTCGATTATCAGGTCACTAACTACAGCGGCGAACGCTTCTCTGCATACCCGTATGCGCAGCTGAACCGCAACCGTAGTGATGACGGTTCGATGTTTATCTATACCTACACCGGCGCAGTTTTCTCCAGTGAAGGCAACGAGTACGAGAAAATCGATTTCGATGAGCTCGATGATGCTGCCTATAGCCGCAACGTCAATGACGGCTGGGCGGCCATGATCCAGCATTATTTTGTCGCGGCCATTGTCCCGCAGCAGGATCAGCCTTTAGGTTTCTACGGTAAGTCTATCGATGGCAGTAATTACACTGCCGGTGTACGTATGCCGGTGGTGAATGTCGAAAGTGGCGATCAGGCACAGACACAATACCAGCTGTATCTTGGCCCTAAAAAGCATGAACGTCTGGAAAAAGTTGCTAAAAACCTGCCATTAACAGTCGATTACGGCATTTTGACTATTATCTCCGAGCCGCTGTTCTGGGTGATGGAGTGGCTGCACAAGCTGACCGGCAACTGGGGCTGGTCGATCATTCTTTTGACTGTGTTGATCAAACTGGCGTTTTTCCGCCTGTCAGCTGCGAGCTACCGTTCAATGGCGTCAATGCGCAAGCTGACACCAAAACTGGCGGCGTTGAAAGAACGTTACGGTGACGACAAGCAGCAGTTTAATCAGGCGATGATGAACCTGTATCGCACCGAGAAGATCAATCCGCTGGGCGGCTGTCTGCCAATTCTGGTGCAGATGCCGGTGTTCCTCGCCTTCTACTGGGTTTTGGTGGAAAGTATCGAACTGCGTCAAGCCGACTTCATCCTGTGGATTCACGACTTGACAGCAATGGACCCTTATTTTGTCTTACCGGTTCTGTTTGGTATTTCCATGTGGTTCCAGCAAAAGCTGAATCCGGCACCACAGGATCCGGCACAGGCAATGATGATGAAAATCTTCCCACTGATTTTCACCGTATTTTTTGCCTTCTTCCCGGCGGGTCTGGTGCTGTACTGGGTGGTCAACAACATTCTGTCTATCGCCCAGCAATGGTATATCACCCGTAAGATGGGCGCGCTGTAAGCCTCCATGGATACGATTGTCGCAGTCGCCACCGCGCCCGGGCGTGGTGGCGTAGGTGTGGTCAGGATTTCCGGCAAACAGGCCGCTGAGATCGTTGAGGCCATCTGTGGCAAGCAACCCAAACCGCGTTATGCCCAGTTCACCCATTTCCGCGATGCGGATGGGGAGATCATGGATAGCGGTATTGCGCTGTTTTTCCCGGGACCTGCCTCATTTACCGGTGAGGATGTCGTTGAGCTGCAGGGACATGGCAGTCCTCTGGTGATGGACCAGCTGTGCCAGCGAGCGATTCAGCTCGGTGCACGCATGGCCCGACCAGGCGAATTTTCTGAACGCGCTTTTCTCAATAATAAAATGGATCTGGCGCAGGCTGAGGCCGTCGCCGATCTTATCGAAAGCTCGACCGAACAGGCTGCCCGTAGCGCTGTACGTTCTTTACAGGGCGAGTTCTCCAACCGCATTAATGCTTTTCTCGAAGAGCTGATCCATCTGCGCATGTACGTGGAAGCGTCGATTGATTTTGCCGATGAGGAAATCGACTTTCTCGCCGAAGCGCAGGTCGACAAGCAGCTGCAGGATTTATTAAAAACACTGGATGGTATTACAGGCAGTGCACGTCAGGGTCGGTTGCTGCGAGAAGGGATCAGTGTTGTTCTGGCTGGTCAGCCCAATGCCGGTAAATCCAGCCTGCATAATCAACTGGCTGGCCATGATGCCGCTATTGTGACGGATGTCGCCGGTACCACCCGTGATGTCCTGCGTGAGCAGATCCATTTAGATGGTCTGCCGCTGCGGATTTCGGACACCGCTGGCCTGCATGAAGCAACACAAGATGTGGTTGAACTGGAAGGCATCCGACGTACCCAGAAAGAACTGGCTCAGGCGGATCACATCCTGTTGATAGTGGATGATAGTCAGGGCATCGCTGCTCAGGATCAGAAGATTCTGGCCGAACTGCCGGCAGATAAACCGCTGACCGTGATTCGCAATAAAATCGACCGCAGCGGTCATGAGGCAGGTGAAACGGTGGAAAATGGCCGGGTGACCTTGCTTTTATCAGCCAAGACCGGTGACGGTATTGATCTGCTGCGCCAGCATTTGTTCAAAGCGGTCGGTTTCCATCCGGAAGAAGAGGGCGTGTTTATCGCCCGTCGCCGCCATCTTGATGCCCTGATGCGTGCCCGTCAGGCCATTGTCAGTGGTTATGACTGTCTGGCCGGTATGGGTGCCGGTGAACTTCTGGCCGAAGAACTGCGCCAGGCACAGAATGCCCTCGGTGAAATCACCGGTAGCTTCACCACTGAAGATCTGCTCGATCATATTTTCTCCAGCTTCTGCATCGGCAAGTAAGCCGCCACTTTCACTGTTAACCGTGAGTTTGACAGCCACTGCTATCTCACTTAAGTTCAGTCTGAACTCTGTTTAGGAATTGCTTATGGAAACGCTGTCGAACTGGGTGTCAACATTGTCCGGCTGGGTCTGGGGACCGCCGATGCTGATTTTGTTGGTAGGTACCGGCATTTACCTGACGATTATATTAAAAGGTCTGCAATTCCGTGCGCTTGGCCATGCGTTCAAACTGGTATTTCATAAAGATCTCAAAGGTGAGGGCGATATCAGCCACTTTGCCGCACTGACCACCGCACTTGCGGCGACAGTGGGTATCGGCAATATCGTCGGTGTTGCTACCGCAATTACACTGGGCGGGCCGGGCGCGGTATTCTGGATGTGGGTGACCGGTCTGGTGGGCATGGCCACCAAATATGCCGAAGCTTTGCTGGCGGTCAGATACCGCGAACAGGGTGAAAACGGTATGCGCGGCGGCCCGATGTATTACATCAGCCAAGGAGCGGGTCTGCCTTGGCTGGGCTGGTTGTTTGCCTTGTTCACGGTGTGTGCGGCGTTCGGTATCGGTAATATGACACAGGCCAATTCAGCCGCTGCAGCGCTGCATGAAGTGTTTGGTCTGGCAGCATCTCATACCGGTGCCATCTTGATGATATTGACGGGGTTGGTCTTGATTGGCGGGATACGGTCAATCGGTCGTTTCACCTCGATGCTTGTCCCCTTCATGATCGTCGCCTACCTGGGGGCTGCGCTTGTGGTGATAGCCATGAATATCGCAGAAGTGCCGGAGGCCTTCAGACTGATTTTCTGGCATGCCTTCAACCCGATTGCCGCTGGTGGTGGTTTTGCCGGTGCCGCAGTGGCAGCAGCGATTCGCTATGGTGTGGCGCGTGGTGTGTTTTCCAATGAGTCTGGTCTGGGTTCGGCGCCTATTGCGGCAGCGGCGGCACGCACCAAGGATCCGGTCAAACAGGCGCTGGTTTCCATGACCCAGACGTTTATTGACACGCTGGTTGTCTGTACTGCAACGGCGCTGGTGATTCTGACCGCCGATGTCTGGCAGCAAGGGGTTAGTGCAGGTATCCTAACCAGTCTGAGTTTTGCTGAAACCCTGGGCCAAACCGGCACCTTTATCGTGGCGCTGGCAACGGCCTTGTTTGCCTTTTCCACCCTCATCGGCTGGAGCTATTACGGTGAGAAGGCGATTGAATACCTGTTGAATGAGCGGGCAGTCATCGTCTTTCGTATCATCTTTGTGGCCATGGTGATGGTAGGGGCAACGCGCGAACTGAGTTTTGTCTGGAATTTTTCCGACTTGATGAACGGTTTAATGGCCATTCCCAACCTGATCGGCATTTTGTTGCTGTCTAAAGTGGTCAAAGCCGAGAGTGAACGCTATTTCACAGAATCTTATAAGACAAGAGGATAGAGCAATGAGTAGGCATTTTGATCAGGCAGAAGGCCTGAGTGAAAACCATGATCCGGCAACGCATGAGTTTGTTTTCAACCAGACCATGTTCCGGATTAAAGACCCTGAACGCACGCTGAAATTCTATACGGAAGTCATGGGTATGACGCTGGTGAAACGGTTTGATTTCCCGGCGATGGAGTTCACCCTTTATTTTATGGCAGCCTTGTCACCGGAGCAGGCCAAAGCGATTTCAAGCGACAATGCCGAGCGCATCAAACAGACCTTTGCGATGCCGGCTATGCTGGAGTTGACCCATAACTGGGGTGATGAAGATAAGGATGAGGTGAGCTATCACAACGGCAATAGCGATCCGCGTGGTTTTGGCCATATCGGCTTTGCCGTGCCGGATATTGATGCCGCCTGCGCACGTTTTGAAGAATTCGGTGTGCCGTTTATTAAAAAACCCAATGACGGCAAGATGAAAGGCATTGCCTTTATTCAGGACCCGGATGGTTACTGGATTGAAATCTTTACGCCAGAGCGTCAACCCGGGCTGCTAAAAGAGCATTTGGCTTAACCGGATAATAAAAAAAGGGGCTGATGCCCCTTTTTTTATGGTGTTTCGTCAGCCTTTGGGGCCAAGGAAAAACCAGATAATAAAACCAATTACTGGGAAAACCAGCAAGATAACAATCCACAGTGCTTTGGCGCCCGCGCCAGCAGGACTGTTAGCCACTTTGATAATGGCCCAGATGACAATCACCAGCCAGATAAGACTTAGTAAACCCCCGACTTCTAACATCCTTTACTCCTTGTTGATTAGTGGTGCCAAGTCAGCTTAAAAGAAAGGGGGGGGTTTGCCAACTAAGACGCGTGACCTTAACGCAGCAAGCCACCTCCCAGTGCCTTATAAAGAGTGAGTTGGTTGCGCAGGCGTTGCAGACGCACATCAATCAGGCTGAGCTGGCTGCTGATGAGACTACGCTGAGCATCAAGCACATCCAGATAACTGTCTACCCCGGCGTCAAAGCGTGACTGCGCCAGTTCCAGACTGCGGCGTGTAGCCTGCGTCAGATCGGTTTGTGCCTGCATTTGGTCATCCAGTGTTGTGCGGGCTTCCATTTCGTCACGCACTTCCTTGAAAGCCTGCTGGATCACCAGCTGATAGTTGGCAATCGAAATGTCTTTTTGTAGCTCGGCCACATTCAGATTGGCTTGATTCTGACCCCAGTCAAGCAGGGGCAAGGTGAACTGCGGTGCAATCTGCCACTGACGACTGCCAAGTTCACTCAGTTGAGCCGGAGCGCTGCCTGCCAGACCCAGACTCGTTGTCAGGCTGATACGTGGGAAAAATGCGGCGCGTGCAGCACCGATATCCGCATTGGCAGACTGGATCTGATGTTCTGCCTGCACGATATCCGGTCGTTGCAACAACACATCAGAGCTCAGGGCGACGGGAATATCCTGCAAGTTTCCCGCCTGTTGCCAGTCGGTTTCCCAGTCGGACTGATTCAGTCGCTGTCCGCTGAGTAGTTGCAGGCTGGTGAAAAACTGATTGGCTTGCTGGCGGTACTGGGTTGCTAGGACCTTGGCTTCATGCACGGCGGTTTCTGCCTGACGCAGATCGAGTTCCGAAGCGAGGCCATTATCGACGCGCTTCTGAATCAACTGGTAGCTCTGCTCCCTGACTTCCTGTGTGGATACTGCGAGCTGGTATTGTGCTTCCGTGGCCTGCCAGCTGTACCAGGCATCCGCAACTTCAGCGATCAGGCTCAACTGGGTGCTGTCACGACCGGCCTGACTAGCCAGATATTGCTGTAGTGCCGATTGCGACAGACTGTCGAGACGACCGAAAAAGTCAATTTCCCAGGCGGTAACACCCAGCCCGACAGAGTATTGCTCCTGAATACCAGTTTGACTGCCATTACTCAGGGTTGATGGCGTACGCGAACGGCTCATTGAGCCTTGTGCATCGACAGTAGGCAGGCGTTCGGCACGTTGAATCTGATACTGCTGTTGTAACTGCTGCACGCTTAATGAGGCGATGCGCAGGTTCTGATTATTATCCAGTGCCAGCTGAATCAGTTGCTGCAGCTTGGCATCATGATAAAAATTCTGCCAGCCGAGTTCTTTCACTGGAGTGGCTGTCACATTGCTACCGTCATTCAGTTCAATGACAGACTCAGGACGCTGATAATCAGGCATTAGCGAGCAGCCGGCCAGACTGATCAGCAGTGCCACACTCAGGCTGTGTCGGAGTATGGGACTCATGCTTTTACCTCCTGAGGATCATTGCTTTGGCGCCCACTTAATCTACTGGCCAATTTAAACACCACCACAAAAAATACCGGGATAAAGAAAATCGCCAGCACTGTGGCAGTAAATACCCCGCCAAATACGCCGGTGCCGATGGCGTTTTGGCTGCCGCTACCGGCACCCGTCGCGATCATCAGCGGTGTGACACCCAACATGAAGGCCATCGAGGTCATGATGATCGGACGCAGACGCATCCGCACTGCTTCCAGCGTAGCCTCTATCAGGTCCATGCCGTCTTCATACAGGGACTTGGCAAACTCGACAATAAGAATGGCATTTTTGGATGCCAGCCCAATGGTCGTGAGTAGCCCGACCTGGAAATAAACGTCATTCGACAGTCCCCGTGCCAGTGCAAACAGCACAGCACCCAGCACCCCAAGCGGGACTACCAGCATGACGGAAAACGGTACCGACCAGCTTTCATACAAGGCGGCGAGGCAGAGGAAGACAACCAGAATCGACAAGGCATACAGCATCGGTGCCTGATCGCCGGACTGACGTTCCTGCAGCGACAGGCCGGTCCATTGGTAGCCAATCCCATCCGGCAGTTTGGTAATCAGCTTTTCCATTGCCTGCATCGCCTCACCGGTACTGACACCGGGCGCGCCCTGACCCTGAATATTGACGGAAGATACGCCGTTGTAGCGTTCCAGTCGTGGTGAACCATAAATCCAGCGACCGTCGGTCAGAGTGGCCAGCGATACCATCTCGTCATTGCCATTACGCACATACCACTGGCCAACATCTGCCGGCATCATCCGGTAAGGAGCATCGCCCTGCACATAGACTTTCTTAATACGACCCTGATCGATAAAGTCATTCACATAGGTGGAGGCCCAGGCAGTGCTGAACGTGCTGTTGATATCCGATAACGACACACCGAAGGCAGCGGCTTTGGTGTGATCGACATCCAGCTTGAATTGTGGCGTGTCATCCTGACCGTTGGGGCGTACACCCATCAGGATCGGTTCCTGCGCCGCCAGTCCGAGTAACTGGTTACGCGCGTTCATCAGGGCTTCATGACCGAGACCACCCAGATCCTGCAGCTGCAGGTCAAAACCGGTTGAGTTACCGAGTTCCCGGATAGGCGGTGGTGCAATGGCAAAGGCCATGGCATTTTTCAGTGTCGCGAAAAAGCCATTGGCCCGCGCAGCAACCTGTTGCACATGTTGTTCTGGATCTTTACGTTCATCCCAGTCCTTCATGTTGATGAAGGCCAGACCGTTATTCTGTCCGCGGCCACCAAAGCTGAAACCGATAACCGAAAACACCGATTCGACACTGTCGGTTTCCTGCTCAAGGAAGTAATCTTCAATCTGGTTCATGACTTCAATTGAACGGTCCTTCGAGGCATTCGGTGGTAACACCATCTGGTTGAACATGATGCCCTGATCTTCATCCGGCAGGAACGAGCCGGGTAAACGATTAAAAATCACCGCAAGCCCGGCAACGATCAGCAGATAAATCAGCATATAGCGGCCAGTGCGGCGAACCATATGCGACACGCTGCGCTGATAGCGCTCGGTGCCACACTGAAATGCGCGGTTAAACCAGCCAAAGAAACCTTTACGATGATAATGATCGGGATCGGTTGGCTTGAGCAGGGCGGCACATAAAGCCGGACTCAGGGTCAACGCAACAACAACGGACAGGGCCATCGCTGAGACGACAGCGATGGAGAATTGCCGGTAGATCACCCCGGTTGAACCACCGAAAAACGCCATCGGAATAAACACCGCGGACAACACCAGCGCTATACCGACCAGGGCGCCGGTGATCTGTCCCATGGATTTACGCGTGGCTTCTCGTGGCGATAAGCGATCCTCATGCATCACCCGTTCGACGTTTTCGACCACCACGATGGCATCGTCGACTAGCAGGCCGATAGCTAAAACCATCGCAAACATGGTCAGCGTATTTATGCTGAAGCCAAAGGCATAGAGAATGGCAAAGGTGCCTAGCAGGACGACAGGCACGGCGATGGTCGGGATTAAAGTGGCGCGGAAGTTCTGCAGGAACAGGTACATGACGAAGAACACCAGCACGATGGCTTCGATCAGGGTATGAATCACCCCTTCAATCGACAGTTTGACGAAAGGGGTCGTGTCATAGGGGTAGACGACTTCCAGACCTGTGGGGAAGAACGCTTCCAGCTGACGGATACGTTCGCGGATGTTCGCTGCAGTTTCCAGCGCGTTTGCGCCTGATGCCAGCGTGATGCCGAGACCAGCAGCGGGTTGTTTATTGTATTCGGTTTCATACTGGTAGTTCTCGCCGCCGAGTTCGACTCTGGCCACATCACCCAGCAGAATGCGCGATCCATCCTGATTAACGCGCAGAATGAGTTGACTGAACTCTTCCGGTGTTTCCAGCCGCGTCTGCACCACAATATTGGCATTGAACTGCTGACCGGGTATGGCTGGCGCACCGCCCAGTTCACCGGCTGCGACCTGCACATTCTGGGCACGGATGGCAGTGACGACATCGATGGTCGTCAGTCCGTAATGGCGCAGTCGCTCCGGATTCAGCCAGACCCGCATGGCGTATTGAGAGCCGAAAATCTGCACATTACCGACCCCGTTGACCCGGCTCAGCGGGTCCTGAATGCTGGCGCCGACAAAATCGGCGATGTCGTATTTGTCCATCTTGCCATCGGAGGAGACAAAACCCAGCACCATGAGGAAGCCGGTACTGGACTTGGTCACGCGGATGCCCTGTTCCTGTACTTCCTGCGGTAGTAACGGCATGGCACCCTGGAGTTTGTTTTGTACCTGTACCTGGGCAATATCGGGATCGGTTCCGGCCTCAAAGGTGATGGTCAACTGACCGATACCGGTGGAGTCACTGGTGGCGGACATATAAAGCACATTGTCGATGCCGGTCAGATTCTGCTCCAGCACCTGAATCACCGAGTCCTCCACCGTTTTAGCCGAAGCGCCGGGGTAGGTGGTACGGATTTCAACCGACGGGGGGGCGACGTCAGGGTATTGCGACACCGGTAGTTGGAAAATAGCCAGCACACCGGCCAGCATGATGATGATGGCGATAACCCAGGCAAAGACCGGGCGATCGATAAAGAAACGGGCCATCAGTTGGCAACCTCTACATTGGTCTGAGTAGTCGTCTTGTCAACCTGAACCTGGGCACCCGGCGCCGTCTTCTGGAGGCCGGCAACGATTAAGCGGTCACCGGCCTGTAAGCCTGTGGTGACCAGCCAGTGTTCGGCGATAGCCTGTTCCAGCTCGAGGTTGCGCAGCTCAACCTGGTTGTCTGTATTCACTACCATGGCTGTAGCGCTGCCATCACGGTTAAAGCTGATGCTATTCTGTGGCGCCAAAATAGCTTCTTTACGCTGACCTTCCTGAACCGACGCACGAACAAACATGCCCGGCAGTAATAACTGTTCTGGGTTGGGCATGATGGCACGCAAAACAACGTCACCAGTGGAAGGATCGACATCCACCTCAGCAAACTGCAGTTTTCCCTCCAATGGATAACGGCTGCCATCTTCGAGTTGCAGGGTGACGGTGGGCGCGGTTTGTTCAGTCAGTTTTTGGGCCATCATCTGTTTGCGTAAAGAGAGCAGCTCTTTTGACGGTTGAGCAATATCCACATAGATTGGGTCCAGTTGATGAATCGTCGCCAGCACGTCCGCCTGCTGGGCTGTAACTAAGGCCCCTTCAGTTACATTGGATTTGCCGATGCGACCACTGATTGGGGCATTCATCCGTGTGTAGCCCAGATTAGTCTGAGCCGATTTGACAGCGGCCTGCTGAACCAGAATTTCGGCCTGAGCCTGCTGGTAGGTCGCGAGCGCATCATCGTATTCCTGGCGGCTGATAGCTTTATCATCAAGCAGGTTTTTATAACGATTTTCACGCGCCTTGGCGGTTTGTAATGCTGCCCGTGCCCGTGCCAGCTCGGCTTCGGCATTAGCCAGGTCAGCAGCATAGAGTGCAGGTTCGATCTGATAAAGCTGTTGACCAGCCTCGACCTGGGTGCCTTCCTCAAACAGGCGTTGTTCGATAATACCGTTAACCTGTGGCCGGATATCGGCTTTGCGGTAGGCGACGGTGCGGGCAGGCAGAGAACGCGTTAGTGTGACCGACTGTGGTGTCAATGTCAGCACGTCAACGGCTGCGGGAGGCGGTGTCTGTGCGTTGGCAGAAGGACCGGCTTCTTCCTGCTGACAGCCGGCGATAAACAGACTGAAGCAAAGTGTTGCAACAAGGGAAAAACGGGGGAACGTAGTCATCAGTGACTCCTGTTAGCGGGCGTGGCCGGCGTCGGTGGCAATGGCATCCCAGGATGCATCCATGATTTGTTGTAACTGGCTCTCATCGACATCAATCACCTCAAGCAAATACTGACTGGCCATATAGGTGTAGGGTTCAAAGCTGAGGCTGGCGAGTACATCGTCAGTGAGTGTTTTGATTAGGCCTTGCTGACGTCCCTGTTCGAACAGGTCGCGCAGAGGTTGCAGGCGTTGCCAGGCTACTTCCCGCTGGCTACGCAGTACATCGGTGGGCAAATGATCAAACTGGGCTTTGCTCAGCGTGACACAGCGATGATTAATGCAGAAATGCCAGAGCTTGGCACAGATCTGCTGGTATTGCTGCTTCAGATTTTGTTTTGGATCGTGATCGCTAAAAACGGCATCGGCAAAATCATGAATAATCTGGCTGTGCAGCTCCGCGATGAGCGTATCGCGATCCTTGAAATAGAGGTAGATGGTGCCGGTAGCAACTCCAGCCTGAGACGCCAGCTGTTTCATGGAGAAACCATGAAAACCGGAGCTCGCGAGCAATTGCAGCGTGGCTTCAAGGATCAGCTGTTTTTTATCGTGACGGGCAGCATGAGTCATTAATTGGATTTCGTAATGAATGAACGTTCATTCATATTATGCTGATCAGCACGAATGAGCAATTTTTCGTCCGTATTTTTACACCGACTTGCCCTGAATATGATCAACCAGCGCCTGCAGTCGCTGTTTATCGGCATTCAGAGAGAGGCTCTGCCGGGCGCGTTGTTGTGCCATATCGGAATGATGCTGGACTTGCTGGGTAAAACAATCCGGGCAAATCTGCTGCAATGCCAGTAATGACTTCTGCAGGCGCAGCTGAATTTCTATCAAACCGGCCCCGTCGCGGGCGATGGGCATAAAGACGTCATCGAATAAATCGTCCAGCTTGATTTCGGCAAGCCGAACGCGGGGGTAAATGATTGCCTCGTCTTCATCAGCAATACTGACATGGTCGCGCCAGGGAGAGAGGATACGTACGGCACGGCTGATAATGTCAATCGCGGTGCCTGGATCATTGACCGCAGGCGACAATGCACGGGAAGCGATTTCGGCCAGAACTGACAGGCCGAAGCGTGGATCCTGATCGAAAGAACGTTCATTGCCGACGCTGAAGGCGGCGCGGATCATGGCCTCGACCTCCTCATTCAGTTCACCGCTGAAACAGACAGCGGCCTCGCCGGGATGTACGAACTGTCCAGGCTCTGCCAACACCGTGATTTCAGCATCATACTGCTCGGCGCAGCGGTTGAGGCTGCCAACATCAATATGCTGCACATAGCCAGTTTTTTCAGGATAAATCGCTTGATCGATGTAAGCAGGCGGTTCGGCCTCATTCAGACGTTTTGCACCCAGACATGGGTAATCAATACGTTGCTGTATTGCATCGCTGGCCGCTTTTTCAACCCGATCAGTGGTTTCACTCAGGCGGCCCAGTAATGACAAATGTTCTATCCAGCGCAGGATGGTAACAATAATAAGAACAATGATGCCGATGGTGACGATAAACAGAATTAAACGGCCGTTATCACCGTAGACGCCGGTACTGAGCGCGATAATGCCGACCAGACTGAACAGAAATGAGCCGATAAAGGTTGCCAGTACATTTTGTGTGGTAGTGTCCTGCCGCACCAACTGCGTGGCACGTGGTGTTGCCGAGGAGCTTGCGGCGGTGTACGCCGATACCATAACGCTGAGGGAGAAGGTGGTAACTGCCAGCATGCTGGAAGCAAGGATATTGAGGATCTGGCCGACGGAATCGGCACCGATACTGTAGGGGAAGGGATCGCTGATAAAGCGTTCAACCGGTATCGCAATCAGTGCTGTGGCAACCGCGAGCAGAGCAAACAAAGTCGCACGTACCCACAAGGTGCGTGTTAACTGGGTCAGCAGCCATTGCCATTTTGAAAACATCGCTTGCTCCTTCAGGCTTTGCTGTCAGCATAACCAAGCCATGGCTGTCACACAATCTCTAGCTTGCGGACATAAAAAAACCGGTGGGCGTTTAGCGCACCGGTTTTTTGTGAACGGGTGTTTCCGTAATCAGGGCGAGAATGAAGAGCCGCAACCGCAGGTCGTTGTGGCATTCGGGTTACGAATGACGAACTGTGAGCCTTCGATGCCGTCGGTGTAATCAATTTCGGCACCCACCAGATATTGATAACTGGCCGGATCAATCAACAGGGTCACACCGCCTTTTTCGACCTGTGTGTCACCTTCGCTGATTTCTTCTTCAAAGGTAAAACCGTACTGGAAACCAGAGCAACCACCACCGGTGATAAACACACGCAGTTTCAGCTCATCGTTGCCTTCTTCAGCGATAAGCTCGCTGACTTTGGTTGCCGCTGCCTCGGTAAAAATAATTGGGCTGGGCATTTCGCTGGTCATAGGGATACTCCAAACAAGATCGTAAATTGGTTAATTATTATCCAATTCTGACTAAATTAGTCAAGATTTAGACCGTGCTTCAGGCTTTTTGTTCAAGCTGAAATTGGGCTTCATCATCAAACACCTCGTGCTCGACCTGAAGTACATCCTCGTTTTCATCCTGTGCACGGATTAAGTGACCATTCACTTCACTACCCATTGCCATCTCCAGCATGCGGTAGTAGAGATTGCCGTTAATGCGCGCTTTTGGCGCTAGCTCAACATGTTGTGATACGTAAACATTGCCGTTCACTTGGCCATTGATGATGATATTGGGCACGCGAACATCACCTTCAATACTGCCGTGATCACTCAGCGTCAAAACAGATGTCTCGTCACCGGTCGAAGTGATATTGCCTTCAATCGTACCGTCAATACGCAGACCACCGCTGAAGCTGATATCTCCCTTAATCTGGGTGTGACGGCCGATCAGCGTATCAATACGGTTGGTGGACTTGGATTTTTTTGGTTTGTCTTTTTTAAACATGCGTATCCTCATGGTGCCGGGGAGGGCGAGACTTCCCATTTAAAGGTGCGTTCGGTCAGGGTTTTATCTGCCTGCCGTAGCATGATCCGTAAACTTTCCGGCCGTTCATTTTCGGCTAATTTGAGAGTGCCTTCAAGCACTTGCACGTGGCGGATTTTGAGATCGTGCTGGTCCAAAAGCCGTGACTGTGCTTTGCCGTCCCCTTCAAGATTGAGGGTGATCAATACATCGCCCTTGATCGCTTTGGTAATACGTTTACCTTGAGTGAGAACAATCCGGTACATAAAGGATGCCGGATCATCAGCCACAGGTCGTAGATGCAGTTCACGAACCTGTAATTCGCTGCTGGCATTGCCCTGGGTAATGTTTTGATAGAACAACAGCTCCTTATTCAGGGCAATGATTTTGTCCTGCATGGTCTGTAATTCGGTTTGCAGCTGTGAGTCGGTAGCCTGCTGCAGAGCCTGCATCTGGTTGATGTTCTCAAGCTGTGATGTCAGTTGCTGGTTTTCACCGGTCAGCCGCTGGTTTTCATTGACTAATTGCTCATACTGGTTTTGCAGGCTGCTGAGCTTTTCGGTTTGCGCAGTGCGCCATTCTTTGCTCCAGAACCAGCCAGCGACCACCATCAAGACGATGGCCGCAATCAGCAGTAGCAGGCAGCGGTAAGGCCTGCGGGCATGAATGACGTAAGGTTTATCCAGCATCAGGGCATAGTCGCAATAACGTTGATGCCGGTGGTCTCAGGCAGACCGAACATGATGTTCATATCGTGAATGGCCTGACCGGAGGCGCCTTTGACCAGATTATCAATCACTGACAGTACTACCACGGTGTCGCTGTTTTGTGGCTGATGCACGGCAATTCGGCACATATTGGAACCGGACACACTGCGGGTTTCCGGCATGGCGCCGGCCGGCATGACATCGACGAAAGGCTCGTCGCGGTAGCGCTCTTCAAACAATGCCTGCAAGTCGACGTCGGCCGTCAGACGACCGTACAGCGTCGCATGAATACCACGTACCATCGGTGCCAAATGTGGAATAAAGGTTAAATCGACATTCTGCTGGCAGTGCTTCGATAAAATTTCACGAATTTCCGGCAGGTGGCGGTGACCGCTGACACCATATGCCTTAAAACTGCCGCTGGTTTCAGCGAGTAGCATCGGCACGGAAGCTTTACGGCCTGCACCGCTAACGCCGGTTTTGGCATCGGCGATCAGGTGCGTTGGATCAATCACACCGGCTTCCAGCAGGGGCAGAAAACCCAGTTCAGTTGCGGTCGGGTAGCAGCCCGGTACTGCGACCAGCTGGGCCGATTTGATTTTTTCACGGTTGATTTCGGGCAAACCATACACCGCGATATCAAATAATTCGGGGCAGGTATGCGGCGTGTTGTACCACTGTTCCCAGACCGCCTGATCTTTCAGGCGGAAGTCAGCAGATAGATCAATAACCCGTGTGTTGCGTTTGATGAGCTCGGGTACCAAGGCCATTGCAACGGTGTGTGGTGTGGCGAAAAACACGACATCACACTGAGCGAGCACATCCGGATCCGGTTCTGTGAAGGCCAGATCAACATGACCGCGCAGGTTGGGAAATAACTCACTGACGGGCATACCTGCTTCGCTGCGCGAGGTAATGACTTCCAGCGAGACATCAGGGTGATTGGCGAGAAGTCTCAGCAGTTCGACACCAGTGTAGCCTGTGCCACCAACAATACCGACTTTGATCATGCTTGGCTCTGTCGTTGAGGTAAAAAGAACATGATAAAAGAGCAGGGCCTAAAGCGAAAGCACAGAGTGTGATTCAGTCCGGATTAAACAAAGCTTCCAGACGATTTTTTTCCTTCATGTAAAACGCAGCCGGATAATAAACGCCGTCCTCAAACAGCAGGCTGTTGAGGTAGATAGGATAGGACTTTTGCTGCTTGCGCAGGCTGAGGATCAGTTCATGTACCCGGGCAAATAGAGCCGGATCATTGGCTTTTCCCCGGAAACGGTGCTGGCCGCAGTGAATTTCACAGTCAGCATTGTCTGAATGTGTTGTCATGCTGAGCCGGATGGGCAGATAGCCCTTGGTCTCATTTTGCACAGCCAGCGGCATTGCCTGCCAGCCCTGCTGTGAATGTTGCAGACGGTAAAAGCGAAGATGTGGGATCTGATTGCGGTGCCTGATTTCAGACAGGAAAATATGCAGGTGAGTTAATAAGGTCGCTTCCGTTAACTGCTGGTATTGCTGGCGGATCAGATTGCCGAATTCATCAATGAGGTAACAGATGATCGTATTGTGTTCCAGATAGATAAAGACACTCAGCCGATCACTGGCCTGGTGGCTGAGCAGCATGTTCAGCAAGCCATCCCGGTCGAGGTAGGGATCCAGTTGCTGAGCAACAAAGCCACGACGATGGCCCATTAATGCCTGCCATAGATCCTGCTGTGCCGGCCGCTGGGTGTATTCAGGTTGATGCTGTTGCCATTGCAGGTTATAGCTGTGGTCAGCGATATCAATAAGCAGACGGCCAGCCTGTCTGGATTGCAGGAAAAACGCGATGGTGCGATTGAGCAGTCCGTTTAAACGTTGCTGGATAGATTGACCGAATATCGGGGTCGGACACCAGCTCTGACACTGCGTCTGTGCCGATGGCGGCCAGGCGAGGAGATAGCGCAACAGCTCCAGTGTGGCCAGTTCCCCGCTGAAATGAACGTGGTAGAGCAAGCCGTAGCTGGAGCGGACAAGGCCGCCAATTTCCATCACCAGACTTTGCCGGAACGAGCTGTAATTGAGCGGATCATTCTGCTTGCTGGCCAGTTGCAGACTCTGCTGCGGCAAGCTGTCCATGGTTTGTTCGAGATTGGCAAACACCCAAATTTGTTCGAGTGTTTCTGGCTGACTTAGAGTGCGTTGGTCTGAGCTGAGATCGCTGTCCGCCAGCGTGGATTTGAGTAGCTGTTCGCACAGTTCGACCACGCTCGCGGTCGTGACACGTTGCTGCTGGTCATTGACGCTGAGCCAGTTGCTGCGACTGAGCAGGCGGTTAGCGACGGCGTAGCCCAAAACCTGTAGTAGGTTTTCATGGCTATACAAAGGCTGCTGCAAGGGCTGGGTTGACGGTGAGTGGCTCAGCTGCCATTGGGTCGTGTTGGCAAAACGTGTCAGATACAGGCGCTCGCTGTCGGTATTGGGTCTGAGGCGCAGGGGCAGACAGGGGATCTGGTCCAGATTCGGCTGGTGGCGCAAACGGTACAACTGCTTCAGCGACCTGATCGCAGTTTCACTATCATCAGCCTGCGTGAATGACTGTATTTGGCTAAGTAAAAGCTTGCAGGTTTCTCCCTCACGGGCAAAGCGTTGTTCGCTGGCCTGCTGTGATTGCGCCTGTTGATCCAGCCGCGCCAGTTTCGCCTCATCCCAGCCCCACTCCTTGCAGAGCTGTTGCATAAATGTCCGTCGCCAGGGATAGAGAGCCTGACGCACAGTTTTACTCAGGGCTTCCTGACTTTGCAGGTAAAAAAGTTCATACAATTCCGTTGGCACCGGCTCGGGCAAACTTTGTAATTTCAGGTAGTCAGGGTCGTAGTCGCAGACTTCAGCGTCTTCTTGGTACAGCTGGTTCTTATAGCGCACGGACAGCAAGCTCTTAGCCGGTTGCTGCAGGCAGGCTGACAGGAAATTCAGATCCAGTGTTTGTCCGCCCTGAAGTAGGCTCGTTTTTAAACTGCGTTGGCAGAGTCCGAGCAGCTCGTCGCTGGAAAACGGTTCAACCGCACCGAAGTCGACCAGATTTACCGGATTCTGACGGCGACGCTGTCTTAGCTCGCTGAGGCTACCAGCGTAATGCTGATCTTCTTCCGGGCTGGTATGCCACCAATACGGGTGGCTCCCTGCCAGAACCAGGCCGCAGCTATAGAATTGATCGCGCTGCCAGGCAGATAACACACCTTGTTCCAGATCCGTTTCGGATAACAAACGGGATTCTAGTTGCAGCCCGTTGTCAGCGGCCCAGTCAACAATGGCCTGAAGTTTGGCGGTGAGTTGATGATGTTGATCGCCGGTCAGCGGGCTATGCAGTACCCACAGGATAAATTCGGCCGGTTTCGGAAAGGACAGACTGCTTTGGCTGTGAATCAGGTAAATACCGCGGATCGGGTAACGACGCAGGGCCCGCTGACGGTATTTAAACTGGGAATCGAGCTGCTGGGCACGATCCAGGGCGTCTTTACCTGGCTGGTAATCAACAATGCCGGCCGGTGTGTCGTCAGAGACAAAGCCGGGCAGAAGCTTGCTGTTGCGATGAAATAAAAACGGCAGCAGCTCAAGAACGAGCCGCTGCCGTGTAGGAGCCAGTTGGGTTAAGCGGTGGAGGCGTTCCCTGTTCAGCGCTTCAAAAGCGCGTGATGCCTGAATGCGATCCACCGCTTGCCGGTCCTGTTTTAGTGCCGGAAGTGGCGCATGCCCGTGAACACCATGGCAATGCCGTGCTCGTTGGCTGCAGCGATGACTTCATCATCACGCATTGAACCACCCGGTTGAATCACGGCTTTAATGCCAGCTTCGGCGGCGGCATCCAGACCGTCACGGAACGGGAAAAAAGCGTCGGAAGCCATGACGGCCCCCGGAACTTCCAGACCGGCATCCTGCGCCTTGATGCCAGCAATACGGCTACTGACGACGCGGCTCATCTGGCCGGCACCGATACCGACGGTTTGTTGATTCTTGGCGTAAACGATCGCATTGGATTTAACAAATTTAGCCACGCGCCAGGCGAACAGCAGATCCTGCATTTGTTCTTCGGTCGGTGAGATTTCAGTGACGACTTTCAGTTCATGCGCCTGAACCAGAGCATCGTCACGGTCCTGCACCAGCAGGCCGCCGTTGACACGTTTATAGTCGAGGCTGGCAGCGGCGTGTTCAACAAATTCACCACAGGCGAGCAGACGAACATTGGCTTTCTGCGCGACTACCGCTTTCGCTTCTTCAGAAACGGAAGGCGCGATAATCACTTCCACAAACTGGCGATCGACAATGGCTTTCGCGGTATCGGCATCGAGCGGGCGGTTAAAGGCGATAATGCCGCCAAAGGCCGAGGTTGGATCCGTCTGGAAAGCCAGATCATAAGCCGCCAGCAGGCTGTCTGCTGTTGCGACGCCGCACGGATTGGCGTGTTTGACGATAACGCAGGCAGGTGACTCAGGGAAGGCTTTAACGCATTCCAGTGCCGCATTCGTATCAGCGATATTGTTGTAGGACAATTCCTTGCCCTGCAGTTGAACGGCCGCACTGATCGTGCCGCTCTGAGGCGCTGCTTCGGTATAGAACGCCGCATTCTGATGCGGGTTTTCACCGTAACGCATGTCCTGTTTCTTCACAAACTGGGTGTTGAACGTGCGTGGGAACTCAGCCGCATCGTCACCGGCTGTCAGTTTGCCCAGATAGTTGGCAATGGCACCGTCGTAATGGGCAGTATGTTCAAAGGTTTTCACCGCCAGATCAAAGCGGGTTTCGTCATCCACACCACCGTTGGCTTCGATTTGCTTAACAACGCGAGCGTAGTCAGCCGGATCAATCAACACGGTGACGTCAGCATGGTTTTTCGCTGCTGCCCGCAGCATGGTCGGGCCACCGATATCGATGTTTTCAATTGCCATCGGCAGGGTGCAGTCATCGCGGGCAATCGTCGCTTCAAACGGGTACAGGTTGACCACGACCAGATCGATGGGGGCGATGTCGTGCTCATTCATAATGGCATCGTCGGTACCACGGCGACCCAGCAGACCACCGTGAATTTTCGGATGCAGGGTTTTGATACGGCCCGCCATCATTTCAGGAAAACCGGTATGTTCAGAGACTTCCTTAACCGGCAGACCGGCCTCACTCAACAGTTTGGCGGTACCCCCGGTGGACAGCAGTTCCACACCAAGGCGGTTCAAATCCTGTGCCAGTTCAAGCACACCGGTCTTATCAGAGACGCTCAATAGAGCTCGTTTGATCGTGTTCATCGAAAAAGAAATTCCAACTAAAGAGAATGGGGTTTACAAGCCGTAAAGCTTGAGTTTTTTGCGCAAAGTGCCGCGATTGATTCCGAGAATTTCGGCTGCCCGGCTCTGATTGCCATTGGTATGTGCCAAAGTCGCTTTCAATAGCGGTACTTCAACTTCATTCATCAGCATTTCGTAGAGATTGGCGGCAGGATGACCTTCGAGTTGCTCGAAGTAATCGGTCAGGGCGCGGGAGACACAGTCACTTAACGGCGCAGTAGTATGTTCGGCCGCGACACCCAGTTCAGCGCAAGTCGATATATCTTTGGCTAACGGTTTGGTCATGCGGCTTGAAATCCCTGTTGTTCTTGTATGTGCTCAAAAAAATCGCGGGTAAATTGCAGTTGTTGATGCGGCATTTCCAGCAGATTCATTTCTTGCCGGAAGGCGTTACCGTTGCGTAATCCCTTGCTATACCAGGCGATGTGTTTTCGCGCCATGCGCACGCCGGAATAGTCACCGTAAAAATCGTACAGGTTTTGCAGGTGTTCAATCAAGACTTGTTTTATTTCAGTAACTTCCGGTTGCGCCAGCAGCTCACCGGTTTCAAGGTAGTGCAGGATTTCGCGAAAGATCCACGGGTTGCCCTGAGCGCCGCGGCCGATCATCAAACCATCGGCACCGGTTTTATCGAGCACTTCCCGGGCTTTTTCCGGTGAGCTGATATCCCCGTTAGCAATAACCGGAATGCTGATGCGCGATTTGATTTCAGCAATGGTGTCGTATTCGGCATCACCCTTGTAGGCATCGGCGCGGGTACGGCCATGCACAGCCAGAGCCTGAATGCCGGCATTTTCGGCAATGCGGGCAATGGTGACGCCATTACGGTTATCTTGATCCCAGCCGGTACGGATTTTCAGGGTGACTGGCACATCCACGGCATTGACCACCGACTCGACAATATCGGCGACGAGCTTTTCATTCTGCAATAAGGCCGAACCGGCCATGACATTACAGACTTTCTTGGCCGGACAGCCCATGTTGATATCGATAATATGCGCGCCCTGATCGACATTATGTCTGGCGGCTTCGGCCATCATTTGCGGATCGGCACCGGCAATCTGTACGCTGCGCGGTTCCGGCTCACCGTTGTGATTGGCGCGCAGCAGCGATTTTTTACTGGCCCACAAGGCTTTATTGGCAGTGATCATTTCCGATACCGCCATACCGGCACCGAGACGGCGACAGAGCTGACGGAAAGGACGATCGGTGACACCGGCCATCGGAGCCAGAAACAAACGGTTAGGCAGGCTGTAAGGCCCGATCTTGAGCTCAGCCTTTGTCATGACGTGTGCCGCTGAGGCGGACCCAGTCTTCACGGGCAACGGCTGGCTGCATATCAAACCAGCTGTTATAAGCCGCACTGACCTCGTCAGCCTGTGTTTGCAGAATACCCGACAGAATCAGGCCCGCATTCGGTTTACACAGGTTGGCAAAGCGCGGTGCCAGCGTTTGCAGCGGACCAGCCAGAATATTGGCAAGCAGCAGATCACAGGGCAGATCAGGACAATCACCGGGCAGATAGGCTTCGATCTCAACACCGTTACGGGCGGCATTGGCACGGGTAGCTTCCAGAGCCTGCGGATCGGTATCAACACCAATCACGCGTTCGGCACCGAGCAGGGCGGCGGCAATCGCCAGAATGCCACTGCCGCAGCCGTAGTCGATTACAAACTTACCCTTGAGATCAGCCTGATCCAGCCAGTTCAGGCACAGTGCCGTGGTGGCGTGAGTGCCGGTTCCGAAAGCAAGACCGGGATCGAGCAGGATATTAACGGCCTCGGCATTCGGTGCCTGATGCCAGCTGGGTACGATCCACAGACGCTCGCCAAACTGGATTGGGTGGAAGTTATCCATCCATTCACGTTCCCAGTCTTTATCTTCGACTGCCTCAACGCGGAACCTGGGCAGTTCATCAATCATGCTGCCCAGCATGTTCAACACGGTTTTCTGGTCGGTTTCGGCATCAAACAGCGCGATCAGACGGGTTTCTGTCCACAGCGGTGTTGTACCTAGATCAGGTTCATAGATCGGCTGATCGGCATCGTCTTCATAGGTGACCGCTGCCGCACCACACTCGCTCAATGCCTCAGACAGGGCTTCCGCTTTGTCGGGTGTGGTGTGACAGATGAATTGAATCCAGGCCATTACAGACCGAGTTTCTTTTCAAGGTAGTGGATATTGGTTCCACCGGTCTGGAAATGCGTGTCGCTCATGATGTCACGTTGCAGCTCGACATTGGTCTTGATGCCTTCAATGCCGATTTCCTTGAGTGCTGTCTGCATACGGGCAATCGCCGAATCACGATCCTTACCGTAGGCAATCAGTTTGCCGATCAAAGAGTCGTAATTAGGCGGCACTTTGTAACCGCTGTAGATATGCGAATCCATGCGGATACCGGCACCGCCCGGTGCATGATAATGCGTGATTTTGCCCGGACTTGGCATAAAGGTGCGCGGATCTTCGGCATTGATACGGCACTCAATCGCATGACCACGCATGACGACGTCTTCCTGTTTGATAGACAGGGGCATGCCCGCTGCAACACGGATTTGTTCAGCGACCAGATCGATGTCGGTGACACGTTCGGTGACCGGATGCTCAACCTGGATACGGGTGTTCATTTCGATAAAGTAGAATTCGCCGTCCTGATACAGGAATTCAAAGGTTCCCGCACCACGGTAGCCGATACGGACACAGGCATCGGCACAGATTTTACCCATGCGCTGACGCATTTCTTCGGTGATACCCGGAGCTGGTGCTTCCTCGACGACTTTCTGGTGACGACGCTGCATTGAGCAGTCACGTTCGCCCAGATGGATCGCATTACCGTGCTGGTCGGCCAGAACCTGGAATTCAATATGACGAGGATCTTCGAGGAATTTCTCCATATAGACCATGTCGTTACCGAAAGCGGCGCGGGCTTCACTCTTGGTCAGGGCAATCGCGTTGAGCAGGTGTGCTTCGCTGTGCACTTCACGCATACCACGACCACCACCACCACCCGCAGCCTTGATGATGATCGGGTAACCGATCTCACGGGCCAGACGCAGATTGGTCGCATCATCGGTGCCCAGCGGGCCGTCGGAACCCGGTACACAGGGCACGCCGGCGGCTTTCATCGCCTTGATGGCCTCTACTTTGTCACCCATGATACGGATGGTTTCAGCGCGCGGCCCGATGAAGATAAAGCCGCTTTCTTCAACGCGCTCGGCAAAGTCGGCATTTTCTGACAAAAAGCCATAGCCGGGATGGATTGCGGTGGCATCGGTGATTTCGGCAGCACTGATGATAGCCGGGATATTCAGGTAGCTTTCAGCAGATGGTGCCGGGCCGATGCAGACGCTTTCGTCGGCCAGCAGTACATGTTTGAGATCGCGATCCACGCTGGAGTGTACGGCAACGGTTTTGATACCCAGCTCCCAGCAGGCGCGCAGAATACGCAGGGCAATTTCGCCCCGGTTGGCAATTACAATTTTATCGATCATATTGGTGTTCATATCCACAAGTCAGGATGAGCGTACGCCAGTGGCGAAGGATCTTATTCAATAACGATCAGAGGCTCATCGTATTCAACCGGATGACCGTTCTCGACCAGAATGGCAGTGACGGTACCGCTGCGATCGGCTTCGATCTGGTTGAACATTTTCATGGCTTCGATGATGCAGATAACATCACCGGCAGCGACGGTCTGGCCGATTTCTACAAAAGCTGCTGCTTCAGGAGAAGACGAGCGGTAGAAGGTACCGACCATAGGTGAGCGAACGGCATTGGCATCGTTGGCTTTCGTTTCTGCTGGGGCTGCTTCAGCGGCTGCAGGAGCCGGTGCCGCCATAGGGGCTGCAGCAGGAGCCGCATATTGAATTGGAGCCGGTGCAGCATAAGTGGGCGCAACGGAGCTGTTACGGCTGATACGTACGGATTCTTCACCTTCAGAAATTTCAATTTCGGCGACGTCTGATTCCTGAATAAGATCAATCAGTTTTTTAATTTTACGAATGTCCATGCGTTAACCTTCTAGTAATAATAGTTATGAGTTGAGTTGTCTGATTGCGGCCAGTAAAGCCAGTTCATAGCCCTGAGGGCCCAGTCCGCAGATAACACCCTTGGCGATATCAGACAGATACGAATGTTGGCGGAAGGCTTCACGGGCGTGAATGTTGGAAATGTGTACTTCAATAAACGGCACGGCAATGGCAGTCAAAGCATCGCGCAGCGCAACACTGGTATGAGTGAAAGCCGCCGGATTGATAATAATAAAGTCTATTTTGCCACGGTTTTCATGCAGTTTATCGACCAGCGCATGTTCGGCATTGGATTGGAAAAAATCCAGCGTCAGGCTGTTTTCGGCCGCCATGGATTGTAGCCGGGCCTCAATATCCGCGAGGGTATCGGCACCGTAGATTTCAGGCTCGCGCGTCCCTAGTAAATTCAGGTTGGGGCCGTTGAGCACGAGAATGGTTGCCATGACAATCCTTAACGCAGGTCAAAGTGAATAGGCCGAATTGTGCAACAGTGGCCTGCTGATGTCTAGTTTGGCGTTATTAAAAAGGCGGGTTTTGTCGCTATTTTCGTCGAAATGGCACGTTTCTGAAGTTTTCTGACTTTTTTGCCCTCAAAGCTGTGACAGATGGGCCAGCAGTGCCTCTGCGCTGACATGACCCACCAGTCGCTGAGCGGTTTTTTCCTGACCGGAGGCGTCATAAAACAACATCGTGGGCGGGCCGAAAACCTTGAGTTGTTTCAGCATCAGTTGGTGTTCATCGGTGTTGTCGGTCATATCCAGTTTTAACAGCAGGTAATCATCGAGGGCGGCAATCACGTTCGGGTCGCGGAAGGTGGTTTTTTCCATGGTTTTACAGTCGGTGCACCAGTCGGCATAAAAATCCAGCATCACCGGTTGCTCAGTGGCAGCCAGTCGGGCGCTCAGCTCGCTCATGTTATTGATGGTGATAAAGCGGACGCCTTCCTTGTCTTGAGTTGCTGGAGCCGCATTGGTGCTGAGCAGTTGTAAAGGTTGCCATAGATTCTGGTTACCGCTGGCACCGCCGATCATTAACAAGGCGCCGTAAATCAGGGCAATCAGGCCGATTCCCTTAAACAGTTTATTCCAACCATTGGCATCAATTTGCAGACTCTCCAGTGCACCGAGATACACGGCACAGACAACCAGCAAGCCGCCCCACAGCATCAGGGTCAGCCAGCCGGGCAGGATACGCTCCAGCATCCAGATGGCAAGACCGAGCAGCAGTACGCCGAATACCGCTTTGATGGCGTTCATCCAGTCGCCAGCCCGCGGTAACAGGGTGCCAGCCGATGTACCTATGATAAGCAGCGGTATGCCCATGCCCATACTGAGCGCGAACAGGGCGGCACCACCGAGCACAGGATCAGCATGTTGGCCGATAAAAATCAGCGCGCCAGCCAATGGTGGAGCCAGACAGGGACCGACGATCAGACCGGATAACAAACCCATAATGGCAACACCGACCAGACTGCCGCCTTGCTGGCGGTGGCTCAGTTGATGCAGGCGGTGTTGCAGTGAGTGTGGCAGTTGCAGTTCATAGATGCCGAACATGGACAGAGCCAGCACCACAAACAGAGCACTGAAGGCGGAAATAATCCACGGATTCTGGAACATGGTCTGCAGATTTTCACCCAGCAATCCGGTTAACACGCCTGCCGTGGTGTAGGTAACAGACATGGCCAGCACATAAATCAGCGACAGGCCAAAGGCGCGGCGGGTAGTGATTTGTTCGCCTTCACCGACGATCACGCTCGACAGAATTGGAATCATCGGCAACACGCAGGGGGTGAAAGTCAGCAGTAAACCCAGGCCGAGGAAGCCGAGGAAAATCTGTAACAGATTTTCCTCGGCCAGTTTCTGCGCCAACCGATCCTGTTCACTTAAAATCGTCGTCGCTGTTGGTTTACTGTTGTTGAGCTCGGCGCTGTCTGTTGCAGCCATTGCAGGCAGGGACAAACTGACCGTTTGTTCGCTGGGCGGGTAACAGATGCCGAAGGTTTCAGAGCAGCCCTGAAATTTGGCTTTGAGTGTAAAGCTTTGTGCTGCCTGCGGCCGCTGGAGTGGCAGCGTCAGATCGACATCATGATGGTAGACCTGTACCAGTCCGAAATACTCATCCTGCTTGTTATCACCGGCGGGCAGAGTGAATTCGCCCAGAGAGACCTGATCATTATCGAGGATTTCGAAACTGAGTTTGTCGCGATACAGGTAGTTACCTTCCATGACCTGCCAGCGCGCCAGCAGTGTTTGCTTATCCTTGAGTTCCGCTGAAAACTGGAATGCTTCTTCAACAAGCGGTGGCACTTGTTGCTCCGCGAGGCCGAGTCCTTCCAGAAATCCGGTTCGCGCATGCGCGCTGAAAACCGTGAGTAACAACACAAAAAATAAAATTTTTTTCATCAGTCTCTGAGGCTTGTGATTACAGTCTTTAGCTAGACAATCTTAACAGCGCTAAGTTACATCCGTCTGCCACGGGGTATGCCTGCTGTCACAATACTGCAATAATTGCGGCACTTTGGTAAGCAAACGACGGGATCATTGTGGAAATAAAAGACATCCATCAACTCGAAAAGCAAGCCTATAAGAAGAGTCACGGTGAACTCACACGCATAGGTATGGCCTTACTATTCATGGTGCTGGCGCTGGTATACAGCTTCAACGTCAGCAATGATCCGGGCAATAGCCTGTTTCTGGCGATAGCCACCATGTTCGGCGCTTATATGGCAATGAATATCGGTGCCAACGATGTCGCCAATAACGTCGGACCGGCGGTCGGGTCCAAAGCGCTGACCATGGGTGGCGCTATTATTATTGCGATGATTTTCGAGGCCGCTGGCGCCATTATCGCCGGTGGTGAGGTGGTGTCGACGATCAAGAACGGCATCATCAATATTGATGGTTTTGAGGGTAATACGGAACGTTTTGTCTGGGCGATGATGGCGTCGCTGCTGGCGGCAGCCCTGTGGCTTAACCTGGCGACCTTTGCCCGCGCACCGGTATCGACCACACATTCTATCGTTGGTGGTGTCATGGGTGCCGGTATTGCTGCCGCAGGCTTCTCCATTGTCGACTGGGGCACCATGGGTGCTATTGCCAGTTCCTGGGTTATTTCTCCAGTGATTGGAGGCATTGTTGCCGCGGCGTTCCTGTTCGCTATCAAAAAGACCATTATTTTCCGCGACGACAAGATCAGCGCGTCACTGAAATGGGTGCCGATTTATGTCGCCATCATGGCCTGGTCGTTTGTTACCTATCTGGTATTGAAAGGCCTCAAACAAATCTGGCCACAATTACTGACTACCCTAAATAACCTCCCGTTGCTGAGCCTCGAAATAGCGCCAAAACCCAGCTTTGCACAAGCTTCGCTGATCGGTTTAGTGGTCGCCGTAGCGGTTTTCTTCCTGGTCAAGGCACGTTTGAAAAAACGTCTGCCGAGATTGTCGAATGACCGCGCCAGCGTCAATGTCCTGTTTACGATTCCTCTGGTGTTCGCTGCTGCGTTGCTGAGTTTTGCTCATGGCGCTAATGACGTGGCCAATGCGATTGGTCCGCTGGCCGCAATTCATGATGCGGTGATGACCGGCGGTATCAGCGCCAAGGCTGGCATTCCGTTCTGGGTGATGGCTGTCGGTGCCTTCGGTATCGCGCTGGGTCTGGCTCTGTATGGTCCACGTCTGATTCGCACTGTTGGTGGTGAAATTACTGAACTCGACCAGATGCGTGCCTTTTCAATTGCGATGGCAGCGGCGGTTACGGTCATCATTGCCAGTCAGCTGGGTTTACCGGTCAGTTCCACGCATATTGCGATTGGCGGTGTGTTTGGTGTCGGTTTCCTGCGTGAATGGATGGATAAGGCTGAGTCGCTGGAAGATGAGATTGAACAGGACAAGCGTGAAATTCAGGAAGAAAAACGGCTGCTCAGTGCGTTACGCAGTGAACTGAATGTCCTGCTCGACAAGAAAGATAAATCGGTCAGCGACTATGAGCGCATCACCGAGCTTTACCGCAGTATTGATGAAGAACAGGGCACGCTGAAAAAAGCCAAGAAAACGCTGAAAAAAGAGAAGAAGAGTCTCTATGTGAAGCGTGATGTGGTTAAGAAAATTATTACAGCCTGGTTAATCACTGTGCCAGCGGCGGCGGTGTTGTCAGCCTGCCTGTTCTATATGATTAAAGGTGTAATGGGCTAAAGAGGTGGTTCAGGGCCTGTCATCAATCTGACATGGCTCTGTCATCTAAGGTGATGTAAGTGGTGACTTACATTGCCAGAGTGATAGAAAAATCAGTCATCTCATGTGACTGTTACCAAACTGTCATAAAAGGCCGGTAATATTTGGCCAAGGACTTTTTAGACTGGGATAACAGTGATGGCAACAAGTGTATTGGTCGTTGAGGATGATGTCGCAATTCGCGATATGCTGTCTTTTACACTCAAGCAGTCAGGCATGGTCTGCGATGTGGTGGGTGATGGTGAATCAGGCCTGGAGTTTCTGAAACAGCAGCAACCGGACATCATACTGCTGGACTGGATGCTGCCCGGCATCGACGGTATCGAGTTTATCCGTCGTCTTCGTGCCAACGAGTTTCTCGCCAGCATTCCGGTGATCATGTTGACCGCCAAAGGCGAGAGCGAAGACATGGTCAAGGGACTGGGCGTTGGTGCCGACGATTACATCAACAAGCCGTTTTCGCCGCCAGAACTGATGGCGCGCATCAAAGCGGTATTGCGTCGTTGCCAGCCGGCTGACAATGGTGATGCGCAGAAACTGCAGTTCGGCAATCTGGTGCTGGATACCAAAAGCCACCGCGTTACCGTCGATGATAACCGCGTGGAGCTTGGCCCCACCGAGTTTCGACTGCTGCACTTCTTTATGAAAAACCCGGAACGCGCCTATGGCCGCTCGCAACTCCTTGACTATGTCTGGGGTGATACTGTTTATATTGAAGAACGTACGGTAGATGTGCATATCCGTCGTTTGCGCAAGGCACTGGAAGCCAGCGGGCATGATCAGTTCGTGCAGACAGTACGGGGTGTGGGCTACCGTTTTTCCGTCGATTAAACGGTTTTAATCATGCAATGGGATAACTGGCGCCTGCTGACTTTAGTCACCTTGGCGGGTTTTGTCGGTCTGCTGTTCGAGCAGATGCTGACCTTTATGTTTCTCGCCGCGCTGGGTTACGCTATCTGGCTGCAGCATAACTGGTTTAAGCTGCGGCAATGGCTTGAAAAGCCGAAAAAGAACCGCTCCCCGAGTGCCGAGGGGGTGATTGATGATGTCTGCCGTTATATCGAGCAGATGCGTCAGCAGAACAGCAATCGCAAGAAAAAACTCACCGGCTATCTCAAACGCTTTCAGCAGGCCACGGCTGCTCTGCCCGATGGTATTGTGGTTCTGGGTGAATACGGCGAAGTGGAATGGGCCAATCAGTCTGCCCGCGAACTGCTCGGGGTGCGCTGGCCGCGTGATAATAATGTGCGTATCAATAATCTGATCCGTGACCCAGTGTTTCAGCCTTTACTGGAAGATCCCATGCGTCAGGGCAGCACCATCACGATGAAGTCGCCGATAGACGAAACCATGCAACTGGAACTCAAGCTGGTCAGTTACATGGGATCCAACCGCTTGCTGATCGCCCGTGACATTACCCAGACCATCAAACTACAGCGGATGCGCCGTGATTTCGTCGCCAATGTGTCGCATGAACTCAGAACGCCGCTGACTGTATTGCGCGGCTATCTTGAAGCCTTTACAGATGAAACGCCCCCCGAGATGTGGCAAGCCGCCTTACCGGCGATGCGTCAGCAAAGTGAACGTATGCACCTGATGATTAAAGATCTGCTGGTGCTGTCACAACTGGAAACTGGTGAAAAAGCTCTGCGCCGGGTGCCGACAGATGTCGGCAAACTGTTGCAGTCGATTATTGAAGATGCCCGTCGCCTGCAGCAGTACCGTCAGCATCAGATTCAGCTTGAATTAGATTTGGATGAGTGGCTGGTCTGCGATAGTGATGAAATGCGCAGCGCCCTATCCAACCTGGTTTTTAACGCCGTTAAATACACTCCGGCAGAAAGCGTGATTACCTTGCGCTGGCAGAAGGATGGAGAAGGTGCGTGTCTCAGCGTTGAGGATAATGGCGACGGTATTGCCGAGCATCATCTGGAACGTCTGACCGAGCGTTTTTACCGTGTCGACAAGGGGCGCACAACCGATGCCGGTGGCACCGGGCTTGGGCTTGCTATCGTCAAACACGTGCTGCAACGCCATGGCGCAAAGCTGCTGATCAGCAGTGAACTCGGCAAGGGCAGCTGTTTTAAATGCTGTTTTCCGGCAGCCATTGTGGTGGAAAAAATCACCGTCTGACAGCGTGTTATGCCCGTATTTCAGGGTAATGTCATACAACTGTCATATTTCTTTCATATCCTTGTCACAGTCTAAATTCATACTTCCCAGCGCTAAACGTATAAACGTTGCAACCTTTCTTTTAATTTGGGAGCTGAACAGAATGTTCAAGAAAAAATTTGCCCTGCTGGGTGCGGTAGCCGCCATGGCCCTTTCTCCAGTCGCTTTCGCTGATGTTGATGCAAACCTGGCTGATTATGAAAAAGTCAGTGGTATCTCAGGCAACCTGTCTAGCGTGGGTTCTGACACACTGGCTAACCTGATGACGCTGTGGGCTGAAGAATTCAAACGTGAATACCCTAACGTCAGCATCCAAATCCAAGCCGCCGGTTCTTCTACTGCACCACCTGCGCTGACTGAAGGTACTTCTAACTTCGGTCCGATGAGCCGTCAGATGAAAGACAAAGAAGAAGCGGCTTTCGAAGAAAAATACGGTTATAAACCGACTGCAATTCCAGTTGCTATCGACGCGCTGGCTGTTTATGCACACAAAGACAACCCAATCGAAGGTCTGACCATCGCTCAGGTTGATGCGATTTTCTCCGCTACCCGTAAATGTGGTCACTCAGAAGACATCACCAACTGGTCACAAGTCGGTGTTGAAAACCTGGGCGCCATCCAGCTGTACGGTCGTAACTCAGTATCGGGTACTTACGGTTACTTCAAAGACAACGCTTTGTGTAAAGGTGACTACAAAAACAGCGTTAACGAGCAACCGGGTTCTGCTTCTGTTGTTCAGGGCGTGACCAAGTCTCTGAATGGTATTGGTTACTCAGGTATCGGTTACAAAACATCAGGTGTTAAAGCAATCCCTCTGGCTGCCGAAGAAGGTAAACCATTCATTGCCGCAACTCCTGAAAACGCGGCTAACGGTTCATTCCCGCTGTCACGTTTCCTGTGGGTTTACGTGAACAAAGCACCTAACAAACCACTGTCACCTATCGATCACGAATTCATGAAAATGATTCTGTCTAAAGTTGGTCAGCAAGTGGTTGTTAAAGACGGTTATGTGCCACTGCCTGCCAGCGTTGCTGAAAAAGCACTGGAAAAACTTCAATAAGCGTTTATTGAATGAAAGGAAAAGCGCTCCGTACTGGTTTCAGTACGGGGCGTTTTTGCTGTTATCAACAACCCTAAAGTCACTGCTGACAGTTGCTTTAGGATTGTTTCAAATTAACCCAAGACTGGTAACGCGTAATGCTTGAACAAACTGCTGACGATAAAACTGTGCTGCCTGCAGCAGACTCGGCAACGGCTAAACGTCGTCGCGCCTGGCGTGAGGTAAAGGACAAACTGGCCCGCTATGGGGTGGGTATTGGTGGTATCTCGGTCATTTTTGCCATTGTGCTGATTTTCTTCTACCTGCTCTATATCGTATTGCCGTTGTTTCAGGGTGCCAGTCTGGAGACCAAAACGCTGTATCAGACTGAGATGCAGCAGAGCGACTTTGTCACGCTCAATGAATACAACGATGTCGCTTTGTCGGTAAATGCCGATGGCAGTCTGCGTTTCTTTGCGGCAGAAAGCGGCGAAACCATGCTGGATGTCGAGCTGCCGATTAATGGCGAAACAATCAGCGCCAGTGCCGCCGGTGCCGCAGTGACCGGTGTGTTCGGATACGGTTTTGAAGACGGTAGTGCCTTTGTTTTCAATCAGGATTTTAAAGTCACTTACCCGGAAGGCACGACACGCAAAATTATTCCTCGAGTTGAATACCCACTGGGTGAAAAGGCGGTGCAGATTGATCCGCAAGGGCAAGCGCTGACCCTGCTGAGTCTGCAAAGCTATGATGATCAAACCACCTTTGCCGCGGTCACTGCGGATAGCCGGGTGGTGGTTAAATCCATCAGCCGCAAAGCCAGCTTCCTTGACCCGTCAGAATTCACGCTGGAAGAAGAAAGCGGCGAGATTGCCTTGCCGGCTTTTACCAATATCACGCATATCAAGCTGGACATAGACCAGCGTGAACTGTATCTGATCGACGATAAAGGCTTTATTCATTATTACGATGTACAGAACACTTCATCGCCGCGCCTGGTGCAGAAAGTCAAAGCCGTACCAACCGGCGTCGATGTCACCACGCTGGAATTTCTGACCGGCGGTATTTCTATTCTTGTCGGACGCAGCGATGGTCAGATTGACCAGTGGTTCCCGGTGCGTGACAAGGACAATAACTACTTCCTGCACAATGTTCGCAGCTTTGCTGATCAGGATGCGCCGATTGTCGCCATTGCCCCTGAACAGGCGCGTAAAGGCTTTCTGGCACTCGATCGCAGCGGCCAACTCGGTGTGTATCACACTACTGCCGAACGTACCCTCATGGTTAAACCCTACCTGGACAATGCCGATGCAGTCATGGCGTTGTCTCCACGCGCTAATGGTCTTATCAGCCTGAGCTCGGAAGGCGGCGTTAAGCTGTTAGATATCCACAATGAACATCCTGATATTTCGTGGCACTCGCTGTGGGAAAAAGTCTGGTACGAAAGCCGTGATGAGCCGGAATATATCTGGCAGTCGTCATCTGCGAGCAGTGACTTTGAGCCTAAGTTCAGTCTGACGCCGCTGACCTTCGGTACCATCAAGGCCGCGTTCTACGCCATGCTGGTAGCCGTGCCGCTGGCGATTATGGGCGCGATTTTCACCGCCTACTTTATGTCGCCGAAAATGCGTTCGATTGTGAAGCCGACCATTGAAATCATGGAAGCGCTGCCAACCGTTATTCTCGGTTTTCTGGCCGGTTTGTGGCTGGCGCCGATCGTGGAAGACAATCTACCCGGCGTATTCAGCATTCTGTTCGTCCTGCCGGTCATGATCATTCTGACCGCCTGGGGCTGGACCAAGCTGCCACGCCAGGTGCGTGAAAAGATTCCGGATGGCTGGGAAGCCGCGATTCTGATTCCGGTCGTGATGCTGGTGGGCATTGTGTCGATGTCCATGAGTGCCACACTGGAACTGTGGTTGTTTGATGGCGATATGCCGCACTTCCTTAATGAAATCGGTATTGATTTTGATCAGCGTAACTCGCTGGTGGTGGGTCTTGTCATGGGCTTTGCCGTGATTCCGACTATTTTCTCAATTACCGAAGATGCGATTTTCGGTGTGCCCAAGCACCTCACCATCGGTTCTTTGGCCTTGGGGGCGACTCCGTGGCAGACCATGACCCGTGTGGTATTGCTGACGGCAAGCCCGGGTATTTTCTCGGCGGTGATGATTGGTCTGGGCCGTGCGGTCGGTGAAACCATGATTGTGTTGATGGCCACCGGTAACACGCCGATTATGGACTTCAATATCTTTGAAGGTTTCCGTGCCCTGTCAGCCAATATCGCGGTGGAAATGCCGGAAGCGGAAGTGGCCAGCTCGCACTATCGGGTGCTGTTCCTTGCTGCACTGGTGCTGTTCATGGCCACCTTCATCCTGAACACCATCGCCGAAGTAGTGCGTCAGCGCTTACGTAACAAATACAGCTCGCTGTAATGGAAAAAACGATGACACAGAGTTCTTCAATTAAAACCTGGTTCGACAGTGGTAAACCCTGGGTCTGGCTGAATGCTGGCGCAGTCAGTATCAGTCTGGTGATGGTGGTCGGCCTGTTGCTGTTGATCGCCGTTCGCGGCCTCAGTCACTTCTGGCCTGCCGATATTATGGAACTGACCTATCAGGAGCAGGGGCAGGAAACCGAAGTGCTGATCGGTGAGCGGGTGGATCATGAAACCGTACCCGCACAACGTTTGCAACTGTCAGGTCTTGAACTGCCTGAAGGCCAGGAGTTTGCTCGCCGGACCCTGCTCAAAATCGGTAACCGTGACTATTACGGTCTGGATTTCCGTTGGATCAATGACCCCTGGATCACCGACATTCGCTACCCCGAAGGCATTATGGCGATTGAACGCCGTGAGTGGGGCCACTTTTATGGTTACCTTGTCAGTGTCAAACAGCAAGGTGAGGTGGTAGCCAGCGGTGATGGCGCATGGGACGAATTTCAGACGCGTCTGGCACGCAGCAACGGCCTGATGCAGCAAATCCGCGGGCTGGAAAAAAGTGACATCGGCAAAATCAACCATGGTCTGGAAGAGCTCCGCTTGGATGAACGCCGTCTGGAACTGAATGAGGTTGAAAAAGGCAGTCTGCCCTATCAGGAAATCGAAGAGCAGCGTAAGCAATTTAATGATCGTTACGCGACATTGCGTGAGGAGCTGAACGACCTTTATGCCGCCCTGAACCGTGATCAGATCATGGTGCGCATGGCCGATGGCCGTGAAGTGGAAATCCCGATGGCCAAGATTGTTCAGGCCTACAAACCAAATGGCATGGGCATTGGCGAGAAGTTAGGGCAGTATTTCCACCATGTCTGGGAATTTGTGTCCGGCGAGCCGCGTGAAGCCAATACCGAGGGTGGTATTTTCCCGGCAATTTTTGGCACCGTGATGATGGTTATCATCATGTCGATGCTGGTTACCCCGTTTGGCGTTATCGCCGCAGTCTACCTGAAAGAATATGCCAAGCAGGGGCCTGTCGTACGTTTGATTCGTATCGCGGTGAACAATCTGGCCGGTGTACCGTCGATTGTTTATGGCGTGTTTGGTCTGGGCTTTTTTGTTTACTTTATCGGTGGCAGCATTGATGAAGTCTTTTTCCAGGCCAAGTTACCGTCACCAACCTTCGGTTCGCCAGGTCTGCTTTGGGCCTCGTTAACGCTGGCGATTCTGACCGTGCCTGTGGTGATTGTGGCCACCGAAGAAGGTCTGTCACGTATTCCGCGTGCGATTCGTGAAGGCAGTCTGGCGCTTGGTGCAACCAAGGCCGAAACACTGTGGCGCACGGTGTTGCCGATGGCGGCACCGGCAATGATGACGGGGCTGATTCTGGCTGTGGCACGTGCTGCCGGTGAGGTGGCACCGCTGATGATGGTGGGGGTGGTGAAGCTCGCTCCGGCACTGGCGGTCGACAATATTGCACCGTACCTGCATCTGGACAGACAATTTATGCATCTGGGCTTTCATATCTATGATGTCGGTTTCCAAAGCCCCAATGTTGAAGCCGCAAGGCCTCTGGTCTATGCCACCGCGTTTTTGCTGGTGCTGATCATTATCGTTTTGAATCTGGCAGCGATTGGTATTCGAAATCGTCTGCGTGAAACCTACAAAGCAACCGAGAGTTAACCAATGGAAGCAGTCAACGAACAGAAAAACGTCGCCCGCGGCATTGATATTCAGTCCATGCAACGCGGCCCGCGTGTCAATCTCCAGGATGAGACCACCTGCCTGGAAGTCAAAGACTTCAACCTGTATTACGGTGACAAGCAGGCTTTGCACGGCATTAATATGCGGATCCCGAAAAACCGTGTGACCGCCTTTATCGGCCCGAGTGGTTGTGGTAAATCCACGCTGCTGCGCAGCTTCAACCGCATGAACGATCTGATCGATTCGGTGCGGATGGAAGGCCATCTGCTGCTGGACGGTGAAGAAATCAATTCGCCTTCGGTCAATGTCGCGGATCTGCGCCGTCAGGTCGGCATGGTATTCCAGAAGCCGAACCCCTTCCCGAAATCGATCTATGAAAACGTCGCTTATGGCCTGCGTTTGCAGGGCATCAATGATCGTTCAACACTGGATAAGGTGGTGGAAAAATCTTTGAAAGGGGCGGCCTTGTGGGATGAGGTTAAGGACCGCCTGCATGAATCCGCCATGGGCATGTCCGGTGGTCAGCAGCAACGGCTGGTGATTGCCCGCGCTATTGCCATTGAACCGGAAGTGTTACTGCTGGATGAGCCTGCATCAGCGTTGGATCCCCTCTCTACGCTGAAGATTGAAGAACTGATCTACGAACTCAAGGATAAGTACACGATTGTTATCGTTACCCACAATATGCAACAGGCCGCACGGGTATCGGACTACACCGCCTTTATGTATATGGGTGAACTGATTGAGTTCGGTGCCACGGATGAGTTGTTTACCAATCCGGCGAAGAAGCAGACCGAAGATTACATCACCGGTCGTTACGGTTAATTTTGGTGCCAAGGAGATAGAGACATGGTAACCAACCACTCACAACATATTTCACAGCAGTTTGAAAACGAGCTGCAGGATATCCGTTCACGCGTTCTGGCCATGGGCGGCCTGGTCGAGCAGCAGGTCACCAATGCCATGGAAGCGTTGGTCACGGCCGATGCCGAACTGGCACGTGAAGTCATCAGACTCGATGAGCAGGTGAATGAGATGGAAGTCAGCATTGATGAAGAATGCATCCAGATCATTGCCCTGCGTCAGCCGACTGCCAGCGATCTGCGTCTGGTCACCGGCATTGAAAAAACCATTACCGATCTGGAACGTATCGGTGATGAATCAGTGCGCATTGCCAAAATGGCGATCAACCTGACGGAAAAGGATCGTCCTAAACGTAACTACCGCGAACTGCAAAGCCTGGGTAACCACGTGCGCGGCATGCTGCGTGATGCGCTGGATGCCTTCGCCCGTTTCGATGTCGAAATGGCTCTGCGTGTGGCCAAGGAAGACCGTGAAGTGGATGCCGAGTACGAGGGCATTCTGCGCCAGCTGATGACCTATATGATGGAAGATACCCGTCAGGTGTCGCGGGTTATCGACATGATGTGGTCGGCGCGCTCGCTGGAGCGTATCGGTGACCACGCCAATAACATCTGTGAACACATTATTTACCTGGTGGAAGGCAAGGATGTGCGCCACCTCAGCATCGAAAAGGCAGAAAAAATCGTGAAGGGTGAGCCTATCGAATAATTGTTGACGTTTAGTTTCTCTCTTGCATTTGGCCCGCACAGGATTCTGCGCGGGCTTTTTTTTGCCTGTAACAACGATAGGCACTGTTCAGCGGGATAGGGCTAAGGCAGAATGTGCGTAAACAAGACGACGGATTCTATGCAACAGCAAAACAGTCACGACGTTCTGGCCGCGATTGATCTCGGCTCTAACAGTTTTCATATGATTATTGCCCGCCTGCGTGATGGCCATTTTCAGGTGGTCGATCGCTTGCGTGAAATGGTGCAACTGCGTGCCGGTCTGGACAAAGACGACTATCTGTCGCTGGAGGCGCAGGAGCGGGCTTTGGCCTGTCTGGAACGTTTCGGTGAACGCATCCGCCATCTGCCGTTTGGTGATGTGCGTGTGGTGGGCACCAATACCTTGCGCATCGCTCATAATTCACGCCGTTTTCTGCGTCAGGCACGACTCGCATTAGGTCATCCGATTGAAATTGTTACCGGTGAAGAAGAAGCCCGGCTGATTTATCTCGGCGTAGCGCATGCCCTGGCTTTTGACAGCAACCGGCGGCTGGTGATGGATATCGGCGGCGGCAGTACCGAGTTCATCATTGGTGAAGGCTTCAAGGGCCTGATGCGGGAAAGTCTTGAAATGGGCTGCGTCAGCTTCTCGCAGAAGTATTTTGAAGACGGCAAAACGCCGGCCAGTGCGGTGCAGAAAGCCATGCTGCACGCGGCAAGGCAGATCCGTACCATACAGCGTCCTTATCGTCTGGCAGGCTGGCATGAGGCGGTCGGGGCTTCCGGTACCATTCGCTGTGTCGCCAATATCTGTAAAGAACAGGGTTGGGCCGATGACGGCGTCATTACCGCCGATGCGCTGCAGAAAATGGTTCAGCATCTGATTGAGGCCGGCAGTGTTGCAGAGGCCAAGCTGCAAGGGTTGAGCGAAGAGCGCCATAACGTTATTGCCGGTGGTCTGTGCATTCTGGCGGCTGCCTTTGACCGGCTCGGTATCGAGCGCATGGTGGTGTCAGATGGTGCCTTGCGTGAAGGTTTGCTGTATGACTTGTTAGGCCGTATTCAGCATGATGATGAACGTGACCGTACCGTGATCGCGCTGGCAAGACGCTACGATGTCGATGAAGTGCATGCCGATCGCATCAGCGTGATGGCTTCCCAGTTGTTTGAGCAGGTCGCCCGAGACTGGGAACTGGATTATGAGGAACTGCTGCACCGCCTGCAATGGGCCTGCAAGCTGCATGAGGTCGGTCTGGCGATATCGCATAATCAGTTTCACAAACACTCAGCCTACCTGGTCGGCAACTCGGATTTACCTGGCTTTTCCCGTGAAGAACAGCAGGTTTTGGCGGTGATGGTGCGTGGGCAGCGACGTTCGTTTCCGAAGAAAGACATCAAGAAGCTGCCGGATGAACTACAGCTCAGCACGCAGCGGCTGACTGTATTACTGCGGCTGGCAATGGTGTTTAACCGTGGCCGCAGTGAGCAGGTCGATACCTATGTCAAGTTGCGACTGGACGGTAAAAAGCTGGTTCTGACCCTGCCGGAAGGCTGGCTCAAGGAGCATCCGTTGACGGAAGCCGATCTGGCTCATGAAGCCGAGCACCTTAAAAAGATTGACCTGCGCCTGCAGGTGATTTCCTGAGAACTCACTACCCTGATCGCAGTCACACTGTTATCACGCGGAGGCTGAGATGAAATCGATAGTCTTGTTTAGTTTGGTTCTGGTAAGCCCTTTGCAGGCACAGACCACGGCAATGGAGCTGCGTCATGACAACGGCGACCAACTGACGATTCAGCGACTGGCCAATGGCGAGCTGTGGGCCTCGTTTTTCTTGAGTGATGCGATGACCGCCAGCTTTGCCAGTAATGAACTGATCGTGGTGCAGGTGGATAGCTTTAAGCCTTTAAAGCTGACGCAGGGCTTTCGTTCCTGCGGCGCGCCAGCCCCCAAACCGCAGCAGGTGGTCTACCACTTCGAGCAGCAGGCCAATAACGACTGGGCTTTCAGCGGCCAGCGGGCCAATAAACCCGATGTGTTGAAACTGCTGGGCTGGGATGCGGCCAGCTATGATCAACTGCTGGCAGACAGACGTCCGGAAGTGGTCGACTTTCCGCTTGATACCGGTGAAGCCCTGACGCTGCAACTGGCCAATGCCGGTCAAATCAGCTTTCGCTATGTGACCAGCACCGGCGAGCAGCGGGAGACGGTGTTCCATCTCTCGCCTCATCTGCATATTCTGGAGCAGTTACTGCCCTAAGCGGCAAGCAATCAGAACTGATAGTTGATACCGGTATAGAAAGAACGTCCCATGCCGGGAACGGTCACGCCCCAAGGCACACTGGTCCCTGACATGGTTGTGCCCTGGCCGGTGTAGGCACCACTCAGGGGATGACTGTAAAGCTTGTCGAAAACATTTTCGATACCAAAATCCACCCGCACATCCTGCCATGTGTAACTGGTACGCAGGTTGAGCAGCCCATAGCCGGCGGTTTGCTGTTCGTTTCTTTCATTGCTGATTTTGTCTTTGGCCGAGACAAGTTGCCATTCTGCCGTGTTATTCCACGCCCCCTTGCTGTGATGCAGGGAGAAAGTCACATTGAGCGGCATAATGTTGTAGAGATCATCGCCGCTGTAGCGGTTTTTACCGCGAACGTAACTCATGACAGCTTCGCCATGAAATGCCCCCAGCGACTCCGAGGCATACAAGTGTTTCTCCGCGCTGATATCCACACCATAAAGTCTGGCGGATACATTCTGATATTGCAGATAGACAAAGCCATCATCCAGGGCCAGGTTGGCAACTGAACAGCCACTCATCATGCCGCCATCGCCGCAGCGTCCAGCATCGATAAAGTCATCAACGTAACTGATGAAAGGGGTGACGGTAAGCCCCCAGTTCTTTTGCTCGGCATCGTGCCAGCCAGCCGTCAGGCTCAGGGTATGTGCGACTTCAGGATCGAGATCGACATTACCGACATAACCGTTGCCGTCACCGACGAGGTTAACCATGCGCATTGCCATGCCATTTTTTGACCAGCTGTAGCGCTCGTACAGATTCGGTGAGCGCGTTTTTTGTGCATAGCCAAATTCATAGCTTTCAGTGGCCGAAGGGGTAAAGCGCGCCAGTGCGGTGAAATCGAGATTATGGTCGGTTTGGCTGCGATCGCTGTTATTAAAGGCATCGGCGTCAGCCTGATACATGCCGTTGTAGCCCTGAACCTCATCGGCATCCATTTTCACCGTTTCATGGCGGATTCCAGCCAGCGTAACCCACTGAGCAGACCATGCTGCCTCCCATTCAGCGAATACCCCGTAACGATCGCGTTGACCATTATTGATGTTGATGAAGGTGTCCGGTGCCATCATCATGCCGCCCGAGGCTTCCCAGTAGTCATCCAGACGATAACGTTGCAGATCGGTGCCCACCCTGAATAAGTCACGATCACCGGCGATGATTTCCGCTTTCACGCTGAGGCCGCGATTATCGCCTTCTGTCTCCATAGGCATGCCGAGTGCCGTGCCATAGAGAAACTGCTTATCATCACCAAACTGCATTTTATGATGGGTTTTTTCACGATAAAGCGACGTTTCCAGCGCGCCCCAGTCAAACTCACCGTTGTAGATCAGATTGATCTGGTTACTGCGGTTTTCCAGCATATCCATACGTTGATTCGGCCAGCCCTGATAGGGGATATCCTGATGTGCCAGCTTCAGTTGCAGTAGATGATCGTCGTTCAGCTTAAAGCCCAGATCGATGGCGTGATTGCGTGTCTCATAGGCTGAAGAACCGACCTCATCGGCATCCAGAGAGCCGCGATCAAGGGCAGTATTGCCAGCGGCCTTGAAACTGTCGCCGGCATCGTAGTTATTGGCTTTTGATGTCGAGCCATTGTAGGACAGGCTGAAGTGCTGAGTCGCCACACTGGCTGCCAGTTCACCACCGCGCGCATCACCATTACTGCGATAAAATGCGCCGATTTCACCGCTGGTGAGTAACTCATCGGGGCTGTCCGCAAATTCAGGTTGTTTGGATTTAGCGATAATCGTACCGCCGATACTGTCACCGCCCACGCTGACGGGTGATATACCGGCATAGACTTTAAGTTCAGTTACGCGAGCCGGGCTGATATAGGAGAGTGGTGGATTCATATGATTGGCACAGGCAGAAATCAGATCCATGCCATCGACCTTGATGCGCAAACGGTCATCGGCTAAACCACGAATGACGGGCAGGCTTGATACGCCGCCTGCGCCATATAAAGAAACGCCCGGTAGATTTTCCAGCAGGGCTGCAGTATCACTGGTTCTTGATTGCATCGAGTCAATGTCAGCCTGATGCAAGTGGGCACTGTTATGAGGGAGCGGCTCGGGGGCCGAAACGACAAGCTTGTCCAGTTCTTCAGGGGCGTTAGGGTGCTCGGCGTGCACCATGGCAGGTATGCCCAGCGAAATCATCAGACCAAGGGGTAATAAGGCCGTACGTAACATTTTGTTCTCCAGTGTGTTTTTTTGGCACAGCGTAGAACACGTAGCCTTGAAAAATATGTGTGATTTGCAGTCAGGCTGTGGGATATCACGCACCTAATTGGACAAATAGCGTGGTAATCTGCCCGTATTTAGCGACGATTGATCATCATGATGGATGCCATTATCAGTTCTTATATCACTGCTTTTTTGTTGGGGCTGTTCAGCACTGTGCATTGCATCGCCATGTGCGGCTCGGTCATTGGTGCCTTGACGCTGAGCTTGCCGGCCGAGGTAAGAGAGAGTCAGCGGCGCATGCTGCCGTTTGTCTTTAACTACAATGTGGGACGCATATTGAGTTATGCCATGGCAGGAGCCGTGGTGGGCCTGCTCAGTGTACCTCTGACGCAGTTGAATGCTCACTGGGTGCTGCGAATAGTCTCGGTCATTGTGATGGTGTCGATGGGGCTGTACCTGGCGGGCTGGTTTCCTAAGTTTGCCCGCGCCGAAAAGCTGGGCGCGCCGGTCTGGCGTTTATTGCAACCAATCGGTCAGAAATTACTACCGGTACGTTCAGTATCACAGGCTTTCCTGTTAGGTATGGTCTGGGGCTGGCTGCCCTGTGGACTGGTGTATGCCGCCCTGGCAGTGGCCGCAACCGCGGGTGATCCCGTCAAAGGCGGACTGGTGATGTTGGCCTTTGGCGCAGGTACTTTGCCGGCGGTGATGGGAGCTGGTCTGTTTACCGGTATGCTGGCCTCGTTGGCACGCTCCAGGTCCTTGCGTCAGGTGGCCGGTGTTGTGATTATCTTGATGGCACTGGCGACATTGATGTGGCCTTTGGCAGGGCAGGAGCATAATCATGCAGACCATACGCAACACACTGAACATGGACAGGAGGTGCCGTGATGCAGTCGTTACTTGGACAATCGCCTGAGATCACCCACATTCTGCGCACCTTGCCGATGATCGCGCTGAGTGATGCCAGCGTGCTTATCAGTGGTGAAACCGGCACCGGAAAGGAGCTGATTGCACAGACCCTGCATCAGCAAAGCCGGCGTCGTGATAAGGAAATGGTCACCATCAACTGTGCGGCCTTGCCCAGTGACGATGTCGAACTGGATTTGTTCGGCCGCTGTGATATCGAGGGACAGGTGACATTTCGCGGACGTCTGCTGGCAGCCGAGGGGTCGACAGTCTTTCTTGATGAGGTTGATGCACTGCCTTTATCCGTCCAGGCCAAAGTGCTGCGCTTTCTGGAAGCCGGCGAGTGCCAGCTGCAGGGCAGCCATCGTCTGCATGTCGCTGATGTGCGTATCGTGGCAGCGACCAGTGCCGACTTACCGGCCGAGGTGAAAGCCGGTCGCTTTCGTGCCGATTTGTATTACCGTCTGCAAGTGGTTCCGGTGGATTTGCCACCTTTGCGGGAGCGTAGTGAGGATGTTCCGCTACTGCTCAAACATTATCTGCGTGAATATGCCGGCAACAATGCCGTGGTACGGCTGTCACGTGAGGCCGAGCAGTGTTTGCAGCGCTATAGCTGGCCGGGCAATGTCCGCGAGTTAGAAAATTATTGCCAGCGTCTGGCGCTGTTGCAGCCGGGACAGCTGATTCAGCCAGGTGATCTGACCGAAGCGATGCGGCCGGGTGTACAGAGCAGCGTTCATCAGTTCAGCTTGCCGCCATCCGGCATCGATCTGGCGCAAGTGGAACTCGATTTGATTGAGCAGGCGCTGGATATGGCCGCTGGTAATCGTTCCAAAGCAGCTAGATTGTTGGGGATCAGCCGCGACACGCTGTTGTACCGGATGCAGAAATACAATCTGTCACCGTGACTTGAGCCGGCTGGCCGGCAATGCCACAATCAACAGCATTGCGAACCTGTTGAGGAAACCGAGTGAAACAGTATCTGGCCTTGTGCCAACGCATTATTGATGAAGGTGAGTGGGTCGAAAACACGCGCACAGGCAAGCGTTGCCTGACTGTGATCAATGCCGATCTGGAATACGATGTCGCCGGCAATCAGTTCCCGCTGATTACCACCCGCAAGAGTTACTGGAAAGCTGCGATTGCCGAGATGCTGGGTTACCTGCGCGGCTATGATAATGCGGCTGATTTTCGTGCTATTGGCTGTAAAACCTGGGATGCGAATGCCAATGACAATCCGGACTGGCTCAATAATCCGCACCGCAAGGGTGAGGATGATATGGGCCGGGTCTACGGGGTGCAGGGACGTCGCTGGCAAAAGCCGGATGGCACGCCTTTAGATCAGCTCAAAAAAATTGTCGACCACCTCGCCAAAGGCATTGATGATCGTGGCGAGATCCTGACTTTTTATAACCCGGGCGAGTTCGATATGGGCTGTCTGCGTCCGTGCATGCATACCCATACCTTTTCTGTGCTGGCTGATACCCTGTATCTGACCTCGTATCAGCGGTCCTGCGATGTGCCTTTGGGGCTGAATTTTAATCAGGTTCAGGTATTTTTCCTGCTCAGGATCATGGCGCAGATTTCCGGACTGAAACCGGGCAAGGCTTATCATAAAATCGTCAACGCCCACATCTACGAAGATCAGCTGGAGTTGATGCGCGATGTGCAGCTCAAGCGTGAACCTTATCCTTCACCGAAATTGCACATCAACCCGGATATCAAAACACTCCATGATTTGGAAACCTGGGTCACGCTGGATGATTTTGACGTCGAGGGCTATCAACATCACGATGCCATCGCTTACCCGTTTTCAGTGTAAAAGCGTGTAAATGTTAATAGTGCTTTAATCTGCCGGGGGTATGCTTGGCGGCATTAATTACGTTGTCAGGAGAATGATAAATGGCGCAGCAACAGTCTATGCATGAATACCCGGTATGGGATCGCAGTATTCGCTGGTTTCACTGGATTAATGTGTTGGCAGTACTCACATTGATTGCCATCGGTGTGGTGATTATGAACAGCAAGGCGCTGGGCATTACGGATGAGGGCAAGCTGCTGTTGAAAACCTGGCATGTCTACGTTGGTTATGTGTTTGCGATCAATCTCGCCTGGCGGCTGGTCTGGGGCTTTGTCGGTAACCGCTACAGCCGCTGGAAAGCGATACTGCCTTTCGGGCAACAATACAAACGGCACAAACAGGTCTTTTTCGCTGGCCTGAAGCAGGGAAAACCCGTCGGCTTCAAGGGGCATAACCCATTGGCGCGGTGGATGGTCATGACCTTACTGTTGTTACTGACGGTGCAGGCGGTGACGGGGCTGGTTTTGGCCGGTACCGATATCTACAAGCCGCCGTTTGGTGATCAGTTCAAAGCCTGGGTTGCGGAATCGCCGCAGACCATTGATCAGGTTCAGCCATACTCCGAGGCGGGTATCGATAAAGAAGCCTACAAAGCCATGCGTGATTTCCGCGCGCCATTCAAAGAAGTGCACGAAATCACCTTTTTCCTGTTGGTGATAGCCATCGTATTGCACCTTATCGGTGTGATTGTTACTGAACTCCGTGAACGTAATGGACTGGTGTCGGCCATGTTTACCGGTCGCAAGGTATTCACAGAGAAGCCGCTGGATCAGGAGTAATCAGAGCTGACCGAGCTGGGCAAGGGACGTCGTCTCGCCATCACCGACAATAACATGGTCCAGCACTCGGATATCCACCAGTTGCAGTGCCGCCTGAATGCGTTTGGTGATCTGAATATCGGCCTGACTGGGTTCGGCAATTCCGGACGGGTGATTGTGAGCCAGAATCACTGCCGCAGCATTGTGCCCTAAGGCCTGTTTGACGACTTCACGGGGGTAAACGCTGGCACCATCAATGGTGCCGCGGAATAACTCTTCGAATTGAATCAAACGATGCTGATTATCGAGAAACAGACAGGCAAACACCTCGTAGGAATAGGCGCGTAAGCGCTGTTTCAGGTAATGGCGGGTGGTTTGCGAGTCAGTAAACGCATCACCGCGGGTCAGCGTCGATTCAAGATGACGTCGGCTCATTTCTAAGACGGCTTGTAACTGCACAAACTTGGCTTCGCCCAAACCATGGCCCTGGCAAAACTGGGTTTTGTCCGCTTCGAGCAGCGCGCGAAGGCTGCCAAATTGATGAAGTAGTTGTCGGGCTAGGTCGACGGCCGACAGGCCGGTCACGCCTGTGCGAAGAAAGATTGCCAATAGCTCCGCGTCAGATAATGCCTGCGGCCCGGTCTTGAGCAGCTTTTCACGCGGGCGATCATCGGCAGGCCAATCCTTGATTGCCATGATTCACATCCTTGTCATTGATTTTGCACATACTATCGGACTCACCTTAGTAAAAACAATCACTTGTCTATACTATATGGCGAAAAAATAGTATCCTGTGCGCCCTTTTACAGTTACCAATTCTATGGCTGGCAAACTTTATATTCGCACCTTCGGCTGTCAGATGAACGAGTATGACTCGAACAAGATGGCAGAAGTGCTCGCAGACTCGCACCAACTGGAGCCGACAGACATTCCTGAAGAGGCCGACGTTCTGCTGCTCAACACCTGCTCGATCCGTGAAAAAGCGCAGGAGAAGGTGTTCCATCAGCTGGGTCGCTGGAAACGTTGGAAAGATAAAAAGCCGAATCTGGTGATTGGCGTCGGTGGCTGCGTGGCGAGTCAGGAAGGTGAAGCCATCCGTAAGCGCGCGCCGTATGTCGATCTGATTTTTGGACCGCAAACCTTGCACCGCCTGCCAGCGATGTTGGAAGAGGTGAAAATCAGCCGCACGCCGAAGATTGATATTTCCTTTCCTGAAATCGAAAAATTCGACAATCTGCCTGCACCGAAAGCCGACGGCCCGACGGCCTTTGTGTCGGTGATGGAAGGCTGCAGTAAATACTGCACGTTCTGCGTCGTGCCTTATACTCGCGGTGAAGAAGTCAGTCGTCCTGTTGGTCCAATTCTGCGTGAAATTCGCCAGCTGGCCGCGCAGGGCGTACGTGAAGTGAATCTGCTCGGTCAGAACGTTAATGCCTACCAAGGCGTGATTGAAGGCGATGAAACCGCCGATCTGGCGCTGCTGATTCACTATGTGGCAGCGATTGAGGGCATTGAGCGTATTCGTTTCACTACCTCACATCCGGTCGAGTTCTCTGACAGCCTGATTGAGGCTTTTGCCGAAGTACCGGAACTGGTCAATCACCTGCATTTGCCAGTGCAGTCAGGTTCTGACCGTATTCTGACCATGATGAAACGTGGCCATACGGCAAAAGAATATCTGGAAAAAATCCGTCGACTGAAAGAAATTCGTCCCGACCTCAGCATGTCGAGTGACTTTATCATTGGTTTCCCCAATGAGACGGAAGCCGACTTTCAGGCCACGATGGATTTGATTAACGAAGTCGAGTTTGATCACTCCTTCAGCTTTATCTACAGTGCCCGTCCCGGAACACCTGCGGCGGCCTTTGTTGATTCAGTGCCGGAAGCGGTGAAAAAAGAACGTCTGCAAATCATGCAGGACCGGCTGCGTGAACTGGAAGATATGCACGCCAGAGCGATGGTTGGCACCACTCAACGCATTCTGGTTGAACGTGAAGCCCAACGTGGCGATGGTGATATGGCCGGCCGCACCGAGAATAACCGTGTGGTGAACTTCCAGGGTGACAAATCCCTCATTGGCCAATTCGTTGATGTACGTATCGACGAGGCTCACAGTAACTCCTTGCGTGGTGAGTTGCTAACTGATAGCGTGACAGCATAAGCATTCGGAAACCCATAGTGACCAATTCTACTCATTCGCTCGATAGCGTCAGCTTCGAACTGAGTCCTGCCGATAATCCCCGTCTTGCCAACCTCTGCGGCCATATGGACGAGCATATCAGAATGCTTGAACGTGGCTTTGGTGTGGAAATTAACAACCGCGGGATTAAGTTTCAGATCATCGGTGCGGCCGACAAGCTGACCCGTGTGCAGGAGGTCATTCATGATCTCTATGCCGAGACCGCTGATACCGTTTTAGTGCCGGAGCAGATTCATCTCGCTATCCGCAAGGGGGGCGGTGAAGAGGGTTCTTCAAACGACGCGGCGCCGGACAAAGAAATTATCATTAAAACCAAACGAGGCCTGATTAAGGCGCGTGGTGATAATCAGCAGGCTTACTTGCGTCGTATCATGACGCATGACATCAATTTTGGTGTCGGCCCTGCGGGTACCGGTAAAACATATCTGGCCGTAGCCTGTGCGGTGGAAGCGCTGGAGCGTGATTTTGCCCGTCGTATCGTGTTGGTCAGACCCGCAGTGGAAGCGGGTGAGCGCTTAGGATTTCTGCCCGGTGATCTGGCGCAGAAGGTGGATCCTTACTTGCGACCTTTGTTCGATGCCTTATATGAAATGCTGGGCTTTGAGCGTGTCGCCAAGCTGATGGAACGCAATGTGATTGAGGTCGCGCCACTGGCCTATATGCGTGGTCGAACGTTGAATGAGTCGTTCATTATTCTGGATGAAGCGCAGAACACGACCACCGAACAGATGAAAATGTTTCTGACGCGGATGGGCTATAACTCGACCGCCGTTATTACCGGTGATATCACCCAAATTGACTTGCCGGGCAATCAGAAATCCGGTTTGCGTCATGCGATTGAAGTGCTGAAGGATGTCGAGGGCATCGGCTTTACCTTCTTCCAGGCCAAGGACGTCGTGCGTCATACACTGGTGCAGAAAATCATTATGGCCTACGATAAGGCTAGTAAAAACTGATGACGGTAGTGGTGGACTTTCAGTGCGCCTATAACGGCGAGACACCAGCAGCAGCGTTTTTTCAGCAGTGGGCGGAAGCTGCCTTAGCGGATGTTGATGAAGACTGTGAATTGAGTATTCGCCTCGTTGATGAAGACGAGAGTGCCGAGCTGAATGGCCAGTATCGTGGCAAAAACGGCCCAACCAACGTGTTATCGTTTCCCTTTGAGGCTCCCGTGGTTCTCAGTCCCCGTTTATTGGGCGATCTGGTGATTTGTGTGCCGGTGGTGGAGCGGGAAGCACAAGAGCAGTCAAAAAAAGCGGAGCATCATTGGGCGCACATGGTGATACACGGCTGCCTGCACCTGCTGGGCTATGATCATATTGAAGATGATGAAGCAGAAGAGATGGAAGCGCTGGAAATCCGGATTCTGCAGTCATTACATATTGCCAATCCCTATATCTGGCAGGGAGAGTAAGATTCATGAGTGAAGGTCGACCGAGTAGTCAGTCCTGGGTTCGAAAACTCAGCAACCTGTTTCTGGAACCTCAGGATCAGGAACAACTGATCGAGCTGATTCGCTCTGCTTCTGAGCGTCATATTCTCGATTCTGAAGCTTTATCCATTGTTGAAGGCGCGCTCAGCGTCTCACAAATGCAGGCGCGTGACATTATGATCCCGCGCTCTCAAGTGGTGATGGTGTCGCGTGATGCGCCGGCTGAAGAAACACTGAAACTGGTTACTGAGACCGCCCATTCGCGCTTTCCGGTTATCGATGATGACCGTGATGATGTCATCGGTATTCTGCTGGCGAAGGACCTGCTCGCTGCTGTTGTCAGCCGCGGTGATTTTAAATTTGATCTGCGCGAACTGCTGCGTCCTGCGGTATTTATCCCCGAAAGCAAACGCCTTAACGTCCTGCTCAGAGAATTTCGTGCGCGCCGTAATCATATGGCCATCGTTGTCGATGAATATGGTGGTGTGGCTGGTATCGTGACGATTGAAAACGTGCTTGAGCAAATCGTCGGTGAAATCGAAGACGAGCACGATTTCGATGAAGATGCGCCGATTCTGCAGCGTAATGAGAACACCTACACCATCAAAGCGTTGACCACGGTCGAAGACTTCAATGAGCACTTCGAAACCGAATGGAGCGATGAAGACTTCGACACTGTCGGCGGCTATGTGATGAATCAGTTTGGTCATCTACCGCAGCGTGGCGAACAGATCACGATTGAGCGTTTCCAGTTCACCGTATTGCGTGCAGATAACCGTCGCCTCTACCTGATGAAGATGGTGGTATTGCCGACTGAACAAGAGATCGAATCAGAAAGCGCATAAATGCAGACAGGGAAAGCAATGGGTATGCAAGGCTGGAAAGGATCGTTGATGGCGCTGGTGGCTGGTGCCCTGATGCCATTGGCATTTGCCCCGTTTGGCTGGTATCCGCTGGCATTACTTAGTCTGGCACTGCTCTTTTTCAGCTGGGATCAAGTCTCTCCGGGACTGGCTGCGTGGCGTGGCTGGCTGTTTGGCCTTGGTATGTTCGGTGGCGGTGTGTCGTGGATTTTTGTCGCGATTCATGTCTTCGGTCAATCCGGTCTTTTCCTCGCCGGTTTGCTCACCTTTCTTTTTGTGGCCTTTCTGGCCCTCTATCTGGCGGTTTTAGGCTGGTTATTCAAAAAACTCAGTCCTGGGGCGTTTGCTTCACGTGATCTGTTGCTATTACTGCCTGTCGGCTGGTTAGGCTTTGAGCTTTTCAAAGGCTGGTTCCTGAGCGGATTTCCTTGGCTGGACGTCGGTGTCAGCCAGATTGATGGGCCGTTGAAAGGCTTTGTGCCGGTATTGGGCGTGCATGGTGTGTCCTGGCTGGTGGCCTTTAGCGCGGGCTTACTGCTGCTGGGCTGGCAAAAGCGTCATCGTCTGGCCATCGCAGGGCTATTCGTGATCTGGCTGGGCGGACCTGTATTGAATCTGGTTGACTGGACCGTGCCGACGGGTGAAGAAGTAAAGACCGCAATCATTCAGGGTAATGTGCCCCAGCAGATCAAGTGGGAGCCGGAACAACTGGTCAATACCCTGGTGCTATATCAGAAAATGACGGAACGTCACTGGGACGCTGATCTCATCGTCTGGCCGGAAAATGCCTTGCCGGCGTTTTATCATCAGCTTAACGCGTTTTACCTGACTCCCTTGGCACAGCAAGCGAAAGAACATCACACAGATATCTTGCTCGGACTGCCAGTGATGGATGAGGATGGTGAAAGCTATTACAACAGCATGCTGTCCATTGGCCAGAGTGGAGAGGGGCTTTACCATAAACAACATCTGGTGCCTTTCGGAGACTACGTACCGTTTGAGTGGCTGCGTGGACTGATTGCGTTTTTCAACCTGCCGATGTCATCGTTCGTGCCGGGACCAGCCGATCAGCCACTGCTTGAGGCTGCCGGAAACCGTCTTGGCATCTCGATTTGTTATGAAGATGTGTTCTCGAGTGAAGTGTTACAGACTTTGCCGGAAGCCAGCCTATTGGTCAATGCGACCAATAATGCCTGGTATGGTGATTCGCTGGCACCTCATCAGCACTTACAGATTTCGCGTAGTCGAGCTTTGGAGATGGGACGCCCTCTGGTTCGTGCGACGACCAATGGCATTTCCGCGTTTGTTGATTTTAAAGGGCAGATTCTGGCGCAAACACCACAGTTTGAGCAGGCTTCTCTGACTCAAACAATACAGCCACGGCAGGGGCAAACGCCGTATGTCAGCCTCAAGCGATGGTCAGTCTGGTTGCTGGCGTTGTTGATGTTGGCGCTGTGGGCGTATCATCGTCGAAAAAATTCTGACTAAGATCGAGATCGATGCAACTTCTGACGATTCAGCGAATTTTAGGCATTTTGCTGTCCTTGTTCAGCATCACCATGCTGCCGCCGATAGTGGTGTCATGGATTTATGATGATGGTTCCAGCCAGGCCTTTCTGTCCGCATTTATTCTGCTGCTGGCCATCGGTCTGAGTTTCTGGTTGCCGGCCAGACATCATCGTAAGGAGCTCAAAATCCGTGATGGCTTTATCGTCGTTGTCATGTTCTGGATTGCTCTTGGCCTGTCTGGATCGCTGCCTTTCTTTCTGACTGAAGTGCCGAAAATGTCGTTTACCGATGCGGTATTTGAGTCGATGTCAGGCCTGACTACCACCGGGGCGACGGTGCTGACCGGGTTGGACACCTTGCCCGAGGCGGTGTTGTTCTACCGCCAGTTCCTGCAATGGTTGGGCGGGATGGGGATCGTGGTGCTGGCGGTCGCTATTCTGCCGCTGTTAGGCGTCGGTGGTATGCAGTTGTACCGTGCAGAAACACCTGGCCCGATGAAAGATGCCAAGTTAACGCCGCGCATTACCGAAACCGCCAAGGCGCTCTGGTATATCTATCTGTCTTTGACGGTGGCCTGCGCAGTGGCCTATTACTGGGCTGGAATGAGCTGGTTTGACGCGATAGGGCACAGTTTTTCGACCGTGGCCATCGGCGGTTTTTCTACCCATGATGCCAGTATGGGCTTCTTCAACAGTGCCACGATTGAGATGATCGCGGTCGCCTTTATGCTGATTTCGGGTATGAACTTCTCGTTGCATTTTCTGGCCTGGCGGCATCGTTCCATCAGACATTACTGGAAAGATTCCGAACTGCGTACCTACCTTGGCATTCTGGCCTTTATCTCGCTGATTACCTCCGGTTACCTGTATTTCAGCGAAACCTTTGATGACCTCTGGACAGCGGTGCATCAGGGCGTGTTCCAGGCTGTCTCGATTGGGACTACGACCGGTTTTACCACCACGGATTATTACCTGTGGCCGGGCTTTTTACCGATTCTATTGCTGATGGCCAGTTATATCGGCGGTTGTGCTTTCTCTACCGGCGGTGGCATCAAGGTGATTCGTATTATGCTGCTCTTCAAGCAGGGCTATCGTGAGGTATTGCGGCTGATTCATCCGAATGCGGTGTTTGCCATCAAGGTCAATGGCAAGGCGCTGCCGGCCAAGGTGGTCGGCGCGGTCTGGGGCTTTTTCGCGATGTATGTGTTTTGTTTCAGCATAATGCATTTGTTTTTGATGTCGACCGGGCTGGACGTGGTGACCTCTTTCTCGGCTGTTACTGCCTGTCTGAATAATCTGGGGCCGGGGCTGGCTGAAGTAGGTGCCAACTTTGGTGATATCAATTCGCCTTCCAAATGGGTCTTGTGTATCGCGATGCTGCTCGGGCGACTGGAAATCTTTACTTTGCTGGTGGTCTTGACCCCGGCCTTCTGGCGTCGTTAATGCATCCCGATAAAGCCAAGTGGGATCGGATTTATACGGAACGTCAATCCGCTGCACCTCAGCCTGCGGAGGTATTGCTGCAAAACCGTCATCTATTGCCTCAACAGGGCATAGCTCTGGATCTGGCCTGTGGTCTGGGAGCAAACAGTCTGTTACTTGCTGAGCAGGGGCTGGAGGTACATGCCTGGGATATTTCTTCGGTAGCGATTGAGCAGCTCGACGATCAGGCACAACAACGACAATGCCTGATTCACGCACAGGTGCGGGATGTGAAGTCAGCGCCGCCGGAAGCTTTGAGTCTGGATGTATTAGTGGTCACGCACTTTCTGGTCAGAGATATGGCGGCCGATTTACTCGCTGCACTGAAACCCGGCGGTTTATTGTTTTATCAGACCTATTGTCGCGATAAAGTGTTTGAGCAGGGGCCGGGTAATCCAGACTATTTACTGAAGGATAATGAACTCTTGCAGCTTTTTGCCGGTCTCAAAGTCAGAGTGTATCGGGAGGAGTCGCTGCTGGGAGACCACAATCAGGGCTGGCGTAATCAATCGATGCTGGTAGCAGAGAAGCCCAGCTTGTTTTAAAACTGAATTAAACTTGCCTGTCCTGCAGTTGATCTATAAAATAACGCGGTTCAAAAGCTCATCTTTTATGATTTGAGCAAGTTTTATCAGCAAACACATTTAACGAGTACAGATATGAAAGCGGATATCCATCCAGAATACACCGAGATCAATGTTACTTGCAGCTGCGGTAACACGTTTAAAACTCGCTCTACACGCACTTCAGACTTGACTCTGGATGTGTGCTCAGAATGCCACCCGTTCTACACCGGTAAACAAAAAATGCTGGATACTGCGGGTCGTGTAGACAAATTCCGTCAGAAATACGGTAAATAATCTGTCGGAATTAACCTCAATGGTCTGATTTATGAAATACGTGTCAGTACAAGGTAGTACAACACGAGACAGCATTCGAAGCCTCTGCCTGTTGGTAGGGGCTTTGTTGTTTCTGGGGCTGTCAGGTTGTGCTGTGAATCCCGTCACCGGGGATCAGAATTTTGTGATGCTCAGCGAAGACTCTGAGCTGCAAATCGGCCGGACGAACCATCCTAAGATCATCGCCGAATACGGCCGTTACGATGATGAGGCGTTGCAAGCCTATGTGCAGTCAGTGGGTGACAAGCTAGCCGCGGTCAGTCACCGTGATGATCTGGTGTATCGCTTTACCGTGCTCGACTCGCCGGTCATCAATGCCTTCGCTTTGCCTGGCGGTTATATCTATATCACCCGTGGTCTGATGGCTTATCTGAATTCCGAGGCTGAACTCGCCGCCGTTCTGGGCCACGAAATCGGGCATGTGACAGCCCGTCATGGTGTGCGTCAGCAGAGTGCGGCACAGGCAGCCAGTCTCGGTTATACCTTGGGTGCAATTTTGTTTCCGGAACTGCGCGGCACCGGCTCGCAGAATGTGTTCAACATTCTCGGCGGCGCGCTGCTGAGCGGTTATGGTCGTGAGCATGAACTGGAATCAGACCGGCTGGGGGCGGAATATCTGGCCAAGTCAGGTTATACACCGAAGGCGATGATCGATGTTATCAGTGTGCTAAAGGACCAGGCGACCTTTGCCGAAGCTGAAGCGAAAAAGCAGGGCCGTGACTATCAGGGCTATCATGGCTTGTTTGCGAGTCATCCAGATAACGATACCCGTCTGCAGCAGGTAGTCGGTGAAGCAGACAAATACAGTCAAGCGCAAAATGGTGCGGTGAACCGGGATGTTTATCTGCAACGCATCGCAGGCATGACCTTTGGTGACAGTGAAGCGCAGGGTATCCGTTCGGCAAACCGTTTTTATCACTTACCGATGCGTTTTGCCCTCGAGTTTCCACAGAGCTGGCACATCAATAATAACCCTGACAGTCTGCAGGCGATTGCACCGCAAGGTAAGGCCTATATGCAAATGGGGGCGAGCGATATCAATCGTAAACTCACGCCGCAGCAGTTTATACAGCAACGTCTGAAAGTGGATGATTTGCGATCCGGACAAAGTCTTAGTAGTCATGGCCTAGAAGGCTACACCGGAATCACGGAACATCAGAATAAACCGCTACGGCTTGCCGTGGTTTACCTGCGCGACAGGTCCTTTATTTTCTTTGGTACTAGCGAAAACAGCCGGGAATTCAATGATTATGACCCTCGCTTCCTTGATACGGTTAAGAGCCTTCATGGACTGCGTGACGACGAAATTGACCTTGCCCGTGAGCTCAAGCTGGAGCTTGTCAAAGTGGGGGCCGGAGACAGTTACGCTAACTGGGCCCGTACTTCACGGATCAGTAATAGCCCGATTCAGCAGCTACGCTTACTGAATGCGGACTACCCCAACGGTGAATTGCAGAGCGGCCAGACGGCGAAACGGGTCCGTTGAACCACTGCCGTCCGCCTGCTCTGAACTCTAGAACAGATCAATAACTGGAGCACTGCCGCTATCACCAGCATAGCCAGAACCTGCGATCGGCGCAGAACGTGTCGGTACATGGTCATCACGGAAGCTTTCATAGATGGCATTGCTGTCGCCAGGACGAGCCAGCAGGCCGGTTTCCGGATCAATTCGAACGGTGACCATATCAATAGGAAGCTCCAGCGGAGCCTCCGGTAGTCCTTCCAAGGCGACTTTCATAAAGTCTATCCACATCGGTAATGCAGCTCGGCCACCGGTTTCATAACGGCCGAGGGAGCGTGGCTGATCAAAGCCAACCCAACTGACGGCCACCAGTTCCGGGTGGAAACCATTAAACCAGGCATCAAGTTGATCATTGGTCGTGCCAGTTTTTCCTGCCAGGTCATTCCGGCCCAGGCTCATTGCCTTGCGGCCGGTACCGTAACGAACTACATCACGCAACAGGCTGTTCATAACGTAGTTATTCTGCGGAGTCATGATGCGTTCGGCAACTTTGAAGTCACTATCATCTGTGCTGCCAGCATTCATCAGGCAGGTTTCACAGACCGTAGCTGGTGAGGCCTGCATAATGGTTTCACCACGAGCATTTTCCACCCGTTGAATGAGGTAAGGCTCGATCTTAAAGCCACCATTGGCTAAGGCAGTATAGGCGGTTGCCATATTCCAGGGAGCGGCACTGCCACTGCCCAGAGCCAAGGACAGGTTCTTGTGTAGCATGGTGTCATCAAAGCCGAACTTCTTCGCATACTCGACGGCATAATCAGCACCGATATCACGTAACAGTCGGATGGAAACCAAGTTACGGGAATGAATCAGTGCTTCTCTGAGGCGGGTCGGACCAAAAAATTTGCCACTGTAGTTTTCTGGACGCCAGACGTTTTCCACGCCCGGATCATCAAAGACCACGGGGGCGTCATTAATAATGCTGGCGGCGGTATAGCCTTTTTCCAGTGCAGCTGAATAGATAAATGGCTTGAAGCCGGAGCCAGGTTGGCGTCGAGATTGCGTGACCCGGTTGAACTTGTTATTGAAGTAGTCAAAGCCGCCATTCAGTGCGGTGACTGCGCCATCATGCGGTGCAATGGCAACAAGGGCGCCTTGTGCTTCGGGCAGTTGAGCCAGCTGCCAGTCTTCAGTGTTGAGCCTTTCGACCCGAATGATATCGCCGCGACTCATGACATCACTGACTTTTTTCGGTACGGCACCACGACTGTTGGTACTGAGTTTCTTTTGAGCCCACTTCATAGAAGCGAGCGTCAGCTTCGCGCTGCCTTCATTTTTGATGAACAGGGTTGCGGTGTCGGCCGAGACAGCAGTCACCACAGCGGGTTTCAGCGGACCAATCGAGTCATGCGTATCGAGCAGTTGATGAACAGTGTCTTCGCTAAGCTCCTCCGGCAGTTCGACCTGGGCGACAGGACCGCGATAGCCATGCCGACGGTCATAATCGAGTAAGGCTGTCTGCAGAGCCTTGTTGGCGGCACTCTGGTGGCTGCCGCGGATAGTGGTAAAAACGTTAAAGCCGCTGGTATAGATGTCCTCGCCATATTCATCAAACAGCTGTGTCCTCACCATTTCCGCTACATAAGGCGCGTAAACCTCAATTTCACGGCTGTGATAGCGGGCGCTGGTAGGTGCCTGAATCGCATCAAGATAAGCCTTCTCATTGATATAGCCGACTTCCCACATACGGCGCAGTACGTAGTTACGACGAATCTGTGCCCGTTCCGGGTTTGCGATGGGGTTGTAGCGTGAAGGCGCTTTAGGCAGTCCTGCAATCATCGCCATTTCAGACAAGGTCAGTTCGTTGATTGAGCGACCATAATAGACATTGGCTGCAGCACCAATGCCATAAGCACGGTTGCCGAGATAAATTTTGTTGAGATACAGGGTCAGAATTTCTTCTTTGGTCAGGACCTGTTCGATTTCCAGTGCAAGAATAATTTCATTCAGCTTGCGCAGGTAGGTTTTTTCATTGGAAAGGAAAAAGTTGCGGGCCACCTGCATGGTTATGGTGCTGCCGCCTTGCGTCTTCTCGCCGGTTGTCAACAGAGAGAAAGCGGCGCGGATAATGCCCTGATAATCAACACCGGGATGCTGGTAGAAACGATCATCTTCTGAAGCCAGAAAAGCGTGAATAAGCTGTTCTGGTATTTCATCATATTCTACAGGAATACGGCGTTTTTCTCCAAACTCGGCCATCAGCTTGCCTTCCGAACTGAATACTCTCAGCGGGATTTGGAGCTGAGTTTGTTTGAGTGCTTGGGTATCTGGTAGTTTTGGAGCTAAGAAAAAATAAACAGCTCCAGCTGCAATGAAAACTAAAACCGAACTTACTATGATGAAGACGAAAAGGTTACGGAGTAATCGAGCCATGTGATGAAAATATTCGCATTAACGGAGTCACTAGAGTATATATAAAGGCAGGGATAAATACAGCGGAACAATTCAAAGCCTTTGTTTTATTAAGATTTCTATTGACATTCGAAATATTCTTAATAAACTACTTTAACTAATTGGGCTAAGTGAACGCTTACGATAGAATCAACGGGAATTGAGGCGACAGATGTTTGGACGAAAAAAATCTCCGTTATTAGGGATAGACATCAGTTCATCAGTAGTAAAAGTGCTGGAGCTAAATCAAAAGGGAGATAGATATACTGTCGAGTCCTATGCGGTTGAGCCCTTGCCAGTCAATGCGGTTGTCGAAAGCCGTATAGAAAATCGTGACGAAGTTGCAGGCGCTATCAGACGCGCCGTTAAACGCTCCGGTACCAAAGCCAAAGAGGCGGCGGTCGCGGTTTCAGCCAACTCAGCAATCACCAAAACAGTCTCTTTTCCGGCCTCGCTCTCTGAACGGGAACTTGAAGAGAATGTGATGCTGGAAGCAGAAAACTACATTCCCTATCCTTTGGAAGAAGTCCGTCTGGACTTTGAAGTGCTTGGTACATCGGCTGCTGATGTTGAAGCAGTGGATGTCTTGCTCGCTGCATCGCGGCGTGAAAATGTCGATGCACGCACCGAGGTGGTAGAAAAGGCTGGGCTAAAACCGATGCTGGTGGATGTTGAAGCCTATACCATGGAAAACGCCTTTGAGCTGATAGCGAAACAATTGCCTCATCATGGTCAGGGTTTAACTGTTGCTGTAGCGGATGTGGGGGCAACGGTGACCACTTTGCATGTGCTGGTAGACGGAAAAATTGTCTTTACCCGCGAGCAAACTTTCGGTGGTCGAATGCTGACGGAAGATATTGAGCGTCATTACGGTCTGTCCTATCAGGAGGCCGGTCGAGCTAAAAAAGATGGCAGTCTGCCGGATGATTACGGCCCCAAAGTGCTTGAACCTTTCAAGCGTTCGATGACCATGACAGTTACGCGTGCCTTGCAGTTCTTTTTCTCGGCATCGACCCAATACCAATCGATTGACCATATTATCCTTGCCGGTGGTTGTGCATCTATTTCCGGTGTGGCACAAATGATTGAGGATGAAACAGGCACTTCTACATCGGTTGCGAATCCTTTTTCAGATATGGTGCTCGGGTCTAGAGTGAAAATTCAGGCTCTCAGTAACGATGCGCCCTCGATGATGATTGCCTGTGGCCTGGCGATGAGGAGTTTTGACTGATGGCTCATATTAACCTTCTACCATGGCGTGAGGAGCTTCGCCAAGAAAGGCAGAAACGTTTCTATGCTGCACTGGGTGCAGGCTTTCTCTTCGCAGCTGCAATCCTCTATCTGGCGGTTCTCTATGCCGATAGCCTGATTGATGAGCAAAATCAACGCAATCAGTTCCTGCAACAGGAAATTGCCAAGGTCGATAAAAAAATACGTGAGATTCAAGAGCTGGAAAAACAACGTGATCGGCTGTTGGCAAGGATGCAGGTTATTCAGGAACTGCAGGAAAGTCGACCCAAGGTTGTCAAAGTTTTTGATTCATTAGTCAGGGTAGTTCCTGAGGGCGTTCATTTATCAGCGCTTTCCCGTAAGGGTAGCCTGTTGAATTTTGATGGCGTTGCACAATCAAATGCTCGCGTATCAATCTTCATGCAGCAAATCGATAAAAATCAGGAATATGATGACGAGTCCCGCCTGAAAGTAATTAAGCGGACCTCAAACCGGGATGATGCCATTAGAACGTTTACTGTGGAAGTTAATGAAGCTAAACCGAAGCAGGAAACTGGAGAGTAAGTGTCATGGAAATGTCTTCAATTAGCGAGCTGGATTTCAATGAAAGTGGCGAATGGCCATTACCGATAAAAGTCATCGCAATCCTGTTAATTTGCGCTGTTATATGGGGTGGTGGATATTACTTTTTGCTTAAAGACAAAAAAGTGCAGTTAGAGTCACTAGAGCAGAAAGAAGTTGAACTGAAAAAATCTTTTGAAACCAAGCAAGCTAAAGCAGTAAACCTTGAAGCCTATAAAGAACAACTTGCAGAAATGAAAGTGATGTTTGCTTCCATGCTAGAGCAGTTACCGAAAAAAAGTGAGGTGCCTGAACTCTTGGTTGATGTCACCAGAACCGGCTTGATAAATGGTCTCGAGTTTGAACTTTTTCAGCCACAAGGGGAGCGACCTATCGATTTCTATGCAGAGCTTCCTATTCAAATGACTGTGACAGGAAACTACCATCAGTTTGGCGAATTTGTCAGTGGCTTGGCATTGTTGCCTCGGATTGTGACAGTTCACGATCTTACACTTGGTGGGCTTAATGCGAGTACTGGAAAAATGACAATGAATTTGACTGCAAAAACATATCGGTACTTTGATGATGGTGATAATTAAGAGCTGGGAAAGGAAGCGGTCATGAGTCAGCGTATAAAACTATCAATTCTGATTACTCTTCTTTGTCTGGCAGGTTGTCAGCAGGAAAAAGAAGATTTGAATGCCTATGTGGCAAGAGTCAAAGCGCAGCAAAAATCAGATATACCTCCAATTCCGGTGATGAAACCCTACCAATCATTTGAATATGCGGCGGCAGAACTCAAAGACCCGTTTGTACCTACCGTGATCGATATGCAAGAGCCAGAGCCGGCTCAAATTGCTGATAATGGGATTCGCCCCGATAGCAATCGTCGTCGGGAAGCCTTAGAAAGTTTTGAGTTAGCTGAACTGCAGTTTGTCGGCACCCTTGAGCAAGAAAATGTCTGGGCATTGATCAGGGCACCAGACGGCGTTATTCACCGCGTACAAACTGGCAACTATATGGGACGTAATCACGGCAAGATTACATCGATATCTGAGTCTCAGATGAAGCTTAAAGAAATTGTACCTAACGGACGTGGCGGGTTTATCGATAGAGATACCTCTGTGTCAGCAGTAGAGGTGAATTAACATGAACAAAATGACCAATAAAAACGGAATCATCATGGACTTAAGGACTTACACAATGACCTATTGGAATCGCAAAATTATTCTGGTGAGTCAGTTTTTTGTCACGATAAGTTTGCTTTTATTGGGAGGCATTGCTCAATCAGCAGAACTGAGGTCGATAGACTTCAGTGCATTGCCAGGCGATCAGGCGAAGATACAATTAACCTTTTCTGAGCCTGTGAGTAAACCACACAGTTTCGCCACTGACGAACCTGCCAGGATTGTGATCGATTTAGCGGGTGTTCAGAATAAGTTGGCCGAACGTACCAAACAGGTTAATGTCGGGGTCACTCGTAGTATCTCGGCTGTAGAAGCTGGCGATAGAACTCGAATGGTTATTAACCTGCTACAAAAAGTTCCTTATACCATCAGTCAACAGGGTAATCAGATGATGATTACCATTGATAATCAGCAACCAGTGGCGTCTAAGCGGGCATCGGCAATTGGAACTACAAATATAACGGATATTGACTTCCGTCGTGGTGAGAACGGTGAAGCCAGGCTTATTGTCAAGCTGGATGGTGAAGATGCGGCGATGGATGTTCGGCAGGAACGTGGTGATATCGTTGTTGAACTCGTTAATGTCAATTTACCCGATAATCTGCGCCGTAGACTTGATGTTATTGATTTTGCTACCCCCGTTCATTTTGTTGATGCCGAAGGAAATCAAAATTCAACTAAGCTTACTCTCACAACACAAGGTAAGTATGAGCATCTGGCATATCAGTCGGAAAAGACTGTAATCGTAGAAGTCGCAGCGCTTCCCGATGAGCCGCAGGCAGGTCAAGGACGTGATCAGTTCGGTTATACCGGTGAAAAGCTATCTCTTAACTTTCAGAATATTGAAGTAAGGGCTGTTCTACAATTACTTGCTGATTTTACTGGCATGAACCTTGTATCTAGCGATACGGTTAAAGGTAACCTGACTTTACGACTCAAAAATGTGCCATGGGATCAAGCGCTGGACATTATTCTCAAAAGTAAAGGTCTTGCCATGCGTCAAAGTGGTAACGTGATGATGGTGGCGCCAGCTGCTGAAATTGCAGCGAGAGAGAAGCAGGAGTTGGACGCTCAAAGGCAACAAGTAGAGCTTGAACCACTATATACTGAGATTATTGAAGTTAAATTTGCCAAGGCTGAACAACTTGCAACTTTGCTGAGCTCAAGAGGGCAAGGTGCTGGCCAGGGATCATCATCAAGTTCTGACCAGCGTGGATTCCTCTCTAGTCGGGGGAGTATAACGATCGACCAACGAACTAATTCATTACTGATTCGTGATACGGCCGAACAACTGTCTCAGATTCGTGAAGTGATTGATCATCTGGATAAGCCGGTTAGGCAGGTGTTAATTGAGTCCAGAATTGTCATTGCTAATAATGACTTTAATAAAGAATTAGGTGTACGTTTCGGGACATCTACGCAAGATGGCACTAAGCTGGGTCAGTTTGCTGCTTCGGGGAATCTGAATGGTACTACACAGATTATCAATGGTGAGGAGCTAGAGCAGGCCGATAGGTTAAATGTTGATTTACCCGTAGCTAATCCGTCAGGTTCGATTGGTTTGGCGCTGGCTAAACTCCCGCTGGGTATGATTCTTGAACTGGAATTATCAGCTATGCAGGCTGAAGGTAACGGTGAAATCATTTCATCACCAAGGGTGATTACATCAAACCAACAACAAGCCACTATTGAGCAGGGTACGGAAATTCCATATCAAGAGGCTAGTTCGAGTGGCGCAACCAGTGTTTCATTTAAAGAGGCTGTATTAAAGCTGGATGTTGTCCCTCAAATTACTCCTGATGACAGAATTGTTATGGATTTAGAAGTAAGTCAGGATCAGGTAGGCTCTATCTTTAACGGTGTTCCCAGTATTGATACCAGAAGCGTACAAACTCAGGTTCTGGTCGATAATGGTGAAACCGTTGTCTTGGGCGGGATATACGAGCAAAACACTCAAGACAATATAGAACGTGTGCCATTTTTTGGTGACCTGCCTTATGTTGGTTTCCTGTTCAAGAACACAGCAAAAACGGATCAGAAGCGTGAGTTACTGGTATTCGTAACACCAAAAATTGTGAAAGAAGGCTTACAGTACTAAAATCCTTCTATTCACAGATGGAAATGAAAAGCCGGATCCTGTGATCCGGCTTTTTTATATTATTCAGGTTTCAAGGTCAGGCATTTGATAGCAGGTAATATTTTTCTCGTCGGTCCAATGGGGGCTGGGAAGTCAACCATTGGCAGACAGTTAGCTAAGGCATTGCATAGAAAATTTTATGACAGTGATAAAGTCATAGAGCAGCGCACGGGTGTTTCCATTTCATGGATTTTTGAGATGGAAGGAGAAGCCGGCTTTAGAGAACGTGAAACCAAGGCTATTGAGGAACTGACAGCGCTGGAAAATGTGGTTGTGGCCACCGGTGGAGGCGCCGTATTGTCAGCTGAAAATCGCAATTTTTTGCGGGAACGGGGGCATGTGGTTTATCTGTCTGCGGCTCCGGAGCAGCTATATCGACGTACAGCGAGAGATAAGAAGCGACCTCTGTTACAGACAGGGGATCGGCGGAAACAGATTGAACAATTATTAGCTATTCGTGATCCGCTTTACCGTGACGTCGCCGATATTGTTCTGAAGACTGGTGATCAGTCGATTCAGCACACCGTGAATGAAGTTATTAAAAAACTCAAGAAAACTGGAAAAGATAAAACGACGTCATGAAAACCTTAAACGTCTCACTGGCTGAACGCAGCTATCCCATTTATATCGGCGAAGACTTACTGAGTCAGTCCGAGTTGTTACGCAGCCATATCAAACGAAAAGAAGTGCTTATCGTTACCAATGAAACGATAGCTCCCCTCTATTTGAAACAAGTTCAGTCTTTGTTGGCAGATTTTCAGCATGAAGCTGTGATATTGCCCGACGGTGAAGAGTATAAAACGCTGGAAGTCATGAACCAGGTATTCGATAAATTACTCTCCGCACGTTTTTCCCGTCAGGTCACGTTGATTGCTTTGGGCGGCGGTGTCATTGGTGATATGACGGGCTTTGCTGCTTCCTGTTATCAGCGCGGTGTACCGTTTATTCAGATTCCGACTACCTTACTCTCCCAAGTAGACTCCTCCGTCGGTGGTAAGACAGCAGTCAATCATGCTCTGGGTAAAAATATGATTGGCGCATTTTATCAGCCGCAATGCGTCATCGCCGATACCCGTACGTTGAATACACTGGAAGACCGGCAACTGGCTTCCGGGATCGCTGAAGTCATCAAATATGGCTTGATCAATGACTATGCTTTTTTTGAATGGCTTGAAGACAATATCGATGCGTTGAAAAAGCGTGATTCGGCAGCCTTAGCTTATGCCATTGAGCGTTCATGTCAGGATAAGGCAGATATCGTTGCCAAAGATGAAACTGAGCAGGGTGTCCGGGCTTTGCTGAATCTCGGTCATACTTTCGGCCATGCGATCGAGACAGGCATGGGCTATGGTAACTGGTTACATGGTGAAGCCATTGCAACTGGCATGCTGATGGCTGCGGATCTATCTGCGCGTATGGGCTGGATGACTTCTGACGATGTGCAGCGCGTGCGGTCCTTACTGAGCCGTGCGGACTTACCGGTAAGTGGCCCGGACGGTATGACTCCCGCACAGTTTATGGACTTGATGGCGGTCGATAAAAAAGTCCAGGATGGCGTAATTCGTTTGATCCTGCTCAAGGGTATTGGACAAGCGGTGATTAGTGATGACTATGATCCGAATAAATTACAGCAGACATTAACCTTGTTTCAGAGCTAGGACAGTGTGGGTGGTATGACAGAGTTATCGGCAACAAGCGCCGAGCCGGGCTATATGAATCGTTTGGCTCTAAAGCACTTGCCTTTCAGCAACGTCATGCCGGACAGTGCCTTTTATGACGGCAGTCATATCAAGCAACGTCGGCTACTGTTACAGCACTTATTGCGCGCAACTCGCCGTCCGGTTCGACTCCAAGCTGTTTCTGGCGCGGGAAAAACAACACTCGTTAACCAGTTACAGAAAAGTGCGAGTTCCGACCTGCGTTTTTGCTCTTTTCCTTCAATAGAAGACTCGCACCAGTGCTGTCAGCAGATACTGGCGCAATTGGGCGCGGACATTCAGGCTTCACAAACTGAGACGGAGCTTCAGCATTACCTGCGCCAGCTTCGGCGTCTGAATATTATCCCTGTTCTGGTGGTGGATGAACTTGACGCCATCAGTGAGCATGCCCGTCAGCGTTTAGCCGACTGGTTGCGTTGGCAGGATGAAGAAGCGCAGCCCCTGTGGCAGGCTATTATTTGTACTGATACGGCGGAGCTGCTGACCGCACTAGACTTCCAGACTCTGGATGTACCACCCCTAGACTTGGCAGAAATCCCGGCCTATCTTGGTCAGCGCTTAACAGCGGCTGGCTATCAGGGGGAGTTACCGTTTAGCGACAAAATAATTCGCCGCTTTTATCGGTTATCTTCCGGTAACCCGGCAAAGCTGAATCAGCTGGCCCATCAGCAGTTATTGCAGCCAATCAGGCAGCGTCAGTGGGCATTTAAACTACCTGGTTTTGTGCGACATATAGGCCGATGGTCTGCTGTTGGTGCAGTGACATTGGTGATTGTTGCGGTGCTGATTTACCAGCAGGATATCAATCAGTGGATTGCTAGTCAGTCAGTGAAGGACGAGCCGCTCAGCTTACCAGAGGCGTATGAGCCTGCTGAGGTTACTACCGTGATAGCTGGCGAACCTGACGAGCAGGACCTGAACGAACCCATACAAGAGCTGGCAGACTTACTGGCAGAAATACCACCAGCTACTATGGATGACAATAGCCTGCTCTCGCAAACAGAGAGCAAGCCTGAACCCATAGTCAGCGAGATGGCTTCGGAGGCTGAATCAGTACCGCAAGAGTCAGTGATGGCGGTGAAAGAAGATGAGGCCGCGCTGAGTAACGAACAGGAAAGCAAACCAGAACTCGTCGTCGAAAAAAGCAATGATGCCAAGTGGATTCTGCAGCAGAAAGCTGACAGCTATACCTTCCAACTGATGGGGTCCTGGGAAGCTGTCGAGGTGGATGAATTTATTGATAAAAATGCGCTGAGCGGCGATTATGCGCGATTTACCAGTTTACGGGATGGTAAGCCTTGGCATGTATTGATTTATGGGGTCTACGCTTCAAAGCAGGCAGCCCAAAAAGCCAGCAACAAGTGGCCTGCACCACTGAATACCGTGCCGACCTGGTTACGTCGCTTTGACAGCGTACAAAATCAAATTAAAGAAAAGGGTGTAAAGCCTTAAACAGGGGTTCTGCCTCTGTTCGATAATCAGCAAACACGGCACGGTAGACTGGGGTGTCAGCGATACGGGCCAGCGAAAAAAAACCTTGTTCAACCAGTTTGCTTAAATCCTGTCTTGTGCTGAAACAGACAATGCCAGTTGTACTGGTGAAAACATTCCAATCCGTGTGCTGCTCTAGCAGGCTGGCAAATCTAGCAGCTTGTGTCAGGCACTGACGCGTTTGTTCCACAAACCAGGCTTCTCCCAACAGTGTCAGGTTTAACCATAGAGGCAGGAATAATTCCGCGCCATAGGAACCCATCAGGCGTTGAGTCGGTGCCTGTTTCAGGTAGTCAGTCTGTTCAGTCTCCGCCACAGAATGACGACTCAGATACACACTGCAGGGACGAGGCTGAAATAGCGATTTGTGCGGATCCATACACAGGCTGTCTGCATGCTGGGCCCATTCCAGACTATCTGCATTTTCAGGAAGCAGCAGCCAGGCACCGCCCCAGGCGGCATCAATATGTAGCCAGCAGTCATATTGGCGAGCCAGTGTTACGATTTCTTGCAAAGGGTCAACGGCTCCCAGTGCCGAGGTGCCAATGGTCAGAATGATGGCCAGCGGTGGGCGGATTCTGCACGCCCGAGCCAAAGCATCGTTATCCAGTTGATCCTGTTTATTTACCGGTAGCGTTTGTAATTCCAGTCCGAGAATCGCACAGGCCTTGGCTACAGAATAGTGGCAAGCGGCACTGGCGTAGACAATATGTCGCGATCTGTCTGCATCACGTGCCTGCCACAGGGCCTGTAAGTTGTTATAACTGCCGCCATGCGAGAATTGGGCATAAGGTAGCTGAAAATGGTGTTTAAACCACTGTAGCGTTGCCTGTTCGGCTTCCAGCAGTTGTGGGTAAAGCTCAGGGGATAATAGATTGCCCTGATGCAGCGCGGCGAGTTGCATCCCGAGTCTACTATAGGGAGCAAGGCCCGCTGTCATATGAGCCGCTTTATCGTGTAATTGCGCTGTTGCCTCTGCCAGTAGTCCTTCATAGCCTAGTGGCAACTGGCTTTTGATATCTTCAGGATAATTTAATGCCTGTTGCAGTAGCCGCTTAGCAGCTTCAGCCGGCAGGGTGTGGTTCATTGCAGCACGAGGCCCTTATCAGGGAATAAGGCCTGCTGCTGGAAATGGAATAAGCGGGTATGCACCGGCTGACGTTTATATAGCGTGGTAAAACCCTTGTCGATGACACCATGCTGAATTAATGCCTGTATGCGACTTGAGACAACGGTACTGCGTTTTATCATGACCAGCTCATCGGCATTCAGCTGCTGACTAAGCCACAGTGCCAGGCTATCGGAGCTGATATCCCAGCTATGCGGAATATCATCCCTGTGTAGTAATTGGCGGTCAGGCAGCCAGACATGAATACCGGGGGCTAAGCTGTCAGCCGACTGTTCGGGGTAATAGAAAAGATGGCTCTGCGGCGCTAAATCAGCCACCAACAGGCCGAACTGCGCCATGGCAAGCAGAGCCATATGATGTGCGCTGCTATCGCTGAAGTGGTGCAGACGTTGTGCGTGGCGAACCTCATCGGCGAAGGGGCCACCACCGGGCACGATGACCACAACTTCATTCTTGCTGGCGGCGTCCAGTAATTCCAACCACTGTCGTAGTTCTGGAGTGCGAAATAGGCTTCCGCCCAGTTTGATTACTCTCATGTCAGTACAACCCCTCGATCAAGCGCAGCATCGCTGCCGCCTTATCATGCACCTCCTGATGCTCTGCCTCTGCCTGAGAATCTGCCACGATACCACCTCCAGCCCAGAAACGCAGCCTGTCGTCGCTGAAAACCAGCGTACGGATGGTGATATTGCTGTCCATATTGCCGTCAAAGCCGATATAACCAATGCTGCCACAGTAGATACCGCGGCGGTGGGGTTCCAATTCTTCGATAATCTGCATGGCCCGAAGCTTTGGAGCGCCAGTGATGGAACCACCGGGAAAACAGGCCCTGAGCAGTGAAACCGCAGACTGTTGTTTTGCCAGTTTGCCAGTAATGGTACTGACCAGATGATGCACAGTGGCAAAGCTTTCCAGGGCAAAGGGCTTCGGAACCTGAATCGAACCAGGCTCACAGACCTTGCCCAGATCGTTACGTAGCAGATCGACAATCATCAGGTTTTCAGCCCGGTCTTTAATACTGCTTTGCAGCGCCTCAGCCAGTGCTTGATCCCGCTCCGGGTTATCCCGATCCCGGGGACGGGTACCTTTGATCGGCTTGGTTTCGACTTCGCCCTGATGGACTTCCAGCAGCCGTTCCGGCGAAGAACTCATTACAGTCACATCACCGGTACTGAAATAGGCTGAAAATGGGGCGGCATTTTGCTGACGCAGACGGCGGTAGGCAAACCAGGGCTGGCCCTGAGCTTTTATTTCAAAGCGTTTGGCGAGATTGACCTGATAACAATCACCTTCACGTATGTAGTGCTGGATGCGTGCAAAAGCGTGTTGATAGTCTGTTGGACTCAGGTTGCAGCGAAGCTCACCGTTGACCTTGAAGCCGGACAGAGAAGACTCACTGCTGGCCGCTTTGGTGGTGAACAGATTAATTAATTCCGGCCAGTTCTGACGGGTTGTCGGGTTGATAGCGTAGCTGGCCAGCCAGCAGCGCTGCAGGTGGTGATCGCAAACCACTGCCCAGTCATAAATACCTACAGCCATTTCAGGGATATGTTCGGCATCTTTGGCGGTACAGGCTAAGGCTTCAATACGGCGGCCGAGATCATAAGCAAAGTAACCGATAGCGCCGCCGGCAAACGGCAGATCGCTGTGGGTCCGAGGAAACTGCGATAATGTCTGTTCCAGTATTTGAAACGGGTCATCCTGGCTTTGTTCAACCGTAGCTTCCCGGCGGATGATAGTGTCATCACCAAGGGTTTCCAGTGTGATAAAGGGATCGGCACTAAAAATGTCGTAACGGCCATCTTCGCCGCCGGTATTTGCACTGTCGAGCAAAACTGGCCACTGATGCTCGAGCAGCAGGTCGAACAGACGTGCGCTGTCTCCCGGGTAGGGCAATTCATGGCAGAGAGGGGGAAGTCGCAAACTCATCGGGCTATTTTACGATAACTGCTGCTGTGCCAGAAGAGCCAGTGCGGCGGCCGGTGCATGAGTCGCGGCATCTTCAGAGTTGTCACAGAACGTACTGAAATCAATATAGGGTCGTTGCAGTCGCTGTGCGCAGGCTTCAACCATAAAACGGCCTACACCAGCGCCGATAAGCGGTGCCGACGCGGGCAATGTCGATGCAGTTAATTGTTGCAGACAGGCAGCCATGACGGAACTCAGTTGTTTTTCGGCAAACCACATTGCAACCTGCTGCCATTGTATCTCGCTGGCGGCATCGGCATCGGTTGCCAGCATTCGTGCCAGACGTTGGCGGCAGTGTGATTCAGTCCAGGGCTGACCATCAGCACTGGTATCCTGGATATCACCGATAGCCAGTTTGCCGAGAAGGCGCCAGACATCAGCGCTGCTGGCAAACCACTCCGCCGCTAACGGTACGATTTGACCACGCAGTGGTGCCGTGTTGGTGATGGCCATAAGAGGTGTACGAATGGCTCCGGTATAGACCAGGCTGCCCTCACGTTGGCGTTCATGATCACTCAGCCCGCTGAGCAGTAGTTCTTGTCTGTCGAACGGGATAATGTCACAGGTGGTACTGCCAATATCTATAAAGATACCGTTGTCGATCTGGCTGGCTGCATAGCGTGCACTGGCCTGCCAGTTCATTGAGGCAACCGACTGCCAGTCCTTATGGGCTTCATCAATGCTGAGCCAGCCTTTTTTGCCGGCAAAGATATAACAGTGTTTTGTCGGTAACAAACTACGGACGCACTCAAGAATTGCCGCTACTCCTTCAGCACGATGGGCAAAGGCATCGACCAGCTCACCGGTCATGGTGATAGCATGTGTTGCGGCAGAGGTATCCAACATCGATAAGGCCTGCTCAATGCTGAGGCGCAGTTCGTCAATGCCTTTCCATAAGGCGCAGGGAAGTTGGATAATCTCCTCCAGCTTTCCATTGCTATTGCAGCGTGCGACCTTCAGATGCGCACCGCCGATATCCCAGCCGAGGTAGCTGTGTTCTGATGTCATTTTTGTATGCTCTTATACAGTGCTAGGGCAGGGTTGTGATGCTGTCTGAAACCCGGTTCAGCATAGGAGCTGGTTAGTCTTGGATTAATCTCGATAACCCATATTTGGTTGTCAGACAGAACCAGATCTATGCCGACAAAGCCCCATAAACCGGGAATCGTAGCACGAACCTGTTGTATCAGCTTCTCTGTCATGTCTCTTGAAATAAGGCTTTCACAGCCGGGCTGACAATGACTGAGGCTGAGTTGGTTGGCTACTTCCTTGAGGTGTTGACGATTGACCGACAGAACCCTGGCTTCTGTCTCACTGAGAAACAAGCTCAGACTCAGGGCGTCTCCGACAATATAAGGCTGAATGATCTGCTGTGATTGTTGCTGGTTGGACAGGCTGCGCAGATACTGCTCCAGTTCGATGCTATTGAATTTGTATGTCTGTTCACAACCTGCGCCATCACGTGGTTTGATGAGCCATAGGTCGTTATTGTGATTTGAGGTTAACCAGTCGCGGACAGTTTGCGTAGCCGGAGTCGGGATCCGCTGCAGTGACAGTTGTTCGAAGGTTTGATACTTATCAGTACAAAGCTGTATAGCGTCGGGACTGGAACCGAGGTGACGTATCGGGCTCTGTTCAAGTTGTCTGACCAGTTGATAAAGTACGCCGTCAGTTTCGGGGGCAATCAGGACAATGTTTTTATTCTCTTGCAGGCTGTGTTGCCATGACTGTTGGTACGCTTCGATGTTTGAAATCTTCTCCACCTTTAACAGCGGATGTGGAGGTAAATCAGGCAGACGGGCATCACGCATCAGACTGACATGCTGACCCAGCGCAAGCAGATCCTGACTTAATGTGCTCAGCATAGCATCACCCTCGTGTATCAAGCCGGCGGAAAACGGCTCATTGAGCAGGGCACCACTGGTAAGATGCTCGTAGATAAATAAAGTCATGGTTCAGGAAACAGTTTTGATGTTGCAGATTATACCGGTCATTGATATCCGTGAGGGAAAGGTAGTGCATGCGCAGGGCGGTGTGCGTCATGCCTACCCGCCATTGTCATCGGTATTAACACACTCGCGGGATGTGCTGACGGTCGTAAGTGATTTGCTGGACTGGTATCCCTTTCCCCGTCTTTATATCGCCGATCTGGATGCCATTGAAACAGGCGAGATGCGAACAACGTTGTACCAGAAGCTCGTGAGTCAATTTCCGCAGTTAACACTCTGGCTCGATAGCGGTATTCAACACGCGGGGCAACTCGATGTTTTTAGCGAACTGACCACTATTTCTCCGGTACTCGGCAGTGAAACTCTGGATGATTTAAGCCTGCTTAATGACCGGGACTGGACGCAGCGGGTGGTTTTATCTTTGGACAGACGCCAGCAGCAGTTTATGGGCAAGCCTGAGCTAATATCAAACACCGAGCTATGGCCGCAAAACGTGATTATGATGAGTCTCGATCACGTGGGCAGCAATCAAGGCCCAGCGTTGGATTGGTTTCTGGACCTGAAGTCAGCGAAAACTGAAGTCAACTGGTTTTTTGCTGGCGGAATTCGGAATGAGCACGATTTGGAACAGGTGGAGCAGAATGGCAGCGCAGGGGTATTGGTGGCCAGTGCCTTGCACACCGGCAAGATCAGCAGACAAGTGATTTCCCGCTTTATGGAGCAGAAACACCGCCCTTCCTGAGAAGGGCGGCATCACTAGCGTTAGATCTTACTTGGCACCGAATGGGTGTTCAGTTGATCTGAATTGTGCAACAACGTCAGCCGCTTTTGGCTCACGAGCAACAGCACGTTTGATAGCTTCTTTAGTTGCGCGGTAGTTCCAATCCTGGATTTTCTCGTCGCTGTCAGCAGTTGGAGAGATGAACACACCAACGCAGATAAAGACATCATCAGCTTCACCAGCTGGGATAGTGCCGTCTTCAACACATTCAGCAACAGCCATAGAAACACCACGTTGAGCAGGACCGAACATTTGAACGGCTTGCTTCATGTTTTTGATGGTGACTTTGTTGAACATTACAGTTGCAGGCTTAACCATCAGGTTAGGTGTAACTACCGCCAACAGACCATTAACCCCTTGCTTCTGGTCAGTCAGTGTACGGCAGAAAGCGTCTTCTGCAGCTGAGCCACGTGGGCCCATGATAAGGTCGATGTGAGAGACGTTGTCCAGGTCACCGTCTTCGATGACCAGTGATTCACCTACGAGTACGCGATCGATAACTGGCATGTTATATTTTCCTGTTCCAAAAAAATTATTAAAAAGGCTCATATGTTTCCTTCCTCGCAAGCAAGGAAGGGCGTATACGTAATAAAGGAACGTATTACCTGCTCAGTGCCGTCCGCTGGATGCTTCATGGTACTGAAATTCTGTCGGCAGAAAGCCCGCGCTGAAATGCGTGAAGCAACAGCGTTGCCGCGACAAGGTCTGCGGTGGTTCCTGGATTAATGGCATTCTGCTTTAATTCGTTGTCCCAAGCAGTGAGCTGATCTAAATAAGCATTTAACTTGCTGTTTTTCTTCATCTCAAAAACGAGTCGTTTTGCCTTCTCTGTCACTGCGATTGCGAGCTGCCTGGAATTTTTGCGTAAAATTAAGCTGTCAGGCGCGTCTGATAAGAGCATAAGATACGCGAAAGCCGTTGCCCATTCAACACTTTCTCCAGAATTCAACGCACTTGTCAATGCCGGCAAACTGACTTGCCATAATGTGTTGAAATTACTTACATATTGCAGGGCTATTTGATCCCGTTCACTGGCCATTTCCATGGCTTTCAGCAGGGTGACAGTCGGTTCTTCAGAGATGTCCTGATCTTCCGCTTCACCGAGTCCACCGGCTTCAGCCATACGAATTGCCTGATAGCACGCTTTGGCGTCTTCCTGAGTCAGTGAATTGAGTACTTTTTCCAGCGCAGAGGGGAGTTGCTCGAAGTCTTCGACCTGTTCGATGGCCGAGCACAGCGGTGCCATTAACAGCACAATGCCGAGATTGGTATTGCAATCCACGACTTCCCGGGTCGCCTGGATCGCCTGCAGAATGCGTTCACCGACACGAAGACCGGGACGTGCCATGACTGGGGCGATCGCTTCAGCGCTACGCAGAAAGTCATCCACAGCCATGTTATGGCCATCACTGAAACAATTGACATTACCCGGTTTGGGGGCCATGACTTCCTGCCGACAGGCCCAGTAGACAGCCTGTTGTATGTCAGGTTCAGACAGCATGGTGGGTGGAGCGGGAAGCGCAGATACGTTGGTTTACTGCATAGGCCAGTGCCGCCGCGACATCCGTACCTGTAGCCTGATATAACCCCTTCCAGGCTGGTACGCTGTTGACCTCAAGTACACTGTATTGACCGTCTTCACCGCGAATCAGATCGACACCAGCATAATCGGCGTTCACGGCTGCCGTCGCCTGAATGGCCAGTTGATGCATATCATCTGATACCGGCGTGGCGAAACAGCTGGCGCCTTGAGCGAAATTGGTAATCCAGTGCGTTGAGTGGCGGGACATTGCGGCACAGACTTCTCCATCGATCACCAGTAAACGCCAGTCCTGCCAGGCACCGGCCTGCTCGGGGGCGATGTACTGTTGCAGGTAAAATGCATCACCGACCGCCGTTTGCTGATCAAATTCAGCCAGTGTTTCAAGTCGCACGATACCTTTACCCTGGCAACCAAACAGTGGCTTCATTACCAGTTTATGGCCGGATGACAGTTCACGCTCGGCTATCTGTCGGGCTTGTTCCCTGTTTTCACAGGCCCAAGTACGCGGAGTATTCAATCCTGCCAGGTGCAAGCGTAGGGAGGTTCGCGCTTTATCGACCGTGTGCTCAATGGCCGTCGCCGGATTCATCACCGGTACGCCCAGTTCAGCCAGGGTATGCAGGACGTCCATACGCAGGGTGATCTGTTCCAGAAAGCCCGGTGCAATACCTCGCACAATGGCTGCGTCCGGTAATTCATGGTCAAAACCGGGTATGACTAACCCCGTGGGCGAATCCAGATCGATACGGCATGCCGCCAGATCAGCCAGCGTCGTCTCGATACCCAGTTGGCCCAGTGCAGAGGTTAACTGTGCACTGTGCCAGCCGTGGGTATCGTTGAATATGACGATTCGGGGTTTGTTCATGCTGCGTTTACAGACCGAAAGACTGATTCAGCAGATCGCGGTTTAACTCACCTGCGCTAAAGCTCTTACCTGAGTTGACGTTGGTCACGGTGACTTTGCCCGGGCTGAACAGCATGCCGTCGATTTTGAAGAAGTCATACTCGTAAGACTTAAAAATATCGGCAAAGGGACGGCCATAATCTGACGAGGTGTTACTTGGCATTTTGTCAGCCAGTTCTTTGGCTTCTTCATCTGTTGCATCGACAAACAGCTGTACCTGACCACCAAACAGAATCGCATCATTGGTACGGCCCATGGCCGTCATGAAATCACCACCCGGAGGTGCAACCGGTGTGACACCATAACCATCAACGATTTTTTCCAGTGGGAAGTGCAGTTCATGCGCTTTGTGCATGGCCACTTCCAGAACACGGATAGCGATTTGCATCACACCCGCGAGGCTCGAGGTTGGGGTCAGGATAAAGGTCAGGTTTTCTGGTTTGATGCCGCAGTTGTCGGCGACTTTCTGCGCTACTTCTACCGGCGGGAAGCTGTCGACTTCCAGCACAATAACGGTAGAGTCGGCTTCGTCTTTATAACCGAATTCTTTGAACAGCTCTTCACGTGCGGCCAGAGCGCGACCAGGGCCTGAGCCAAGCGCGAAGAATTTACTGTCTTCACTTTTATGCGATAGGCTCCAGCCGGCATATTGACTGCCGAGGCAGCTCAGAACTGGGGTTTTGGCATGTACATTGACTGACCATGGCCAGTTATCAAAGCCACTGTTGGTACCAAGTGTGGCAGTACCTAGACCACCCATGCATATTTCACCAATGCGGCGGCCAGCTTCAAGCCCGCCTTTGCAGTTGATACCGGCGTCAACAATGCGGGTACCGTTTTCTAATGTGCTGATTTGCAGGTTCAGGGCCTGTGCATCGGCGATTAACGCATCGACCAATGGCTGACACGCAGCATTCACGCTGGTCCAGTTGGCTGAGAGTTCAGAGCTCATGAGTAGTCCTAGTTTGAAGTCGAAAAATAAGCGGATTATACGTGATATGGGGGCGGCCTGTAATTATGCAAGCCTTTCTCAGAGCACTGTTTTTTTGCTGTCTGTCAGCGCTCAGGGCGGTACATGGCCAGGGTCTGATCGATAAGAGCCAGTCGTTTTTTCCTGATAGCCTCGCCAATAGCGATGCCTGATAGGCCAGTCTTAACAAATTCGGTGGCGGTTACTGTCGCTGCGGCATCAAAGCAGGCCCGAAAGGCTGCGCCTTCCGGCATCGGTGCATCCTCATAACCGGGGCGACCGCGAAAGTCGGCTTCACCAGCCAGTAGATACTGTGTAAAGCGCTCGGGACGGCGGAAACTATCGAGGCTTTCCAGTACGGTCAGCACACGTTCGGCGTTAAGCTCAAACAGCAGATGTACATCGGTATGAAGTTCGGCAACTTTCAACGCCAGTGTCGTCATTTCCCTGGGAAGACGCAGTTGCTGACATAAGTCACGCGTTAGCGTGACGCTGGTGGCCTCATGACCTCTGTGGCTTGGCAGAATATCAGCAGGTGTCAGCCCCTTGCCCAGATCATGGCACAGGGCGGCAAAGCGCACAGAGACATCGTCACTTAGTCGAGCGGCCTGATCAATGACCATCATGACATGCACACCGGTATCGATTTCCGGGTGCCATTTCGGGTGTTGCGGCACGCCAAACAGGCGTTCCACATCCGGAAATAAGACCTTTAGAGCACCGACGTCGCGCAAACTAGTAAAAAAACGCGAAGGTTTGTCAGTCTGCAGGGCTTTGAGTAATTCCTGTGAGACTCGCTCGGGCACCAGGTAATCCAGCTCGCCGGCAGCAATCATTTTTGCTATGAGAGCTTTGGTCTCATCGGCGATGGTAAAGCCAAAGCGTGCTGCAAAACGGGCAATACGCAGAACTCGTACCGGATCTTCAACAAAAGCGGTAGACACATGGCGCAGAATGCCTTGTTGCAGATCCTGCCTGCCGTTATAGGGATCGATATACCGCCCATGTTCATCTTCAGCGATGGCATTGATGGTCAGATCGCGGCGGGCCAAATCCTGCTCAAGACTGACATCGGGCTCGGCATAAAAGGTAAAACCATGATAACCGCGACCGGCTTTGCGCTCGGTACGGGCGAGTGCATATTCTTCCTGCGTGTCGGGATGAAGAAAAACAGGAAAATCCTTGCCCACAGGTCGAAAGCCCTGACTGAGCAGTTCATTCGGGCTGGCACCGACCACGACCCAGTCGCGGTCTTTTACCGGTAAGCCCAGTAGTTTGTCACGGACACAGCCGCCTACCAGATAGCTTTGCATAGCCTTAGTTTACGGTGTTCTGGGCTTGATTGCAGGCATGCGTTTTGACAGCGGGGTGATGGCCTGCTCGCGCTGGCTATCAAAGATGGCCGCATAACTCATCACCGTCTGTACGTAGTGACGGGTTTCATTGAAGGGAATATTTTCCGCCCAGATGGCGGCATCAAGCGGCTGTGACGGCAGCCAATTTTTCACTCTGTGCGGGCCAGCATTATACGAGGCAGTAGCCAGTACAGGATTGCGCTGATTTTCGTCCAGCATGCGTTTGAGATAGGCGCTGCCCAGCTCGATATTGCGCTCTGGGCGGTAGAGTTCATCCAGTTGTTTCAACGGGCGGTTGATCAGTTTGGAAATTAATCTGCCTGTATCCGGCATCAGCTGCATCAGACCCATTGCCCCGGCATGCGAGTGCGCAACAGGGTTAAAAGCGCTTTCCTGACGCGCGACTGCCAGTAGCCAGGATGGGTCAATATTGTGGGCCTGTCCGGCTTTGCGAATTTCTTTGTCATAGATGACCGGGAAGCGTAAATCCAGGGCATCCCAATATTGTGCTTTACCGAGCAGTGCGATGGTTTGGTTATGCCAGCCCCACTCATGGGTAATCTGGGCCAGCATTTGCAGTTCGGAATTCGGGCGATAGAGTGACTGGAAGTAGGCCTCGCGACGCGCTTCCAGCATCATGTCCAGATGATAAAACTCGTGCAGGCGCTGGACGGCGGTTTCATTGCGGAATCGTGTCAAGGTTTCCGCCGGAGTCTCTATTGGACGGTGGTTCATGACATAGGGCTGTGCTAACTCATCGGCGGCCAGGAATGAGTAATAGTCCCGCTGGCCGACTATCGCTGCGAAGGTCGAATCTGCCGCCGCTTTCTGGCCTCGGGCAGCCTGGCTGCGCCCTAGCCAGTATTGCCAGCGGGTTGAGCCTTGTTCGTCAGTATTCAGGTGGTTGATGGCTTTTTCAACCGCGCGCCAGTCCTTGACCCAGATGGCGGCCCGAGCCTGCCATTCACCCCCGGGGAGGTTGCCAAAATAAATCAGGGCTTTGTCATCACGGTTTAACGCGGCCCATGTGCCAATGGCTTTACGGACCTCGATCTGATCTGCTTCACTGAATTGATAGTGCTCGCGAAGTTTCAGCCACTGTGCATAGGCTTGTTCAGGCGAGCGTCGCGCCAGCCGTTTAAAACCATGAACCAGAATTTCACGAGAGAGCGCTTCATCACGTGCCAGTGACACAGACGAGCCTGCCGGTGCTCTAGCTGGAAGCTGTTTTAATAAAGGCAGTGGGTCGTTGTGAATCGCGCGCCAGCGGTCGATCCAAGCCAGTTCTTTGTCGGCGTTTGGGCCGGAACGGGCGAGATAGGCAGCGAGTGAAAATTGATTATCACGCAGAGCCAGCATCATCCGCTGTTCTCGCAGGCTGTCGGTCAGTAAGCCAGCCTGCTTCCAGCGATTGAATACGGGATCACAGGCTTTGTGCTGCGAATGGGAGACCAGCCACATGGCTGGAGCCAGTTCAAAAGCCTGCTGATTTTGGCCGGTAGCGATTAAAGCCTGCAGGTGATAGCACTCTCGTTCAGCTGATTGTGGAGCGCGGTAATACTGCAGGTATTCAGACCAGCGTTGCTGCTTGGCCAGGCGGTCCAGCCAGCTAGCTCGTAGGCGTTCAGCATAGAAAGTGTTGTCCTGTTGTTCCAGAAAATAGCGGATCTCTGCTGCCGGGACCTGATTCAGCCGATGGCGCAGGTAAAGGTAGTCGAGATAGCCTTGTAAGGGATAACCATCCAGGCGCGAGTAAAACTGCTGATAGAGGGGAAGTTGATTGCTGTTTAAGGCTTTCTGGGCCAGTTGAAAGTTGTGGCGCTGTTTTTCGAGTTGCGTCCGCGCATCTGCATTCGCAAGCGGTAGCAGCACCAGGCAACCAAGGCAGAACAACAATGTTTTCATCCAACGCATGGCGCTATGTTAAACCATTCGATGGAGAAAAATCAGCCGGATTTGATCACAAAATTTGCCGATCCGATAGAAATTTTGATTCAGGCTTGTTCTAGCTTAATGGCCTGTTCAAGCGCATCCAGATTTGGGATTAATGCCACCTTGTTGCTGATTTTGATCTGGCAGTGCAAATAGGGGGAATTGTTGTCATCATGAGTCAGGCGCAGTGCTGCCTGATTCAGCGTGATCAATTGCGGAGAGCCGGTGCAGGGGATAGCGTAGCTGCTGATTCCGGCGTCACTGTTAATGCCATTGATAATACATAGCTTGTTCGTGCTGCTTAGCGGTGTAGGTTCATCTTTCAGTAACTGTTCCAGATGCACCACAGGAATACGCTGCTGCTGCCACTCGATAAAATCCAGCCAGGATTGTGAGTCGGTTTCGGCGCTGATCCCTGTTTTGGGGATGACCTCACTGATACTGCTATTGGGCAGTAACAGATAATGCTGACTCAGAGGAATCAGCATGCAGTGAACGAATTGTGCCGTTTGTGCAGTCATAATGATCTCAGTTTAGGCCCGCTGTTCGGGAAAACGAGCCCGCCCCAGCAGTTTTTGCATTTCAGTGACCAGTTCTTCTTCCTGGTATGGTTTCCCCAGGTAGGAGTTGACGCCGATTTCCAGTGCGCGATCACGGTGTTTCTGACCTGTACGGGATGTAATCATAATGATGGGCAGATGGCGGAAGTCGGCATCATTGCGCACGATAGAGGCAAATTCAAAGCCATCCATACGAGGCATTTCCACATCCAGCAGGATAATGTCTGGTTTGTGTTCATGCAGTTGTGACAAGGCGTCAATACCATCTCGTGCTGTCATCACCTCAAAACCAAGACGTTTAAGCAGATTACCCGAGGCCTTGCGCATGGTGATGGAATCATCGACCACCATGGCCGTGACTGGGCTGTCCTGAATCTGCGACAGTTCACGTTCAAGGTTAACGGCGTCGTTATTATCGAGATGCACGTCCTTACTGGTTTCAATCAGAGTTGGAATATCCAGAATAAACACAACCTGACCATCACCCAGAATGGTGGCGCCGTTGATGGCACTGATGGTGCCCAGTTGGCGCCCCACTGTCTTAATGACGATTTCACGGTTGCTGATAATGTTGTCTACCAGCAAGGCAATCCGCATATCACCTGAGCGGAACAACAGCATCGGCAATTGTTGCTTGAGGTTCACGGGCAAGTTGAGTGGCTTACCCAACAAGGCACCCAGGGGCAGGAAGTTATAGTCTTCCCCATTGAACTTGTACTGAGGATTATGCGTGCCCAAGAGCAGCTTGATATCCCGCACACTGATACGCTCACCGGCATTGACACTTCCGAGCGGCACGGCATACTGCTCATCCTGTACCCGTACCAGTAGAGCCTGAATCACAGACAGCGTTAGTGGTAGGCGGATTTCGAAATGAGTGCCCTGACCTTGCCTCGTCTGAATTGTCAGGCGTCCTTTCAGGCTACGGATTTCATTATTGACGACATCCATACCAACACCGCGGCCTGCTACTTGGGAAATTGAGTCTGCAGTACTGAAACCAGAGCTTAGGATCAGCTGAATCAATTCTTCTTCCGAAGGCATGGCATCGGCGCTGATCAGGTTCAGGGCGAGGGCCTTCTGACGAATCTTTTCGACATCAATACCGCGGCCGTTATCGCTGACGCTGAGAACCATTTCCGAGCCTTCGCGTTTTACCTGCAAGGCCAGGCTGCCGTGTTCGGGCTTACCTGTTGCCAGGCGTTCGCCGGGCGCCTCAATACCGTGAGCAATCGCATTACGCAGTATGTGTTCCAGCGGTGCTACCAGGCGATCCAGAATCGTTCTATCGAGCTCCAGCTCAGCGCCGTGAATGGTAAGTTCGGCTTTCTTATTTAGCTCATTGGCAGTTTGTCGAACAATACGTTCAAGCCGCGGCGCGACCCCACTGAATGGCAGCAGACGCGTTGCCATCAAGCCTTCCTGCAGATCGGCGTTAAGACGGGACTGTTGCAGCAAGATCGCATCGGTTTCTTTGACCAGCGTGTCCATGGAGCGACTGATGTCATTCAGATCGATCACACTCTCGGTGAGGCCTCGCGACAACTGCTGAATCATGGAGAAACGATCCAACTCCAGTGGATCAAAGTCCGATTCCTGACCTAAACGCTCATCCTCGTAGCGGAACAGGATCTGGGTCTCGGTTTCAATTTCGAGCTTGCGTAATTGATCATGCAAGCGGCTGACCGTTTCCTCCATCTCACGCAGTTGATGGCGTAAGGCGGTATGTTGCTGCGTTATGCGGTCACGGGAGATACTGACTTCACCGGCGAAGTTGGACAAATAATCCAGCAACTCGGCGCGCACCCGAACTTGTTCGACATGGCCGACCGGTTTGCTACCCGTTTCATTGGCAGGCACCTGAGGTAAGGGCTCTTGCGACGTAGTCTGGACTTTTTGTGTTTCCGGCAGGGGGCGGTCTTCAATGTGCAGATCTTCGCCATGCGTTAGTAGACGAATCTCTTCCATCAAAGAGAAAGCCGTCTGGATGGGCTGTTTGGCAGCCAGCTGCTCCTGCATTTCACTGAGCTTATCCTGGCAACGCTGTAACAGATCGAAGAAGTCTTCATCGGCTGCCAGCTTATGATCACAGGCGGCAAGGACCAGCGTTTCCACTTGATGCGTCAAATCAGCCATCGGTGTCACACCGGTCAGGCGGGCACCACCCTTGATGGTGTGCAGATCGCGTTGCAACTGCATAGTATCGGTTTCATCATCAGCCTGTAACTGCCAGGTTTTGATGGATTGACCACTGGAAACCAGGAGTTCAGCCGCTTCTTCACTAAAGGCATCCAATAATTCCGGATCGACATCAGTCGGCAGGGTAAACTCGGTTTCATCAATATCGGCGACAACGGAGGCAGCATCTCTGGACGGGCGAAGTTCACTTGCCAGATAAGTGTCGACACGCTGCGCAAAATCAAACTCGGCATGAAGTGGTTTGTTCTGCAGCAGGCTTTCAATGTGCTGGTTGAGCTGTTCATAACCTTGTTCGAGCAGGGCATCGAGGCCCGGGCTGTCAGGTTGGCGCTGCTGGGTCAGACGAGAAAGCGCTGCATAGATATCGGCTATTTGCTGCTGTTCGGCCTGCTTGGCGGCTTGCTCAAGATCATAGAGCGTCTGCCCCAATGCTTGCTGTAAAGATGACTCCTGGGGTTGTTGCTGCCAGTCCTGAAGCTGCCGGGTATACCGATCCAGCAGTTCATCGGTTTCTTCCAGAAACACGACCAGAAACTCGGGATCAATCAAAACAGGCTGGGCGTTTTCATTGTCAGTGACCAAGCTGGCTACTGCGGCAGAGAGCGACTGAACCTCAGTTTCAGGGCTGGTCTCTGGTAAGCGTTGCAACATCTGATCAAGCCCGTCGACGAGATGGTTCAGTTGTTGCATTTTCTCGCTTTCCAGCACGCTATTGCTGGCGTGTAGTTGTTTCATCGCCGCATCCAACTCGGTGGCGATAAGTCCCATTGGCTTGATACCGGCGATATTGGCACAGCCTTTGAGCGAGTGTACGGCACGTAATAAAGGTTTGGTCAGTTGGCGCGAGAAAGCAATTTCATCGAGGCCTTGTCTGAGATCAGCAATATGCTGGGTGGCTTCATTGGTGAAGATGATCAGTAACTCATCGTCTTCGTCGTCATCACCGATGCTGTCTGCTTGCTGATGAGCAACTTGTTTGGCGAGATAGCTTTCAACGCCTGTGTCGGCGAGTTGCTGACGGCGTTTATTTATCAGGTAGCGATCAACAGAGGTTAAAGGCTGGAACCGTTTGGCTTCGCTTGTTGTGGGTGCTGATACCGGTTCCGGCATAGCTTCAACAGCTTTATTTTGATAAAGCTGCAGGCGCAGGTAACGGGCCACACTGGTTTCGCTCGCCATACGCTGTATGTATGTGTCTACGCCAGTTAGCTGTTTCTGTGCGGTTGCCTGTTCGGTAACGGCAGTTGAGTCGGTCTGCTCAACCTCGGGCAAGAGCGCTTTCTGCTGCGAGCTGTCCACATCCGCCGTTATGAGCTCACCTGCAGCTTTGGTACGGATATAGTGTTCGACAGTGGTCAATACGTCGGTATCAATGCTGAACTTGTCAGCTGAGCTATCTTCAACGTCGGCTTGAGGTTCTGTTTCTACAGGCTGTTGGTAAGCATCCAGATCAAACTCTTGCAGAGCGGGATCTCTGTCTGGCTCGATTAAGATGAGGTCGTCACTTGCCTCAACGAGATGCTCTTCATCACTACTGCCTTCCGCTGAATTATCAGAGGCAATCACTTCGTTTGATTCTGAGCTGATAGTGATTTCTTCAGGTTCAGAAACAGTTGTAGCTTGGCCATTGAGGCAGATTTCTTTCAGCGCATGCAGAGATTCTACCTGGGCGGTACTGCTATTATCGGCGCGGGTAAAGCGTGTCAGCAGTCCCGGAATGAGTTGATGGGCTTCGGCTGTTAATTGATGCACCTGTTCGGTTTCTGGGCGGGTACCGTCAATGACATGATTGAGGACTTGTTCGACAGCCCAGGCCAGCTCACCGATGACTTCAGCTCCCGCCATGCGACCACTGCCTTTCAGGGTGTGGAAGTGGCGACGGATATTAAGTAGGGCAGCACTATTGTCTGAGTTAAGCCAGGCAGGCATCAGCGTGTTGAGTTCGCTCAGAACTTCGTGAGCTTCTTCGATAAAGACTTCGGCAATTTCCGGATCGACACCTTCTGCAAACTGCCATTCATTGTTGTCAGCATCCAGTTCCGGTGTGACTGGTTGATCAAGCGCTGCTGAGACAGGTTCCGCAGTGAAATCGTTCTCAGTGCCTGCCTGGTCGTCAGCCAATGACAGCGTGATGTTTTCACCAGCTTGCGCCGTTTGTTCAAGGGCCTGAGGTTCAGGTTCAAACAGTAAGGAACCCGATGTGTCAGCCAGCAGTGAGTCAAGCTCTGCCAGAGCAGGATCCTGCTGCTCGGCATATGCTGTCGCTACATCGTTCTCTGTGTCCGCGTGTTCAATATCCGCATGCTCAAAGTGGGCGAGTTTGTCTTCTGCATCTTGAAGATAATGGCTCTCGGCATGACCATGTTGCTGGATGCCTTCCATATAGATGTCGCAGCAAGCCAGAATGTCTGCCAGACGGTTCAGACGTGCTGGGCTGAACTGCTCCAGGCTTTCATCCTGTTCTGCTATTTTGGCTACAGTCTGCTGCAAAATAATGGCGGCTTCGGGATAGTTCAGCATATCCAGACTGCCGGCAATCAAGGTCAGTTGCTGTTCCGTTTCATCCAGTTCGTCCGGGCGACGTTGTCCCTGACTGACCAGAGTCAGGGTTTCCTTGATATTGGCCATCTCCAGTAGGCATTCGGTGATCACTGTATTGCGCAGTTGATCACTAACATTTGCCTGTGATGCAGACTGGATAAAAGACTCGGCTTTGAGTAATACATCAGCCAGTTCGGTAAGGGTGATGTGGTCTGGGCGCTGCTTGTCATCAAGCAGGCCCTGTAATTGTTCCGCCTGATGATGCAGCAGGTTGCTGGCTTCATACTCTGCGAGCAGAGCCAATGTGTCGGTCATGCTTTGCAACTGCTGAATGATGGTTTCAAGCAGGCTGTTATCAAGATCGTGGTCAGGATTGTAGTGATCAATACGGGTTTTCAGATCATCCAACTGCTCAAGCAAGGCCAGGTGGGCATCACCCAGCGCATTGTCACTCATGCCGTAGATTTTCGGCTTGTGATCAATAAAGTGCAAATTAAAGGTCGTTTTGAGCAGACTAACCTGAGGTCCATGACTATTGGCATGAGCAACAAACAGGAGCATGCGGTTGAGAAGTTCGCTTGGATAATTTTCCATCAAGGCGGCTTCACTGTGCTCGCTTTGACTCTTAATCGGCATGACCAGTTTACCGAGCAGCTGTTTCACCTCGGCACTGGCGGGCAGGCCATCATGTTCCAAGGCTTCGATGAGGGCTTCTGCAGCCCACCAGAGCAGAGTGGTTTTTTCCTGCTGACAGGCGAGACGCAGATAGTGTGTAACCCCACGCATCTTGCGAAGACTGTCCTGTTCCTGCTGGCGTAACCAGTTCACCAGCATCAACTGGAAGGCATGGCCCAGTTTACTCTGATCAATGGCAAGCGGGGGTAAAGTGCGGTGTGGACTCGGTGCTATGCTGTCCGGCAGAGCCACCGTCATGACAGGCCTGAAAAGGGCGTGCTCATCCAGCGCTTCCACCTGTCGGGCATGGCGTAATTCATTAAAACTGTCGAGCAGAGAGACAGGGTGATCCTGAAACTCTTCACTCAACAGCTTAAGGTAGTTGGGCAGGAGCAGTAAAGCCCGAACCAGCGCGTCTTGCGCCTGATCGTCGCTGCTGACTTTGTGGTTACGCAAAGCAATGACGGTTTGCTGCATTTCATCTGCCAGCATGGCGCCACCGCTCATGTTGATCATGTCCAGTGTGCCTTTGACCTGATAGAGGGCTTCCAGACAGTCTGACAAGGCACCATCCGGTGACTCGTTGTCGATATGACGGTTCATGGCATTTAAGGCTTGAGCCAGTGACTGCTGAAGTTCCTCTTGCAGCCACATCAATGCGTTGTAATTGCCTTTGATTAGTTGTGCCATGTTTGCCGTTTGCTCCTGCGTATACCGTTACTGTGGCAGCTTGAAGCCGGAGACTGACTTACGCAGTTCGCTGGTCAGTTCCAGCAGACGCCCGATCGAGGCGGCACTTTCATTGGTACCGGTGGAGGTCTGCATGGTGATTTCCTGAATTACATTCATGCTTTCAGAGGTGCTGACCGCCGCGGTGGCCTGCTGCTTGGCATTGGCTGTGATGTTGTTGATGAGCTCGGCCAGTTGGTGAGAAACCGCCTCGATCTGTTCAAGCGAGGTACCGGCGTCCTGTGACATCTTGGCACCGGCGACGACTTCAGTGGTGCTCTGCTCCATGGAGGCGATAGCTTCACTGGTATCGCTTTGAATGGTCTTAACCAGCGCATCGATTTGGCGGGTCGCATTACTGGAACGTTCCGCCAGACGCTGAACCTCGTCGGCAACCACCGCAAAACCGCGACCGGCTTCACCAGCCATTGCTGCCTGAATCGCCGCATTGAGTGACAGGATATTAGTTTGCTCGGCGATGTCGTTGATGAGTTCGACGATATCCCCGATTTGCTGCGAGCTTTCCCCCAGACGTTTGATTCGTTTTGACGTTTCCTGAATTTGTTCACGAATGGTATCCATACCGCGAATGGCTTTTTTCACCGCGCTGTTACCTTGTGCGGCCAGGGTTACCGACTGTTTTGCTACTTCGGATGATTGGCTGGCATTTTCCGATACCTGCTCGATGGAGCCGGCCATTTGGGTGATAGCCGAGCTTACTTCACTGATTTGTTGTGCCTGATGTTCACTGGCCTCAGTGAGGTGCAGGGCTGTGGCCTGGGTTTCCTGGGCAGCCGAAGCAACCTGCAGCGTTGTTGAGTTAATTTGTTCAACCAGACTGCGTAATGCGTCGATGGTGTAGTTGACCGAGTCAGCAATCGCGCCGGTAATATCTTCAGTAACGGTTGCACTGACGGTCAGATCACCATCGGCCAAATCGCCCATTTCATCAAGCAGTCGCAGGATCGCATCCTGGTTATGGCGGTTTTGCAGTTCCATCTCGTTCATTGAGGCTTTAAGCGAGGCCATGGACGGGCGACTGAGCCTGACGGCGACCACAAGAGTCAGAACAAAGGCGACGCCTATGCCGATGCAAATATGAAGCAGGTTATCGTAATAGGCCTGATATTGACCGCTGGCAATTAACCATAGTCCTCCCAGCGTGACGACTGACAGCAGAAGAATAACCAATAGATTGAGCCAGTTTTTGCTGTTCATCAGGGAAGAGTAAAAAAGCTTGCTGGTGGAGTTCATAAACCTTGTCCTGATTTTTAAGAGTTATGCGGCGGCATTAAGAAAACGGGAATCGGCCGTCAAGTGTTTGAAACTGAATACCTGCCAGGTGATGTTTTGCTGGCTAATCTCACCGGTGAGATACGGCGCGGCGGCAGACGCCTGTGTCAGTGGCTCGGGATGGCGCTGAAAATGTTTAAGACCGAAAACTTCATCAACCAGCACACCACTGCTGAGTTCGGCATCGTTAATCACGATAATGCGACTGCGTTTACTGGGTTTGGCGGCGCTGCCATCGAGATAAAGCCCCAGGTCGAATACGGGCAGCAATTCGCCGCGAAGATTCACAATACCGTAAACCCATGACTGGGATTTAGGTACTGCCGTGACTTGTTCCGGTAGCGGAAAGACTTCGCGTGATTCACCGAGCGGGATAACAAAATACTGCTGGCCAATACGAAAACCAATCGCGGTCCAGCTCTCTGTTGCGGTCTCTTGCTGCCCCAATCCCGCCGCTTGCTGTTTGCTGCGACGTTCCATGTCTTGAAGTAGCGAGATAATATCTTCCGGAGTCTGCAAGGCTGCCATGTTTCAGTTTCCCAGCAATTCGTTAATCTGGGTCATCAACTCAGTTTCGTCAACGGGTTTTCCCAAATACCCTTTGGCGCCTTGCCGTAGCCCCCACATTTTGTCTGTTTCCTGGTTTTTCGATGACACGATAATGATGGGAATATGGCTGGTTTGCGGATCTTTGCTAAGTTTCCGCGTTGCCTGAAAGCCATTGAGATTGGGCATCACCACATCCATCAGGATGAGGTCCGGCTTTTTTTGTTGGGTTACTTCGACTGCTTGTTCGCCATCTTCAGCGACCAGAATGGTATGCCCGTTTTTTTCGAGCATTTTTTGTAATACATAGACTTCAGTCGGCGAGTCATCGGCTATTAAGATTGTTGCCATAAGCTAATCAGCGTCCTGGTTGTTGTTTAGCAAATGTGTGCGGATGGCCCCGAGTAAATCGTCCCGGGTAAACGGTTTGGTGAGGTATTGTTCTGCACCGACTACGCGTCCTTTCGCACGGTCAAACAGGCCATCTTTGCTTGAAAGCATGACCACGGGGATTTCTCTGAACTTGGGATTGTTTTTCACCAAGGCGCAGGTCTGGTATCCGTCCAGACGTGGCATCATAATGTCGATAAACAGGATATCGGGATGATGTGCACTTATTATAGGCAGTGCCTCAAAGCCATTATCCGCCGTGAGTACTTCACACCCGGCCTTCTTTAGCAGAGTTTCAGCTGTACGGCGAATGGTGTTGCTGTCATCAATCACCATGACCTTCAGGCCGGAAAATTCAGATTCGTTCTCACTCACGGTTATGTAGTACCTGATAAAGTCGTCATTACTTATAAAGCCTTATCGGACGAAGATAACCGATTTTTAGTCCCTAGGCTAGAGATGTGACATGACGAATTTCGACTTTGTCTTGACTCATTTTTTTTGCCAACAAGTGAGTATGAATGACTTGAAAAATCGAAACTGTGTCCCATGTCACAGTATGGAAGGCAGTTTTGCCGCATCGTGCAACCTCCAAATAGTGAGTGACTGATATGACCTCTGGCGTTCCCCACCTGAAAACCGCATTAAATGGCCCGTTACTACAACTCGAATCACATCTGCTGGAACGGCAGACCCAAGTGGAGACCTGGCTCAGAGAACAATGGTTGGCCACTCCGGCACCTTTCTATACCTCAGTAGATTTGAGAAATGCCGGTTTCAAGCTGGCACCGGTCGATACCAACCTGTTTCCAGCTGGCTTCAATAACCTCAATGCGTCATTTATTCCTCTTTCCATTCAGGCGGCACAGGCGGCAGTAGAACGAGCCTGTCCGACCGCGAAGCGGGTGTTGATCGTGGCCGAAAACCATACCCGTAACCTGTTTTACCTGGAAAGTCTGGAAACATTGCGCGATATTTTCCAGAAAGCCGGTCTTGAGTCACGGATTGGTAGTTTGCGCGAGGATATTACCGAGCCTTTAACGGTCGACCTGCCATCCGGTAAGCAGTGCTTGTTGGAACCATTGGTCAGAAACGGTGATCGTGTTGCCGTCGGGGACTTTTCGCCTTGCCTGGTGTTATTGAACAACGACTTATCCGGTGGCCGTCCGGCCATTCTGGAAGGGTTGGAGCAACAAGTGATGCCACCATTGCACGCCGGTTGGTCGAATCGCAAAAAGTCGCATCACTTCACCCACTATCATGCCGTTGCTAAAGAATTCGCCGAGCAGATAGATATTGACCCGTGGTTGATTGAGCCGCTGACTTTGCAGTGCGGGGAAGTGAACTTTAAGGAAAAAGCGGGGTTGGAATGTTTGGCGCGCAATATCGATAACTTGCTGATGTCGATCCGCAGTAAATACCGTGAATACAATATCGATCGTGAGCCGTTTGTCGTCGTCAAGGCTGATTCAGGCACTTATGGTATGGGCATCATGACGGTAAAAAGCGCCGATGATATCTATAACCTCAACCGCAAGCAGCGCAACAAAATGTCATCGGCCAAAGAGGGGCTGGTGGTCGATAATGTATTGGTACAGGAAGGGGTTTATACCTTTGAAACCCTGGGTGAGGAGCAGGCTGTGGCTGAACCCGTCATTTATATGATGGATCACTATGTCATCGGCGGCTTCTACCGTGTTCATACCGGCCGTGGACCGAATGAGAACCTCAATGCGCCGGGCATGCATTTTGAACCGCTGGCCTTTGCCCAGTCCTGCATCACGCCGGATCAGACAGAAAAGCCAGATTCAGAACCCAACCGTTTTTATGCCTATGGTGTGATTGCCAGGCTGGCGCTGCTGGCTGCCGCCAGAGAGTTAGTCTAGGCGTTATGTTCACTCAGGTATGCGATGGTCATAGTCTGGTTATGTAACTGACTGTGACTATCGTCTTCGCCTGAGCAAATTTCACCGTTGGAATAAAAGCCGGTAATACCTGTCTGTAATCCCAATAGACGCTGAACGGCGAATACCTCATCAGCGACCTGTGACTCCATCACCAGTTTACGACCAACACAACTGACGCAAATCGCCAGTGCCTTGTCGTTAATATTCACGTCCTTTTGCAGGATCTGACGTGCTGCTTCACTGGCGCCCATCACCAGACTATCGTGATCGGACTTAAGGAAACGTACAGTGGAGCCCTGGTCGATATTACCGGCAAAGGTCAGACTGTTGTCTTTTTCATTGATCGAAAGCAGGGTACGGATCACATTAACGTTTTTCTCATCCATAATCGCAAACGGGAAATTCAGGCCTGAGGCTGGCAGCTCGTTGGCGTAGTAGCCGATATACATCTTATAGAGCGGGAGTGCCGGTTTACTGTCGAGTTCGTAGACCACGTTTTTATTGGAGCGAGTAATTTGTCGCGGCGGTCCATAGGGTTTCCAACCGCCTAGAGCGCCACTGGTAACGATGGCGTCATTGCCATAAATGCCAACGGCAACAACAACACGATCGCTGATCTTGTCATCATTTAGCAGCAGTGTTTTGGCAAACTTAGCATCGTCGCCTGCGAGTCCGCCGGTAATCGGCACATTCGGTAAGACTTCCTGCAAGCCCTGAACCAATTCGGAGCCGTTTACATTGAGACCATCGCTCAGTACAAACACACCTTTGAGGTCGTCCATTCTGAGTTCACCGGCAATCTGGGCGCCCAAGGCATGCGACTGTTCCATGCTGTTCACCGGTTTGGAAATGAACCGCAAGGTGCTGCGTTCCCACTTCATTGCCGTGATATGCACGCTGTCATCGTAAACACCGTCACTGGTGATCTCACCAGATGTGGTGCAGCCGATGATATGTGCTTCCGGATAACGTTTTCTTAGTGTTTTCGCGAAGCCACGTTCATTAAAGCGGTTGACCGAGCCAAAGACCAGTACCCAGTTTGCGTCCGGCAAAGGGGAGGAGGATGGCAGTTTGTTCAAGCCTGTTTTGGCTGGGAGGTGTTCTTGTTCAAACTTCATAGCTTTACAGATTTGGCTCCGGTTTATCGACGCATCCTGCATCGGACAGTGTCATGTAAAAAAGCGTATCGAGTGATACTACATCAGATTATTACGGATGGGGAATGGTCGGCAATTTAAAGTGTGATGTACATCACAATTTGTGCGGGCGTGAACAAAAAAGCCGCACACTGGCGGCTTTTGAGCTCAGGAAGAAAAAGACTGAAATTATTCAGCCAGCTTTTTCTTCAGTATTTCATTAACTTGAGCAGGGTTGGCTTTGCCTTTAGAGGCTTTCATCACCTGACCGACAAAGTAGCCAAACAGCTGCTCTTTACCTTCTTTATATTGCTGACGTTGGTCTGGATTAGCAGCGATCACCTCATCGATCATGCTTTCGATGGCACCACTATCGGTGACCTGTTTCAGCCCTTTGGCTTCGATGATGGCATCGGCGTCTTTTCCTTCACCCGCCCACAGTGCTTCAAAGACGGTTTTGGCAATCTTGCCGGAAATGGTGTTATCAGCGATACGCAGCAGTACGCTGGCCAGTTGCTCAGCACTGACTGGAGATTCTGTAATTTCCAGATTTGCCTTGTTCAGCGCTGCGGATACTTCTCCGATGACCCAGTTGGCACATTGTTTCGGATCTTTGTTGCCGGTCGCCGCCAGGACGGCTTCGAAGTAGTCAGCCAGTTCGCGGCTGCTGGTCAACAATGAGGCATCATAAAGCGACAAACCCAGTTCGTTAACGAAGCGATCGCGTTTTTCATTCGGCAGTTCAGGCAGGGTGGCACGGACTGAGTCAAGTAAATCGTTTTCGATAAGCAATGGCAGCAGATCCGGATCGGGGAAGTAACGGTAATCGTTGGCTTCCTCCTTGCTGCGCATAGAGCGGGTTTCGTTGTTGTCTGCATCATACAGGCGCGTTTCCTGAACCACTTCACCGCCACCTTCGAGCACGTCAATCTGACGTTCGATTTCGTAGTTGATTGCACGCTCAACATTACGGAAAGAGTTGATGTTTTTCAGCTCGGCACGGGTACCGAATTTTTCCTGACCTTTTGGGCGGATGGAGACATTGGCATCACAGCGGAATGACCCTTCCTGCATATTGCCGTCACAGACATCAAGGTAACGTACCAGCGAGTGAATTTTCTTCATGTAGGCCACGGCTTCTTTGGCACTGCGCATGTCCGGTTCAGAGACGATTTCTAACAAAGGCGTACCTGCACGGTTCAGGTCGATACCGGTCTGGCCATGGAAGTCTTCATGCAGTGATTTACCGGCATCTTCTTCCAGGTGGGCACGGGTGATGCCGATGACTTTTTCAGTGCCATCTTCCAGTTCGATGCTGATCTGGCCTTTACCGACGACAGGCAGTTCGTACTGACTGATTTGATAGCCCTTTGGCAGGTCCGGGTAGAAGTAGTTTTTACGGGCGAAAACACTGCGTTCCGCAATCTCGGCATTGATAGCAAGACCGAATTTAATCGCCATTTTCACGGCTTCTTCGTTTAATACCGGCAGGACGCCCGGTAATCCGAGGTCAACGGCACACGCCTGCGTGTTCGGTGCGGCACCATAGGTAGTAGCTGCGCCTGAGAAAATCTTACTTTTAGTGGCGAGCTGGGCATGGATTTCCAGCCCGATGACAACTTCCCATTCCATAAATACGGCCTGATTAAGATTCTAAAAACGACAAATTGTAGCAAGGATTAGCGCAAACTAAGAATTTTCCAGCCGCGTTGTTCGGCAACGGCGTGCAGCTTCGGATCCGGATCGACGGCAACCGGCGTATCAACCAGTTCCAGCAGCGGCAAATCGTTATGTGAGTCACTGTAGAACACGCTGTCTTTCAGATCGAGATCATGGCTGGCCAGCCATTCTTTCAGACGCTCAACCTTACCGTGTTGGAAAGAGGGTTGGCCCGCAACACGACCGGTAAAACGACCATCGACCATTTCCGGGTCGCTGGCGATCAGGTGGTCAATGCCTAGCATGTTGGCAATGGGCGTCGTCAGAAAACTGTTAGTGGCAGTGATGATAAGCAGGGTGTCACCGCGCGCACGGTGTCTTTCCACCAAGGCTTCCGCGGCAGGCAGCATAATTGGTTTGATTTTTTGCTCTAGATAGGCAGCACGCCATTCTTCCAGTATTTCCAGATCATGACTGGCGAGTGGCTTGAACACAAAGGCCAGAAATTCATAAATATCCAGCGAGCCTTCCAGGTACTGCTGATAATAGTGTTCGTTAGCGCGACGGTAAGCGTCTTCATCGACGATGCCGTTTTCGCACAGATAACGTCCCCATAAAAAGTCGCTGTCGCCGCCCAGCAGCGTGTTGTCGAGGTCAAAGATTGCCAGCGCCATGATACCGATGAAGTCTCCGCGTTTAATTCAAATAGCGCCTATTGTAAGCCAAAATGCGTTGCAACCTGACGGTGCTTTTAATAATCTAACCGGTATTGAAGATTAACCTGCTGGGGGCGTTAGCGTTCAGCCAGTCAGAGACTTAAGTCGTGATTGATAAAGATGGCTTCAGGCCAAATGTAGGGATCATTCTCTGCAACGATGATAACCAGGTGTTGTGGGCGCAGCGTGCGCAACATGACTCTTGGCAATTCCCGCAGGGGGGAATTAAAGCCCATGAAACGCCGGAGCAGGCAGCCTACCGTGAATTAATGGAAGAAGTGGGTTTGTCTCCCGAGCACGTCGAGTTACTTGCGACGACGCGTGGTTGGTTACGTTACCGCTTGCCCAAACGCTACCTGCGTTATGGCAACAAGCCGCTTTGTATCGGCCAGAAACAGCGCTGGTTTTTGATGCGCTTTACCGGCAACGAAGACGATGTGAAGCTGGATCTGCATGAAAAGCCTGAGTTTGATGACTGGCGTTGGGTCGATTACTGGCAGCCGGTAGAAGAAATCGTGTTCTTCAAGCGCCGCGTTTACGAAAAAGCGCTGCATGAATTCGCGCCAGTTTTGTTTCCTGAATACCGCCGACGCATCAATCGCCGGCAGAAAACCGGCGCTTAAGCTAACTGCTTGCGGAATACCCGCGAATTACGCTGATAGTTGTATAAGGCTTGCTTGGCAACCGGCAGATCAGCGATCTCCGCTGGCTTGAAGCCGTGTTCGAGAAACCAGTGCGCTGTTTGTGTGGTAAGCACATACAGCGAGGTCAAACCGGCATTGCTGGCCGTCTGTTCAAGGCTGGCCAGTAACTGTTTTCCCCGCCCCTTGCTCTGGTAGCTGTTGGATACCGCAAGGCAGGCCAGCTCGGCCATGGCGTTTTCCGGATAGGGGTACAACGCCGCGCAGGCGACGACGGTGCCGTCACGTTCCATTACGGTGAAGTGGTCAATTTCCCGTTCCAGTAATTCCCGTGAGCGCTTCACCAGGGTGCCGTTGGCTTCCAGCGGCTGTAACAATTCCAGAATCCCGCCGACATCCTCAATGGTGGCCTGACGTGTGGTTTCAAACGAAGTTGCTGTCAACAAGGTGCCGGCACCATCACGACTGAACAATTCCTGTAACAAGGCGCCGTCCTGCGCCCGATCGAGCAGGTGCACACGTTTAACGCCAGATTGACAGGCACGTACGGCAGCAGCAATGGATGGGTGCGCGTTCGGTTTTTCCCTAGCTTGTTGTAATGTCAGTTCACGAGGCAAATCGCGGTTGCTATGACCGATAAAAATCAACTTGTCAGCCTGTAGGGATACCGCCACGGCGGTCGCAATTGCTTCCGCAGGCAGGTTAAACACTTCACCGGTCAGCGAAAAACCGAGCGGTGGTAACAGAACAATATTGCCCAATCCGAGCTGCTGATTGATGCCATCGGTATCAATACGGCGAACTTCACCGGTATGGCCCAGATCTACACCATCAAGAATGCCTGCGGGTCTGGCCGTGACCAGATTGCCGCTGGTGCAGCGCACACGGGCATCGGCCATCGGAGTATGCGGAAGACCAAAAGACAGTTTGGATTCGATATCCAGTCGCAGCTTACCAATCACCGCTTTGGCCACTTTTAGGCTGGCATCGTCAGTGATGCGCAGACCGCAGTGATAATGCACCGGAATGCCTTTCTGTTCACACTGCGCCTCAATCTGTGGCCGTGCACCATAAACCAGTACCAGCTTGATGCCGAGACTGCTGAGAATGGCGATGTCATGCAGCAATGGGTCGAAGCCATCACTGTCAATGGTTTCACCATCAAAGGCGATAACAAAGGTCGCACCACGGTGCGCGTGAATATAAGGCGCAGCCGTACGGAACCAGCTGGTAGTGGTGGCTAGATTCAGATGATTATTCAGCGGTGGTGCGTTATTCATAAGTTACTTTTTATCTCAGACTCAGCAGGCTTGCCAAGTGTGGTGTAAAATTTATAAGGATAAAAAACGCGATCATAGCATTTTGCGTTGAATTTCAGCTTTTTGGAGAGTTATCAGCATGCCTCAATATCGTTCTAAAACGTCGACTGCCGGTCGTAACATGGCGGGTGCCCGAGCCTTGTGGCGAGCGACGGGAATGAAAGACGATGATTTCAACAAGCCGATCATTGCCGTTGCCAACTCCTTTACCCAGTTTGTACCGGGCCATGTCCACCTCAAAGATCTGGGCCAGTTGGTCGCCCGCGAAATCGAAAAGGCCGGTGGTGTGGCGAAAGAGTTCAACACCATTGCGGTGGACGACGGTATTGCGATGGGCCACGGCGGTATGCTCTACAGCCTGCCTTCACGCGATATTATCGCGGACTCTGTCGAGTACATGGTCAATGCACATTGCGCCGATGCCATCGTCTGTATTTCCAACTGTGACAAGATCACGCCGGGTATGTTGATGGCCGCGATGCGCCTGAATATTCCGGTGATTTTTGTTTCTGGCGGTCCGATGGAAGCGGGTAAAACCAAACTCGCGGGTCAGGACGTCAAGCTGGATCTGGTCGATGCCATGGTGCAGGCCGCTGACGAACATGTCAGCGATGAAGATGTGGCCCAAGTTGAACGCAGTGCCTGTCCGACCTGTGGTTCCTGCTCCGGTATGTTTACGGCGAACTCGATGAACTGCCTGACCGAAGCGCTGGGTCTGTCGCTGCCGGGCAATGGTTCATTGCTGGCCACACATGCTGACCGTGAACAGCTGTTCCTTGAAGCGGGTCGTCGCATTGTCGATTTGGCCAAGCGCTACTACGAAAATGACGAAGAAGACGTATTGCCGCGCAATATTGCGACTAAAGCTGCGTTTGAAAATGCGATTGCGCTGGATATCGCCATGGGTGGTTCAACCAATACGGTCCTGCATTTGTTGGCAGCAGCCAATGAAGCCAAGGTCGATTTCACCATGGCTGATATCGATCGTATGTCACGCAAGATCCCTAACCTTTGCAAAGTGGCACCGGCAACTAACAAATACCATATGGAAGACGTACACCGCGCTGGTGGCGTCGTCGCGATTCTGGGCGAACTGGCTGCAGGTGGACTTTTGCACACCGATGTACCGACGGTTCACAGTAAAACGCTGGGCGAAGGTCTGGCGCAGTGGGATATTGCCCGCAGCCAGTATGAAGTGGCGCAGAGTCGTTATCTCGCTGGCCCTGCCGGTATTCCAACGCAGGTCGCTTTCAGTCAGGACTGCCGCTGGCCGGAACTGGATCTGGATCGTGAAAACGGTTGTATCCGTGATATTGAACATGCCTACAGTCAGGATGGTGGTCTAGCGGTACTTTACGGTAACCTCGCCGAAGACGGCTGTATCGTCAAAACTGCCGGTGTGGACGAGTCGATACTGACTTTCTCTGGCCCTGCCCGCATTTTTGAATCACAGGATGCGTCCGTTGCGGCAATTCTGGGTGGTGCCATTAAAGAAGGTGATGTGGTGCTGATTCGCTACGAAGGGCCTAAAGGCGGTCCGGGTATGCAGGAAATGCTGTATCCGACCAGTTACCTCAAATCGAAAGGTCTGGGCAAAGCCTGTGCCTTGCTGACAGACGGTCGCTTCTCCGGTGGTACATCGGGTCTGTCTATTGGTCATGCCTCACCGGAAGCGGCGGAAGGTGGCAATATCGGGCTGGTGGAAGAGGGCGATATCATTCGTATCGATATTCCTAACCGTACTATCAATGTCGAGTTGAGCGATGAAGAATTCGCGCACCGTCGTGCCAAGATGGAAGCCCGTGGTGAAAATGCCTGGAAACCGGTAGCACGTGAACGTGAGGTCAGTCTGGCATTGCAGGCCTACGCGGCGTTGACTACCTCTGCTGCCAGAGGTGCCGTACGCGATGTGGAACAGTTAAAACGTCGCTAAGGGCTGACAAGCAACAATAAAAAGCCCGGGCAACCGGGCTTTTTTATATCCAGCGTTTAGATTTGCTGGGCGTAGAGCTTCTGGTACAAACCGTCCTGACGGATCAGTGAGTCATGGTCGCCCTCAGCGATAATCTCGCCGCCATCAAAGACCACTACCCGATCAGCCTGTCTGACAGCACTTAATCGGTGAGCAATGATAATCGTGGTGCGGTCCTGCAGGTATTGCTCCAGCGCCATATGCAGATGGTATTCGGTGTCACTGTCGAGCGCAGAGGTGGCTTCATCGAGCACCACCACACTGGGGTTAATCAAAACCATGCGGGCAATCGCCAGCCGTTGCCGCTGACCTCCGGACAGTTTGACCCCGGCGCGACCGATAATGGTATCCAGCTTTTTAGGCATCGCCACAATCACATCTTCCAACTGAGCGATTCTGACCGCATTCCAGATGGCTTCATCATCGAAGTCGCGGCCCATGGTGATGTTTTCACGCACCGTGTCGTTGAATAAAGCGGGTGCTTGTAGCACGGTGGCAACATGCTCGCGAACAGTGTCCAGACCAATATCGCTGACGGCGACATCATTGAAGTACACCATGCCTTTGTCAGCCGGGTATAAACCAAGCAGCACGTTGACCAGGGTCGATTTGCCGGCACCACTGGCACCGACCAGTGCGACTTTCTCGCCAGCGTTGATCGACAGTGAGACCCCGTTGAGCACCTTGTGGTTGTCACCGTATTTGAAGTGCAGATCCTCAATGCGGATACTGCTGGCCTGACCGTCGATGAAGGGATTAATTTTGTCTGGATAGCGTTGCTCTTCCTTCATCGAGAACAGCTTATTCAGACGCACCACTGCGGCGCTGGCGGAGTAGAAGGAATACTGAATATTCAGGATTTCCTGAACCGGACTCATCATGAACCAGAGGTAGCCGAACACCGCAAACATCTGACCGATGGTCAGATCGGAAAACACCACCATAAACATACTGACGGCACGGAACACATCAAATCCGAACAGGAAGATCACAAAGGAAAAACGATTGGCGGCATCGCTTTTCCAGGCAAATTCGGAGGCGTGACTGCGTACACTGCGAGCCTGGTCAATGACCCGCAGTAGGTAATGTTTTTCACGGTTGGCTGTGCGGATCTGCTGTACCGCATCCAGCGTTTCGGTCAGGCTCTGCTGAAACAGCTCGAAGGCCGAGTTCTCTTTTTTCTTCAGTGCTTTGACGTGCTTGCCGACGACCATGGTGAAATAAATCACCAGCGGATTCATAAACAGGATGAGCAGCGCCAACTGCCAGTGCAGAAACAGCAGGATAACCGCGGTGCCGATAATACTGAGCAAGGCCACGATAAAACGGCTGATGGTATTACCGATAAAGTTGTCGATAACCTCGATATCGGTGACAAAGTGCGAGGCAATACCGGCGCTGCCGCGGGTTTCGTATTCGCTGATGGCAATGCGTCCCAGCCGTTTGATGAGTTTCTGGCGAATACGGAAGGTAATGCGTTTGGCAATCAGCGTGAAATAGCGTGACTGGGCGACATTCAGTACCAGAGAAATAACACGCAACACCAGGGTAAACAGCAGAACGGCGGTGATAAACAGCACGGGACCGTGCCAGCCAACGGGAGTGAACTGTTCAATAAAGTGCACGGTGACGCCGGGCTGGTTCAGCAGTACCTCGTCGACCATCAACGGCAGCAATAACGGCACCGGTACCGCACAGATCGTAGCGAGCACAGCAATGAGATTGGCTTTGATCAGATGCTTTTTATAGCCCAAAGCCTGCCGCAGTATGCCTTTAAGATCGTAGTTATTGTCGCTACTCATTTGTCTGCCGGAACTAGAACACGAGAAGGCTGAAAATATTTCAGCATCGACACGGTGTGATGTGTCAGGGGCGTTAGCATCGCCCCTTTCGATATTATACCCCCTGAATCACAGAGGGGAGGGCTTAGAGACTGCCCCAGCTGTCTTTCTTGCGCAGGCGCAGGCGCGGCAGGATCAGACCCAGCAGCAGACCGGAAAACAACACGGCGGCACCGACCAGGAACCAGCTACGGGTGCTGTTATCTTTCAGCGCATTATTTTCAATCACCAGTGTCTGGTTACGGTGATCGATTTGTTGCAGTTTTTCCTTGAGCTGGCGGTTTTCATTTTCCAGTGCCACGGCATTAGATGCGGTGCGACGCAAATCATCCAGTTCCTTGCTAAGGCGCTGTGATTTTTCACGCAAAGTCAGGTTTTGCGAATCCACATCGGTGTTCTGATTACTCAGCGCAGAAATTTCTTCTTTGAACTTGCTGATTTCGAGCTCCAGACTGGCAATGCGTTGCTGGCTGGCTTCGAGTTGATCACGTGCACTGGGTGAGTTGCTCAGGTAACGGGTTAATACCCAACCTTCAGCGCCCTCAGCAGTTCTGACCTTGGAGTAGCCGGTTGGGTCGGTTTCCAGCACCTGCAGGCGGGCACCGGAAGGCAGCATTTTTTTGATGCCGAATTTAATACCCTGTCCACTGCGCATGGTGATTTCCAGTTCATCGGACACGTAACGGGTGGTTTGTGCCTGAGTCAGAACTGGCAGACAGAACAGGGCGGCTAGCAGGGTGCAGCTGATGAGTTTTTTCACGATGCGTAAGCTTTTTGAATAAAAAACCGCATTTTAACAGATGCAGGTCCGAGCGCTTCAAGTGTCTGCTTATGGTTATGCGACTAAATCGGCATAAATAGCCTTATTCATCAGCCTGTCATAAAAGCTTGGTAGTTTCGCAAGGGCGAAAAGACAGGTAAAAAATAATGGATAAATTAAGAGTAATGTTTTTATGCACGGGCAACTCCTGCCGTTCACAAATGGCGGAAGGGTGGGCACGTGCGCTGGCCGGTGACGATATTGATATTAAATCTGCCGGCATTGAAGCCCATGGGCAGAACAAACGTGCCATTCAGGTTATGGCCGAAGTCGGTATTGATATTTCGGCGCAGGAATCGATCCGCGTGAATGCGGAAATGCTGGAGTGGGCTGATTTGCTGGTCACATTGTGCGATAACGCAGAAGAGCAGTGTCCTTTGCTTAGCCCGCATACGATTAAGGTGCACCTGCCGCTGCCTGATCCTGCCAAGATGCGGGGCAGCGAAGCTGAACTTCTGGACGAATTTCGCGAGAGCCGTGAAAAAGTCCGCCAACGGGTGGAGTTCGTCCTTGAGCAGGTAGCATTGGAAGCGGCGGTTTAAGCCGCTTCCACTTGATTTCAGGCGTTGATAACGTTCTGCTGGATGTTTGGCGCACAGCACTGACACTGCTTGCTGGCCAGCTGATACAGACTGTTTCCGCTGATCTGTTTTGCCAGGGATTTAGCCTGACTGGCGCACTCTGCCAGATCACTTTCCAGCAACAGTCCGTCGAAGTCTTTCAGTCTCACGGCACCTATTGACAGGCTCAGTAAGGGATAGAAGGTTTCCCGCCCGTGCCGATCGACGGCGTGAATGCCTTTTTGTTGCAGATGACGCAGGTTATAAAACTGTGGATGCAAGGCTTCGAATGCGGCCAGGATCTGCTTGCAGCGCTGACGCCAGTCGGCACTTTCAAACAGAATAATAAAATCATCACCGCCCACATGGCCGATAAAATCAATGTCTGTATTGATGTGGTCGGTGAGGGTTCTGGCAGTCAGACTGATGACCTGATCTCCTTTACTGTAACCATAGATGTCGTTGTAGGGCTTGAAGTTGTCCAGATCGACATAACAAATGGTCACATCACGATCCTGCTCGATACTGTCGCGGGTCTGCTCACTGAGCGGTACATTGCCTGGCAGGCCGCTGAGCGGATTGGCATGGCGGGCCATGGTGATTTGCATATCGGTGATCTGACGCAATAAATCCATCAAGCTGCCAATGCCCCGGTAACGATCAGATTCCGTAATGACAAACACACTGTGCTGTTGCTGCGTTTGCTGACTGGTGATCTGGTAACTCAGTTTTTTCAGCGGCAGCGAGGTTTCGACCACCAGCGGTGAAGTGTCCATAAAGGATTGAATGGCTTTGCGGCCATGCAGTTCACGGCCATAACGACTGGCATAAAGCGTCATAAACTCATCGCGCCAGACCATACCTTTTACCCTGTTGGCGTCATCCACGACCGGTAAAGCAGTCAGTTTGAGGCTTTTCTGGAAACGCTCCGCGACCAGCTCCACATTATCTGTCAGACGCAGTGGCGTTAATTCGGTCAGCAGGCTGCCGACCAGCGTATTAGCTCGTGGTCGGCCTGCACTGACAAGGTGAGTCGTCTGGCGTTGGGCGAACAGATCGTCATCTACTGTCGGTTGGGGCTGACGGCTGGGGCGGCCAAAGTAGTATCCTTGCGCGAACTGCATATCCAGACTTTGCGCTGCCAGGTATTCCTGGCGGATTTCGACGCCTTCACCGATGACCTGACAGCCAATGCTCTGGGCGATATCGAGCATGGACTGCACAAACTGACGTTTCTGCCTGTCTTCGTGAATATTCTGCAGGAAGTGACGATCCAGTTTGACGAAGTCCGGTTTGAGTTCGGACCAGGTCCGTAGCCCCGAGTAGCCAGCGCCGAGATCATCAATGGCGATGGAAAAGCCCATTTCCCGATAGTGCCGTGTCGCTTTGCGCATCAGGTCATAATCATCAATCGGGTATTGTTCGGTCAGTTCAATAACCACCTGTTCCGGTGATAAGCCTGCGTCCTGCAAATACTGCAGAGTGAGGCCATGCGGGTAGTCATTCTGCAGCAAGGCCGCTGGCGAGGTGTTGATAAACAATCTGCCTGTCAGCCCCAGTTCACCATAGCGTCTGATTACGGTTTCCCGACAGAGCAAGTCCAACTCTGCAAGCAGACCATGGCGGCTGGCGGTATTAAACAGGTTGATCGGCGAATGCAGCGGGCTGGCCGATGGCCCGCGGATCAGGGCTTCATAGGCGAATACCTGCTGATGCTGCAGCGAGACAATCGGTTGAAACAGAGGGGTCAGACTTCCTAGTCTTAAAATCTCTTCCAGTGAGTGGTAATGGCGTAGTTCTTCTTGTGTCATTTTTATTAGCCGTTATAAAAAAAGTCCTGCCCCCGGAAGAGGCAGGACAATTCACCACGAGAGATGATCTTAGTTAAGGGGTAATCTCATAGAGGGAGATGGTGTTGCTGATTTCATTGGTGACCAGCAGCCAGCCGGTGTTGGCGTCGCGCTCGATGTAAATCAAACCTTCAGGGCCAACGTCCGTCGGTTCACCATCAATTGCCGCAATCATGTCCAAATCCAAAAAGCCAACCGCTTCAGGTTTGCTGGGGTTAGAAAGCTTATAGATGAAAATGTCTGAGGTACGCTCTGTACCAATGAATGCGTAGCTGTCACCTGCGAGTTCACCGACAACGACGGATTCAGGCTCAGGGCCTTTGGCATCACTGCGGTTCTCTTCTTCTACGCCAGGTTCATCAGAGTTGAAGTAGAGAAGTGGATTAGCTTTTGACGCTACTGATTGAGCTTGAGCACGTTCAAATTCAGAGCCGCTGTCATATACTTGTTTACCGTTTGCATTCCAGATTGAGAATGACCGGCCACCTACGGAAAATAACTGATCCACGTCACCGTCACCATCAATATCGCCTTGTGATTCAGTAGTCAGGAGGCGACCGAGGTTTTCATTTTTCTGGAGCTCTTCAGCATTTGGGAATGCTTTAGGGTCCAAGGTCAAGTCTTTGATTCTGGCTTCTTCACTGTAGCCATCATAATCACGCGTATCGCCTTCATTTGCCGTGATAATGAAGGTCGCATCATCACGTTGATAACTAGCAATTGCGTCAGGCAGATACATGCCAAAAGTTGGCCAGGATTGGATATTTATTGCGTCGTCTTTATCGCTAGCATCAAAGCCATTTTTTTTCTGGTGATGAACTTTGTAGCCTAAACCATAGATATCGGTGATCGTTGCGGAAGCAATATCCAGTTTTGCCAGAGCATTGTTTTCCTGCAATGAAACCCAAGCTGTGCTTGAGTCAGCTGAAACAGTGATGTATTCGGGTTCAAGATCCTGAGAAACGCTAGCGTCAGGGCCAAAAATACGAACATCCTTTAACTTCACTCCCTCAAATGCATGAAAATTAGAGGTAGATGGTGTCCATGTTGATGTGTCAATGACTGTCACAGAACCTTCAGGGTCGGTGCTGTAATCATCATTAGGCTCACCTTCATTGGCCACCAGCAAATAGTTGCCATCGGGGGTGAATGTGAGCATATCTGGCAGGGCGCCGGCTGTAATCACATCAAATTCGGTATAGGTGCCCAGATTTGTGTCGTATTCAAACAACACCACTGAGCCATTATCAGTTTTGGTTTCCGCTTCTACCGCGACAGCTACAATGCCATTGCTGACATCGACACTATTCGGGCCACCGCCGTAGACAGACAGGTCAATGACTTGGAATTCCTGCAGCATATTGTTGCCATCAAGCGACAGAATACGCAGTTCATTTTCAGCGGCATTGGTAACAAAAAGACGAGAACTGGCTTCATCAAAGGCAGCGATTTCGGCACAACTTTCTTCACCGCCACACTCTTCGGCGTAGGTCGACAGTTTTGAGACGTTCAGTGCATTGGCGGTGAGTGGAAAGATCAAACTCAAGCCCAGTAGGAATGGGTGTTTAGACATTTTTAGCCTCAGCTCGGGGTCAGTAAAAGTATGATCAAGATCACACAAATACAGGTCAGTTTTGTGACAGAAAGATGAAGCTTTTATGACGGTTGCTACCGCTGTAGAGACATAAAAAAAGGCCCCACCCTGAGGTGAGGCCTTTTCCCGAAGAGTCCTTCTTCTAATTCTGGTTTCTACCAGAATGCTTGTGCACGGAATTTCAGAGCTGATGGCTCTTCGTCAGCACCCAAACCATCAACCGTCAGATCAGTGACTTTAGAGTAGTTCAGCATCAAGCGAGTGTTCTTGGTTGGGTAGTAGTTAACACCCAATGTGAACTGGTCGTATTCATCTTCCAAAGATGAACCTGGATCGATTTCTACACTTTCAAAACGTGCAGCCACCTGCCATGCGCCATATGAAGAGTTAGGTGAAATACCTGAGGTATAACCTTTTTTCCATTTCAGTGATTCACCAGTCAGGAAGTAACCCGCTTCCACGGCATAACCTGTGGTGTCGATGTCACTACCCGCTTCTGGTTCAGCAGTATGATCCAGGTATTCTGCCATCGCATGGAATGAACCGAAGATAGCCATGGCATCAACAGTGAAGGCATCAGCTTGGTCCAAATCAATGCCGCCTGTAGATACTGGTTTGAAAATGTCGTCGTGGCTGACCAGATCAGGTTTGAACTCGAATGAGTCACCGCCACCTTGTGTCAGGTAACCCGCACCGATCTGAACCAGATTCTTACCTTCTTGGTATGGCAGAAAAGAACCGCGTACAGCGAAGGTGCTACCGTTGATTTCGTAGGTGTCCCCACCATTTTCATCGAATTCACCGTTTTGCAGACCTGCACTCAGCGCCCATTTATAGTCGCTGTCATTGATGCTAACAACCGCACCACTTGCACGTGCTGGAGAAACGCTGCTGTCAGCAAACATTGGACGATCCATGAACGTCATGTATTTAGAACTGATTTTGGTGTTCAGACCGAATGGGATATGAGATTGACCCAGTTTCACGCCGTATTTGACGTCATCAGTCAGTTTGTTGCCGTAGCTAACGTAAGCGTCTTTGATTGAAGCATCGCCACCAGCGAAGTCAGCTTCAAATTTGTAGCCCATGTCGTAGATTTTGCCTTCAAAACCCAGACGTGCACGACGCAGTTCAGTACCTTTTACATCATCCGCGCTGTCATCAGTGTCAGCATCAGCATCAACTGCATCCCACATGACACGGCCGATAGGCTGGAATGACCAGTTACCGTCACGGTCTGAAACAACCAGTTTGCCGTCAGTTTCGATAACAGGCATATTGGCAGTCGCTTCTTCGACTTCTTTTTTCATTTCAGCTTTATCCGCTTCAGCCATTTCTTTATCAGCGGCTGCTGCGTTTGTCAGCAAGTCATAATCCTGGGCGCTGATAGTGCCTTTATCGCGCAGAACTTTGAGCAGATCCAGCATTGCGTCGTTATTAGCGTGTGCTGGCATTACAGCGCCGCCGAATAGCGTTGCTGCAATCAGTAAAGATGTTGATTTCAGTTTCAAGGGACTATCCTCTTGGTTAGTTAATCAAGTTCGGACTATCGCCGAAGTCCCGCACACCTTATGCCTGTAATGTTTCACGCTGATGAACCTTTTGTGACAGTTTGATGACATTGATACAAAACGCTGTTTTTGTGGTGCTGTTGCAACAAACAGCCCAGCTTGAAAAAAACAAAGACGACCCAATGTCTCTGTAGACATACCCAACAAAGAGAAACCTCATGTTTCGATTTTTATTTGTGCTGTTTTTAGTGATTCCCCTTGTCGAGATTTATTTTCTGATTCAGGTGGGGCAGGTGATCGGCGCGGGCTGGACTATCTTTCTGGTGGTTGCAACGGCAGTGATAGGTGCCTTTCTGCTCAGGTTGCAGGGGTTTCAGACCCTGCAGCGGGCGCAGAGTGTTATGGCCAAGGCGCAGATACCCGCCATGGAGATGATGGAGGGGCTGTGTCTTCTGGTCAGCGGCGCTCTGCTTTTGACCCCTGGCTTTTTTACTGACACGCTGGGCTTCTTATTGCTGTTGCCACCACTGCGCCGGAGCGTAATCAGCCATCTGGTAAAAAACAGTACATGGGTGTTTCGCCAAACAGGACGGGCATCGTTCTATCAACAGCGGTCGTATTCAGCGCACCAGACAGGCGACATCATTGATGGTGAGGTTGTCGATGATGATGAATCACGTCATTTGAAGTAAACAAAAATCAAAAATTTTTAACGCAAGCTCTTGAAAGCACTTTTTCAGCCCCCATCTTAGGGGAGCCAAAACAAATAACTTGGTCCTAAACAGACATAGACATTTTTCGGAGGAATTACAGATGAATCTTCGCCCCCTTCATGATCGTGTGATTGTGCGTCGCATGGAAGAAGAAACCATGAGTGCAGGCGGTATTGTTATCCCTGACAATGCAGCAGAGAAACCATCACGTGGTGAAATTCTGGCTGTAGGCAATGGCAAAATCACCGATTCAGGTGATGTTCGCGCCTTGTCAGTCAAAGTCGGTGACAAAGTCCTGTTCGGTAAATATGCCGGTACAGAAGTCAAAGTTAACGGTGAAGAACTGCTGGTCATGCGTGAAGATGACATTGTTGCAGTTATCGAAGGCTAATCTTCTGAATTCATTCGCTATATAAGGATAAGAGGAATAAACAATGGCTGCTAAAGAAGTCAAATTCGGCGCTGATGCGCGCCAAAAAATGGTCAAAGGTGTTAACACACTGGCCAACGCGGTAAAAGTCACTCTGGGCCCTAAAGGTCGTAACGTCGTTCTGGACAAAAGCTTTGGTGCACCTACCGTAACCAAAGATGGTGTGTCTGTTGCCAAAGAGATCGAACTGGAAGACAAGTTTGAGAACATGGGCGCCCAGATGGTGAAAGAAGTGGCTTCACACACTTCTGACGCTGCTGGTGACGGTACTACCACTGCGACAGTACTGGCACAGGCCATTCTGCGTGAAGGTATGAAAGCGGTTGCTGCCGGTATGAACCCGATGGATCTGAAACGTGGTATCGACAAAGCCGTGCAAGCTGCTGTTGAAGAACTGCGCAGTATGTCTTCTCCGTGTGATGACGACAAAGCAATTGCCCAGGTTGGTACTATCTCTGCCAACTCAGATGCATCAGTTGGTAGCATCATTGCTGAAGCGATGCAGAAAGTCGGTAAAGAAGGCGTTATCACTGTTGAAGATGGTAGCGGTTTCGACAACGAACTGGACGTGGTTGAAGGTATGCAGTTCGACCGTGGTTACCAGTCTCCCTACTTCGTCAACAACCAACAAACGATGACTGCCGAACTGGAAGATCCGTTTGTTCTGTTGTTCGATAAGAAAATCTCAAACATCCGTGAACTGCTGCCAACACTGGAAGCGGTTGCGAAATCAAGCCGTCCGCTGCTGATCGTTTCTGAAGACGTGGAAGGTGAAGCGCTGGCTACGCTGGTTGTGAACAACATGCGCGGCATCGTTAAAGTGTGTGCGGTTAAAGCGCCGGGCTTTGGTGACCGTCGTAAAGCCATGCTGGAAGACATCGCTGTGTTGACCGGCGGTACTGTGATTTCCGAAGAAGTCGGCCTGAGCCTTGAGAAAGCGACTCTGGAACACCTGGGTCAAGCTAAGAAAATCACTGTCAGCAAAGAAAACACCACTATCGTTGATGGCGCTGGCCGTGGCGAAGAAATCCAGGCACGTGTTGAACAAATTCGTTCACAAATCGCTGAGTCTTCATCTGACTACGACAAAGAAAAACTGCAAGAACGCGTTGCCAAACTGGCTGGTGGTGTTGCCGTGATCAAAGTCGGTGCTGCGACCGAAATGGAAATGAAAGAGAAGAAAGCACGCGTTGAAGACGCTCTGCACGCGACCCGTGCAGCCGTTGAAGAAGGCGTAGTTGCTGGTGGTGGTGTGGCTCTGGTTCGTGCAGAAAGCAATCTGGGTGAACTCAAAGGTGACAACCACGATCAAGACATGGGTATTAAACTGCTGCGCCGTGCGATGGAAGAGCCACTGCGTCAAATCGCAACCAATGCTGGTGCAGAAGCCTCTGTTGTTCTGAACGAAGTCGCTGCTGGTAAAGGTAACTTCGGTTACAACGCTGCCAATGGTGAATACGGCGACATGATCGAAATGGGTATTCTGGATCCGACCAAAGTAACTCGTACCGCTCTGCAAAATGCGGGTTCTGTTGCGGGTCTGATGCTGACTACCGAAGCGATGATCGCTGAACTGCCAAAAGACGATGCACCAGGCATGCCTGATATGGGCGGCATGGGTGGCATGGGCGGCATGATGTAATCATCCGTTCAGTCTAGTGCTGAAGAAAGCCCCGGTTCTTACTGGGGCTTTTTTTATGTCTAGTGTTTGTGTTCATGTGAAAGAGTCAGGCCATCGTCTACATAGGGCGGGGCTGGTACGGGTAAGTTAGCAATTGGTGCCGAAGTGACGAGACCTGATTCAGCGTCCAGACTGATGACTGAGCCTAAGCCTGCATATAGATAACGATCGCGAAAGCTTTCGCTCAATGTGCCAAAAGCGGGTTCTCCCGTGCAGTGGGCAGGGGCAATCCACTCAACGTTAAAGATATCTCTCATGGTCGTGGCTATGCGTTGGATTTCATCGTTGGAAGCGGGCAATAAATGTGTGCCGCCTATGACCAAGTGAACAGGCTGATGAAATTCTGCTTTGGCTGTTTCAATAATTTTTTCAATGGTCGGGTGACTACAACCAACCACAATGACCAAGCCTTTCGGTGTTTCGATAACGAGTGATAATTCCTGAAGAGGTAAGTCTGTTCCCCAAGCCCCTTTTAAGGCAATAAGGTGAATACCGGCCGCTACTTTAGTGGTCTGTTTGACCAGGGTGAACTTGGCTTCTGGCCATGCGCTACCAAATGTCAGGCGAGCGGGTGGCTTGCCATCAAAATAGCGCATATTGTCAGTCAATGACGGGGCAGCCGGGTAAAAGTCGCCGGGCAAGTCTGCTCCGAACACACCAAAGCCTTCATGTGGTGCATAGATGGGTAGGTTAGGTTGTTGAGACACTAGATAAGCCAGCCCGCCCATATGGTCACCATGACGATGTGAAATAACCGCAAACTGCAGCTTGCTAAGATCAACGCCGCTGGTACTTATATTGTGGGCAAAGATGTCACCGTTATTGCCGGTGTCGAACAGAAACTGTTTGCCTTGATGTTCGATAACAACAGAAAAACCCCAGTCCTTGGTCAGTGTTGATGGTAGACCAAAAGCATCATAAATCACGGTCAGGCGAGTATCAGACTCGGCCGTACTTAGGCTCGGGATGAGGCAAATCAGAAAGAGAAAAAAAGCGAGGAGTCGATGGCTCATTTTTTACCTCCAGATAAAAAATGATGCTTAGCGCTCACTGTCAGACATGCTCATAGTAAGCACACACATTCCAGCTTACGCCTCATTCAAGAATATGTGTAGTGAGGCGATATTGGGACTGGTAGAAAATCAGGGGTGTAATGTTTTCCAGAAGGGCAGCATGATCGCGGCCAGAACCAGAGCGATAATGGCAAGTACAGCCAGACTTCTGAAAGGATGTTGCAGACTCTGCTGCCAGAAACCGACTTCTTCACCGTTGGCGATACGATCCTGATAGTCGCTTTGCATGGTTTCTGCCCGTTGCTGCTGATAGTTATCAATCAGAGCCAGCGCACGGGAAGCATCGTTTCTATCGCGAAGCCAGATAGCCGCCACTCCTAATCCAAAAAAGCCGGCAGAGGTTTCGTAGACATCGAAGCCAGCGTCATCCAGCAACTGGCGGATATCCTCTGCTTCATCTTCCGGTACCTGATTCAGCCGGAACAGCAATGTCGCCATAATCAGTTGTGCTCGCCGTTTTGCAATTGATCGGCAAAGCCATGATTGACGTCGCGATGCTCTGCCTCGTCGTCACGGACTTTGAGTATGACATCGCGTAGCCGTGCATCTGGTGCTAATTGCCAGTAATCAATCGCAATCTGCGGGGCGGGGACATTCTCATATGTGCCGTTATCGACACCGTCGAGGTATTCGGTATAGCTGTAGACCGCCTCTTCCTCAAGATAGCCGACGATGCGATGCGCCACCCGAGATGAGCACAGGTACAACAGGAAAAACAGGTTATAAAAGACACCCTGTGTGACGATAACCAGCAGTCGTTCAAAGATGTTGGGTCTGGCGATATGGATAAAGGTCAGCAAATGCATCCGTTCATTTTCGGCCTCGTCCAGCAAGGTCTTAATCCAGCCATCGTCGTCTTTCATCCGGCGTAATGAGCGAAGATGCTGTAGCGCACCGCCGACCATACCCGGCACAGCGGCCACAGTCTCCAATATCACGGCGCGATGACCGTAGCGCCCGGCAAAAAAGGCATCAGCAAAAAAGCGCATAAATTTAACAATGCGAAATGCCACCTTGTCAGCCAAACAGCTCGGTGCGTGATGCGGGGGGGATTGATAATTGTCAGCCATGACGATTCTCTTTTCTTAAACGCTGAATCAATAAAGTGTGAAGTCAAAAACAGTGTAACCTGCTTTTACAGACTGGGGCGACGCCTATGCAGACTCAACGATACGTGATTAGATCTGAAAAATACCAGTCAAATAAAAAGCCCCGCGGAGAAGGCGGGGCTTACTAGCTCAGGCAATTTCAGAGGTGCAATGCGGGCATCGTGTTGCTTTGATGGAAATGGTGGAGTAACAGTGGCCACATTCTTTGGTGGTCGGTGCTGCAGGCGCTTCTTCTTCCTCGCGGCGCAGCTGATTAATCGTACGAATCAGCAGGAACACGGCAAAGGCGACAATGAGGAAGCTGATAACAGCATTGATAAAGACACCATAGCTGATGACAACAGCACCAGCTTCCTGTGCGGCGGCGAGTGTGGCGTAAGGCCCTGCACTGCTGCCTTCTTTGAGGATGACAAATAGATCAGTAAAGTCGACACCGCCCAGCAATAAGCCTATCGGCGGCATAATCACATCGGCAACCAGACTTTTGACAATGGTACCGAATGCGCCACCGATGATAATACCGACGGCCATATCGACTACATTGCCACGCATGGCAAACTCTTTGAATTCCTTCAACATGCACAACACTCCTTAACAGGTCAGATAAACACCATGGCGGGAGCACCGTGTGTGAAGCCTGATAGAGAAAGGCACATCCCCGTTTATGCCATGCAAACAATGCCATTGTGGACATGTTTAGCCTGATACTAGCCCTGCTTTTAGCAAACTGTCTAGTCAGCAGGTTTCAGCGCTACTGAAAGCGCGGACAGCGGGGCACCTCACACTGACCGGCCGGAATATCGCGCTGGCCGACAATTTCTTTCAGACTATCAGCCAGATTGTTGTCTTCAGGGTTCAGTCGCACCGCACAACCAATAGCCTTGACCGCGCCGACCCGGCATTTCGCGGCTGTTAACGCATAAGCAAGATTATTCCAGGCTTGAGCATTCTCAGGCTCGATGGTGACGGCACGGCTGAAGGCCAGACGAGCCTTGTTATAGTCCTTGGCGGCATAAAAAGCATTACCCAGCATCATCTGCGGTAAAGCCTGAACGGGCCAATGCTGGCCCGCTGCTTCAAAGGCCTTACGCGCCGATTCTTCATAACCGGCCTGCATTAATGCGGTCGCGCTGCGACTGTATTCCAGGACATTGGCAGTAACAGGGATATCACCCGGCTCTGCGAGTACATAGGCCCAGTAATCACCACGTTGCCAGGTGCGTTCAAACGTCGAAAACGGCGTGATTCGACGCTCAGTAACACCAGAGCGCAGGATCAGCAGCTCCTGCTCAAGGTCATAGCCGACCACCACGGCATAATGCCATTGTGGTATCCAGGGCAGGGACAGGTTCTGAAAGATGAGCACAGGACGACCGGAAGCGACTTCTTGCAGAATCGCATCGAGCTGTCCGGAAAGTTTGTAAGTGAGTTGTTGATAGCTGCGGGCTGTAGCAACCATCTCAATCTGCAGACTGCCCTGACGTTCCGGCAGGTAGACCTTGTCGACCAGCTCATCGGGACTTACCTCGATGCCCTGTGCTGTCAGGACTGTGGCTAAGGCCGCCGGACCACACTGGTATTTTTCCTGAGGAAAGAACGCCACGCCCGCGAGCTCAACACTTTGGGGAATATTGGTTGGCGGCTCAGTGCTGAGTCGCTGAGTCTGCGGCGTGCCTGCGCAGGCGCTCAGCAGCAGACTAAAAAAAACGCCAGACAATAGCCTGGCGTTTTTAGTGATGTATTCAATCAGCATACTAGTGATTGATATCGTGGACGAAACCGAACACATCGGTTGCACCCAGCATATCGGTGACCACCAATACGATAAAGATGACCAGCAAGGCACCGATGATACCGCTACCGCCAGCAGGCATTTGATCAAATTCCTGGGCAAGTTGAGCCAGTTCCTGATCGTTCATGTGCTGAATACGCTGTTTTGCATCATCAATATTCACGCCCATCGCGACCAGCTTATCCTGAACGTCCTGACGATCAAGCTCGCTCAGCACTTGCTGTTTTGTCACTTCCTGTTGAGACTGGGCGAGCAGCTGGGAGTTATCCACCATGGCTGCCTGTAATGGTGCCATTTGAATGCTAAGCAGAGCCAGAATCGACAGCATAGGTACTACTTTTCCAAGGCGTCTGAAGAAATTCATAAATACTCCTTATCCAAGTTTGTCAGCCCACAGCCACAACCAATATGACCGTGTAACTAATTGAAGAATAGCAAATCTGAGCAGTAGCGGCGAGCAATATCCAGTTACTTTGTGAGCCATTCTACATAAATAAATAGCACTATTTTTAACGTTGATGACACTGCTGGTTTGGTCTGAACGGCGCATCAGGTAAAGTAACAGCTTAACGTCACAAGGAAACAACGGAGTCTCTATGACCACGGCATTTTCATCGCCCGAGCCCTGGCAACAGGTGTTGTCTGATTACCCTGAGCTACAGGGCAGTGCTGAAGTGGTGTTATCGGGTAGTGATTATGTCACTCACTGGGGCTTACGCCAGCCTGTACAGCTGGCCGAACTTCTGGCTTCGGGAGCGATAGAGCGCAAGCAAACACTGGCCGAATTTGACCAGACTCTGGCACAACTGCTGGCACAGGTAACGGATGAGGCGGGCCTGCACCGTGGACTTCGCCAGTTCAGGCAGAAACAGATGGTACGAATTATCTGGCGGGATCTGGCTGGCTGGGCCGATCTGGCCGAGACCGTAGCGGATTTGTCGGCAATGGCGGATGTCTGTATTCAACGCAGTCTGGCCTTGCTGCATCAGTGGCAGACAGACCTTCACGGGGAGCCGCTGGATGGCAACGGTCAGCCACAACAAATGGTCGTGCTGGGAATGGGTAAGCTCGGTGCGGGCGAGTTAAACCTGTCATCGGATATTGACCTGATATTCACCTTCCCGGAAGAGGGGGAAACGCAGGGCGGCCGTAAAACACTGACGAACGAAGAGTTCTTCACCCGCCTCGGCCGTAAGTTGATTCAGTCACTGGATAACCAGACCGTGGATGGGTTTGTATTCCGGGTCGATATGCGCTTGCGTCCGTTTGGAGACAGTGGCGCACTGGCCGCCAGCTTTGATGCGATGGAAGAGTATTACCAGACGCAAGGCCGGGAGTGGGAGCGCTACGCCATGATCAAAGCGCGGGCGATTACCGGTACTGAGGAGGCTAAAAAACAACTGAGCGATATGCTGCGGCCTTTTGTTTACCGTCGCTATCTTGATTACGGCATGTTTGACTCGCTGCGCGAGATGAAAGCGATGATTGCCGGACAACTGCACCGTCGAGGCATGGAGGATAATATCAAGCTCGGCGCGGGCGGCATTCGTGAAATCGAGTTTATCGGCCAGGTCTTTCAATTGATCTATGGCGGCCGTGACAGACCCTTGCAGCAGCGTCCGATTCTGACCATTCTGGACTGCCTGGCCGATCGTACCTTGTTGTCAGAGCTGGCGGTCGATGAGCTGAAACAGGCCTATGACTTTTTACGCCGCACCGAGCACCGAATTCAGGCCTGGGCAGATCAGCAAACGCACGTGCTGCCTAAAGACGATGCCGACAGACTGCGTTTAGCCAAGGCCATGGGCTTTAGCGATTGGTCGGCTTTCAGTCAGGTTTTGCGGGGTCATCGCCAGCGGGTACATGAACATTTCAGCCAGCTGTTGTCTGCGCCACAGGCCGAAGGCGATGCGTCAACTTCAGCGGTTTCTCTGCTTAACGCCGGTGATGAGGAAAAGCGACTGTACCTGGAGACATGCGGTTACAGGCAAGTGGAAGAAAGTCTGGATGTCATCAATGCGCTTCTGGAACGTCATATCTGCCGCAACCTGAGTCAGACCGGCTTACAGCGTCTGGAAAAGCTGCTGCCATTACTGGTACAGGCGGCGGGCAGTGTTGAAAATGCAGATGTGACGCTGCCGCGCTTGATGCCGCTACTGGAATCGATCATGCGCCGAAGTGCGTATATGTCGCTGCTGGTGGAAAACCCGCTGGCCTTGTCGCAATTAGTCAAGCTGTGCTCGGCCAGTCCTCTGATCAGTCACCAGTTGGCGCAGCATCCGGTTCTGCTCGATGAACTGCTTGATCCCCGATCCTTATATGAAGTCCCTCCACGTGAGCAGCAGAAAGCGCAGCTTGAGCAGTTTTTGTCTTCTGTTGATGAGGGCGATCTGGAGCAACTGATGAACCGGCTGCGCGAGTTTCGTCAGATCGCGGCTCTGCATGTGGCGGCTGCCGATGTGACCGGTGTGTTGCCATTGATGCGGGTGGGGGATCAGTTGACGGAACTGGCTGAAATCCAGCTGGAAAAAGTCTGGCAACTGGCCTGGGCGCATCTGGTTAGCCGCCATGGTTATCCACCGGCAGCGCAGGGTGATGATCCCGCATCGTGTGGCTTTACTGTTTTGGCCTATGGCAAATTGGGCGGGCTGGAACTGGGCTATGGTTCCGATCTGGATCTGGTGTTTATCTACGATGATTCCCAACAGGGCATGACCAATGGGGACAAGCCGGTCGAGCTGATGGTGTTTTATACGCGTCTGGCGCAGCGCATGATCCACCTGCTGACGACGGTGACGCCCGGCGGCATTCTTTATGAGGTTGATATGCGTCTTCGCCCCAGCGGGGCTTCCGGGCTGCTGGTCAGTCCGCTCAGCGGTTTCCGCGAGTATCAACTGAATGAAGCCTGGACCTGGGAGCATCAGGCGCTGGTTCGTGCCCGCTGCGTGATGGGTGATGAGGTTTTGTCAACCAAAGTCAGACAAATCCGTGAAGAAGTCTTGTCTGCACAGCGGGATCTGCAAGAACTGGCGGATAAGGTCAGCGATATGCGTAGCAAGATGCGCGAGCAGTTGGATAAATCCGATGCCCAACTGTTTGATCTTAAACAGGGCGTCGGAGCTATCACCGATATTGAATTTATGGTGCAATATGCGGTACTGGCCTGGTCAGCAAACTTGCCTGAACTGCTGGTTTACACAGATAATATTAGGATTTTGGAAGCGCTGGTCGCTTGCGGCAAACTGGCACCGGCTGAGGGTGACATGCTGGCCGAGGCTTATCGGCACTATCGCAATGAAGCGAACCACTGCGTTTTGCAGGAGCGTCCGGCGCTGATCCCTCAAGCGCAAGTGGGCAATTATCCACGGCAAGTAGCATCTATTTGGCAACGCTGGTTGGGCGATGATTCAACCGGTACCGATTAATTTAGATTTGGAATTTAGGATATGGCAGCAGCAACTATGGCGGATCGTGATGGCCTCATCTGGCTGGACGGTCAAATGGTACCGTGGCGTGAAGCGAAGGTTCACGTTTTAACACATACATTGCATTACGGCATGGGTGTGTTTGAAGGTGTCCGCGCCTACAATACCGACAAGGGCACTGCTATTTTCCGCCTGCAGGAACATACCGATCGTTTGTTCCGCAGTGCCAAAATTCTGGGCATGAAGATGCCCTATGACAAAGACACCATCAATGAAGCCCAGCGAGCTGTCGTTCGTGAAAACAACCTGGAGTCAGCTTACATCCGTCCGATGTGCTTCTACGGCTCAGAAGGTATGGGTATCCGTGCTGACAACCTGAATGTTCATACCATGGTCGCAGCCTGGAGCTGGGGCGCTTATCTGGGTGAGGAGAACATGACAAAAGGTATTCGTATCAAGACCTCGTCATTCACCCGCCATCACGTCAACATCACCATGTGTAAGGCGAAAGCCAACGGTAACTACATGAACTCGATGATGGCACTGCAGGAAGCGGTCAGCTGTGGTTACGATGAAGCGCTGCTGCTCGATGCACAGGGCTTTGTCTGTGAAGGCAGTGGCGAAAACTTCTTTATGATTCGCGATGGCGTTCTGTACACACCGGAGCTGACCTCTGCGCTGGAGGGCATTACCCGTGACACCGTGATTACACTCGCGCGTGATATCGGTCTTAAAGTGGTTGAAAAACGCATCACCCGTGATGAGGTTTACATCGCTGATGAAGCGTTCTTTACCGGTACCGCTGCCGAAGTCACGCCAATTCGTGAGTTCGATAACCGCCCGATTGGTAGCGGTAGCCGTGGCCCTATCACCGAGAAGCTGCAAGCCATGTACTTCGATCAGGTTTATGGCCGTAGCGACGTTTATCAGAACTGGAACACCCTGGTTGGCTAAAACCAGGTTTAAGTGCGCCGGGTGACGCTGCCCGGCCGCTACAAAGTAAAGAGGTAAGAAATACAATGGCAGGTCATAGTAAGTGGGCAAACATTCAGCATCGTAAAGGCGCTCAGGACGCCAAACGCGGCAAACTGTTTACCAAGCTGATTCGTGAAATCACCGTTGCAGCCAAAATGGGGGGGAGCGATATCGCATCTAACCCACGCTTACGTGCGGCAATCGATAAGGCGCTGGGCAACAATATGACCAAGGATGTCATTGAACGGGCCACCAAGCGGGGTGCCGGTGAACTGGAAGGCGTTAACTACGAAGAAATCCGTTACGAAGGCTATGGCCCCAACGGTATTGCCATCATGGTTGACTGCATGACTGATAACAAAAACCGGACTGTGGCCGCAGTGCGTAATGTCTTCACCAAACGTGGCGGCAATATGGGCACCGATGGCTGCGTTGCCTTCATGTTCAACAAGAAGGGCATTATCTCGCTGCCTGCCGGTAGTGATGAAGATGCGGTGATGGAAGTGGCGCTGGAAGCCGGCGCTGAAGATATCGTCAGCAATGATGATGGTAGTATCGATGTATACACCAGCCCAGAAGAGTATGCAGCCGTTAAGGATGCACTCGATGCGGCCGGTTTTGTCGCCGACTCATCACAGGTCACCATGCACCCGGATAACACCGTTTCTCTGGATGTCGATGACGCTCAAAAAGCACTGGCGATGATTGAAGCGTTTGAAGAATTGGATGATGTGCAGGACGTCTATTCCAATGCCGACTTCTCCGATGAGGTGATGGCACAGCTTGAGGGCTGATGCCGCGTTATATGACCCGCATTCTGGGTATTGACCCTGGTTCGCGAAAAACCGGTTTTGGCATTATCGAACTGGAAGGCAAAACGATTAAGCACGTTATCAACGGACGGTTGATGGTCGGGGATGGCGAGTTTGCCGACCGCCTCAAACAGATTTTCGATGGCCTGACTGACTTGATTGAGCGATACCAGCCACAGATGATGGCGGTCGAAAAAGTGTTTTTACACAAGAATGCGGATTCAGCGTTAAAGCTGGGACAGGCGCGTGGTGCGGCGATATGCGCAGCAGTGAGCAAAGATCTCAGTGTCGCCGAGTACAGTGCGACACAAATCAAAAAAGCCGTGGTCGGCAATGGTCACGCGAAAAAAGATCAGGTCCAGTATATGATGTCTGTGATTCTGAGTTTGCCGGAAGTCCCGGAAGAAGATGCCGCCGATGCTTTGGCCTGTGCCTTGACTCACGCCCATCATGCATCGCTAGGCAGCAGTCAGCGCAAATTGCCGGAAGGTATGCGCACAAGCCGTCGCGGAGGACGATATAGTCGATGATTGGACGTTTGCGTGGGGTGATTATCGAGAAACAGCCGCCAGAGCTGGTACTCGATGTACAAGGTGTGGGCTATGAACTTTCTGCACCGATGTCGACGTTTTTCAATCTGCCTGCCGTCAACGACGAAGTCACCCTGTTTACCCATATGGTGGTGCGTGAGGATGCACAGCTGCTTTACGGGTTTGCGTCCGAACGTGAGCGTTTACTGTTCCGCAGTCTGCTGAAAGTCAACGGTGTCGGTGCCAAGCTTGCTCTGACCATACTCTCAGGCAGTGATGTCGATACCTTTGCCCGCAGTGTGCAGGATGGCGACACAGCCAGCCTGACCCGGCTACCCGGTGTTGGTAAAAAAACCGCCGAACGGCTGATTGTCGAAATGCGCGACAGGCTCAAGGAAGTCTCATCGGCGATGGGCCTTGATGCGATAGTGAGCGGTTCTTCTCCGATCAAAGCGGCTGGCGGCGCCAAAACGGAAGCGGTCGAAGCCTTGATGGCACTGGGCTATAAGGCCGCAGAAGCCGATAAAATGTTACGCAGCTTTGACACAGACGGCCTCTCCACCGAACAAATTATTCGCCAGGCATTGCAGAGAAACTGATGGAAGAGCGTTTTATCTCACCGCAGGCCAATAACGACGAAGAGCGTATTGACCGTGCGATTCGCCCGGTTCGCCTTGATGACTACATCGGTCAGCCGGCGGTGCGTGAGCAGATGGATCTCTTTATCTCTGCGGCCAAAAAACGCAAAGAAGCGCTCGATCATACTTTGATTTTTGGCCCACCCGGTCTGGGGAAAACCACGCTGGCGAATATTATTGCTAACGAAATGGGTGTGAATTTAAAGCAGACATCCGGTCCGGTCTTGGAGCGTCCCGGCGATCTGGCGGCGCTGCTGACCAATCTCGAACCCAATGACGTACTGTTTGTTGACGAGATCCACCGTTTAAGTCCCGTGGTCGAGGAAGTCCTGTATCCGGCGATGGAGGACTACCAAATCGACATTATGATCGGCGAAGGCCCCGCGGCCCGCTCCATTAAACTCGATTTGGAGCCGTTTACACTGGTGGGTGCCACGACTCGTGCAGGCTCGCTGACTTCGCCGCTACGTGATCGTTTCGGTATTGTGCAGCGTCTCGAGTTTTACTCGGCTGAGGATTTGAGCACCATTGTTCAGCGTAGTGCCGGTATTTTGAATGTGAAGCTGGATCCCAGTGGTGCCAGCGAAATTGCCCGTCGCTCGCGCGGCACACCACGCATTGCCAATCGACTGTTGCGCCGTGTGCGTGATTACGCAGAGGTGAAATTCAATGGTGAAGTGACCGCCGAGGTTGCTCGTCAGGCATTGGATTTACTTGATGTCGATAACTTTGGTTTCGATATGCTGGATCGCAAACTGTTACAGGCGATTATCGAAAAATTTGAAGGTGGCCCAGTGGGTATCGATAATCTCGCCGCCGCTATCGGTGAGGAAAGAGGCACGATTGAAGATGTGCTGGAACCGTACTTGATCCAGGAAGGATTTATCATGCGCACACCGCGCGGACGGGTAGCGACCAAGCGCGCCTGGCTGCATCTTGGGCTGAAGACACCGGATCTGACGCTGGACGGTAATTGATGGGCGAATTTCACTGGCCGGTACGTGTTTATTATGAAGATACCGACAGCGGTGGAGTCGTGTATCATTCGCAATATTTGAACTTCATGGAACGTGCTCGCACCGAATGGTTACGCGCGCTGGGGTTTGAACAGGACCTGCTCAGGAACGAGCACAAACTGTTGTTCGCTGTGCATTCGATGCAGATTACCTATCGCAGGCCAGCGCGTTTTAACGATGCTTTGTTGATTAAGTCACAATTACTCAAGGCATCAGGTGCTAGTATGCAGTTTGAACAAAAACTCTACCGTGGCGAGGAACTGTTGTGTGAAGCGTCAGTCAGAATTGCGAGTCTCGACGCCGAGTCCTTTCGTCCCAAATCCATACCAAAATCCATTTTGACGGAGATGCATAGTGTCTGCTGATCTATCTATTATTTCGCTGATTACCGAAGCCAGTTTGTTGGTCAAGCTGGTGATGTTGGCGTTGCTGTTGATTTCGTTCTACTCCTGGCTGCTGATTTTCCGTAAACGCAGTGAACTGGAGCTGGCTAAACGCGAAGCAGATGCCTTTGAGGACAAATTCTGGTCGGGTAATGAACTGAACCGTCTCTATGAAGATATATCGTCACGTCCTCATGGTAGTCGCGGTATGGAAGGTATTTTTGAGGTGGGTTTCAAAGAATTTGTCCGCCTGAAAAAATCGCCTAATGGCAGCAATGTCGTACTGGAAGGCTCGCAGCGCGTCATGCGTATTTCGCTGGCTCGTGAAATCGATCAGTTGGAAACTTCTTTGCCATTTCTGGCCACAGCCGGTTCAACCAGCCCCTATATCGGGCTTTTCGGTACCGTGTGGGGGATTATGAACTCCTTCCGCGCCCTCGGTAATGTACAGCACGCCACGCTGGCGATGGTTGCGCCGGGTATTGCTGAAGCCTTGATTGCAACCGCGATGGGCCTGTTTGCCGCCATTCCGGCGGTTATCGCCTATAACCGTTATTCCCACGAGGTGGAGCGGCTGATCAATCGATATGATACTTTCCTAGAGGAGTTTTCCTCGATTCTGCAGCGTCAACAGGATTAACCGCGAGGCGAGTCATGGCTGTGCATAAACCAATGCGACAACGTCGCAAGCCGATGGGCGAGATCAATGTCGTGCCGTATATCGACGTTATGCTGGTTCTGCTGATCATCTTTATGATTACTGCGCCAATGCTGACGCAGGGGGTAAAGGTTGATCTGCCCCAGGCAACGGCTGAGCCGGTGGAAATGCCGGATGAAAACACCGAACCACTCATAGTGTCTGTCGATGCAGAGGGTAACTTCTATGCGGCTATCGGTGACCGTCAGGAAGAACCATTATCATCCTCTGAGCTGCAAACCAAAGCGGCCGCAGTTTTGCGTCGTAATCCGAAAACACCGGTGATGGTGCGAGGCGATACCGCTGCCAGCTACGGTTATGTAGTCGCTGCGATGGGGCTGTTGCAGCAGGCCGGTGCACCCAGTGTCGGTCTGATCACTCAGCAGCCAGAACCTGTTCGCGAGAATTGATAAGAACGAGTAATGAAAAAAGCTTTCGTTGAAAATTTTCTTGCCGGTAGTTACTCACTGCTTTTGCACATCGCTCTGATGGTGTTGCTGATTGTGGGCTTGGAGTCGACGACTACACCAAAGCTGGCTTCTGATCCCAGCGTAGAAATTGTGCAGGCGACGGTACTTGATGAAGCCATGGTCCAGCAGGAAATTGCCCGCATGGAGCAAAGAGAGCAGCAAGAGCTTAACGAGGAAAAGGAGCGTCAGCAGGAAGCTGAGGACAAGCTCAGGCAAACGCAGGAAGAGCTGGCTCGCAAAGAGCGTGAAGCGCTGGATTTACAGCAACGCGCTGAGATGGAAAAGCAGCGTCTGCAAAAAGAGGCCGAAGCGGAAAAGCAGCGTATTGCTGAGCTTGAGAAGCAGCGCGCCTTGGAAGAGCAAAAGAAGCTGGCAGCCGAGAAGCAACGCCAGCTGGAAGAACAGCTTAAACAAAAGGCTGAGCAAGAACGTATTGCCGCCGAACAAAAACGCAAAGCTGAAGAAGAAGCCCGCCTGAAAGCGGAAGAAAAACGTAAAGCAGAAGAAGCGGCTAAAGCCAAGGCTGAAGCTGAGCGCAGAGAACAGGAAGCAGCCAAAGCTAAGGCAGAAGCTGAACGTAAAGCAGAAGAGGCGCGCAAACGTCAGGCCGAAGAAGAAGCGAAACGCGCTGAAGAAGCCAAGCGTAAAGCCGAAGAGGAACGTAAGAAAGCTGAAGAAGCCAAACGCAAAGCTGAGGAAGAAGCAAAACGTAAGGCTGCTGAGGCAGAGCGTCAGGCGGCCGAAGCTGCCTTGCAGCGTCAGTTGGAAGCGGAACAGAACGAGCGAGATGCACGTCGAGTACAGGGTGTGGTGGATCAGTATTCCATCATGATCCAGCAACGGGTTAAGCGCTACTGGATCCGGCCTGCTAACGCGGAAAGTGGCTTGCAATGTACACTCCGGGTGAGTTTATTGCCGGGTGGTGATGTCAAATCGGTCACGGTAGTGAAAAGCAGTGGCAACAGCTTGTTTGATCGCTCAGCAGAATCAGCAGTTTATAAAGCCGCGCCATTGCCGCAGCCTTCCGATCCGAAAGCGGCGGATGCTTTACGCGACTTTCAATTTATCTTTAAACCCGAATAGAGGACAGATGTCATGTTCAAACAGTGGTACAAACTTGTCGCACTGCTGATTGCGCTGTTGCCCTTTCAGGCACAGGCTGTGCTCACCATTGAAATCACTGGTGGCTCTGAGGCTGCGCTGCCGATTGCGATTGTGCCTTTTGGTAGCGAGGGCTACGCTGCACCGGAAAACTTGTCCGATATCATCAGCAATGATCTGGCCAGCAGTGGTCGTTTTGCGCCGGTAGAAGAGCGTGATTTGATTTCACAGCCGCATGAGGCACAGCAAGTTAATTTTGCCGACTGGCGCTTGCTGCGTTCAGAAGGTCTTTTGATTGGTAAGGTCAGCAGTCAGGATGGTGAAAACTATCAGGTTCAGTTCCAGCTGTTTGATGTTTACAAAGCTGAACAGTTAGTTGGTAAGCGTTATAACGTGCCGGCATCGGGCTTACGTAATCTGGCTCATCAGATCGCTGATATTATCTATGAAACCCTGACCGGTGAAAAAGGCGTATTCGCGACCCGTCTGGCCTTTGTGACCGAGATGAAAAATGCTGATGGCAGCAAACGTTTTGCCTTGCAGGTATCGGATGCCGATGGCGCAAATCCACGCACGGTACTTCAGTCAACCCAGCCTATCATGTCACCCAACTGGGCACCGGATGGTGAGCAGTTGACTTATGTGTCATTTGAAAACGGTAAGGCTGAAGTCTATGTGCAGCAATTGAGCAGCGGACGCCGTAACTCAGTCGCCTCATTCAAGGGCTTGAACAGTGCACCGGCCTGGTCACCGGATGGTAAGAGACTGGCACTGACCCTGTCTAAAAACGGTAACCCCGAGATCTATGTACTGGAACTCGCTTCCGGTAACCTGTCACGGGTAACCCATAATTCCGGTGCAATTGATACCGAAGCGGTGTGGATGCCAAACGGGCGTGAAATCCTGTTTACTTCTGATCGCGGTGGTCGCCCACAAATTTATCGCGTTGATGCCGAAGGTGGCCGTGCAGAACGGGTCACGTTTGAAGGCGGTTATAACGCATCTGCAGATATTTCGCCTGACGGTCGTACTATGGCAATGGTGCATGCGGCCAATGGACGTTTCCATATCGCTATTCAGGATCTGCAAACTGGCGCAGTTCAGGTGTTGACCGACACCACTGCAGATGAATCCCCGAGCTTTGCGCCAAACGGCCGCATGATTTTGTATGCTACCGAGCAAAAAGGCAGAGGTGTATTAGCGGCAGTGTCCGTTGATGGCCGAATTAAACAGCGCCTGGGAGAATCAGGTAGCGCGGTACGTGAACCGGCATGGTCGCCATTTAGACATTAATCCGATAGGAGATAGTAAATGAAGTACTTAAAGTTGTTTGCTTTGATTCTGCCAATGTTTGTTTTGGCAGCGTGTAGTTCGTCACCGAACAAAGACTATGAAGGCGATGTTGCTGTAGATGATCTCAGCGCAGAAACCTCAGGTGTTAATGGGCAGGGCGCTAACGGTGAAGATATGGGTGCGGAAGCACGCGTCGTTGTTGGTGAAGACGCTTATGCAGGTGGTGAGCTGAATGACCCATCAAGCCCATTGTCGAACCGTGTTGTATACTTCGATTACGACAGCGATACCGTTCGTAGTGAAGATCAGGAAACTCTGCGTGCCCATGGTGCGTATCTGGCGAAGAACCCTAACCTGACAGTGCGTCTGGAAGGTCACACTGACGAACGTGGCTCTCGTGAGTACAACTTAGCGCTGGGTGAGCGCCGTGCTCTGTCTGTGCGTCAAATTCTCATGCTGCAAGGCGCGAGCATTGACCAGTTCCAAGTCACTAGCTTTGGTGAAGAACGTCCTGCTGCAGATGGTAGTGACGACTATTCATGGTCTCAAAACCGTCGCGTTGAAATCAGATATTTAGGTCGATAAAAAATGCAGTTTAACGGCAAAAAAAGTGTTATCAGTGCCGTGATTCTGGCTGCCACTCTGCCCGGCATCAGCTGGGCAGAGGAGGCAGAACCGCTACAACAGCGCGTTGAGCGCTTGGAGCGAATTATCCAGGGTCAGGGATTAATGAACCTCATCACACGGGTGGATCAGCTGCAGGCTGAAGTCAAACGTCTGAACGGTGAAAATGAATCTCTGCGCCATGAACTGGAACAGATGCAGAAACGTCAGCGTGAGATGTATATCGATCTCGACGAACGTTTGCAGAAACAGGCCCAGACCACACCGCCACAACCGGTAATGCCGGTGACAGATAGTGAGGCTCCTCTGACTGAAACGCCTGACGAAACCACCGACTCTGAGCAGATGCCGGCACCGGGTTCGACCCCAGCTGCTGTCGAAAGCGGCGAAGCGGCCTATCAGGCTGCATTGCAAACCCTGCGCAGCGGGCAGTATGAAGAGGCGATTGCTGCATTGCAGGCCTTCCCGGAACAATATCCGGGCAGCACCTATTTGCCTAATGTCTATTATTGGCAAGGTGAAGCCAAATACGTGTTGCGTCAGTTCGCCGATGCGGCGGCCTTATTCCAGATCGTGATTGATCAATATCCGTCCAGCAGCAAAGTACCGGATGCCTTACTGAAACGCGGTTTCAGTGAGCAGGAAATGGGTGATACCCAGCGTGCGACCAACACGATGCAGCAGGTCATCGATCTCTATCCTGACAGTTCGGCAGCCAAGCTGGCGAAAGTCAGACTGGAAAATAGTCAATAAACACTGAGCCGGGAATCAACATGGCCCAGTGCCGTATTACTGAAATTTTTTATTCGCTGCAGGGCGAAACCAGAACCGTGGGCTTGCCCACGGTTTTTGTTCGTCTGACCGGCTGTCCCTTACGTTGTGGTTACTGTGACACCGAATATGCCTTTTACGGTGGCGAGAAGATGGACATCGAGGACATCGTCGCACAGGTCGCCAGCTACAAGCCGCGTTATGTTTGTGTGACCGGTGGTGAGCCTCTGGCACAACCCAACTGCATTCCTTTACTGACAGCCTTGTGTGATCTGGGGGTTGAGGTTTCCATCGAAACCAGCGGCGCGATGGATATCAGCAAAGTCGACCCGCGCGTGGTGCGGGTGATGGATCTGAAAACGCCGGGCTCAGGTGAAGTAAGCAAAAACCGTTATGATAATATTGCGCTTTTGTCACAACACGATCAGCTCAAGTTTGTGATCTGCAGCCGTGATGATTACGACTGGGCGTGCAACAAGTTGCATGAATATCAACTTGCCGAACGTTGTGAAGTACTGTTTTCGCCGATTCACGGTGAATTGGAACCCGCGCAACTAGCGGACTGGATCGTGGCCGATAATTTACCGGTCAGGATGCAATTGCAATTACATAAGTATCTCTGGGGAGATGAGCAGGGACGATGAAACGTGCCGTAGTTTTACTATCCGGTGGTCTTGATTCGGCTACGGTCTTGGCAATTGCTCAAGCAGAAGGTTATCACTGCCATACCATCAGTTTTGATTACGGTCAGCGCCACCGGGCTGAACTGGCAGCCTCAGCAGCCTTGTCTGAAAATATGGGCGCGGTTGAACACAAAGTCATCAATATCGATCTGACCGCTATCGGTGGTTCCGCCTTGACCGATACATCCATTGCTGTGCCCGAACAGGAGCAGGAAGGCATTCCAGTGACGTATGTGCCTGCTCGTAATACGGTGTTTATGTCAATTGCTCTGGGCTGGGCTGAAGTACTGGAAGCTGAAGCTATATTTGTCGGCGTCAATGCCGTGGATTACTCCGGTTACCCGGACTGTCGGCCCGAATATATCGCAGCCTTTGAGAAAATGGCCAATCTTGCGACCAAGTCAGGCGTGGAAGGTCATCCTCTGACTATCGCTACGCCGCTCATCGATCTCAGCAAGCGGGATATTATCAGGCGCGGCACACAACTTGGTGTTGATTATGGACTCACCGTATCGTGCTACCAGGCAGATGATCAAGGTCGCGCCTGTGGTCAGTGTGATTCATGTCGTTTTCGCCGGCAGGGGTTTGAGCAGGCCGGAATCGCAGATCCGACACGCTATCAGTTTTGATCCAGTCCAAATAAAGGCGGTTCGTCCGCAACCGTTTCGTTTTCATACTCCTCAAAAGCCCGTAGCGCTTTAATAAGTTTTGTATGTAACTGGGCATCTTCACCAAAGCGGGTATAGGCTTCGGCGGCCACCGCAATCGCTTCCAGCATCCGGTTTCGTTCTTCTAAATAGAGCAGTGCATGGCCGATATGATGATGATCATTGCCGGTTTCACGTAATAGCTCTGCATTGTTTAACGCTGTACTGAACGTGGGTTGGTCTGGTTTGCTGATGACTGCCATGGTGACCTCGATAAATAAAAATAAAAAAATGTTGAAATAGGGCTTGTCATTTATTTTAAATGCGGTATCATTTTGCGCTTCTTACGGGCCGTTAGCTCAGTTGGTAGAGCACCGGACTTTTAATCCGATGGTCCTGCGTTCGAGTCGCAGACGGCCCACCAAGAATTCAAAGGGTTATGCTTTTAGCATAGCCCTTTTTTATTTCTGGCACTATCACATCCCGTCCCTTTGGCTGCGGTTTCTTGCAGCATACTTTCCCCGAAACGTTTTATCTTTCAGTTATTGCAATGCTAAGCATCTCTTAAAAAGCGGTCCGTCTCTGTCTAGTGGTCCACATAAGCATGATAAAGGTGCAGTTAAGAAATTTATTTGCCGGGTAAAAAAATCGCTAAGTCACTATTGATGTTTGTTTTTATCAGGCGGAAAATGACAAATACATGACAGCGATGGAAATTAGCTGTTGACGGCGTCTCAATACCCTGTAGAATGCGCACCTCTTGTTGATGAGACGGACTTCTAGCGAAGTCAGGCGATATTAATAAGAGCCGAAGTTTCCAGTAAATATTGTTGAAAATTTCGGTTGACAGGCTGGCGAGTCACTGTATAATTCTCGCTTCTTTGTTACCGCAGACGCTGTGTAACAAACGCTCTTTAACA